>Ga0316204_10000046_pt1 | contig 524861 bp, 424 predicted proteins | sample 6monrhotite_MG_2_FD_205661 | JGI IMG/M metagenome (GOLD analysis project Ga0316204, IMG submission 205661) | Microbial mat bacterial communities from mineral coupon in-situ incubated in ocean water Damariscotta River, Maine, United States -... | ecosystem: Environmental > Aquatic > Marine >...
GTACACTACATCCTGCAGACATCCAATCTGCCACGCCCCCAGGTTCACCGCGTGCTACAGAAGCGACTATCATCCTCCGCCATGAAGAACTTCCGCTCGACGCTCGATCAGACCCGCGATGAAGGTAGAGCTGAGGGGAAGGCCGAGGGCATGGCCAAGGGTCAAGCCGAAGGCCGCACCGAACTCCTGCTGCGGCTCCTTCGCAAGCGCTTCGGGATCGGTGTCACGACAGGGGTCGAGGACCAGGTGCGCAGCGCGAGTCTCGACGACCTCGATCGCTTCGGCGAACGCTTGCTCGATGCTGCGACGATCGACGACGTGTTCGGGGACTGAAGAAGTTTGAGCAGTCGCCCTCACCCGGGAAAGAACTCGCGGTCCGCATCGCGAAGTGAGCCGCGCGCGGCATCTCAAGCTCTTCGGGCTGTAGGTTCCTGAGAATTGGCGCCCGTTCTGAACCGGCCCGATCCACATCTCATGTGGCACAACCACATGATCACCTGTTTCAGGCGCTGTTCACCGATCCCGAGCACGCCGGCCCGTTGCTGCGCAGCGCGCTGCCGCCGTCGCTCGTCGAGGCGATCGACTGGCCCACGCTGACGCGACGGCCGGCCATGCAGCGCGACGCGCGTGGCCGCAAGACAATCTGCGACGTGCTGTTCTCGGTTGAGACAGGCAACGCCACCCCGCTGTTCCTCTACCTGGTGCTCGAGCACAAGTCGCAAGGAGACGGCTTCGACGCGCTGCAGCTGCTCGATCAGGTTGTCTCCGTGCTACGCACCCACCGACGCGAACACCCGGGCGAGCCAAACCTGCCAGCGGTGCTACCGATCATTGTGCACGCCGGCCCCCGACCATGGCGTTCGCCGCGACAAGTGCGCGAACTGTTCGACGTCGAACGGCTGCCAGCGGACCTGCGACAGCATCTTCCAGCGTTCGAGTACCGACTCGACGACCTTCACGACCAACCGCCTGCCAAACTGCGCGAACGGGCGCTGTCCGTGTTGGGTCTCTGTGCGCTTTCGGCGCTGCAGTATCTGCCCAGTGCGGGACGCAGAGTCGAGACGTTCGCCGCCTGGGTCGATGAGTGGCGCGACGTGCACGAACAAGCTGCACAACTGACATCCGCCTCCTCGGCGCGCGACATCTACGACGCCGTGGTACACTACATCCTGCAGACATCCAATCTGCCACGCCCCCAGGTTCACCGCGTGCTACAGAAGCGACTATCATCCTCCGCCATGAAGAACTTCCGCTCGACGCTCGATCAGACCCGCGATGAAGGTAAGGCCGAGGGCCGCACCGAACTCGTGCTGCGGTTGATTCGCAAGCGCTTCGGCACCGCCGTGACGACGGAGGTCGAGGACCAAGTGCGCAACGCGAGCCTCGACGACGTCGATCGCTACGTCGAACGACTGCTCGATGCTGCGACGATCGACGACGTGTTCCGCGACTAAGAATGCGGTGATCGCCATCTGCGTGCTTGAGCAACCGACCCCCGGGAAAGAACTCGCAGCCCGCATCGCGAAGTGAGCCGCGTATGTGCTACAGAAGCGACTATCGTCCGCCGCCATGAAGAACTTCCGCTCGACGCTCGATCAGACCCGCGATGAAGGTAGAGCTGAGGGGAAGGCTGAGGGCAAAGCCGAGGGCATGGCCAAGGGTCAAGCCGAAGGCCGCACCGAACTCCTGCTGCGGCTCCTTCGCAAGCGCTTCGGCAACGCCGTGACGACGAAGGTCGAGGACCAGGTGCGCAGCGCGAGCCTCGACGAACTCGATCGCTACGGCGAACGATTGCTCGATGCCGCGACGATCAACGAAGTGTTCGCAGACTGATCGATTGGCGACGACTCATCGCGTGAACGGCAACACGATCTCGACGAAGCCAGCATCTGATCCACGCGCAAGAACTGGCCAGCCCTTGGCAAGGTCAGTCGCCGAGACCGCTTTGGCGGCCTTATCAGACAACGGAGCCAACGACTGCACGTCGACATAGGCTCGCCAACCTTCAGCCTTGGCAGCTTGCAGCACTACAGACCCTTGCGCGTTCGTCACGCCTACTGAAGAGCATGAGCTACTGCCATCTCCGATGAAGACCGTGACCCCGACCTGCGGCTGCCGTCGCTGATCAGTAATCACAACAGTCACCGGCACAACCGGCCGGTCGACCCAATCGTGCACAACGGAGTCGCCTTGCTTCAGCGTGATGGGAACACTCCACCCAGCCGCAGATGTCGCCCCATCGATACTCATCAAGTAGCGACCGGGTACAACGGGGGCGGCGGCTCCGGCAACAACCGTTATGGACCTGGCGAGCGGAACGGCACCTGCTCCCCCCTGCCTCCAAAGTTTGAACCGAGTCTTGGCCAGACTCGCCGGACAGTTCACAAGCAACGTCGCAGAGAAGGAGGGCAACCGATACTCGGAGTCATCCTCCTTCGAAGGACGGACGACAACAGTCGCTTCCGTACGCGCCAGTTTGCACTTCGCCAATAAGTTTGCTCGGCCTCGATGAGGCAAAGCCATCGCACACGAAACGCTGCCACTTGGGATCACCGCCCGTTGCCCATGAGCTTCGATCTCGAACTCAGCGGCGAGTGGGGCGGGCAAGACAAATCGATACGACTTCTCGGGGCAACGCAACCGCAAGAACGCCCCGGGCGGGTCGAGACGCTCCTTGCGAACTGCGACAGTCTTGCCACCCTTGACTAATCGAAACTCGTAGGAACCGGCGCGTAACCCGCCCACGGCGAACTCACGGCCTAACCCTGGATGCGCCTCGTAGACGCCGCCATGCTCACCCTCGACCTCGACATGGTCCGCATCGGTCCAACCAGCAACCCACACTTCGTCGCCCAGGTGAACCTCGATCGCACCTGTCCGATCAAGATCGACGACGTGTCGCGCACAAGACTTCTCGTAGCTCGCATCGATGGTGACAACTCGCCAATGAGACGGGCACTGCAATTCGAACTGGCCACCCTTGCCTGTCTCGCACTCGACCCTCCGGATCGCGACAGAACGGGCAGGGTCTCGCTTGCCGGTCTCAGCCCACTCCCTCATGGACGCAACAACGCTTGCGCCAACGACTGGGTCGCCACCCATCTTCACGACACCGGCAACAGGTCTCGGGACGTCCAAGACAAGGCGGTATTCGTTGGTTTGAAGTGACCCGACAACGACAACCAAGGAGCGAACTGCCGCGGTGACTCCTCCGGCCGTAACGACCCCGAAGTGGCGGCGGTCACCAGCAGACGATGACCAAGTCACCTTGAACTCACCTTGAGGCAGCCCCTCAAACTCCGCCACCGCGTGCCCACCCTCGCTCACAACTTCAGAGGCCAGGATCTCATCCGCGCACAGGGCTGGCCTTACTTGCAGCCGGTCCCCGGGATCTGCATTGGAAACGCGTAGCTGGATCGCACCCGGCGGTGCCAGCACGACACGTTTGGGTTCTGCGGTTCGCCGACACGCGATCGGGATGTACTTGAATGCACAATGACCATCGCTCCGCTTCTTCACGAGAACGTAGCAATGGTGTGCCGGTAACCCCTCGAGTGTGAGCATGCCATCGACAATGCCCCACTCAAACGGAGCCTCGGGCACAAGGCTTACCTCAAGTTGCTCATGCCGGTATCCGGTCCCGACATTCAAAACGACGGGCGGGGCATCCACCTTGATCGCCAACCGTACTTCCGTCCTCTCGGCGAAGTGCTGCGCTCGCGCTACGTCGACAACCCCCGTGTTCGTTGCCAGCTGAACTAGATAGCTGCCGAAAGGCATGCCGGCTAGGGAGCACTCAGTACCGGACAGCGGCACGTCTCTAACCACGGACCTTCGCGTCGCCTCCTCATCGCGCACAACGATCCGTAGCGGGGACTGATCGCGCACCTCCATGGAGCCATCGACGATCACATCGATTGCCCCATGGGCATGACTGGCAGCAAGCGAAGAGCTCTCCTCGACACCAGCGAATTCGACCCGGCCGGTCGAGCCGCCTTCGTCTAAAGACGACACAGGCGCTGAACCAGACACATGCTCGCCTACCGACTCACGCCCATCCTCAGGAACGACCGCCGGCCCCAGGAAGTAGGAACTCGCCGCAACAAGCCCGATCACAACAAGCACAAGCATCAACACTGAGACTCTCATTGATCGTCTTCCGCGTTCGAAAGGGAATGAACTCCCATGCTTGATTGTAGGTGCCCTCCTTCGAAAGCAACCCCGCTACTTCTTCGCCGCCTTCTTCTTGCCACCCGGGGCCTTCGAACTGATCAGTTCGTAGCTCATCTCGACCAACCGCCGCAGCTCCGCCTCATCCTGCAGCGCGTCCTCATCGACACTGATCCAGCCGTACCGCCCCACATACTTCGCAACATGGATCCCCGGTCGCTCGACCAGGATCGACTGCAACTCCAACCCGACCTTCACCCCGAACGACCACGTCCCGCCTTCATCGCCGCAGCCGGCGAAGATCTTGCCGCGCACGTAGAAGTGCGGCGACCCGCCGAGGCGCGACGATTCTTCGGTGTCCGGGAAGCTCATCGCGATCTTGCGGACGCGGGCCAACAAGTTGCCGGCGTTGGACTTCTTGCGACTTTGAGGTTTGGCGGCCATGTGGACCAGTATCCCCGGCCTCCCGGTTCAGGCAGCACCGCACATCCTCAAAAAAGGCGATCGGCCGGTCTCCTGGATCAGGTTGACGACATGGAGACGCGCGGTCCGGCATTCGGCCAGGGCCATTCACGAGCATCTCATGAAGACTTTCACTGCGGCCGTCCTACTGCTCTCCAGCCTTACTGCCCATGCGATCGGGCAGACGCACTCCTACTCGCTCGACCCGAAGTCGACGTTCTTGCGCTCGTTTGCCGACGTCACGTTGGCCCCGACCGTGCTGGACCTGACTCAACTGGGCATTGCTCCGGGCCAGTGGTTGCGGGTGGGAACCCACGGCAACTACTCGCACTACCACAATGGTCCGGATGATCACCAATCGTTGATCGGCGTGTTCAGTGCGAGCGCGACTTTGCAAGCAACGAACGTCACGCAACGCGTTCCCGATGCGATCGTGGCTGGTGGTCAATACGTGAGTGGCAACACCTACAACGGCAACTACGTCACCGACATCACGCAGGACTTATTCGCCAGTCGTCGCAACTGGCGCAACTTCATCGACGTCGAGGTGCCCGCTGGTGCGACACACCTCTTCCTCGGCGTTCACGACACGCTTTATCACGACAACACGGATCCGGATGGCGACTTCGGTTGCGACGTCACGGTGTTGCCGCAGCCGTCGTTGCCGGGCACGGGCGAGCACGTGGAACTGCGTTCGACGGCAAGTGGTGGCACACCGGACGAACTTGATGTGCAACCCGCATCGCCAGGCTCTGTCATGGTCAGCCAGCTGACGGCCCCGACTGGCTTCGTTGACAATCAACTGTTCGTCTTCGTCGCCGACACCAAGGCCACCGGCGCGACGTCACCGCAGTTGCTGCCGAGCCTATGGATGGGCAACCTGCTCGTGGTTCACTTCGGGTTCGTCGGCACCGACCTCAGCTGGTCGGACAGCTTCTCACTGACCGCTCCGGCCGGACTCGCTGGCACGACGCTCGTCATTCAGGCTGGCGTGCTGACCTCCATTGCGCGCAACGGCACCTACCAGATGACGCACGCGCACCAGTTCGAACTCCAGTAGGCCCCTATGAAGCGGTTGCATGCCCCGCCTCAATTGCTGAGGCGGGTCTGCATGTCCTGGATGATCCAGACGTACTTCGTTCCGGCGAGCCCATTGAGCTCTCGCAGTAACGACTGGTAGGCCGCGTGCGCCTGCGCCTTGTTGCCGGGAACAGAGCGGTCAGCCACTCACGCCAACCATTGCCTTCTGCCGCGGCTGCATCCGCGCATTGCCAGGAAGATCAAGCCAACCTCCGGCGTCGCACGGCAGGCCCCGTTGCCGTCAATTGCCTCCGTCCCAACCGCGCCATCGATCTATGTCCACGATCAAGATTGCAGCCGGCCTCGTGTTGCTCGTCGCCGCAACCGGTGCCGTGTTCTTCTTGGCAGAAACCACGCCAGAAGCGGCGCGCGTAGTTCCACAGGCTGCAAGACAAGGCCTCAAAGGATGCGTGCGGTTGCCAGACGGCACGCCGGCAGCGGGCATTCCTGTCATGTTGCTGCGCAACAACACCGACCCGATCGCCGTCTATCTGCGCAAGAAGATGGGCGCAGCCGAGCGCCCGCTCGCCACTACCACCACGGACCGCAACGGTTCGTTCGCGATCGGAGTCCTCGACTATCGCGAGTCCGTCAACCTTCACGTCAACAGCATCGATCATCCGGAGATCGTTCATGCACCAGTGCAAATCGCGCCCGACGAGTGGCTTGACCTTGGCAAGCTGCAACTGGAACCAGGGCTCATCGTGCGCGGCTACGTTGTCGACACCGCAACGGGCGATGCAATCCAAGGCGCCACGGTCTACGTAAATCACAACCATGCCTCCGGGCTTGCCTTTCCCGGTCGCCAACTCGGAACACCAATGTCGACGGATAGTCCCGGGTGGTTTCATTTCGACAAGGCGCCAAGCAACGGCCTCATCAAGTTGGTCGCCGAAGCAGATGGTTACGGCATTCACCGACTGCTGTACCAACAGTTGGACGCAAGCAAACCGAACGACTTCGTCATTCGCCTGGAGCGCGGCCGACCACTAACCGGGGTTGTGATCGACGCGCGCGGACGCACCATCGCGAACGCGAGGGTTTCCGCCGGGGGCCTGAGTAGCAAGACACCGCAAGTGGAAGTTGTACGCAGCGACGCCCACGGCAGATTCCGGTTTGATGCACTGATGCCAGGTCCCTATCAGCTGCGCGTGGCTGCGCGGCAACACCAGGACGTCGAAGTGCCCTTGGTGCAGACCGACGAGGACGTCAAGGTCGTGATGCCGCGACTCGGTCTCGTCAAGCTGCGCGTCGTGGGCCGCGATGGACAAGACGTGCGCAACTATCGCCTGCGGTTGCTTCGTGTGTTCCCAAACAGCGAGTTCCTCAAGCCCGTGAGCATGTACCCAGAGCTCAAGATCACGGCACGAGACTACGACGGCCAATGGGTGAGCATCGGCGAACTGCCAGCGGACACCCTCTACTTCCAGCTGGAGGACGGCGAGCACGCCATGACGCTATCGCCTGCGTTCGAGATCGTGCCCGGAGTCGATATCGTGCAAGTCGAAGTGACGCTGACGACGGGCGGATCAATCACTGGCACAGTCATCGACGACGAGGGCAAGCCCATCGCGGGTGCCGACGTATCGACGGACGCGAACATCCCAGACAGCCACGCGGTCTACCGGGAATGGACAACCCCGACTTACACGCAGCGAAGCATTCGCACGGACCAACTGGGGCGCTTCCGGATCGACGGGCTTTCGTTCTCTGCCTACAAAGTGCGAGCAACGCACCATGACTACTGCTCCGGCACGGCATTCGATATCCACGTCGTCGCCCAAGATCAAATCGCCAACGCCGGAGTGATGCGATTGGAGCGTGGCACCATCGTAAGGGGCGCAGCCAAGCTCCCCGAGGCATCAACCGATGACGTGGAGATTCGTTTGTATGCTCATCGAACCGTGTCTTGCGAGCACCGATTCCACGCAGTTGCCATCACCGACAGCAAGCGCCGCTTCCGCATGCCGCATCGCGTGCCACCCGGACGCTATGAAATCGACGCAGTACGCAAACAGATACCCAGCCCGTTCGACAACTTGCTCTTGAGGTTGCGGACACGGCAAGAACTGACCATCGAACCAGGACAGGACGTCGCCGAAGTCTCGTTCGAACTGCCCCGCACGGGACGCTAGGCCACATGCGCCAAAGCCGGCCTATCGCTCGCTGTTGCGGCCAAGGTCCATCGTAGTGAAGATTCGCGACCACTAGTCTACGCGCGTGCGACTCTGGACCGCCGCTTTACTGTCCCGAATACCCAATGGCTCTCCCAAACGACGACGACTCGATCCTCCTCCTGCACAACTCCCGCTGTTCGAAGAGCCGCGCCACCAAAGCGCTGCTCGAGGAGCGGGGAGTCGCTTTCGCCGAACGCAGCTATCTCGAAGATCCGCTGTCGGCCGCAGAACTCGAAGACCTCGCGCAACGGCTCGGTCGCCCCGTTCGTGAATGGACTCGCAAAGGCGAGAGTGTGTTCGCGGCAACCGAGCTCACCGATGCAAGCGAAGAACGTGCATGGATCGACGCCATCGCCGCCAACCCGATCCTGATGGAACGACCAATCGTCGTTCGCGGCAAGCGCGCCGTCGTCGGGCGCCCGCCGACGAACGCCCTCACGTTGCTGGACGAGTGAGCGCGCATGGCTGACGCGACGCTCTACTACGTTGCCGACCCCATGTGTTCTTGGTGCTGGGGATTCGCGTCCACCCTCGAACGAATCGAGTCGCAACTCAGGCCCGATGTTCACGTGCAACTCGTTCTCGGTGGGCTCGCACCCGATTCGCAGGAGCCGATGGACGAGGCGACGAAGGCCTACGTGCAACGTGCCTGGCGCACCGTTGGCGAGACCACTGGCGCACAGTTCAACTTCGCGTTCTGGGGACAGTGTGCGCCGCGCCGCTCGACATTCCCGGCCTGTCGCGCGGTGCTCGCCGCCGGCGATCAAGGACGCGAGATGTTCGGAGCAATTCAAAGGGCCTACTACGTCGAGGCTCGCAATCCGTCGGACACGACGACTCTCATCGAGGTGGCAGGCGAGCTGGGGATCGACTCCCAGGCGTTCGCCGATCGGCTAACCAGCGACGCGACCCAGGAGCTGCTGCACCAGCAGTTCCAACTTCGCGATCGCCTACAAGCACGCGCCTTCCCAACGCTCCTGCTGCAACGCAACGACACCGTAGTCCCCCTCGCCCGAGGGTTTGCAGCCTTCGAAGAGCTCGAGGCGCCCCTCCGTAACCACCGAGCACTCCGCTGAAGACGGACACCATCACCCGCACCACGCAGCCGGTCGTTACCAGCATTCGGTTGGCCCCTGCCTGCCTTGCTGCAGGTCGAGGGCTCAGCCTGTCATGCGGGCCAGAATCCCCGTTGTCCCGACTCCCTCAGTGAAGATTCCCCGATGCCGCCAACGCTTTGGTAAGCTGATGCGCCGATATTGACCCCATGATCCGCGCTTCCCTGACCCTGCTATTGCTGTCCGCCATCGGCGGGCCGGTCTGCACAGACCCGGAGCCCGTCGGCTTCCCCGTGCTCGCGGGGTTTGAATACAAGGAAGGCATGACCCTTCCGAAAGAGGTCACCGACCTCGATGAGAAGGTTGTCGAGATCCGTGGGTTCATGCGCCGCGAGTTTCCCGGGTCGGGTCCCGTCAACTCGTTCATGTTGATCAACGACGCGTGTGGCTGCATGGGCACGCCGATGATGAACGAGATCGTGTTCTGCACGCTGCCCGAGAACGTCACGATGGATATCGAGGCGGGCATCGTCACCGTGACCGGCAAGCTCTACGTCGGCGAAGAGAAGGAAGACGGTGACGTCCTCCTGATCTACGCGATGGACGCGGACACCGTCACCGGCACCTAGCAGACAACCCAACCCTTGAAGGCAAATACATCGATGCAGCTCCTGCTGCTGGCCGTCGTCGCCGCTCCCGTCATCGCGTTCTGGCCGAAGGGCGATCAGGATCCTGATCAGTGGCTCAAGCACGTCACGAAGGCGTGCGAGTCGCGTCGCTTTGGCATTCGTTTGGCTGCTGCGAAGCGCGTCGCCAATGCTGGCGCCGCGGCGGTGCCAGCGATCAAGGCATACTCGAAGGACAAAGGCCGCAATGCCGTTCCGACTTCGCTCGTGGATGCGATTGCGGATAGCAAGGTGACGAGTCCGGAGACCGAAGTGCTGCTGCGCACGTGGGCCGAGGACAACGACTTCTACTGGCGTTCGAATGCGATGCGCGGCCTCGCGCTGCGCCGTGTCGAAGCGTCGCTGTTCGAGAAGTATGTCGGGGACTCGGCGTGGTTGATGCGCACGCACGCGCGGCTTGGTCTCGCGTTGCTCGATGAGGGCGGCAAGGGGCGCGAAGCCGTCTATGCGATGGCCGAAGGCGACCCGCGGGCGCGCGTGCGACTCGCTCGGCTATTGCTCGAGCAAGGTCAGGTGCCGCCACTGCAACCGTTGCTCGATGCGCTCGCGGACAAGCGCTCGTTCCTCGGGATTCCATGGGGATCGCGGCTTGGCCTCGAATCGAGCAAGGCGCTCAATGCGTGGCTTGGCGCAGACTTCCCCGAGATTGTCGGCGGCGACTACGAAAAGTCGATCGGCCCGATCGTCGCAGCAACGAAGAAGCGTTCTGGCCAGGATCTGAAGCTGCCCGAGGCGAAGTCCGATCCGGACTACGGTGTCGTTGGCGGATTCGAGATCGCGTCGTGCAAGTTTGGCGATCAATTTGTGCAGTGGCAGGCGGATGGCACGTTGCGCTTTGGCATCGACGGCGCGCGCACCGCGAAGCTGCCGGCCGAACAGTGGCAAGAACTGTTGCAACAACGAACAGCACTCGTGCTCGAGAAGAACGCCGGTGTTGTCGTTTGCGACAAGATGCAGGTGGTCCTGATGGACCCGAAGATGCGCGTGGATGTGGCACCAAGCAGCCTTCCCAGCGAGGCCTCAGAGTGGCTTAAGCGTCTGACGCAAAGGCTCGAAGAAGCTAATGAGACCGAGATCGCTGCAGACCTGCGCCGCGGCCTTGGACAATTCGAAGGTCGCTAGCTCGAGCCCGAGCTCAGGAGAACTGCATCAACAATGTGTGGCATCATCGCCGTACTACGCCGGACCAGCCGGCAACAACCGCCTGCACCCGAAACGCTTCTTGCCCTCCTTGCCGAGGCTGAGATCAATCTCGCCGGAGAACCGACGACCGAGCATCTCGAGGGTGCGGCCACATCGTTGACGCAGCTGGATGAGCACCTGCGTGGCGTTCCTGGGTTGTGGGCGTTGCTCGACAATCGCGATCTGCTGGGCGACCTCAAGCAGCGTTGCCAGGTCATGCACTCGCAGGTCGAGACCGTCGAACAGAGCTTCGATGCCTCGGTTGCCAGCGACGACGATGGCAGCATCAGCGACAGCGATATCGAATTGCGCAACCAGGCGATGGTGCGCCTCAAGGATTCGATGTGGGCCGTCGCGCGTGACCGCGTGCCGCACGCAATGGCCGTGATCGAACTGGCCGGCGGCGATCTGCCGCACCAGAACTCGGCGGCGGCGTTCTCGTCGTTGCAGTTAGCACTGTCGGCACTCGATCGCCTCGAAGTTCGCGGCCGTGATTCGGCCGGCATCTCCGTGATCGTCTCGGGTATCGATACAACGAGCGATGTCGTGCGCCAACGACTACCTGGCCGCACGCAGGACACGTTGTTTGGCAACGCTTCGGTGCGCCTGGCCGACGGCAACCTCAACTTCGTCTACAAGCACGCAGCCGAAATCGGCGAACTCGGCGACAACGTGCACGCGCTGCGCCAATCGATCATCAACGACAAGCTGCTGCAGCACGCGTTCCGCCAGCCTGAGGTGCAAAGTCTCGTGCTCGGCCACACGCGCTGGGCCAGCGTCGGCATCATCAGCCAACCCAACGCCCACCCACTCAACAACGAGCAAACTGAGGGCGATGCCGGTCCATACGTCATCGGCGCACTCAACGGCGACGTCGACAACCATCACGACCTCGTGCAGCAGCACAAGCTCAAGCTGCACGATGCGATCACGACGGATGCGAAGGTCATCCCGTCGCTGGTGTCGCAACAGATGCAAGATGGCCACGACCTGATCAGTGGGTTCCGCCGCACGGTCAGCTCGTTTGAAGGTTCGGTCGCGATCGGCGCTGCGTCGACGCAAGAGCCGGGCAAGCTCGCACTCGCGCTGCGTGGTTCGGGCCAGGCGCTCTACATCGGCCTGGCGCAGGACACGTATGTCATCGCCAGTGAGCCATACGGCGTCATCGAGGACTGCAATCGCTACTTGCGCATGGACGGCGAGACTCCCGGCAACCCCAACAACCCCGCGGCTTCGCGTGGTCAAGTGGTCGTGCTCGATCGCGACGGCGCGGGCGAAGTGGCGGGTATCACGCGCATCGCCTACGACGCGACGGACTTGCCGGTCAGCGACGACGACCTGACGACGGCTGCCGTCACGACGCGCGACATCGATCGCGGCGACTTCCCGCACTACCTGTTGAAGGAGATCGGCGAGTCGCCGAACTCGCTGCAGAAGACGTTGCGTGGCCGCATCGCCCAGAAGAACAACCGACTCGAAGTTGCCCTGCCGGAGAGTTCTCTCCCGAAGGCCGCCGTCGAGTGGCTGCAACAGGGCAAGACCCGTCGCATCCTCGTCATCGGACAAGGCACCGCTGCCGTCGCTGGCCAGGCCATCGCTGGAGCGATTGCCGATGCCGTCGAGACTTCGGACATCGCGGTTGTCGCAACGCCGGCAACCGAGCTGTCGGGCTTCGGCCTCGGCGACGACATGAGCGACACGCTGATCGTCGCCATCTCGCAGTCGGGTACGACGACGGACACCAACCGCACGGTCGACCTCGTTCGTGGTCGCGGCGCAACGGTGATCGCGATCGTCAACCGACGCGGCAGTGACCTGACCGACAAGGCGGACGGCGTGCTCTACACGAGCGACGGTCGCGACGTCGAGATGAGTGTTGCGAGCACCAAGGCGTTCTACGCGCAGTGTGCTGCCGGCCAGTTGCTGGCGATGGCTCTCGCGCGTGCGGCTGGTTGCAGCAACGACGCTGACGAACACGAACTGCTGACCGCGCTGGTCGACCTGCCCAACGCGATGCGTGCCGTCCTGGAGCAGGACGATAAGATCACCGAGATCGCGCGTTCGCTGGCGCCCCAGCGGCGTTACTGGGCGCTCGTCGGCAACGGCAAGAACCGCGTCGCTGCCGCCGAGGTTCGCATCAAGCTCTCCGAGCTCTGCTACAAGTCGATCGCATGTGACGCGACCGAAGACAAGAAGCACATCGACCTCTCTTCGGAGCCAATGATTCTCTGCTGCGCGGCTGGCTTGACCGGCTCGACTGCAGACGACGTTGCGAAGGAAGTTGCGATCTACAAGGCGCACAAGGCTTCACCGGTCGTCATCGCGACCGCCGGCGAAACGCGCTTCGACGCGGCCGATGGCGTGATCGAAGTGCCGCAGTCACACCCCGCGTTGGCCTACATCCTGTCGACGATGGGCGGCCACCTGTTTGGCTACCGGGCCGCGCTCGCAATCGATGAACTCGCGCGACCGCTGCGCATGATGCGTGGTGCGGTCGAAGAGACGTTCAAGGACTCGACGCCCAAGCAAGTGCTCGAAGCCCTCGCGCCGCGTCTGCAGCCGCACTGGATCACGTTCCGCAAGGACCTGATGCTCGGCCGCTACGACGGCACACTCGAGAGCAGTACAGCTTCGCGTCTGACGTCGCTGTGCAACTACGCGCTCAAGCTGATGCCGCTCGATGTCTTCGCGGTTGAGTTCGGCGAACCAGGTGCACCCGGCGTTGTCGTCGACCGCCTGACCGAAGAACTGACCAAGGCCATCGACGAACTGACGCGTCCGGTCGATGCGATCAAGCACCAAGCCAAGACAGTCACCGTCGGCATCTCGCGAACGGACGAAGCGCTGCTCACCGCGTCGTTCGTACGCGAAGCGTTGGCGGCCGGTGCGGTGCGCGACCACGTCGGCTACCGCGACCTGCGCGCTCTCGCCAGTCTCGATCCGGCAGTGGTCGAAGTGCTAGGCAGCACGCGTTACTCGGTCGAGATGGCCGACAGCGAAGACGGCAAGGACACGGCGCAGGTCATCGACCGCCGCGGCGTGGCCGAGCAGATGTCGTCGCGAACGGACAGCAACCCGGTCTTGCGCGGCACCAAGCACCTCGTCGCTACCGAGCGCTTGCTCATGGTGGCCAAGGGGCGCAGTGACGATCGCACGGTCGTCATCATCCCCGAGGTGCACAACAACGTGACAGTCGGCCTGACCCTGCTGCACGTGCGCTTCCAAGACCATCTCGATGCGCAGGCGCTGCGTTCGGTGCTCGGCGGCTACCGCAACCGCTACCAGGCGCTGGCCGATGCGGTCACCGAAACCGAGCCGTCATTCGACGAAGAGCTGATGGCCACGATGCCGGTCGTCGACCTGCTCTGCGACCCGATCTACTCGCTCGCGGACCGCTGGCGCCAAGGCAGCCTGCACGCCAACTAGACAGAATCGTTGGAGCGGGGTCGGTTCGGGCGTAGCGTGTCGCTCGAAAACCGACACCTCATGCCCGTTCCACTGATTGATCTCACGCGCAACAAAGCGCAACTCGCCGAAATCGAAGCAGCCGTCGTGCGGGTGGTCCGCAGCGGCGGCTACATCCTCGGCCCCGAGGTCGAGAACCTCGAAACCGAGCTGACGGAATACCTCGGCTGCAAGCACGCGCTGAGCCTGTCCTCGGGAACGGATGCACTGCTCCTGCCGCTGATGGCGTTGGGCATCAAGCACGGCGACGAAGTCGTACTGCCGAACTACTCGTTCTTCGCGACGGCTGGTGTCGTTGCCCGACTCGGCGCGACGCCGGTCTTCGTCGACTCAGAGCCGACGTTCAAGAACATCGATCCGCAACTGCTCGACGAGGCACTGAAGAAGTGCAAGCGGCCGAAAGCAGTCATCGGTGTGCACCTGTTTGGCTCGGCGTTCGACGTCGACGCAATCTTGAAGATCTGCCGCGCCCACTCGGTGCCGTTGATCGAAGACGCCGCACAAGCCATCGGCACCAAGTACCAAGGCCGCATGCTCGGCGGCCACGGCCTGTGCGCTGGTTGGTCGACGTTCCCGACCAAGAACTTCGGCGGCATCGGCGACGGTGGTTTCCTGACCACCAACGACACGGAGTTCTTCGACAAGTGCAAGCTCATGCGCAACCACGGCATGGCTGAGCAGTACCTGCACCACTCGATCGGCGGCAACTTCCGCATGGACGCGCTGCAAGCAGCCGCCTTGCGCATCAAGCTGCGCTCGATGGAAGACGTCACGGAGACGCGCCGCAGCAACGCCGCGATCTACCGCCGTCTGTTCGAAGAAGCCAACCTGATGGAATGGGCGACGCTGCCGACCGACATGGACCGGCACGCCTACCACCAGTTCGTGCTGCACGTGCCGAAGGACAAACGCGACGCGGCGATCGCACACCTGCGCCAGCAAGGCATCGGATGCGCGGTCTACTACCCGGTGCCGTTCCACCGCCAGCCGTGCTTCGAGTATCTCGGTTACGACGGCAAGGACTTCCCGGTCTCCGAGGAAGCGAGCCTTACCGCGCTCGCACTGCCGATCTTCCAGGGCTTGACCGAAGCCGAACAGATCGACGTCGTCGGCGCACTCGCACGCTTCGTCAAGAAGTAGCGGCTACCTGACGTACCAGAGCGCGGCGCCACTGACGGGGCTTTGGCCATTGGCCAAGAACGTCAGTCCCTGGAAGCACAGGATCGTGCCGCGCAACAGCGGATCGTTGGGGATCTGATAACTGATCGTCAAACCCGCCTGGTTGACGAGTCCGGCAGCTCCCAACGCGTAGGTCGCCGGATCCGGGTAGATCGCAATCGGACCCAACACGACCGGCGTTGGCCGCAGGTTGCCGACGGCAATCATGCCGAGCGCCGGAGTCGCCTGTGACATGCGCACGGTTGCCATGCCGCCGACGGTCGCCGGACCAGCATTGATCATCGGCACCTCTTCGATCACTTCGGTCGTCATCACTGGCAAGAACGCGGGCGCGCCATTGGCCGGCAACAACTGGAATCGGCTCGGATCCCAGAACACCGTGCTGTCCGATGCTTCGAACGCACTGACCGGAACGGTCGGCGTGCCGAACACCAACATCGAACCGGTGCCATCGCTCGCAAGCCGCGCCGTCGTATCAAAGACACGCAGTGCCGGCTGGTTGGCGCTGACGAAGATCGACCGCGACGAATCAAACGTAGCGTCGGAGACAACCGCACCTGGACCGGACGTATTGCCGATCACGCACTCGTTGGTGACGAGGTTGGCGAACTGCGCCTGCAGGCCCGGGAAGCCACCGAGAATCGATCGCGCAACATGCACGGCGCCCGTGTTGTAGATGTCCAATGCCGCTTGCGACGTCGCACCGACGACGGTCAGGCTCTCGATCACAACCGGAGCGAGCATGGTATTGATGCGCACAGTCGACAACAGAGATGGCGCGATGATCCCGTTGTCGGACTTGAGCACGAAGGGATCCGTACCCATCACGTTGTGAACGTGGATCGTGTGCAAGCTGCCCGCGGCCGGCGTGATCGTCGCGCCATTCAGCACCACCTGCAGCGACTTGCTGCACTCGAAGCCGGTGTAGACACCCGGCCACACGTTGATGATCGAGCCCGGAGCGGCAGCCGCGACGGCTTGCGGTAGGTCGGTGAAGTTGGGGGTGCTGCCGCCGACGTGAACTACGGGGCGCTGTGCCGCGAGAGCTGCGGCGAGCGCCATCGTCGCGAAGCCGGCGATGAGTCGTTTGGGCATGGCGAGTTGCTCCGACCAGAAGCGTAGCTTCCGGATGCCTCGGACGCACCGGCTGGCGCCGAATCCACGCCCGCGAATCAGCGGGCGAACTGCACGATTTCGAGGTGGTATACGATCGACCGATCCTTCTTGGCCGCAGTCCGCTGCAGCCAAAGGGCCTTGCCACCGAGCATCGAACCTACCTGCGACACGCGCTCGCCGCGAACGAACGGCAACTCGATGATCTTCTTGCTGGTCTTCGTCGACCACACCGTGATGCCCTTGCGCGAGACCTCACCCGTCGTCAACGCCAACTCCTCGCCGTAGTCCGCCGCGCCGAGAAAGCCGAGTGCCATGACCTTGTCGCCAAGCAACGAACGGTGCGCGCCGCCGTCGGCGAGGTGATAGAGCATCGCCCCCTTGTCCTCGAAGTCGCCCTCGAGCAAGTAGTGCGCGCTCGGCGACATGGACAAGTCCACGAAGTGCTTGCCGCGCAGATCGTCATCGATGACGTGGTTCTGTAGATCGACGAGGTCGAGCCGATGCAGGTGCCACCCTTTGGTCTTGCGCGCTGCGGTGAACACACCATCCAAACCAAATGCGTGACTGCGATCGCGGTGCGACACGTAACTGTTCGCTGAAGCGAGCTGCTTGCCAGTCACCGCATCACGCACCAGCAACAGCCGCCGACCGCCGCTCTTGGAGTCACGAGCGTAGTGCACGACGTGACGTGCATCGCGTGACAAGAACATGCGTGGTTGCCGATACCCACCAAACGGCGCGTCCGTCGCAAACCGCTCCTTGCCGCTGCGAGCATCAACAACACCGCCCCGGTCGGCCGCCGACGAAGACCACGCGACATGGCCGCCCCCAAGGCTCAGGCCATCGATCCGCTTACCGGGAACGACCTCAAAAGACCGCATGTCGCCGCGCGTGGGCACGTGCACCAGCGAGCCATCATCGAGCCCGAGCCAGTAGCCACGTCCGTTCGGCAGAAGAGCAATGGAACTGACACCCTTGAAGCGGCGCGATTCGTTCACGGCGCCGTCTTCAGCCGAAAGGATGACCGCAACGCCCCGCTTGCGATCGACTACAGCAACCGCGGAACCATCCGAGGCGGTGGCCACGAACTTGGAGCCGCCCGCAAACGCAGCAACCTTGCGGCCTGCTGCGAGCCTGCGTGCAAGACTCGCCGACTCCTGCCCATACGCGGCGCTGCTTAGCAGCAACACGGCGAGCGCTAGCCACCTACAAGCCAATGACACCCACTTGCGAGTTGGTCAGCTCAAGCACGAGCCCAGCAGTACCGGCGTTGAGCCGCAACGCCTGCGTAAACAGCGGCATGCCCGCCAACGACGGTGTCGACGGAATCGAAGCGACGTGCACCATGTTGCCCGACAGCCCAACGACCGGCGCGCCAATCAACAGTTCGCCGAAGCCAACATCGAGAGGCTGCAATCGGACGAGGGACGCATACGCCACCGTCAGGAGGGTGTTGGCTGCAGGTGCGACATCGAGCACCAACGCGCCACCGAGTTGCGGCGGCGTGATGCAGGTGCATACCGACGGGTTGACGCCATTGCCGTTGGCCTCGTCGCAATACGCCGCTTGCGCCGGCTGGATCGAGAAGCCATCGATCCAAGCCCAGCAGGTGCTCGCCTGCATGACTGCGGCCACCGAGATGAAGCTGTCCGCCGCAGTCGCCGTAAATGTCACCGAGTAGTTCTCGAACTCCACCGCGCCGAAGTTGGGGCTCGTTCCGACGATGGTGCCGCCGACACCTGCAGTCGGGCTGGTGCCGATCTCGATTTGCGCGGCTCCCGCGGAGAAGGACAAGACCGGCGAGAAGCCCCAGAAGTAGATGGTGTAGCTGGTGCCGACGACCAGCGGGCTCGACAACTCGAGCGTCAACGCATCCACGCCATTGGGGTTGTGCGCTGCCAAGCCAAGGCAACAGGCGCCGATGACACCTGCGGGGCCGTAGTTGGCACACGGCCCGTACATGACATCGATCTCGCCATACGAAACGCCACCCGTGCCGTAGGCAACACACCCCGGCACCCCGAGGTTGAAGTTGATGTTGGTCTGGTTGTAGGCACAGCCTGAGAACGTGTTCTGCTCGAAGTTGCCGTTGAGGAAGCTCTGCGCTTCAGCGGTGGCGGGCAGCAGACAAGCAGCGACGAACAGCAATTCGGAACAACGCATGGTGTAGATCTCCTAACTACGGACTCTGGACCAACCCCTGGTCCCAGACACACAGGGTCGCACACCCGCGCCAACCTGTAAACACGCTCACTCCTCCCTGCGATTCGCAAACTAGGGTTCCTCCCCATTGACGCGGAGCTTCTCCCGGAGCATCCTGCACAAACCGCTGGAGGAGCGGCCGCGATCAGTAACCAGTGCCAGGGCAACGGAGCCCGCGACGAGCACTGGCGAAAGGCGACGGTCGCCGAAGCAGCTGCACGCCGAACGTGCAGCCGTTGGCTGCGAGGATGAATACCCTCGTGGCTGTCACATCGCGAACCGTGATGTGAAGAGCCAACGGCTGACGTAGCACGTCGGTCCTTGGTGCCGAAGGCGGCCTTAAAGCTGCCTGGCAACCAACAAGATGACCACACCGCAACCTTCCGACGTCACCAGTTCGTCCGTTCGTTCCTGGCTCCTCGATCGTACCGAAGCACTGTGCCGCGCGGATACGACGACCGGCCGCGAGGATCACGGCCTGCCACTGCTGCGCAACCTGCTGACCGAACTCGGCGCCAAAGTCGAACTGCAACAAGTCGCCCCCAAGCGCCACAACGTGCTCGCAACGTGGGGCGAGCCGCAGTTGCTGTTCTCGACGCACCTCGACACCGTGCCGCCGTTCATCCCGCCGCGCCGTTCGGGCGATCTGTTGTCGGGCCGCGGCACGTGTGACGCCAAAGGTCAGATCGCGGCGCAGCTCGCGACCATCAAAGAACTGTTGTCACGCGGGCACACCAACCTCGGTTGGCTCGGCGTGATCGGTGAAGAGACGGACAGCATCGGCGCAGCCGCCGCTGAGGATCTCGCGCCGCAACTGTCCAAGTGCGTGGCTGTCATCAACGGCGAGCCGACCGAGAACAAACTGGCGACCGGCCAACGCGGTTCGCTGCAACTGTTGATGTCGACCAAGGGCGTTGCGGCGCACTCCGGCATGCCCGAGCTCGGTCACTCCGCAATCTGGCCAATGGTCGATTGGCTGCATCGCATGCGCAACCTGCAGAGTGACACGGACGCCGACCTCGGCCCGGAGATCTGGAACGTCGGCACGCTCAACGGCGGCACCGCGCCCAACGTGATCCCGGCGCATTCGCAAGCGCGGGTGTTTGTGCGATCCGTGCCGGGCTCGACGTTCGAAGATCGGGCTCGCGCAATCGCTCCGGAAGAAGGCAACCTCGAGCAGCTCTCGTTCACGCCGCCGGAAGTGTTCGACCGCATCCCCGGCTTCGAACACGCCGTCGTGCCGTTTGGCAGCGATGCGCCGCGCCTCCGTCAAATCGTCGGCGGCAAGAAGGTCGCGCTCTGCGGCCCGGGCACGATCAAGGTCGCGCACACTCTCGACGAACACATCACCGGTGCGGAGATGGAGCAAGGCTTCGAACTCCTGACCGCCCTGGCCACCACGATGCTCGAAGGAACGGCCGGATGATCGTCATGAAGTTTGGCGGTTCTTCACTTCAGAATGCCGCCCGTTTGCAGAAGGTCGCCGACCTGATCGCACAAGTCGAAGAGGCTCCGTGCGTGGTGTTGTCCGCAATGGGCGACACGACCAACCGCCTCGTATCGATCGCGACCATGGCCGGCCGCGGCGAAGCCGAAGCTGCCAATGCGCTGCTCGACGACATCTTCGCCGATGCAAACCGCACCGCGTCCGAGTTGCTCAAGGACACCACGACGGCGACGGCCGCGCTCCAGCAACTGCAGAACGATGCCAGCATGCTGGTGCGCGCGTTCATCCGTGATGCCGATCGCGCCGCGGATGCACTGCGCACGGCGAAGACGACCGACGCTCTCGTCGCCCACGGCGAACGCATCGCAACGCTGTTGCTGACGGAGCACCTGCGCGAACGCGGCAAGAAGACGGAAGCCGTCGATGCGCGCGACGTGATCCTCACCGATGCCAGCTACGGCAAGGCCAAGCCCAACCGCGGTGCGATCCTGCAGCGCACGCACCAGAACATCGGCCCGCACCTCGCGCACGGCACCATCGTCGTCACGCAAGGCTACGTCGGCAGTGCCCCGGATCGCACAACTACAACCCTCGGCCGCGGTGGCAGCGACTGGTCGGCAGCACTGCTGTGCGCCGCGCTCGCCGGTGATGAGTTGCAGATCTGGACCGACGTCGAAGGCATCCTGACCTGCGATCCTCGCACGGTTGCCGACGCGCGACCAATCACCCACCTGACGCCCGAAGAAGCCGCCGAGCTCGCGGCGTTCGGCGCCCGCGTGCTGCACCCGGCAACGATTCGCCCCGTCGTCGACAAGGGCATCCCGATCACCGTTCGTCACACAATGCAACCTGACGGTGCGTTCACGCGCATCGACAAGGAAGCCAGCGACGCGCCTGGTGGCATCGCGGCCCTTGCGTCGCGTGGCCCCATCACCGTGTTGACGATGACGAGTCGCCGCATGCTCGATGCGAGCGGCTACCTTGCGAAGTTGTTTCAGGTGTTCGGCGAACTCGACATCCCGATCGACCTGGTCACGACGGCCGAGGTTTCGGTCGCCTGCACGGTCGAAGCGGACGCGCCGATCGAACGCCTGGTCATCGCCCTCGACGGTCACGCGCACGTCGAGATCACCGAGGAGTGTGCCATCGTCGCCGTCATCGGTGACGGCCTGCAAGACACCGACCGCGTGCTTGAACGCGCCTGCCGCGCCCTCAACCCGATCAAGCCGCGCATGGTCAGCTTCGGCGGCAACAGCCGCAACCTGTCCTTCGTCGTGCGCACGATCGAACAAGACGCAGCCCTGCAGCGGTTGCATGAAGAGTTCTTCGGCACCAGCCGAACCAACCCGAACGACACAACATTCGAGGAGATCAACTGATGACCGCCACCGCTGACAGCATCCGCGTCGGTCTGTTTGGCGCCGGCCGACTCGGCGCTGCTATTGCCGAACACCTCGGCGATCGACTTGCGTGGCAAGTCACGCGCGACACACCGCCCAACGGCGACGTCGACGCAATCATCGAAGCCTCGAGCGGCAGCCAGGTCGGTGCGCGTCTCGACTGGGCGCTCGAACACAAGGTGCCGTTGATCATCGGCAGCACCGGCTGGGATGTTCCGGACTTCGAAGAACGAGTTGGCAACAACATCGGCGTCGTCACGGCACCCAACTTCTCACTCGGCGTGGCCCTGCTGCGTCGCATGAGTCTCGTCATGGCGCGCTTCTCCGCGCGCGACGAACTGCTCGACCCATACATCGTCGAACATCACCAAGCCAAGAAGCACGACGCCCCGTCGGGCACCGCCAAGCTCCTGGCCGCGACGATGCTCGAAGGTTGCCCGCGCAAGGAGTCGTGGCAGATCGGCGGTCCCGTCGATCAAAACGAATTGAGCGTCGCAGTCATGCGTTCGGGTCACACTTACAGTGAGCACCGCGTCGGCATCGATGCGCCGGCCGAAGTGCTCGAACTGCGCCACACGGCGCGCAGCCCCATGGCGTTCGCCGATGGGGCGTTGACCGCAGCTACCTGGGTCCAAGGCAAGACGGGCGTCTACACGATGGATGACGTGTCGGCCTCGGTCTTGGATCCCCTGTTCGAAGGATTGTCGGGAGGGCAATGATGAACGACAGCAACAACCTGTTTGGGAACGGCCTCGGCGTGGCCTTGGCGACACCGTTCTTGCCCGAAGGCCAGATCGACGAAGAAGGTCTCGTCCGGCTCACGCAACACGTCGTCGCTGGCGGTGTGGACTTCCTCGTCGCGCTCGGTTCGACCGGCGAAGCGGCGATGCTCGATGAAAGCGAACGTCAACGTGTCGTCGCAATCGTCGCCGAGCATCGTGGCGATGCGAAGCTCGTCGTCGGCACTGGCACCTCGGCAACGATGTCGACCTGCACGTGGACGCGCACGGCGCAAGAAAGCGGTGCCGACGCGGCGCTGATCGCCGTGCCGCCATACACGAAGCCGACCCAGAAGGGCATCGTGGCGCACTTCGCCGCCGTTGCCAAAGCGGTGCCCGAGCTCCCACTGATCGCCTACAACGTGCCGTCGCGCACCGGCGTCAACTTGACGCCAAAGGCGGTGCAGGAACTCTGGCAGATCCCGACGGTCGTGGCCCTCAAGGAATCGTCCGGCGACCTCAACCAGATCGCCCAGATCGCAAGGCAGCTGCCCGAAGGCCGCATGCTGTTCGCCGGTGACGACGCACTCGCGTTGCCGACGATCGCAGTCGGTGGCCACGGTCTGATCTCGGTCGCCGGCAACGTCGTCCCGCAGGAGATGAGCGATTTGATCGCTGCTGCTCGCAGTTCGGATCTTGGTGCTGCACAAGAACAGTCGGCCACGCTGCTACCACTGTTCGAAGCACTCAACATCGAACCCAACCCCATCCCGATCAAGGCAGCGCTGGCCCTCGCCGGCATCGCCTACTCGGCACCACGCCTACCGCTTCTGCCCGCGTCCGACGAGACCCGCGCCACCCTGAAGCGAGCACTGCAACAAACCCGAAGCATCACGATCAATGTCTGAAGAACAACTCCAGGCGTTCTACGAACGCAACGACGACTCCCCGGCCAGCCAAGACGATTGGCAGCAAAGCCACGAACAACTGCTGCGCGGTCTCGAGTCCGGCCGCATCCGTGCCGCCGAACGCGGCGCCGACGGCAACTGGCACGCCGTCATGTGGGTGAAGCGCGCGATCCTGACCGGCTTCAAGAACGCCGACGTCGTGCGCCAGGGCCCGCTCGGCCAACCACCGTTCTTCGACAAGGAGTCGTACCCGGCGCGTTCGTTTGAGCAGAGCGATCTCGTGCGCGTGGTCCCCGGCGGCACCTCCGTTCGCCGCGGCGCCTACGTCGCATCGGGCGTCGTCGTCATGCCCCCGGCCTACGTCAACGTCGGCGCCTACGTCGACTCCGGCACCATGATCGACAGCCACGCACTCGTCGGCTCGTGCGCCCAAGTCGGCAAGAACGTGCACCTCAGCGCGGGCGCCCAGATCGGCGGCGTGCTCGAACCGATCAACGCGAGCCCGGTCATCATCGAAGACGACGTCTTCGTCGCGGCCCTCTGCGGCGTCTTCGAAGGCTTCGTCGTCCGCGAACGAGCCGTGCTCGCCACCGGCGTCACCCTCACCGCCGCCACGGTCATCTACGACCTCGTGCACGGCGTCGAACGCCGCGGCGAAGTCCCCCCGGGCGCCGTCGTCGTCCCCGGCACCCGCCCAGCCAGCGGCGACTTCGCCAAACAGAACGGCCTCCAAGTCGCCGCCCCAATGATCGTCAAGTACCGCGACGACCGCACCGACGCCTCAACGGCCCTGGAAAGCGCCCTGCGCTAGCCCGCGAAGGGTGTCGGTACGGTGCCAGGAGAGAAGTTATCCTCTTCGGGCCCGCGGGCCCGAAGAGGATAACTTCTCTCCTGGCACCGTACCGACACCCTTCACTTCAGCTGGTCGGAGAGGGCGACCAGTTCGCCATCGTCGGGTTGCAGTTCGATGGCGCGCTTGATGACCTTGCGGGCTTGGAGCAGTTTGCCGCCGAGGGCCAGGCCGCAGGCGGCGCCGCGTAGGAGGAATGCGCGCTGCTCCGCGGATGCCTGCGAGTCCTTGGCGTCCGCATCCGCGATCAGATGTTTGGCGATTGCGCGCGCAACGTGGCGGTCCTTGGTGGTCAGCGAGTCTTCGCGCTGGTTCCAGTAGTTGAACATGATCTCGGCGCCCCACTCGCTGGCAAGCGCTGCCGGTGCATGTGGCCAGGCCGCGCGCCACGCCGCGCGTTGCTTTTTGCGGTCGCCGCGTTGGCCTTCGATCTGGGCGAGCCAGCTGTGGCCCTTGAACAGAACCGTCGGCTGCTTCGTGACCTTCAGCCGCGAATACATCGGCTGCAGATCCCACGTCGTCAGGTTGGCCTTGTCCGGCGCTGCATCACTGATCTTCTGGCGAACGTCAAACAGCAACACCTCAGCGCCAGCCGTCGTCGCACCTTGCGGGTCCTGATCGCGGATCGCTTGGAGCTGCGCCTTGGCCCCTTCCTGGTCACCGACGAAACCGAGCTTCTGCGCATACGCAAACCGCTTGTTGAGATCCGTCGGACTGGCAGCAACCGCCGCGCGCAGCGTCGACACCGTCTGGGTGCCAGCCACCACGCGTTGCATCTCGGTCGAGAACGCAGCCGGTGGCACAAAGCCGAGCACCGCATCGTCCAGCGTGCCGTCCGGCTGCACGACCACCAGCGACGGCAGCGTGCGCACGTGGAAGCGTTGCACGAGTGCGCGACCACTCTTCGTCGTCGCCTTCGCACTGTGGCAGACGAAGGCAGCGAGGTCCTTCTCCGCCTCCTTGGTCGACAGCGTCTGCGCCCACAGATCGGCGCAGTGTTGGCTGCCATCCATCCAGAAGTAGACGAGCACCGGCCGTTTGGCGGTCGCAGCCTCCGCCAAGGAATCCGCCAACGGGCGGTCATGCCAGGTGATCGACGAACTTTGCCCAGCCGCAGCAACCAAGGAGGTGCTGCAAGCCAACACGAAGTGGGCTGCTCGGGATATCGTCATGCTGTAGTCGGGGTCAGGGTCGTGCCTTGTCGTCACGGCCCTCATTGAGGACTCACGGATCCGCTCCTTTTTAGCGTTTCCTGAGTTCCGTGCCGCGCCCGCGACGACTGAACCGGTAATGCCGCCCGACACCAACAGCTCTGCGCAGTCGCTACACGACCCGTCGTCGCTGCTCGAGCACGCCGGTTGGGTTCGCGAACTGGCGCAACGGTTGGTGCGTGACTCCCATGCCGCCGACGACCTGACGCAGGAGACGATGCTCGCGGCGATCGAAAACCGCGACTCCGAGACGCGTTCGCCGCGAGCCTGGCTCGGCCGCGTGCTGCGCAACGTGTTGTGGGAACGTGTCCGGCAGAATCAACGCCGGCAAGCGCGCGAACAAGTCGTCGCCAAACAGGACGTCACGGCCAGCAGCGCCGAGTTGGTCGAGAAGGTCGACACCCACCGCACCCTCGTCGACGCCGTGCTGCGCTTGCCCGAGCACTACCGGATCGTTCTGCTGCGCCGCTACTTCGAAGGCGAGACTCCGACACAGATCGCAGCTGCGCTCGACATGCCGATCTCGACAGTCAAGACGCGTTTGCAGCGCGGCCTCGAGCGCATGCGCGGCGAACTCGACGACGCGTACGGCAACCGCGAACGTTGGCAGCCAGCGCTGATCGGACTGATCGGTGTGCCACGGCGAGCAGCGCTGTTGCCGTTGCCACTTCTCATCGCAGCAACCTTGCTGCTGAGCGGCGGCGCCGCGGTCGCGTGGAGTGTGTTCTCGGATCCCGACGTCACGCCGGCACCGCCAGCAACGACCACCGAAACTGCGACAGCCGCAACCGACGACGTGCAGCCAACGACTACCGACCTACCGCGCGTGCCTCCAGGCGAAGATGCCATCGCCGTCGATTGGGGCGCCATCAAGATGCCCACGCAGCCAGTGCGCGGCATCACCGTTGCACCTGACGGCCAACCCGTTGGCGGTGTGTTCTTGCAGTTTGATCCCAACCGACCGGCAACCAGCGGTCGCGGCACGTCGATCGTCATCAGCAACCCCGACGGCACGTTTGAGATGAGTCTGTCGCGCTCGGGTCGCGTCGTTGCGATCCCGGACGAGTTGGCCACAGTGTCGCCCGGCGTCGTCGCCATCGGCAACAAGCAGGAGCTGCGCGTCGTCGTCACTCCGGCCAAAGAACTCACCGGCAGCATCCTCGACGAGCATGGCAATGCGCTTGCCTATGCCCAGGTGCTCATTGGCGAACCTCCTGCAATGCGCGGTTTGTTGGGTGTCGCCGCGAGCTCGGCGGCCATCTCGCTGCAGGAAGCGGTAACGGACAGTAGTGGCACGTTTGCGTTTACAGCAGCACCACTGAGCGCTGGCTCACGCATCCGCATTCATCGTGAAGGCTTCGTCGATCAGGAGATCTCGTGGTCGGGCGAGGCGCGACTCGACATCACGATGCGACAACCGCCGATCGGCGAACATGAGGCACGCGGCTTCGTGTTGTCGCCGTCAGGTTCGCCCGTGGCCGACGCCCGCGTTTCGTGTGGCACGGTCGTCACGCGCAGCGACCGCACGGGTGCGTTCCGGTTGCCGTTGCCGCAGCTACCTGCAGCGCTCAAAGCTGCGACGCTCGTCGCAATTGCGCCGGGCTTTGGCGCAGCAACCGCCACGTCGACCAGCCTCGATGAGCACCGGCACCCACAGTGGCGCAACGGCATCGAACTGCAGTTGGCCACGGCGCCACGATCGGTGCACGGCCGCGTCCTGCGCGCCGATGGCAGCCCCGCCGCCGGAGCGCGCGTCTGGATTGACGACCCGACGTTGTTCAGCCATCGCGTCGGTGGCTCGATGACGACGTCGGTCTACAGCAGCAGCAAGTCGGCTTCGCGCAAGTTCTGGCCCGAGACGGTTGAAGCGCTGCAATCGAAGTCGGGCCAACTCGAAGCCGTGCGCGCCGACAGTGATGGACGGTTCACGATCGACGGTCTCTGCAATCGCACCTACTGGTTGATGGCCTACGACTTCGCCACCAGTCTGCGGTCACGGCCCGTGCTGACACCACTCGACGATCAAGATGCCGAACTGCAGTTGATGGGCGACGTGTTCGAGAAGGTGCAAGGCATCGTCGTCGACCAACACGACAACCCCATCGCGGGAGTCAACGTCGCCGTGTGGTCGGACCTCGTCTCGCTCACTTGGGGCGAGCACCGGGTCTTCTCCAAGAACCACATTCGCGGCGCCATGCGCACGGGTCCTGATGGCAGCTTCTGGCTGTATGACGTTCCTGCAGACGGCACGATCCTGCACTTCGATGGCGGCGGCATCCTGCCGACCACGCATCAGGAGTCCGCGGAGCCACTGCGAATCGTCGCGCAGCGCGCCAACGTGATGACGGTCACGTGTTCGGATCACAACGCAGTCGACTCCGTTGCGGCCCTCGACAAGCATGGCGAACCATTGATGCTCACGTTCCGTCGCGGCACGAGCACGTTCCGCAGTGACCGCGCCAAGATGCTGCAAGGAACAGCTGAGACGTTTGCATTGACCGACCGGGCCGTCGTGATCGTCGGTTACCTCGGCGACAAGGAAGTGCGACGCACGCAACTGCAACCCAATATGCGCACGATCACGTGGTAGGAAAAACTGCAGGCGTGAGTCCTGCGAACTGCCTGTGACGACTTGCACGTCATCCGTTGACCCAAGAGGTGACAATGCAAGCAAGCCTGACCGTGCTCGCCGCCGCGAGCCTTCTCTCCGTTCCTGTTCTCGCCCAACCCAGAGCTGTGCAACCGCCTGAGTGGGTGCACTCGTTGACCGAGGCGCAAACGCGCGCTCGCGATGCAGCCAAGCCCATCCTGATCTACTGCTGGATGGATGGCAGCGACTACTGCACGAAGCTGTTCCAAGACACGCTCAGTGCCGATGGTGCCGCCGACGCACTCGGCGAGTTCGTCTGCTACAGCGCCAAGCACGGCGGCGCCGGCGTGCAGGATGTGTTCAAGAAGTACGGCGTCACAACGATGCCGACGATGTTGTTCGTCACGCCCGATGGCAAAGCCGACGACTTGATCCAGGGCTTCATCCCCGTCGAGGACTTCGTTACCGAACTCACTCGCGTGAAGAAGGGCGAAGGCACCGTCACTGCACTCGAGCAGATGCTGACAACGTCAAAGAAGGGTTCTGACGACAACGTCAGCGCGCGCTGGCAACTCGCCGGCAAGATCCAGGCGCTCGGTCAACACGACCGGCACGACGAGTTGATGGACTCGATTCGCGACGTCGATCCAAAGGGCGCCACGTTGATCGGCGCACGACTGCGCATGAACGACATCGTCGACGACATCGTTGGCCAAGAGGGCGATGGTCACGACAACGAAACCGACCAAGAGGCCGAAGCCCGCGTCAAAGCATGGAACCTGACGCCGCTCTACGCTCACGTCAAGACCGTCAAGCTACAGGAAGCCAAGCACGAAGCGTGGATGCGCATCGGCAACATGGAGGTCAACCGCAAGGACATGCAGTCGGCGTTCAAGGCTTTCAACGCGGCATGGAAGACGTGCCCCGAGGAGAAGGTCGTCGACTGGTCCAACGACATCGCGCGCTGGATCATCAAGGACGCCGAGCAGCGCACGAGCAAGGAGAAGAAGTTCGCGCTCACCCTCGCGACCAAAGCGCTAGCCACCCTCAAGAAGCGACTGAAGGAAGAGCCGCCCACCGACGACAAGCGCGAGATGTACGCCAACTACCAGGCCTACTGCTACAACACGATCGCCTGGTGCAACCACATCAACGGCAAGAAGAGCCCCGCCATCAAAGCCGCCAAGAAGGCCATCGAACTCCGCAAGACCGACCAGTACTTGAAGGACCTGGCCAAGATGCAGGAGTAAGCCGAAGAGGCTAGTACGGTGCCAGGAGAGAAGTTATCCTCTTCGGGCCCGCGGGCCCGAAGAGGATAACTTCTCTCCTGGCACCGTACTGACACCCTTCAGTAGGTGAAGGCCTTGGAGCAGAAGCCGGCGTAGAGGCTGCTGCCGTGCAGTTCGACGTTCTGGATCCAGATCGTTACTGGACGGACGGCGGCGGGGATGGGGAGTTCGACTCCGGAGAAGGTCGGGATCGTCATGACGAGATCCGGGCGCGGCATGACGATGCAAGGCCAGGCGGAAACTGTCGGCAGGATCTGCGGCTGTGCCGCCAGGCCGAAGACGAACACTCGCGGGTAGGAACTGGAGATGTCGTTGCGGATGGAAATGCCGGTGTCGAGAAAGCTCTCGTAGACGCCTGGGCCGGTACCGATGCAGCCAACGCCACCGGGGTAGATGTAGATGCGGTTGTCGGGCTTCACCTGCAACGAGAGGTCTTCGAACAGTTCGCCCTGCTGCTGCAGGTCGCCTTGCATGATGACGCGGAACTGGATGCCGGCGGGGCCAATCGTCCGCGGGCCGAAGAAGTTGAGCCACAAGCCGTTCGCGTAGTCGATGGTGCCGTCGTTGTCGACATCGACCTCAACCGATGGCACGGTCGCCCCCGCTGGCAGAACACTATCGAGTTGGACCAAGAACCGAATCGGTGTCGGCACTGCCGCAGAGAACGTTGCCAGCACTTCAAAGGTGTTGACTGACGTGACTGCCGCGGCCGACCCATTGATGCAGCCGAACCCGATGTTGCAGTAGGCATCGTTGTTGGTTGCTGCCGACGAACCGCCAACTAACGCCCGTGTGCCCAACCCGACAAGATCGCTTTCGACGTCAAATCCCGTCGCCAATAGCGGGCCAACTGGCTGCGTCGTCGTCAAGCTGGCCGCCCCGTCGGTGGCGACGACTGTGATCGGCGTCAGAGCGTCGATCGAAACGGAAATCTGCGCGGACAGCCACTGGCTGCAGAGCACAACGGCGAACAGAACGGACGTAGCGGGAGAACGCATTGGTGGACGTGTTCTTGGAGGGGTGCGGATGGACAGCTTTGGCTCCTGCCAGCGAGACAGTTGCCACCTTCTGCTCACTACATCGCAAGAGTCGGACCGCGCGACACCCCGTCGCATTCGAACCCACGTTCCGAAGAGGAGAATTCTTCTCCTGGCAAGGTACTAGCCTCTTCGCGGCGCGTGCGAGCGCGGCGAATAAGGTGAAGACGGTCCAGGCACCGTACCTATCGGATGTACTTGTATTCGCCGCCGGTGAGTTCGGCGAGGTCCTTGAGGAGGGTCGAGTCGAGGCCGATCGAGATGCAGTGGATGACGACCTGGCGGGTGCGGTTTTCGCGTTCGATGGCGTCGAGGATGTCCTCGGCGTGGGTCAGCTCGCCGCTCGTTGGGATGCCGTCGGTGAGCAGGTAGATCGTGTCGACGTCCGGGTCCTGCATCGCATACATCAGCGAGCCGTAGGTGTTGGTGCCGCCCTTCAGCTTGATCTTCTTGATGTAGTCGAGAAGGTCTTCGCGGTTGCCGCGTGAGAGCTTCTTGACCTCACGCCAGATGTGCGTGACTTCCGTCTCGAACGGGATGAGGTTGACCTTGTGCGTCTTCGGCAACGCCTTGACGACACTGTTCAACTGCTCCTTCGCCATGTCGAGGCGGTTGCGCTTGCGATCGGTGCCGACCTTGGCGCCCATCGAACCACTGTGGTCGACGCAGAACGCAATCCGCGAAGAGACGAGCGGGATGTCGTAGTAGCTGATCGTGTTGCCACCCGACGTGCTGCCACCACCCTTGACGCTGTTGGGGTGCGGGAGCGCAAAGCCGGTCTTGTTCCTGCGCCACCACGAGCTCCACTCCGTTGCCTTCCAGCAACGCGTGCCCGTGTGCTTGAACAGCGCCGTGCTCAGTTCATGCGCCAGGCGACCCTTCTCGCGACCGAAGCGACTGATCAGCAGCGGAATCGACGTCACGTCGCGACACTTGGTCAGGTAGCGAATCGACAACGAACGCAACTCCCAAGCGCGATGCTTGAGGTACTTCTGCGCGTAGGTCACCGCTGCTGGCGACTCCATCTCGAGCAACATCGCGAGCCCAAGCAAGCGGCTCTCGATGTCGGATGCGGCAGCCAGATTGACGAGATCCTGAACCCACGTCGGGTCCTTCTTGAGCAGGTCGTGCAAGCCAGCGGCGCTATCGAGCACCTGTCGGCGATTGCGCTTGAGCTGTTCACGAACACGTGCAACGAGCGGCGCAACGGCTGCGGGCGGCGCCTTCGACAGCAGGATCTTGGCAACGTTGCGCTGTCCCGGCCCTTCGGCCTCGATCCCTTCTTCGATCAAGAACTGAACGAGGTCCGGATCCTTGCCGGCAGCAGCGGCGACACCATGCAGCGCCTGCTTGACGCCACGGCCGGAGGTCGCGCCGAAGCGCAGGATCGCGGGGAAGAAGTCGGGGTCGCCGATTATCACGAGGCCGCGCACGATCTCCGCCGCCGACACCGGATCGGGCTTGTCGAAGACTCGCTCGAGCACATCAATTGTCAGGTCTTCGGCGCGCCCGTGCTTCTGGTCGACAAGGATGCGCCAGGCCGTCGCCGCCACGATGAGGTTGCCTTCCTTGACGCACTTGACGCGCGCGTCGTCGATGCGGTCGCTGCCTTTGCACGAACGCGTCGCGCGCAACATCATCAATCGATGTGGGTGGTCACCCGCGAGCATGAACTTCGCCAACTTGCGCAGCACCTTCGGCGAATCACTCGTGCTCAAGCCGGCCAACAGACCTGCACGAACGGTGGAGTTCTTGACATCCTCAGCAAGGTCGACGAGCTCACTGCTGGCCGCGTCGCCAAACGTCATGACGTGTCGCGTCGCCGCAAACCGCACGGCGTACGGCGTCTTCGGGTTGCTCGCGATGCGCACCAACATCGGCTCGAAGTCCGGCCGCTCCACCTTGCCGATCGCCTCAAGGATGTAGGTCGACCACTTGGCACGATAGTGCTTCTGCAGCAGCTTCTTCAGGTACTCCTCAACGCGCGGGTCATCGATCTCACCAAGCCAACCCAGCATGCGACGACGCAGCTTGGGCTTGGGCTTCGCTTTCGGTTTGAGCTCATCCTTGCGAACAGCCTCGTAGTCGGCGATCGCCTTGTTGATGCGCTTGGTCAGCTTCTCGGCCGCGAGCTTCTTCTCGTCGACCTTCGGCTCCTGCTTAGCAGGCTCCTGGGTGACGGGCTTGGCGGGAGGCGGACTTGCCTCGCCAGCTTGCGCCAATAGAGGCGCGGCGGGAACGGCAAACACCAACGCGGCCGCTGCGAAGAGCGGCATGGCTCGAGCTTTCAGAAAGAGGTGCATTCAGCGGGCGGAGAGGGGCCACAAGACTGTAGCCCGTGCGGGCACTGGACCAAGCCCCTCCGGGATTCACAGCCCCCCCTCTCGCACCGAATCGAGCCCCATCGTAGAAGCGGGCATGCTTCGACCCGATTGCCTGATGTTGTTGGCCTGCCTCGCCCTACCGGCGATTGGCCAACAGCCGGAAACCAAGATCGCGCAGCCATCGGCGCCTCCGGCGAGCGACCGGTTACTCGTGTGTAACAAGGTGGAAGGCACGGTGTCGATCTTCGCCGTTGCGGAACGGCGCGAAGTAGCCGTTCTCAAGACCGGCGCAGGGCCTCACGAAGTTGCGGTCGGTCCGGACGGCCGCACTGCGGTGATCACCAACTACGGCAACCAGAAGCCAGGGCACACGCTGACCGTCGTCGACGTCGTCGCGAGAAAGGTGCTCCGCGTGATCGACCTCAAGCAACCACGCGAACTCGGCGGCGACGACAACAAGAGGTTCCTGCGGCCGCACGGTGTGCAGTTTGTCAGCAAGGATCAAGTCGTCGTGACGAGCGAAGCGGCGCGCCGACTCGTGCGCGTGAATGTGCGCACCGGCGCGATCCAGCAAACGTGGCCAACCACGCAACCGTCGATGCACATGGTGTCGGCAACTCGCGACGGCAAACATGCGGCCGGGAGCAGCATCGTCGATGGCAGCGTCGTGTTCTTCGACTTGACCGCGGCGAAGGCGAAACCCGCCAACCTTCCCATCGCAACTGGCAAAGGCGCCGAAGGCCTCGCCGTTCATCCCATCACGGGTGACGCGTGGGTCGGCAACCGCGAAGGCAACACGCTCACCATAGTGTCGCGCAAGACCGGCAAGGTCGACAAGACACTGACGACCGGCGAGCTACCGTTCCGCGTCGCGTTCAGCCACGACGCGAAGCACGCGTTCGTCACATGTGCAGAGAGTGGCGAACTACAGGTCTTCGACGTCGCCAAACGCAAACTCGTCCGCGAGATCTCGATGCACGGCGACCGCAGTGAGCAGAGCTCTCTACCACTCGGGGTCGTGTGCGGCCCCGACAACCGATTCGCCTACGTGACGTGCGCGCGCGGCGAGTTCGTCGCCGTCATCGATCTCGAGAAGGGCGAGTACATCGATCGCATCGATGCGCGGAAGGGACCCGATGGGATTGCCTACGCGAGACCGCGCCAGTGAGGCGGCTGGTAGGTTGCGGTTCCTGACGTCTTAGACGCTGAGGAAGCCGGTGCCAGCGAGGCGCTCGGCCGTCGCGGCGTAGACCTCGTTGGTGTCGAGCTCGCCGGAGAGCAGCTTCTGACGAGCTGCTTCGACGAGAGCATCGCGATCGCCGTCCTTGCCGCGGGCGGCATCGGCGAGTTGATCAACCTTCGCCGCGGTCTGGCGCGCCGTCGGGCTGATCTGGGCATCGTCCTTGGCAACGAACGGAGTCAGCACAACCGTCTTGGGCTCCGAACGCTGTCCGCGCTCGCCCGGGCGATCGATCTGGCCGTGGTTACCGATGTTTCGAATGTCCATGTGCGACTCTTTGGTTCTCGTCTCTGGATGATCATCGGCATCGGCGATGACCGCTTGAGAGGACATTCCTAAAAAGTGTCCAAAGCCACAGCGAAGAGCGTCGCTAACCCCAGTGGCAATAACTGCCACCGTCGGCAAATGCTGCCGCCCACCGAAGTGGCAAAACCTGCCGCTTTGCCGATCGGCGACCCGATTCCGTCGGCACCACCGGGGGTAGCAACAACTTCGCAGAGCTTGGCACGCCACGTGCTCCATCAAGGTGGAAGGCAAGGAGATCACTGTGGCATTACCAAACATTCAGCTAGGACGTGTCGAGTCGGACCCCATGGGGATCCCGACCGCGGCCAGCATGCACAACGGCGGGGACAACACGTTCGATCGCCTGCTGCAAGATTCCGTTGCCAACGACGAGATGAGCTTCGAACAAGAGGCGCAACCCGACGCGGAGCGCAGCGAGATCGAGAGCGAGCTCGGCAACGACAAGGACACCCCCACGCCGAAGCGTTCTAACGAGCGCGGCGACGAGGGCGAGCCCACCGACGTAGTTGCGAACGACACCGAAGACTCGGTCGTCGACCTCGACGACGACGTCACGGACAGCATCCAACGGGGAGAGACGGAGCAAGCGGTGAAGACTGCAGGCAAAGGAACCGACTCTCCCCGTACCTTTACTCCTACGAGCGAGCCGCTCGTCGCCGCTGCCATGCAGAACCAGACCGCTGGTCAAGCAGGCAACCCGGCCTTCGCGCAAGCACAACAGCAGACGCCCAACCAGGCGCGCACGGTCGAGCCCACGATGCGTGGTTCGATCAACGGCACGACGCACAACAAAACCTCCCCGAAGGCGGCCGACGTGCAAGGCGCCTACTCGGCGCGCACCGCGGCGCAAGCGCAGATGCTCGAGCAAGCGCGCGACTCGGTCTTCAAGCAGATCATGATGAAGATGCACGGTGAGGGTGGCGAGGTGCGCATGCGCCTCGAGCCACCGGAGCTCGGTCAACTTGATCTGCGCATGACGGTCGAGAGCGGCAACAAGCTCAGCTTGACGCTGTCTGCCGATCGCTCCGACATCAACCAGCTACTGCATCGCCACCTCGAAGAGCTGAAGCAGACGCTGCAAGCCAATGGACTCGAAGTCACCGACGCCGAAGTGCAGACGCGCAGCGAGTTCGAGAGCCAACAAGCACAACGCGACGCGCACGAAGGTGCGGTCGCACCTGGCGAATCCGCTGACGAAGCGGATTCAGCACCACAACCGCAAGGCTTCATCACCGCCGAAGGCCTCGACTTCTTGGCCTAGACCCCACCCGTCCCAAAGCAACGGACGACTCAGCAAGGAACAACATGGACAGCCCATTCAACATCAACACGATCAACCAGACTGGCGGCAACCGCGTGCTCGGCACGAATGAAGCCAAGTTCGGTGACAACCAGTTCCTCGAACTGCTGACCCAACAACTGCGCAACCAGACGCCGTTTGAGCCGGTCGACAGCGAGAGTTTCAACACGCAGATGGCCAGCTACTCCAACATGGAGGAGCAGCGCGAGCTCAACGCCAACATGCTCCAGCTGTTGGACTACCAAGGCATCCTCGCGCGTTCGCAGGGCCTGAGCCAAGGCAGTGCACTACTCGGCAAGAGCGTGGAATACGTCGCCGAAGACGGCTCGACCGCCGCCGAACCAGTCCAGTCGGTGTTTGTCGCCGAGACCGGCGACGTGCGCTTGCGCCTCGAGTCCGGCGCAGAGATCGACATGCGTCAGGTCCTCGGCATCACCGCGCAAGCCGCCGAGTAGTCACCCCTCATCACACAAGCACCACACGCTCCGCATCGCAGGTAATCGAGAAGAATGGTCAGCACCGCACTCTACACCGGACTGTCAGGCCTCCGCGCCCACCAGACCTACATCGACGTCATCGGTAACAACCTCGCCAACGTCAGCACGCCCGGCTTCCGTGGCTCGCGCGCCACGTTCAGCGACATCCTTAGCTTCACCGTTCGCGCCGGCTCCGGCCCGAACGGCAACTTTGGTGGTCAGAACCCGATGCAGATCGGCACGGGCACGTTCTTGGCTGGCGTCGACGTCGACACCAACCAAGGCACGTTGCAAGACACCGGTCGTTCGATGGACGTCGCACTGCAAGGTCGCGGCTTCTTCACGATGACCAACGGCTCGCAGACGTTCTACTCGCGCGTCGGTTCGTTCGGCATCGATGCCAACCGTTCGCTCGTCGACCTGCGCACGGGCTTGCGCGTGATGAGTGCGGACGGCGGCAACATCGAAGTGCCGACGTCGGACACGCTGCCGGCGCAAGCAACGTCGACCGTGTCCTTCCAAGGCAGCCTGCCGGCAGAAGTCGGCGGCCCGCTCGAGGAGATCATCGAGTCCAACGTGCCGCTCAACGCCGGCACGGCTGCAAGCAAGACTTCGACAGCCCCCGGCGTTGCTGCACCGCAATACGACCTGACCGGCAACGTCGGCGACACGCTGCTTGTGTCGGTCAACGGTGGCGCGCAGCAGACCTTGACGGTGCCGGACCAACCGCCGTTCAACGCTGGCCCGGTCGACGCGACCGACGTCGCTGACTGGCTCAACGGCAACATCGCTGGCTTCGCCGGCGTCACTGGTGCGACTGCTACTGGTGACAACACTGCTGGCACGATCGGCATCGATACGACCCGCCTCGGCACGGGCGCCACGATCAAGTTCGACAACGGCAGCTCGTCGTCGACCTTGATGAACTCGCTCGGCCTCGACACGACGCTCAACTCCGGCACCGAAACGACCGCCCTGGGGACGACCGACATCAACGCGCTGACCGCGCGCTCGGCGGCTTACGCCAACGGCGACGCCATCACGGTCAGCGGCACCAACCCGGACGGCACGGCCTTCTCTGACACGTTCGTCTACGGCACCAACGGCACCACGCTCGGCGACCTCGTGACGTTCATCAACGGCACGGTCAACTCGGCGCAAGCAACGGCCTCGCTGAGTGCCGACGGCAACATCACGCTGACCGCGACCAACAAGGAAGAAGCCGAGATGAGCCTCTTCGTCGGTGACGTCAGCAGCAACACGGGCGCGGCCACCTGGCCGAGCTTCGAAGTGTCGCAGGAAGGCACGGGCGCGGACACGGCGGTCACGTCGATCGACGTTGTCGACAGCCAAGGCCGCACGCACCCCGTGACCATGACCTTCACGCGGACGACCAACGACCCGCGCATCTGGGACCTGCAAGCCACTGTCGATAGCGATGACGGCACGATCACGCAAAGCTCGATCGGCCAGATCCGCTTCAACGACAACGGTTCGTTCAACGTCATCGGTGGCGGCACCAACACGCTGACCTTCGCCTGGAATGGCATCGCTGCCGCACAGAACGTTGCGATCGACCTCGGCACCTCCGGTCAATTCGACGGGGTCGCGATGCTCGGCAACGCCACGACAGTCGCAGCCGTCGACCAAGATGGCTTCGGCGCGGGCTCGCTGCTCAACGTCGGCTTCAACAACAACGGCGAACTGGTCGGCTTCTACAGCAACGGCCAGAACCTGACGCTCGACACGCTGCGCATCAGCATGTTCAGCAACGAAGCGGGCCTCGTCCGCCAGGGTGACACGCTGTTTAGCGAGTCGCCGAACTCGGACGACGCCATTGCGACGACCGCCAACGCGGCGGGCGCTGGCTCCGTTCGCTCCGGCCAACTCGAGAACAGCAACGTCGACATCGCGAAGGAGTTCGTCAACTTGATCGAGGCGCAGCGTGGCTTCCAAGCCAACTCGCGTGTCATCACGACGACGGACGAGATCCTTGCCGAACTGATGAACATCGTGAGGTAGTCATGGGTAACTACGCAGAATCCACACTGGTACGCGGCCTCAACTTCCTCGCGGAGAAGCAGGCCTCGATCGCCAACAACCTGGCCAACGTCGACACGACGAGCTTCAAGCGCCGCACGGCGATGGCGCTCGACACGGGCGACCGGTTCCAGACGTTGCTCGATTCGCAGATGTCCGGCGTCGACTACCGCGAGCAAGCGGACATGGGCCGCGGCACGCTGCGCGAAACCGGCAACAAGCTGGACGTCGCCATCGATGGCCCGCAGTGGTTGCGCGTCAAGAACGAAACCGGCGCGCAGTTCTACACGCGTAACGGTCAGCTCAGCATCAGCAACGACGGCCTCCTCACCACGCGTGATGGCCTGCAAGTCATGAGCAGTGATGGCTCGCCGATCGCCCTCAACGGTGAGGGCGGGGTCGCGAGCGACTTGTCGTTCTCCCCCAACGGCACCGTCTCCGACCAAGGCACCGGCCAGGTGTTCGGCACGATGGCACTGGTCACGCTCAAGGATCCCCAAGCGCTCGTGCCCATGGGCAAGAGCCTCTACACGGACCCCAAGAATCAACTCGGCGAGCAGGCCGTCACTGGCCTGCAACAGGGCTTCCTCGAAGGAAGCAACGTCGACAGCCTCCAAGAGCTCGTTGCGATGATCACCGTCGAACGCAGCTTCTCAGCCACACAGAAGGCCCTCACGGGCACGCACCGACTTCAAGAGAACCTCATCTCCAACATGTTGAGGTAACAACAAGATGCTTAAGAGTCTCTACACAACTGCGACGGGCATGAAGGCCCAACAAACGATGGTCGACATGATCGCGAATAACATCGCGAACGTGAACACCAGCGGGTTCAAGAAGTCCCAGGCTTCGTTCGAGGACCTCTTCTACGTCACGCTGCAAGCGCCGGGCCTGGCAAAGGGCACCGGCGGTGACGCGGTCCCGATCGGCACCCAGCTCGGTTCGGGCACGCGCCTCAACGGCACGACGAAGGTCTTCACGACCGGCACGCTCGAGATTACCGAACGCAGCCTCGACGTCGCGATCGACGGCGACGGCTTCTTCTCGGTCATCCTGCCGGACGGCGCCATCGGCTACACCCGCGACGGCAACTTCCACCTCAACGCTGACGGCAAGCTGGTGACCAGCTCCGGTAACGTGCTGACGCCGGAGGTCACGGTCCCGAGTGACACGCTCGAGATCTCGATCGACCCCGAAGGTCGCGTCAGTGGTCGAACCGCTGGTTCGCCCGATACGTCGACACAGTTCGGCCAGCTCAACATCCACCGCTTCGTCAACCCGTCCGGCATGCTCGCCACGGGATCGAACGTCATGCGCACGACGGAAGCGTCGGGCCAACCGACGACGGGCACACCTGGCAGCAGTGGCCTCGGCCTCCTGAAGCAAGGCTTCATCGAGCGTTCGAACGTTCAGATCGTCAACGAGCTCGTCAACCTCATCGTCGCGCAACGCGCCTACGAGGTGAACAGCCGCGCGATCCAGGCCAGTGACCAGATGTTGTCAACGGCAACCAACCTGTCGCGATAAGCGACTGACCCCAGCACTCGGAAGAAGGAACACCATGAAGCTACTCACGATCATCGCGCTCTGCGCCGGCATGTTCGGCAACGGCGAGACCGACCCGCCCACGAAGCCGGAGCTGCGCTTGCGCGCGGCGACGACGATTCGCGGTCTGCACGTCACGATCGGCGATCTCTGCGAGATCAGCCCGACCAACGAACAGACGCTGGCGTTATCGCAGATCCGCTTCGGCCCTGCTCCTCGCAACGGCTACGCCCGCGCCATCACCAAGACCGACATCGTTCGGGCCTTGGCCGGCGCTGGCATCCAGCTCAAGACCCTCAAGCTGACCGGGACCACCGAGGTCTCCGTGCAGTCCTTCACGACCGAGGTCTCGACGGAGGACATGATCGATGCGGCAACCGCTTCGCTGCAAGCACAGCTGGCTCTCGAAGGCGGCGACGTGGAGTTCCAACCGCCAACGCGCGTGCGTCGCATGCGGGCACCACCGGGTCGCATCAGCCAGGACCTGCGCGCCCGCATCCGCAACAACAAGACCAACGCCACGTCGGCAGTCGTCGACGTGCAGATCCTCGTCGACGGCGAGGTCTTCAAGAGTGTGCCGGTCAGCTACAAGCTGCAGCGGTTCCATCGTGTCCTCAAGACGACCGGCACGATCCGCAAGGACACGCCGCTCGGCCCCGAGAACATCCAACTCGTGCGCGAACAGATGGCGCACGTGAGCGACATCTACCTGACGCGTATCCCACAAGTGACGGGCATGAACGCGAGTCGCAACCTCAAGAACAACCAGCGCCTGACGCTCGGCGACATCATGCCGCCGGCGCTCGTGCACCGCGGCGACATCGTCACGGTCGTGCTGACCCGCGGCCGCGTCAAGGTCACGACGCGAGCGGTCGCCAACCACAACGCGCCGCTCAATGGTCGCATCCAACTGACCAACATGAGCACACGCACCCAGATGACTGGAATCGTTCACGGTCCCAACCTGGTCGTCGTCACCCCCTAACGCAGATTCACCAACACGATGAGAATCCTCCCAACACTGATCTGCGTCCTCGCAGCTACGACGTCGCTGGCGGCACAGAACCCCTACGTGCGCGCCGGTGTTCGCATCGCAGCGATTGCCGACCAACGTGCTCGTCACGTCGGCGACATCTTGACCATCACGATTCAGGAGCAGACTTCGGTCCGCAACGAAGCCAAGGTCGAACGTCGCAACGACACGTCGCTTGCCGCTCGTCTCGAAGCCTTCTCCCTCAGTGAGAAGACGTTCAAGACCAACGTGCTGCCGCGCCTCGACATCCGCAAGGAACAGGACTTCAACGGTGAAGCGAAGCAGAACCAGAACTCAGACGTTCGCGCCAGCATCGCCGTCGTCGTCATCGACGTGCAACCCAACGGCAACCTCGTTGTCGCTGGCGTGCGCAGCCTCAAGGTCGACGACGAGACCCGCACCTTGCGCGTCAGCGGCCTTGTTCGCCCCCTCGATGTCACCCCAACCAACACCGTCGGTAGCGCCCAAGTTGCCGATGCTCGCATCGCGATCACGGGTCAAGGCGCCAACACTCGCCAAGTAACCCGTGGCCCGATCGGGCAGCTGTTCGACACGTTGGTCTGGGCCGCCTGGCCGTTCTAATACTCGGAGAAACGACGATGAGCTTCACAAGAAAAGGGCTGATCCAATCGCTTTCTGCGATTGCGTTCTGCGCGGCTGCGAACGGCCAAGCCCCAACGCAACCGGTAGTCATCAACCCGATCGTGGTGCCGCCGGCGAACGTCAACAACACGCCGCTGCCAAGCAGCTCGGCGCCGTTGCCGACGTCGAGCCTGCCGGCATCGAAGGTGCCTGGTGCATTGTCACCGGCACGGTCGACGACGCCACCGCCACTGATGCCTGCCACATCGCAAGACGCGGCAATGCCCGCGCCAGTGCGTCGCAACCGTATCGGTCAAACAGTGCTGTCGCCGCGAATCAGTAGCGTCACGCGTGTCGGCAACAGCATGCCGCACATGCTCACCGGCGTCGGTTTGATCACCGGTCTTGCCAAGACGGGCTCGAGCGATCGCGGCACGCAGCAAGCCATCCTCAACTACATCAAGCAGCACGACCTCAACCTCTCGATCACCGATGTTGTTGGCGGCACGACCGCCTTGGTCGCGTTGACCGCGCAACTGCCACCGTTTGCCAAGCAAGGCCAGCGCCTCGACGTGAAGGCCGAGATCCTCAGCAACGCGGAATCGCTGCGTGGTGGCCACCTGATGCGGGCCTCACTGAAGGGTGTTGACGGCAAGACCTACATCGTCGCTCAAGGCGCCATTCTCGTCGGCGGCTACTCGGTCGGTGGCAAGAATGCTGGCGTCTCGAAGAACCCGAGTGCGACGGGCCACATCATCAACGGCGGCCTCGTGACCCAGGAAGAGAAGACGTCGTTCTTCAGCGAGTCTGGCTCGCTCGAGCTGACGCTGCTCAACCCATCGCCGTTCAACTCGTCGTCGGTCGCCGCTGGTGCCAGCGCCGCGCTTGCCGACATGGGCATTCGGGTGCAAGCCATCGACCCGGCACTCGTGCGCCTCGAACTACCGCACAACAAGCGCACCAACGAGTACGCGATGACCGTACTCGGCCTGATCGGCAACGTGCGCGTCGCCATCGAGAACCCGACCAAGGTCACGATCGACCAGGTCAGCGGCACTGTGCTCGCCGGTGAAGGTGTGTTGATCAGCCCGTGCGTCGTGCAAGTCAGCACGCTAACGGTCTCGATCATCAACGAAGACTTCGTCTCGCAACCCAACGCCCTGTCGGACGGCACCACCGAGCGCGTCGGTCGCTCGCAAGTGACCGCCGAAGAGAACAGTTCGGAGCTGCAAGCCCTCGGTGGCAACGGCGCCACGGTCGGTGACCTGCTGCAGAACCTCAAGGCCATCGGCCTCGATGCTTCGCAACTCGTCGCCGTGTTCACGGCACTCGATCAAGGCGGCTTCTTGCACGCCACGTTGGAGGTCCGCTGATGGATGCGCTGCGCGTAGAGACCATGTCGCTCAACCCCAAGAGCGATGCGACCAAGAGTCGTGAGAAGGCCCAGAAGACCGCGGACCAATTCGAAGCAGTCTTCGTCAAGACGTTCGTCAGTGCCATGCGCGAAACCGCGGCACTCGGCGGCGACGAAGGCGGCATGTTCGGTTCGGGCCCTGGTGCGGACACCTACGCCAGCTGGTTCGACGACAACGTTTCATCCGAACTCGCCCGCACGGGTGGCATCGGGATCGCCAAGGCCCTGATGACCGAGATGGAACGCGACGGCACGGTCGCCAAGGACAAGGAAGCCTACCAAGGCGAGAAGAAGGCCCAGGCGGAGCGCATCCAGCGCATCGCCAGCGGCAATGACCTGCAGATGGCCAAGGCCACAGGAGGATTGAATGAGCTTCTCTGAGGACACCAAGAAACTAGAGCAGTCGTTCCACGCGACGCGTGACCTGCTCAAGCTGCTTTTGAGTGCGCTCGAGCAACGCCGCACGGCGTGGGTCTCGGTGCGTCCCGAAACGCTGCAACCGTCATCCGACATCGAACTGCTGTCGCACAAGCTGGCCGCAGAAGAGAACCGTCGTGCCGGTTTGCTGAAGAACATCCGAGCGGCGCTGCCAACCCCCACTGGCGGCATGCCCGGCGAGCTGCACCTCAACGTCACGCGCATCGCTGCGGCCATGCCGCGTGAAGAAGGCCGCGCCTTGCGCGCTGCCGCGGATGCGGTGCAACCACTCGCCAAGATGGTCCGCGCGGAAACGACGCTCGGCCAACGACTGCTTCGCTTTGCGAAGACCGCCCAAGGTGGCATCGGCTCCAAGATCGTCGAAGCCACTACCACTGCGAGCATGCCCGGCTACGACCGCCGTGCCCGCAACCAGAATGGACCCAGCGCTGCCGGCCAATTGGTCGACGGCAGAATGTAGGAAGACGGAGACCCCCCCATGAGCTTCGGATTCGGAATGGGAGCTGGCCTGCGGGCATTGAACGCAGCACAGCTCGGTATGCGGACGGCTGGCAACAACGTTGCCAACGCCAACACCCCCGGTTACTCGCGTCAGCGCATCGAACTTGGTTCGGCGTTGCCGTTCGGCGTTGGTAGCAACCTTCAGATCGGCACCGGTGTCGATGTGCGCGGCATCTCGCGTCTCATCGATGAAGGTCTCGAGCGGCGCCTGCAGTTCCAACTGGGACTGGTCGGCGCGGCCGAACTGGATGAGCGACGGTACGCTGAGATCGAAGGCATCTTCGGCGAGCCGGACAACGGCTTGTCGACGCAGTTCCAGGACCTGTTCGGGTCGCTGGACCAACTGCGCACGGACCCATCCGACCGCGCGTTGCGTGGCGGCATGATCCAAGCCGGCAACGCCATCAGCCAACAGTTCCAACTCGTGTCGCAACGACTGGGCGACCTCGGCAGTAGCACCTTTAGCGAGGTCAACGGCCTGGTCCGCACAGTCAACCAACGCACGTCCGAGATCGCGCGCCTCAACGGCCAGATCATCTCGGCCGAAGCCAACGGCTCGCAGGCGAACGACCTGCGCGACGTGCGAGCGCAACACATCAACGAACTCGGCAAGCTGCTGGATACCCGCGCCATCGAGCGTTCGTCGGGCAGCGTAGACCTTCTTGTTGGCGGCAACTTGGTCGTCGCGGGCAACCGCGCTACCGACATGCGCGTCAACAAGGACGCCGACGGCAACACGCAAGTGCTCGTCGGTGAGAACACGTCCGGTTCGACGATTCGCGAAGGCCGCATCGCCGCGCTGCTCCGCCAGGAACAAGCCGGCTTGCCAAGCTACATGACGCGCATCGATGACCTGGCCCGCAACACGATCATCGAATACAACCGACTGCACTCGACGGGCATGCCCGCTTCGGGTCCGTTCACTTCGCTGACCGCGGCGTACGGCGCCGTCGATGGCGACGGTGACGGCCAGGTCGGTGACGAACTGCTGTCGCAGGCAGGCTTCGCGTTCCCGGTCGAACAAGGCGAGCTCTACGTGTCGGTCACGGACGATGCGACGGGTGACGTCACCCGCACGCGCATCGACATCGATCCGACCGCGATGTCGCTCAACGACTTCGCCCAAGAAGTCAGCAACATCGATCACCTGTCGGCAACGATCGATCCGACCGGCCGGCTGCGCATCAGCTCGGACAGCGGCTACGGTTTCGACTTCTCGCCGCGACTCGACCCCAACCCTGACGGCGGCACGTTCGGTGGCCTCAACCCGACGATCGGCAGTCGCGGCGCGGGCCCCTACAACCTCAGTGGCCAGACGTTCCCGGTCAGCTTTGACGTGACCACGGGCACGGCTGCTGCTCCGGTCGTGACCAGCGTCACGTTGGATGCCAGCGACTTCGCGTCGACCGCCGCGGCCACGACTGACGAACTGGTCGCAGCCATCAACAACGACCTCGGCGCAGCCGGCTCGGCTAGCAACGTCGGCGGCCGTCTGGTCATGCAGAGCAACATCGGCGGCCAGTTGTCCGAGCTGACGCTCGCCGAGAGCGGCGGCACGGTTCTCAATGACCTGGCCATGTCGACGACCACGGCAGCCGGCCGCGAGAAGGCCGTCAAGGTCGGAGTCGAAGGCACCTACACCGGCGCCCAGAACGACCAGTTCACGTTCGAGCCCGAGATCAACGGCACGATCGGCCAGACCGACGACCTGCGCGTTCGCGTGCTCGATCAAGACGGCAACCTGGTGACGACGCTCAACGTCGGTCGTGGCTACGAAGCTGGCCAACCGATCGAACTGGGCAACGGCATCCGCGTCTCGTTTGGTCCGGGCGATCTGTCCGCGACCGATGGGCAGGTGTTCGCGCTCGACGCGCTCAACGACAGCGACACGAGTGACATCCTCGTCGCCACCGGCATGAACGCGTTCTTCCTCGGCTCGTCTGCGGAAGACATCGCGATCAACGAGAGCTTGCTCGACAACCCGGACCGCCTGTCGGCGGGCCTCGGCGGCGCCGCTGGCGATGCCGGCAACTTGACGCGCATGATCGATCTTCGCGACCGTGATCTCAACAACCTGGCTGAGAACACAATCGAAGACTTCTACGCCGACCTGGTCGGCGACATCGGCTTCGAAACCGCCGCTGCTCGCGACACCCTCTCGGCACAAGACCAACTGCTTGCGCAATTGGAGGCCGACCGCGAGTCGATCTCGGGCGTCAACATCGATGAAGAGATGGTCGACATGCTGAAGTACCAGCAGTCGTACGAGGCCGCGGCCCGCTTCATCAAAGTGGCGCAAGAGATGACCAGCACTCTGATCAACTTGGGGAGGTAGTCATGCCAATTCGTATCACACAAGGAATGATGTATGCACGCGCCCTCGGCGACGTGCAAAGCGGCCTATTCCGCTACTCCCAGCTCCAGCAGGAAGTGGCCAGTGGCCGCCGCATCAACCGACCGTCGGACGATCCGGCGGCGGCACTTCGGATCTTGCCGCTGCGTAGCGACCTGCGCGAACTCGGCCAGTTGAACAGCAACGTGTCGTTGGCACGTGAAACGCTCAACACCAGCTCGGCTTCGCTCGAGGATGCTTCGACCGTCATGGCGCGCGTGCGCGAACTGACGACGCAAGCATCCAACGGCACGCTCAGCGGTAGCGACCGCGAAAGCATCGCCGCCGAAGTCGACCAGTTGCTCAGCCAGGTCCTCGGGATTGCCAACAGTCGTCGTGGCGACCGCTTCTTGTTCGGTGGCACGGCCAATGGCTCGCCGCCGTTCTCGCTCGACACCATCGGCGGCAAGACGTTCGCGAGTTATAACGGCAACCGCGACAGCCTAGAGATCGACGTGGCACCCGGTGTGTCGACAGCGCTCAACATTCCGGGCGACTCGATCTTCTTGAGCCGCGACCGTGAGGCCACCGAGTTCTTCGCTGTTGGCGACGCCGTGCAAACCGGCGCCCTGCCGGTTGGCGCCGGCGACACCGGCGTCGGCTTTGCCGAACTCGACATCCAGTTCGGTGGCTTGACCGCGGACGCGCCGGCAACGGTCACCGCTGGCACCGGCCCGCAAGAGGTCGTCGGTCCGGTGGACTACGTCTTCACGAGCGGCCCGGATACCCTGAGCATCAACGGCGGCCCCGCCGTCCCGATTCCGGCGACGGATCAGGCGTTTGTGACAGCCGACGGCACGACGATGACGTTGACGGTCACCGGCGTTGCAACACCTGCGACCGGCACGTTCACTTCATCGGCGGACCTGACACTCGACGGCGGCGCGACGTTCACCAACGTCACCGACTTCGCCAAGAACAGCATCCAGGTCAACAACTCCAACGACGAGTCGGTGCTCTACGTCAACACCGAGAACCTGACGCGCACCGGCACCGAGAACGTTCGCTACAGCGGCACGTTTGATGTGTTCACGACACTCGCCGAACTGCGCGACCTGATGCGGAACAACAAGGACATGCCCGATTCTGAGGTGCGAGACCGCATCGCGAACCTGCTGCCCGAAGTCGACAGCGCTCACAACGCCGTTCTCGATGGATTGCGCGAACTGGGCTTCCGCTCGTCGAGCATGGACGTCCTGCAGAACCGCGTCGAAGGCCTGCGCATCTCGCGGACCGAGTCGCTGTCGTTGGTCGAAGACACCGACATCGCGGCTTCGATCCTCGAACTGCAACGGCAGGACCTGTCCTACCAAACCGCCCTGCAAGTCAGCGCGCGGGTTCTGCAAACCAGCCTGCAAGGCTTCCTGCGTTAACCCGGAGCACCGATGACCGAGATTCCGAGAATCGACCCGGCGCTGGCGTCAAACGCAGTAGCCCCGCACGAACCGTCGGCGACCGAAAAGTCGCCGCGGTTCCAAGAACTGCTCGAACGGCTGCAGAAGATCACCGCCGAGCAACCTGAGGTCGAAGAAATCGAAAGCCCCGAAGAGCTGCAGAACGCCCTGCGAACGGCAGACGACGGCTTCGTCGCAGCGATGGACTTGCGCCGCCAACTCGAGGAGGCGTTCAAGCGCCACATGTGATGAACAGCGCAACGCACAATCCAGAGGCCCTCTCGATCGTTCGCGTCAATCGCGATCAGGTCCAGCAATGGCTGCCGCAACTAGATGCGTGGCTGCTACACGGCGCCGTCTACGGCGTGCAACACACGTGGCCACAGCTCTATCGCAACGACGGACAAGGTGCGTTCTTCGCGATGCTCGACGGCGACCGCCTGATGAGTCACTGCGCGTGCCGCGTCGAAGAACTGCACGACAACGGCGACATCCAGCGAGTCGGCCTCATCGGCTCCGTCGCAACCGATCCGAGCTTGCGCGGCTGCGGCCTCGCCAGCGAAGTGCTCGACGCGGCGATCACGTCGATGGACGACGACGCCGATTCGATCCTGCTCTGGGCCGAGCGCCCCGAACTCTACGCCCGCAAAGGCTTCGTCGAGACGGGCAACGACACGTGTCTGATGCTCGCCCGTCGACCAATGCGCGCCGAACCCGGCGTGCGACTGCTCGAAATCACGGACCACGACGAGGTCCACGCGCTGCACGAGAGCAAGCCGCGCCGCATCGCGCGAACGATCCGCACGATGTCGACGTTGTTGACGACACCCGGCATGACGACCGTCGTGCTCGAACGGGATGGCCACGTCGTCGCCTACGCCTGCACGGGCAAGGGCGCCGACCTGCAAGGCCACTGGCACGAACTCGGTGGCAGCGACGAGGATCTCGCACTGCTGATCCCGACCGCGATGCACCTCACCGACCAGATCGAGTCGGCGATGCTGCTACCGCCGTATCGCCCAGGTCTGCGTGACCTCCTCGGCGCTCACGTCGTCGATGCGATCCCAGTGCCCGGCCCGATGATGCGGCCCGTCAGCGATCCAGCGACACCGTGCTGGATAGATGGCCTGGACTCTGTCTAGGTGCTCTTGGCCTGGACTCCGTCTAGCCGCCTGCCCCCCGTAGCACCGCGCGCATAACACCAGCGCGGCCAACTTCCTGTGGCTCGAAAGTGCGCCCTTACGCGCACGATCCGGATAATCGTGTGCGCCAGGTAGCACCTCGGCGCAATTTCGGGTCGATCCCACAGTTGCCATCGGTAGACTGTTCGCCCGCATTTTCCGAGCACCCCCTAGCGACCATGGACATTGTAGTCTGCATCAAGCGCGTTCCGGCGACCGACACGGCCATCAAGATTGCCGCCGACGGTAAGTCGATTGAAACCAACGGCGTATCGTTCGAGATGAACGCCTACGACGAGTTTGCCCTCGAGCAAGCCCTGCTCATCAAGGAGCAGCTGGGCGAAGGCACGGTGACGGCGATCACGATCGGCCCGAAGGAATCGCAGAAGGAGATGCGCGACGCGCTCGCTCGCGGTGCCGACAAGGCCGTTCTGCTGACGACCGACCAGTGGGCCTACGACGGCGCCGCGACCGCGCAGGCGCTCGCCGCCTGGCTCTCGGCCAACCCGTGCCAGCTCGTGCTCTGCGGCAAGCAGGCCGTCGACTCGGACAACAACCAACTGCCCGGCAACCTCGCGGCACGCCTCGGCTTCGCTTGCGTCACGGAAGTGACCAAGCTCGAACTGGCCGACGGCACGTTCACCGCGGAGCGCGACATCGAAGGCGCGCGTGAAGTTGTGACCTGCAAGACTCCCGCGGTCATCAGCTGCAACAAGGGCCTCAACGAGCCACGCTACGCCAACCTCAAGGGCATCATGAAGGCGAAGAAGAAGCCACTCGAGGAGAGTGCGGCCGACCTGCCCGCCGCCGCGATGGAGATCGTTTCCATCGAACTGCCGCCGGCGCGCGCCGAAGGCAGGATCGTAGGCGAAGGCGCCGACGCTGTGCCCGCGCTGATCGAAGCGCTGCGCAACGAAGCCAAGGCCATCTAACCCGCAACGGAGACATCAACCATGAGCAACATCATCGTCATTGCTGAGGTCCGCGGCGGTTCGCTGAAGCGCCCGTCCCTCGAAGCCATCACTGCCGGCCAGCAACTCGCCAGCGCGAACGGTGGCCAGGTCATCGCCATTGCCTGCGGCAACGGCCTCGACGCCGCCGCCGCCGAACTCGGTGCCGCCAACAAGGTCGTCGCGATCGACGGCGCTGGCTTCGCCGAATACTCCGGCGACGCGTGGGCCAAGGCCATCGCTGAGCAGGTCAAGGCCAACGACGGCGCCGCCGTCCTCATGGCGCACACCGCCATGGGCAAGGACCTGCTGCCGCGCGTCTCGGGCCTGCTCGAGACCGGCATCATCACCGACGTCGTCGGCGTCAGCTGCGAAGGCGGCTCGTTCGGCGCCAAGAAGCCGGTCTTCGGTGGCAAGGCCACGATGACCGTCAAGGCCACGAAGTCGCCGTTCTGCGCGACGATCCGCCCGAACAACTTTGACGCCGCGAGCGGCAGTGGCGGCGAAGTCGCCAAGGTCGACGCCCCGAGCGGCGACATGCTGTCGGTCGTCAAGGAGATCATCGCGGCCGGTGGCGACAAGACGCCGCTCGCCGAAGCCAAGGTCGTCGTTGCCGGCGGTCGTGGCCTAAAGGACGCGGACAGCTTCAAGATCATCGAAGAGCTCGCGGCCGCGTTCGGTCCGGGTGTCGCTGCGGTCGGTGCCTCGCGCGCCGTCGTCGACGCCGGCTGGCGCCCGCACTCCGAGCAGGTTGGCCAGACCGGTAAGGTCGTCGGCCCGCCGCTCTACTTCGCGATCGGCATCAGTGGCGCCATCCAGCACCTCGCTGGCATGCGCACCGCGCGCACGATCGTCGCGATCAACAAGGACGCCGACGCGCCGATCTTCAAGGTCGCCGACTACGGCATCGTTGGCGATGCATTCGAAATCGTGCCGGCCCTGACCAAGGCAATCGCCGAAGTCGTCGCCAACCGCTAGTCGCAACGCGCAACTGTATGGCACTGCAAGCTGGCATCGTCGGGCTCCCCAACGTCGGTAAGTCGACGTTGTTCAACGCCATCACGCGCACCCAAAACGCACAGGCTGCGAACTACCCGTTCTGCACGATCGACCCCAACGTCGGCGTGGTCACGGTTCCCGACAGCCGGCTCGAGCCGCTGCGCGAGATCTCGAAGACCAACGTCGTCATCCCGGCGACGATTGAGTTCGTCGACATCGCCGGCCTCGTCGCTGGCGCCGCGGGCGGGGAAGGGCTTGGCAACAAGTTCCTGAGCCACATCCGCGAAGTCGATGCGATCGTGCAGGTCGTGCGCTGCTTCGAAGACGAAGACGTGCATCACGTCTCCGGTACGGTTGACCCGGTGCGCGACATCGACGTCATCAACACCGAGTTGGTGCTCGCCGACCTCGAGTCGGTGCAGAAGCGCATCGAGAAGCAGTCCAAGCAAGCCAAGCGCGGCGACAAGGAGGCAGCGGCCGAGATGCCGCTACTCGAGCGTCTCGAACCGTCGCTCAACGAAGGCAAGCCCGCCTACCTCTGCGAGTTCACGAAGGACGAGCTCAAGATCGTCAAGCACTTCCAGCTGCTGACGATAAAGCCAGTCATCTTCGCCTGCAACGTCAAGGACGACGAGCTGGCGGACGCCGACAACAACCCGTTCGTGCAGCAGGTTCGCGACTACACCAAGAAGACGCTCAACTGCGAAGCGATCGTCATCTCGGCGCAGATCGAGAGCGACCTCGTCGACCTGTCTGAAGAGGACGCGAAGGCGTTCCTGGATGATCTCGGCGTGGCCGAGAGCGGCACGGGCGCGCTGATTCGCGCGAGCTACCACCTGCTCGGCCTGCGCACCTATTTCACCGCTGGTGAGAAGGAAGTCCGTGCGTGGACGATCCGCACCGGTGATACGGCGCCGAAGGCAGCCGGTGTGATCCACGGTGACTTCGAACGCGGCTTCATCAAGGCCGAGACGGTTGCCTACGACGACCTCGTCGAGTGCGGCAGCGTTGCCGTTGCTCGCGAGAAGGGCGTCTACCGGATCGAGGGCAAGGAATACGTCGTCGCGGACGGCGACGTCCTGCACTTCCGATTCAACGTTTAGGCGCTGATCTAGCTTCCCGGTGCTACTGGCCCAATTGGGGCGGCGCCGGGATCTCCGGCAACGCGACCGTCGCGTCTTCGCGCTCGTCGCTGACCGACTCCACCAATTCGAGTCGGAAGTCCGCTGGCACATCGCTGCCAAGCCAGCCCCGCTTGCGCATGCCGGCCACCGCCTTGTCCATCCGCCGGCGCAGCTTGTCGCGATCGGGCACGTAGCTCTTCAAGAAGTCCTTCGCGTTGGTCCAGCTGATCTCGCGGTAGTAGCTGTGCTTGACGATGTAGACGCCCGACATGTGGTTGCACAGGTTGAGCAACTCGTGGCTCGGCATCACGGGATAGAACTTGCCACGACGCATATCCTGCGGTCGATACGCGGCCTTCTCCTTGCGCGTCAAAACGATCGGCTCTTTGCCGACGCGGCCCGGCACGATCATCTTGACCATCGCCTCCGCGTTGTGCCACTTCGACAGCTCGATACGCACGAGCGGCGGGTAGCCGGGCATCGTCTTCGTCAGCTTGGGTTTGATGAACGGCGCTTCCGCCTCCGCAGTGTCCCACACCTCCATGACGTCCGTCACCGAGGCCGTGTACGTGAACTTGAGGTGGTCGACGACGTGCTTGCCGAGCGCCTTCGAACGCAAGCCACGCGCCACGAGCAACCGCGCCGCCGCCCGCCGCGCGATCTCGTTGTATTCGGCCGGCGCCAACGCGAGCCGTACAAGACCTTCGAGGTTGGCCGGCGCATCCTGCGCCATCACGGCAAGCGCCGCCGCACGCGTCATCCGGTCCGCCAGCAAGAACTCAACCTGCTCCGTCGGCACCCGCGCCTCGATGCCCAACAAACCATCAACCAGGTGCAGGCGGGCGATGCGCGCCTCGAGCCCATCCTTGTCCTTCCACCGGTCCAGCGCCGCACACAACGCGCGCGAGGCACTGCGAACGCGATATCGCTGCGCCAGGTAACCGGCCCACGAGACCTGCGCCGCAGTATCCGCTTCGAGGCGACGTTCGATCATCGGCAGCAGCTGCGCTTCGACTGCCCGGGTGGGGTCCTGGGCGAGTGCCGGCGCGGCAAAAGCCACGGCGAGAAGACAGGAGGCGAGCGGCGATCGATTCATGGCGCACGTAAACGGCTGGAGGCCGCGAAGGTTCGGCCCGGGCAGAAGATGATGCCACAGATGCAACGGCTTCTGGGTCACCCACAATTGCACAGCCCCGCTGCTGCGAACGATCTTCATCTGCTAGGGTCCGTAAGTGGCTCGAGCAACATGCGCACTGTGCGGAGCAAGCAACCCCGTCGCGCGGGTCTATCTGGCATTCTGGAACCCTAGCCCCAACATCATTTCGCTTTCCTGCAACCAATGTGGCGAGACCGCATCGCAGGTACGCAATCGGAGCGAGGCGGTCAGGTTTGCAGTCGCCTACGCGCTCACGGCGCTCCCACTAGTCGTGCTGGGGCTAAACGTCTTGGGCAGCACGCTCGACCGGGTGTGGATCCTGGCGATCGCTGCAACGCTGCCGTTCACGGTTCTGCCGGCATGGTGGGCGACGCGGCAAGCCGACTCTCTGGCTCAATTGGCTCCCGCCCAGGAGCTCACAACGCGAGCGAAGATCAGCTACCTGCTGACCGTGGTTGCCGTGATCAAGATCATCTTCGGCACCGGGCTGCTGCTCTACTTCGTCTACATCGATTAGCGGCGGTCATCGGCTATGGTGCAGGGCATGGGCCGAGCAACATGCGCCTTATGCGGAGCGCGAAACTCGATCATCCGCGTCTACCTGGGGATGCAACACCCCCGCCCGAACTTGATCGCGCTGTCGTGCAAGGAATGCGGCAAGACTTCGTCGCAGATGCGCACGCTCGGTGACTACGTCGGGTTCGCCATCATCTACTCGATCATCACGCTGCTCCTGGTGATCCTCGGCATCAACGTGCTCGGCGAGACACTCGACACCGGCTGGATCGCGACCATCGCTGGCATCCTGCCGTTCACGGTGTTGCCGGCGTGGTGGTCTTCGCGCCAGGCCGACGCACTCGCCAAGCTCGCACCGTGCGAAGACATTTCGATCACGAGCAAGATCACCTACCTGCTCATCACGATCTCGCTGATCGCCGGCATCATCGGCGGCGGCCTTCTGGTCTACCTCGTCTACGTCGTCGACTAAGAGTGGCCACCGCGCGCAAACGCCGCAGCTCCGCGCTGCTGATGATCACCTTGTCCGCATGGCTCATGACGAGCTGCGGCAAGGACGGTTCGGATCGTGTCACGATTTTCGCCGCGGCATCGTTGACCAACGCGTTCGAAGAACTGGTCGACGCCTATGAGACAGCGCATCCAGAGGCCCAACCCGAACTGCACTGCGCCGGCACCACCAGGCTCGTTCTACAACTGCGCGAAGGTGCGCCCGCCGATGTCTTCGCTTCGGCCGATGCTGTGCAGATGCAGCGTGTAGTAGATGCTGGCCAGACGACGAGCGATGCGCAGACGTTTGCCAGCAACCGCCTGGTCATCGTCACCGCCAAGGACAACCCGAAGGCCATCACGTCGCTCGCCGACCTCCAGCGGGAAGGCATCTCTACGTTGATGTGCGGTCCCGAAGTGCCCGCCGGCCGCTACGCGCGCGCCGCGCTCGCCAAGGCCAACGTCGAAGTTGTTTCCAGGAGCGACGAACCGAGCGTGCGCGCCGTGCTCAGCAAAGTGAAGCTAGGACTCGTCGACGCCGGTATCGTCTACGCGACCGACACGCATGACGCCGACGACGTGCACACGATCGTGATTCCCGCAGCTCACAACATCACCGCGACCTACCCGATCGCAGCACTGTCCACCGGACAGCAGCCGCAGGCCGGCGCAGCGTTCGTCGCATTTGTGATGAGCGAAGCCGGCCAACGCATCCTGACCTCGCACGGGTTTGGCACGCCGTGACGCGACGCAAGACACCTCTACCGGGATGGCTGCTCATCCCCGCGGCCATCGCAGCAATCATCTTTTTGCTGCCGCTGATCGGACTGCTCACAGCCGTGCCGTGGCGAGACCTCGCGTCACTCGTTGCCGATCAAGCGACCATCGATGCGCTCATGCTCTCGCTCGAGTGCTCGATCACCGCAGCACTCCTGTGTGTCGTGCTCGGTCTGCCGCTGGCGACATGGCTCGCCTACGGCAACGACTCGCTGCGTACCATCGTGCGAGTCCTCGTCACCCTGCCGATGGTGCTGCCGCCAATCGTCGGCGGTCTCGCACTCCTGCTCGCATTCGGCAAGCAAGGTGTCGTCGGTAGTTCGCTCGACGGTTGGTTCGGCATCGAAGTGCCGTTCACTTGGGGCGGCGTCGTGCTCGCAACGTCCTACGTCGCGATGCCGTTCTTCGTGCTGACGGTCGAAGCGGGCCTCCGTGCCTTCGATCCGCGCTACGCCGAAGCAGCCGCAACCCTCGGCGCCAATCCGTGGCGCAGCTTCCGCACGATCACCCTGCCGATGGTTGCCCCGGCGTTGCGCGCCGGCTTGCTGGTCGCATGGGCACGTGCGCTCGGGGAGTTTGGCGCGACGATCACGTTTGCCGGCAGCTTCCAAGGCCGCACGCGAACGATGCCCCTCGCCATTCACCACGCGCTCGAATCCCAACCAGACGCGGCGATCGCACTCAGCTTGATCCTGCTGCTCGTGTCGGCCGTCGTGCTGTTCTTGCTGCGCCGTCAGTGGTTCCCAACGTCGACGAGGTCCCGCCGATGAGTGTCGACGCAACGTTCACGAGCAACCGCGGCACGCTGCACCTCGACGTCGATCTCCAGGTGCAGAACGGCGAGACGCTGGCTCTGCTTGGCCCCAACGGCGCGGGCAAGTCGAGTCTGCTGCGAGTGCTGGCGGGCCTGCAAGAGATCGAGAGCGGCCATATCAGGCTCAACGATGCACTCGTCGATGGCGGCCCGGGCGCGCCGTTTGTGCCCCCAGAATCGCGCAACGTCGGCGTGGTCTTCCAGGAACACTTGCTGTTCCCCCACATGCGTGTGCTCGACAACATCGCCTACGGCCTGACGAGCCGCGGCGTCACGAAGAAGCTCGCTCGCGCAGCCGCCGCAACGTGGCTCGAGCGCCTCGGCATGGCCGACCACAGCAACTCCAGACCCGATGAACTATCCGGCGGTCAAGGGCAACGCATCGCAGTCGCCCGCGCGTTGGCGACCACGCCAAAGCTCCTGCTGCTCGACGAACCTCTCGCGGCGGCCGATGCGAGTGCCCGACTCGCCCTGCGCCGGACGCTGCAAACCCAGATCCGATCGTTCGCCGGCTCTTGCGTCGTCGTCGCCCACGACATCCGCGACGCTGTCGCTCTCGCCGATCGCATCGCAGTTCTCGAGAATGGTCGCATCGTGCAGACCGGCACGACGGAACAACTCGGCAACAAGCCGGCGTCGCGTTACGTCGCCGACCTGATCGGCCTCAACTGCCTGCGCGGCACGTGCGCGGGCAATGTGCTCACCGTCGAAAACGGCGCGACGGTCATCGTCGGCACCAAGCACGACGGCGATGTGATCGCGACCGTGCACCCGCGCGCGGTGGCGCTGTTCCGCGACCGACCCGCAGGTTCACCGCGCAACGTTTTCAAGGCACCGATCGTCTCGACCGAACGCGCCCTTGACTGCATTCGCGTGCAACTCGGTGGCAATCTACCGATCATTGCCGAAGTGACCGAGTCCGCCGTGCGCGACCTGCACCTCGATGAACGCGGCGAAGTCTGGGCGGCGATCAAGGCCACCGAGTTCCGGGTTACTCCGAGCTGACCCCGGGCGAAGCCAGCTTGGCCTGCATCAGCCCTAGCAACTGATCCGTCGCGATCGCAAGGCAGGCGGATGGGATCGCGCCGAGCAGGATCATCGCGCCGTAGTTGAGGTAGAGGCCTTGCACGATCAGGTGGCCGAGACCACCCGCACCGATGAACGCAGCGAGCGTCGCGACACCAACGCTGATCACCGCGGACGTTCGGATGCCGGCCATGATCGTCGGCACGGCGAGCGGCAGCTGCACTCGGCGCAACAGTTCGCGTGGTCGCATGCCCATGCCACGTGCCGCGTCGATCAGGTCTGGGTCGACGCCGCTGATGCCGGTGTAGGTGTTGCGCAGGATCGGCAGGATTGCGTAGAGCACCAGCGCGGCGATCGCCGCGTCGCGACTCATGCCCAGCATGGGGATCATGAACACGAGCAACGCCACGCTCGGAATCGTCTGCAGAACACCCGCGGTCCCGATCAACACCTGGCGCAGTTTGGGTCGCGTGGTGATCGCAATGCCGAGAGGCACCGAGATGAGCGTCGCCGACAAGACCGCGATCAAGACCATCCAGATGTGCTGGCCCAACAACGACAACGCCAGCTGCCACTTGGTGGCCGCCAGCTCGAGGAAACCTGGCCTGGTCGTCGCAACCGAACCTGGTTTCGGCGGCGTCTTGCGCACGGCAAGGAACGCAGCGCGGGCCTTCTTTGCCGAATCGAGTTCGCCCGCAACCACTTGCTGCACTTCGAGGAACGCACGGGCTGCGTTCTTCGGGTCGACACCCTCCGCCTCGACGATGTAGTTGAGCGCCTGCGCATCGAGGTCCGTCAACTGGAACGCGAGCCTGGCCAACGCACGCTCGATCTCCGGGTGCTTGCGCAACGTCGCACCGCGTACCGCCGGCGCCGCGTTGTAGGGCGGGAAGAACCTGCGATCGTCTTCGAGCACGCGCACCTTGAAGCGGAGCAACTTGCCGTCCGTCGAGTAGGCGTCCATCAAGTCGATGGCACCCGACTGGATCGCTTCGTAGGCGAGCGCGTGCTCGACCGTGCGCATGTTGGCGAGGTTGAGGCCGTAGGTGGCGGCGAGTCCCGGATAGCCATCTGGGCGGTCCCCGAACTCGAAACCAAAACCCGCGCGCACGGTGTGCTGATGGCGGACCAGGTCGGAGATGCGCGTGATGCCGAGCTCTTGCGCCAGTTCTTCGCGCATCGCCAGCGCGTAGGTGTTGTTGAACCCGAACGGTTCGAGCCAGCGCACATCGTGCTCGTCGCGACAACGACGCCGCACTTCGAAGAAGGTGCGCAGGGGATCCGTGACCTTGTCCGTCTGACCGAGGATCGTCGCCCAACCGGTGCCGGTGTATTCGGCGTAGATGTCGACCTCGCCGGCGAGCAGCGCAGCCCAACAAATCATCGTGCCGCCAAGACCTGTGCGCAGCTCGACCTTGAGGTCCGTGTGGGCCTCGATCGTCTGCGCCATCAGTTCGGCGAGGATGGCCGACTCGGTGAAGTTCTTCGCGCCGATGCGGATCGTCTCCTGCGCCGACAACGCAGTGGCCATCGTCAACAGTACGGCGAGCAACCTCATTGCGAAGCCCCCCGTAGCGTCTGCACGAACTGCTCGACGAACGCATTTGCCGGCGACCCGACCAGATCTTCGCGCGTGCCCGTTTGCACCAAGTGGCCCTCGTGCATCAACGACACGCGGTGGCCGAGCGCAAACGCCTCCTCGAGGTCATGCGTGACCAGCAGCACCGTCTTGCCCAACTCCTGGAACAACGGTCGCAGGTCGGCAAGCAGCTGCGCGCGTGTGACCGGATCGAGCGCACCAAACGGCTCGTCCATCAACAAGTAGTCGGGGTCGAGCGACAGCGCCCGCGCGATGCTGACGCGTTGCCGTTGGCCACCCGACAACTCATGTGGGTAGCGCGAAGCGAATGAATCCGCCGGCAAATTGACGAGCTGTAGCAGTTCGTCGACACGTTGCGCGATCTGACTGGGATCGTGCTGCTCGAGAACGTTGAGCACGCCGATGTTCTCGCGCACAGTCATGTGCGGGAACAGGCCGCCGCTCTGGATCACGTAGCCGATGCTGCGCCGCAGACGAATGATGTCGCTGGTCGTCACGTCCGCACCGCCAACGAGCACCTGGCCGGCGGTGGGCTCTTCGAGACGATTGACCAGCCGCAACGTCGTCGTCTTGCCGCAGCCGCTGGTGCCGATCAAACAATGCAGTTCGCCCGCTTCGATCCGCAAGTCGAGGCCGTGGAGCGCCACAACCTCGTTGCCGCCCGCGCCAGCGAACGCCTTGCGAACCGCGCGGAACTCAATCACGCGCCGCGACTCTCGATGAGGGTTCGAGAATGCGCGGCTCGATCCTGCCAACTACCGAGCGGGTCGGCCGCGCGCGACGGACATATCTCGGCCAACGCACAGTTGGCGCAATCCGGACTCTTGGCGAGACAGACGTAGCGGCCGTGCAGCAGGATGCGATGGCCGGCGTCGATCCACTGGTCTTCGTCGAACAACTCACACAATGCGCGTTCGACCTTCTCGGCGTTCTTCTCCGCGGTCAGACCGAGGCGTTGGCTGACTCGAGTAACGTGGGTGTCGACGACGATGCCAGACGCGATGCGGTAGGCAACGCCGAGCACGACGTTGGCCGTCTTGCGCGCGACACCTGGCAACGTGATCAGGGTCTTGAGATCACGCGGCACCTCGTCGTTGTGCTCGGTGTGGATCGCAAGACTCGCGCCCTGGATGGCCTTGGCCTTGTTGCGGAAGAAGCCGGTGCGGTGCACGACCTCTTCGACTTCCTCACGCGAGGCGGATGCCAGTGCTTGCGGCGTCGGCCACTTGGAGAACACCACCGGCGTCACGGTATTGACCGTGCGGTCGGTGCTCTGCGCGCTGAGGATCGTTGCGATCAACAGCGTCCATCCATCCGTGTGATCGAGTTCGCACTTCGGCTCGGGAATCTCGGCAGTCAAACGTTCGATCAGGTCCGCGCGCGCTGGCGGCGGTCCTGGAGGAGTTGCTGCGGGAGCCGACTTGCTGGACTTCTTCTTGGTCGCCACGACCCAACGCTACGCCACGCGCAGCACAGGCTCAACTCGAACGCAGTGCTACTCAGGTATCAAGTTGCCGTCTTCATCGACCTCGTGATCGACGGCGAGCATGCGCCCCGTAGCAGCCGGATCATCCGCGCGCCGCGCGGCGGCCAACGTGACGGCCAACAACTGGCCGAGCACTTCATCGATGATCTCGGTCGCAACGCCGTAGAACAGAAAGTTGATCGGCGTCATGTTGGCCAACGCGACGACGCTGCGCTCCGTCCGCTCGCTGGCAAACCCGAACACCCACCGATGGCCGTAGACGCGCGCGGTGCGCGGGTCGAGCAGTTCTTCGACCTTGATCCGCACCGGCACACCGTCGAGCGATGGTTCGTCTGCATGCAGCAGTTCGTTGAACCACTCCATGACGGCACCAAACTCGACCTTCTTGGTCGAACCACTGACCAAGACCAGCGACTGCTTGTCACTGTTGCACAGCCAATGCTGCACGTCCGCGCCGGTCAGCAGACTGTGACCGATCACGCCAATGACGAGATCGACGTCGAGCCAGCGACCGCCAGGCAAGCCAGCTAGCGACGCGCTTTCGACGACGCCGTTGGTTTCGGTCGTGCCGGGCACGACCCGGTCGATGCCGGCGAGGTTGCGGTTGTGGTCGTCGATGCGCGACGGCAAGCTGCGCAGCAACTCGCAACCAATCGCCCCACGCGAACCGAGCACGAGGCACGAGCGCCGTGCCAGCACGCGGCCGTCGGCGTTGAGCACGGCTTCAATCGCACTGAGTACCGACGCCGACACCTCGCGTGATTCGATGACGCGCTTGAGACGCGAGATCGCGATCGAGTACGCGGGCAGCGCCAGGCGGCCGTGCTGTTCCTGGACACCGCGCAATCGGTCGTAGCCGTTGCGCGTGTGCTCAACGGTACCGAGCACACGCTCGGCGATTGCCGTCAGCGGTCGGTCGTCGTTGACCTCATGACCGAGTTCTGCTGCGAACTGCTCGACGCGCAACTCGCGCAGCAGCGCGTCATGGAGAACGGGAGCGAGGTAGCCGCCATCCTCCACCAACAGGCAACGTTGGCCGTTGGCTTCGGCGCGAGCAACCTGACGCAAGAACGGCACGACCCCGGCCGCGCGCATGGCGTCGAGGAAATGCGTAGTCGTGCTGACCGCGCGTTCGATCTCGTCGCTCTCTTCGAGGCGCGAGTATTGATGCGAGAGGCGATAGACACCTTCAACCGAGTCACGCTGCGGCACGTTGACGAGCGCCAGCGCGCGGAACTCATCAGCTGGCAAGTCCAACACCGCATCGAGGTAGCTCGCCGGCGGTTCGCTCGCGTAGCTGACGAACAACACCGTCAGGTCACGGCAACCGAGTTCGCGCAGGGCCGCGATCAGACCGACGATCTCGCCAGTCATGTGATGCACGAGGAAGACCGGCACGTCCTTGAGCGGCTCGTCGCCGCCGTGCTTGGAGACGATCGCTTGCAGTGCTGGCATGCGTGCAAGGAACGCTTCGGCATCGTCGCGCTGGCGGCGTTGTCCCAACGACAGTTCGAGCACGCGGCCGAGTTGTGCGATGTCGAGATAGACCGGCACGGCGCCAGCGTCGACGCGCACGACTTCCCGTTCGTGCAGCAGTTCGCGCAAGCCACGGTCTTCGAGCGCGAGCAGCACCCGCTTGAGCAACTCTTGCGGCACGATCGGTTCGTTCTCGAGCAAGAACGGCAGGACGTGCTCCGACCATTGCACCGAGACGCGCTGCAAGGTGCCAAGGCCTGCCTGGTCGAGTTGCTTGAAGAGGTGGCTGTGCGGATCGCGGTGCTCGAAGAACGAACGCCGACCGCGCACGGCCTCGCGTCGCAGTGCCTCCGTCCACGAAACGGCGATGCGCGTCGAACCGGCGATGAAGTGTCGCTCGGCAACGTCTTCGATCACGAGGTGCGGCACGTGACCGAGGTCGAGGCGCGGTGCCGCGAGATCTTCGATCGTGATGCGCAAACCACCACGACCCTTGTCGTGACGCGTCGCGAGTCGCTCGAGCACGTAGCGTTGCTGCGACGACTCGGCCGTGGCGCCAGGATGATCCGGATGGAAGTGCGCGACCAACGCACGCGGCGCACTGTCGTCCTGCGGCATGACGGCGTCGCGATACCGCCGCCGCTGCAGGCTGCCGAGCAAGGCACGCAAGCGGGTCTCGATGACTTCGGGACAGTCCAGGAACTCGGCGATCGGGTTGAGTTCGGCCGTCACCTTGACGACCTCGATACCGAACACCTCGATCAGTTCTGGGTTCTCGCCGGGGCGCAACTTGCGTTCGACGCTGACATCAACACGATCCGCGCGCGCCTGCGCCAACACCATCTCCGACAGTGCCCGCGAGATGACCGACAGACCGTGCAGGATGGGCAACGACTCGAGGTCGAGTTGCCAAACGCCGTCGTTGTGCACGAGCGGCGGACCGAGCGAAGTCTCCGTAGGTTCGCGCTGCTTGGTCACGCAACACCTCCGTCATCGTCGCCTGCATGGGTGACGACGGCTTTGATGCACGCGCGCGATCCCGCGACGGCAAACGCCTCTTCGAGTTGGCTGGCCTCGAACTGGTGCGTCACCAACCGTTCGCCGATGCGTTGCAGTTCTTCATCACCTGCGATCAGGTCGAGTGCCGACGCGAAGTCCCCGCAGCGCGAACTCGTCAGGCGCAGACCACGAGCAACGACGGCTTCGAGCAGAACCGAGTCGGCGACGTCAGCTTCTGGATGCACCAGCACGGCACCACGCGGCCGCACGAGGGAAATCTCCTGTTCGCTGCTCGGTCGGATCGCTGCGGCAACTTGCTCGGCGGATGCCGCGACGGCCACGTCAGCGCGCGGCAGACCTTCGGTGAGCCCCGCGTAGTGCGCGGCCAACTCTGCGGGTGTGCCCCGCTGCACATCGGCAACTGCAGTGAGCCAATCCGGTGGTGACTGTGACGCGAGCCAAGCGACACGCGGACGGGCACCCTTCGACGCGCACAAGGCGACTGCGACATCACCAGGCGCCGTCGTCGGAAACGGCCCGATCGACAACTCATCGACCACGAGTTCCGTCAGATGGCTGACGCCGCAAGCAGGCTGGCCGTGCGTGGACTTGAGATGCACTTCGCGGCGAGCGAGACGCACCGCCGTCGCAAGACCATCAGGGTTGCCGGTCGTATCGACGACGACATCAAACGCACTGTCTGCCAGCGATGCGTCATCGCTCAGCTCATGCGTCTCGGTCGCACCAAACGACTTGGCCAACGGCAGCATCGCCGGGTTGCGCGCAACCGCCGCGATGTCGAAGTCGCGACCGGCGGCACGAACTTGTGCACGCACACCAGCGAGCGCAGCAACAACCAACATGCCAAGGCGCCGCGGCCCAAGAACGGCAATGCGGTCACCGTCTTGCGGCGCGACCATGCGCACGCCGTGCAGCGCCGCAGCAAACGGCTCAACGAGTACCGCCGCACTATCCGGCACATGTTCGGGAATCGGCAGACACGAACCAACGGGCGCCAGCAGCCACGGCCCAAAGCCGCCGGGCAGATCGTGGATGCCAAGCACCAACCGTTCTGGACAGTGCGTCGCGAGTTCCGCGCGGCAGAACGCACACTCACTCGTAACGCCACGCGCCTCATGCGACGCGTTGATCTCGACCACGTAGCGCTGGCCATCGGCGTCGGTCGCGATGACCTCATGGCCGATCACCTGCGGCAACGGGAACGGCAGGAAGTGGCGCGCAAGATCCGTCGAACAGATGCCGCACTGACTCGTCTTCAGCAAGCGGTAGCCGGGACCGAGTTCGAGCGCGAGTTTGCCATCGCGATGCACTTGCCAACAAGTCGCTTCATCCCCGTCGAGCAGGTAGTGAGCCGCAGCGAAGCGCTGGTCGGCGAGGTAGTCCAGGGCGTCAAACTCGATCGTGGGCATCGACAGGTGTGGCCGGTGCTACGGCCAGATGCGATATCGTAACATCGCCTGACTCAGCAGCAGTCCCGTTCGGCATAACTGGCGTTGTGCGCGCAGACAGTTGTTCGTGCGATCCAGTGTGACGTTGGCGCCGCTGCCATCGACCGTTCGTTGCATGTCGAATCCAACGACACGCGGCGCACGACGACCCAAAGCTGGACTTCAGGCGTAGCCGCCGAGCAAGGCATGGCCACGCCTGATCAACGGCACCCTGGGGAACTACTCCTCAAGCCCCTCAGGCGGCGTAGGAGAGCGCGCCCATGGGGCATCAACGGATGCTCGCTCCGCATCCCAGTCGTCTTGAAGGTCAACCAACTCCAACAAGCGACGATCACGATCAAACAGATGCTGAGCGCAGACGAGATGCGGTTCCTCATCCTCGGGATGGTCATCGCCACCGCACAAGAACTGCCAGTCGCCACCTGCCCGCGACACAAGGAGCACCGGCCGGTCGCCTGAGAATACATGCGGACAAAGGAAGGCTGCGTCTCTGCGGTCCATGGACAGACTGGCGAAGTCGTGCGTCTAGCGTCTGTCACGATCAGCTCCGGCGCGAAGCGCCGTCAGCTGCACTGTGTAGTTGGGCTGCCCGCCTACTCGATGATATGCACAACTGCATCGTCCTTGAGTTGCACGGCGAAGCTCTTGCTATCCATATTCCAGTCCACATAGATCCACATCCAGAGCTCGCCAGACAAGTCGATGCTCTTATTGGTCGGCGGCCCCATGATCTCCAGGACTTGCTCAGCCGTCATGCCGAGCTTGATCTTGCGCGCATCATCGAAACTGAAGTTGCGGCCACTGGTGACGCAGCTAGCTAGCAACCCACAGAGCAGTAGTGAGTGGACTCGGTTCATCATGAAACTCTGAAAGGTCTGCCCAACGTCTTTGGATGATCAGCTGCGATGCGGAGCATCGCCAGCTGCATCATCTAGTTAGCTTCCGGCGGTGCGCCCCAGACCTGCGTGCCTGCGGGGACACCGTCAACGGAAACATCTTGGCCGATCAGGATAGCACAGAGCTTGGTCCTGGGGTCTGGCCACTCGATGCCGTGCAGAACAGTCTCTGTCACCGCACCCTCCGGCGAAACCAGCTTCAGCGGCATCCCCACAGAGTCTCCAAAGAAGTAATCCAATGCCACGCCCGGCAGCAGTAGCGGTCCCCGCTCAGGCAACCCGAACACCTCGTCGACAGTCATCATGAGGTGATCTCCCATCGCGTGTGATTCCGTGAAGCAAACTGTGTTTGGGCAGAACTTGGTTTGACCACGAAGCGCGCGGCCTCGCATGCCCAGCATAGCTCTGAGCACCAGACGGCGAATAGGGTGAAAACGGTCCAGGCACCGCACGATCACTACTCGGAGTCGACGTCACGATCAGGTTGGGGAACGAGAAGCCAAAGCATCACGCCGAGTGCATTGGAGACCAGGGGCAGACCGCCGATCCATGACAGCAAGTCTGGATCCCGGAAAGCACCATCGCCAAGCAAGGCTACGAATGGCACTGCCCCAAGGAGCATCGAGACGACGAGCACCGCCAGCAGTGCCCCGGTATGCCGCCTGCGGATGATCACGCTGCACGCCCATAAGCCAAACAGACTCAGGCACGCGACCAAGCCCCACAGGCCGCAGAAGCATGGTAGTTCAACTCCGTGACTGAGCATTAGCGGACCTGTCTGCCCATCGTCCTTGGACTCTCACCTGCGGTGCGAAGCGCCGTCAGGTGCTTCGTCGCGTTGGGCAGTCGATTCATCGTGGCCTGGCTCCCTCAACAACAAGCCGACCGACTGCACCTGCCTGGCTAGCGCATGCTGCTGCGACGCCAGCTCGACGATCGACGTTGCCAGGCCGGCAGGCAAGACAATCTCGTAGATATCGAGCGCATTGGACATTCGCTCGCTGGTCGCCCGGAATGCTCGGAGCCTCCAAGGCACGAGCTCAAGCTCAGGAGTCATGGACCACTCGATGTTGCACGCCACACCGTGAGCAGGAAGGAACAGCTCTTTGACGACATTGCCCCCTCCATGCACGACGTCCATGCCGCCCTCAAACACCTTGATGCGATACTGCAGCGCGCGCACGTCGCTCTGGGCTTTGCCAGGCTGCGTAGCACACCCTGCACCGAGCATCGCGAGGGCCAACAGACAGATGACCTTGCTTTCCATGGATCGCTGACCTGCCTTAACTGTATCTCGACGGGATGTTGGCTTGACCACGCAGCGCGCGGCCTAGCATGCCCAGCATAGGTCTGAGCACCCGTCGGCGAATAGGGTGAAAACGGTCCAGGCACCGTACGATCACTAGCGACTCGATGGAGGGCTTCAGGCGTAGCCGCCGAAGAGTGCTGAGCCGACGCGCACCATTGTTGAGCCCGCGGCGATCGCATCTTCGAGGTCGCCGGACATGCCGAGGCTCAGTGTGGTGAGGTCGAGGCCGCTGCGTTGGCGCAGTTCGTCGCGTAGTTGAGCGACGGAATCGAACACATGCCGCGCCGAGCCTTGCAACGGGCCCATTGCCATCAGGCCCTTCACGTTGAGCGCCGTGCAGTTCGTCTGCACGTGTTCGAGCAAGGCGGCGGCAGCGTCGGGTGTGCAGCCGTGCTTGGACTCTTCGCCCGTCGCGTTGATCTGCAGCAGAACGTCGAGCTGTTTGTCGGCAGCGAGCAACTCGCGCTGCAATGCGTCCGCGAGCTTCTGGCGATCCACGCTGTGCACGAGCGTCAGTTGCGGCACCTGTAGCAGTTCGCGCACCTTGTTGGTCTGCAGCGATCCGATCAGGTGCCACTGCAGTTGTTGTTCGGCTTGCAGTTCGTTCGCCTTGGCGACGAGTGCTTGCACGCGGCTTTCTCCGAACGCTTGGTGGCCAACCGCCAACGCCTCGCGAACGGCGTCCGCCGTGCTGTACTTGCTGACCGCCAACAAGGCGACCGAGTCGGGCTGGCGATTCGCGGCGGCACAAGCTGCCGCGATGCGTTGTTGCACCTCAGCGAAGTTGGCCGCGATCGAGCTCATTCTTCGTCCCAGTGGTGCGTCAACGCACTCGGAAACAACAAGCGCCCGCGCCGGATCAACGCGTCGCGACCTTCGATTTCGAAGCCGGACAAGAGGGCGTCCCAGGCTTCGTAGTGCTCGGTGAATCGCACCCACGTCGCCAGCGCTTCGCCAACTCGAACGTCACCTTGATGGCGGTCGCCGAGGTGGCGCGCCAGTGCGCGCATGTAGGCGTTGACCTCTTTGCTGAACGTCGTCTGCGTGACTTCTTCGGGGCGGAACCCGAAGTCTTCGATCAGTCGTTCGCGATACTCATCCGCGACCTGGCGCATGGATGCTCCGAGAAGCACTTCCTTGACGCCGCGAGTGAGTTCTTTGGCTACGACCATCGTGGTTATCTAGTGACGGAAATGGCGCTGCCCGGTCATCCACATCGCCATGCCGCGCTCTTCGGCAACGGCGACGACTTCGCCGTCGCGCTTGCTGCCGCCGGGTTGGATGACTGCCGTTGCACCAGCATCGGCGCAGACGATCAGACCATCGGCGAACGGGAAGAACGCGTCGCTGGCGACGACGCAACCCTTGGTGCCATCCCCGGCCTTGTCGACGGCGATCTTGGCTGAGTCGACGCGGCTCATCTGGCCGGCACCAACACCGACCGTGTAGCACGCACCATCATCGGTCGCGCGCGCGAGCACGATCGCGTTGGACTTGACGTGCTTGCAGACGAGCCACGCAAAGCCGAGCGCCTGCTGTTCGGCATCGGTGGGCGCACGCTTGGTCGCGAGGTCCTGCTTCGGTGCAGCGGGTGGCACGTCGGCGGTCTGCAGCAAGAAGCCGCCGCTGACCTGCCGCATCACGAGGCGACCGGCACTCTTGTCCGGCGCGCCGCCGAGCTCGAGGATGCGCACGTTGGAACCCCACTTCGCCTTCTTCAGTTCGGCGATCGCTTCGGGCTCGACCTTTGGTGCAATGACCACTTCGAGGAACGTGCCGGTCTCGACAACGGCCGCTGCGGTCTTTGCATCGAACGTCGTGTTGGTCGCGAAGATGCCGCCGAAGGCCGACACCGGATCACCGGACAACGCCAGTTCCCAGGCGCGCGTCAGGTCGTCGGCGACCGCCGTGCCACACGGGTTGTTGTGCTTCACCAATACGCAGCTCGTGCGCTCGAACTCGAACGCAAGCTGCATCGCCGCGTCGGCGTCGAGGATGTTGTTGTAGCTGAGCGCCTTGCCGCCGAGCAGCTTGGCACCGGCGAGGCTCGGCGCCTTGTCGCCAACGGTGTAGTAGGCGGCCTTCTGGTGCGGGTTCTCACCGTAGCGAAGGTCGCTGACCTTCTCGCCGGCAGTGGCCACGTTGCTCGCGAAGAACGGCTGCTCCGGTTGCTCGCGGCGTTCGCCGTCAAACCACTGGGCAATCGCCGAATCGTAGGCGGCGGTGTGCGCGTAGGCCTTCGCCGCCAGGCGACGCAGGAAGTCCTTCGGCAGTTGGCCGTCGTTCTCCTTGAGCAGGCGCAGGATCTCCGGGTAGTCACTCGGATCGACGACGACCGCGACGTTGCTGTGATTCTTGGCACCACTGCGGATCATCGCCGGGCCACCGATATCGATGTTCTCGACGATCTCCTGTCGATCGATGCCTTCGCGCGCGACCGTCTCGCGGAAGCGGTAGAGGTTGACGCACAGAAGATCGATCGCGTCGATGCCGTGCTCGCCCATCGCCGCGACGTGCGCTTCATCATCGCGCCGCGCCAGCAAGCCACCGTGCACCTTGGGGTGCAGCGTCTTGACGCGACCATCCATCATTTCGGGGAAGCCGGTGTAGTCCGCGACTTCCTGCACATCGACGCCAGACTCGGCAATCGCACGGTGCGTGCCACCGGTCGACAACAACGAGAACCCTGCTTCAACCAGTCCCGCCGCAAACTCGGTGATTCCCTGCTTGTCCGTTACCGACAACAGTGCGCGCCTCATGCCTTTGCCTCGCTCTTTCGCTTCTTCAAGTAACCTTCCATGAACGGATCCACGTTGCCGTCCAATACGCCGGCAACATCCGATGTCTCGACTTCGGTGCGCAGATCCTTGCACATCTGGTAGGGCTGCAGCACGTAGCTGCGGATCTGGTTGCCCCAACTGATCGAACCGCGATCGCCGTAGAACTTCGCGAGCTCTTCTTCGCGCTTCGCGAGTTCGAGTTGGTAGATCTTCGAACGCAGTGCCTTCATCGCGGAGTCGCGGTTCTTGTGCTGACTGCGTTCGGTCTGACACGCCACCACGAGACCTGTCGGCAAGTGCGTCAGGCGAATGGCCGACTCCGTCTTGTTGACGTGCTGGCCACCGGCACCGGATGCGCGATACGTGTCGACGCGCAGGTCTTCCTTGCGGATCTCGACCGAGAGGTCGTCCTCGAGTTCGGGCACGACTTCGACCGACGCGAACGACGTCTGCCGACGCGCGTTGCCATCGAACGGCGAGATGCGCACGAGTCGATGCACACCCTGCTCGGCCTTCATCCGGCCGTAGGCATACGGACCCTTGATGATGATGGTGACGTTGCGGATGCCGGCCTCTTCCGCCTTCTGGAAGTCCATCTCGGCAACGTCGTAGTCGTGCTTCCCCGCCCACTTCACATACATGCGAAGCAGCATCTCGGCGAAGTCCGACGCATCTACGCCACCAGCGCCAGGCTGCAGCGTGACGATCGCATTCGAGACGTCGTGCGGGCCGCCGAGCATCAGCTGGAACTCGAGGGCATCCATGCCCTCATGCAGCTCTTTGCGGCCTGCCTGCAGGTCCGCCTCGACGGCGCGCGGATCGTCCGCGCCCATCTCGACCAGGACGTGGCCGTCTTCGATAAGTTGGCTCAGGCGGTCGATGGGCTCGACAACCTGTGCGCATAACTTCTTTTCTTGAACTACCTTCTGGGCGCGCTCGGCCTCATCCCAGAAGCCGGGCTGGGACATCCGATTCTCGATGTCGGCTAGTTCTCGGTGGCGGCGAACGTAGTCAAAGAGACACCTTGAGCGATTGGAGCCGCTCGTCGGCCGCTTTGAGAACCTCTTTGTGCTCTTGCAGACCCATTGGGGCGAGCACTTTGACGTCTGGCTGCTGAGGAGTCCAGCACGACGGAGGTCAGCACACCGGAAAAGTAGAATCCGCGACGGGCACTGCAGGCAAAGGATCGAAGTCGGCGAATCATGGCCCGTCGCGGACTCAGGTGTACGGTCATCGCGCACATTGTGCGCAAGGGCATTGTCGGCATCGCTCTGACCGCACATAAGTGCTTGCCGGCAGGCAGCTCGCCGCGCTGGCACGTGCAGCGCGGGCATTGGGCGGTCACATGGAGGGTTTCCCCGAGGGTGTCAAACTTCGCACCAGTGCGAAGACTCTCGGACTAGGACTCGACCCGGGTCACTGTCGCATTTCTCAGCCCTTGAGCAGGCGCAGCAGCACTTCGGTGAACTGCTTCCAGGCGAGCTGAGCTGCTTCGCCGTTGGTGCGGATGTTTACGTCGCGCTCGAAGGTCTCGGCGAGCATCTCGAGCAGCGGGACCCGCGCCTCTTCAGGGGTCTTGTCGTCGAGGATCTTCTCGACGATCGGCCGCACAGCGGTGAGGAACTTCTCGTCCGTGTTGTGGTGGCGGCTCGAAAGCTCGGTGATGAGGGTGTCGACGCGGTCCATAGGCTTCTCCCGGCCGCCGAAACTCGGCGTGCCGAAACAGCCTACCCCACGCATGACGACCGTGCCGTCGCTAGAGGAGCACCGGTGCACGAACCGCCAGTGGCAGCGGCCGCACGTTGGAGAAGATTATCGGGCCTAGATTGCCACTGACCCGGTGCCGAGACCGCGCTTGCGGGCCAGCTCTTCCGACGACTTGTAGCTCTTGAGCTTGTTGTAGAGCGTCTTGGTGTCGATGCCGAGCACGCGCGCGGCGCGCGTCTTGTTGCCGCCGGTCGACGCGAGAACGCGTTGGATGTGACGCTTCTCGATCTCAGCCAGCGGCAAGGTCAGCGTCTCCTGGATGTTGTTCTCCGCGACGAGTCGTTGCAGGTCGGAGGATGACTCGACGAGCACGTAGTCGAACTCAGCGCCTTCGATGCGGCCTCGAAGTTCATCGATGGAGCCGCATGGCGAGACCATGCAGCCCCACTCAGCGGTCGCCTTGGTGAGTTCCTGTGCGGATGGGTCTTGAGCGGAATAGACGAGCAGTCTTTTGCCGAGAGTCATGAGTGATGGCGTCACCCGTGCTGACGACGCTGGTGGCAGCGAAACCGTCAGCGCCGCACGGGCTCTTGGGTCAGGGGTCCTTGGGGGCGAATTGCTTGCTACGAGACGTGGGCGAATTCGTGAGGTTCCTGCCGACATTTCCTAATTGAGCAAAGGAAGTTGCAGGCCACCGCCGCCTAGACCACACCTGTAGGCCGGTAACCATCGACCCCATTCCTTCCCGCTTTGTCAGCCCAGAAACCCGGCGCGCCGGACTACTTGCGCGCGATGAGTGAAATGTGTCCCGCGGCGGTTCGGAGCAGGATCTCCGTTTTCGCCGATCCGATCTTGCCCGTCATGGCCGCGCTGTATTCGCCGACCTTGCGCACCTCGAAGCCGAAGTCGTTGCCGATGCGACCGATCTGGGCCCGCGCATCCGCGTGACACTCAATGTCCTTTGGAACGTGGCATTGCACCGTTCCCTTGCCCGTATCAAGGGTGATGTGATCACCTGGCTTGGCCACGAAGACCTGCATGTCACCGAGTCTCGTGCGCACGTCAATCGACCCTTCGTGCTCATAGGCGATCACATTGCCCTGGCCCGTGTTGGCCTCAATGGCACCAATGCAGCGCTCGAATCGCAAGTCGCCGCGACGCGTGGTCACCTTCGTCGCAGCACGACGGTCGGTCAGTGTTACGTGGCCATTGTTCGTAACCGCGATCTCCAATGGCAGATCCGCCGGCATCCGGATGTGACCTTCATAGGCGATCATGCCCTGCACACCTTTCGGAGCACTCGGGCAGCGAATGACCAACGTCTCCGGGTCTTCTGGATCGGGCTGTGCAGTAAGCACTGTGGCCACCCCCTCCAACGCGGTCAGTTCCTCGGCCGAGCGAGCGTCGCGACGCACACCGCCGGCATAGGTCATGGCGCGAGCCGGAGCGCCCTCCTCGTTGGCGACGATGCCGATCGTGCCGTTGTCCATCTCGACCCGGACCCGCTTGATCTCCGGGCCACATTCCAGCTCCCCGTCGAAACTCGCGACCGAGCGATGGGCACAGCCACCGAGCAGCATCGTGGCGGCCACCAGGGCCCCACTGAGCAAACCACCGATAACACCGCGTGCGGAACCTGGATTCTGGGTCTTCATGATTGGGTAGTCGTAGGCCCCAAGATCGCTCCGGGACCCGTTTTTCGTCGCCGCGGAGTTTCACCGCTCTGTTCCCGTCCTCAAAGGTCTATCCGTAGCCGATGATGCCCTTGTGTCGGTACCCATGCGGGTAACTTGCCCACGCAACTGCCAATAGCGCCTTCTCCATGGCCCAGTCCAACAACGAGTACCAGCCAGATCCGGTCACGATGGTGTCCTACCATCGCGCCCTGGCCGACCACGCGGACAGCCTGAAGGCCTATGCCAGTCGCCTGCTGGGTGATCCGATCGCCGCCGAGGACGTCGCCCAAGACGCGTTCCTCGCGCTCTACCGGCATCTCAACCAGGTGCCCGCCGCCGCCTTCCGGCCGTGGTTGTTCCGCGTCGCGCGCAACTTGTGCCTCGACCAACTACGTCGCCGCAAGTTCAAGATGAGCCTGTTCCGCGACCTCGAGAAGGACGACGAACAACCGTTCACGCCGCAAGACAGCGCGAGTGATCAACCCGACGCCGTCGCGGAAACGCGCGAAGCCCAAGCCGCAATCGAGCAAGCCATCAGCGAACTGCCAACGAAGTTCCGGGAGGCCTTCTTGCTCTGCGAAGTTGAAGGGATGAGTTACGAAGATGCTGCCGCCGTGATGGGCTGCCCCGTCAAGACGGTATCGACCCGACTGTTCCGCGCACGCCAACGATTCACGTCACTGGTAAGCCGTTTGATCAAGGTGTGAGCGAGATTCCAACCCGATGAACTGCACAACCTGTCGCTACGAACTGTCTCAGTGCCTCGATGGCCGCTTGCCGTCGGGTCGCCGCACAGAAGTCATGAACCACGCCGAGTCGTGCGCGACTTGCGGCTCGTTCTGGCTCGAACTGCAAGCAGCCCAACGATTGACGCTGTCGCTGCGCCAAGAAGAAGTCGGCACCGACTTCCGCGAGCAACTGTGGGAACGCATACACGCCGGCGAAGGCACGCCGAGCGCGGTGTTCCAAGAACCAGTGCCGTTGCTGAGCAAGATGCGCTACGCGCTCACTGGTGCGGCAGCCGCCGCGGCGTTGCTGATTGGCATCAGCTACCTGCACAACAACAGTGACTCGCTGGGCACGCCGTCGACCGGCGACCCATCGACAAACAGTATCGCTGCACTCGACAAGCAGACGGATCAGCAACACAACCCGTCGAACACCGGCAACCAGATCCCCGCCGGTGGTGACGTCGCCCAAATCCCGCAACCGATCCCGCGAGCGGACCTCGCCGCCAACGGCAACATCAACACGTTGCACGGCACCCTCGAGCCCCGCCGCTTGCCCGAGACTCCGTCGATGTTCAAGGTGCTCTCCTACGAGAGTGTCGCCAAGGAAACGACGCGCCAATTCGAAGACCGCTACACGTCGGCGGCACACGGACTGCGCAACCTCAACAACCCGGCCTTCGATTCGAACGTCGCAATCAACGAGATCCTGCGCAGCGCCAGAGAGATGCGCGCCTTCGGCCAACTGTTGCTCGACCTGCGCGAACAACAAGCGCTGCGGTTCGACAACGCCGAGGTCGGCTACCAACTGAGCTCGGCCGTCAAGCACCTCAGCCAGGTCTCGCGCTACAAGTCCCCGGATGCACGCACGGTCGAGGCCCTGATCTCGCCGATCCTGAGCGAGCATCGCCTTGGCAAGATCTCGAAGTCGTACATGATCAAGCCACTCCGCCAGCAAGAGCAGCAGCACCACCTGATGGTTCTCAACGCCTTGCGCCCGGAGGTCTTCGCGAAGCTGTTCACCGTCGTTGGCAACGGCCAACAGACGCACGGCCGGTTCCAGATTCGCCCGAACGTGACGTTCTGGATGAGCACGGACTGCGAACCGATCCTGGTCGCGCCCCGCAGCGAGCTGCAAAAGCGCTGATCCTGCAACAAGTGCTCTGATTGGGGGCCGCCGACATTGCAAACAGGCTTGCGCGCATGACCTCAGTGTAGCGACGCACAAGTTCGGCGGCACTCATCTGCATCGAGCATCGCCAACCGGATGATCTTCGTCGGCGTTGCTGAGCCAAACCGCAATCGTCTTCTTCTTCCGGTGGCGCCTGGTTGCGTCGCGCACGCGCGGCACGGCATGGTCGCGGCGTCGCACCCACTGGCAGTCCAGATCGGGCTCGACGTCCTACGCGAAGGGGGCAGCGCGGTCGACGCTGCGATCGCGACGAACGCCGCCCTTGGCGTATTCGAGCCGCACGCGTACGGGATCAGAGGCGAGCTGTTCGCGATCGTCTGTGACGCGAAGGAGCAACAGCTTCACGGGCTGAACGCGTTGGGAGCTGCTTTCGTGGCCACCCTACCGGCGCGACGCCGCGGGCACATGCCTCTGGCAAGCGATGATGGCGCGCAGTGCAGTTGCAGTCGCTTGCGACACGACAGTCTCTTGGTCACCCAAGGCTGGCACGACATCATCACCAACTGCCATCCGCAGGGTTCGCGGCGCGAGCTTCTGGTAATGCGGAGCGAACGTGTCGAACAAGGTGTTCTCGGAGTCGGTGGCGGCGGCGGTGTTGTGGCATGCGCTGCACGTTTTGCGCAAGGCTGAGTAGGCCAACTTGACTGCTGGCAGGTCCTTCTTGTTCACCGCTTCGTGCATGTTCCGATACGCGGCAGCAGCTGCCTTCGCATGTTTCTGAAACGGCTCCATTGCTTCCTCCGTCAACACCGGCCGCAACTCCGACGCGGTTGCACTGAGATGGTCCATGCCCTTGACGAGGCGGCCAAACCACGCCGCTTGTGGGAGTTGGTCGTTGCGCATCAACGTGCGCATCGCCGTCGTGAACTGGCGGTTGTTGGCCATAGCACGTCGCTGACGAAGAATCGCCGCCGCCAACTTCCGCTGGGACGGTTGCAACGCAACGCTCTCGCCATCGGGCCGTTTCTGGTGGCCGCGCACCGTGCTGGACAGATGACTGAGGAAGGCGCCCCAATGCATCGTCGGGTCAACGTCAATGTCGTCGTTGCCCCACAAGGTGAAGCGATCGATCTTGGCACCCTTCATGGTCAACACGAGTCGCCCCGTTGCTGAGATCTGCTTGATCGGTGCATACGCGATCAATGCGTCATATTGACTGCCACCGGTTTTGCTCAGATTCGCCCGGTAGAATTCGATCGCGGCCAATTCGGCAATCGGCAGCTGCAGCTCCTTTGCAAGCACACGCAGGGAGCTCGCCGGAATCACCGCGCGCTCGATAGTGTTAATCGAGCGGCTGAGGTCCTTTTCAATAACCGGTGACCGGCGCGCGATCAGATCCGCAGCCGATTCCTGGGCGAGGGGCGCGCCGGTCGCAGTAAGCAGGACGAGGGAGGTCAGAAGGTTGATGCGGTACATGCGTGTTCAGCGGGTTGGGGGTGGCAGTGGCAGCAAGCGAACTTCCAAGCCAGGGGACAAGTCGGTGGTCGCGCGATAGCTCTTGCGACCTGGCGCCAGAACTTCGAGAACGGGGGCCGTGACAGCAGGAAAGTCCGAGAGCAGAAACTGCCCGTCGTGATCGGTCCTCGTCGTTGCAAGGCGGCTGTCGAAAGGCCGCCATGCAGCGCCCAGCACAGTTGTAAGCATGTCGAAGGGAACGTGCAGGGTGACGCGCGCACCGGCGATCGGCTTGCCGGAGTCATCGAGCACCCGGCCGCTGGCGCTCGCGGCCGCATCCACAAGAAACAGGGAACTCTGGCGTTCGTCGCGATGCCCCATCGTCAGCTGGTGGACGCGTTCGCGCGTATCGGCACTACGTAGCGTTGCGATATCCGCAGCTGCGGGAACGCGAAGCAGAGCCTGCGACGTTGCCGCAACCTGTTCGTCAGCTGAGCTGCCTCGCACCAGGAACTGTGCGTTGGTCCGCTTGGAACCGCGGCCGTTGATGACCAGTCCACGCGTTGGGGTGCCCGGGCCGGGTTGGTTGACATAAGCCTGCTTGTTTCGGTTTGGCTCGGATGAGGATCGCGCATCCCACAATCTCGAAGCCCACAGCCCGAGCATCACCAGGCCAACTGCTCCAGCGACTCCTGCAAACCACCATCTGCGCTCACGCGTGATCGCAAGGCGCTGATCGGCACACGCAATCCAATGAGCCAGGCTGCGTCGCCACGGTTCGCTCGACTCGGGCCACTGCGCCGACAGTTGCTCCCGCAGCATCGCGTAGCCGCGGGAAAGCCGCTTGCGTACGTTCGCCGCAGAAACGCCCATGCGCTCGCCAATCTCAACCGCCGACAGGTCGTCGTAGAACCGAAGCAATACCGTGGTTCGGTAGGGCTCGCGCATCGACATCACTGCATCGACGACCGCCTGGTGGATCCCGGTGCGTTCGACAACATCCAGTGTGGATTCCGCAAGTGTGGGATCAGCGCGCCGCAGTTCAAGCCGACGCCGTCGAGCATCCGTGCGACGAGCACGGCTGGCCACGCGTTTGACGACGACCTTCAGCCACGAACGCGTGCCATGTGGGTCGCTTCCGCGTGGACCGTGTTCGAGTGCGATGCGGCGTGCCTCCTGCGCCGCGTCGTCCGCGTGATCCGCGCCGACGAGTTGCCTTGCAATCCTGGTCAACCATCGGTCGTCGGTCAGCAGGGTGCGAACTAGGCTCGGATCGGGTGGCATGTGGGCAGCGTAATGGACGTGGCGTCGGCGTTGGCTCAAAGCCCGCAGGCGGGTCAGGTGTGACCAACATCTTTGAAGAAGTCCAAACCGCGGCGATGTTCCTCGCCCTGACGGGTCTCGCCGGCTGCTGACGAGTTGTGATCGAGCATTCTGCCCGGCTTTGCGACGGATCCCGCGTTCGGGGCTACTACGCGCACCCTGTCTCTCGGACCAAGGCACGCACCCATGCAACGCATTCTAGAGTTGGTCGCCACCTGCGCGATCGCAGTCCCCCTGACGGCCCAGAACACCGTCGCCCCGACGTTGACGGCTCAGTCCAACCTCGTTGCCTTCGCCGGTGCCACCAGCACGACGGTGCCAACCGGCACAGCCATCAACAACGGCGTGTTGCTGCAGACATCGGTTGCAGGCTGGCCGGTGGCAGGAGTGATCTCTTCGGTCAATGTGCACAGCAAACCACGCAGTTCGCTGTTCCTGGGCCTTGGCGACAACGTCAACGTCGAGCGACCGAGCACGAGCGCTGGAACGGGACCAAACGACATGCTGCTGGTGCTGACGTCGCAGCAACCTGTCGCTGTCGAGATCGCCATGTCCTATCACGCACTGTCTACCTTGATGCCGCAGTTCGCGAGCGCAACTGGGGCGGTGGACATCGGTGCAGACGGATCGTTCGAACTGAGCGGTAGCCTCGGCACACCTGCAAACCACACGCAGGTCGTGGTCGTTACTCCGCTGGGTTTGCCGATCCGGATCCTGACGCAGACTGGTGTGTCGCTTCCTGCCATCAACGGTCGCAGCCAGGTCATCGCCAGCCTGCAACTCAATGCCAAGCCTGCTTCGCCATGCACCTTGACTGGTTCCGGCGGCGGCCACTGCACGGCACTGAGCCCGTACCAGAGTGGTGCGCTGAGCTATGATCACACGCTGCTACTTGAGACACAGTGGCAAGCGCAGCAACCCGTGCTGACGGTGGTCGGCTTCAACCTGATCACGCAACCGATTCCGGGCACGATATGCCTGCTCAACGTGCAGCCGGTCGTGGCCATTGCCGGTATGACGAACAATGTCGGCCTTGCGCAGCTTGAGTTACCCATCCCGATCGGACTGCCTCTGACCGGTCATGCGCAGGCGATTGTGCTTGAGCCCACGGGATCGCTCAGTTTCTTGACGACGACTGTGACGACGATCATCTGCCCGTGAGCTGGTCACTTGCTGCCTGCGGCGATCCGGTCAGTGCGCGACAACGATGCGCGTGGTATCCGAAAACTCGATCGCGCTTCAGCAGCCAGAGTTACATCGGCCACTTGACGACCGATGATTCGGGGAGATCTGGACATTGTCGTGGGCAACACGTCTGCCTCGTCTGTCGCCGCGGACGCGGGACCAAGGCTAGGTCATGGCGGCAGTGAGGGGTGTTGTGCGTAGAAAGGCAACAGTCGACGGGCCTCCGCGAGCAGGAACGTGGCTTCCGGTGCGGCGAGAGGCGTGCCTTTGGGCCCGTGACGCCGTTGTTGCGGAGGTTACAGTGCCCGTGCCATCCTGCCCTGAAGGCGACCCAATGATCCGTTCGACCAGCCTAGCTCTGCTCCTGTTGGCGGCCGCACCGCTCGCTGCCCAGCGCAGTGCGTCTACCTTCAAGCTGCAGAAGCGCAGCTCTACGATTAGCTACGGCGCGGTGCCTGTCGGTAAGCATTCGTTGTCTGAGTTGCATGTGGGGGATACCTGGCGCCTCGGCATGAACAACGCCAGCACCTGGCGAACGGAGATGCCGGTGCTGATCGGCAAGCAGTTGTTGGCGCCTGGCGAGTATCGCATCCACCTGAAGCGATTGGCCGATGAGCGTTGCGGCCTCGAGATTCATGGCAGTGCGCTCGCACTCGGTGATGGCGAAGAGCTCCGCTTGGATGGTGCGCTGAAGGCGATCAAGAAGAAGGCGAAGAAGCTGTCGATCGCGTGGCGAAAGGGTGCGATCAACAAGAGCTCCAACCACAAGGGTGCGAAGGTGGTCGACTCGCAAGTCGCGACGGTTGCGATCCAGTTCGGCGAGCACGAGTGGACCGGTGATGTGCTCCTGATTGGCGGCGAGAGCCGCAAGCTGGGCAAGTATCGACTGACGGTCTTTGCGGTGCCGTACGAGCAGTTGATCGTACGCCATAAGCAGCCAGTGCCGATCGCCGTGATCACGAAGGGCAAGTCCGTAGCGTTTCAGGTGGTGCTGAATGGCTTTGAGGTCGTGGTGCGGCCTTGGCTCCAGGTGCCGTCCGCACGCAACGGCTTTGCTGAGTTCGAGGCGCCGGTTGCGGCGTTGACAACTTCAGGGCGCTTGCAAGTTGGCCTGCATCGGTTTGGCGGGCATCCGCAGGTCACGACGGGTGGTGCGCTTCGTCTGCTCAGCGCCAAGATCAAGAAGCAGGATGTCACGCTGGCATTGCGTGCCGGCAACCTCCCGCTGACCGTGACGTTGGTTGTCCCTCCTGACAAGGTCAAGAAGTAGATCGTCGCGTCGATCTGATCCTGCCGACTACTTGCGCAACATCACCTTGATGGCGACGACCTTGCCGAGCGACTCATCCATCGACCTCGCGGAGACAGAACTGCGGCACGATGCGATCGCCGGCAGCCAACAGAGCTTGCGACGTCGCCCACTCGGATTGCACGACTCGATACAGAACCGTGCCTTCTGGTTCCCGCCGCTGCCTGCTCGCCTCGTGTCCCACCTGAAGTATAGGGACCAGCAATCGCTAGCGGTGGCACAACCAGCCCCCGCACCCCCAACTACCGGCCACTCTGGCCCGGATCCCCTCTGATCCTGCAACAAGCGCGCTTGATTGGGCTAGACTGTGCGGCCCCTCTCCGGCCCGCCCCGGCCGCCCGTCCGAACGCATGATTGCCCTCCTGATCGCCACCGTCTGCGGCACCCTTCCGGCCGCAGGATCTGACTCCCTGCCCACGATTGCGACCCCCATCGCGATCGAGTCGGCAGCCAACCCGTCACAGAAGCCCGACGGCAAGCCCCTCAAAGCGCTCAGCCAATGGCTGAAGCTCTACAAGAAGGGCAAGATCGACTACCGCTCCAAGCAGTACATCGGCAAGAAGGCGTTCTCGCGCAAGAACAAGGTGCGCACGGACTCCGATCCCGGCAGCCTGACGTGGTCCGAGGACTTGCAGGTCATCCTCGCTGCCGCAGCCGCGATGGACGACGCCAAGGCCGCGCGTGCGATGGCCGAGGTCGCGAGCGTCGGGCTCAACCCGAAGCGCAAGCTGACCTACTCGATGGCGCCGTACCGCGTGCGAACGGCGGCACTCGATGCGATCGCCAAGTTGTCGAGCAAGGACGCCAAGGAAGCGTTGGCGGCCGGTGCTCGCGGCGAATGGGACGGCGGCAAGTCCAAGGAGCTGCGCGCCGGTGCGCTGCTCGCGCTCGGCTACATCAAGGACGAAGCATACGAGCCGGTCATCGAGGCGGCACTCGCGGACGGCAACCCCATCGTGCGCATCCACGCGGTCGACGCGCTGCGCATGATCGGTGGCGAGAAAGCAACGCGCGCGCTGATCCGCGTCGTCGATGGCGAGACCGATGACGCTGTGCTCGTGACGGCCGCCAAGGCGCTGCGCACGATCTACGGCAAGTTCCTGCGCAACGCCGAAGAGGCGAGCGACCGCGAGAAGCTCAAGTCCGGCAAGGACGACGAACAAGGCGAAGGCGACGACAAGCCAGCCGCCAAGAAGAGTGCGGCCCCGCCGACTGCTCGCCTGGCAGTTCGCGCCGCCATCCGTGCGCTCGGTCGCACGACCTGGCGTGCGGACATGGTGCTCGTTCGCCTGCTCGATGACTTCCGTTCGGGAGAAGCGGTGCCGGCATTGATCGCCGTTCTCGAACGGTTCCGCGACAACCCGAAGGACGTCGAAAGCGGCAAGCTCAGCTACCTGCTCAAGACGCGCGTGCACGACCTGCTCGTCAGCATGACGGGCGCCGTCTACTCGGCCAACCAGCCCGAGAAGTGGCGCGAGTTGTGGGACAAGGAGAAGGACAACATCAAGGTCGCCGAGAAGCGCGCGCCGAAGAAGAGTGGCAACACCGTCGCCGCCGGCTTCGTCGGGATCCCGGTGCAGGGCTCGCGCGTCGTCTTCATTCTCGACCTGTCCGGCAGCATGGACTTCCCGATGGGTGCCAAGGATGGCGGCGAGAAGCGCCTCGACTACGCCAAGCGCGAACTGCTCAAGGCGGTCGACGGCCTGTCACCCAACTCGATGTTCAACCTCGTCACGTTCAACGGCGACGACAAGGCGGAGAGCTGGCACAAGAAGCTGGTCGACGCCAACAAGCGCAACAAGAAGTCGTTCCACAAGTTCGTCGATAAGCTGCGACCGCTCGGCGGCACCAACCTGTGGAGCGGCATGGAGTCGGCGCTCAACATCAAGACGCTCGTCTACGGCAACCACTACGAGACGACGGTCGACGAGATCTTCCTGCTCAGTGACGGCGCCCCGTCGGTCGGCGATGTGCTCGACCCGATCGAAATCCTGCGCCTGACGCAAGAGATCAACCGCTTCAAGGAAGTGCGCATCAACACGGTCTTCATCAGCTCGGCCGCGCCGCGCAATCGCAGGGTGCGCCAGCCGGACATGACGATCAGCCCGGTCGAACTGATGCGCCGCATGGCAAAGCAGAACGGCGGCAAGTTCGTCGAGATCTAGACCGCTACTTCGCCTTCGGTTTCGAAATCGCTGGCGCTGGCGCGGCGCGGCGGCCGCGCGCAAGCAGCGGCCCCGTGACGGCGATCAACGCGCCGACGATGACGAGCACCCAAGCGGCGCGGTCCGATTGGGTCAACGCTTCGGGCGGGACCTCGGCCATGGCCAGCGCCATGCGGGTCTCCCCACCCTGGAACACGAACGTAGCGTCCCCGAGCGCGCGCCAGAGGAAGAACGTGTTGTCGACCTCCTCACGCATGTAGCGCGCAAGCGCGACGTGACCGTGTAGCACCAGGCCCGAGCCGAGCAACACGCCACCGATCAGGGTGAACAGCCAGCGCACGAAGCCAATCATGTTGGCATCGTCGCGCTTTCTGCCGCCGACTGCGAGCGTCGGCGGCGGCGAGGTCGCGGATCAGCGAACCTTTGCGGGCTTGGCAGCCTTCGGCTTTGCCGGCTGCTTCTGCTGGGCGGCCGGCTTGACGTGCACGATGCGCTTGCCATCGCGGAACACGACGCGCTCACCGAGCGCGAGAATTGCCGCCAGCTGTGGCTTCTGCTTGAGCAGTTCGAAGTAGGCCTTCGAGAACGACTCGACCGTCACGACCTGCTTGCGCCAATCCGCCGGCAGGCCTTGCTCCACGAGATCATTGCCAGCCTTGACGAAGACGCGGCCCGCGGCGCGGTGCAGCAACTTGGCATCCTTGCTCTTCTTGGCGCGCCGGGCGCCGAGGTAGAAGTCGTCGCTGCCGCTCTTGATCGCCTTGCTCTCTTCGACGGCCTTCTTGCCGCTGCGAGCGCGACCGAGCGAACGCAGTGCTTCGGCGCGCGCCACCGGCTTGGTCGCCGGAGCACCCGAGGCTGCCGACCCAGCACCACCGCCGCGCGGGCCAGACGCGGAACGGTTCATCGGCGCCGTCGGCCCACCAGTGCTCGGACCCGTGGGAGCTGGCAAACCATTGAAGCCTCGGCGGCCACCACGGTCGCGACCACGCTGCGGTTGCCGCACCGGCTGACCTGCCAAACGCATGCCTTCTTCGACGATCAGGTGTGACGTGTAAGGCGTGACGATGCCGTAGCGCGTCGCGAGAGTGCGGACCTCTTGGATCAACTCGCGCTTCTGGCCATTGCGACGGATGTTGTCGAGCAAGCCGGCAACATGTTGCCGCGCCCACAACGTCTGCACGAACGAGTGCTTCGCAGCTGCCTTCGGGAAGTTGACGGTGAACTCATAGGTCTTCTTCTCGCCGTTCTGCGTGCCGGTGACGAGCACCGTGCGCTCCCCGTGATCGCGGTAGCGACCGACGACCTGCATCATCTCGCCACAGAACAGGTCCTGCGTTTTGGACGGGTGCACGTGGAACGCGTCGAGGCCTTCGCACTTGACGACAACGTCACTCAACGCCGGTCGCGAGATCTTCTGGCAGAGGGCATCGACCTTGGTCTCGATCTTCTCCTTGTTGCCGACGAAGTCGCGCGCACCGTGGTGCTGCTCAACGAGATCATCAAGCAAACGAACGTCGATCTGATCACCGACACCGAGCGCGAAGATGCGCGTGCGCGCCTTGTCCGCTTGCTTCGTCAGTTCGAGGATCTGGTTGGGCTTGGTCAAGCCCACGGTCGGCTGGCCATCAGTGATGAAGACAATCTGCGTCATCATCACCGAGTCGCCGGCCGGCGCCGCCGCCTCCAACGCTTCGCTCAACGCATCGGCGATGTTGGTGCCCCCCATCGCCTCGAGCGAATCGATGCGCTTGAGCGCCACATCGATGTTGGCTGCCGTCGCCTGCATCGGCTTGGCGAAGAACTTGTCGACCGCCGAAGCGAACGTCACGATCTGGAACTGATCGATCGGCCGCAAGCTGCGCAAGAACGTGTGCAACGAAGCCTTCGCCTGACGAATCTTGTCGCCCTTCATCGAGCCCGACGTGTCGACGACCATCTGCACGAGGCGCGCCGGCACCTTCGCTTCAGCGAGCGTGCGCGGCGGCGACAACAACATCGTGAAGTAGCCGTGATCCCCCGTCATGCGATACGGCAACAGGTGCAAGCCAAACTCCTGCTTGGTCAAGCCATACAAGACGCGCAGGTCTTCGAGGTCCCCCTTGGTGCCTTCGAGCGACACGGTCGCCTTGTGTTGCCCATCGCGGCGAATCGATGCGCCTGCGTGCGGCGTGACGACCGAACTCAACGCCGTGTGCGACGAGATGCGAACGTCGAGACCAACGGGACCAGAGGCGGCATCGCCGAGCTTCGCCACACGCAGGGGGAAGCTCCACTCATACATGCCACCGGTCGGCTGCAGCACCTGCCGCAACCTGACGGTCACGCCGATGTCGCCGTTGGCCGGGATCGGGAAGATGCGAGCGCGCAGCATGCCTTCGCCTGCGTACTCGAGAAGGCCGGGGTCGCGGCGGCGCCGCACGATCGATTCGTAAACCGAACGGGCGCGGCCAGCGTCAAGGACTTCGCCACTGATCTCCTTGCCATCGACGGTCATGGTGAACCCGTCTGCAACGGCGCCAGCTGGCAGTGGCAAGAACCAGGTGCCCTCGGCAATGCGCCTGGTGGTGTTGCGAATCGTCTGATCGATCGTCGTCGTCGCGACACCATCGATGATGTCGGCGTGGATCTTGGTGCTGACGATGTGGACGCCGGGGCGCCGCGTATGCGGCCGCGTGGTCGTCGTCGTCGCGCCCCCATCGTTATCGGGGCCAATCAGAAGGCCTTGCGCAGCGACCGCGCCGGACAACGCAGCGCCGCTGAGAAGGAGAAGAGAGCAGGAAAGCAGACGGTTCATGTTAGGGACCTCGGAAGTCGCCAGTCGGTCAATGGGCGTACCGCGGGGAGGCGCCAACGCGCCTGCCCGGGCCAAGTTCCGACGCTGCCAACAAAAACCGAGGTTCAGCCCTGGAGGGCGCGGCGCCTGGCGCGCCTGGCATCGCGCTCCTGTGCTTCCTGCTGCTGGCACCGCCAATAACGCCACAGTCTCGAGACCGCCCCGGCTGCCAAAACGCCGATGATTGCCGCTCTCCCGCCGGTCAGGGAATGATTCGTGGCGAACAAGGCGAAGGCACCAATGCACACCGGCAAGGTCACCAGAGCGAAGGTCAGCTCCGCCGAACCTGGCTTCACGATTGTGGCGGATGGCGGCGCAGCATGGGCCTCCGCAGTTTGGGGCGTGGCGCCTGCGGCCGAGGTACTCGTTGCCTCGACGCGTTCTGCGGTGACCGGTTCGTAGCAAGTAGGGCAAGCGCCGTAAGGCAGTGGCTCGACATCGATACCGCACTGGCGGCAATACATCTGATCTTCGGAAGAGCTCATGGGATCGCTGGGGTGATGGGTGGCGGGATTCGGAACGGCCACTCAGGGAGCGTGCGCGTAGCTGCTGTCACCCAAACACCAACCGAGTTTTTCGGCAGCCGCCGAGGCTCAGCGCTGCGGGGAAACCAGGAACCAGACCGCTTCGTAGAAGCTGCGGGCGCCGCGGAAGCCGGGCTCAGATCCAGAAAACCAGGGCGAGGTCCAATCGGCCGTCGTCGAAGAACCGAAGAACGGCCGGATCAACCAGCACATCTGGCCGCCGACAAGCAGCGATGTCAGCATCCAAGCAGCCACCAGCGTGCGTCGCTGCCCCTGGCTCGCGACCTCGCCGGGCAGGTACTCACGCGAGCACCGTTGCACGGCGAGACAGCCACACGCGGCAATCGCAAGGACGTTGAACGCGAGGAACATCGAGAAGTCGTCGAAGCGACCTTCCTCTGGCGGAGCTCCCGTCAGTGCGAGGAACGCCACTGCCAACGACAACGCGGCGAGCAAACGCGAGATGTCGCTGAACACCGCGACGACCACTTGTTGCACGCGCACGAAGCCGAGGCGCACACCGAGGAAGCGCGACAACACGAAGTAGCACAGTGCACAGATCGACGTCGTCGACAGCAGCAGCAGCGGGAACTTGACGAGGTTGCGGACGGCGTAGACGAAGCTGTTGCTGAGGCCGATGCTGAAGCCATAGATCGCCGAGGCGACGATCAATGTCAGCAGCGACCGGGTCACGCCAATAGACCCAACGTCAACGCCATGCGGTAGCTCAAGAAGATGAGCAGCACCTGCCAGCCGAGCCACAGCGCCATGTTGTCGCGTAGCGCCTTCATGCTCTTGTCGGCGAACAGCACGCGGTTAACGTGACTGAGCCCGAGACCGAGCGAGATCACGAGCAGACCGATGCGAACGGCGACACCGCCGATGCCACCATCAGCGGGCATCGTGACATCGAGGAACCAATAGATCGGCGCGAAGCCGAGTGTGAACACGGCCGACGCTGCCGGAATGATCAGGGCGATCGTCAGGCTCTGCGCGGCGTGCAGTTTGACGCCGAGGTAACTCGCGAACACGAGGAACGACGGGAAGCACAGCAGCACGGAACCCAAGAACAGGGCGGCGACGTGCAGGACGCGCCCCCAACCGTCGATCAACGCAAACGGCAACGAAAACACCGTGCTGCATAGCAGCAGCGTCGTGACGACGGACTTCAGGTTGCTGCCGGTACGAACGTTCGCGCTGAGGCGGTGACGTTCGCCGAGGACGACATCGAGCATGCGATGTGGTCGCGTCAGGCTCGCCGTCAGTTCTTCTTGGGTGAGCGGTTCGGCCTCAGGAACGGGCTCGCGTTTGGGCGGCGGCACCTCGGTGGCCTCGACGACTGGGGGCGGTGCCGGCCATGGCACTGCTGGTGGGGTCGACTTCGGCGGTTGGGATTCCGGGGGCGTCGGCTCCGGCGTCTTGTCGTTGGGAGGAGTAGAATCGTCCATGCGAGGCCTTCAGGCAGCGAGAATGGGACTACTCGGCGCCAGCGGACAAAGTACCTGCCCGCGACGACTCCCGATAGCCGCTACTCGAACAACTTGGTGCCGCGCGCGTCGAAGATCACTTCGTAGCGCGGCGCAAGACGGCGGACCAGATCCTGCGCAGTCTTGATCTGTGCGGCGGTCACCTTGGCGGTCACTTCCTGTTCGCCGGTCTTCTTCATGTTCTTGGTCCACATGAAGACCTTGCCGGGCAGCTTGAAGCGCACGACGACATCGAGACCAGCGAGCTCCTTCTGGCGCTTGCGCAGGAACGCTTCGGCGACCGGATCCAGCTGCGTGGCCATCGACTTGGCCTTCTGCCGCGCCTGCTGCCAAGCGATCTTGCCCTGCGGGTAGAGCGTCAATTTGCCGAGGCCCGGCTTGGGCCCCTTCTGCAGTTCCCACTCCGCAGAACTGCCGCACAGCGGACTCTTCTGCAGCGTGGCGAAGTTGGCGAAGCTCGCCGTCAGGTCGACGTGGCGCATGCCGCTCACGCGATCGACCTTGTGCGCGGTCAGCGCGAGGCCGGCTTCGGTCAGTTCCTTGTCGACCTTCTCCTTGTGGAAGACGGCCAGTGGATCGCCCTGCTCACCGAGGCGCGCGGCTGGCTGGCGTCGGGCCAGTTCGGTCAACAGGCCTTCGCGAATGACCATGCGAACGGACTGCGTGCCAGAGCCGTCCGCGGTGAGCGTGACGGTCTGTTCGATTTCCAGACAGCCGCTAAGTGCCAGGCAACTCAGCAACGCCAGTGACTTGATCCCGCGCATAGGACAACGATCGGCCGTTGCCATCGGAGATCTGGAGCCAAACGGACCCGGCCCGACAAACCCCGGGCATCGCGCCGAATCGTCCGTAGGATGCTGGCCATGCTGCTGTTTGCGGATGCTCCTGCCTGGGTGACTGACTATCCGATCTCGGCCGTTCTGCTCGGGCTCGTGATGCTGGTCGTCGGCGCCGAAGTCCTGGTGCGCGGCGCGGTTTGGATCGCGCTGAGCGTCGGCATGAGTCCGATGGCCGTCGGCCTGACACTGGTCTCGATCGGCACGTCGTTGCCGGAGTTGCTGGTGACGCTGACCGCCGCTGACGGCAATGCCGAACTCGGCATGGGCAACGTGCTCGGCAGCAACGTCGCCAATGTGTTGCTGATCGTCGGCGCGTCCGCCGCGATCAAAGCGTTCCAGCTCAAGACCCGCTGGCTCGAACTCGGCTACATGCTCGTGCTCACGGGGCTCGCGTGTTTGCCGTTCTTGTTCGGCTCCGAGCTCGCGCGATGGATGTCCGGGCTGATGCTCGCGGTGTTGATCCTGTTCTTGTTCAAGCTGCTCGCACGCGAACGGGTCGCTCGCAAACTGCTCGAGGACAAGCCGCGTGACCCGACGACGGCAACTGGTTGGATCGTGCACCTTGTGCTGTTGGTCGCCGGGTTTGTTGGCCTGAAGTACGGCGCCGATTGGCTCGTGCACGGGGCATCCCAGATCGCCAGAGACTTCGGCATGGATAAGGCGCAGATCGGTGTGACCGTCGTCGCAATCGGCACAAGCATGCCGGAGCTGGCGACGTCCGTCGTCGCCGCCATGCGCGGCCACTCCGAGATCTGCATCGGCAATGTCGTCGGCAGCAACATCTTCAACATTGGCGCAGTGCTTGGTGGCGCCGGACTGCTCCACCCCTTTGCGTTCGATTCAGGCAACCTGATTGTCACGCTCGGACTCGCCATCGTCTCGACGGTCGCGCTCACGATCATCCTGCGCAAGGCCAACGGTGTTCCACGCAGCGTCGGCTTCGTGTTCTTGCTGACGTTCTTCGCGTTCATGGCCTACTCGCTCTGGAGCAAGAGCCCCACCTGATCTCGATGGATGCGCTGGCACTCATTCGCGCCCAAGCCCCGTGGTTGTTGGCGCCCGAACTTGGCGTCTGCATCGTCGGTTCGCAGGCGTTGGCGATCGCTTGCCGCGAGGCGAACATCGCGGGCCCCAACCCTAGTGACCTCGACCTGTCTTGGGCACTCGACCACGAAGCTGGCACCGCACTACTCGAAGAGCACGGTGTGTTCCAGCCAACGACGACCGGCAGTGTCGAACGTGGCACCGTCGCCGCGAAGATCGGTGACGAGCGAATCGAGATCACGACGTTCCGTGCCGGCGACCACAACGCATCGATGCACGATCGCATCCACGCGGACCTGTCCGAACGGGACATGACGGTCGGCGCCATCGCCGTCGAAGTCGCGACCGGAACCGTGCACGATCCGTTCGATGGCCTTCAGCACTACCGTGACGGCCGAATCTCGCCCGTCGGCGATCCCGCACAGCGCGTCGACGAACACGGCATCCGCTGGCTGCGCTACTTCCGCAAGGCCCACGAGTTCGGCTTCGTCGTCGACAGTTCGATCCGCGGGCTGCGTCGCAACCGCGACCCCAAGCTGCTGCTGTCGCTGCCGAAGGAAGCCATCGCGCTCGAGCTGCGTGCGATCCTGACCAAGACACGTTCGCCGGGGCGTTGCCTGCTCGACCTGCACGAAGTGGGGTTGCTCGCGACGTTGTCGGAGATTCTGGCGCAGCAGTTTGATGGTCGGCCCGCGGGCCCGCAGCGTTGGCACCCCGAAGTGTCGCAGGCGCTGCACATGATCCTCGCGCTCGATTGGGCACTCGCCAACACCGAGCACCTCGAAGAACGCGATCGCACTGCCGTTCTGTTTGCCGTTCTGTGCCACGACCTCGGCAAGAGTGAGACCAAGGAAGCGGGGTTCCCGCATCACCGCGGTCACGAAGCTGCCGGCGTGCCGTTGATCGAGCAGTTGAGCAAGCGTTGGCCTGGGCTGATGGATCAACGCACGACGACGCTGGCCAAGCACGTCAGCGCGTTGCACCTCGAAGTGCGCCGCTTCGACGAACTCCGCAACGGCACCAAAGCTCGCCTCTACGACGACTACTTCCGCGCCAAGGATTACCCCGTCGAGCTGTTTGCGATCGCGGTCGCCGCGGATTCGGCGGGACGGCTAGGCTTCGAGCACGAGGGCGCCACCGTCAAGAAGCGCCTGATGCAGGACCTCGACGGCCTGCGCGCAGCATGCGCAAGCGTCGACGCGGGCGCGTTGCGCGAGAAGCATGCTGATGATCTCGATGCGTTCCGCGCCGCGTTGCACGAAGCGCGCGCCAATGCGCTCAGAGGCTAGCCGGCTCTACTTCCACAAGCCGCGCACGATCGAAGTCACGTAACGATCGCGATACTCCTGCGGGTTGCCGGGGTTCGGCGTGCCACTGATCTCGATTCCGGACACCTTGATCGGGTTGCTCGAACTGACATACATGTAGACGTCGCCGCCAACGATGCGTCCGACGTTGCCGACCTTCGCAGTCTGCTTGCCATCGAGCGACACCGTCATGCGCTTCTTGCCGTCATGCTCAATGCGCAGCGTGTGCACCTTGTCGGCGATGAGTTGGCCACCGCCGCCGACCGAGTCCATGACCCGCTGCTGCATGTCGATGACCTGCACGCTACCGGTTGGGTAGACGAGCATCATGCGTCCCGGACCAACACCAATGCCGATGCCGAAGTCCGGCACGAAGTCTCCGGACACGGCAAACTTCAACTGGACCGTGTGCGGACCACGAAGTGGCACAGCCCAACGCAACCACTTCGAACCAATCAGCTCGTAGATGCCGTTCTTCGCCGTCAAACCGCTGCGCCCTGCATAGGTCGTCTTGGTTTGCTGGATCGGCAACTGCTCAAGCTGTTGCTTGCTCAGTGGCATGAAGTCGGCTCGCGGTGCGCTAGCGGACTTGGTGTAGCTGGCGGTCATCACGCCCTTGGCGCTGCGGGCCACCGCGCCCTTCAGGCCGAGCCCTGACGGCTCTTCGATACGGAAGGCTCGCTCGGCATACGCGCGCGCCAACTTCCTGATAGCGACCTTGCGTCGCTGCAACAAGGCGGACTCGCCGTGTGCCTGCACGAGTTCGCGCATCGTCGCCAGCGCTTCGAGTGCCTGCTCACGACCATCCGACTGTGGCAGGCTGAGCATCGTGACCAATGCAGCGGCGGCACGGCCACGATCCGCATCAAGGTCGTAGTCGAGGTCGCCGCGCAGCTCCTTCATCGTGCTGTATTCGAGCTTGAGCAGCCCCTTGAGGCGCTTGCGCGTTTCGCCGTTGAGCCAGCGCGCCCACACCTCAAACCATCTGCCCTTGCCCTTCAACAAGTCGAACCGCTTGGCTTGTGACTTGAGCACCAACGGCCCCATCACCGTCATCGGGAACACTTGTTCCTTGCGCTTGATCTTGATCACGAGGTTGTCGCCTTCGCGACGCTGAACGTTTCCGGCAACGCGGTCGCCGTTGATCACCATCGACAGCCTGCCCTTGCGTTTGAGCAGGTCCTTGAGCGCCATGTCGCGCACCCGAACGAGCTCTGCGATTCGCTCGCGTTCACGCTTCAAGAACGGCACTTGTGCGGCCGGCACTTCACTGTCTGCGGGCAGCATCTTCAGACCATCGTCATAGCTACCGTCGGCACACAGGCGACGTGCACCATCGAAGCGATCGGCGAGGTCCTTCTCGGTCCAATGCAGCTTCGAAGTGTCAAAGGCGATCGGCGGCGACATCGGTGCTGTCTTGGTCCCCGCGCCACTGCCGGACGCAGCCTTGTCTGCGAGGTTTGGCATCCGCGGGTAGCGCTCCTTGAGGATTCCGGTCAGCCACACGAGCCACTCCGTCTCCATCTTGCTCATCCCGGCGCCGTTGAGAGCGAGAGCCTTCTCGAACGCCGCGGCACCTGAGGCACCACCTTGCGCGGCTGCGACGTAACGCAGGAAGCCATCGCGATACTTGCCCTTCTCGCCTTCGTGCAGGAAGCGGACGAACATCTCCGACTGCGCGTAGAACATCGACAGCAGCGTCTCAGCCGGCACTTCGGCCTTGTTGCGTCGCTTGGCCTGCTTGACCACGTCGCCATACGAGACCGCGGCGACGAGTTCCTGAATCGGCGACACGTAGAAGCGACCGGCAGGGTTGCCGTAGCCAAACGCCATCGCGGCGATGTGATTGCCCTGCAGTGGCGGTTCGGCAAGCGAGCTCTGCGCATTGGTGCACGACGAGCGATAGTCCGCGAGGCCCTCGTTGAACCACACTGGCTTGGGCATCGCACCGTTGGCCGAATACGCGTGCTGCAGAGCGTGCACAAACTCATGCAGCAAGGCGTGCCGCTCTTCGGACTTGGTATTGCGCCGGGCAAACGCGTCTTGATAGGTCACGGCCAGACGCAACTCGGGCGTGTAGTGCGCACGTGCCATCGCGAGCGACGGGTCTCCGATCGCCGTGCGGAAGTCGACGTAGCGGCCGGCGCTCGCAAGCACGGCCAGCGCATACCCACCGGCCTCTGGACGGCGCCACAGCTTGCCCGGCTTGACGTAGTTGGCCTCGAACTGCTTGAGCAGTTCGCGCAGGTGCGGCAGGTAGCTGTTGGCTACCCCCAACTCGTACTTCGGCTCATCAACAGCCGGCCGTTCCACGCAGAACAAGAACGGCGGACGGTCGACGATCGTGAACGTGATGCGCGAGAAGAACGGGTGCGCCTTCAGACGTTTCTCGATACCGGCGCGGAAGATCTTGTAGGCCTCGTCAGCCTTCTCATCCTGCGCAGCAACGGGGGTCAACAACGAGACGAGAGCAATAGCTGCAAGTAGTCGGCACATGATCGACGGGTCCTTCTGGCGAGCCTGCAAACGCAAACCGCGTATGAGCAACATTGCAGGGTCACGCCCAGATGGCAACCCCAGGATCCGCGACATCGCGACCAACCTGTGGGCCACGGATCCCCCTCGCGGACAAACGAAAGAAAGTTGTCACGTGCGCACTGCTCCGGGCGTGAAGCACTTCAATCCGGGCGTGCATGAGTGAGCAAGCCTGGCAAATCTGCTTCGCGATCCTGTTCGCCACGAACGTCGGCGTGCGCTGGATCGCGCACTGGCGCGCCGGCATCTTCGTGCACAAGGATGCGGCCGGCCATGAAGGCAGCCGTCACGACGACGCCAAGCAGACGATCATCGCGATCAGCTTGCTGATGTCGCTCGCGTATTCGATCTCGCCGTCACTGGTGCAGTGGTCACAGGTGCCACTGCCGCATGCAGCGCGCGTCGCGGGACTCGTTGCGGCAATCGTCGCGACGCCCGTGCACATCTGGGCATTCGTCGCTTTGGGCACGTTCTACAACTCGGTGCTGGTCGTGCGCGAAGACCACCAACTGATCGACCGCGGCCCGTATCGATGGATCCGCCATCCGATGTATTCGAGCGCGCTCGTCGGCGGCCTCTCGCTGGCGTTGATCAGCGCCAACGTTGTGCTGTTGGCGACGTTCGTCTTGTCGCTGTGGCTCGTGCTGCACAGCCGCATCCCGAAGGAAGAGCGCATGCTGCGCGAGCACTTGAGCGAACGCTACGGCGAGTACGCGCAACGCACAGGTGCCTTGCTGCCGCGTTGGCGCCGCAAGCGCACTACTTGAACTTGAGATTCATGACGGCCGTCTTGCCCGGCTTGACCTCAACCGTCTCGGGCTCCGTCGTCTCACCGGAGTTGCCGCCGATCGCACGCGCGCGAACTTCGTAGCGACCGGGTGCCAGGCCGCGCAAACGGTAACTGCCACGCATTGCCATCTCGGCGTCGTCCCAACCTTCGCTGCCCGCGAGACGTCGCTCGACGACCGCCATCTTCGGCTTGCCATCCTTGCCGGTGACGCGGCCGCGAATCTGACCGCCACGAGTCAACTCGATCGTGCCGCAGTCGGTCAGTTGCAGTTCGACGACCGCAACGCCTTCCTTCTTGCCGGGAGCAAACTTGCTGCTCTCGACCTCGAGTGTGTATTCCCCGACAGGAACGTCCTCGAACACGGCAATGCCATCGTCGTCGGTGACAACACGCTCGGTGCCAAAGGTCATCGAGCTCGTCTCTTCGCCGTTGCCGTCACCAGTGTTGGTGATGCCGATCATCACGACCTGTTGGCGGCGCTGCGGCTGCTCACCACTGCTCTGCTGACCGGCGCGCATCAAACGCACTTCAGCACGTTCGACTGGTTCGGCGTCTTCGTTGGACAACACCAACACACGCACAGACCCCGTGCGCAGCGTCAGGTCGCGATGCACATCACGCGTGTTGGGCGGCACGTCGACATCGAGGTTGGCTTTGACGACCTGGTCAGGCTTGCCGTAGCGCAGCGTGTATTTGCCGCTCTCGACGCCATCGAAGACGAAGTTGCCGGACTCATCGGTACGCTTCTGGTTGCCACCAAGACCGGCGATGGCTGGCGCCTCGGCGTCCGCAAGTTCGACCACGCAGCCGGCCACGGGACCATCACTGCCGGTGACCGAACCAGTCAGCCGCGCCAAGACAGGGAACTGCAACTTGACCGACTCGGTCTTGCCGGCGCCAACCGTGATCGAAGTCGCAGACGACTTGATCTTGTCGTTCTCGTCGCCAACAAACATCATCATGCCACCGACGCCGCGCCCCTTCTTACCGCGCGACAGGGCGACGACAAAGTCGCCCGCCGCCAACGGCCCGAAGCGCACCTTGCCGGCGACGTCCGTCGTCTTCTTGTCGACGAGGCCTTGTTGACCGAGCCCCGGCACGGCGCCCATCGGCCCCGCTGCTTCGCCCGCGCCAGGCTTCTCCAACAACACGTCCGTGCCAACAGAGACACTGCCGTCGGTGTCGGTCACGACAACGTCGACGTAGCTCGGCGTCGCCAACGCAATCTCACGATCGATCGTGCCCGACGCCGGCATCGTGATGCGGTTGCTGCCGGACGGCGCGAAGCTCGCGTGCGTCACCACGGCGTCGACGTTGCCCGCAGGCAACCCCATGATCACAGCAACGCCGTTCTCATCCGTATCGCCGCTGCCAAGCGGGCGATTGCCGTAGTCGAGTGCGCCGGTGTCTTCGTTGACTTCAGCGCGCACGCGCACGTTGAAGCCACCCTGCTGCCGTTCCTTGACCTTGTTGATCGCGACCTTGGCGCTCGGGATCGGTTGGCCCGCGTCGTCGACGACCTTGATGCGGGCGATCGCGCCGACGTCAACGATGAGGCGGATCCCGGTTACCTGTTCGGCCGGCGCAACGGGCACGCCAGCCTGCTCGATCGGCAGGTGCGTCTGGCCGCGCGCCTTGACCGTGACGGTGCCTGGCCTGACGTCTGCGAGCACGAACTTGCCTTGCTCGTCGCTCTTGGTCGTCGGACCGGAGCCCGGGATGTCAAAGTCGACGAGGCCCTCGGCCATCTCCATCGCGCCGCCGTTCTTGCTTGGCGACCTCGCGGAGATCCGCGTGCCGACCATCGGCGTGCCATCGGCAGCAACCACAACGCCGGTGATCGTCGCCAGACGATCCACGCGCAGCGTCACGTTGTTGGTGTTGGTCGCGACGTTGGGCTTCGTGGTCTTCGTGTGACCCGGGCCCGTGGTGCGAATCGTCGCGGTCTTGCCCTCGAGTCCAGCCAACTTGAAGTTGCCCTGCGCATCGGTGACCGCGGCTTCATCCGTCGTGAAGCGTTGGATGTCGACACCACCAACCATCTTCTTGCGTTGGCTCGCGACCTTCATCCCAGCAACGCCGACACCGCGGTCATCGACAACACGCCCGGCGATCGTGTGGCCTGGCTTGACGACGAGCACGAAGTCCGTGAGTTGTTGCTCGGCTTCGATCTCGACCTTCTCGTTGGTCGGCAAGTAGCTGCTCGACTTGGTCGCCAGCACCCACTCGCCCGGACGCAGTTTGCCGATCGCAAACGTGCCATCGTCGCCGGAGGTGGCGTTGCTCTGCACGGAGAAGCCCATCAGGCCAAGCTGCGCGACGACCTTGACGCCGCCGACCGGCTTGCCGTTCTCGTCCTTGACGATGCCCTGCACCTTGCCGCCGAGAAGCGCCGTCACGTCGCCCAGGTCCAGCTCGGCTTGTTTGGCCGTGAAGCGCTGGCTCTTCTCGAACACAAGATCGCTGTCGGGCAATGCCAAGGTGCCCGAACGGTTGGTAAGAACGCGAGCCTGAAACGAACCGTCCGCGCTCGTCGTAACCTCTTCGCGCGACTCATTGATATCGCCCGGCTCGCGCATCGCGGCCTCGGTGCTGCGCCAGGTGTCGACCGACACGATGACGCCGCCACGCGGCTTGCCGACGCGGTCGACGAGGCGACCGCGCAACACGGTGCCCTTGGCGGCACCGCCCGCGTTGACTTCGGGGGCTGCGGTGCGGTTGAGGTCCGCGCCTTGTGTCGTTGTGGTCGCCGTGCCGTTGCTCGACGCGTGCTCGGCGGCGGCCGGGTCGGGTTTGCCGGTGCCAACATCTTCTGAAGGCGTCGTGGTGTTGCCGGTCGGCAGGTTTGCCGGGGCCACCTCACCATTCCCGCTAAACAGGAAGTAGCCGAGCGCGGCAAACGTGGCCACGAGCAGAAGAACGAGCAGTGCTTGGGGTTTCATGGGCGACGAGGAGATTGTGGCGGTCAACGACGTTGCCCGACCATGGAAACTCCCAATCAGGAGCATTCAGCGAAGCCCTGCGGTGGCCTACGCTCTGGCGGTCATGCCGAGTCCATCGCAACACAAGAAGCGTCGTCAGCAGTTCCTCGCCGCCATTGATTCACCCGTCCTGCTGATGGCAGGCGGGTTCATCTCCCGCAACTACCCGGCGAATTGGAACGCGTTCCGCGCCGACAGCAACTTCCTGTTCTTCTTCCCCGAACCAGAAGCCAACGCCGCCGCGCTGTTCGATCCGAAGGACAAGTCGGTCACGTTGTTCCTCGATGAGCGCACCGCGTCCGAAGCGTTGTGGCACGGCGCGACCCCGAGCTTCGCCGAGATGAAGCGCAAGCTCGGCGTCACCAAGATCGAGAAGCGCGCAGACCTCGCCGACATCGTCAAGAAGAAGGTCGGCAAGCGCAAAGCCAAGACGATCGCGATTCCGGATCCGCGCGCGACGGCTGAGGCGATCAAGATCACTGGCCACAAGGTCGAGTTCTTCAACACCAAGAAGGTCGGCGACCCGAAGGTGCTGCTCGCGATCGCCGAGTTGCGCAACCATCGCGACAAGGAAGAGATCGCCGAGATGAAGAAGGCCGCGGCGATCACGCGCGACGGCCACAAGCTTGCGATGGCGCACACGAAGGCTGGTGTCACCGAGCAAGAGTTGGTCGGGCACGTCGTCGGCACGTTCTTCAAGCACGGCTGCGTCGAGGCCTACGGCACGATCCTCAGTGTTCGCGGTGAAGTGCTGCACAACCACAACCACGGCAACACCCTCAAGAACGGCGACCTCGTGTTGCTCGATGCCGGCGCCGAACTGCCGAGCGGTTACTGCGGTGACGTCACGCGCACGTGGCCGGTCAACGGCCGCTTCTCGCCGGCGCAACGCGACATCTACGACATCGTGCTCGCGGCCGAGAAGGCCTCGATCAAGATGGTCAAGCCGGGCATGCGTTACCGCGACATCCACCTCGAGTCGTGCCGCGTGATCGCCGACGGCATGTCGCAACTCGGCTTGCTCAACGGCAGCGTCGATGACCTTGTCGCGTCGGGAGCCCACGCTCTGTTCTTCCCGCACGGGGTCGGCCACTTGATCGGCATCGACGTGCACGACATGGAAGGCTTCGGCGAGATCGTCGCGTATGCCCCAGGTCGCAAGCGCAGCACGGACTTCGGCACGGCATTCTTGCGCAACGACATCGACATGGCTGAAGGCATGTGCGTCACGATCGAACCGGGCATCTACTTCGTGCCAGCGATCCTGCACGACAAGGCGTTCCGCAAGCAGTTCAAGTCGCAGGTCAACTTCGACAAGGTCGAGCGCTACCTGACGATGAACAACAAGCGTGGCTTTGGCGGCATCCGCATCGAGGACGACGTGCTCTGCACCAAGTCGGGCCGAACGGTTCTGTCGGCGCAAGTGCCGAAGGAAATCGACGACCTCGAAGCCATCATCGGCAGCGCCTACTAGCCGATGCTGCGCGCGTTCTCGTTGGCGTTTGGCCAGTTGTTCAGCGGCCCGATCCTGGCCGTCATCGGAATGTGCGCAATGCTCGGCGTCGCGTGCTTCGTCGGCGTCTGGTTCGGCCTCGATTGGGCATTGACGACGTGGCTGCCGCCTGACGAAGCATCAGATGGCATGTGGTCGTGGCTGACCGGCTTCGCAACGATCGTGCTCGCCTACTTCCTGTTCCCGGTTGTGGCGACGGCATTCGTAGCGCTGTTCTTGGATCGCGTCGCAACCCTCGTCGAACAACGCCATTACCCGCACTTGCCGCCCGCGAAGGGCTTGCCGTTCCTGGCTAGCCTGCTCGTCTCGCTGCGCTTCGTCGCAGTGCTCATCGCAGCCAACGTCATCCTGCTCGCGCTGCTGTTCTTCCCGCCGGTCTATGCCGTCGCGTGGTTCGTCATCAACGGCTGGCTGTTCGGCCGCGAATACTTCGAACTGGTCGCGATGCGGCGCCTGAGCGCGAAGGAAGCCGACGCCCTCCGCAAGCGCAACGGTCTCCCGATGCTGCTGACAGGTATCGCGATCGCGGCGCTGGTCCTTGTGCCGTTCGTCGCGCTGATCCTGCCAGTGCTCGCGACCGCGGTCATGGTGCACCGCTTCCACCAACTCAACGACGCGCCGACCGGCTAAGAGGAGAGATCTTCTCCTGGCACGGTACCGGGGGTGTTGAAGAGGATAAATTCTCTCCTGGCACCGTACGGATAGGCTTCAGCTGGTGGGTGGGTAGAGGAGGACTGGGACTTGGGCGTGGCGGACTACGACTTCGGCGACCGAGCCCAGGAGGAGGCGGCGGAGGCCGGCGCGGCCGTGGGTGGCCATCGCGATGTAGTCGGCTTGGTTGTCGTGGGCGTAGGTGACGATCGCGTTGGCTACGTCAGCGGCGTCTAGGACGACGGTTTCTTTGCAGACGTCGCCTAGCGATTCGGCGAGCGACTTGAGCTGCTTCTCCCAGTCGGTGCGCAGTTGCGTGCGGTCGGGGTAGACGGCCATCATGCCGCCGGCGACCGGCTCGAATGGCAAGTCCTCGAGAACGGCGATCAACGTGACCGTTGTTTGCAGCCGTTCGGCAAGCTCGCGAACTGGCGCGAACGCACGTTGCGATTCGGGCGACAAGTCGGTGGTGAGGACGATGCCTGTCATTTGTATCTCCTAGGTCTATGGGAAGTTTCGGTCACCGGGCACCTCGAGACCATGCGCACAAGTGCCCGGAAACTAACAGTGGCGCGCAGCTGTTATCTGATCTGGAGGTAGTGATGAAAGACTGCAATCCAATCAATCTCTGCGCAGAAGACATCATGCAACGCGAGCTCTTCACGGTGCATGCGAATGAATCGCTCGACCGGACGGAGCAACTGCTCACGGAAGCCGGGGTCAGCGGCGTGCCCGTCACCGACGATGGCGGCCGCCTCTTGGGCGTCTTGTCGATGCGCGATCTGATGCGTCAGCACAACAACGACCGCGAACTGCCAGCCGACGTTGATGCCACCGTCTTCGACGATGAAATCGGCGAAACCGAGCAAGTCGCGTTTGCCCGACCAGCGGCGGGTGCGTGTGCTGCGGACATCATGACGCAGGATGTCGTGTCCGTGCCGCCGACGATGCCGTTGCCGTTGGTTGCCTCGCGCATGGTGTCCAACAAGGTGCACCGGGTGATGGTCATCGACCGCGGCCGACTCGTTGGCCTGGTCTCGGCGACGGAGATGCTCGGCGTCATGGCCGGCATGTCCTAGAGGTGATGCACTAGCCGGTGGTCGCCGCGATGCGTCTGGTATCGTGGCGACATGCCTGAGAGGCCCCCGCTAGCACCAGCACCGCGCGCGATCCCGACATCGCTGCGGTACAGGGTGCTGCTCGGTGGCTTCTTGCCCATCATCGCGTGGCCGATGCTCGCCATTGGCGGCTTCTTGTCGACAGTGTTCACGGGCAACTCCGAGTTTGCGACGGGCTACCGCTTTGCCGGCGAACTGGCAGAGGTCGAAGGCCACGTCACGGCTACCGACGAAACCAACATGCGGCACAACAACCGCACCGTGATGGAAGTCAGGTTCGACTACCGCGTGCAAGGCAAGGACCTGGCCAGCCGCTCGTTCACCCGCGAACGTGTGCCAGAAGTCGACAGCAGCGTCGTCGTCGAATACCGCATCGACGAGCCACAGATCGCGCGAATCAAGGGCATGGGCTCGGCGCCATTCCCGGCGCTGTCCAGCATTACGATGCTGTTCCCCACTGTGGCGATCGTCTTCTTGATGATCGCCTACTTCCGCGGCAAGAAGCGCGTGCAGCTGATGCGCGAAGGCATGTCGGCGTGGGGCCTGCTGACCGACAAGGAGCCAACCAACACACGCATCAACAACCAACGCGTGCACAAGCTGACGTTTGCCTTCGTTGACGACAACGGCGAACAACGCACCGCCACGGACCGCACGCACAAGAGCGAGTTCTACAGCGATCAGATCGCGCGCCACGTGCTGTGGGATCCACACTCACAGGAGAGCTGCATCGTCGAACTGATCCCAGGCAAGCCCAAGATCCACGACGGGCTCTGGCTGCCGATCGCCAACGTGCGACTGCTCCTGGTCTTCCTGCCGGCGATCATCGCCTTCGGCATGATCTACGCCGCGACCTACATCAGGGTCTGATCAGGCGTTCAGCCAGGCGAAGTCGGTGTTGCCGCCGGTGACGATCATGCCGATGCGCTTGCCGCGCACCTGATCCTTGATGCTGCGAATCGCGGCCAACGTCGTCGCGCCACTCGGTTCGACGACGACCTTTGCACGCTCCAAGAAGAACCGCGCGGCGTCGACGATCGCCTCTTCGGTGCACGTGATGATCTCGACCTTGTTCTGCTTGAGCAGTTCGAAGTTGGGCTCGCCGAGACCTGTCATCAAACCATCGCCCCACGTCTTGGGATCCTCGACGGCGGGCTGACGAACACCCGTGGCGAGCGAACGCGCAGCGTCGTCGACGGCTTCGGGTTCGGCGCCGAGCATGCGCGCACCTGGCAGCAGTTCGCGCACCACCACCGACGTGCCGCCGCAGAGACCACCGCCACCAACGGGCGTGATCACGATGTCCAGATCCGCGACCTGCGCCAACAGTTCGAGTGCCGCCGTGCCTTGGCCGGCGATGACGTACGGATTCTCGAACGGATGCACGAACTCCGCGCCGGTTTCCTTCTGCCAGGCATCGCACGCTTGCTGCCGTTCGCTGCGTTTGCAGAACCGCACCTCGGCGCCGTAGCCGCGCACGGCCTCGACCTTCACCTTGGGGGCCGCATCCGGCATCACGACGTAACACGGTATGCCACGTGAACGGGCCGCGTAGGCGAGCGCAGCCGCGTGGTTGCCGCTGCTGTGCGTGATCACACCACGCGCCGCGGTTTCGTCATCGAGCGCCATGACCGCGTTGCAGGCGCCGCGCGCCTTGAACGCGCCGACCTTCTGCAGGTTCTCGCACTTGATGAAGACCTCGGCCGACAGCTCTGCATCGAGCGTAGCCGAGGTCAGCACCGGCGTGCGGTGCACGTGTCGGCGGATGCGCTCGGCAGCCGCCCTCACGTCGTGAATCGAGGTCACGACTACTGCGGCTGAACGCGAAGCTTGCCGCTCTTGCGCTCGACGTCGAACAGCTTGTTGCCGAGCGGCACGCCCTTCAGCTTGAAGTCGGCCGGGTCGCCAATCGGATCGTTCTGGATCTCGCCGTAGCGGACGGCGAAGCCGCAACCGATCCGGAAGATGTTGTCGAGCATGAACGAGTTGATGTGCACGTCCGTGCCGCGGTAGCGCGAACCGAACCCGTTCTCGGGGTGGAAGTGCTCGAGGCTGTTTGCTTCCTCGGTGCCGTCCAGCTCCCCACTCGCGAGCAACACCGTGCGACGCAGCAGTTCGCCAGCGAGCTTCTGCGCCTTCTTGTTGCCGCGCTCAGCCCAGTAGGTCAGGCCTTCGAGGATGTGCGAGTTGACGACCGGCCACGTGCGACCATTCCACGGCGAACCCTTGCGGGTGCCCTTCCAACGGCCAGCGGCGTCGAACGTCGAGTCGGCCATCGAGATGCTCGGGACCGGGTAACGCGCCCAGAACTGATCGCGACTCGACAGCACTTCGAGCATGCGGTCGACCTGCTTCTGGTTCGGGATGTCGGTCGCCAGCGGGTAGAAGCCAACGGCGGCGTGCACGTTGGTCTTGCGGCGGCTCTTCGGATCGAGGTCCATGAAGAGGCCAGCCTTCTCGTCCCACATCTTCTTGCGGACGGTCTCGAGGATGACTTCGATCTCCGCCTGGAAGCGGTTGGCCATCGCCTTCTCCTGGATCTCCTCCGCGACCGCGTAGAGCCACTTGACGAGACGGTAGCGGAACACCGATGCGTCGATGCCCTTCAGGCGGAACTGCTCCGTGAACTCGATCGCGCGGTCGGCCTTGCTATCGATGACCGTGTAGCGGCGCGAGAACTCCTGGCCCGACTCGAAGTGGTTGACGATGTCCGTCAGACCACTGCCTTCCGGGTCGCGGTTGTTGCCAACCCACTTCACGTAGCGCTGCATCGCCATCAAGACGGCCTTCTTGGTCGCCTTGTCGCCGTGCATCGTGTCGAGCGCCTCGAAGCCACCACCCCAGTCAGCGTGGGTGAAGTCGTTCGAGTTGGTGCCGCTCATGTACATGCGACCCGCAACCTGACCGTTGTGCAGCAGGTTGTCGAAGAACACGCGCATCAAGCCACGGGCGTAGCTCGGGTCCTGCAGCCAACGCGCTTCGCGCATGACCGACGGTGCCGTGAAGCTGGTCGGCATGTGTGCCGCGCCATTGCCTTCGCAGACACTCGGCGACGAGAAGTTGCCCGCACCTTGTCCTTGGCGGAGCAGGTAGAGCATCTCGAAGCGGTGCTTGACCACGCGCTCCATCGCCTTGTCTTCACACTCGAACTTCGGAACGTTGGCCCAGAAGGCCTTGTATCCGTTCTCGTCCTTGGGGTCCGGACGGCGAGCGCGGTAGTTGACGCCCTTGCCCTTGAACGAGACGTTCGCTTCGAAGCGATGCGCCGTCTTGCCGCCGCCCTTGAGCTCGGAGTGACGGAACAGGCCAGCGTAGACGCGCGAGCCGGCGATGATCGGGCTCGGCTTCTCGACGGGGCGCTTGGCGCGCGGCGTCGGCAGCGTCGCCATGTCGTACCACGGTGTCTCGGTGTAGTTCGGCAGGTCGCTGCCACCCTCACAGAAGAACGCCTGCAAGCAGCGCGCCCCCTTGCTGTCGGGACTCGAGAAGTGGATGTCGGTCGGCACTGCCGGCAGATCCGAATCGCCAATCGCGCGACGGATGCGGAACGAGTCACCTTCGAGCGAGACGGGCTCGCCTTCGGGATCCGTCGTCGTCCACATCACGACCGTCAGCTTGCGCTCTTCCTTGCTGCCGTTGATGATTTCGAGCTCGGAGACGAAGCGGTCATCCTGCGTGATGAAACGCGTCTCGATGAACGTCGCGTCGGCGCCCGTGTGCGTCAGCACTGCCTTGCCGTCGACCATCTCGAACTCCGTGCAAACGGTGTCGATCGGCCGCTCGTCCACGAGGAACGACAGGAAGTAGACGGATGGCACGATCGCGCTCGAGATGTTCGCCTCGTCGGCAAACCCCGGCGCGAGCACCCGACGCGGGAAGCGTGGTGCAGCGAGGCAGTAGCCACCGCCCGCCAACGAGAGGTTTTTCGGCAGATTGCTGCCGACCTTGGCCTTTGAGCCTGCCTTGGAGGCGGCGGTCTTAGCCTTAGTCGTACGCTTCGCCGTTTTCTTCTTCTTCGCGGCTGCCATGGGCAAGTCTTTTATTATGAGGCGCTTATGTTGCCTAAAAGCGCGATTGGCCCTTGCCGTTGATTACGGTTTGACCGGATTCCAATCGAGCAGGCGACCGCATATTGATGGCTGCCAGCCACCAGTCAAGGGCTTTCCGGTGGCTACCAAAGGTCTGGCAGCGCGCATCCGGGTTTGCGAGCTACGACCGCCTCGAACACCGCCGCCAAACGCCCCGTCAGACTGCGCCGGGAGAAGCCTTCGAGCTGTTCGCGGCGCGCGCCGGCCATCGGTTCGCCGGCCTGTTGCCGCGCGACCATCTCACCCAAAGCATCCGCCAGCCTTGCAGCATCGGTTGGCGGCACCACGGTGCCGGCGTTGCGCGAAGTGATGAGATCCGCGCCGTCGCCATCAGGCAATGCACCCAACACCGGCCGTTCGCTCGCGAGCGCTTCATACAGTTTGCCGGGCACCACCAAAGCGCGCTCACTCGCCGGCACTCCATGCAAAGGCACAAACACCGCGTCGGCCTCAAGCAAAGCTGCGACCGATTGTTGATGCGGCACGTAGCCGTGCATCACGACGAGATCTTCGAGCACGAGTTGCTGCATCAAGGCGCGGTGTGATTCGTCGACCTGGCCATAGAGATGCAGTGAGAACTGTTTTGCTGCAGCTTCGGCGCCGACGCGATCACGCCAGATCGCCAACGCATGCAATAGGTAGAAGCCCGTGCGACCCAGCGGTTCGATCTGGCGATTGCGCACACGCCGCAACGTGTTGCGGGTCATGCCTGCTGGCGTCGACGCCGGATGGAACGTGCCGATGTGCACGAGGCGGAACTTGCGATCCACAGCGTCGCGCTGACTCGACACACCAGAGAAGTCGTCTTCGTCAAACCCATTGGGGATGACGACACACCGTTCGTCTCTCGCACCCATCTCAACGAACGCACGCTTCACCTCAGGCACGTTGGCAATCACGTAGTCCGCACCGGTGATCGTTCGCTTGAGGCGATTGAGATCGGCGCGTGCGTGCACCGGACTCGGATAGATGCGCCACGCATCCAACGCCCACGGGTCACGCAGGTCCGCGATCCAAGGCAAACCCAATTCGCGCTGCAGGTGTTCGCCGATGCGATAACACGCATAAGGCGACAACGTCGTCACGACCGCATCAAAGGGCTGCTCGCGCGCCAACTCGACCGCGCGCTGCATCGCAGCGTGCGCCCATTCATCCGCGTCGGTGTGCAACCGCAGCTTGCGCCGCAAGCGCAACGACATCGGCACACTGGTCGGCGTCGCAACGCGCTCGACACGACAATCACCAAAGCCAAGCGACGCATCATCGTGCGGCGCATGCTCGGTCTTCGCCGCTTCGGTCACCGTCAAGACCACCGGTTCGACGCCGTGCTCGGGCAGATACTTGCAGAACTTCGCGAAGCGCTGCGTACCGGCCCCACCCTTCGGCGGGAAGTAGTAGGCAACGATCAAAACCCGCATCAGCCCTCACCTCGCAGCGAAGAACGGGCAAGCTCGTCCGCGGCGCAACCGCTCGCAGGACAACGATTGCGATTGCGCGACAGGCGATCCTTGCGACGCCGCCAACGGTGGAAGAAGCGATGCAGCAACGGCGCCTTGCTCTTGTCCTGCAACAGCAGCGCGGGCATCGGCAACATGTAGCCGTAGCGCTCGCCCCACTTCGCCATCAACCACGACGACGCGCGTTCGTAGTTCTCGTCTAGCTTGCCGGTCGACAAATGCACGAGCGGCGCATCGATCGCGACGGCCTTCAAACCACGGCGCTCCGCTTCAAAACAAATGTCGGCGCCATAACAGTGAAAGCCCGGCACCTCTTCACAGAACCGCAGGCCAGACGACTTGCGAACGGCGATCAACACTTCATCGAGCGCCAACACTTCACTCGGCACCGACGGCCAGTAGCAGTGACCGTTGGGGTCGACGATGTGGCCGCGGAAACGACCGCCGCGTTCGCAGCCAACCAACCCCGCCAACACAACGTCATCGTCGAGCGCTGCGAGCGACGTCGTCAACCGTTCCCAGAAGTCGGCAGGGAACAACACGTCTTGATGCAGGCACACGATCCAATCCGCATCCAACTGTTCGATGCCGTGATTGAGTCCCTGCGCCGCGTTCCAGCCGTGCTTGTTGGGTTCGACCTTGAGCCACTCCGGCATCACACCGTTCGGCGTTGCCTCGACGACCTTGCGCAACGATGCCTGGCACGCATCGAACTGCGCGGTGTCGTTGACGAGGGATACGAAGGCGAGGCGCGTCACGAGTCAGAAGCGTTGCGGAGGCGTTCGAGCACGGAGGACAGTTCTTCGGGCAGCGGGTCCGTGAGGATCAGGCGTTCACCAGTAGTCGGATGCGCCATCTCGACGCGACCAAGATGCAGAAACAGACGTGGCAAACCATACGCACTGCGGAACGTCGCGTTGATACGCCCCTTGCCGTGGGTCGTGTCACCGATCACGTGCCGCCCCGCGTGGTTGGCATGCCTTCGAATCTGATGATATCGACCAGTGAAGATGCGGCACTGCACCAAAGCACACCGGGAAAACGTCTCGATCACCTGAAAGTCGCTGCGGCACTCGCGCGCGACGCCTTTGTCGTCGGTCAACGGCCGGTCCATCGTCCACGACTCGCCGAGTTCGCGGTTGCTGCCCGGGTAGCGCATCAGCGCCAGGTACTCCTTGTTGGCATCCGGTGCGGACAGACTCTGCTGCAGCGCCGCCGCCGCCTCGCTCGAAAGCCCGAACAGCAGGATCCCCGACGTGGCCCGGTCCAGGCGATGGAACGGGTAGATGTACTTGCCCAACTGATCGCGCACGACCTGCAACGCAGCGGGCGCATCGGGGTGGTTCTTGTCGCGATGCACCAACAGGCCACCGGGCTTGCTGACGGCGACGAAGTCCTCTTCCTGATGCAGAACGGGCAGGGGCGGGATCGTTTCCTGCTCGTCGTCTTGTTCGGGAGGTTTGGGTTGTTCGGGAGGTTCGGTCATCAGGTCGGCGGCGATTGGAAAGCATCGCGCTCTTCAAACAACCTCGTTCGCGACAACTGGTCACCACGTCATACTCGCGTTCGTGAACGTGTGGAAATTGCTGGCCGACGCGGCCGCCAACTGGCCCGACCGCTGTGCCCTGCGCACAACGACCGACGACGGCCAAACGACCCTCAACTATCGACAGACTGCCGACCGCGCCCTCGCCATTGCGCAGCAACTGCGCGAGCGCGGTGTGCAACCTGGTGATCGCGTCGGTTGCCTGATGCACAACAACGCCGAGCACCTGCTCGCCTACTTCGGCATTGCGGCGGCCGGTGCCATCCTGGTCTCGCTCAATACGCGACTGACCAAAGCAGAGCAGAACGACATCCTGCAGCACGCCGGCGCGACTTCGCTCGTGCACGATCGCGATCACACGACTCGCGCAACGGAGCTCGAGATCGCTTCGCACGAGATCACGCTGACAGCCGACTCGTCGACCGCACCGGCAACTCCCGCCACCAGCGACCAACCCGCGCAGCTCTACTACACAAGCGGCACGACCGGTTCGCCGAAGGGCGTCGTTCTCAGCCACGAGAACGTCTGCACGCACGCCCGTTCGGCCATCCACGAACTCGACCTCACGCACACCGACACGTGGGCGCACATCGCACCGATGTTCCACCTGGCCGACGCGTGGGCGACGTTCGCGATCACAGCCGTCGGCGGCCAACACGTGTTCTTGTCGCAGTTCACCGCGACTGCCGCGCTCGACCTGCTGCAACACGAACGCGTCACGATCACCAACCTCGTGCCGACGATGCTCAACCTGATGGTCAAGGAGCCGAGCGCCGCAACTCGTGACTACAGCCTCCGCGTCATGCTCAGCGGCGGCGCGCCGATCGCGCCCGACGTCGTGCACCGCATCTTGCAGACGTTCGATTGCGACTACGTGCAGACCTACGGCATGACCGAGACGAGTCCGTATCTGACACTGAGCCTGCTCAACGACGAACTACGCCAACTCCCCGCCGCCGAACAACTCAACTACAAGTGCAAGACGGGCCGCGCCTTCCACGGCATCGAACTGCGCGTCGTCACCGACGACGGCGAGCCAATCGCCAACGACGGCAAAGCGGTCGGCGAGATCCGCGTGCGCGGCAAGACGGTGACCAAGGGTTACTGGCGCAACCCCGAGGCAACGGCCGCCGCCTTCGACAGTGACGGCTTCTTGATGACGGGCGACCTCGCCACCATCGACGCCCACGGCTACGTCGACATCGTCGATCGCAAGAAGGACGTCATCAAAAGCGGCGGCGAATCGGTCTTCTCGATCGAAGTCGAATACACGCTCTACGACCACCCGGCCGTTCTCGAATGCGCCGTCTTCGGCCGGCCCGACGACACCTGGGGCGAACGCGTCGTCGCAGCCGTCGTCCTCCGCCCCAACCAAACCGCCACAGCCGACGACCTCATCACCTTCTGCCGCGCCCGCATCGCCGGCTACAAGACCCCCAAACAGATCGAGTTCCTCGACGCCCTCCCCCGCACGGGCACGGGCAAGATCCAAAAGCGCTCCCTGCGCTAGACCCTGCGTACCGAACCCGCTTCACGCCGCCGGTTTCAGACCCGCCGCGGCGGATCTGAAACCGGCGGCGTGAAGCGGGTTCAGTACGCCAGGCCACATGCTGCCAGTGGCTGATCTACCGGATCTTCGCGGCGGCGGCGACTCGGCTGGCCATACGTTCGGCGCGCGCGCCGACGGTTGTGCCTGTGGCGGTCTTGGCAAGCTTTCGCAGTGCCCGATCCGCGTTCTTGCCCGGAGCCCTCTTCTGGAACGGCTTGAGCAAACGCTGCAGCTTCTTGTCGAGCCCGAGTTCTCGTTCGCCCGCGGGCGTCACGAAGCGGGCGAGCCGTTCGTCAACAGCCTTGCTGTGTTCGGCATCTGCGGCCACCTGCTTACTGAGCTTGTCAGCAGCCTTCTTGGCACGCAGCCATTGGCCATCGTCGAGCATCCAGTCAATCGCCTTGAGGCGTCGCGCGACAATGCCGTTGGCCTCACCGCGCAGTAGCCCCGTCGAGTTCGCCAGAGCAAACGCGAGATCCTGCTTGCCGTGCAACCGCTTGCGGAACGCAGCTTCTTCTTTGCTGCCCCAGCCCTTGCGAACCTGCGCCACGGCCGTTGCGACGCCCTGCGCCAGACCTTTTGGTGTCTTGGGCATGGCACCGACACCGACCAGCTTGCCGTCCGGACCGATCACTGCGTAGTAAGGGAACATGCCGAGTCCCCGCCAATTCCATGCGGGGCGGACGCGATCGCAAACGCGCACGTCGGCGCCTGGATACCGCTTCATCGTCCACGCGGCCAGGTCGACACCTTCCGTACCATCACCGAACGTGCCGCCAGCCTTGACGCGTGTCATGATCACGACCAGCCCGTCGTTGCGATGCGCCTTGGCCAACTTGATGCCGCGCATCGCTGCCGACAAGCCGCCGAAAACATCGGCGAATGTGACGACCAGTACGGGCTGACCACGAAACTCCGACAGCTTCTGGCGACCATCCCCCTGGTTGAACTCGGGGAAGGTCATGTCGCGAACTTCTTCGCCGACCTTGGCGGCCTGGCCAAGCAGCAGCCCGACGGAAAACGATGCGGTGAGTATCAGCGCTGTGAGTTGGTTCATGGTGCAATGCGCGCGATTACGCGTCACATAGCAACCGGGGAACTCCGCACGGGTATTCAGCGAATCGACTCACCTGGAAACTTGCACCAAGGCGTTCGGCCATAGCGCCCGCAGCTCGGCGGCATCGCGGGTCTGTTCGTCGTAGTTGATCGGCGTTGCCAGGACGATTAGCTGGCCCAGCGGCAAGCTGCGCAGCTGACGCAGATGGGCGACCGGCAGGCCCGGCCAATACAGCAAGCGCAACCGTTCGAGCGTGCTACAGGTACCGAGTGCTGCAAGCGCTGCTTCTCCGAACACTCTGCCGCGGGGGATTTCCTTGCCGGCGATTGTCAGAGTCCTGCGCAAGCCTGACAGGTCCAGATCTTGGAGCTTGGGGAGGCTCGCGATCGCCTGCGCCACGGAGTCGTTGGCCGCGGTACCCCGCAGCGACAAGCGGCTCACGCCACGTGCCTTGGCAAGAACAGCGAGCGAGTCAACTCTCGGTGTGAGGCAGGCTTCGAGTTCCAGTTCGCGCAGCTCGGGCAGGCTGACCACGGCATCAATGTCTTCGTCTTGCAGGGAGACGTGGTTGGCAACCGCCAGCGAGCGTAGCCCGAGCAGGCGTCGCACAAACTGCAACGACACCTGACATTCGCGCAGTGACAGCTCGCGCAGCGATTGCGGCAGATGCAGCAATCCCCGATGAGTGATGTTGGGGCAACCGTCGACATCGAGAACTCGCAGCTTGCTGCAGTTCGCCAGGTGCTGCAGCCCATCGTCACTCAGTGCTGTCGAAAACGGAATCTGCAGCTGTTGCAGATCCGGCATTCGAGCCAAACTCCGACACGCGTCGTCATCGACTCGCGACAGCGATGCGTTGTCGAACTGCGTCGGCTTGCCGTCGAGCAACAGCATGACACCCGATGGCTGAAAGTCGTTCCACGTGTTGATCGGCGGTGCGAGGTCGAGAATCTGCAGGGCATTCAAGTGATCGAGCACTTGCCACCCGACTGCGGTAACGCGTGGTGCGTGCAGATTGAGGTGCAGTTCGCGCAGCTGGGGCATCGCCGCCAACTTCTGCAGACCCGCATCACTGATCGTGCTGCCGCCAGACACAGTCAGACTTCGAACCTGCGACAAGTGGGCAAGCGCGGTCAGGTGTTCGTCGTGCACCGATTGGCCGGCGCCCGCGTGTTGGTCGATGCGCAGCGTGTGCAACTGACGCAGTTGTGCGAGCGCTCGCAGACCTCGCCCGGAGAAGCCAATGGTGTGTTGGATGCGCAGAGACGTCAGAGTGCCGATCGTGGCGATAATGGCCAGGTCGTCGTCCGTCAGGGTGCCGGGCACCGACAACGTCGTGGACAGCTTGGTGACGACTCTCAGCTCACGGAGGTTGTGCAGTCTGGAGAGCGCTTGCAGGGCACCTGGCTTTGCGTTCACCAGGTAGACACACTGGGTGCTGGTGGCCAGTTGCGCAATATCCTCCTTGGTCGAGACCGAGGTCGCTGCGGCGGCATGCAGGGCACCGCCAATGCTCGTCGCAGTTGCATCTCCGCGTTTCGAAACGAACGGAACCAGCGCCACCACGACCACTGCCGCTGCGGCCGCAAGCACCTTGGCGAATCGCGCATGCGTCGACTGTTCGCCTCCGTGATCTCTCGCAGGGTGCGGCGCAGGTTCTTCGACAAACTGCTGCGCAGGCACCGACGGCATTGGTTCATCACACGATTCCCGTGCGCGGTCGAACACCTCGGCCAGGCCTGCTTCGATGGCTCGCTGCCAGACGCGGTCCTGCACACTCATCGCGCAAGCCTCCGTTCGACGCAGGCCCGGAGTTGCGCACGCAACCGTTGTAGTAGCGTCTTCACGCCATTCTCCTTCATGCCGAGTTTCGCAGCCACTTCGGCGCGACTGCGACCATCGCCGTAGAACGCGTGCAGTACCTCGGCGCCGCGGCCGCGCATCCGCGCCGTGCACTCACTGAGCGCCGTGAGCCACGCTTCGCCGTCGTCATTCTTGCACTGCTGCTCAAACCAGGCATCTACGGCATCGGTCCACCCAACTTCGACATGACGTGCCCGCTTCGCTTGCATTTGCAGGAACAACTGACGCGCCGCGGTGGTCAGGTAGCTGCGCGTCGCCGCCTCGAACCGTTCTTCAAAGGAACCTTCGAGTAGCCGTGTGAAGGCTTCCTGGGTCAGCTCATCCGCATCGGCAGACGAACACCCCAGCACGCGTAGGTATCGCCAGACATACATCTGGTGACGGCGCATCAAAGCATCCAGGTTTGGTGTTTGGCTATGTGCAACGACCATCGTCACCTCAACCGGGGAACGGCATGCGGGTATTCAGGAATCTGGATATTCCTTTCGCAGGCAAGACTGCAGCGACGCCCTCAGCAGGACCCGCGCCCCACCGAATCAGAAGCTGTGCGTGCGGTCTGAGCGTATGCCGGCAACTTGCTTGTATGCCCTCTTCGACGGCAGGGTAACAAGTGCCCACACATCGCCCTCCTGCCGCGTGGCCATCAACCCCTTCCGAAGCCCACTCAGATGTGGCGCACCAGACCTACCCCTTCCGCAAGACCACAATGCGGTTGGTGTTGGTGCCGGCCTTGTTGTTGTCGACGCCCCAGCAGTTGGCCGTCTTGGTGAAGTTCTGGGCGTTGATCATCACCAGCTCAGGTTCGAACCCAGCCTGACGCGCAACGGGTAGCGCCGCCTCTTCGAGTCGCACCTTGCCCTTGCGCACTTCGCCGACTTCGAACGCGACGTAGCCGCCGGGCTTCACCACTCGGTGCAGTTCGACGAACGCCCGGTGCATCGATTCTTGCCACGCCTCGACAGTGCGCGCCATCGTGATCGGCACTTCCTTCGCGTCGATGCCGCAGAACCAACACCGCATCCAGTTGTCGGTCGCGTATTGCACGACATCCAAGAACGGCGGCGAGGTCACGACCAACTGCACGCTTTGATCAGCCAACTGCGGCATCGCATCCGCAGCACCAGTCATCAACACCGCGCGACCAGCATGTTCTTGCTGGCTACCCAACAACGGCTGCACATCGACGAGCAACGCCTTGGACTTCTTCTTCAGGATCACGCCGACGTCACGCTGTTCTGGAACCTGATTGCGTTTCTCGTTGATGCGCCGCTGACCATCGGGCGAAGTCGCCTGGTTAGGCGGCAACGTGTAGACCGAGAAGAAGCCGTTGGAGTGACCGGTCAGACGATTGACGCACACCATGCGCAACCAGTCATCGATCTCATCCAGTTCGCCCGCCTCATCGCGCCGCATGAAGTAGGCGCGCATCGCATACATCGCGCGCAGCGTTTCCGGATGGAAAAACACCAACAAGTCGTCGTCGATGTCTTCGGACCACCACAGATCCAGTTCGTCGATGCGATCGTAGACCGCCGTCAACTGCGGCGGCGACAAGCGCGGCCGCACCAACATCTCCGACAGTGGATTGACGTCGTTGCCACATGGCACACGCGCACGCAGCGACGCTTCGAGCAACGTCGTGCCGCGCCCCATGAACGGGTCCAACACAAGATCGCCGGGCTTGCTCAACCGTTCGATGAAGAACGCCGGCAGCGACGGCTTGAAGCACGCGCGGTAGCTGACTTCGTGCAGGCTGTGGCCTTCCCGCTGCGCCGACGTCCAGAACTCGTTCGTGAACGTCTCGGTGCGCTGACCATCGACCGTGACATCGCCGCAGATCGTCTCAGTGCCAAACTCATCGAACGCGCGCAGCTCGGCCGCCAGACCGCGAGGGGGCAGTTTGGGCTCAGGTGCGGGTTCGGTCTCGGTCACGCCAGAATCACAACCGCGACCGCTGGCGCGCGCCAGAACTACTTCGTCACAGTGCGCGTCCAACCCGGGGACAGACCGCACATCAAGGTGATGACCTGGGCGCCGTCCTTGATCTTCAAGAATCCGTCGCTCAAGGGGTCCGGCAGCGGCACCAATTCCATGCCCGAGTGAATACGGCAGGCAGTGAGCAACATGCGCAAGTGGGCGAGGGCCTGGCGGTGTAGCAGTTCCCGATGGCGATACCACTGACCCTGGTCCGATCCGGGCCCCCGGCTGACATGCTCGAACTGATCGAACTGTCGCATCCTCTCGGACCACCTAGCCGCTGCCGGCATCAAGCAGGGCAGTGCCGTCACCTCGCGCGCAACATTGTTGATTGCTTGTTGCTGAAGCGAAAACCCACTGCGCCAAGCACCCAATCGAGCTGGCAAGTGAAGTCCAAGCGACCCGTAGGCACCACCCATGACGAACCGCGCCGCAGCGGCAACATGGCGATCCATTTCAGACGACTCATCCATCCTGGCTGCGAGCCACACAAGGCCCTCGATCAATTCTGCACGAGCCTCGTCGGGCAATTGGCGCAGATGGTCGTCGTGCCAGCACTTTGTTAGGCGCATCAAGTAGAAGCGGAACTCCCCAGGAGTCGCCAGGGACACATCGCCCGCGAACGTTGCTGCATCCAGCCATACTCGCACCGCTTGCGCGCAGTCACCCTCTGCGAGCAACAGCTTGGCCTCGCACCAAACAATCGACCACCACAAGTAGCTCAGACTTGCGACATTGCTTCCGAGTCCGATCGAGCGACTGTGCGCTCCAAGTCGCATCTCCTCGAGCGCCAATTGCCATTCATTGCGCACTTGAGCTGGAACACTCGCCACGGATTCCGCGGCGGCACTCTCGCCGAAACTCCGCCACGACGATTGGTGCTTCGTGACCGCCTGAAACACAGCATTGTAGTGTGCGAACGCCTCGCCATCGTGCAGATCCCCATACGCTGCACTACTGCGCAACACCGGCTGACACTCCAACGCATCATCGCGCGCCACAAACTCCACCAACTGCATACGCGCAGACCGCCCACCGCTCATCAGCGAACTGACGACCAAGGCGGCCAACACCGCGCAGGTCACCGCCAGCCATTTCCAAGCCGCTCGCATGTTGCCACTATCGGATAACGCCCCGCCCGAATCCGACGAAATCCCACGGACATCGATGCAGCCCGCCATCGACCGTTACCCTGCCCCAATGCTGTTCGACTGGTTGTTCCGCCCCCGCCGCCAAGAGGCTCGCCGCACCCTGCTCGAACAACCGTTCCCAGCCGACTGGCAACCCTACGTCGACCGCCTCCCGTTCTTCCGCGCCCTCGACGAACGCGGCCAAGAACGCATCTGCGCCGACCTGCGCGTGCTCATCGACGAAAAGAACTGGGAAGGCTGCGGCGGTCTCGAGATGACCGACGAGATTCAGGTCACCATCGCCGCGCAGGCGAGCTTGCTGCTGCTCAACATCGAGCACGAGTACTACAAACACGTCGAGTCCATTCTCGTCTACCCGAGTGCCTACAAGACCATGCCATCACAGGACGCGGCCGGCGTCATGCGCGAAGGTCAGGCCAACCTCGGCGAAGCGTGGCGGCGCGGGCCAGTCGTGTTGTCATGGGATGCGACGCTGCACGGCGCGCTCGATCCAAAGGACGGTCACAACCTCGTGCTGCATGAGTTTGCGCACAAGCTCGACATGCTCGACGGCCTCGCCGACGGCACGCCGCCGATGGACAGCAAGGATCAGATGGCGCAGTGGGTCAAGACGATGAGTCGTGAGTTCGCCAAGCTGCGTGATGCTGCCGAGGACCGGAAGGCCACGGTGATGGACACGTATGGCGCGACCAATCCGGCGGAGTTCTTCGCCGTTGCGACCGAGTGCTTCTTCGAGAAGGCACGCAAGTTGAAGCAGCGGCATCCGAGCGTGTACGAGTGCTTGCAGGACTACTATCAACAAGATCCAGCGCGGTGATCACTATCGCTACGGCACCGTAACCATCACGAGAACGGGGCCCGAAGATGACGCAATCGGAGGCCCGGCTCCAGGCGACCACCCGACTATACGACAGGCGGATCCCGGCATAACCTTTGCTCACTGACGGCGCCCACCCCCTCAACATTCGAGTGCCCTCGACATGAGCCACCCCTTCCGCGCCATCCTCCGATGGCCCTGCCTCGCTCTCACCCTCGCCGCTCACGCATCCGGTCAATGCACAATCTCGTGGCCTCCGGGCGACGCGATCCCAGGCGTCTACGGCGACGTTCACACCGTGATCGAATGGGACCCTGACGGCAGCGGCCCATTGCCCGAGCACGTTGTAGCCGCCGGCAACTGGATGCCGGCAGCGGGTTCCGCGCTGACCAATTCGATCGCGATGTGGAATCCGATCACGCAGCAATGGTCTGCACTTGGCAACGGCATGAACGGCTACGTCGACGCACTCGCGACGCTGCCAACCGGCGAGCTCGTTGCAACGGGTGGCTTCACGATCGCCGGTCAGTCGACCGTCAATCGCATCGCCAAGTGGGACGGCATTACATGGTCGCCGCTTGGCACTGGCCTGGACGGGCCGGGCCACGCACTTGTCGTGTTGCCCAACGGCGACCTGCTCGTCGGCGGATCGTTCACCACCGCCGGCGGCGCGAATGCCCCAGGCCTGGCGCGCTGGACCGGCAGCAGCTGGAATCAGGTGCTGTTATCCTTCAATGGTTGGGTGCGCAGCCTGTCGCTGACGGCGAGCGGTGATGTCCTGGTCGGTGGCTCGTTCACGTTCATCGGCACGACGCCAGCCAACAACCTCGTTCGATGGGATGGCACCAACTGGAACCCCATCGGCAACGGCCCTGGCGGCACCGTGCAGTCGGTCGTCGAGATGACTAGCGGCGACTACGTTGCAGTTGGCGACTTCGGGTCAACGTCGGTCGCACGTTGGCAAGCCGCGACCTCGACCTGGTCCCTTCTTGGCGACGGCCGACCAGCTCTCAACGGCATCTACCGCGCCGCGGCAGTCGCACTACCCAACGATGAGGTCGTGATCGCCGGCCAGGCCCCGTCCTATGACAACATCCAACACTGGAACGGCACGGCATGGACGGATCTCGGAGCAGGCCTCGTCGGCAACGGGCAATCTGTCTTCACGGGCCATGGTCAGGGACTCTTCGTGAGAGCGACGGGCGAGTTGCTAGCAGCAGGAAGGTTCTCGCAAGCTGGCAGCAACTCCGCGTATGGCGTCGCCCAATGGGACGGCACGAGTTGGAGCACACTCAACGCACCGGGCACGACACTCAACGGCGAGGTGCACGACCTTGCGACGATGATCGACGGGTCGATCATCGCTGTTGGCGAGTTCACGCATGCGGGTAGCCAACAGGTCAACCACATCGCACGGCAGCTCGGTAGCACGTGGTACCCGATCGGCGCCGGTTTCGAACGCGCCCCCGTATCTGTCGCGGTGCGACCCAACGGACAGATCGTCGCTGCCGGCAGGTTCTCATCTGCCGGCGGCTCCCCTTCTGATGGCCTTGCCGGCTGGCAAGGATCTGGATGGACGTCCATTGGCACACCGGCACCGGCAAACACCTCTCGGCCGTTCGAAGACCTGGCCATCGCACCCAACGGTGACGTCGTGCTCGGCGGTCGCTTCGTCAGCATCGACGGCGTTGCCTGCAATGGCGTCGCGCGCTGGGACGGCACCAACTGGTTCGCACTGGGCAACGGCCTTACATCCAGCAGCCAACGAGTGCGCGCTGTTGCCGTCGCCGACGATGGCCAGATCGCCGCCGCCGGCACGTTCCCCGGTCGTGTCGCCGTTTGGGACGGCACCTCATGGACGGTGATCGGCACCAACCAGCCATCGACCATCGCAACCTTGCTGTGGTTGCCCGGCGGCCAACTCGTGGCGGGAAGCGGCTCTGTCTTCGGCGGCTCCGGCACCGTCAGCATGTGGGATGGTACGTCGTGGCAACCACTCGGCGCAATCAGTGACGACGTCGAAGATCTGGTGCGACTGCCGAACGGCGACCTGCTGGCAGCAGGATCGTTCACCGACGTTGGTGGCATCTCCATGCCGAGGGTTGCTCGATGGGACGGAGCGACGTGGTCCGGCTTCGGTGCCGGCTTGAACGAGGCAGCCAACTCGATAACGCTCGACAATCTTGGCCTGCCAGTCTTCGGCGGAAGGTTCACCAGCGCCGGCAACAACGTCTCAGCATTCGTGGCGCGACTGACCACAAGCTGTCCCGCCAGCAGCTATCCGGCTGGCACCGGGTGCGGCACCGCGACGACCAACGTCGACGTACCCTGGATCGGTTCGACCTGGCGAGCTCGCGTTGCGGGCATGCCGACCAATTCGCTAGCCGTGTTGGTCAACGGGCTCCAGCCCATGACGCTCCCGCTCAACGGACTGGTCGCGAACACCGCAGCCACCTGCCTCTTGCGTGTGCAACCGGACTACGTCGCCGGCATCGTCACCACAAACGGCACCGCAACGTTCGAGGCGCCGATTGCCAACAACCCCGCGCTCGTCGGCGCAACCTTCTGGCATCAGACGCTCGCGATGTCACTCACGCCTGGCTTCCAGGTGACGGCAAACGACGCTGTGCTCCTGACGGTCGGATCGTTCTGAGCCTAACGCGCCGGCACGTAGCCGGCCTTGTAGGTCGACGCGCGACCTTCCTCGCTCTTGAGCCAGTTCACAAACCGCACGACGTCCGGCGCGCTGCCCTTGCGCGTGAGCACGAAGAACTCGCTGAGCAACGGATACGTGCCGTTGTCGATCGAGCCCTGCTCCGGCCAAGAGGGCGGCGAGTCTTTCGCCACGCGGACTGGCACGATGCGAACGTTCTTCTCGCCGCGCGCAAGCGATGGTTCATCGAGGCACACGATCGCGTTGGGTTCTTGCAGCAGCATCGTGATCGCATCCTCCGCCTGAGACATGACCTTGACCGACGTGTCCAGCCGACCCTGGGATAGCACCTTGCTGCGGAAGTCACTGCGCGCGTTGCGATAGCCCGTGGCAAATCCAGCCACGAGCTTGTTGGAACCGCTTGGCAGTTTGGTCCCGAGCTGTGACCAATCGCCAATGCCACCATTGCCGAAGATGCTCGCAAGGTCCGCGATCGTCAGCGATGCGATCGGGTTGTCCTTGTTGACGCAGATCACCATCGGTTCGCGCGCAACGCAGTGCGTCTCGAACGTGACGTCATGCTTCTTGGCAAACTCTAGATCGCGGCTGCGAGGCTTGCGCGCAGCCATCGCGATATCGCACTTGCCGGCCGCCAACGCCGCCATGCTTGCGCCACTGCCCCCACCCATGAAGTCCAGCGAATGGCCCAACGGTTGCTTTCTGTATTCCTCCCGCCATTGCCCCGCAAGGCCCAGCAACAGATCCGAACCGCGCATGCTGATGCTCAATCGCGGCGGGAACGGAATGCGCGTCGCCTTGCGTTCGTCGGCTTTGAGATCCACGAGGTAGAGCCCCGCGTCCTTTGCAGCGACGCCCTTGGCAAACGCGGTCGTCACCGCAGCAAACCGCCCGTCGGGCGACACCGACAAACCGAGCGAAGTATCCACCCTGGCCCCAAACCGCCAACGAGCACACTTGAACAACTTGGTGCGGCTCTCCTTCGATCCGTCGGCGGCGATCTCCAACAGGTTCCAGACGTGATCGGTCCCCAGGTCACTGCCCTGTGCCGCGAAGATCGAAGCGCCATCCTTGGACCACTTGAGATCGCTGACAACCTGCTTGTCGCCGATCGGCAACGTCGTCTGCCATTCCCCTTCATCGAACACGTGAATCGACTTGCGATCGGCCGAAGGCATCGCGATGCGCGACAGGTCGGGTGAGAAGGCCGGTGCCGGCGTGACGACAACGTCGGGGAAGTCCTTCGAGTTGAGCAGCGGCGTGCACTTGAGCGTATGCGGATGCAACGAGCCGATTTCCCACGCAGTCACCTTGCTCTTCTTCATGGAGAACCGCGTGTAGCAGAGCCCATCACCACGCGGACCAACGGCTATGGATTCGTTTGGTGCGGGCCGGATGGTCTTCACCTCGCCGGTCTCCAGGTCTAGCCGCCGAACCGTTCCAGTTGTGAAGAACAGATACGTGCCGTGCGGCACGCAACCAGCCAACGCATGCGGATCGCGGCTCCCCATGCAGTTGTGCGTGGCAGCAACGTTGCCCTCGGTGTCCATCACCGTCACCATCAGGTGGCTCGCCTTGCTCCCCTGCGCCACGGTGATGACCGACTTGCCGTCCGGCGTCCACATCGCATTGAGGAACCCGTAGCCGGACGGAGTGTGGTTGATGCGCTTGGCTTCCTTGGTGTCGCGATCCAGAACGGCGACAAACCTGCCCTCCTGATCCGCCCCGGCAAACAGCAGCTGCTTGCCGTCCGGACTCCACGCGGGCCGACATGCAAACAGCATCGCCAGAGATACGGCCGCCGCGACCACTGCAAGTCGGACATAGGCGCGAGTGGGTTCCTTCATTGCATCACCTCGGACGTCAACCATAGCAGCAACGCTGTGTCCGACACTGGCGTTCAACCGTCGCAGAAGTAATGCTGGGGAACATGCTCACGCGACCCGCTGCTGGTGAATTTGCCGATTACTTCCAGGGCTACGTCGACCGCGTCCCGGACGGCGACGTGCTCGCGCTCCTGCCGAGCCAGTGCCAGCGCATGCAAAAACTCCTGCAGAACGCCACCGAGCAGCAGGGCAACTTCGCCTACGCGCCCGGCAAGTGGTCCGTCAAACGGCTCGTGCTGCACCTTGCCGACGGCGAACGCATGTTCTGCTACCGCGCGATGTGCCTGGCGCGCGGCGACGAGCAGGCGATGCCGGGCTTCGACGAGAACGCGTATGCGCAGAACGACGGCAGCGCCAACCGCACGTTGGCGAGCATCGTCGCAGAGTACGCCTCCGTGCGAGCGGCGACCGTGACCCTGTTTGCCGGCTTCGACGAGAAGGCCTGGTCGCGCCGCGGCGTCGCCAACGGCAATCCGGTCACCACCGCCTCGTTGCCGTGGATCATCGTCGGCCACGACCTGCACCACTGCGCGATGCTGCAGGAGCGCTACGGCTTGCGGCTCAACGACTGAGCAGCTCCTTGGCGATCGCGAGATACTCGGTCCGCATCTCGCCAGTCGCAACCGAGCGGCGGCAGCGCCGATACCAGTATCCGGCGTTGCCATGGTCGCCTTCTTCGCGATGCAACGCCGCGTGCACCCACGAGCAGTCATCGGTGTCATCCTGCACCGCATCGTGGGCCGCGTCCCATTCGCCGCGCAGCGCATGCCAGATACCGCGCAGCGGGCCACTGAGGCCACTCGGCGCGTTCGCATCCTCGAGGCTCGCGACGAACTGATCCAACTGCGCATCCAACGACATGCGAGACATGTAAGGCCATGGCCATAGCCCGCGGCAACCGTAAGATCGCCGGCCCTCTCATGTCGATTCGCCGCGAAGGCCCCGTCACTGAACGTCTGCTGCAACTGCTGCGCACGCATCCCGGCCCGGATGCAAAGCGCGCCGGTTCGATGGACGCCCCCATCGCCCCACATTCGTCGATGTCGCGCCGCCAGGCCGTCGCCGTCTTCGAATCCGCCATTCAGTCGCGCCTGCAGGATCTGCTGTCGCGCGAACTGAAGGACAAGGGCATCAGCTACTACACGATCGGCAGTTCCGGCCACGAGGCCAACGCCATCGCCGGCGAACTGCTGCGGCCGACGGACACTGCGTTCTTGCACTACCGCAGTGGTGCGTTCATGGCGGCGCGTCTGCGGCAGGGCAAAGGTGAGACGCCGTTCTTCGACGCGATGCTCAGCTTCTGCGCGTCGGCCGAAGACCCGATCAGCGGCGGTCGTCACAAGGTTCTCGGTTCGGCGAGCATGCACGTGCCGCCGCAGACGAGCACGATCGCAAGCCACCTGCCCAAGGCCATCGGCTTCGCCATCGCACTGCAACGGCTCGAACGGCAAGGCATCCAACCATCCGGCGGCGTGCCGTACGATTCGGTCGTCTACTGCAGCTTCGGCGACGCGTCGATGAACCACGCGACCGCGCAGGCTGGGCTGCACGCGGCCGGCGCCGCGGTGATGCACAAGCAGCCGTGCCCGATCCTGTTTGCTTGCGAAGACAACGGCCTCGGCATCTCGGTGCGCACACCGCCGGACTACGTCACGCAGATGATGAAGAAGCGGCCCGGCATTCGCTACTTCGCGTGTGACAGCCAGGACTTCCCCGGCGTCTGGGCGACGGTGCAGCAAGCGGTCGAGTACGTGCGCACGCAGCGCAAACCAGCGTTCTTGCACACCAAGACGGTTCGCCTGATGGGCCACGCCGGCTCGGACGTCGAGACCAACTACATGTTGCCGGAGCACATCGAGGCCAACGAGTCGCGCGACCCGTTGCTTGCCTTCGCGGACCTCCTGTTGGCAACCGGCGCCATCTCGCGCGAAGCGATCCTCGAGCTCTACCAGGACACAGATCGTCGCCTGCGCCGCGCCGCGACCGAAGCAGCATCGCGTCGCAAACTGACGACGGCCGAAGAGATCAAGACGCCGCTCAAGCTGCCCGAGAAGGATCAGTGCACGGTTCGTGTCGCCTCGCGCGAACGACGCCTCGAAGTGTTCGGCGGCCGCCTGCCCGAAGAAGACAAGCGCCCGCGCCACCTCGCCTACCGCATCCCACAGGCCCTTTCCGACATCTTCGCGGCGTACCCGCAGGCGTTGTTGTTCGGCGAAGACGTGGCCCGCAAGGGTGGCGTCTACAACGCCACCAAGGGCCTCTACGAGAGGTTTGGCGGCGGTCGGGTGTTCAACACGATCCTCGACGAGACCACCATCCTCGGCCTCGCGCAGGGCATGTCGCAAGCGGGGTGCCTGTCGTTCCCCGAGATCCAGTACCTCGCCTACCTGCACAACGCGATCGACCAGATCCGTGGCGAAGCGGCGTCGTTGCAGTTCTTCAGCACGGGCCAGTGCTACCCGGACATGCCCGGGCAGTACACGAGCTATCAAAACCCGATGGTCATGCGCATGGCCGGCCTCGCCTACCAGAAGGGCTTCGGCGGTCACTTCCACAACGACAACTCGATCGGCGCCCTACTCGACATTCCGGGGATCGTGCTCGGGGTGCCGACGCGCGCGGATGATGCCGTCACGATGATGCGCACCATGACGTCCGCCGCGCACGACCACGGCAAGGTGTGTGTGTTCCTCGAACCGATCGCGCTCTACATGCAGAAGGATCTGCACGACGATGGCGATGGTGCGTGGCAGTTCGGCTATCCGTCACCCGAACAGGTGATGCCGTTTGGCGAAGGCCGCATCTACGAGCCGAGCGACGACGACCAACTGACGATCGTGACCTACGGCAACGGCGTCTGGATGAGCTTGCGCGTCGCCAAACGACTGCGCGAGCAAGGCATCAAGGCGCGCGTGTTCGACCTGCGTTGGCTGATGCCATTGCCGATCGAAGAAGTAAAGCAGCACGTCCGCGCCACGGGCCGCTGCCTGATCGTCGACGAGTGCCGCGCCTCAAGTGGCGGCCCAAGCCCGATGCTGATGACCGAGCTCTGCCAGGATCCAGAACTGCGCCACTGCGTGCTGCGCCGCGTCGCCGCACACGACAGCTACGTGCCGCTTGCCGCGGCCGCCAACCTCGTGCTCGTGCAAGAGCCGGACATCGAGCAAGCCGCCAAGGACATCTGCGAGCAGGAGGTGGCACGATGAGCAACGACAAGCCAACGGCGGTTCTGTTCTGCCCCGGCCGCGGTTCGTACACCAAAGAAGAGCTCGGCTTCGTCGCGCGCACGGTGCGTTCGGGTCCGGTCGCCGACGCCCTGGCCGTCTCGGACAAGGTTCGCCGCGAACAAGGCCGCAAGACGCTGACCGAAGTCGACGGTGCCGATCGCTTCCGCCCGAGCCAACACCTCGACGGCGAGAACGCCGCGGAGCTGATCTACTTCGGCACGATGGCGCACGTGCAAGAACTGCGCGAGCGCTACAACATCATCGCCATCGCCGGCAACTCGCTCGGCTGGTACACGGCTCTGCCCGCCAGTGGCGCGCTCGACGCGACCAACGGCTGGCGGCTGGTTTCGACGATGGCCGCGCTGCAGAAGCAGGTCAAAGGCGGCCAGATCCTGATGACCACGGTCGGTGACGACTGGCAGCCCAACATGGCGCTGCGCGTCGCCGTGCAAGCCACCGTGCAGGCGCTGCGCGACCGTGGCGACGAGTTCTTCTGCGACTACAGCATTCGCCTCGGTGGCCATGAAGTGCTCGCAGGGACCGAACAAGCCGTCCGTGAGTTGCTCGTGCGCCTACCCAAGGTCGACGTCGGCGGCCGCCAGTTCCCGTTCCGGCTGGCCGGGCATGGCCCGTTCCACACCGCGCTGTGTCGGCCGACGGCAGAACAAGCAGCTCAGATGCTCGGCGACCTGCCGATCAAGATGCCGGACTGCCACCTGATCGACGGCTACGGCAACGTGCACTCACCGTGGTCCGCCGACCCGCGCGAAATGCTGCACTACACCGTGCACAACCAGGTCGTCGACACGTTCGACTTCTCCGCCTGCGTGCGCACGGCGATGCGCGAGTTCCAGCCGGATGTGCTGCTGTGTGCGGGGCCAGGCGCATCGCTCAGAGCGCCGGTTGGCCACTGCGTCCTGCTCGAAGGCTGGCGCGGGTTGCGCGACAAGGGGGCGTTGTTCGCCTCGTCTCTTGTCGCGGTGTCGTAGCGGCCAGCGGCCGCTGCTAGCTCACTAGAGCTTGATCTCGAAGCTGATCGCCGACCCGAGCTGGAACAGGCTGTTGACCGTCGGGCCAGCGCCTTGCACGGCGAAGTTCGTGCCAACCAACTCAAGCGTGTTCGGGACCGTCAGGATGACGTCGAGACGCTCACCGGGGATGTAGGTCTCGACGACGGAGAACGCCGACGCCGGATCCAGCAACAGCGGGCCGAACGAGGTCGTCGTTGCCGTCGCAGTCGTCTGTGCGGCGAGCAGGCCAGCGAAACCAGCTTCGGCCGCAACCGAGATGCGCGTCGAAGTGCCAATGCGCAGTGGGCCATCGGCCCACGACTGCGGCACTGCAGCATCCATCTCGAGGTTGGCGAGGTTCGGGTCGTTGAGGCCATCCGGACCAAGCGACGCTTCCAGACCGACGACGCTGCCACCGAGGAACTGGCCGAAGAAGCCAACCGCGATGCGGCTCGTGCGGTTGAAGATGTCCGGGTTGTTGGTCGTGAGACCAACCATGTTCATGTGCGTGCAGTTGATGCCCATCTCGTAGTGGAACTTCAACCCTTCGCTCGGCGCGAGCGAGTTGTAGTAAGGCACTGCGTGAAGTGACGGCGGGGTGAGCATGTCACCCTGACCGGAGACCAGGCCAATCGGAACTTGCACCGTCGTGCCAGCAACAGCGACTGCCGGGTTGACCGGAGCCATGCCCAGACCACACAGGTAGCCGGGGTTGCTTTGCGTCGCTGACGGGCTGCTGTTGAGCACGTAGGCAATCACGGCGCCGCCCATCGAGTGACCGAGCAGGCCAACGCGATCGGCTTGCAGGGCGTTCTCGAAGAAGCCGCCGGGCTGCGTGTTGGCAACACCGATCGCACCGTAGATGGCGCGGGTATCTGCCTCCATCTCCGTGTAGCTGTATTGCGCAGTGTTCAGCATCACCGCGACGAAGCCCTCTTCCGCCAGCATGTTGCCGAGACGGTTGTAGTCGTTGCCAAGCATGCCGAAGCCGTGCAGGAACACGACCACCGGGTAGCCATCGGCATTCGGCAAGAGCTCCCCAGTCGGCGACCCGGGGACGATCGGGTAGTGCACGCGAGCATCGAGGGACGCGGTGCCGGAACCGGAAGTGTTCGGCCACGACACGTCACGCGTAGAAATGACCGCTTGGCTGACTGCTGTTGAGGCAAGCAACGTCCAGGTGAGCGAGGAGACCCAGAATTTGCGCATGGCTGTTTAGACTCTGAAAGGGGGAACTTCAGGGTGGGAGATCGAGGGGGAGGATACCTGCCAACTCCACTCCAGCAAGACCGGACTTTTGTACGGGACAACGCATAAATGGCTGTCCGACGAGTTCTTGGAACGGTTGCGCAATTGCTGTCTCGCGCAAATACGCCGTCATCGTGCGAATCCCGCCGAGGGCGCTGACGGTATCCCGCCGATTACCGCAAGGTCTTGCCCCATCACAACACCCGTGGGAGCCGCGGCTTCGCTGGCAACCACACGCAGCGCAGACCGAGGTCGGTGACGGCTTTCCGACGAGCTGGGGTGGATCGGGCACCGCGATCGGTGCGTCACCCAAGCCGACGACGGCTCAGGCCGTCGCCAACCTCCCTGCCGGCCGCAGACATTTATGAGACAGCAACGCGGCCTGGTCCGCGCCTACTTCGGCGTGGCCGTCGCCGTCGCCACCGTCTCCGGTGTCTTCGTAGCCGCGTCGTAGTAGCCGACGAAGCGTTGCGCCTCCTCGGCCTTCACCGGACGGAGCGCATCAACCCAGACCGGCGGCACCGTCTGGTAGTGCAGCGTCGCGCGCACCTCCCAGTTGTCGCCGGCACCTTCGGGCAACTTGATGCGGCAGGCAACACGATCGCCACCGGCGGCAAAGTCCTCGTCACCATCCACACCGATCGGCGCGATGTCCCGCATGTGCGGGCCTTGCATGTCGAAGCCACGCGGCAACAAGCGCGTGTCCTTGCGACGCTCAACCATCTTGGTCAGGTAGGTCGTCGGCTGGCGATCGGGACCGTTCGCGATCATCTCGTAGACAACCACGTCCGATGCCTTCTCGATAGTCTGCACGTGCGGCAGACGCATCTCGTCGTCGATGCCAACGAGACGGCCCTCTTCGTTGAAGCCACCACTGGTGAACACTGACTTGCCGTCGACCAGCACTTCGACCTTGAGCCACGCGCGGCGCGACGGGTAACCCGTCGGGAACTTGTGACCCGTGAGGTTTTCGACGGCCACGTCGAACGCCAAGACGCCGTCCTTCTGCACAGGATCGGTGATCGCCAACCGCGCCGTCTTCGTCGCAAGCTGCTGTCGCGTCGCGGCAGCCATCGCCAACAACTGATCGTTGTCGGCCTCGACATAGAGGTCGTCGCGATGCTCGCGCAAGATATCCAGCATGAACGCGTTGCCACCGACGAACGAGTGCGTGCGGTAGCCTTCGCGCTCGGGGATGCGGAAGTCGAAACCCATCGGGTTGCGGGCAATGCGCACCTTATTGGGCAATTCGGCCATGTGGCATTCCTGGCACGTGCGCGCTTTCTTCGGGTCGGCGCCTTCACGCTCGGTGTTGAACTCGCTGTTGCGCCACTCGAGGTACGGCGTCTGCTCGGGGAACCGCGTGCCATTGTGCGAGGTGTGCAGCGTGTGGCACGAAGCACACATGCTCGCCTTGCGGATGTGATCCCCTTGCGTCGGCGTGTAACCAACGTGGTTCTGCATCGGCCGCGTCAGCACGTCGGCATACGGACCGAAGATCTTGCGCTCGTCGTCAAACTTCGGCCGACCAGAGAACGACGCTTCGGTGCCCAGTCCCTCTGGCGACATCGTGTGACAGACAGTGCACGAAACACCATCGTCGGCCATCGCATCGTGTTCGTCGACTGCATCGGCAAGTCGCGGCGGCGCCGTCCCGTCGATCATCGCCTGGTGATGCACCATCGGCGTGTGGCAACGCAGACACAGCTCTTGCACTGCTTCGCCTGCAACCTCGGTCTCCTTCTGCAACTGAGCGCGGAAATAGGGGTCGCGGAACGAGTTTGCCATCATCGACGCCTGCCACGTGAAGTAGGGCGACTTGTCTTCACCGGCCTTGTCCTTCATCGCCGTCGAACCGGGCGCTGAGATGTGGCACAGACCACACTCTTCGGACAGGGTGAAGTGTTCGTCGCGGTAGTCGCAAGGCAGCTCGACACCTCGGTCTTCCGGCAACGAACAAACGACAACGCCAACAAGGGCAAGCACAGCGGGGACGCGCATATCCATCGCGCAAGACTCTAGCGTCCCGACGAGCGACGTCGCCATTCCCCCGAGTTCGAAAACCATCGGGAACACCTGACCGACATCGAGTTATCGATCTGGCGAAACCGCGACCCGCACTCGTGAAGATTCTGGTCAGATTGCCGCTTGCACCTCACGCGACGTGAGGACGGATCATCTCCTCCATGGACCCAAGCACTCCGCATCGACTGAAGGTCGGCGATGTCGCGAAAGCGACAGGGCTCACCGTGCGCACCCTGCATCACTACGACGAACTCGGCCTGCTCAGGCCGTCGGGTCGCACGCAAGCCGGGCATCGTTACTACCTGCCAAAGGACCTCCAGCGGCTGCAATGCATCGTTTCGCTACGCAGCTTGTCGTTGAGCCTCGAGCAGATCGGCGAGAGCCTCGACCAACCGCAGTTCGAGATGTTGCCGGTGCTCGACCAGCACCTGCAGGCACTCGATGCGCGCATCGTCGAACAACAGAAGCTGCGCGAACGGATCGCGTGGCTCGCCGGTCGACTGCGCAACGATGAGGACATCACGGTTCATGACGTTCTTGCCACGATTGAGGAGACCACGATGTTTGAGAAGCACTTCAACAAAGACCAACTCGACTATCTCGAGACCCGTAAACAAGCAGTCGGCGACGACCGCATCCGCGAAGTCGAACAGATCTGGCCCAAGCTGATAGCCGCAGTCCGCGACGAGATGCACAAGGGCACCGATCCGAGCGACCCCGTCATGCAGGAATACGCCAAACAGTGGCGCGCGTTGATCGACGAGTTCACTGGCGGCCGCAAGGACATCGAGCAAGGTGTTGCGAGCGTCAACCGCGAACCGGCGGCTCAGCAGAAGACCGGTCTCGACATGGAGATCATGGGTTACATCGGCCGGGCCATGCAGGCCGGAGAGACGTAGCCGCGAGGCTGGGCCAACGACGACGTTTGCAAGTTGCGCGGCGACGCGCGACGGTATTGCCGTGAAGACTTTCCCCGTAGTCGTTCTCTTGCTGGCCGCATGCCAGTCCATGCCAACGGACGCGGAGCTGAAGCAACAGCTTCAGGATCGCGCCCTCGCATTTGCGAAGGCAATGGAAGCCAACGATCTTGCCGCAGGCATCGAGTATGCCGCGCCATCCGCCCGTGGCTTCTTCGAGGCCAACCAGCAGCTGCAAGACATGCAGTGGGGCGAAGCAGAACCGCGCGAACCAGCGGCTGTCGCAATCAAGTCGTCGAAGCGTGAAGGTGACCACGGCGTCGTCGTGATGACGATGACGCGCGATGGCCATGAACAGAACCTCTCACTGCACTTCAATCTCGACAACTACGTTTGGGGCGCCGTCGGCTTCAGCGCTGATGACGACGAAGAACTGCAGCTCTTTGCCGAACGTGAGTCGCAACTGCGCGACGTCATCGCGCGAGCGAAGGAAGAATCCAAGCCGCACGAAGAACTCGCTCCGTTCGTCAAGGCCTACCTCGCAGCCGGCGCGAAGAAGGACAAGGCCGGCATGACCGCGAGCATGACCGCCGAATGCAAGAAGGCCGAAGAGCGCGACAACTCCTTCACCAGTGGGTTCCTCGCCGGCCGCTTCAAGGTTCAGCGCTGGGAGTTCAGTCGCTACGAAGTCGAGGGCAGCACGGCCACCCAGAACATCCGCACGCTGCTCGAACTGCCTGACGGCGAAACCGACGGCGAGCCCATGCGGTTCTCGTTTGAGAAGACCGCTGCAGGTTGGGTGATCACCGGCATTCGCTAGAACGCCGGTCTGGAATGCTTGCCGGACATTGAACCGCGCAGCGCAGCACCCGTTGGCGCGTAGGCCCCCGACACGCCAACGAGGATCTCATGTTGCCCACTCTCCTGCGTCGTTCGTTCCTGTCGTCAATCATCGCTGCCATCGGCCTTCTGGTGGCCCCTGCCCCAGCACAGCAAGTGCCCATCGGCGCGGGCGACCAGATGTTGGCGACCAAGCAGTTCTTGTTCGTCGTTCACGATGGTGTGCTGCACCAGTTCGACATCCGCACGCTCAAGCTGCGGAAGAAGGTCAAGCTGACGAGCAAGAAGGAGATGCTCCAGCTCCAGGTGACAGCCGCAAAGGCGAAGGCCAAAGCCAACGCCACGGCAAAGCAGAAGGTCGCGACGCTCAAGGCCGACCTCAAACCCACGTCCCCCGCCGAGACCGGCAAGATCGTCGAGCGTGCGTTGACGTGGTTGATCAACCACCAGGACAAGGACGGCAAGTGGGACTGCGACGGCTTCATGCGCCACGACAACGACGGCGGCGAAGTCTGCACTGGCCCGGGCAATGCCGTGCACGACGTTGGCGTCACCGGCCTCGCGATCATGGCGCTGGCGACAGCTGGCGATGACTACAAGAAGCAGATCCGACGCGCGGTCAGTTGGCTGCACAAGCAACAGAATGCCAACGGCCTGTTCGGTGCCAACGCGTCGCACGACTTCGTCTACGACCACGCCATCGCGTGCCTCGCTGTCTGCCGCGCCTGCCAGGCGCTCGATCGTAAGGACGCGTTCATGCTGCCGATGGTGCAAAAGGGCATCAACTACCTCGAGACACACCGCAACCCGTACGCCGTCTGGCGCTACCAACCGCGCGACAACGACAACGACACTTCGATCTCGACGTGGTGCCTGTTGTCCTACGCTGCCGCGAAGGATCTCGGCCTCAAGGTCAACAAGACCGCGATCAAGCTCGGCGAGACGTTCTTCAACCAGGTCACCAACCAACACGGTCACGTTGGCTACACGAAGGCCGGCCAAGGCAGTTCGCGTAGGCCAGGCATGCACGGCACGCGCTACCCGATCGACAAGACGGAAGTCATGACGGCGCTGGGGCTCTACTGCCGCTACGAGCTCAAGCAAACGCCGCAGAAGAAGCCGATCATGGACCTTTCGGCGAAGCTGCTGATGAAGAAGCCGCCGATCTGGGACGAGAAGGCTGGCACCATCGATGAGTACTACTGGATGTTCGGCACGCTCGCGATGCAGCGCACCGGTGGTGATCAATGGGCCGAGTGGTCCAAGTTCTTGACGTCCGCAGTCGCCGACAAGCAGTGCCAGAAGGGCAATCGCGCCGGCTCGTGGGACCCGATCGGCGTCTGGTCGGAGGACGGTGGCCGCGTCTACACGACCGCCGCGCTCGCGCTCGCGTGCCACGCGACGTTGCCACCGAGCAACTGACGTGGCGTAATCGCGAGTGGTTCGCGGTTAGCATCCTGCTGTGCCCCGCCCCCCTCGTGATAGCAGACCGCCCCGCAACAACCGCCGCCCCAACACCCAGCGGCGGCAGCGCCCCGCGCAAACGCCACCGGCCGACCTGACGTTCTCGTGCCAGCACTTCGGCACCTGCGGTGGCTGCTCGCTGCTCGAACAACCGATCGCGTGGCAGCTGCACGACAAGGTTGGTGCGTGCGAAGCACTCATGGCGCCGCTTCTCGGCGACATGCGCATCGCCTATGACCTGCCGGAACGGCCGCAGCGTTACTTCCGTTCGCGCCTGCTCTACCCGGTCAAGCAGAACCACGACCGCAAGGCGACCCTCGGCATCTTCGAGTATCGCAGCCATCACGTCGTCGAGATCGAAGAGTGTCAGACGCAGGACCTGTGGCTGACCGAACTCGGCCGCGGCGTGCAAGGCATCCTGCGCGACATGAACATCGAGGGCTTCCACCCCAACCGTCGGCGCGGCATCGCGAAGGCGTTCTGGGCGCGGCTCGCGAGTGGCACCGGCGAAGTGCTCGCGGGTCTCGTGACTCGACCCGGGGAGTTTCCCGAAGGCCCCGCGTTTGCCGAAGCGTTGACGAAGCACGCCGAGTCGCTGCAAGTGCGCGGCCGATCCCGGCAGCTCGTCGGCGTCATCCATTCGATCAGTGATCGCGAAGGTGACTTCCTGCTCGGCGACCGCCACATGCCACTGCGCGGCCGCGACCACATCGTCGACCGCCGCGACGACCTGACGTTCCGCGTCAGTGCCGGCAGCTTCTATCAGATCCACTCGGGCGCGAGTTCGTTGCTCTATCAACCTGCCCTGAAGATGTGCGGCGACGTCACCGGCAAGACGGTCGTCGACGGCTACGGTGGTGTAGGTGCCTTCGGCATGCGCCTCGCCAAAGCCGGCGCCAAAGAAGTGCTCGTCGTCGAAGACAACGCCGCGGCCTGTCGCGACGCCGAACAGAACGCGATCGACAACAACCTGCCGCAACTCAAGGTGCAGCGCGAGTCGTTCACCAAGGCCAAGCTACCAACCAACCCCGACCTGATGATCGTCGACCCGCCACGTTCGGGCCTGCAACGGTTCGGCGTCGACAAGGTCCTGGCGAGCCAACCCAAGCGCCTCATCTACGTAGCCTGCGCCGCCGAACCGATGGCCAAGGACCTCGAGACGCTCACCAACAACGGCTACGAACTGACCGCCATGCGCCTGTGCGACCTCTTCCCGCACACCGACCACGTCGAACTGGTCGCCCGCCTGGACAAGCGATAGGTACTGTGCCTGGACCGTTTTCACCACATTCGCGCGCGTTGCGCGCGAATGTGGTGAAAACGGTCCAGGCACAGTACGTGTCAGTTCGGCTCGTACCAGGGAGTGTTCTTGCGGTAGGCGGCCAGGCGCGTGTTGATGAGGTTGGTCAGGCCGGCGTTGCCGCGGGCGAGCTTCAGGGTGGCTTCGGCGATGCGGATGGCGGCGCCGTAGTTGCCGCACTCGGCGTTGGCGGCGGCGACGATGAGCTGGATGGATGGGTTGCTGCTCGTCTGGCCGCGTAGAGCTCGCTGCACCAGGTCAAGGGCGGCGGGACCGTTGCGCAAGGTGGCGTCGGGCGCGGTCGCATAGACGGAGGCCAACAAGAACGCGGCGTTCTGGTTGCTGGGGTCGAGCGCCAGGGCTTCGCGGGTTCGCAACGACACCTCGGCCCAGTTGCGCTCCATGCGCGCGACCGACGCAAGCTGCACCAAGGCGGCGGCGTCCTTGGGTGACACCCGCAACACCGTTTCGAGATGCATGCGGGCGGCGGCGCTGTTGCCTTCCGCAAGCAACTGACGGATGAGCATCTTGCGGACCATGACGTGCTCGGGCGCGACGTTGACGGCTTGTTCGAGCAAGCTGCGGGCGCCGGCCTTGTCGGCCTTCTTGCTCGCGATGCGCGACAGGCCCACGTAGCAATCCTGGTAGTCCGGTTGCTTCGCAAGAACGGCCTCGAAGTGCTTCTTGGCCTCGTCGTGCTTGCCTTGCATCAACAACAACGCAGCCATCTCGGCGCGCGAAGTGACGTCGTCCGGCATCAACTCGACCGCCTTCGCAAACGCGGCGGTCGCACCGGTGAAGTCCTTTCGTTTGGCCTTGGCAAACCCAACCATGCGATACGGCGTCGCGGCAGGTTTGGCGCCCGCCTTGATCGCGTTCTCGATCAGGTCGATGCCACGCTTCACATGCACGCCACCCTGCAGGTAGGCAGTGCCGAGGTAGAGATCACCTTCCGGCCCCTTCGGCGCAGTCTTCGGGAAGTAGAACTTGAGGTCGCCCTTGTAGTCCTTGTGAACCTCATCCATCGGCGCAACGAGGTCACGCTCGGGCAACCGCCGCACGATCCGGTGATCACGCATCACTGCGTGCACAACATCGATGGCACGACGCTCGGGCATGTGGCACGTGATGCAGTCGTCCTTCGCGATCGCCGGGTTCTGCTCAGAACTGGTCATGTGCTCGGACGAACACTGGTCTGGTTTGTGGCAGGAGGCACACGTCTTGTTGAAGTGCTGCTGCGCCTCTTCCGGCGCCGGCGACGCGTGCGGATCGTGACACGTTGTGCACTGCATCGCACCATCGCTCGCCTTGAAGCACTTGGACTGCATCAAGCGATAGCCGTGATGCGCAATCTCGAAGCGATCCTCATCTTCTTCTGGCGAGTCGAACGGCAACAAGAAGTCTTCGAGTGCTTCGCCCGGTTGGAACGAGAAGGTCTTGCGATCGAAGCGGCGTAGCGAGTGCGGCAACGCCTGGTTGACAGCGGTCTCGAGGTGGCACTGCAAGCAGACATCCATCGCCAACTTCGGCGACAGCTTGGCCGGATTGACGATGGCCTCCTGGATGTCTTCCAGCGTTGCCATGTCGTCCTCGGCCAGACGCACGTGGTCGCCACCGTGGCCGTGACAACGTTCGCAATCGATGCCCGACGGCAACTGACCTACGTAGTGCGTGCCGGTCGCGTCGATCTCCGGCGCTTGCGGGTAGGCGTTGTGACAGAACATGCAGCCGTGATCGATGCCGCGACCGAAGTCGCCGTGCTCGACCTGGTCGAAGCCAGGACTCATCGCCCACGTCCCGCTCTCGCTGTACCACGACACCGGCAACTGCATCGCCTTGTGGCCTTCGGAGTAGCTGACATAGGTCCGCACGTTGTTGCCGGACCCCATCACGTGCGTGATCTCGCGCTCGAACTCGTGGCTCGGCTTGCCATCGGGATCGAGCCGCCACCGCTTCTGGTAGTAGCGATCCCCGCGCCGTTCCATCTTGTAGAACATGCTCGAACGAGCATGGTGGAACGTGTTGTCGCTCTGCCAGTTCTCGACCTCGTTGGCCGGCGTCATGGGATAGAACGACCGCGCCATCGTCACGGTCTTGTGATAGCTGGTGTGCAGCTCGCGGTGGCAACTGCGGCAAGCCTGCGAGCCAACCCGCTCCGGCAGTGCCGACGCCGCCTCGCCGGCTGACTTCGACGTCGACTCGCTGGTGCAGCGCAGCGACAGAACGGCAAGGCAGACCAGGAGCAGCAGGTTCCAGGAACGACGCGAGGCGGGCATGCGCGTGAGTCTACCAGCCGCGACGAGGTCTGCCGCCCTGGCGCCTGGGCAGACATGGCGGCCCGCCAAAAGAATCTGGGCCACACGCGTGCGCTCAGACGGGACTGGTTCTTGGAGGGTGTCCACCACCCAACACCAACCACACCCAAAGCCATGAACAAGTCCACCACAGCCCTTCTTAGCGCCGCCTTGCTGGCGACCGCCGCCACCGCCCAAGGCCCCAACTTCCTGACGGCCTTCTCATCGGTCGAACAGAACACCTCGACCAGCGGCGGCACCGTGCTCGGCACGCTGATGCCGAACGAGCTGAGCTACCTGAACTTCGCCGGCGGCCCATGCCCCGGCGTCTCCGCTGAGAAGTGGCTGCCGCGGACCGCCACGCACACCATGGTCGGCGACGAAGACGGCAACGGTGTCTACTTCAACCCGACGATCTACAACGGCATCGACGCCGTGCTCGCCATCAGCACGTGGCTCGCGCCGATCCCTTGGGAAAACCAACGCACCGTGTTCGTGTCGCCGGAGGCCCCGATGGGCACCGCGATCAGCACGCCGTTCCGCCCGGGTGACGTCGCCCGCATCGTCAACGGACCCGATGGCACGATCGAATACTTCATGACCCAGGAGCTGTTCAACACAGCCCTCGGCCTGCCGCTCACGACGCCTATCAACGTCGACGCGATCGCGTTCCAACCCAACTACGGCATCTTCTTCTCGCTCGCCGACGACATCACCGCCAACACCGTGTGCGGCCCGATGCTGGTTCGCGACGGCGACGTGCTGTGCATCCCCGGTGGCATGTTCTCGATGGGCGGCGGCATGCTGATCAGCGCCGTTGCGCCGAGCAGCGCGGCAGTCATCTACAACGAACCGCAGATGAACGCCTTCACGGTCAACGCCCAGGTCACCAACCGTTTCGGCGCCTGCGTCACTTCGGTCGGCGACACGACGGCACTCGAGATCGATACGCTCGGCCCGGTCACGACCGTCGTGCCATGTCCCGGCATGGCGCTGCCGATCCCGACGCTGATCTACGCTTGCGAGAACGGCACCGGCGCCAGCGTGCTGACGACCCGCCTCGGCGGCCAGATCCAGAACACGATCTGCGGCCCCGCCGGCACGACCTGCGGCTTCGGCCCGACGTTCGGCCCGCAATGGGGCATCCAGCCGACCAGCACGACCACGGGTGCGCCGAGCTACGTCAACGCGCTGTGCCACGCCCGCACCTGCCTGCACGTGCTCGAGCCGCAACAACACGTCATGAACGTCTTCCCGGTCGGCGCACCGATGGGCGCCAACATGATCGACTACGCCAACCCGTTCATCTTGGACCTGATGCTGATCTCGCTCGTGCCGCCGACGATCCCGACGTCGGTCACGGTCGCGCCGGCGTTCTCCGCCAACTGCTTCCCCGACCTCTACGCGTCGCCGATCATCAGTTGGACGACGGTCGGCCCGGGCTGGGGCTCGTTCCCGACGCCGGCGATCCCGCCGCTGTGGACCGGCAAGGTGCTGTTCCAAGGCGTCGGCTTCGCAACGACCGGCTTCGAACTGAGCACGCCGACGGTCATCGACGTGCAATAGTTCGCGAAGAAGGTGAAAACGGTCCAGGCACCGTACTTCCCGTAATTCCACTTAGAGGAACGTCAGCGTCATCGCGTCGGTTGATCCGTAGATCCCGTTACCCGCGTTGGCGCTGACCGAGAAGCCCTGCAGCATGAGGTGGTAGCCCGACCACCCGAACGGAATCGACAGGCTGCCCAGCAGCCCGGCCGGACCGATGCTGCCGCTCGTCAGCACGAAGTGGTTGGCGCTGACTTGCACGCCCGGCAGCGACAACGGCACGACCGGCGACGCCGCGACAAACGGCTCGGCAACGAGCAACGCGAGCGCGCCGGCGAACTGACCTTCCGACGAACGGATGCGCGGGTAGAAGATGTCGCCCGCTTGCGCCACCTGAGCGCGTTGGCCCGTGAGGTAGGACGCGTTGACGTTGACCGAGCCGTTGAGCGTCAGGTCTTCGTCGGTGCCCGGGTAGTAGTGCGTGTAGAAGCCACCGCTGCCCGCGCCCTGCACTTGCACCTGCATCGTCGCGTCCGGAACGCGGTCGCCGTTGACATCAAACTGCACGTCAAAGCGATCGAAGACGTCGGGGTTGTTGCTGTTGGCTTGCAGCATCACCGTTCGGCCGGTGCCATCCGACAACGAGTGCACCGTGCCGTTGAACAACCGGATTGCGAAGTCCACGCCCGCACCGTCAAAGAAGAAACTCGCTGGCGCCGAGTTGAGCACCCCCTGCAAGCCAAAGCTGACGAACGAGCCGTCCGCGCGCAGATGGCCGAAGCGCGAGCCAGACTGCAGCCCGGCCAGATAGGTCACCTGCACGTCGAGCGACTGCAAGCGACGACCGGGAGTGGTGTCGACGCGGTAGCGCACATCGGTTGGGCGCGTCGTCGTGTTGGTAAACGCGTTGCTGATGCCCGCGTTGAGCAGCATCTGCGTCGCCGTCGTGGCGCCGTAGGCGAGATCGGTGAAGCGCGCGTTGCCTTGCTGCTGCGTCATCGCATTGGCAGTCGCGCTGTAGTTGGCGCCGGCCCCCTTCTTCGCCGCGATCAACGCCTTGATCGAGTTGGCGATGTCGTCGACGTGTTGGTAGCTCGGCACGTTGGGATGCTCCGCCATGAAGACGATCGCCGGCTCGCCGTTGCCAGCGCCAACGTCGGTCTCGTTGCCTTGCACGCCAATAACCGGCGGTGCCTGCGAATCAGAGATGATGATGCGGCACGGGCCCGAGTTGCCGATCGACGCGTTGAGGTTGATGCCGGCCGCCATCAACTTCGCGTTGACGCGTTGCAGGATCGACGCTTGCTCGGCCGCGGTGAAGCCACTCGGTTGCGCGATCGCAATCCAACCCGATGCAAGTTCGATGGTCTCGTTGGAGCCGAACGTGAGGGTTTGTGCGTGCAACGCAGTGATGCTCGAAAGCAAGACGGCGGCGCAAGTGTGACGGAAGGACGATGTGGTGATGTTGGTCATGTTCGATTCTCGTGTTGGTTCGCGATCGCGAGCCAATGCGGAATCGAGTTGCCATCGCCGCCAAGAACGTTCGAACGTTTTCGGCATGTCTCTGCGTGCAAGTCGCACGCGAGTTGATGTCCGTACAAACATCGAGAAGGCTGCGCGCGGTCTTCAGTTCAAAGAAGGTTAGGAGTTGATCCGGCGCAGCCTTCTCGCCCCTGATTACGACTGGGGCAGGGCCCGCGTTGCAAACAGGCCGAGAAAAAAGGGCACGGTGACAGCGGCGGTTCCAAGTCCTTATGCCGCCCTGCGCAACGGGCCATTTGCCCCAGGAGAAATCGCCGCACCAAATCTTGGCGGGTGGCGCCGTGGGATTCCGCCTCGTCATCAGACTTGCAAACCCAACTCGCCGTTATGAACGCATCCACTTCTTCCGTGCTGGCCCCATTGGCCACTCTCGCGCTTGCCTGTTCCCTGACCGCACAGACACCGATCAGCGGTGCCCAAAGCGGCGGCCTCGCGCCGGGGGTCTACAATGTCGTCGGCAACCTGACGGTTGCGGCTGGCCAGACGTGGACGTTGAGCGCTGGCGTGATCCTCAAGTTCACCTCCGGCTATCAGGTGACCGTCGACGGCACGATGATCGCGAATGGCACCGCGATCAGTCCCGTCATCTTCACCGATGACGCCGACGATACGGCGGGTGGCGACACCAACGGCAACGGCCCGAGTGTCGGTGCTCCAGGTTCGTGGCGCGGCATCATCTTCAACGCGACGGCGAGTACCAGTTCGTTGAACTACATGGATGTGCGCTACGGCGGTTCGAGCTTCGTGCCGAACATCACGCTCAACACGTGCAACCTGACGATGACCAACTGCATCTCGCGCGACAACTTCTCGCACGGCATGCAGTGCAACAGCAACTCGCTGCCGACCGTCAGCAACTGCGCGTTCATCGGCAACGGCAACACGGCCGTTGATGGCGTCTCGTTTGCCGGTGTGCCGCTGTTCACGAACAACACGGCGGCGGGCAACAGCAAGAACTATCTGCACGTCACGACGGCCGCCGTCAACTCGAACCTGACGATCTCCGCCGGGTCCCAGATCAACAACGCGTTGATGTTGAGCGCCAGCATCGTCATCGATCCGGCCGCCACGCTGACGCTGCAGCCCAACGTCATCATCAAGTTCACTTCCGGCTACCAGATCACGGCCAACGGCCCACTGATGATCAACGGCACGTCCGGCAACCCCGTGATCATCACGGACGATGGCGACGATTCCGCAGGCGGCGACACCAACAACAACGGTCCGAGTTCCGGCGCCAGCGGATCGTGGCGCGGCATCACGTTCGCTTCGACTGCCAGCAGCAGCGTGCTCAACTACGCCGACCTGCGCTACGGCGGCTCGAGCTTCGTTCCTCACGTCGTGCTCAACTCGTGCGACCTGACGATGACCAACTGCATCTCCCGCGACAACTTCTCGCACGGCATGCAGCTCAGCAGCAACTCCTACCCCACGATCACCAACTGCTCCTTCGTCAACAACGGCGGCACGGCCGTCGACGGCGTGCAATTGGCAGCGCTGCCCAACATCACCAGCAACACCGCCAGCGGCAACAACAAGAACTACCTGCACATCACAGGAGCGTCGCTCAACGCCAACCTCACGTTGTCGACGCCGTCGATCATCAACCAGGCGCTGATGCTCAGCACCAGCATCGTGGTTCCGGTCGGCGTCACGCTGACGCTCGAAGAGGACGTCATCATCAAGTTCACTTCCGGCTACCAGATCACCGTGGACGGCACGCTGTTGATCAACGGCTCGGCAGGCCACCCTGTAATCGTCACGGTCGGTGCCGACGACAGCGCTGGCGGTGACACCAACAACAACGGCGCCAGTGTCGGTGCGCCCGGCTCGTGGCGCGGCATGGTGTTCGGCTCGGGCGCTGGCAACAGCGAACTCAACTACGCCGACCTGCGCTACGGCGGTTCGAGCTTCGTTCCCCACGTCGTGCTCAACTCGTGCGACCTGACGATGAACAACTGCATCTCCCGCGACAACTTCTCGCACGGCATGCAGTGCAGCACCAACTCGTTCCCGACGGTCAACAACTGCGCCTTTGAGGACAACGGTGGCAACGCCATCGTCGGTGTGCGCCTCGACGCCGTGCCGGGCTTCCTCAACAACACGGCCGCCGGCAACGGCAACGACAACATGCACATCTCGAATGCGGCCATCGATTCGCAAGTGCAAATCGGCACGCAGTCGGTGCTCAATGGCGCGCTGATCACGAGCGCCAGCATCACGGTCGCTGCCAACGGCGAACTGACCGTCGAGCAAGGCGTCAACTTCAAGTTCACCAGCGGCTACCAAGTGGTCGTCGATGGCCAGCTTCACTGCAATGGCACTGGCTTCGAACCAGTCGCGTTCACGACCAACACCGATGACTCCATCGGGGGCGACACCAACAACAACGGTCCGAGTGCCGGTGCGCCGGGCAGCTGGCGCGGCATCCTCATCAACGCATCGGCCAACACGTCGTCGCTCGAGAACGTGATCATCCGCTACACCGGCAGCAGCTTCGTGCCGGGCTTGCAGTGCGCCAACGCCAACACGAGCCTGCGATCCGTTCGCGTCGACGACTCGTTTTCCAACGGCTTCGTGATCAGCGCCTGCGCCGGCAACCCGGTCAACCTCGTTGCCTGGGAATGCGGCGGCCACGGCATCCACCTGACCGGCGGTGCGTTCGATCTCGTCCACGCCACGTGCGCCTCCAACAACCAGGGCATCCGCAGTGAAGCGGCCTACACCGGCAACGTCGTCAACTCGATCAGCTACGGCAACGGGACCAACTTCTTCAATCTGACGGCGGCCAACGTCTTCAACAGCAACGGCGACTTCGCCGGCACCAACGGCAACATCAACAGTGACCCGCAGTTCGTCGCGCAAGCAACGGGCGACCTGCACTTGACGACCGGTTCGCCGTCCCTCGGTAGCGCCGACATCTGGCCCGCGTTCTTGACGCTCAAGGATCACGACGAGAACTCGCGCATCCTCGACCACGCGTTGATTGGCTTGCCGCTGCCCGACATGGGCGCTTACGAACTCGCCGCATGGGACATGGCCTTCGGCGGCACGACGCAGATCGGCACGACGATCAACTACCAGGTCACCGGCCCGGCCGGCCTGTCGTTCTACCTGTTCGGCGATCTCGTCGGTGTGACCCCAGTGATCCCATACGGCTTCGGCCTCGCGGGCAGCGGCCTCACCGTGTTGAACCCAGTGCCGCTACCTGTCGGCGCCGTGTTCCCAATCGCGATCCCGGTCGACCCCTCAATCGTCGGCGTCGCAGCCGGCATCCAAACGGTGACCTTCCCACTGAGCGGCATCACGGTCGGCAACTTCACACGCCTCCACCGCGCCCTAGTCCGCCCGTAACCGTACGGTGCCTGGACCGTTTTCACCTTATTCGTCATCCCTCGCACCATCCGCCCCCCGAACTGCAATCTCGAACGGCTCGCACTTGTCCTGACCGGGCACGACCGTCTTAGATTGCAGTTCGATGACACGACTGCACACGCCATGGCTCGCCGCGCTGCTGCTGAGCGCTTCCGTATTCGCGCAACAACCGGTCGACCATCTTGCCCTCGGCAAGATGTGGACGTTCGAGAACCCGCCGCTCGCATACCTGGAGAAGGAATACGGGTTCAAGCCGGATCAGAAGTGGCTCGACTCGTTGCGCCTCGGCGCGCTGCGTCTCGGCGAACGTGACAACCCTTGGTGTTCGGCATCGTTCGTCTCGCCGAAGGGTCTGATCATGACCAACCACCACTGCGTGCGCGATCAGGTTGCGCAGGTGCAGGGGCCGAGTGATTGGGTCAAGAACGGCTTCGCGGCGACGTCGCTCGAGGATGAAGTTCGCATCCCAGACCTCACGGTGCATCAGCTGATCGCGCAAGAAGACGTGACGGCCAAAGTCGACGAAGGCATCGCCGACACCGATGACGACGTCACCGCCGCCAACAAGCGCAAGGCCAACATCGAAGCGATCACGAAGGCCGCCGACGTTGCGCACAAGGGCCACATGCATCAGGTCGTCGCGCTGTATCAAGGCGCCGTCTACCAGCTGTATCGCTATCGCGTCTGGGACGACCTTCGCCTCGTGGTCGCGCCGCACCTGCAAACCGCGCACTACGGCGGCGACCCCGACAACTTCACCTACCCGCGTTGGAGCATCGACTTCTCGTTCGTGCGCGCCTACGTCGATGGCAAGCCGGCGGACACATCCGCGCACTACTTCCGCTGGCGACAGAACGGCGCGCAAGATGGCGACCTCGTGTTCGTGCCAGGCAACCCCGGCAACACCAACCGGCAGATGACGGTGCAGCAACTCGGCCTGCAACGTGACCTCGAGTACCCGATTGTCGTCGAGCAGTTCGAGCACAGCATCGAGATCCTCGAACCGTTCAAGGATCGCGCGCCGCAACTGTTGACGACGCTGCTGAGTTGGCAGAACAGCTACAAGGCGGTCAAGGGCATGCTGGACGGGCTCAACGACCCGGCGTTGATGAAGAAGAAGCGCGATCACGAGCAGCACTTCCGTGGCGCAATCGCCGAGAACGCCGAGTTGGGCAAGCAGTACGGCGACCTGTGGCGCGAGGTCAATCGACTCGTCGAGAAGCAGCGCGACCTGTTGCCGAAGGCGATGTTCTACCAGGCGGGGTTCTCCTCGATGATCCAGCGCGGCGTGTTGGTCGCGCGCGCTCTCGACGAGACTCTCGATGAGAAGGAGCGCAAGGAAGCGCGCGAACTCGCGATGAACTTCCAAGGTGGCAGGAGCCCGCTCACCCATGCGTTGCTGATCGACCACTTCCAACGCGCGAGCAAGTGGCTGCGCGGCGACGACCCGTTCTTGGTGGCGGTCGGTGGCGAGCACGCAACGGCGCGCGGCACCGATTGGGCGGCTGCGATCGGCGACCTCAACGGCAGCGTGTTGTCGCGCGATGCGTTCGTGAAGCAGGTGCTCGAAGATCCAAAGGGCGCCGAGATGTGGCTCAAGAGCACGGACGTCGGCGTGGTCAGTTCGCGTGTCTTGTGGCCGTTGATGCGCGCGACGGAGAAGACGCAAGAGATGCTCGACAGCGGCTTGGCCAAGCAAGGCACCCGCCTCGGCCGCGCACTGCACTCGGTCTACGGCAGCAACATCAGTCCCGACGCGACGATGACGCTGCGCTTCTCGGATGGTCGCGTCGCCGGCTACGAATACAACGGCACGCTGGCGCCGTGGGCGACGACGTTCTACGGCCTGTTCGGTCGCGGCATCGAGTTTGGCAACGTCTACCCGTTCGACATTCCGAAGGCATGGCTCGACAAGGAGAGCGAGATCGACATGTCGAAGCGCGTGTGCTTCAGCAGCACCAATGACATCGTCGGCGGCAACTCCGGTTCGTGCGTCGTCGACAAGGACCTCAACGTCGTCGGCCTCGTGTTCGACGGCAACATCGAGTCGCTACCCAACGACTACTACTTCACGACGGAGATCGCGCGCGCTGTCAGCGTGCACACGGACGCGATCATCGAAGCGCTGCAGCACGTTTATGGCATGTCGCGCATCGTCGACGAACTGCGCGAAGGTGCCGGCGGTAAGCGGTAAGGAATTGCCGCGGCGCCGCACGAGCAGGCTCGCGCCTACCGTTCCGAAGAGGAGAATTTCTCTCCTGGCACGGTAGTAGCCTCTTCGGGTTAGAGGATGTCCAGGACGCCGGTGGCGCCGTTGGTCAGGGTGTCCATTCCTGTGGCGTAGTTGCAGTCGACGCTGAGGGAGACGTTCCAGGGGAGTCCGTAGCGGTCGCCTATGCCGCCGAGGGCGGCGGCGACGAACGCGCGGCCGAGCTTGGTCATGCCGCGGTCCTTGGTCATCTCGATGAGTTGGTCGATGGCGCGGCGGTCGCCGATGCGGCCGATGGCCGAGGCGATCGCGGCGAGAACGGCAACGCTGTCGTTGTCCTTGAGCATCTCGACGAGTTGCTCGTTGGCGTTGCGGTCGCCGAGGATGCCGAGGGCGACGGCGCATTGTTGCAGCAAGAACGGACGCCGCGTCGAACGGCCCATCACGTCGCTGAGTTGCTGGGTCGCGACCGGGTCACGCAAGAGACCGAGGCCGATGCAGAGGTAGCCGGCGGTGCGCGTGTCGCTCTCGTGCTTCTGCAGCAAGCTGAGCATCTTGGCCGGCGCGAGTGAGTAGCGCGTCAGGCCAACCGCCACGGCCAACGCCGAACGTTGGTCATCGGTGGAAGCGTCTTCGAGTTCTGACAACAGCATCTCACCGATGAAGTCGTCGGGCTTGCCCTTCTCGGCAGCCGGCGCACAGAGCAGGCCAAGGGACAGTGCAATCCACGGCTGGTCCTGCGCCTTGTTGCCGCGCGAGTACGCCTTGGCGAGCCAATCGCGGTTGGTCTTGCCGCCGATGCGACCGAGCGCCATCACCGAAAGCTGCCGCGCCGTCAGGTCGCGCCCCTTCTTCCAATGCTTCTGCAGCGCTTCGCTGAACATCTCGTCGTCGGGATGCGTCTCGAGCGGCAGCGCCATGATGCCGAGGGCAATCGCGCACGACTGAAGGATCGGGTTGCTGCGACGCTTGCGGGCGTTGAGCGTCGCGGCGAAGCGTTCTTTGCAACGGCGATGCACACGCGAGTCACCACGGCCAAGAATGCGCGCAACAGCGATCGCGGCGTGGCCCTGCACGCTTTCCGCCGTCTTGCCCAGGTCCTGGCCAAACCAGTCGAGCAGTTCCTCGGCGGTCTGCCACGCAAGGCGCTTGTCGGCAGAACGCTTCGTGTCGGCGCGCATTACGCCAAGACCGTTGACGATCGCCGTGCGCAGGTCGCGGTCCTTGAGCTTCTTGTCCTGCAGCGTCGCCCACAGCACGTCGTGCACCTTCTGCGACAACTTGGGATCGCCGACACGGCGCGCCAACAGGCCGAGGCCGTAGGCGGCATACGCACGCGTGCGCTTGCGGACCTTCTCACGTTCGGCGAGCTTGCGCGCAACGCTGCTGTCGGTCAGCAGATCCTTGAGCACCGCAAACGCCTTCTCGCGGCCGATGATGCCAAGCGACAAGACGGCCGTCTCACGCACTTCTTGGTCATCACGCGCGATGCGCGCCGAGATGATCTCTTCGAGGTCGACACCCTTGGCGTCAACGCCGTTCTTGCCAAGCGCGACGAGGCACGCAGTCTGAATGTCCTTGTTGCGTTCCTTCTCGAGCAACGCGACGAGCGCCGGCACGATGCGATCGGTGCGATCCTTCGGCGTCGCCAGCAACACGTCGACCGGCTTGATGCCGCCGCGCGAACCCAGATAGAAATCGTCCGAGCCGGTGATCGGGCCATTGATGCCGCGTATGCGCGACTTCAAGAACGGCTCCTTGTTGAACTCCCACCACGTCTGCCACGTCCGCGAGAACGCAACGACGTCGCGCGCACCCGTCGTCGGTGCCGGCGTCGGCGCGGCAACCGGCCGCGACGGCGGCACGGACGGCACACCTGGCGGCAAGATCACCGGCAACGGCACGCGAGCAGGTGGACCACGGTAGACGCCGCCATGCGCCGAGAGGCCAGCGGCGAGCATCAGCACGACCGGCGACAGGATGTGGAGGGTCTGAACCATGGGTGTTGGGACACTGTAGTCCCGGCCGAAGTGAGCGGTAACGCACACTTCGTAACGACCCGGCCTCAGAAGATCACGGTCACCGCAGGCGTGCTCGCCGCGATCCTTGTGCCATCAGGAGTTACGAGCAGGAGCCGGGCCAGCGCCGCCTGTCCACGAAGAGCCAAAAGGTCCGGCCAGACGAGCTCCGCGGTCGCCGTTCCATCGAAGCCGACCTCGCTGATGCTGTTGCTGCCAAGCGAGTTACGCCAATCACCAAGCAAGATCGACGGTGCCACCGGCGGCTGCGACAAAAACGGCTCGACCCCGGCCAACGTTCGCGGCACCCAGGGATGCGGCCGATCCAACGACAACTGCATCACGGCGAAGTGACCGGGCGCCAACGACACGGCTGTATGCAGGGTGGCTCGGCGCTTTTCCTGGACGAGCGCCGCGCTGGCGAGCGGTTCGGCGACTGGCGCGACGGAGAACGTGCCGAGCTCAGGACGAGCACCGACCCAAGCGAGCCCCGGGGCACCGCTGGTCAGCGCGCCATCGAAGGAATGCAGCACGACCTCGTCATCGATCGTGCACTGCATGCGAAAGCCATGCACCTGCAACGCCAGCGTGTGTCGTTCGCCAAGCCACGGTGCATCCATCTGCCGCACGACGAGGTGATCTTTGCCCATCCATCGCTCGAGCCGCACCTTTTTGGCCGCCCAATCGATCGAGAACAAGTAGCAGCCGCGCTCTTCGTGATGACGCGCAACGATGCCAAAGACATGCAAGCCCTCGGTGCGCGTGACGACGACTGTCGCGCGATAGTCGCGCAACTCAGCATCGCCTGTGCCCGACGTATGCACGTGGAACGGCATCTCGCGCGCCTTCGTGACGAGCGCGCCATCAAACGCCTTGTCACCAAAGACGTCGACCAAACGCGCCGTTACTGGTGCTTGCGTCGCTTCGTGCACCGCGACGTTGACGAGCGCACCGTCCGGCGCCGCAAACTTCAGTGACCGCGGCTTACCGTTCTGGTTGCGCGGGAAGTGCACGGCGACATCGCCACCGGTGACCGCCACCTGCTTGCACGGATGCACGACCGTCGTGACTCGCTTATCGTCCTTGCCAGCAACCACGACGGACGCGCGCATGCGTGCACCTTGCATCTGCCAGTGCGACTGCGCCGACGCATTCGCGCAAAGCACAACGACTGCGCCGATCCAGATGCGCGCCCTCATGCCTTCTCTCCGTGGATGCGAAGCATGTTGCAGAACATAGCACCTTGCTCGCGCGCGTCGTCGAGTGCGACGTGGGTATGAGGCAGGGGATCTTGCCACTCCTTCGGCAGAGCGCTCGTCACGCAATCGCGGTAGGGCTTCTGCAACATCGCCATGGCGTAGGTCTTGATATCGAGCGCCGAATGGCCAAATGGCGCGTCATCGCAGTAGCGCTGCAGATACCAGTAGATCCACATGAAGTCGTAGGCAGCCGGTTGGCTGACGAGCACGATGCGCCCGGGAAGGCCGCGCAGCCATTTGGCGTAGCGCGGCATGACCTCGGCCGGATCCTCCGGGTTCTCACGCGCCTTCGCCAACGCTTCGGGGAAGCTCTCCCACCATAGCATCGTGCGCGGGTGCGGCTTGGCGTCGGGCAGCGACGACAGGTTGACGGCGAACTCGTCAATAACGGTCTTGTCCCTGCGTAACGCCACCGATGCGAAGCTGAGCATCGAGTTGGGTCCGGGAATCGGACCGTCGGCTTCGATGTCGGTACTGACGTAGATCTCTTCGGGCATTGGCAGTTGCCCCATCTTGCCGCCTCATTGGCCAACACGCAGGTCGCAACAGTGATATTGTCGTGGCTTCGACGAAGGGAGCGCCCCGCAACCTCCATGAAACCCGCTGTGAAGAAACCCAATCGCCACTCTGAATGGTACTCGAAGGCAGGTGCCTACGAGAATGCCGTGCAGCTGCAGATGTGGCCGCTCTGGTTCCTGCCCATCCTGCTGATCCAACCGGGCTTCAGTGGTGCCTGGCCACTTCTCTTTCCACTGATCCTGCTGCCGATCTTCCTCGGCCCACGCCGGCAAGGCATCCTCGGTATCTACAAGCTTCGCGACGCGATCGCATGGTTCGACGCCGAACCCGTCACGGTGCATCCGTTGCCCGAGCAGAACGAACTCGAAGCCCTGCTGAAGAAGCACGGCTACGACACGATTGAGCTCGACGGCTCATCGATCCGTTCGTGGCACGACCTTGCTGTCGTTCTGCAAGACAAGACAGTGCGCATGGAGTGGCCGGCCAACGACCGCCAGAAGGTGCGCGCGATCCTGACCTATCTCGCCACCGAGAAGCCCCGGCAACACGTTCTCATCTGGCGCAACGCGAGTGTCGCCGCGCAAAGCAATCCCGCACTCGTGCCAGCGATGGCCGCCGATTGGTCGGCACACGCACCACAGCTACCACCGGGCTTGCTCGTCTTCATCGACCTCGAAGACGCAGACGCCCCAGCCCCCACCTCACCCGAACAAGTCTTGCACCGCAGCGGCGACGGCAGCCAGCCAGACCGTTCGATCCTCAAGGACGCCCCCGAAGGCGCATGGTGGACGCCGAACCCCGGCGAGCTGACCCGGTAGAAGCCCGTACGGGCGTTTTAGCTACCTGCGGCGGCGACGCCGGGCTTTGGCTTCTTGACGACGTCGTCGAGAGAGAGGCCTGAGAGCACTTCGATGCGGATGCCGTCGGAGAGGCCGAGTTCGATGTCGCGGCGTTCGAACTTGCCGGGTTGGGTTCGCACTTCGACGAACGGTTTGCCGCCTTCGAACAGCAGCAGGTTCTCGTTGATCGTCAGCACCTGGTGGCGTTGTTCGAGCACGATGTCCGCGTTGGCGCTGTAGCCAGCGCGCAGCATCGTGTCCTTCTCCAGTTTCATCGCGGCGCGGATCTCGAACTGGATCGCACCCTCGAGCAAGTTGCCCTTCGGCGCGATGTATTCGAGCTCGGCGGTGAACATGCGGTTCTGCAGCGCGCCGATGCGCACGTCGAGCGCCATGCCCGTCTTGATCTTGCCGACTTCGGATTCGTCGATCTGGCCGAGGAAGATCATGTCGCTCATGTCGGCGACGATCGCGAGCGTGCTACCTGCACTGAACGTGTTGCTCTCGATGATCGACGCGCCTTCCTTCTCAGGGACGTCGAGCACCATGCCAGTCACCGTCGAACGCACTTCATTGGTCGCAACGCCGGCTTCGCGCGCGGCGCGGCTCGCACCCTCGCGCACGACCTCGAGGTTCTCTTCGGCGTCGGACAGCTCTTGCTCGCGCAGGTCGTAGTCGAGCGACGCCCGCTCGAGCACGGTGCCCGACGCGATGCCGAGCTGCGCCAATTCCTGCTGCCGACCAAACTCGGTCCGCGCGTTGTCGCGGCGGATCTTGGCCTGGCGCACGTTGGCTTGCGCGCGCTGCAGTTCGGCGAGATTGGGAACGATACGGATCTTCGCGATCAGTTCGCCGGCTTTGATCCGCGCACCTGGCTCGACGAGCAGCTCATCGAGGATGCCCGACACGCGCGCTTTGATCTCGATTTCCTTGCGCGGCACGATCGAACCGGTCGCAACCGTCTTGTGCACCACGTCGGAAACGAACGGTTGCGCGACCTCAACAACGTCGGGCAACGGCTTCGATCGCTCGTAGAGATAGAACGCGGTCCAACCGACCGTGCCGAGCAAGATCACGAAGACCAGAAGAGGGAGCAGTCGCTTCATCAGGGAAACTGGATCAGGGTCACTCGGCGCGGAACGCTTCCGCCGGGTTGATGCGCACCGCGGCACGCGCGGGCAAGAATCCGGCGAAGACACCAGACACAATCAGGATGCCGGTCGCAATGAGACCGATGCGAAGATCGATCGACGGCGACGACAAGAATTCGGAGTCGGCCGGCAGGATCACGCCGGCGAGTTCGAGCAGGCCAATGCCCGCGAGCAAGCCGGTGTAGCCGGCAATCGTCGTCAGCGCGGTCGACTCTTGGATCAGCTGCGAGACGATCGAGAACGGCGTCGCCCCGAGCGCCTTGCGGATGCCCAGCTCCTTCGTCCGTTCTTTGACGACGATGAGCATGATGTTGCCGACGCCGATGACACCCGCAAGCAACGTCACCACACCGACGAACCAGATCAGCCCGTTGATGCCGATGAACGCGTTGGACATCTTGGCGAAGTCCTTTTCGGAGTTGTAGCTGCCGATCGCTTGCCGATCGGTCGGCGCAATGTTGTGCCTCTTCGACAGCACCTGCCGCACCCTCTCCTCGACGACCGACGCCGCCACGTTGGGCTGCGCGGTCAGGGAGAACCAGCCAACGTACGGCGTGTTGAACGCGTGCTGATACGTCGTGAACGGCACGTGGATCGTGTTGTTGCGTCGATCCGCTTCCTCGCCGCTCTGCTGCGAATGGAACAGGCCAACAACCTGGAAGTAGACGCCCTGGATCTTGATCAGCGATCCGATCACTGCCTCGCCCGGCTCGTAAAGCTGCTCGCGTACGCCGATGCCGATCATCGCAACCTTGCGACCGGCCAACATGTCCATCTCGTTGACGAACCGGCCCTGCTCGAACACTGCGGGTTGGATGAACTGGAACGACGGGTAGTCCGCCGACACGAAGAAGCTGCCGGTCTTACTGTTGCGCGAGACGTTCTCGCCACCGCGCCAACCACCGAGCTGATTGCGCGGCGCAAGATGATCGATCTCGGGCACGGCATGGCGCAGCGCTTCGATGTCGTCGCGATCAAAACGAACGCGCCGACCTGGCCGCAGCCCCTTGTAGGGTTCGGTCGTGCGGTTGCTCCACAGGTAGACGGCGTTGGTCGCAAAGCCTTCCATCTGCCGCGCAACTCCGCGCTCGAGGCCGCTGCCGAAGCCGAGCATGACGACGAGCATCATAATGCCCCAGAACACACCGGCAGCCGTGAGGAACGTGCGCAGCTTGTTGGCCTTGAGCGTCGTCCAGATCTCGCGCCACTTGTCGAAGTCCATCATCGCGAGTGCTCCCTATTCATCTCGCAAGGCGACAACGGGTGGCACGCGCGCAGCACGCAACGCGGGGAAGAAGCCGGCGAGTACGCCAGCGATGACAAGCACGATGGTTGCCGAGATCGCGATGCCGATGTCGACCTGCGGATCGCGCAAGAAGTCGTTCTCGGGCACGTAGCGATCGACGAGTTCGAGCACTGCGACACCGGCCAACATGCCGACGTAGCCGGCAGCCGACGTCAACAGCAGAGCCTCTTGCACGACCGTCGAAACGATCGCATACGGCGTCGCCCCGATCGCCTTGCGCACGCCGAACTCCTTCGTCCGTTCGCGCACCGAGATCATCATGATGTTCGAGACGCCGACGATGCCGGCGATGATCGTGCCGATGCCGACCACCCAGACAAACGCGCGGATCGCGCCAAACAGCGCTCGAATGCGGCCAACCTCGGCAATCGGCGTGCTGACCCGCGCCGCCCGGACATCGTTGGGCGCGAACCGTTTGCGACCCGCGAGCAGCTCGCGCACTTCGTCCGCGGTCTCCAGCGCTTCGGCTTCGGTCGCGTCGCCGATCGTGAACATGATCTGGTCTTGCCGCTCGCCGGCGCCATAGGCAACCTGCGCCGTCGTGATCGGCACGTAGATCATGCGTTGCTCGCCTTCGCTGCCGGTGTCGTCAAACACGCCGACGACGCGGAAGCGAACCTCACCGATCGAAAGCCACTCGCCGATCGGTTGCTCCGTGCCAAACAGATACTCGGCAACCTTGCGCCCGATCACCGCGACCTTGCGACGATCGCGCAGGTCGAGCACGTTGAGAAACCGCCCGTCCGTGATGATCGTGTTCTCGAGATGCAGATGGCCGGGATGCACGGCCCGCGTCGAAAACGTCGAACTGCGATCGCCATAACTCACCAACGCACTGCCGCGAATGTAGACGCGCCCAGTCATGTGCTCGACGTTGCCGATGCGTTCGCGGATCGCGTCGAAGTCATCGTTGTCGTAGCGAATGCGCCGACCGACGCGATAACCCTCAAACGGTTGACTCGTGCGGCCAGGCCGGATCCACACGCTGTTCAACGCATCGTCGCGAAACTCGTACTCGATCTGGTTCTGCAAACCCGAACCTGCACCGAGCAGGATCACGAGCATGAAGATGCCCCACGCGACGGACAACGCGGTCAGCGACGTGCGCAGCCGATGGCGCCACAACGTCTCGAGGATCTCGCGCCAACGATCGAAGAACATCAGCTCGCCTCGCTGACGACGGCGCCGTCCCTGAGACGAATGATGCGTTGCGTGCGCGCCGCGATGTCGGCCTCGTGCGTCACCACGACGATCGTGATGCCTTCGCGATGCACTTCTTCGATGAGCTCCATGATCTGCTCCGACGTGCCGGAGTCAAGCGCACCCGTCGGTTCGTCGGCGAAGATCACACGCGGCTTGCCGATCAACGCGCGCGCAATCGCCACCCGTTGCTTCTGGCCGCCGGACATCTCGGCCGGGCGGTGATCGGCCCACTCGAGCAGCCCAACCCGTTCGAGATACTCCTCGGCCGTGCGCAGGCGTTTGCGTCGCGACACACCTTGGTAGTAGAGCGGCAGTGCAACGTTCTCGACGGCGTTCATGAACGGCATCAAGTTGAACGACTGGAACACGAAGCCGAGGTGCCGGTTGCGGAACCGCGCGGCGCGACGCGCCGACAGCTTGCGGATCAGCTCGCCGTTGAGCCGATAGTCCCCCGAGTCGTAGTCATCGAGGATGCCCAGAATATTGAGCAGCGTCGACTTGCCCGAACCCGACGAGCCCATGATCGAAACCAGCTCGCCGGTCTCGATCGTCAAATCGACGTCGCGCAGAACGTGCAGGGCATTCGTTCCCGTGCGGTAGCTCTTGTTGACGGATCGCAGCTCTATCACGGGCGCGTCACCATACCTGCCGCCTCGGCGTATGCGCAGGGGCGATCAGCCATGCCATCGGCTACGGCGGCCTCCGCCCGTTCGCCGGCACCGACCCCGCACATCGTCGGGCTTCCAGCGGGCCACCAGCAAGATATGCGGGTCAGTTGGGCAAAGTGGCCTTTCGGGCGGCTCGGCGGCTCGCTAACCTGTTTCGCCCTGAAACGAGGAAACCATGAGCTTTAGTCACCAAGGTCGCGAAATCCGCAAGGTCGCTGTCATCGGTTCGGGCCAGATCGGTCCGGACATTGCCCTCTACTTCTCGAAGGTGCTGAGCCCGTTCGGGGTTCAGACCGTCGTCGTTGACGTCAGTGAGGATGCACTCGCCGGCGGCAAGAAGAAGCTCGAGAAGAAGGTCGCGAAGGGTGTCGAAACCGGCGCCTTCTCGACTGAGCAACAAGCCCAGATGACGGGCAGTGTCAGTTGGACGACCAACTACGACGACATCAAGGGTGCCGACCTCGTCGTCGAAGCGGCGACGGAGAACAAGGAACTCAAGGGCAAGATCTTCGGCATGGTCGAAGGTCTCGTCAGTGACGACGCGATCCTGTGCAGCAACAGCTCGCACCTCGAGCCCGAAGTGATCTTCGCGAATGCGAAGCACAAGGGTCGCACCGGTGTTGTGCACTACTTCTTCCCCGCCGAGCGCAACCTGCTCGTCGAAGTCGTGCCGGGCAAGGACACCGCCGCTGCGACGACCCAATGGTTGATGTCGTTCTACGAAGGGATCGGCAAGGTCCCGATCGAAGTGCAGTCGCGTTACGGCTACGCGCTCGACCCGGTCTTCGAAGGCCTCTTCTACGCGTGCGCGCTGCTCGCCGAAGCTGGTGTGGGCACGACCAAGCAAATCGACGTCGTCTGCAAGAAGACGTTCAAGATGGGCGTCGGCTCGTTCACGGCGATGAACCTCACCGGCGGCAACCCGATCACCGCGGTCGGCCTCGACAACTACACGAGCAAAATCGGCCCTTACTTCCGCACGCCCGACTCCCTCAAGGACAAGGTCGCGAAGGGTGAGAACTGGGACGTGCCCGCTCGCGGCGAGAAGCCGGAAGTGCCGGCCGACCTCGCCGCCAAGATCCGCGACAACCTGCTCGGCGCCTACTTCGGCCTCTGCGGCGAAATCGTCGACGCCGGCCTGGTGTCGGTTGCGGACTTCAACATGGGCCTCGACGTCGGCCTCGACATGAAGCCGGCGTTCTCGTTCATGAACGAGCTCGGCACTGCGAAGGCGCTCGAACTGGTAAAGGCCTACGCGCAGAACAACGACGGCTTCCCGGTGCCGAAGTGCATCGAAGAGCACGGCAAGGACAACACGCCGTTCGACATCCCGGTCGTCCTGCGCGAAGACCGTGACGGCATCGCCGTGCTGACGATCCGTCGTCCGAAGGTGCTCAACGCCCTCGATCAGGGTGTCTTCAAGGAGATCCAGACGCGCTTCGAAGAGTGCGACGCCGACGCCTCGATCAAGGGCATCGTGCTGACCGGCTTCGGCAAGAAGGCGTTCGTCAGTGGCGCCGACGTCAACTTCCTCGCCAAGATCGACAGCGTCGCGATGGGCGAAGAGACCTCGCGCACGTCGCAGGTTTGCGTTGACGCGATCCAAGCCGTCAAGAAGCCAACGGTCGCCGCGCTCAACGGCCTCGCCTTCGGTGGCGGCATCGAGACCGCGATGGCCTGCGAAGCCCGCATCGCCAAGAAGGGCCTCCGCGTTCTCGCCGGCCAACCGGAAGCCAACCTCGGCATCATCCCGGGCGCCGGCGGCACCGTTCGCCTGCCGCGCCTCGTCGGCTTCGAAAACGCCAACATGATGTTGCGCACCTGCCGCCCGATCAATTCGGAGAAGGCAGTCGCGTTCGGCCTCATCCGCGAAGAGGTCGAAGGCCACCTCGTCGACCGCGCCGTGCAACTGTGCGCCGACATGGCCGACGGCAAGGCCGAGCGTTCGCGCATGGCCGAGGGCCCGATGGACAACGTCCCGGAAACCCTCCCCGCAGTCGAGATCGGCCACCTCTCGACCAAGGTCGACGAGATCCTCCAAAAGGCCATCCTCGGCGGCGCCAAGCTCCCCCTAGCCGAAGCCATCCCGTTCGAAGCCAAGTGCTTCGGCGAAGTCTGCGGCACCGAAGACATGCGCATCGGCGTCGACAACTTCATGACGAACGGCCCCAAGTCCAAGGCCACCTTCGTCCACCGCTAACGACCGTACGGTGCCTGGAACGAAGTCAACTTATTCGACACGCACCCGAACAAGGTGAAAACGGTCCAGGCACCGTACGACCAGTAAGCGCCGCGACTTGTCCGTACCGTGCCAGGTACATTCCGGACAACTCACTACTGCCGCGCGCCGAACTGTCCCGAATGTACCTGGCTCCGTACGGACTAGTCGCCGAGGCGGATGACGAACACGCCCGACAGCGCGGTGCCGTTGGCGGCGGTCGGGTCGAAGGCCAGCGCTTGGAAGGATAGCGCGGCACCGCGTAGCACCGGATCGAACGGCGCATGGATCGGGAAGGACACGTTCGACAAGAACTGCTGCCCCGACGTGACGCCGAACAGGATCACCGCCGGGTTGACCCCGATCTGGCACGGCAGCGGGGCCGCCACTTCGCCCATCTCCGCGCCGACGAACACCGGCAGGTTGGGCGACTGCGTGTAGACGCTGAGGTCGCTCGTGTTGCCCAGCAGCAGCGACTGCATGAACAGGTCCGGGCCAGTATTGCCCCAGGCACCGGGACCGCATCCCGTGCTGATCAACTCCGACGACGCAACGTTGGTCGGCTGCAACCGCATCGTATCGCCGAGCACATTGCCGTTTTGATCGCGGCCGCCAAAGACCAACGCTGTCGCACGGAACTGCGTCGGGCTGTTGAACACGAAGTGCAGGTGCTGCATCAACACGGTGTCCGTGCGCGGCGTCACCTGACCGTTGCTGCCTTGGTTGAGCCACTCGCCATCCCGCGTCCGTTCGAACGCGTCACTGCGCACCTGCCCAGCAGCATCAACGCCACCAACAAAGGCAACACGCTGCCGCTCGAACGACACGTGCACCGCCGCTGCTCCTGTCGCCGCAAACGGCACGTCGGCAAGCTGCTGCCAATCGGTGCCATCAAAGCGCCAAGACTCCGTCGAGACACCCGCAGCATCCTCACCACCAACCAGCACCCACCCGTCTACATCGGCGACGAGCACATGCCCTTCGCGCGCACTCGGTGAGTTGGCCGGCGACAACTGCGTCCACTGCCCACCCGCAAAGCGCCAGGTCTCATCACTGAGCCCACCATCCGTGCGACCACCGAACAGGATGCACTCGGTGTTGGTCATCCAGTCGTAAGCCAACGCATGACCCGTTCGCGCGGTCGGCGAAACGGCAGACTGCTGCTGCGTCCAACCACCGAGCCACACGTGCGGCGGCCCACTGATCCAACCACCAACCAACAGCCACGTGTCACCAAGCCGGGTGCCGTTGATGTCGCGACCGCCGAACAGCAACATGCCGCCAGCCAACGGTGCAACTTCGTGGTCGTAACGCGCGGACGGATGCACCGGCGTCGGCACCGGAATCCAAGTCGCACCGTTGACCCCATCCGTGCCATACGACCACGTATCGTCAAACGCCTGCACGGCATCTCGGCCGCCGAACATCAAGTAGTGGCTGCTCGCTGCATGGCCATAACGCGGCGCCGGACTCTGCGTCGGGGCGGCATCCACCCAGTGCATCTGCGCGGATAAGGGAGCTGCCAACGCGGTGACGAACAGCAGCGGGCGCAGTGAGTTCTTGTGCAACATGGTCGAGATCTCCAGCCAGTGAGGTGGTCCGGCGGAGAAAGGATCGTAGCGCGACAGCCGTGACACGAAACTCCCCCACGCACCTACGCGCGCCGCGCAAACAGCCAGAACGCCTTAGTAGACAGTGATTCGCAGCGCGTTCGACGTCACGATCGGCAACGACCCCGCCGCCCCCGGATCGATCGCCACCACCTGCGAGGCGAAGAAGAAGCCCTGCAGCGCCGCGTTCGCCGGAATCGGAATCGCAAAGCGAACATGCCCCGACACGGTCGCCGCCCGAACCGTTCCTGTGCCAACAACGCCACCAAGGGTCACCGCAACATCGGTGTTGGCAAAGCAGCTGTTCGTCCCCGGCAACGGCACGCTCGGATAGCCCGACTGAACACCAAGCACATTGATCGCCGGCACACCCGGCGGCAAGCCCGTGCATTCGACACTGAAGTCGACGTTGCCAACGGTCGGCTCGTGATTGGTAAACGCGGCAGCCAAGCTGTTGCCCGAACTCGCACACGCAGAACCAAACGGTACGACGCCCTGATCATCGAGCGGGCTGCAGTACAAACGATAGGTAAACGCCGTGAACGGGCCCGTCGTCAACGGCCCCCACGAAGCAGCAGTTGCGACCTTGGAACGCATCGGCAACTGCACACCGCCCGCGTTGTTCGGCACACCACACCACCCCGGCTCCGTCCGCACGATCCAGTAGTTCTGGCCAGCCTGCAGCAGCACGGGGTTGTCCAACGTGCACCCCTGCCAACGAAACACGAACGGCGGCACAAGGCTCGGCAACGCATGCCAAGAACCACCGGCAAGCCGCGCCTGCGGCGCCATCGACGTCGCATCGCCGGACCAGAGCTCGAGTGTTTGATACAGCCCCTGCGCGTTGCCGAAGTCGTTGCTCGTGTAGATCCGAATGCCCTCCACGACCTGCGTCGTCGCCGGCGTGATCATCGCGGCCGTCAGATGAATGTTGTTGCCACTCGAAACGATCCCGTTGCTCACGGGATTCTGATCGTTCTCCGCGAGGCAAGGCGGCGTCTGCGCAGCAGCCAGCGATGCGAACAGGAAGACGGCGAGAGTGGGGCGAGTGGTCATCTGATTCCTCGTGCGTTGCGTGACCGCCAGCGTAACGAACCCAAGGGCGCCGTGGGCGAATGCTGCCACCCTCCAGGCCAACACCTTTCACACGTCCTACCAACAGTACGGTGCCTGGACCATTTTCACCCTATTCGCGCCGCGAGAGTGCTTCGCACTCTCGCCACCGCGAATAGGGTGAAAACGGTCCAGGCACCGTACGACCAGTTCTGCAGGGCGACGCCGTGCCGGACTATTGCGACTGCATGCGCCGGAAGTCGGCGAGCACGATCTTGACCCGTTCTTGCGCGTCGGTGGATGCCTTCACAACAAGGCGACCCGAAGCAGCCGCAGCGACCCGCTCGGAGTCGCCGTTGAGACCAGCGGCCTGACCAACGACCTTCGCCAGATCAGCCGTGCTGATGCGTGGCGCCTCGGCCGGGTCGGACACAACGTCGGCAACGTTGTAGACCTCGAGCACGAAGACGGATTCCGAAGCGGGGCGCGTGGCGCAGGCGGCCACGAGGAGGAGTGGGATGAGGAAGCTCAGACGCATCAGTCAATCTCCAGAGGGGTTCGAGGTTCGGCCAGAGGGGATGGCCGACGACGTGTGTGCCGGCTGCAACCACGCTATATGTGCCACACCGACGCTGAGCATCCTACGCCAACACGTCATCTTCGACACCCCACTCCAAAACGGGGGTGTCGAGCTGAGCGAACACAGCCATCAACCGCCCAAGGCGATCGAGATCCGAAGGCACCGCACCGAACGAGAACTCGGCGACACGTCGGTGCGGATCGTCCTTATTGTTGTTGAACCGGATGTGCACCGCGCAACGACCACGTGCACGGATTTTCCGAACCTCGAGGCAGAAGTAGAACGCGAAGTTCTCCTCCGGCGCTTCCGATCCAAGCTCCCACTTGAAGACATCGTTGGCCTGCTTGGGGAATCCGATCATCGCCTGCGCGAACTCCTGAAGGTCCGTGGCATTCGTGTAGATCTCCTGCTCCGCGACAACACCGTCGGTCGCCGCACACACGATGAGGTTGACGTGATAGGGCTCCTCGTACGGATGCCGTGTGATGGTGAGCGATGACGTCATCGGACTAGACCAGACACAGTGCTAACTCGCACCACCGCCCAAGTGGAACTCCTTGATCACGTGATAGCACGTGCTGCACACGAGTCGGAAGTCATTGAACTCGCGGAAGGCCGGCGTCAGATCACCCTCCTTCGCGTAGACGGTTTCGCACCCGCGACACCACCCCTGCAAGTCCTCCGGGTCCGATGAGTTCTCGACAAACCCAAGCACGCGGTCCCGCTCATGAAGAAGGTGCGTGCAAACGACTGCGGCGACGCGCTCGCCGTGCTCACTGCAGTTGATGTTCATGTTCGGGTGCTCACTCTGCAACAACGTGGCTCAGCGCGATCCGTCGACTTCCTTCGGGCTGGCAGGCACGAGCCGTCCAGCAAGGGCACCGACGTTGATCGCCGTTCCCGAGTAGACAACAGCACGACCCTCGCTGCCGGAGTGCATGCTGTAGAAAAGCGCGTGGCGGTCGACTTCTGCAAGCTTGAGCTGAAGAACGGCAGGGTTCGCGAACTTACCAGCAACCGTGGACACGATGTACTCGTGATCACCAGTGCGAGTGACCCGACCAATCGGCCAGGCCAACGCGCCGCTAAGCATCTTCCGCATGTTCGGCGGGATTCGCTGCCTCTCCGCGTCGCTCCGGTTCACGGCGTAAGGCAATACAAAGCCACCCGTGACCTCACCGTCGAGCATGTAGAACCCCGCGACGCCGCCGAATCCGTGGCCAACGTAAAGCTCCGCATTCTGAAGCTCCGGCGCTCTGTTCTTCGCAGGGGTCTCTGCAACAACAGGAACTCCGGCACACCCAGGCAGCAACAGCGCGACCATCAGTGATGCGCACACCCAAGCAGTTCGACGTGCGTAGCTCATCGCTGCCTACAGGTCCTCCCAGATGGAGTCATCCTCAGCCCACCTCGCCAATGTCGCGGCGCGTGACTCGAGCATCGGCAGCATCTCCTCTGGATTGTCTTCGAGACCCTGAACCTCCATATCCTTCGCATCCGAACCCGAACGAATCGCCGCTGCATACTCACGCCAACGACCGACGATCGCCCGCAATGCATCCCTAGGATGCTTGATCGTCTCGGCCGAACAGTAGTCGGTCGGCAGATCACCAGCGATCACCCAGAGCCCCACCCAACCGGGCTCGACCGAACTTTCGATCGCCCAGATCGAGACCATCGGTGCAGCGTGCCATGCAGGCCATTCGCCGACCTGGCCATGCGGCACCTTCTCTGCGGACAAGTAGTGCACGACTTGCTCGCGCATCTCAGTGCACCATTGCTCTTCCACCTTCGGGTCGTCGTAGTCAGGTTCCGACATGACCGCACCATACGCGAACGCTCCGACAGTACGGTGCCTGGACCATTTTCACCCTATTCGCGCCGCGAGCGTGCGAAGCACTCTCGCCGCCGCCAATAGGTGAAAACGGTCCAGGCACCGTACGTTCCACTCGGCTCTGTATCGACGTCGCAACGTCACACCGCAGAGACCGACGCGCGAGGACTTCCGCAGTATGCTCCGAGCGCTATGCGCTTCCTGCTCCCAACCTGCGTCGCCCTTTCTGCCGCGTTGGCCACCGGCCAAGACACGCCCACCCAAACCCCACAGCCGCTGCAAGCGAAGGACTACGGCCAATGGGAGTCCCTGCGCGGCTCCGGCACCTTGTCGCCCGACGGCTTGTGGCTCGCCTACAACGTGCGGCGCAACAACGGCAACAACGAGACGCGTCTCGCCAACGTTGCGAAGAACGAACGTGTTGCGTTTGCCAACGCATCGAGCGCTCGCTTCAGCGATGACTCACGCTACCTCGGCTACTTGATCGGCGTGTCGGCTGAGAAGCGCGAGTCGATGCAGAAGGCGAAGAAGCCGGTGCGCAACAAGTTCGCGCTGCGTGATCTTGCTTCGGGTGACACGGTCGAGATCGAAGGTGTGTCGGCGTTTCAGTTCAGTGACGATGGCAAGCACGTCGCGTTGAAGCGTTACCAGAAGACGGGGCAGAAGAAGGGTGGCACGGATGTCGTCGTGCGCGACATCGCGACCGGCGCCGAATTCTGCTTCGGCAACATCAAGAGCTACCAGTGGTGCAAGGAAGCCAACTTGCTCGCGATGATCGTCGGCACCGAAGACATGGTCGGCGGCAGCGTCACGTTGTTGCACGCGGACACCGGCATGCTGCGCGTGCTCGATTCGCACAAGGCGCGCTACACCGGGTTGTCGTGGCGCAAGGATTCGACCGATCTCGCGTTCTTGCGGATCACGGATCACGACACGAAGAACGACGAGCAGCCGAGTCATGTCGTGATTGCGTGGCGCGGCCTTGGGGGCAACTCGGCGAAGAAGACGACGTTTGATCACCGGGAGCTCGAAGCGTTCCCCGATGGCATGCGCGTCGTGTCGCAGTCGCCGCGATGGCACAAGGAAGGGGCGGCCGTGTTCTTCGGCATTCGCGAATGGGAGATTCGGCCCAAGGCGGAGAGCAAGCCGGATGCGGAAGCGACGGCTGGTGACGAGAAGCCTGAGGAGGCGAAGCCAGATAACAAGCCAGACAGTGACAAGTCCGACGGCGACAAGAAGAAGGCCAAAAAGAGCCTGCGCGAGTCACTGAAGGATCCGGCCGGCGTCGACGTCTGGCACGCCAAGGACGCGCGCATCATTCCCGAACAGAAGAAGCAGGCCGATCGCGATCGCCGCAAGAACCACCTGTGCGCGTATTGGCTCGACAAGGGCACATTCGTGCGCCTCGCCGATGACACCGTCGATTCGGTATCGCCACTCGAGACCGGCGACATGGCCATCGGCCGCGACACCAAACGCCACGAGCGCGAGGCGATGTTTGGCCCGCGCCTGGCGGACATCTACATCGTCAACACCAAGACCGGCGATCGTTCGCGCATCCTGGAACGGCACAAGTTCGTGCTCGGCGGCAGCCCGGACGGCAACTTCGTGTTGTTCCTCAAGGACAACGCGCTGCATGCCTACGACCTGCGCACCAATAAGGCGCGTGTGTTGACCGCCAAGCTGAAGGGTGACTTCATCAACGATGAACGCGGCGTGCTGACCGACGAGAACCCGCCGTACGGCATCGCGGGTTGGAGCAAGGACGGCAAGTCCGTGTTCGTCAACTCGCGCTTTGACGTGTGGGAGATCCAACTCGCGACGGGCTTCGCCGATCGCTTGACGACTGGCGCCAAGAACCAGGTGCAGCATCGCCTGCTGGATCTCGACCCGGACGAGCAGTGGATCGACAAGAGCAAGCCGCTCTACCTGGCGTTGCAAGGCGAGCGCACGAAGAAGTCGGGCTTTGCACGGGCGACGCTGCAAGAGATGGCGCTGAGTGCGCGCACTTCGACCATCGCCAAGGTCGACGTGTTGCGCTTCGACGACGCAAAGCTCGGCAGCTTGCAGAAGGCGAAGTACGCGGACGTGTATGCGTTCAACCAACAGAAGGTCGACGATTCACCGGACGTGTTCATTGCCGGCACGGAACTGGCTGAACCGCGACAGGTCACCAAGACCAACAAGCAACAGAGCGACTACGCGTGGAGTCCGCGTTCTGAGCTGATCAACTTCGAGAGCGCGCGCGGTGCCAAGCTGCAGGGCGCGCTCTACTACCCGGCCAACTACAAGCCGGGTGAGAAGTACCCGATGATCACCTACATCTACGAGAAGCGCTCGCAGAACCTGCACAACTACACGACGCCCAGCGAACGCAGTCCTTACAACGCCGCGGTGTTCACGTCGCTCGGCTACTTCTTCTATCAGCCGGACATCGTCTACCGCGCGCAGAACCCCGGCTTGTCCGCGCTCGAGTGCGTGGTGCCGGCCGTCGAAGCGTTGCTCGGCCGCGACGACATCAACCCCAATCAGGTCGGCCTCGTTGGCCACTCATGGGGCGCGTACCAGACCGCGTTCATCGTGTCGCGTTCCAACCTGTTTGCCGCAGGCGTCGCCGGCGCGCCATTGACCAACATGATGAGCATGTCGATGTCCATCTACTGGAACAGCGGCAGCACCGACGCGCGCATCTTCCACGAGAGCCAGGGGCGCATGGACAAGCCGTTCTGGCAGGACGTCGAGACCTACATCGCCAACTCGCCGATCTTCGGCATGGACTCGCTGGAGACGCCGCTGATGATCGCGTTCGGCGACAAGGATGGCGCCGTCGATTGGCATCAAGGGATTGAGATGTACAACGCCGCGCGCCTCGCCGAGAAGCAGCTGGTCATGCTCGTCTACGACGGCGAGAACCACAGCCTCGCCAAGAAGCCCAACCAGGTCGACTACCACTGGCGCGTGCGCGAATGGTTCGGCCACTACGTCAAGGGCGAGCCCGCGCCGAAATGGATGACGGACGGCACTTCGTTCCTGGAGCGGCAGAAGGCGATCAAGGCAAAGAAGCGCCGCGACAAGCAGAAGGGCAAGAACAAGAAGAAGGCCAAGGCGCCAAAGAAGCCGGTCAAGATCGTCTGATCGGAGGGTCGGGTGATCGCAGACTGCTGCGCATTCTGGCGCACGGTTGTTGGCGAGCGCGCGGCGCGGTATGCAAGGGATGGCCTCGGTGACCCGACGGCCACCCACGCATGGACCTCACCTACGAACTCAATCAAACGCAGCGCCTCTCGGTCCACGTCGGACCCGGTGTCGAGGCGCGCTTGCCCGAGGTCGTCGATGCGTTGTCGCCCGATGGCATCGTTGTCGTCTACGACACGGCACTCGAAGACACGGCCACGCGCATCGCGAGCCTGCTCGGGACCAAGACAACGCTGCCGGTCGTTTGCGACGATGCCGCCAAGCGGCTGAGTTTCGTCGAGAAGCTGGCAGAAGCACTGCACGCCGCAGACGCCACGCGCGCGACCGTGATGGTCGCCATCGGCGGCGGCACGCTGACCGATCTCGCTGGCTTCGTCGCATCGATCTACTTGCGCGGCCTGCCGTTCGTCTCCTGCCCAACGACCACGTTGTCGATGTGCGATGCCGGACTCGGCGGCAAGAACGGCGTCGACTTCGGTGGCTTGAAGAACCGCCTCGGCACGATTCGCCAACCCAACGCGATCGTGATGGACACCGATTGGCTACAGACGCTGCCCGACGAAATGTTCGTCGAAGGCATCGTCGAAGTGATCAAGAAGGCTGCGGTTCTCGATGCAGATCGTTTTGCCAAGCTCGAAGAGTTGGCGCCAGCGCTGCTCGCCCGCGAGGACGATGCCACGATGCAAACCATCGCCATGGCCGTCGACATGAAGATGACCGTCGTGCTCGAAGACGAACTTGAAGGAGATCGACGTCGTGCGCTCAACGCTGGCCATACGATTGGCCACGCGATCGAGTCGCTCGCCAAAGGGCAACTGCGTCACGGCCACGCAGTCGCAATGGGCATGATCGCCGAATGCCACGCAGCCAACGTCGATGCAGCGATCACGCAACGCATCGCCGCGCTGCTGCACGCGATCGGTGTACAGACCGAGACGCCCGAGGCTTACCGCGACGCAAAACAACTGTGGCAACTCGCGCGACAGGACAAGAAGGCCATGCGCGGCGTCGTGCCGATGTATGTGCCCAAGACGCTTGGCGCTGGCACGATCACCGAACTGACCGCCGAGTCACTCGCGCGAGCAATGTCGTGAGTGCTACGCGCACAACACCGCCAAGAAGCGTGCTGCCGCTGTGCTTTCCGAGTGACGCCACTGTGGCTGTTCCGGGGAGCAAAAGTGAGGCCAACCGCTTGCTGGTCGCGGCAGCGTTGTCCGGGCAAGAGGTGACGGTCACGGGTGCTTCGCCGAGCGATGACGTGCGGCACCTTGTCGCGGGCCTTGCGACGCTTGGCTATGCGAGCGCGTTTGTCGACGAAGAGAAGGGCATCGTTCGTGTTGGCCCGCGCCGAGAGGGTGCGCCGACCAGCGGCGAGCTGTTCTGCGGCAATGCGGGCACGGCGCTGCGTTTCCTGGTCTCGGTCGCTGCAATCACCGAAGGCGACTGGCTCGTCACCGGTGACGAGCACATGCAGAAACGGCCGGTGCAACCGCTGGTCGACGCATGGTTGCAGCTCGGCGTGACGATGGAGTGCAACGCCGGCTGCCCGCCCGTTCGCGTTCGTGGTGGCACAGCCAATGCGCATGAAGTCACTGTCGATCCAACGCTGTCAAGTCAGTTTGTCTCGTCGCTCTTGCTCGTCGGCGCGCACCTGCCCAAAGGTCTCGACATCACATTCGCCGGCGAACTCGCCTCGCGCAGCTACGCCGAACTGACCTGTTCGCTGCTCGAACGCGTCGGTGTTACCGCCTCGGTTCGCGCGCAGTCTGCGCACGTTGCAGCGGGCGGCAATGCGACGACGACGCAACTAGACGTCGGTGGCGACTGGAGCGGCATGGGCGCGTGGTCGTGCCTCAATCACCTGACCAACTCGCGCGTTCGCGCCAGCAACCTGGTCACCGGTTCGGGGCAGGCCGACGAACAGCTCGGCGCGGCCCTCACGACGATGGCCGACAGCGACGACTGCACGATCGACGTCGAACCGATCCCCGATCAGTTCCTCAACCTTGCCGTCGTCGCCGCTCTCCGCAAAGGCACGACACGACTCGTCGGAGCGGCCAACGTTCGCGTCAAGGAATGCGATCGCATCGCCGTCATGGCACGGGAACTGCGCAAGCTCGGTGCCGATCTCGACGAACACCCCGGTGGTCTGACCGTTCGCGGTGGCAAGAAACTCCGCGGCACAAGCATCGACCCCGAGGCCGATCACCGCGTGGCGATGGCGTTTGCGTTGTGTGGGCTGTGCAGCGACGGCATTTCGATCGAAGATCCTGACTGCGTCAACAAGAGCTACCCGACGTTCTGGACCGATCTCGAGCGCGTGCGCCGGCAACACCGCGCCATCGCGCTGGTCGGCATGCGCGCCACCGGCAAGACGACGTTGGGCAAGGCTCTCGCGGCGCAGATGCACAGCACGTTCATCGACACCGACGAACAGTTCGTGGCGGCGCACGGGCCGATCGCATCGTTTGTCGAAGCCAACGGCTGGCCCGCGTTCCGGCGCGAAGAGGAACGCATCGTCGCTGACGCGCTCGTGCCGGGGAACGTCGTCGCAACCGGTGGTGGCGCAATCGAAAGCGAGGTGACCCGCGCCGTTCTCAACGAACGAGCGAGCGTAGTCTGGTTGCGAGCGGATGCATCGTTGCTCGAGCAACGTCTAGCAAAGGACGAGCACCGCCCGTCGCTGACTGGTGCGCCGGTTGTCGAGGAAGTCGCCGACGTTCTGCAGAAGCGGGATCCGCTGTATCAACAAGCAGCCGACCACATCCTCGACGCCAACGTCGCGACCGCCGCGCAAGTCACCCTGCTGACGAGTCGCTAGCCAACCAGAGAATCGCAAGCCACACCCGCAGCCCAAAGCACTGCGGGAACGATCACTGCAACCATCACGGCTCGCCATCGCCGTTCTGCCGGGGCCAGGTGACTTGCGCCGTAGATCAACAGAGCAAGCGGCAAGCCAAACTCAGCCGCCGCCAGCCAATCGCTCCACGTAGCCGGGAGCGGCAACGCGCAGAGCTTGAACACCAACTGGAGCAACGCCCCCATTCCGGTTGCGTATGCGCCAAGCACATACCACTCGACCCAACCAAGTTGCACACGGAGCAAGCGGCCGAACACCGCGGCGAGCACCGCAAACGGAATCGGCAGCACGATGCCAAACAGGCTGAACATCGGCGCGATGCCTTCGAGGCCAACTGTGTGCACCGCCGAACCGGTGACCTCCATCGACTTCCGCATCGCCATCAACGGCTCGTAACTGAGCGCGATGATCAGGCTGACCAGGAACAGGAACTTGACCGGATGCAGATAGCGTGTGCGCTTGCCGTCGATCCAGCCGCGGGCAACGCGGCCGGGCTCGAGCAACAGTCCCTTCAACGTGGCGAAGACCGGCCCATCAAACGATGTCAGGCTGCTCCACGTCGCCTTCAGGATGTCGCGAAACCGCAGCGGCACCAACTGCAGCCGCTGACCGCACTGCGAACAGAACACTGCCACCGCCACGTCTTGCTCACAGTTGGCGCACGTCGCGGTTGGCATGCGTTACCTGTCCGGCAACGTGACGTCGATGTGGTCGGGCAGGGCCTTGGGGTCAAACGGTCCGACGATCGTCGTGCGGCCGGTGCCTTTGAGATGCACCTTCACCTTGAACCGATCAAGCGGCACCGCCAGCGGCATGATGCCATCAGAGAACCGACCTTCGCGACGCGGCTCGAACAAGTCATCACGCGGCTTGTCGACGCGCAGCGCCTTCGCCCAGATCTTCTCGACCGGCTTGCCAGCGGTGTCGACGACATGCAACGGCACGGTCGGCAACGCGGCGCCCAACTGTAGATCCTGCTTCTTGTCGCTGATCGCACCATCGGTCCACAGAACCGGTTCGCTCGGCAACGCGTCACGCCGATCCGGACACGCGCGCAGCTTGCAGTTCATCGTGATGCGCTTGGCTTTGACCAGCATCTCCGAGTTGAACTCGCCCGTGCCCTCATAGTTGCCGCTGGCATCCGTCTGCCGAACAATCATGCCGTTGTAGGTCTGGCCGTTGTCGGACTCGACCACCCACTCACACATGACGGTCGCGTTGACGGCCGGCTTGCCCGACGCGTCCGTAACCTTGCCGGACACCGAACAGCGTGCGGTGCCTTCGCCCATCGTCATGTTCATCACATCCGCTCCCCCACCGCCACGAATCCCGAAGGCGTTGGTCACGTAGAGGATCGACGCCAGCGCGGCGACGGCAACGAACACGATGCCAAGCGTTGAGGAACTGGAAGACGGCTGGGCTCCGGATTCTGGCGTAGCTTCGGTCATGGCGATGGCGCCAGTATTGCCGGACGTCGCGCGTTGCGGAAGTGCCGGCTTGCTGGCTCGGGTGTGTGGTTGCCGAGCGATGCGGGTTAGAGTCGGCACGGCGACATGTTCACGACCAGACTGCGTTTTCTGACGGCCGGCGAATCGCACGGACCATCACTCACCGGCATCCTCGAAGGCATGCCGGCTGGCGTGCCCCTCGACGAGGCCACCATCCAGAAGGAACTCGCCCGCCGCCAGCACGGCTACGGTTCGGGTGGCCGGATGAAGATCGAGACCGATCACGCACGCATCACTTCCGGCGTGATGGCGGGCAAGACGACCGGCGGCCCGATCGCGTTTGTCATCGAAAACGCGGACTTCAAGAACTGGCGCGACCGTGAAGTGCCGCCGATGACCGTGCCGCGGCCTGGCCATGCGGACCTGACCGGCGCCGCCAAGTATGGCTACGACGAACTGCGCCTGTCGCTCGAGCGCGCATCGGCACGCGAGACCGCGATGCGAGTTGCCGTTGGCGCCGCATGCCGCGCCCTTCTCAACGAGTTTGGCATCGAGCTCGGTGGCTACGTGACACGCATCGGCACGGTTGATTGCGCCGACGAAGAACCGCTCAACGACGCCGCGCACTTGCGTTCGCGATTCACCGCAGCCGAAGGCAACGAGGTTCGCTGCCACGATCAATCCGCCTTCGCCGCGATGCGACAGGCGATCGAAGACACGATCAAGCAGAAGGACACGCTCGGCGGTGTTGTCGAAGTCGCAGCACTCGGCGTCCCGGTCGGCCTCGGCAGTCACGTTCACTACGACCGCCGCATCGACGCACGCATCGCCGGCGCACTGATGAGCATCCACGCGGCGAAGGGCGTCGAGTTCGGCAGCGGCTTCGACGTCACTCTTCGCCACGGCACCAAAGCACAAGACGAACTGCGCACTGACGGTGACAACATCGTGCGCGACACCAATCGCGCCGGCGGCATCGAAGGCGGCATCACCAACGGCGCCCCAATCATCACGCGCACGGCATTCAAGCCAATCGCCACGACGATCGCATCCCTGCAATCCGTCGACCTCGCCACCGGCGCCCCCTCCGCGACCAACTACGAGCGCAGCGACTTCTGCCAGGTCCCGCGCGCCGTCCCAATCGCCGAAGCCATGCTCGCCATCACCCTGGCCGACGCCCTCTGCGAAAAACTCGGCGGCGACTCCATCACCGAAATGAAGCCGCGCTTCACCGCCCTCAAGCAACTGCGCCTCCAAGACCTCCCGATGAACGCCACCCCGTGGCACTTCGGCTACGAATCCTGAAGAGGCTAGTACCGTTCCAGGAGAAGAATTCTCCTCTTCGGATTCGTCACTTCGAACGGACGCCCGGCACCGGTGAAGGAGCGAATATGTTGACTTCGTTCCAGGCACCGTACGGACAACAAGGCACCGTACGGACAACATCGGGTGGTGAACTGTCCGGAATGTACCTGGCTCCGTACAGACAACTGCCCCGGGGGTGCCGGGGCAGGTGTGAGGTGGGTTAGCGGTTCTCGATGATTCGGTCGGTGCCGTTTTCGGCGGTGACGATGTCGAGGTCGCCGTCTTGGTCGATGTCGAGCGGGGTGAGTTGGCCGAGTGGGGCCGTCGTCAGGGTGGTGGCGGTGAAGGCGCCCAGGCTGTCGGCCAGGAGGAGTTGTGCGCCGCCGGTGCGTTCGCCGAACAGGATGTCGGCCTGGTTGTCGCCGTTGAAGTCGGCGACCGAGATGGTCACGGCTTCGAGGTTGGCGGTTGCCGCGATGTTGCTCGGCAGGTTGCTGATCGTCGTGCGTTGGCCCTTGTAGAACTGGATCGTGGCGTTGCCGAGCGGGCTGACGCGGGTCATGACCAGGTCGACGAAACCATCGCCGTTGATGTCGCCGAACGTTGCCGCCGGGGACATGAGTTGCGCGTTGAAGGTGACGATCACCGAGAGCTTGGCGTCGCCGCCGACGTTGCTCTGCTTGAACAGGTAGCTGTCTTGCGGGCTCAGGATCGTGCCGCGGTTGACCACAACAAGATCATCATCACCGTCGCTGTCGACGTCACGAGCAAGGAGCTCGACCGTGTCGCGGAGCAAGATGGTGTTGTTCGGTGCGCTGAACGCATCGGCGAAGAACTGCAGCGACAGGTTGCCGGGCGTCGAAGCGTTGCTGTAGACCTCGTTGGCGCCGACGTTGCCGAAGACCACGTCCAGGTCACCATCGTCTTCGAAGTCGAGAACGGCCACTGCTTGCGTCTGCGTGTTGCCGCCGAGGGTTTGGGCTTGCGTGAACTGACCCGCGCCGTCGTTCTGCCAGACGCTGTTGCTGCTGCCAAAGGCACCGAGGATCGCATCGAGGTCGCCGTCCGCATCGAAGTCGGCAAGCGCCACGGCGCGAACGTCATCGTTGCCGAGGAACGTCGTCGCACCAGGAGTGAACGTGAAGCTGCCAAGGCCATCGCCGAGCCAGACCTGAGCACCGGCACTGGTGCCGAGCAGGCGGTCGACCACGCCGTCACCGTTGACGTCGCCAAACACTTGGGCGCGGCCAACGTCAGCACCGAGATCCGTCGTGCGATCGAAGCGAGTCAGACCACGCGAGCCGGCCAGCGAGTTGCGCAGCGCGGTCGCATCCGTGGAGCTGATGCTGGCGACATCGACGTCGCCATCAGCGTCCATGTCCATCGCCGCAAGCTTGCCACCGGCTGCCGCATCGTAGCCGGCATCTTCGAAGCCACCGTTGCGGTCGTTCATCAACTGCCGCACCGCACCGCTGCTGGCGACAACCAGGTCGGCAAACGAATCACCGTCCACGTCGATCGCACGCAGTTGCGTTGCCGGCGTCGCCACCGTCGCACCGATCGCAAACGTCAGGTTGCCGAGGTTGTCGTGGATCAAAACTTCGCTGCCGTTGCTCGACGCGACACCGAGGAGACCGTTACCGAGGAAGTCAGCCGTTGCGAGATCGACCGCACCGACGGTCGCCACCGTGCCGGCCGCGAGCAATTGGCCTTGGCCGTCACCGCGGAACAGCGTGATGTTGGCGGACGTGCCGAGCATCAGGTCGAGACTGCCGTCACCATCGAGGTCGGCGAGGTGCAGGCACTGCACGTCGTTGATCGCGAGGTTGGCACCAAGGGCATACGTGTTGCCGAGGTTGCGCTGGTGCAGCCAACTCGAAACACCGGCGGGACCACCCGTGATGACGTCGGGAAAGCCGTCGTTGTCGATATCGCCGATCGCGATGGCGCGGGTATCACCAGAGCCGAGGAACGCGCCGGGGTTGAACGAACTCGCGCCACTGCCAGACGTCGTGTTGTTGAAGATCTGCGCGCCAGTCGGAAGACCGACGATCACTTCGGCGCGGGTGAAGTTGTTGAGGTCGGCGGCTGCGACAGCCTGACCGGCTGCACCTAGCTGCGCCGTGCCACCAGCAGTGAACGTTCCATCACCGTTGCCGACAAACTCGTTGAGCTGCGAACCAGTGACCGTGAGCACATCCGGGATACGGTCGTTGCTCGTATCAGCGGCGGCCACGTGCTCGCCAGCTTGCAAGCCACCGTTGTTGGCCACGTAGGCCGGCACGATGTCCGAAGGCGCAGGTGATACTGCAGGCGTCGCGGTGTCCGTGCTGCGAATCGACGTCGCACCGGCTGCGAGTTGGATCGCGGACGGCGAACCATCCTCGACCAGGCCAGCGGCAAAGAGGCCGCGACTGCGCATCACCGGGTTGCTGCCGAGAGTGATCACGACCTCACGATCGTTGGCACCGGCCGCAACCGTCGCACCAGTGCCGAGCGTGTCACCCGCTACCGGCAAGACGAAGTCCGCGGCCGTTGCGCCGACCACGGCAACCGGATCGGAGAAGGCCATCGTCACTTGATCGCCCTGGCTCAACGCCGCGTCACCATCGACGTCGGCATAACGAGCCGGGCCCGTTTGCACCGGCGCGTTGGCCGGCGTGAACGTGATCTGCACCGGCGTGGCCAGGTCGACGCGATTGCCATCGGGGTCGATCGTCGCCGTGATCGTCACGACTTCGGCGACCGTGTTGCTGACCTTGGTCGCGGCAACACCGCCGGCGTTGGTCGTCGTCGCTGCGGTCTCGAGTGCGGCGCTACCAGTCGCAGCAAAGAGGACGGCGCGGTTGGCGATCCGTTGGTTGTCGGTACTGCGCGCTTGCAGGGTCAAGGTCACCTGCGTCTGGCCGTCCGCCGGCGCGGTCAACACGTCAGCAGCCAAGGTCGACAGCGTCGCGCTGGCCACCAGTTGGTTGTTCTGGCCGCCGCCGCCGCCGCCACCACCTCCACGACCACACGAAGCGGCAGCGAAGAGGGTCGAAGAAAGAATCAGAAGTCGTGAGCGAGTGTTCATCGTTGGTCTCGTTTGGGTTGGGTTCTCGTTTTGAAGGCGAGATGGAACGAGCTGGGAACACGCGTGTTGCGACGGTCCTTCGGCCGTTCTCGGCAGAGAAAACGGCGTTTCCGCGTTACGCCGGAATTCTGAGATCGCGGGAATCCGCGGCCGCTACGCAGGCCGTTGCAGCAAAAACAAAACCGCTAGCGGGCGCACAAACGCAGCACGCGAAGCTGTCCCGCGTAGAGCCGAGCCTTCGGACGGGCTGAAATAATTTGCGCCAAGGCATCGTCGACGTCCGCCGCCGCACCGCGAGCGAGCAACAACGCCGCCGCAACCGTGCCCGTGCGACCGTGTCCTTCGGCACAGTGCAGGTAGATGCGCCCTTCGAGCTGCTGCAGTTTCGCTACGTATTGCTGCAACACGACCACAGGCGGCGCCGTGCCGTCGACGATCGGTAGGCACAAGTAGCCGGGATGGCGGCGCTGCTGCGGGTCTGCTGTGTATTCACACGTGAGGTCGACGATGTGATCGACCTCGAGATCAAACTCGCTGTCCAACAAGCGCCGACCAATCACGAGGTCCGGCAACAACTCGTGCCACGGCGCTTCTTCCAGGCGCGGTCGGCGAATGTGCCAGTAGGCCCACACCGGCCCGAGGAACGGCAACAACAAGATCGTGCTCCACTGCGCACGCGTGCCATCGGCGCGCTTGCCAAAGATCCAACGCACGCGGTGATTGCTTTGACCCGTTCGCGTCGGCAGCAACCACGCGATGCTCGCCATCAAGCACGCGAGGCCCGTCCATATCAGTGCGATGACGCCAAGCAATCCGAGTAACGATGCCGCAACGCCGGCTTGGATCGCGAGGCCACCGGCCGCAACGAACGCGAGGGCAATCAATGCAAACACGACACCGAAGGTCATTACTCACGATCTCAGGCCATCTACGCACATAGGTCAAGGCAGACCGCAGATGCCATTCGAACTGGCGCGGGGCTGGACCGACACGTTGTTAGTGGCAATGCTTGGGGCTCGCTCCAATGGAACCGCTGTTCTGTGCGACAACCGCCGCGGTATTCGCCGCCGGCTACGCCCTCGGGTGCCTCAATGCGGGCTACTACCTCGTGCGCCTGACCAGGCGGCGCGACGTTCGCGAATCGGGCAGTCACGGAACGGGTGCAACCAACGTCGGCCGAATGCTCGGCAAGGGCGGCTTCGTTCTGACGTTGTTGCTCGACGCCGGCAAGGGCGCAGCGGCCATCGCACTCGCCTGGCAGTTCGAACTCGGACCAGCGGCGCAGTGGGCCGTCGCGTTCGGCGTCGTCCTGGGTCACATCTGGCCGATGCAACTACGCTTTTGCGGTGGCCGCGGCGTCGCGACGTGGATCGGCGTCATGGCCATGCTCGATGCCGTGCTGCTACTCGTAACGGGGATCGTCACGCTGATCGCTCTTCGACCCTTGGGACGCTTCACCCTCGCAGGGTTGCTCGGCATCGCCATCGTGCCTATCGCAGCACTCGTGCTCGCGCGCGACCTGGAGGTCGTCGCAGGCACAACCGCACTTCTCGCGATCGTAGGAATCGCACATCGCCCCCACTTGCGGCGACAGGTCCGCTCCCCAGACGGCAACAGCAACGCTTTGCACGTGGAACCATGACGAACGCGTTGACCTTCGAAGTCGCCGGCCCAGCCGACTACGACGACATCTTCGCCCTCAACTACCACACGTTCGTTGAGGAGATCCCGCAACATCCGCCGAACGAATCGAAGCGGTTGGTGGATCGATTCCATGATCAGAACACGTATCTGATCGCGCGTGATGGTGACGAGATCATCGGCATGGTCGCCGTTCGCGCAGAGCGGCCGTTCTCGCTCGACGCGAAGGTTCCCGACCTCGACACCTACTTGCCGCCGCATCAACAAGCGTGCGAAGTGCGGCTCTTGAGTGTGCGTTCCGGTCGCCGCCGCGGCCCCGTGTTTGCCGGCTTGATCGATATGATCATGCAGCTGGGTCGCGAGCGTGGGTATGACCTCGCGGTCGTATCGGGCACGACCCGCCAACAGCGACTCTATGAGCACATGGGCTTCGTCGCGTTTGGGCCCGAGGTGGGCAGTGGCGGCGCGCGCTACCAGCCGATGTACATGACGATGGCCGCGTTCGAGCGCGACAGCGCCGCGGCGTTTGCCCGACGCAAGAAGGTGCGCGCCCGCAAACTGCCGGCCGAGCCAAAGAGCTTCCTGCCCGGCCCCGTCGCGATCGATGCACGCGTGCAGGCCGCACTGGCGCAACCCGCGATCTCGCATCGCAGCGAACGGTTCGTTCGTCAGTTGGCCGGCGTGCAACAGCGGCTGTGTGATCTGACCAGCGCCGCCAACGCGACCATCCTCGTTGGTTCGGGCACCCTCGCCAACGAAGCCATCGCTGGGCAGCTGTCGATCGAGAAGCAACACGGCGTCGTCGTCAACGATGGCGAGTTCGGCCGCCGCCTGGTCGATCACGCGACGCGGTGGTCCCTGTCGTTCGACGAGTTCGAACGGCCGTGGGGAACCGACTGGAAACTCGACGAGCTTGAGCAGTTCTTCGCGCAGCGGCCCCAGGTTCGCTGGCTGTGGCTGACGCTGTGCGAAACATCGACAGGGGTGCTGCGCGACCTCGACACCCTGCGCACCTTGTGCCAGCGGCGCGGCATCGATCTCTTTCTCGACGCGGTCAGCGCCATCGGTGCCGTGCCCGTCGACCTGCGCGGCGTGCGCATGGCGAGCGCCGTCAGCGGCAAAGCACTCGGCTCGTTCCCCGGCCTCGCGATCGTGTTTCACGACGGTTCGATCCAGAGCGGCGATCGTTGTCTACCGCGCTATCTCGACCTTGCGATGTATGAGGCCAACGCCGGCGTCGCGTTCACGCAGTCTAGCAACCTCGTCGCCGCGCTCGCCATCGCGCTGCAACGCTACGAGTCTCCTCGCTGCATGACGGAGACCGTCGAACTTGCGGCTTCGCTTCGTGCCCGACTGCGCGAACTTGGACTTCGCACGCTCATCGACGATCGCCTTGCGAGTCCGGCAGTCACGACGTTGGCGCTCGAACCGCCACTATCGACGCGCAAGATCGGAGACCAACTGCACGCGGCGGGGTTCTTGGTCAGCTACGAGAGCAACTACCTGCTCGCCCGCAACTGGCTGCAGGTTTGCTTGATGGGGTCGCACGACCGCGAGGCAGTCGGTGCACTCGTGCGGACGTTGGCGCAGTTGCTGCAGCCAGAGGTTCGCGCGCTGGCGAACGGGTAGGTGCCGTTCCGAAGGGGATAAATTCTCTCCTGGCACCGTACGGATACCCTTCGGTTACTTGGGGGGTTGGAGGAGGACTTTGGGTTGGGGCCAGGGACCTGCAAGGGTGGCGTAGGTGCCGGTGCCGCGGAGGTGGGCGATGAGGTAGGGGGTGCCGCGGCGGATGAAGATGCGGAAGCGGCCCTTTTCGTCGGTGCCGGCTATGCCGCGATTGCCCTTGGCGAGCTTGGCGGTTTGGGATTCGTAGATGATGGTGTCGGCGGAGGGTTTGCCGGTGGGGTCGATGACGGTGCCGCTGACCAGGACGATGCCGTCGCGGGCTTCGTGTAGTAGTAGGGTGGCGGGGCGCGCGGTTTGCCATGGGCCTGATTGCTGCCAGGTCGCACCGCCCTTCTTGGCGGTGATCTTCGTCGCGCCCTTGGCGCACCACAGACGGAACGTGCCATCCGACAACGTGCGGGTCACACCGCAAACGGTGGTGCTCCCTGCGACGGGCTTGCTTGCCATGACCCGCGCGTCGGCCACCGCAGTGCCGTCGAGCGCGACGACCTTGCCAGTCAACAGCAGGAAGTCCTTCGCGTGCGGCTGCAGATCGATCGTCACGTCTGGAGTGGTGTCGCGTGGCGTGCTGTCTTGGTCGAAGCCAACGGCGATGACGTGGTGCCAACCGATCGGGTCGACGACGAGGCTCGTCACGGGGTGACTGCCGCGCACAACGAACAAGCCGCGCTCGTCGGTTGTCACACACGCAACGGTGGCCCGCTGTTTGTTGCGTGCCACGACATCGAGTCCCGTGGCAGGCTTGCCGTCGGGATCGACAACCATGCCAAGGCGCGACCATTGCACGGCCGCTTGGAGATCGACGCCGACTTGCGTCGCGCTGCCGCCGACCACTCCGCGCGTCACAGCTACCGCTTCTTGGCGAACCACGATGCTGCCGATCAAACGCGGCGCCTTGTAGGCGAAGGTGCCGTCCGCCGCGACCAGGACCTCCCCCATCACATCGCCATCGTGGCTGAGAACCGTGACGGTGGCGCCGGCGGACTTGCCGCCGAGACCGACCACCCTGCCATCAATCGTCTGCGCCATCGCGACCGGCAGACATGCGGCTAGCGAAGCGGCCACGGTGATTCGACGCAGGGCAGAGTTGAGCACACGCAAATGCTCAGTGGGCCTCGCGCAGCTGTCAAGGCGCGGCGATCAGCGGATCACGAAGCCGTCGCGCAACGGATCCGACGGATCCATCCAGAACTCCGCCTTGCCAGTCACGTGCGCACGACCACGCACTTCGGGCACGATCGCCTTCGTGCCCGCGAGGTCCACGGTCTCCAGCACTCGCACTTCGAAGCTGGTCCCGAGAATGCTCTCGATGCGAATCCACTCATCCTGCAGTTCCCCGCGAGAATGATGAATCGCCGCGCGACCACTGACGCCGGTGCCTGTCGGCGAACGGTCCACTTCGCCGTCGGCAAAGATGCAGACGTTGCGACTGTGCGCACCCGCTTGCTTGCTGACGAAGATGGTGCCGTAGACGAAGTTGAGGTCCTCGTCGCCGCTTGGATGCCGTAACTCGCACGCCTTCATGACTGCGTGTTTGATCGTCGTACCGTGCCGGATCAGTTGTTGGCAGTGCGCAGGATCGAGCTGCAGGCCCAACGCGTCGGCATCGACGTAGGCATAGAACGCACCGCCGTAGGCAACCGTGCACACAACATCACCAAGTTCCGGCACCGTCACGGTGGTCTCCGCAAACACAAACGATGGCACGTTGACGAACGACACATCCGTGATGACGCCGTCTTCGCGATGCGCCTTCGCGCGAATGCGACCAGCGGGCGTATCGATCTTGATGTCGTTCTCGTCCGCTTCGAACAAGCCGTGCTCGAGGCCGACCTTGACCATCGCGATGATGCCGTGGCCACACATCGTGCTGTAGCCCTCGTTGTGCAGGAACAGCACACCAACGTCGCCATCCGCCGTCGCCGCCGGCATCAACAACGCGCCATACATGTCGGCGTGGCCGCGCGGCTCGAGCATCAGCATGCGCCGCAAGTGATCGAGGTTCTGCTTCGCGTAGGCACGTCGCTGCAAGATCGTGTCGCCCGGGATCTCCGGGTAACCGGACGTGATCACCCGCAGCGGTTCGCCAGCAGTGTGTGCTTCGATCGTCGTGATCTTGATCTCGGTCATGTCAGAGCTCAATCAGCTGTCCCAGTTGTTGCTCGTGTGCATTCGCAATCGCACGCCGTGCCGCGAACAGATCCTGCACAGCGTGGCCAACGGACTTGAAGAACGTGATGTCGCTCGCCTGCGTGCGACCGCGCGCCGGATCCTGCAGCAGTTCGCCCAACTCGAGCCACTGCTCACTCGCAGTCACGCCAGCTTCTTGCGCGGCGACCAACTCCCCCGCTTCATGCAACGCTGACTCACGCAGGTCGACGACGATGCGACTGCACTTCGCGATCGCTGACACATCGAGTTCGCGCATGTCGAGACGGAAGCTGCCGACGCCGTTTATGTGCACACCTTCGCGCAGATCCGCACCAACGACTGCGGGCTCTGCCGAACTGGTCGCAAGGCAAACAACATCGGCGCCGCCGACCGCAGCACCACTCGAAGTCGCGGCCACGAGTTCACACGAGACCTGCGGCGCCATCTCAGCGACGAACGCAGCAACCTTCTCGGCACGTGGCGCATAGACACGCACTTGCTGCAGGTCGCGCACGCTGGCAATCGCGAGCAACTGCGTGCGAGCTTGCGCACCGGCACCGACCACGGCACCAACCCGCGCATCAGAACGCGCCAACAGATCCGTCGCCAGACCTGCAATCGCACCGGTGCGGATCGCAGTCAACGTCGCGCCGCAGCACATGCCGAGCACGACACCAGTCTCGGGGTCGAGGACCAGCACCAGCCCGTTGGTCACCGGCACATCGCGCTCGCGATTGCCGGGGAACACGTTGACGACCTTGGCGATGCGCCCCGCGTCACCACTCGCGGCCCCCATCAACAAGGTTGTCCGGTCCCCTTCGACCAGGTGCACCCGCGGCGGCGCCGCAACCGTGCCTGCAGTCAGCGCATCGAATGCCTCACGGCTCGACGCAATCGCATCCGCCATCGGCAGCGCGCGGCGAACGTCTTCGGAGTTGAGAACGCGCAGCTTCACGGCGGCAGGTTACTGCCCACGTGACGGTGATCCCGCGAAATCACCCGACATAGCTCGCCGCCCCAAAAACCCGGGAACACTCTATGGTGTCCGAGCCAGTAGTCATTGTGATCAAGCCACGCATCGACCGCCTGTTCGCCAAGTACCTCCGCAACGGCAACCCCCAGTTGCTGACGCAGGTACTCGATCAAGCCGCTCCAGAGCTGTGGCGCGTTGCCGCCCACTTGTGCGCCACGCGACATGACGCCGAAGATGCCGTGCAGAGCACCTTCCTCGCGGCCATCGAGGATCAAAGCGCATGGGATCCGAAACGCCCGCTGATGCCATGGCTCGTCGGCATGCTTATCAACCGCACTCGCGAACAACGCCGGAAGCTCAATCGCGAAGTCGATCCGGATCGCGTTTCCGTTGCGGCTCCACCAGACCCCGCGAAGCTGGCTGGCGAACGTGAGTTTGGCGAGTCCTTCGCCAAGGCATTGCGCGACGTCACCGAGCCGTATCGCTCGGTCGTGGAACAGCATCTCGTTCGGGGCATCGGCGCGACCGACATCGCAGCCAAGACCGGCGTGCCAGCGGCAACGATCAGGACGCGACTGCACCGAGGATTGGAGCAGCTGCGCAAGCGCCTGCCTGCAGGTGCGGGCGCAATGGCGATCGTGCCAGCGCACATCCCCGCCGAGTCGATGACCACGGTCTGCACCGCGGTGAAGAACGGGGCGCGCATCAAGAAGGGCGTCGCGGCGTCGACTGCAATCGTTGCAGCTACTGCAGGCTTCGAGCTGAAGAAGGTGTTGCTGCTGGCGGCTGCCACGTTGATCGCGCTGACGACCTGGCAGCTCGTCGACGTCGAGACCGCCGAGGGCAGCCAGAACCAACAAGCTGGCACGCTGCCACCACAACAGGCGCCGCTCACAAACGAAGACAACGCGGCACCAACGGACAACAACTTGAACGTCGTCGCGCAGACGCCAGCGTCCGATCGTGTTGCTGTGTCAGGCGCCGGCGACTTGCACGTGCTCGTGCGAAACGGCAAGACGAAGCAACCGCTGGCAGGGGTCCAAGTGGTGGCACAAACTCAAGTAGACACCCGCGCCCAGACCCAGGAACCGGCCGGAACCGCCACTGCTGCACCCTCGGCGATGGATGCCGTAGATAGCGTGCCCAGCATGGCGAAAGGCACAACCGATGCAGAGGGTCGCGTGCGGCTGCGCATCGCCACAGGCACGGTTCGCGTCGCATCGACCCATGGCAAACCACAGCTGACCTTTGCCACAGTTCATCCTGACATAGCCACGGAGCACGTCCTCGACATCGCCGCGGCCCTGCCGGCGGACGTTCGGGTCGTCAACGAGCACGGCGAGCCGGTTCCGTTCGCAACGATCCTCGGTCGCACTCAGGGCGTTCATCACGAGGTGGAACTCGGCACGGCGGACGCACATGGCCGGTGGCGAGAAGATCGCACGGATCGGGAGATCTACGTGCGCGCGGCAACGCCCGACCTGGCAGCTTCAGCGATTGCCCTGCTAACGGATCACTCGCCCGAAGCCACAGTCACACTCACCAAGAAGAGCGCGAAGATCCATGGCATCGTAATGGATGAGACTGGCACGGCAGTGCCACACGCAACCGTTCTCCTTGCGTCCCAACTGGGAGTGGCCGCATCCGACCTGCCAATCACGGTCAAGTGCGACAACCGCGGCCGCTACAACTGCACGTGGTTACACGAAGGTTCCTACCAAGCGCTCGTGGCGCAGATCGTGGCGGGCCAGGTCAAACGAGCGATGGTGTTCTCAGCGATTGCCGCAACCGGCGACTGCCCGGAAACCAACCTGCAACTGACCCGGGGCGCCTCGGTCGTCGCACAGATGCGTCGCCCCAACAGCCAACCGCTGATCAACCACACGCTACAGCTCGAATACATCGCAACCGACGCCGACCGACGCTTCGCATCGCAATTGATGCGGCATGCAAACACGGACAACGACGGCAGATGCTCGCTGCGCAACATGATGCCCGGGCGCTACAAGCTGACCGCCAGGTTCCACAACGCATCCGTTGAGAAGGACATTGAGCTGATCGAAGGCGGCAGCTTTCGTTTCGACCACACGTTCGCGCCGATGGTCAGCTTGCCGATCGAGATCGTTGACGAAAACGCCAAGCCAAGGGCTGGCGTAAAAGTCACCCTGCACACCGACGACAGCCGAGTCGGGTACAAGACAGACCGATCCGGGAAGGTGCGCTTCAACAACCTCTCTAGTCGACGATACGAAGTAACCCTGTCCACCAATGATGCACACGGCTTCACGCAGGCGCGCCACACCCTCTCACCATCACTGGAGGCCGTGCGGTTGGTGCTGCCGCGGCAGCTCGCACTCGGCAAAGTGATCGGCAGGTTCGACTTGTCATCCGGTCCACCACCCAAGGGATTCGGCGCGACCCTCTCGAGAGTCTCAGCGCCGCTTCTGCGTCCCGATGGCCGGGTCCAGGTAAAGGTCGACGAGGCCACTGGCGACTTCGCTGTCGACCAACTCCTGCCTGGCAACTACTTCCTGCACGCGACGGCCCAACACGTTGGCGTGGCATCGCGCCCCAACATCGAAGTAACTGCCGACAGCACGACAGACGTCGGGGCCATCCGCTTTGGCAGTGGCAAAATCCAGATTCGGGTCCATGGCGAAGTGGCAAACCCGATGGTCACGGGGGCCCAGCCTGCAGGTGTCGACCTGACGATCTTGCGGCCAACGGAGGTCAAGCGCATCGGCGATGCCAACCATCTCGCGCTGGACGATCTCTGCGAAGGTCGCTACCTCGCAATCGTCTGGGGTGAGAACACCCTCCGCGTCGCGTTGCAAGCCACGGTCGTGATCGGCCAGACCGTGCAGCTGAGCGCCCAAGTGGTGCCCGGCGTCCGAACGGAACTGCGACTGCCCGACGGGATGGGCATTGTCGAACTACGCATGCCCAACGGGACCAAGCATCGCGAACTCAGCTTCGACACTCAGTGGGCGCGTGGCTTGGCACCGGGCAAGCATCACGTCCAGTACACCGGCCAAGACGGAAACCGCTTCGAAGCAGAGTTCCTAGTTGGCACGGAGCCGTCAACACCGGTCACGCTACGCAGAGTCCCGCGGTAGAGGCGAAGGTGCGCCTCCGTGCGTTAGCCCGGCGCGTTGCAACGCATCTCAGGACCGGTCGGCAAGTGAACGGTGAAGCAGCTGCCTCGCCCCGGTTCGCTCGTCACCTCGATGTGCCCGCCGTGCGCCTCGACCAGCACCTTCGAGATGAACAACCCCAGCCCCGTGCCAGGAATGTCGGTGTCGCGGTGAAAGCGGGTGTACTTGGTGAACAACTCGGAGAGCTGACCTTTGGTGAGGCCAGTGCCCGTATCTAGCACTGCGATCGTGGTGCCCGTTGACCGGTTCGACGCCACGACGTCGACTTGGCCACCTGATGGTGTGTACTTGACCGCGTTGCTCACGAGGTTGGTAAGCACGCGTTCAAGTTGGCTGCGATCGGCTTGCGCCATGACACCCTCGCCACGGACGCAGAGAGTGATGTCCTTCTGGCTCGCAGTCGCGCGAAACCGATCGACAATCAACGTGACCAGTTCGCCAAGGTCGAGCTCTTCGACGTTGAGCCACGGCGCGCCCTGGTTGATCGCGCCCATATTGAGGTAGTTGCTGACCAGGTCCGTCACCGATTCGAGCGATCCGATGATGGCCTGCGCGAAGTCGAGCAGCGGCTCGTTGTCGTGCAGCTCTCGAACCAACACCTCGGCGCAACCCAGCGCTGCGGTAACCGGGTTGTTGATGTCGTGACGCAACGTCGCCAAGAACTCGTCACGGGCATCGGCGCGCGACGAATCGAGAGCAAGAGCGGCGGAGCTGGCCGCAATGCTGAGAATGCGTACCTGCTCATCAGCATCCGTGGCGTCGGCGTTGACGAGGACGAACAACACACCTTTGGGCCGGCCGCGAATACGCATCGGGGCGGCCAACAGGGTTTGGCCTTCATCCTTGTTCAACTCGTTGGCAAGCCACTGCGGCACCGGTTCGCTGAGCGCGACCACGGCTTGGGATTGTTCTAGGACTGCAGGGAACGGAGACTCCTGCAAACTCAGCTCGCCGACCGACTTGATCTCGCAGATCCGGGGAGCCATGGCCTCCAGCTGACAATGCTGACGCTGCATGTCTACCGAGACATAGCCGACCGCATTGGCCCACCCTTCGTCCCAGATCAGATCAACAAGGGTCTGGCACGCCGCATCGTAGTCCGCTGCATCTGCGAGACTGTCATTGAGCAACCGCAAGAAGGACAGCTCCTCTATCTTCTCTAGCAGCGCGCCTGCCACCTCCGCCTGCGGATCACGACTAGGCGAGGATGGCATAGTTCAGTGCGTGGTCCAAATCGACCGCGAACGTTGCGAGTACACGATCGAGAACCTCGGGAGTGAGTTCGAGCCGTTGCCACGCTGCGGTATCGATGGCGGGAATCTGCGAGTCAAGACTCGCGCCGTAACCGAGTCCGTGTACCAGGCTGTTGGCGACGTGAACGATCGCAACCTCATCCACCGCAGCCGTTGCCTTCTCCGGGCTGTGGTGAAACATGATCGGCTCAGCGAGGCACGCAGGGAAGCGCCACTTCTCGGCCAGGCAACCAAGGTCGCCATGCACAAGTCCGAGCACCTCCATCTCGATTTCGTCAACCGAACGGTTCTCGGTGCGGACGCGTTCAGCAATGTGCTCCAGCGCCTCAGGGAACTCGCTGAACAGAACGACAACGCCGAGCTCATGCATCAATCCCGCGGCGGTCAACTCCTCCGGCACACCACGGCCGGTGACTTCTGAGATCGCACCTGCAGCCACCCCACAGCCCAACGAGTGCTCCCAGAATCCGGGGACCGGCGCGCTCTTGAGATCGAACACGGTGCTAGACAAGACCAGGCTCCGGGCCACGGCCCCACCTAGCATCACGAGCGCTTGTGTCACGCATGAGATCGATCCCTGTTCGCCGTAGAACGCGGAGTTCGCCAACCGCAGGATCTGCGAAGTCAGCGCCTGATCGAGTTCGATCAGTTGCGCGACGTTCTCGAAGTCGATGTCAGAATCCTCGAGCGCACTAACGATGCGCTGCTGCAACAACGGCAGGGTAGGCAGTTTCTTGAGACGACTCAGCCTCTGGCGCAGTTCGTCGGGGCCCAAGTCTGTGAATGGCTTGCGCTCGCTAAGTGAGGAGGCGGTCATGAGTCGCCGCCCTCTGGATCTCGCATCGCCGCTACAACCGGATCGGCTTCGAGCAGCTCTGCTTGCGCCGTGAAATGACGGGCGATCGCCATGCGCAACTGCACCATCGGCTCGCTCTGTTCGCTGTCCTGGTCCCGTTCAAACCGTTCGTTCAACTCCAGCAGTAGTTGCCGCAGATCCCGAATGATCTCCCACGACGGCAGCTCGTCCGCGCCCTCAACGACGACGCTCAGCAGTCCCATGTCGCGCAACATGCGCACCATTCCATCGCGAAGGAAGCTGCCTCGCCCGGCTGCAGGCTTGCCGTCGCAATCCCAAATGGGACTAGCAAGCCGCATCGTCGGATTGACGAATTGAATCAGCACCCGGACCGCCATGAACCCCCACCCCTCCTTGTAGCCCCACACACTCACACCAGATAACGCATGGTGTTCTTGCGGACAGGTCAGAGCTGAATATCGACGTGAGACTCCGCGGCCCTTGACCGAATGCTGAGGTAGAGACGAGCCGCCGACATCGTGCCGCGCACGTCTCCGCGGAAGAGGCACAGACTACGGATTCGGACTAAGCAAGATCCCGCAACCGACCTAGGTGAGTGCCAGACGAGATCGCCAAATCAGCCAGTCACCGTCGCAAAATCGAGATCGAACCGCGCCAGGTACTTCCGCAACCGATCCGTGTCGTTGGTCGACGCCCGCCGCGCACGCGACGCGGCAAACAGCTCGCGCCCCGCCGCCGACAGCGAACGATGCCGGCGACACGTCCGCACGACCTCAGCCAACTGCACCCGATCAAAGCGGTCGAGCTGATCAACACGGACCGTTCCGACGAGTTCGGCGAGCAGCTCATCATCACCGGCAGAAGACGGTGAGTCGCCCGCATCGCCGCGGCGCCAATCGGCCTCAAGCCGCGCAATCTCACCGCGCACGTCGCTTTCGGTGATGCGCCCGCCATCGGCCAACGTGCACAAGCGCGTCATGCTCGCGTTGAGGTCACGGAAGTTGCCAAACCAGTGGCCGCTGCCGGACGTCGCGAACTCGAGGTAACGCCGACGCGCCTCCGCGGCGAAGTGCACGCGGCGGCCAACCTGCGCCGAGTAGCGCACGAGCTCGTAGTCGACGTTGGGCTCGAGGTCTTCGATGCGGTCGCGCAAGCCGGGCAGGCGATACGTCCACAGATTGATCCGCGCGAGCAGGTCCTCGCGAAACGTGCCCTTGGCCACAGCGCTGCCAAGATCGCGGTTGGTGCCCGCGATCAATTGGAAGTCACTCTCGGCTTCCTTGTCACTGCCGAGCGGCAAGAAGCGTTTCTCTTCGAGCGCGCGCAACAACATCGCCTGTTCGTCGAGACCGAGTTCGCCGATCTCATCGAGGAACAACAGACCCGTGTTGGCCGCCCGCAACAGGCCAGGCCGATCGTTGGTCGCGCCGGTGAACGAACCCTTCTTGTGACCGAACAACGTCGAGTGCGAACCATCGCCGCGGATCGTCGCGCAGTTGACCTCGACAAACGGGCCTTGCAGTTGGTGACGTTGCTTCTTGAGTTCGTAGATCTGCTTGGCGAGCTGCGACTTGCCAGCACCCGTCGGCCCCATCAACAGCATCGGTGCCGTCGACAGTGGCGCCACGCGTTCTACCTGCGTGATCAATTGGTTGAACGAGGCGTTGCGCGTCTGGATGCCCGACTTCAGCAACGACTCACCTTGTTGATGTTCTTGCGCAAACCGCTTCGCCAGGCGATCGAAGCGCGACATGTCGAGATCGATGATCTGCCACGTGCCGATGTGGTTGCCGTCCGCGTTGGACTTGCGGCTTGGTCCGGTCTGCAGCAGTCGCGCCGGGAAGTGGCGCGTCTCCGTCAGCAAGAACAAGCAGATCTGCGCGACGTGCGTACCCGTCGTCATGTGCACGAGCACGTCGTCCTTCTCGGGGTCGAGCTGCAGGTCGTTGGCCAGGGACAACAACGCGTCGAACACCTCTTCGAAGTCCCAAGGATCGCGTAGCGATACGATCTTCTTCTCGACTTCGGTCTCCGGCGACACGGTCGCGATGTCCTGCTCCACCTGGTTGTAGAGCTTGCCGAACTTCCTCTCGGTCATCAGCACGAGACGCTCGACGAGCAGGTCCTCGTGCATGCACATCGAGACGTTGGGCCGCCAACTGTCCCAACGGCCCCCACGACCCGGGCGATCGAGTTGCGCGCCGAGGAAGCTGATCACCGTGAATCCGCGTGGACTATCCATCTGGATAAGGCGTTCTATCCCGCAGGAGAGGTCGCGCCAAGGGAACTCGATGCCATCGGTGCAGCGAACCGCAAACGGCGGGATAGCCTTGTGCATGCCCCACATGCCCCTAATTCAAGCAGCTCGCACGCGACGCACGGGGCAGCGTCCAGACTCGCCGCCGGCCCATAGCCGCAGCACCCTTGTCATGGGTGCGGTCTTCGCACTCGCACTGGGCTCCTGCAACCGGTTGGCGCTCGATGATCCGCGCGTGACCTGCCATGTCGCCGCCGAACCGATCCGGATCACGATGCCAGCTGACATCCGGAAGCAGTATTTGGCCCACAAAGAGCGCACGAACGTCCCGGCGGCACTTCGCGAATGGCAGGTCGGGACGATCCAATTCGGCCCCGAGCCGGCGGGACCCTGCAAGTATCACGCTCGCGGCAACAACAGCATGCGGTCTATCCGCAAGAGCTACTCGATCAAGCTACCGAAGCGGCAGACCGTGCTGCCTGGCGTCAAGATGCGCCGCGTGTTCCTGCTCAACCTCGCCTCCGACAGGCACGAGTTCGAGATGCGGTTTGCGCACGAGTGCCAGAAGGCCGCCGGCGTGTTTTCGCCAGAGCAGCTGCTGACACGCGTCATCGTCAACGACGAGGACGACGGCCTCTACCTGCTCTGCGAACGCCACCACACCGCCATCAGACGGGCCCACCCCGACACGACCCTGGTCGTGAGATGCGGCGTCCAAAACTACGCGACAGCCTGGCCATCGGTATCGATCGACTGGCGTGCAGTGCGAGAACTCAGGCGGGCCCTCAAGCTCGAGGACGTCGCAGAGCGAGCCAGAAGCCTCGACGGCATCCTTGATGTCGACGCCTTCGTGCGGTGGATGGCGTGCAACAGCCTGCTGATGAACGCTGACACGGTCGACGAACTGTTCCTGTTCGAGCAACGCAAACCGGGCGAGAAGATTGGTCGGTTCGGCGTCATGGGCTGGGACTTTGATGACTTGAATGCCCCACCAAGCCACCCTGAGAGGGTGCTCGATCACCCACTTACGTGGGCTGCGGAGTCTGATCTCGAGAAGGCTGTGCTCACCACCGAGCCGCTGCTGCAGCGCTATCGCGAGACGCTGGGCGAACTGCTACGCAACGAGTTGTCGATGGCGATGATCGATGCGCGGCTTGATTCGTTGCGCGTTGCACTCAACGCTGCGGAGCCGGACGAGGCTCGTGACAGGGCCATGGACGAGTTCCGCGAGAGCATCGCCAACCGCCACCGACACTTGCTGGAGCAGCTGCGGGACTGATTCCGGCCGTGGGCTCCATCTATCCTTTTGGATAGTTTCATATACGGCTCTCTACAGTCGTGCGGTGACGGCTTCCTCCCCGCCAGACTCCATGGTCCCGTAACCCACTTCAGGTTGGTGACTTAACGATTCTTGCGCAAAACACATCGCTTGTGGCACGGCACTCGCTCTAGGGATCCTCAGTCGCGGCACGTCGCCGCCACCAAGGACCCAATCGAATGGCCAACAAGAACCTGTTCCAAACCATCGTCGGCAAGCTGACCAAGCGGCCCGACGCGATCAACGAAGCCGGCGCTCCGGCCTACTCGCTTACGAGCGAGCAGGCGTTGGCGCAGCTCGCGGTGACGGGGTGCTTGAACGGCACCTTCTACGCAACGGCCAAAGACCAACTCGACGCAGTGCTCGACCTTGCCAACAAGTGCGAGCCCGAGTTCGTCGCCAAGGTCGCGGTCTACGCTCGTCATCAGGGCAGCATGAAGGATATGCCGGCACTTCTGTGCGCGGTGCTCGCGGTCAAGGACGGCGAGCTCCTGCAGAAGGTGTTCGGTCACGTCATCAACAACGGCAAGATGCTTCGCAACTTCGTCCAGATCGTTCGCTCCGGCGTCGTTGGTCGCAAGTCGCTCGGCACGATGCCGCGTCGACTCGTGCGGCAGTGGTTGGCGGAGCGCAGCATGGATCAGTTGTTCCACGCGTCGCTCGGCCAGAAGCCGTCGCTGCGTGACGTCATTCGCATGGTTCACCCAAAGCCGGCGGATGCGCAACGTGCCAACTTCTACGCCTACCTGCTCGGCAAGCCGTTCGATCGCGAGCAGCTGCCGGATGAGGTCCGTCAACTTGAACTGTTCAAGAACGACGAGGCGTCGCTGCCGGACATCAACTTCCAGTTCTTGAGTGCACTGCCACTCACGTCTGCCGAATGGCGGGTCATCGCTCAGCGCGCCAGCTGGACGACCCTGCGCATGAACATCAACACCTTCCAACGCCACGGCGTGTTCGACTGCGATGAGACCACGATGCTCATCGCCGAACGACTCGCCGACCCACAACGCATCATCAAGGCCAAGGCCTTCCCGTACCAGATCATGACCACGCTTCTGAACATCCGATACGATGCTCCGGGCATCCTGCGCGATGCACTCGAGCAGGCGATGGAGATCGCAACCGCCAACGTTCCGGCTCTGCCGGGCAAGACGGTGCTCGCGATCGACATCTCCGGTTCGATGCACTCGCCGGTCACTGGCTACCGTCAAGGCAGCACGTCGGCGACGACGTGTTTGGACGCGGCGGCGGTGATGGCGGCGGCGGTGTTGCGACGCAACCCAGGGGCGACGGTCATGCCGTTCCACTGGCAAGTTGAGCCGGTCAAACTCGATCCGAACAAGTCGATCGTCAGCATCTCACAGCGACTGCGCGAGATGCCCTCGGGCGGCACCAACTGCTCGGTGGTGTTGAAGGAACTGAACCGCAAGCGCGCGAGCGCCGACACGGTCATCTACTTCAGCGACAACGAGTCGTGGATCGACGCCGATCGAAACGGGATGAGCACTGGCACGCTGCGCGAATGGCGCCGCTTCAAGGTGCGCAACCCGAAGGCGAAGCTCATCTGTATCGACATCCAACCGTACACCACGGTGCAAGCACCGGTTGCTGACGACGTGACTCACGTCGGCGGCTTCTCGGATCAAGTTTTCGACGTTCTGCGCGAAGTCACTTCTGGTGACGGCACGCCGGACCTCTTCGTGGATCGCATCCGCAAGGTTGCGGTCTGAGTTCATCACGTTGGTTGGCCCACATCGCATGCAGGATGTTGGCTACTCCGCATCGCGAAAGCGATGTGGGGTCACCAACACAACGCTCTTTGGTCGGGGAATGCCCGTCGGGACTACATTTTGATTGCCGAGACGCAGGTTCAAATCCTGCCGCGTGTATTCGCGTCGTCTAGTCCGGCCTAGGACACGGGGCCTAACGGCCACGTCTCGACAAAACTCGTCCCCGACCTTTCACCTCCGCGGCGAATGCCCGGTGGGACTACATCACCTACCTTCTTGAAACGAAGTTAGCCCGTCGTGATTGGCGGGCACCTGCCTGACGGCAGGACTGTCTCACCACCAACTCGTCGCCGCATTTTCATACTGACTGTTTGGAGCTTGGAACGGACTTCCAAGACACGTGACTGCAATGACTGACTTCAACCACATCGAAACGGGCGGCGTGCCCATCAAGGCTTGGGTACGCGGCGTTCACACGGACGACAACGCCATCCGCCAGCTGCAGAACGTCGCTCGCTTGCCGATCGTGCACTCGCACGTCGCGGCGATGCCCGATGTGCACTGGGGTATTGGTGCAACCGTCGGCAGTGTCATTCCTACCAAGGGTGCGATCATTCCGGCTGCGGTCGGGGTCGACATCGGTTGCGGCATGATGGCCGTTCGCACGTCGATGACGGCGAGCGACCTGCCGGACAACTTGAAGGGTGTGCGCACCGAGATCGAGCGCGTAGTTCCTCATGGCCGCACGCAACGTGGCGGCAAGGGCGATCGCGGCGCGTGGTTCAACCCACCTGCCAAGGTCGAGGATGCGTGGCGCAAGCTGCGTCCGGACTACGAGAAGATCATCGAACGTCACCCGAAGTTGGATCGCGGCCAAACCGTGCGCCAACTGGGCACGCTCGGCGGCGGCAACCACTTCGTCGAGGTCTGCATCGATGAAGAGCAACGCGTCTGGATCATGCTGCATAGCGGTTCGCGCGGTGCCGGCAACCGGATCGGCATGCACTTCATCGGCCTGGCCAAGAAGGACATGGAACGTCACGTACACAACCTGCCGGACAAGGATCTCGCGTACTTCACCGAAGGCGCGGATCACTTCGACGACTACGTGTTCGCGGTCGACTGGGCGCAGCGTTTTGCGCGCACCAACCGCGATTTGATGATGGCCCATGTGATGGATGCGCTGCAGAAGCGTGACGACCTGCCGACGTTTTCGCACGGCGAAGTCGCCGTCAACTGCCACCACAACTACGTGCGGCAAGAGGAGCACTTCGGTGCATCGGTGTTCGTAACGCGCAAGGGCGCGGTGCGAGCTGGACAAGGTGATCTCGGGATCATTCCGGGATCGATGGGTGCCAAGAGCTTCATCGTTCGAGGCAAAGGTAACGCTGACAGCTTCCACTCGTGTAGCCACGGGGCGGGGCGCGTGATGTCGCGTGGCGAGGCGTTCCGACGCTTCTCCATTGATGATCACATCGCCGCGACGGAAGGAGTGGAGTGCCGCAAGGATGGCAAGGTCATCGACGAAACGCCGATGGCCTACAAGGACATCGATGCGGTGATGGAAGCACAGCGCGACCTGGTCGAAGTGATGCACACGCTCAAGCAAGTCGTGTGCGTGAAGGGGTGAATGTGATGTTGAAGATTGATGGAACGACGGGTGAGGGTGGCGGACAGGTCCTGCGCACAGCGTTGGGCTTGTCCGTCGTGACCCAGACTCCGTTCACGATTGAGAAGATCCGTGCGGGTCGCAAGAAGCCTGGGCTGCAGCGCCAGCACCTCACTGCGGTGCAAGCTGCGGCACGGGTGGGTTGCGCCCACACGGATGGCGCCGAGATCGGCTCCACGACACTCACGTTCGAACCGAGCGCATACGTCGGTGGCACCTACGAGTTCGCGATCGGCAGCGCCGGTAGCACCACACTGGTTCTCCAGACGGTGCTGCCGGCGTTGTGGGCCGCGAGCGAGCCGTCGACGGTCACGATCTCGGGTGGCACGCACAACCCCATGGCACCACCGTTCGACTTCTTGAAGAAGACGTTCGCGCCGGTGATGCATCGCATGGGTGCGGGTCTCGAAATGCAGCTCGACCGTCACGGGTTCTACCCGGCCGGCGGTGGCCGCATTCGAGCCCGCGTGTCGCCCGCTTCGTGGCTGCCGCTCAAGCTCATGTCCGCGCCCAAACCGGCGGAGGTCACTGCACAGATTCTGTCCAGTGGTCTGCACCCGCGGGTCGGCGAACGTGAGTCGAAGGCGGTGCGCCGTGGTCTGGATCTCCGTCCGAGTCAGGTCGACGTTGTCGACGTGGATTCGGCGGGCCCGGGCAACGCGGTGATGATCAACGTACAACTTGGCAAGGTCGAAGAAGTCGTCACGCAGATGGGCGAACGCGGTGTGCTCGCGGAGCACGTTGTGTCGCGCGCTGTGCAAGAGACGAAGGCTTTGCTCGATGCCAAGGTGTTGGTTGGTGAGCATCTCGCCGACCAGTTGCTCATTCCGATGGCGATGGCGGGTAGTGGTTCGTTCCGGACGTCTATGCCGAGTTTGCACACGCAGACGAACGCTCAGATCATCGAGATGTTCTTGCCGGTGAAGTTCTCTATGCGAGAGGACGAGGCGGCAGGGAACTGGGTGGTTGAGGTGGTTCCGAGGTAGGCCTGTGCACGCTGCCACCATCGACGCGCAAGTGGCCGCCGCTCGCGCACTGCCGACGGCCTATCAGGTCAGCGTCGCGTTGACCGATGTGGCGGAGCGGGTGCACGGCGCCAATCGCGGTCTCGCGGACGTAATCGTCCGCGAGGCCATCGGTCGTACGCGGCAGATCGAGTCGCCGAAGTCGCGCGCCTATGCGCTGCGGACGATGGTCAACTACTCGTTGACCATGGACGCGGACATAACGCGCTGCGTGTTGGAAGAACTGGTCGCGCTGCATCGCACCGTCGCAGATATCACGGTTCGCGAATCGTTGCTTGGCGCCCTCGTAACCTCGCGGCGCCATGATGAACTCATTGACGGATCCCTTACCGACATCGACTGCGACGTGTATCGCGCCATGATTCGCGATGCGATCGACGATGCACGCCAGCATGATCGAATGCACCAACCGCCCCGCCAGAACGGTAGCAATCTAGAATCATACGAGTGTGCGACCCTGAAGGAGTCGTGCACGATCATCTACGCTGCTGCCGAGGGCAGCGGCCACCGCTGGGATCATGAGTGGCACTTCCAATGGTGCCGCTCTGCGGACACGTGCGGAGTTCGACGCGATGGAGACACCGATTGGACGCGTTGCGAACACCCGGATGTCGGCCGTCCGAACACAGTAACCAAGTTCCAGCCACCGTATCGATGAGCATGTCCGTTGAGGAATGGGTGAAGGCCGTCTTCGATCGACCCGTCACCGAGCCGGCTTGGTACTTCGATATCGATGTGCCGGACATCGAAGTGCTGCCGCAGGACGAGGCGCGGCTGTACGCGGAGACGTTCGAACGAGCCGGCGAACTTCTGGCGCCGTTCACGCCGCAGCAACTGAACCAGGGACTCAACTACCTCAGCAGCAATTCGTGTTCGGACCACATGTTCGCGTTGCTCGATCGAACGGTCGACGTGGAGTTGCGGTTGCGGGCACTGCGCTCGTTCGTGCCGCTGTTTCGTGACTTGATGGCGAAGGTGTGTTCGCCGCACTTGGGTCACCTCGATGAGCCAGGTGCCAACCCTGTGAATCTGGCGTGCTACATGTGGTGGGACGTGTTGCCGTTTCCGGATATTGATCGGTGGCAGACGGACGTTGCGTTCAAGGATGCGGGGCTCGACGTGATGCGTCAGATTCTGGCGGTGCCGCACGATGCCGTTCGTGAGAGCGCGCTGCATGGTCTCGGTCACTGGCACATGTACTACCCTCGCGAAGTGAACGAGATTGTGCGGACGTTCCTTCGTTCGAAGCGGAAGTTGCGGCCGGAGCTGCGAGACTATGCAGAGGCTGCTGCGCAGGGTTCCGTGCAGTAAGGATTGACGATGACGACCACGTGCTTGGTGACAACTCGGGATGCGGCGGATGGCGAACTGCGCCAACTGCGTGAACGTTGCCCAAACACAGTGGTCGCGACGGCGATCGCTGTGGTGATCGGGTTTGGCGTCGGGTTCGGGCTTGGCGCGCTGGTCGAGTTTGGTCGTACGGCTTGCATCGTGAGCGGGGTGGCGTGGTCGCTTGCGTGCCTCGGTGGCATGCGCGGTTCAGTCACGCAGCTTCGGCAACGAACGCGTGACCTCGCAACTGGTCAGATCGAAGTGCTCGAGGTTCGCGACGCGGTGCCGTTCTTGATTGCGCCACGCGAAGTGAGTGACGACCCAACTCTGTTCTTCGAGTTACCCGACGGCCGCACGCTTGTGCTTGTTGGCGCGTGGCTGTCGGAAACACAGACGTTTGGCGATGCACCGCGCGCGGCGGAAGAGGGCTACGAGGAATCGTCCTTCGACGCGTACGCGAACCACCTGCAACCACCGTGGAGCTTCCCGACGTCGGCGTTCCGGCTGACACGCTTTGCGGCGACCGGTGTCGTCACGCGAATCGAAGTGCTCGGCGACTATGTGGCGCCGCAGACGGCCAACGTCAGTCCCGTTCGAATACGCGGCGATCGGCAGAGCTACCTGGTCGCTGGCCGGTCGTCATGACCGTGACCTCGACCCAGAGACTCGGCTGGCACGAGTAGCCGGCGACCCACCACGCGCCATCGTCGACGAACACGCGCACGCCTTCGCCGCCGCCTTGGAAGTTGCCTCCCATGCCCGAGACGAAGCAGAAGCCCTTATCTGCGGGCAGCAGTCGGATCGGTTTGTCGCCGTGCGACCAGCGGACGATGCGGGGTTTGGCGAAGGCCGGTTGCGGCTCCGCTCGCTCGGCAAGCATCACGGCGGGGATGGTCATCGCAACGGCGGCGAACGGACCGAGCAGTTTGGCGATCGGGTTCATGCCCAACAGACAGCGGACGGCGGTGGGCCTTACAGGAATCTCAGCGGTGGCGGCGAAAAAGGTGAAAACGGTCCAGGCACCGTACCTATCACTGGGGGGCGAATAAGTTGACTTCGTTCCAGGCACCGTACGGTCAGTTGCTGGGTACGCTGGGGGGATGCGTATCGTCCTCGCTGCATCACTCACGGGATTCTTGCTGGTCGCTGACGCGTTGCGCGGGCAGAGTCCGGCGCTGGCCACCGCCGCACCGGGTAAGCAGGTCGAGCAGTCGCTCAGCACTGCTGATGGCGGGGCGATGCCGTACTTGCTCTACCTGCCGGAGAGCTACAAGAAGGACGGGGACAAGGTGCCGGTCATGTTGTTCTTGCACGGCCGCGGCGAGAGTCGTGGGCCACTGAGCGTCGTTGCCAAGTGGGGTCCGCCGCGGCGTCTCGCCAGCGGCGAACACATGAAGTATCTCGTCGTGTCACCGCAGTGCCCGGCGAAGTCGTTCTGGTCGAAGGCCGATCAGCAGAAGCGGCTGCTCGAATTGCTCGCGCACATCAACAAGACCTACAACGTCGACCAGGACCGCATCTACCTGACCGGGTTGAGCATGGGTGGCTACGGCAGTTGGCGACTCGCCGCGGACCATCCGCAGATGTTTGCCGCCGTTGCGCCGATCTGCGGTGCCGGGGATCCGAAGGACGGCAAGAAGCTGAGCAAGTTGCCGATCTGGGCGTGGCATGGCACCGAAGACCGCGCCGTGCCGCACAAACGTTCGGTCGAAATGGTCGAGGCGATCAAGGCCGCAGGTGGCACCAAGGTCCGCTTTACCAGCCTCGCGCACATCGGACACTTCTCGTGGCAAGCGGCCTATCAGTCGAACGACCTCTATCGCTGGCTCGACCAACAGCGCGCATCACAGAACCGCTAATTGTCCGTACGGAGCCAGGTACATTCCGGACAGTTCGCCACCGCCGCGCGACGAACTGTCCGGAATGTACCTGGCTCCGTACGGACAAGTTGACTTCGTTCCAGGCACCGTACGGTCCGTTCCGGATGGGGTTATTGGAACTGGCGGGAGAGGCGTTGGGCGCGGCGGACGATGCGTTGGTCGGGGTCGCTTGCAGCGCGCTGTAGCAATGCTTGCCGTTGGGCGGCGGGCAGCATGCCGACGAGTGACGAGAGGGCGGTGGAGCGGAGGCTCCAGTCGGTGCTGTTGTCGAAGACGGACTTGAGGGCCGTTCGTGAGTCGGTGCCGGCGGGGAGCTTGGCTAGTTGGCGCGCGGCGTAGTCGCGCATGGCACGGTTGGGGTCGGCCGTGACGATGTTGATCAGGGATTGGCGTGTGGCCGGGTCGACCGTCTTCTGGCAGAGCAGGGCGGAGAAGGCGAAGGTGCGCATCTCGTAGGACATGCCCGACTGGGTCCAGCTGTTGAGCTGGCCGCGGGCGATCTCGCCGAAGTTGGATTCTTGCAGGGCCGTCTCAACGCGCATCCGGTACTCGTCGAAGCCGGGGCGGTCCGCGGCGAGGATGACTTCGTCGACGATGTGGCGGGCTTCGTCGCTTTGCTTGCGGCGCGTCCAGTAGCCGAGGCTCTGAGCAAGCACCGCGGCGACGCCGTCGTTGAGCTCGTTGGTGAGGGCCGTGCGGAAGCGCGTGCGGGAGAACTCTTGATGCACGGAGAACTGCATCGCGTTGACGGCGGCCATGCGGACGTCGGCACGATCCGTGTCGAGCAGCAAGTTGCCGAGCGCTTCTTCGACGCGAGGGTCCTTGATGATGTTGCGAACGGTGATGCCCATGCCGCCTGGACCGTGCGCGGCGAAGTGTGGCGCAGCTTCCATGTCGAAGACGTCGTCTTCGTCAGGTGGGTCGCGGAGGGCGCCGAGGGCTGCGATGAGTGCGACGACGGTTGTTGCGTCCTTGTCGAACTGCGTCAGGGCCGCGAGCAGAACGTCATCGACGCCGTCGACCGCCAAAGTGCCGAGCACCATCGCGAGGGCACGGCGCAGTTCGGCGTCGGTCTCTTCGGCGAGCAACGCGGCGTAGGCTTGCGAGAGCGCGGCTTCATCCGTGCGCAGGAGCTTGCGCAAGTCGGCAGCTGCGTCAGCAGCCTTGCCGGCAGCAATCGCGCGAGCCAGGGCATCGAACTTGGTCGCGAACGGGTCGGGGGCGGGCTCGCCCTTCACTTCCGTTCGCTTCGGCTGGTCGACCTTGGGCTCGACCTTGCCGGGCTGAACTTCGACCTCCTCCGTCGAAGTCTCAGACGCGCCAGTTGGCGCGTCCGAGGTTGTCGTCAGCCACCAGGCGACCGAGAGGGCGGCCGCGAGCATGATCGCAGCCGCACCGGGATGGAGTCGTGTCGCCAAGTGACGTCTCAGTCCTAGGTGTTGACGTGCTCGGCGACGCCGTGGCCCCAACCGTTGTCGCGGCCGGCCGGCCCCGCGTCATCCGCGTAGTTGATCAACGTGTTGAGAACGTTGTTCGGGCTGCCGTTCCAGAGCGCCGCGGCGCAACCGGCGACGTGCGGGCACGCCATCGACGTGCCGTGCTCGACCTTGTAGCCGCCACTCTTCCAGCACGAGTTGACGTTGTAGCCGGGAGCCGACAGTTCGACGTCCGGGTTGCTCGACGAGAAGCACATCAGGGCATCGTAGGAAGCGGCCTCAGTCGAGGTCGCGCCAACGCTGACGACGTTGCCGAGGTATGCCGGGTAGTCGATCTCGTGGGTGTTGAGGTCGCAGTCGCCGGCGTTGCCAGCAGCCGCCACGAGCAAGCTCGAGCCAGCAGCGTTGTTGCACGCCGTGACGAGGGCCGACGAGCTGACCGGGCCACCGAGGCTCATGCTGAGGATGTCGGCGCCGTTGGCCGACGCCCAGTTGATACCGCTGACGATGTCGCTGTACGAACCGTTGCCACGACGATCGAGAACCTTGACGGCGAGCAGCGACGCGTTGTGGACGACGCCGACGACACCTTCCGTGTTGTCGATGGCGGCAACCGTGCCGGCGCAGTGCGAACCGTGACCGTTGTCATCGTCGCCGGCGCCGTTCTTCACGAAGTTGACGTCGCCAACGATGTTGGCGGCGAGATCCGGGTGATCGAGGTCGATGCCGGAGTCGATGATCGCGACCGTGACGTTGCCCGTCGTCGCACCACCAACGCGCGTGATGCCAGCGGGGGTCGTTTGCGGGGCGGTGCCACCACCGCCGCCACCACCACCACCACCGCCATTTCCGGGGCCACCGCCACCGGGGCCGCCACCGTTACCGGGGCCGAACGCCGACGCGACGTGGTCGATCTCGACCGTCTCGATTTCGGGGTGCTGGCGCAGCTTCGCGGCCGTCGCGGCCGAAACCGTCGCCGTCACCGCTTCGGCGCCGAAGATGGCACCGTCCTGGGTCACACCGTGCTGAGCCAGCACGGCCGCGGACACGGAGTCCTTGAAGGTGACGATGAACGGGAGCTTGCCTGGCTGTTGGGCCAGGACCACCGAGCAGAGTGAAACGGTGGCGAGAGCGATACTTGGGATTCGCATGGGTTCCTTTGAGATGAAGGATGAGAAGAGGTACCCGCCGCAGCGAGCAGGGCGAATCTACTCAGTCGATGGGATGCTGTCGCGACCCCTTTCCCCCGAATTTCATACGTCTTGCCGCAAGCAGAACGTTTTCCTGATCACTGCTCGGAATGCCCCTGGACACCCGGCAAGCCGTCGATGCTCTGCTCGTTTTTGGAACTCCAGTAGTCGGCGACACCAGCTTCACCCTTCTTGTCGGCCCAGTTGGCCAGAGTGGGACGGTCGCGGTCGTACTTGTAGATCGGGACGCCGTAGCCGCAGGAGTCGCTGATGCGGGTGACGTTGATGCGGAGAACGGCGCGGACGCCGAGCGTGCGTTGGCCGAGCTGCTCAAGCAACGAGCCGAAGTCCTCGTGATCGGGGCGCAGCACCTCACCCTTGCCGTGCAAGCGAACGATGCGCGGACCACCCTCGAACGCGCAGAACATCAGCACGATGCGACCGTTCTCCTGCAGGTGCGCGATCGTCTCGACGCCACTGCCAGTGAAGTCGACGTAGCACACCTGATTGGGGCCGAGCACGTGGAACGACTCACAACCCTTCGGCGAGCAATTGACGTGGCCGTCGTCACCCGAAGGAGCCGTGGCGACGAAGAAGAGATGCTGTGCGGCCAGCCATTCGGCCAGCGCATCGTCGATCACCGGGAAGATCTTGCCCACGCGGGCAAGGTTACTAGCGCACCATGCCGCCAACCACCGTGCTCGCGGACAGTGGGAAAGACGACCCACTCACGCCTTGGAACCACAGGCCGACTGCCGGCGGCAAGGTGGCCGATGGCAACTGCCACGTCACCGAGGCCTGGCCGGTGCCATCCGTCATCAACGCAGCTGCGGGGAAGCATCCCGCTGCCGACAACAAGAACGGCAGCTGCAGGTCGAGAGAGTTGAAGACGTCGACCTGGTTGGAGCCGAACAGCAGCACAAACGCGTTCGCATCGCCCCGGAAGTCCAGCGTGTACGGCTGACCTCTAGTGACACCACCCGAGGCCCACATGCCGAGCATCTTGCCCGATTGCACGTTGCAGGGAGACGATAGCGTGCAGCGAACGCACTCAGCATCGCCGCCAAGGATCGAACACGTCGCACCCCCACCGGTGACGATCGAATCGCTCAGCCGGATGATGCTCGTGGCGTCGGCTTCGATCGCGGACGAGCTGAGCGGGCCCGTGCCACCGACGAGTTCCAGACCCGTTCCGATCAGCGTCGCATTCGCCAACTCGAGCGCCGGCGAGGTCGCACCATTCGCACCGCGCATGACACAATCAACGGCAGTCACGATCGCATCGTTGACGACGACGCAAGCTTGCACGCCCAGCAGGAACGGCTGCTGATCAATGACGCAGCGCTCGAGATGCACAGGGCCGAACGCAATCGACAGCACGATCCCTTGATCGCTGAACGTGCAGTCTTCGAGCGTCGTAGTCCCTTGACCGATGATCCACGCGTCGGGCGCGTCGAAGCCGATCAAGTGCGCGTGCTCGCCGGCCGGGATCTGGATCAGGTGGAACAGCGAAGCGTTGTTCAAGGTCACCGTGCCGGGCTGCAGCGCCCGCACGGTCAGCCCCTTGTTCAGCGAGAACATGTTGTAGGTGCCCGGCTGCACGAGGACCTCGTCACCGACGCTCGCCTGGTCGATCGTCGTTTGCAAGTTGGCAGGGTTGCCAGGTGACACAACCCAACTCGTCTGCGACGGCAAGGCAACGGCGAGCAATGCGCTCACGAACAAGGAGGCAGTCTTCATGGCGAGGTCCACGTTCTGGCGAGATCCGAGTCGCGCCACCCAATGTGGGCGGCGGCTCTAGCGCACCATACCGCCAACCACCGTGCTTGTGGCCAGCGGGAACGATGAGCCGCTCACACCCTGGAACCACAAGCCAACGGCGGGCGGCAGCGTGGCGTTCGGCAGCTGCCAGGTGACCGAGGCGTGGCCAGAGCCATCAGTCATCAATGCGGTCGCCGCGAAACAACCCGGTGCCGACAGCAAGAACGGCAACTGCAGGTCAACGGAGTGGAACAGGTCGACCTCGTTGCTGCCGAACACCAGCACGAACTCGTTCGGCTCGCCGCGGAAGTCCAGCACGTACGGCTGGCCTCTCGTCACACCGCCGCTCGCCCACATGCCGAGCATCGTGCCGGGTTGCACGTTGCACGGCGCCGACACCGTGCAACGAACGCACTCCGCATCGCCACCAGAGATCGAGCAGGTCGCACCACCACCGGTGACGATCGAATCACTCAGACGAATCACGCTCGCCGAATCCGCAACGATCGCGGACGAACTGAACGAACCTGTTCCGCCTTCCAGCGTCAGAGCCGTTCCAATCAGAGTTCCCGACTGCAGGTCAAGTGCCGGCGACGTCGTGCCAGTGACCCCACCTGACGCACCTCTGATCACCGTGTCGACTGCTGTGAGGGTACCACTGACGGTGACGCATGCTTGCGCACCAACAAAGAACGGCTGCGCCTCGATGACGCAGCGCTCAAAGTGCGCCGGGCCAAAGCCAACCGTGATCACGATGCCTTGCGAAGACCACCGGGAGTCTTCCACCGTCGTGGTCCCCTGCCCGATGATGAACATGTCCGGCCCATCGAGGCCAACCAGATGCGCATGCTCACCAGCAGGAATCGAGATGAGGTTGAAGAACGACACGTCCACCAAGAACACCGTGCCGGGTTGCACCGCGCGCACCGTCAGCCCCTTGTTCAGCGAGAACATGTTGTAGGTGCCGGCTTGCACGAGGATCTCGTCACCGGCACTCGCCTGGTCAATCGCCGTCTGCAGATTGGTAGGGTTCCCGGGCGTAACAACCCAACTGGTTTGCGCGGACAAGGAAACGGCAAGCAATGCGCTCACCAGGAACGGCGTGGGGCTCTTCTTCATGTTCTCCATTCTCCTGACTCACGACGGGCCGCGAATCTTCGACGGCCGTGACTGTCGCGTCACCGCACTTATGACCTCCGGCCGGCGTGGTCACACAACCGCATTCCACATCGCGGCCCAAACGCCGTCAGCTCCGGATCGAATCCCCGAGCCGACGCATCACGGGATCGTGCCCGGCCAGAACTGACCGCGCCACCCCCTCCTACGACGGCCCCACGACACCGCTCGTTTCGGGGGCTCATCCGAGCCGATAGTTCCTCCATGCAGGCAGCAACCCCGACGACGTCACGGCGGGCAATTGGCTCGATCGGTGACTCCCCCGCGGCTTGGAACTATTCAGAGGCGCCCCGTACGACTAAGTTGGCCGGCCGCCCGTCCCTGGTCGCCTGCTCTCTAACGGCCACTATGCATCTAGTTCGACACTGTCGCGTCCCTCTGGTTCTTGCCCTCTCCCTGTCGCTGGCCAACGTTGTCAGTGCGCAACAAGACGAGAACGTCGGCTATGAGGCCGCGCTCGCTCGCTACAAGGAGTGCATCGAGCGCATCCCGTTCCGGTTCCATACGGAAGGTCGCGTCAAAATCGCGAAGACTCGCGACCCGAATGCGCTGACGCAGCTCGCAACCGACTACTCCAAGACGAAGGAGTACAAGGAGTACTCGCGCTACACGATCGCCGAGATGCTCGGGCGCAACTTCCGCACGGAGGAGTACACGGGCGCGATCGCCGCGCTGCGCAAGAAGAACAACAAGCCGGTCGACACGTGGCTGTGGGTGACCACGCTCACCAACGACATCAACCAGAACGGCGACGAACAAGCGCTCGAGATCGCCCGCTCGAGCAAGAAGGTGCACCTACGCGCCGCTGCCATCGCCGCGCTTGGCGCTTCCAGCGACGGCAACATGAAGTCGGCGATCATCGCCAACTGCGTTCAGTTCCCGCGCAAGGAATCGCACCGCATGCTGCTGCTCGGCGCGATGACCGGCGCGTTGTGGAACAAGAAGCGCCGCGTCAACGATGACGACTACCGCGCCGCGTTGAAGGCCTACATCAGCCTGCTCGCCAAGGACGTCAAGCTGAGCCACACCGCCAAGGTGCAGATGGCGCGCCACCTGCAGGAGATCCTCGGCGGCCCGGCCAAGTTCACCAACCCCGAGCCTTGGCTCGAGTTGTTGAGCCGCGGCGAAGTGAAGAAGCCGAAGAACTACGAGACGTCAGCAGCGCCGCGCTTCTTCGGCATCGAGACCGAAGGCGAACGCTTCTGCTACGTGATCGATATGTCGGACTCGATGCTCAAGCCGATCACGCCGTCGGCGCGACCGAAGGGCCCGATCACCGGCCCGAAGAAGATCAAGAAGAAGAAGAGCATGGTGCTCGATGAGGGCGACCTGCCGTGGCACAACATCGTCACGCGCTGGGACCTCTGCCGCGAGCAACTACGCATCTCGCTGTCGCGCCTGTCGTCGGACAAGTACTTCTGTGTCGTCTGGTTCGGCCGCGAGGCCGGCACGCTCGGCGCCTCGAAGGGCCTGGTCAAGGCGACGCCCGGCAACATCAAGAAGGTGATGGCCGAGCTCGACGACATCCGTTCGGCACCCAACAAGGACGGCAAGGAATCGCTGCGCGGCGACACCGCGCTGCACTCCGGCCTGCGCGTCGCGTTCTCGCTCGGCAAGCGCGGCCCGACCAAGGAGCCGGTCTACGTCGGCGACAAGCCGCTGACCGAAGGCTGCGACACGATCTTCTTGCTGTCTGACGGAGCCCCAACTTGGGACAGCTTCGCGATCAAGGACAAGAACTACGGCGAAGGCCAGACCTACCGCGACGTCGAAGCCGGCATCAAGGCGCCGCCGACCGCGGACCTCGTCTACCCCGGCCCCTACGCTGGTTTCCCGCGTTTGTCGGGTGCAGGTCGTAGGCCGAAGGTCGTCGACTGCTGGATGATGCGGGACGTTCAGCGTATGAACGCGTTCCGCCGTATTACGATCCACTGCGTCGGACTCGGCGAAGCCAACGAGGCTTTGCTCAATTCGCTGGCTCACCTGGGCAACGGCCAGGTGTTCATCGTCGGCAAGAAGAAGTAGGCGCGTAACTGCGGCGCGAATCCGGGTATGGGATGGAAGTGCAGGTGCCCCCTGCACCCAGCGAATCATTCGCTATTCTTCCATGCCAAATCAGGCCAGCACCTGGCCCGGAATCGCACCAATGAACTCCACCCTCGCGAACCTCTCTCTCGCCGTGACCGCCATCACGGCGTGCGTCGGCACGGCTTCGGCCCAATCCACTCTCAACCTCGTCGCCAGCAAGGACGCGACGCTCTACGAGAACCCAACGTCTGCCAATGGCGCCGGCGTGAAGATGTTCATCGGCCGCGTCGGCGGCACCGGCAACTTCGAGATCCGTCGCTCGCTGGTCAAGTGGGACGTCGCTGGCTCGATTCCTGCCGGCTCGCGCATCCTCGCGGTCAAGCTCGACATGTGGGTCGACCTGTCGTCGGCGTTCCTTGGCCAGAGCACGAACGCACACCGCGTCCTGCAAGACTGGAGCGAAGGCAACGTCTCACCGACCGGCAACGGCGGCATGGGCGCAGCCGCGCAGAACGGTTCGGTCACGTGGCTCTGCTCGGACTACCCGTCGCAGTTCTGGGCCACGCCCGGCGGCGACTTCAACCCAACGCCGAGCTTCACGTTCGACATGCCCGGCATCGGCCCGATCCTGACGGACCCACTTGCCGGCCTCGTCGCCGACGTGCAGGACATGCTCGACAACCCGGGCAACAACCATGGCTGGCTGTTCAAGACGCCCGAAGTCCTGACGTCGAACGCCCGCGCCCTCAACACGCGCGAAGCCGCAGCCCTCAACCCGAAGCTGCAGATCACCTACCTCACGCCCGGTCAGGTCGGCACTTACGGCATCGGTTGCCCGGTCGGCGCCGGCACGTTCCAACTGAGCGTCACCGGCACGGCGACCGGCGGCAACGTGCTGCCCATCACCTACTCCAACGCTCCGACACCGAGCGTTGGCGCCAACTTCTTCTCCCTGGCCATCGACCCGATCGGCACCCCGCTGTTCCCGAGCTGCTCGGCCTACCTGCCGCTCGCCGGCGTGATCATCTCGGGCGACGCGTTCATCACCTCGGGTGGTGTCGGCGGCACGAACTTCACGGTGCCGAGCGGTTTCCCCGGCTACCTGATCAACGTGCAGGCCGCCGCGCTCGACATCACGCCGCTGAGCTTTTCGCTCAGCAACTCGGGCGTGATGCTCACGCAGTAGAACTCGCCCTATGACAACTCGCGCACTCGTCATCGCAGCCACGCTTGTGGCCGCCGTCTCGCCCGCGTCTGCCCAGACGACCATCACGATCACGGCGGACAAGGACACGACGCTGTATGAGAGCGCGACGGGCGCACTGGCCAACGGTGCGGGCACGAGAATGTTCGTCGGCGTCACTGGCCAGCCGAGCATTCGACGCTGCCTGGTGCACTTCGACGTCGCCGGCGCAATCCCGGCCGGCGCGCGCATCCTCTCCGCACGTCTCGAGCTCAACGTGCAGAACTCGCCTGGAGGCGGCCCAGCGGTCGCCAACGTGCATCGCGTCACGCAAGACTGGGCCGAAGGTCCGACGTTCGCTCCAGCTGGCCAAGGCGTCGGCGGCCCGGTGCTCAACGGTGACACCACGTGGCTGCACACGAACTACCCAACCCAGCTCTGGACCAACGTCGGCGGTGACTTCGTCACAGCCCCGAGCTTCTCATTCACGCTAGCCCCCGCCGGCTCGGTCACGACGAGCCCGTTCCCAGGCCTCATCGCCGACGTGCAAACGTGGCTCGACAACCCGTCGGGCAACTTCGGCTGGGTGCTCAAGAGCGACGAAAGCCTCATCAGCACGGCCACGGTTATCTCGGCTCACGAGACGAGCAACACATCGGAACAACCGCGCCTGATCGTCAACTACCTCGACGCGCCAATCGGCAGCTGGGGCACCGGCTGCCCGGCGACGACGGGTGTGATCAACTTGACGCCAACCGGCTCCACGGTCGGCGGCTCGACGATTGCGCTGGACTACAGCAACGCACCGCCGAACAGCCTCGGCGCGACGTTCTTCTCGCTCGAGCTGGTTCCGGTCGGTGTCGAAGTGTTCCCATCGTGCTCGGTGTATCTGCCGCTGGCCGGCGTGATCATCGCCGGCGATGCGTTCGTCACTTCGCCGAGCGGCGTGGCATCGCCGTCGTTGACGGTGCCGGCTGGGTTCCCCGGCTACCTGATCGTCGCGCAGGGTGCGGTGCTCGACAGCACGCCGGTTGGATTTGCGTTGAGCAACGCTGGGTTGCTCATCACGCAGTAGCAATCGCTGCTACTACGGCTGCGCAATGACGATCGTCATCGGCTCGGCCGTCGTATCGAACTCCTTGATCTCGCAGTTCGCGAAGCCTTCGCCCATGCGAACTTCGAACTCGCTCGACGCGGCGATCGGCAGCTTGACGACACCGTCGTCACCAGCCTGACCGACACCACGACGCAGACCAAACAGGTTCGCGGCAACCCAGACACCCGTCGCTGCGGCACCACTCTCGTCGACGACACGCACGCCGGTTTCCTTGACGGCGGTCAAGTGCAGGTCACACGCGACGATCGAACGGTCGACGCGCAACGCGATGGCTTCGCCGATCGCACCGCGGTGTGGGAACGGTTCGATCTCGTAGTTGGCCGGCTTCAAGCCGCCGAGAACGAAGACACCACCAGCACCGGTCTGCACACGACGACGACCACCGGGGCCGCGAACATCGACGGGCAAGCCAGCGACCGGAACACCTTGTTCGTCGCGAACGATGCCGCGGATCGAACCACCGATCTCCGCTTGCATCGGCGGCAGTTGCACGCGGCCACGCGTGCGCGGCGACTTGAACGGTTCGGTGATGGCGGCGACGCCGCCGGGCTGGCCATCAACGGCGTGCTTGTGCAGCACGAACGTCACGTCGGACGACGGCAGCGGCAGTTCGACGCGGCCCATCTCGCCGGTCACGCCCCAGCAGTCGGTGCCGAGCACGTTGACGAATGCGTTGGCCAGCGGGCGACCATCGATGCCGTTGACGATGCCTTCACCGCGCAGCTTCGGCGCCGCTTCTGGCTGGGTCGGCTCGGCGTCCCACGGTGCATCGGGGATCAGGCGAACGGCCAACGGGTCGGGGCTGATCGCCGACGTGCGCAGCCACTCGGGGCGACGACCTTCGGCGCGCACCAGCAGGTCGCTGGTCTGATACTTCAGCAGGTCGACCGAGAAGGTGCCGTCCGCGCCGGTCTTCGCGGCATCGCCACTCGCAGGCACGATATCTGCGCCGACGAGCAGGAAGCCCATGCTGTCATAGACGAGACCGGTCCGCTGCTGACGCGGCAACACGACCGCTTGTTGGCGACGAACGACAACCGGACCATCGTCCTTGTTGGTGTTCGCTGTCGTGGTGGCGCTCTTCTCATTGAGACTGAGATCGCCGCGCCATGCAAAGAGGCCGAGCACGAGGATGGCCCAACTGGCCACTGCGATGGACGGCTTTCTCAGGATGACGCTCACGGGCGGCAGTATACGCACAACTGGCCCCGAGCGGTCCTTCATGGTGAAGGAAGTTCAGGCTGTGTTGACAATGCCTGGGTTGTCCGCGCCGGGGCCATCGACGCCGACACGGTGCGCCCGAACCATGTCGGCGAACATCGCCGTCACCGGATGCCCGGGCGTCAGCTCCGGGTGGAAGCACGCGGCGAGCACGTTGTCGCGCCGAACCAGCACCGGATCGTCGCCGCGGCGCGCCAACACCTCACAGTCGCCGGTGACCGCAGTGATGCGCGGCGCCCGGATGAACGTGCCCGTCGTGCCCTTCGGCAACTTGTCCGAGACCAGCTCGAACGTGCCCGAGTGGAATTGGCGGCCGTAACCGTTGCGCGTAACGCTCAGTGGCAGCAGGCCGTAGCTCTTCTGCTTCGAGCCTTGCTGTTGGGGCACCTGCCCGTTGTCCGGGCGACTCGGATTCTCGACGTTCTGCGCCAGCAAGATCAGCCCGGCGCACGTCGCCATGATCGGCATCGGCCGCTGCAGGGCCTCGCCGAGCGGCCGCCATAACCCTTCGACGTCCAGCAACTTGAGCATCGTCGTGCTCTCGCCGCCGGGCAGCACCAGGCCGTCGAGGTCACGCAGCTGGCTGGCCGTGCGGATCTGCCGGGTGCGCAGACCGCACCTGGTCAGGGACTCCTGGTGATCCGCAAAGTCGCCTTGCAGCGCCAGCACGCCGACGACCGGCGCGTTCTCGGGTTGCGTCGTCACGTCGAACTAGATGCCGCGGCTCGCCAGCAGTTGGTCCTTCGGCAGCGTGTCGATGTTGATGCCGACCATCGGCTCACCAAGACCCTTCGACACTTCGACCAGCACGCTCGGGTCCTGGTAGTGCGTCACCGAGCGAACGATCGCGCGCGCGCGCTCGACCGGGTTGCCCGACTTGAAGATGCCCGAGCCGACGAACACCGCTTCGGCGCCGAGCTGCATCATCAGCGAGGCGTCGGCCGGCGTCGCAACGCCACCCGCGGAGAAGTTCGGGACCGGCAGTTTCTGGTTCTCGGCGACCCAGGCGACGAGCTCGGTCGGCACGCGCAGTTCGCGGGCGCGCAGCTCGAGCACTTCGGCATCCTGGCCACGCAGGCTGCGGATCTGCGACATCAGCGCGCGCATGTGGCGCACGGCTTCGACGACGTTGCCGGTGCCGGCTTCGCCCTTCGTGCGGATCATCGCGGCGCCTTCGTTGATGCGACGCAGCGCTTCGCCGAGGTCACGGCAACCGCAGACGAACGGCGTCTTGAACGGCTTCTTGTCGATGTGGAACTCTTCGTCCGCCGGCGTCAGCACTTCGCTCTCATCGATGCAGTCGACTTCCATCGACTCAAGCATCTGCGCTTCGACGAAGTGACCGATGCGCACCTTGGCCATCACCGGGATGCTGACCGACTTCTGGATGCCTGCGATCATGTCCGGATCACTGGCGCGCGACACACCACCGTCCTTGCGGATGTCAGCGGGCACGCGCTCGAGCGCCATGACGGCGCAGGCCCCTGCCTCTTCGGCGATCTGGGCTTGCTCGACGTTGACGACGTCCATGATGACGCCGCCCTTCAGCTGCTCGCAGAAACCGATCTTGCTGACGAGTTCTTCGCTGGTGAATCCGGGGACCTGGGGAATGGGGTGGTTCTGAGTCATGACAGTTGGGAGGGGTGAAAGTCTCGTGTGGGTGTTTGCAGTGGACCGCCCGCCTCACAGGAAGGTCTGGGCAGACGCGGGGACCATGGTCAGCTCGCGGGCGCATTCACCTAGAACGCGCACGCCAGCGTGGATCTCGTCGACAGACGAACGGGTCAGCGACAACCGCACGCCACGCGAAGGGGCGCCGTCGAGGTCGAACGCGCGGCCGGGCACGACCCGCACGCCACGCTCGGCGGCAAGCTGCGCCAGTTGATCGCCTTGGCCCGGGCTGGGCAGCTCGAGCCATGCGACGAAGCCGCCGTCGGGATCGGTCACACGGCAACCTTCTGGCAGGTGCATCGCGCACGCCTGCTGCAGGGCCTCGTGGCGGCGGCGAAGTTCGGGCAGCAGCGTCTTGAGGTGGCGATCGAAGCAGCCCTGATTCATGAACTCGACCAGCGCCGCCTGTAGCAGCGGACTGGTCTCGAGATCCATGAAGCGCTTCACCGCGGCCATCGGTTCGAGCAGTTGCTGACTGCCGGCAACCCAACCGATGCGCAACGCGGGGAACAGGTCCTTCGACACCGTCGACACGGTGACGGTCAAGCCGCGCGTGTCCAGCGACCGCAGCGTCGGCAGTGCTTCACCGCGACAACGCAGCGAGTGCTGATACTCGTCTTCGACGACGGCGACGTTGGTGTCCTTGAGCAGCGCGACCAGTTGCTTGCGTTGCTCGACGTTGAGCGTACGGCCGGTCGGGTTGTGGAACGTCGGCATCAGGTAGCAGAGCCGAACGGACGGCCGCGCCAGGACGCGCGACAGTTGCGCGTGATCGAGACCGTCGGGACCAAACGGCACCTGCACGACCTGCAAGCCATGGGCACGCAACAAGCCGTGCATGTGATGGTAGGACGGCGTCGTGACGACCACCGTGTCGCCCGGCGAACAGACCGTGCGCAACACGAGGTCGAGCGCCTGCTGCGCACCGGCCGTCACGAGAATGCGATCGGCATCCAGCTCCGGATCACTGTCGTGCGCGCGTGACGCCAACAGTTCGCGCAGCTCAGCCAGGCCGAACGTCGAGTGGCCGTAGCCGAGCAGTTCTTGGCCGCGCGTCTTGAGCACGGTGTCCAACGCCTGCCGCCACTCATCGACGGGGAAGAACGTCTCATCCGGCGCCAGCTCGGCGAAGTTGGCGATCAGCTCCTGGGCCTCGGGCAGCACAGGCGCGCCGCGCATCGAACGAGTGCGGCGCAGCGCCGCCTCGGCATACGGGCTCAACAGACGCTTGTTGGGATCACTCGACTGGCTCGAACCACCGAGCACGACCGTGCCGCGGCCAACGGTGCCTTCGACGAGGCCGAGGTCGGCCAGGCGGCGGTAGGCCTCTTGCACGGTGGCACGGGTGACGCCGCAGCCGTTCGCGACTTCGCGGATCGGCGGCAGCCGTTCGCCAGCCGGCACGCGGCCGTCCTCGATCGCGCGCGCATAGAAGTCGGCGACTTGCGCGGGCAACGCGGCGTTGCCGGTCGGGTCGAGGTCTGGGAGCAGATGGGCCACGCGCACAGGTGTAGCCACAATTGGCCGCCAATCAATTGGGCCAATTTGTCTCCAGCTACCCTTTTATCCCCAGGTTCTGCCCGAGGCGGCCTCCATAGCCTGGCCTTGAGCGGCCGGCTGCGAATGTCTCACGCCTTAACCCCCCTTCCTATCATGGGTTGGGTCGCCAGACCGTCGAATCTTTAGACACCGGTCTCACCGTATGCCCGATACCGCAGCACCGGGAGGTGGGACATGGATAAGCTTCAGACAGTAGACACACGGTGGGGTTTGGCGGTCGTAGGGGCCGCGATGGTGGGCATGATCGTCGCGAGCGGCGCATTCACGAACATTGAGACGCCCGACCCGCGGCTCTTGGCGATCGAGACGCCGCCGCCGGTGGTCGAGGTGATCGAGCCGTATCTCGAACCCGCCACCTGTGAGCTCGCCGGCTTCGCCATGCCGCCCGCTGCCCCGATGTTCGAGGCGGCACCGGTCGACCGGGTGCTGCAGCCCAAGATCAAGGAGCTGACGGTCGTGATCGGCCTCAACGCCAAGCCAAGCTTCGATCGCCGCCTGCAGGGCGCCTACTGCGACTCGCTGACCACCGAGAAGATCAACCCGATCGTCACGAGCGACCGCGAAGCCGTGGAGAACCTGATGATCGGCCGCGCCCGGTTCGGCCTCATCGGTGGCTCGCTGTCGCCGCGCGAAGTCCGCGCCGGCCTGCGCCAGACGCAGATCGGGGTCGAGCTGTTCGCCTTGTCCGTGTCGCCACTGTCCTCCATTCGCTCGCTGACGCCATCGCAGGTCCGCCAGATCTTCACCGGCCAGGTCACCGACTGGCAGCAACTCGGCTTCGACGGCGGCGCCATCGTCCCGGTCGTGCCGAGTGACCGCATCATGGCGGCCCGCGCCGAACGCACGCTGATCCCCGGCGACACGTTTGCCTCGACGTGCGTGCGCGTTCGCAGCGAACGCCACGTCGCCGACCAGCTCCTGCAACACCGCGGCGCAATCGGCATCATCCGCGTCACGGCCGAGCCGCGCGAACAGGGCCAGAAGCTGCTCCAGATCGATTGGACGCCGCCGACGCCGGCCGCGTTCGGCTACGGCACCTACCCGTATGGCATCCCGCTGCAGCTGGTGACGTCCGGGCAACCCGACAAGTACGCCCGCGACTTCCTCGACTTCACGCAGTCCGCCGAGGGTCGCGAATTGCTGTCGCGGACGCTGACGTTCGCTCGGTAGGACGAACGCGGGCGTTCTGCGGGTAAGACGCCGAGCACCTTGACGGCGCCGCCCACAGCGGGGAGCGTGGCTGGGTGGCCAAACGACTCGCATGCGTGGTGGCGCTGCTTCTCGGTAGCGGCTGCTTCGGAGTGGACCTGCTGACCGACAGTGAACGCAGCCGCGTCACGACGTTCGACTTCTACTGGCAGCAGCTCGCCGACAACTACCCGTTCTTCGGCAAGGACTACGTCGACTGGCAGGAGATGCGGCGCCAATACCGCGCCGCGGCACCGTTCGCCGAACGGCCGCATGAGTTCCACCACCTGATCAGTGGCATGCTCAGCGAGCTCCGCGATCCGCACGTCTCGTACGAGGCCGACACCGAGCGATGGCGCGAAAACGGGGTTGCGCCGACGTCGTTGCTCGACCGCGAAGGCTTCGAGTTGATGCTGATCGAAGGTCGCTTGCACGTCATCGGTTGGCCTGGCGGCGAAGCACCGGAGTTGCCGCAGGATCTGCCTCACAGTGCGCGCTTCCCCGAACTGTGGCGGGTCGGCGGCTTCCACGTCGTGACGTCGCTGGTCAGCAATCTGATGCTCGGCCCGCCCAGCTCTGCAGTCGAACTGCAACTGAAGTGGAACGACGACCTGGTCACGCGCCATGTCGTGCGCCGGCCGCAAGCAGGCACAAAGGTGCAAGGCGGATTGCTGCGCCGCATCACGCCCGGTGGCAGCACGGCCGCCAGCTACAATCACGATCGTGAATACGGCTACCTGACGCTGAACACGCTCGCGCCACTGCTCAAGATCGAGACCGTCGACAAGTGGCTCGACGCGGCGTTGTTGAAGAACGGTCTCGTCATCGACCTGCGCAACAACCTCGGCGGCAACATGGCCGTGGCGCAGGAGATCCTCGAACGCTTCGTCAAACAACGTTCCGAGTTCGTGTTCGCCACCCCCGACGAATCGACGACGGCCGGCCTACTGACCTACGAACTGTTCATGCGGCTACCGATCAAGCCACGCGGCAAGCACTACAACAAACCAGTCGTCGTCCTGACCAGTTCGCTGACGGCCAGCATGGCCGAACACGTGGCGCGACTGCTGCAACGCGACTGCGGCGCAATCGTGATCGGCGAACGCACCGCCGGCGCCGAAGCGGGCATCGTTCGCGTCACCGGCCCCGACGGCAGCATGCTCAAATACGGCCAGACCCGCATCGTCGATCGAACCGGCGTAGGCCTGCAAACCGAAGGCGTCGTCCCCGACATCTCCGTCCGCATCCGCATCGCCGACGTCGCCGCGTTCGGCCCCAAACGAGCCGCCCGCGACTGGCAAGAACGCATGCTAGAAGCCGCCGCCCGCGCCATCAGAAACGCGAAGTGACAAGCCCTGCGTACTGAACCCGCTTCAAACCGCCGGTTTCATATCCGGCTAGCCGGATATGAAACCGGCGGTTTGAAGCGGGTTCGGTACGCCGGGGTTAGAAGCGGACGCCGGCGCTGATGTAGAGGCCTTGCACGTCGACGTCGGCGTCGAAGTCGCGCGAGGAGGCGCGGCCGTAGCCGTCGAGCAGGATGTAGCGGTAGCTGGCCTTGAGGTCGTACTTCTGGTTGACGGCCCAGCTCGCGTAGCCCTCAAAGTCCCAGTAGCGGCCGTTTGCGTCACCGAGGTCGCCGGCCATGACACCCATGTTGGCGCCGAAGGTCATGTCCTTCCAGTAGGCCTCGGCTTCGAGGTAGGGCATCGGGACGAACACTTCGGACGTCACCTCTTCGCGACCGAAGCCGGGACGGCGAGCGGTCACGTCGAGCGAATAGAAGCCGAGCTGCGCGCCCATCGCGACGCGGTAGTTCTCTTTGCGCCAGACTTCGTAGGTGTAGTTCGACGCGATTGCGAAGAAGTCCATCGAGGTCTGTACGAACTCACCGGCGGCGATGTTGCCGTGTGCGAAGCCACCTGCACCACCCGCGCCCAGATTGCCCGAGCCTTCGGTATCCAGGTAGAACCCGTTGAGCCGCACGCGGTGCTTCTCGAAGTCCGTGCGGAAGCCAAGGTATGGCGACACTTCGTTGTCGCCCAGCCCGAGGTTGCCGTCGAGGCTGTTGTTCGGCGGCATCCGCTGACTCGAGTCAGCCAATGCGAACTCACCGCGCGCGCGCACGAACATCGGTCCCGCGTCGACGCGATAGGTCTGGCCAGCACAAGCCGCAAACGCGAGCGACAATGAGACGAGCAACAATGACTGCAGCTTCATGTGTGACAACTATCCCTTCCCCGACACCTGAGTGCCATGGATCATTCAGTCAGAAACGGAGTCCACCACCGATGATCCACCCTTGGATCTGCAAATCGGTGGCGAAGTCTGATGTATCGGTATCGCCCTCGCCATCGATGCTGATGTAGCGGTAGCCAACAAAAAGGTGCGCCAACGGCGCCGGCTGCCACTCGAGCATCGCCTCGATGTCGAAGAACTGGCCATCGTTACCCTGCCCATTGGACATCTCGATGTAGCCCAGGTCCAAGGCAGCTGTGGCTCCCAAGAGGCTCGCCTCGGTGCGCAGACTCGGCATCGGTACGAACACAATGTCATCGATGTCTTCGCTAGCGTTGAAGGCAGGTTCGCGCACATCGAAGTCCAAAGCGAACACGTCAAACTGCACGCCGGGTGACAGCTTCACGAGGCCGAGATCGAAGTCGTAGGAGGCTGTGATCTTGGCGACCGTCAAGTCGAGGCGGCTGTTGACGGCCGTGCCGCTGATCAGGCCACCAAACGAATTGGCCAACTGCCCACCGCCGGACTCACGCAGCCAGAACGCCGACGCAGTAACGACCGGCGCGCCAAGGTCGACCTGGGCGCGGTAGTACGGTGAGCCTTGGCGTTCGCCGAGACCAAATGCCGAGTCGATGCCCTGGTTGATCGCCGAGGGGTTGGCCCCGGCGGCACTCAGCGCGAGCTCGCCGCCGACCTCCATGTGCGCATAACCCATTTGGCCAGTCACGCCGACTGGCACACAGCCGACGGACGCAACAGAGGCCAATAACAGGGTGATGGAGGTGCGTGTCTGCAACGGTGTCTGATCAGGGCGACGGCGCGTGTGTCACCGTAGTCACGACAACAGTGATGGCAACCAGGCGTTGCAATGGAAACCGTGCGCCCGGACACTTCCGGAGGTTCTAAGCCCTCGTTCGCCGTCAAACGGAGTTTGCATGAATAGCCGCGTCGCCGCCCTGCTTTGCTTCATCAGTGTTACTGCCTCCGGCTGCTTCATCGCCGAAGACGCGCAGCCGAGCGTCAGCATGGGTGGCGAGTTCGCCACGAAGTTCGTGCACCGCGGCATGACGCAGGTCGACCGCCCGGTCTTCCAACCGCGCATGAGCATCGCGTTGCCAACGACGAACGGTGACACGGTCAGCATCACGGCGCTGGCCAACATGGACCTGACCAACGACAACGGCGACGCGTGGTTTCCGCGCGGCCACGCCGGTCGCTTCACCGAGATCGACTTCCGCGCCGCGTACGACACGCAGCTCAACGACACGTTTCGTCTGAGCGCCGGCCTCTTCAACTACAACCTGCCCAACGGCCAGGAGTTCGCCACCGACGGCCGCGGCGGCCCGGGCGATGAGCGCGGCGGCACCAACGAAGTGTTCGCGACGCTGAGCGCCAACATCCTCGACGCGACGCCTTACGTGTCGTGGCACTACGACTTCGACGAAGTCCGCGGCGCCTACTACCGCATTGGCATCACCGAGTCGTTCGTGATCAACGACGACTGGAGCATCGCCGTCGACGGCTCCCTCGGCTATGCCACGTCCGCGCAATCCGACTGGCTCTACGACCTCGACAAGGCCGGCTGGGCCGACCTGCGCGGCAAGCTCGTCGTCAACTACCGCTACGACAACCGCACGATGCTCACCGGCGGCATCCACGCATCCTCGATGCAAAAGAACGCCCTCGACGAGTGGTTCCGCGACGTCGGCATCCCAGACGACGACCCGATCTGGTTCAGCCTCGGCGTGAACTGGAGCTTCTAGCCGCCCACCCACCGACCCAGATCCGCCCCAGCGAACTCCAACCCGGCGTACCGAACCCGCTTCATCCCGCCGGCGAAACTTGCCCGCCCAAGGGGCCCCCCGCCGCTCTGTGCCCCGGGCGGCGTGAAGCGGGTTCGGTACGCCGGGTTCGTTAGCGTTTGACGGCGCGGAACATGCAGCGGCCTTCGATGACCTTCAGGTGCAGTTCGCCTTCGGCGCTCATCTTGGCGCAGTCTTCTTCGGTCAGGTCGATGGTGACTGGCGGCTGCTTGTCGATGACTGGGGGCTCGAGGTCTTTGCCTGCCACGGGCTTGGCCTGGTGAAACTTGCCGAGTTCGAGGATGAGTTGGTTGGCCTGGCGACGCAGGGAGAACCAGACGCGCTTGTCGTCGTCGTCGAATTTCGCCTGGTCCCAGCTGACCTCGGCCTGGGACTCGTGCATCCGCCAATCGTTACCGCCAGGAACACGTTCCTGCAGCGAGGCGCGCCACTTGGTCCCCTCCTTGGTCTCTTCCTCGTAGTCGACAATGTCGAACCTGACGGCGTATCCCTTGCTGCCAACCTGAATGGCGATGTAGCCCATGCCCACGGGGGACTTGCCCTCGGGAGCTCCCATCGTGTTGGCCGCGAGCGAACCTTCCCAATGCCAGTAGGCATCGCTGCCGAGCCTGGTCGTCAACAGCGCCGGTTCCTTTACGGCCATCTTGAGGTCCGTCGGCGCACGACCAGCCGCACCACTGTTGACGGGGTTGGCGGGATCCGAGTGCGGACGCCACTTGCCCGACACCCTCTGCCAATCGCTCGTCGTATTGAAGCCGATGAGAGGCATCGTCGACTTGCAGTTGCCGACAGTGACACGGAAGTCGCGCTTCACCGGGAACGGGGTCGAAGCGTCGCGCACCTCAAGGCTCACAATGTGCTCGACGCCGGGCAGACCATCATCGATGCGCAGCTTGACCCTTTCCGAATCCGACGGCGACAGAGCACTGACCGAACGAAGCGGCCACGCCCATTCGTACATGATCTCGTCGCCTTCGACGTCCGTAGCATCGACCACGAGCTCGAACTCACTGCCGAGGTCGACGACCGCTTGCTCCGCTTCCTTGCCGCCGATCAACAGTCTGATCTGCGCGACCTTGGGGACAGCGTTAGGGCCGGTGTTGTTATTCGCTTCGTTGTTGGCGTTGCTGCCGCCACCGTTGTCGGGGTCGGTCTCGCCACCCATGCCGAACGAGATGCCGAGCGCCAGAGCTGCCGCAGCGGCGATGCCGACTCCGATGTAGAGGCCCTTCTTGCTGCCAGTGCCGCCGCCTGCGGATGGGTTGGTCGGCGACGTGTCGGAGAAGCCTGGCTCGCGGAACGCCGGCGGCTCGTTGCCCGAGTCGCCACCGCTCTCCGCGGAAAGGAAGTCGAGTTCGCCCGTATTGAGCATGCCCGGCGCCGTTTCGCTTGGCTGCGGCTTCGGCTGCATCGGGCGCGTGCCGGTGCCTTGCGGTCGCGTTCCAGCCGGCAACGTGTGATCTGGAGCCGCACCACCGGCCACCGTTTGATCCGACGTGCCACCACCAGGCGCACCGGGGCGCGACGGGATCGTGCGATCCATCGCATCCGGGCCACTGGTTTGTGTTCCTGACGCAGCCGGAGCTGCACCTGCGCCACGCGACGTGACGAGCACCTTCATCAGATCTTCAGCTTCGCGATCGAGTTCCTTGTAGGTCGCCGGACGATCATCGCGATTACACGCCAGCAAGCGCTGCGTGAACGCACCAACGGCCGCCGGAATGCTCGGGACTTCGTCGCACGGATTGGGTGCGTCCTCGCAACGCTTGCGAACGACGATGTCGGTCAGCTTGGTGCCACGGAACGCCGGCTTACCGACGAGCATCTCGTAGAGGCAGCAGCCCAAGCCATAGATGTCACTGCGGAAGTCGACCGAGTCCGGATCATCGAACTGCTCAGGCGACATCGTCGACGGCGTCCCCATCACCGAACCCGGCGACGTCAGGCCTTCGCCAACTTGCTCGTGCGCCATGCGCGCGAGACCGAGGTCGACGATCTTGGGCGTGAACGGGAACTTGATGTCGAGCGACGTCGACGTGACCGTCTCGAGCAGGATGTTCTCCGGCTTGATGTCGCGGTGGATGATGTTGGACTGATAGGCATGCGCGAGTGCCTGACCGCTGGCACGGATCAAGCGCAGCGACGCCATCGGCGAGATCGGCCCGTTGTCGCCGACCCAAGCCTTGAGATTGGGACCATCGCAGAACTCCATGACCAGGTAGGACTGGCCTTCGGGAGTCGTGTCCGCCATGTGGCAGCCGACGATGTTGGGATGGCTGATGCCAGCGAGGATCTTGGCTTCGCGTTGGAAGCGCTGCGCGAACGACGCGCCCCCGAGATCCATCGACAGGAACTTGACCGCGACGCGCCGATCCAAGAAGTCCTGACGACCGCTGTAGACGACCCCCATGCCACCGCGAGCGATCTCGTAGTGCAGAGTGATGCCCGGGATCTTCGGCAGATTACTGGGCAGGGGCTGGCCAGGGTTCTCGCCGCTGGCGCCATCAGGCGAGAAGTGCTCGGTCGGCTCACCCTTCTTGCCAAACCACTTTCCCTTGGGGTCGGTACCACTCACGCCTACATCCCCTCGATCAGCTTGATCAGCTTGTTGGTTGCCGGACGGTCGGCACGATGCTCGCCGACGTAGGCGTATTTTACGATGCCCGTCTTGTCGATCACGATCGTCGTCGGCGACGCGAGGTCGCCCTCGATGCCGAGCTTGGTCACGAGTTCGAGATCCGGATCGTAGAACACGCGATACGGCGGCGGGCCTTCGCCGAACTCCTCTTCGTAGAGAGTGCGGAACGAGCCCTCGTTCTCACGCGAGCCCGGATAGATCACGAGCACCTCGACGTTGGCCTTCTGGAGCTTGCTGCGCGCATTGGCCAGCGCCTTGGTCTGCGCGACGCAATACATGCAAACCTCACCGAGGAAACCACGCAGCACGACGATCATGACGCGCTGCTTGCCGTGATAGCTCGTCAGGTCGACATCCTTGCCATCGACACCTTTCATGATCTGGAACGGCATCGGCTTGCCCTTCAGGTTTTCGCGCTCGCCGGTGCCAGACTTTGGTCGCGGTCCACCGGGAGTCGGAGCATAGACGTCGCCCGTTGCATTGCTGGCTCGCTCACCGTTGGTGTAGCGATCGACCACCTTCGACAGCTTCTTGCGACTGCTGACACTGAGGCCCGGTTGCGCCGGTGCCGGCATGCGCGCCGGTTCGTCGTCGATCTCTGCCACGATCTTCGCCGCAGCAACCTGCTCTTGCGGCTTGCTCTGCTCGCCTTCGGTCAGCTTGACCGCGACGTATGGCGTGGCGCCGACCTCGGACTTGTGCTCGTTGACGAACATCGCGAGTTGGCTTTCCGGCGTCGCCGCCGCAACGGACGCCATGCTGGCCCAGACATCGACGTTGTCGGGTGCGCCAGGCAATACGCCAGCTGCAATCGACCGGCTGGCACCGCGCGCAACAGCAACGCCGCTGACGATCATGCCACCTTCGAAGCGGCCTTGGGCGACAATGCTGCCACTCTCGTCTCGTGCTTCAAACACGCCATTGGGGGCCCCTGAAGCCATTCCACAGGCGAGGCGCAACTTGCCGTTCTGGTGGTAGGAAGTCCAACGCCCCATCGGTTTGGCGTCGACCATCACGCCGACGCGCTGCACGTCGTTGGTGCCGGACCAGACCTGGCGAACGACCTGCACACCGGCCTTCTGGCCGAAGTTCTGCAAGCGGGTTGCGCCACTGGCATCCCAGAGCTGCCACTCGCCAATGCGTTGGCCGCGATGGTAGACACCCGCCGCGCGCGGCTTGCCGCCGGCGTAGTAGAAGCGCCAGAACCCCGACTGCTTGCCGGCATCAAATTGGCCTTCGCGAACGACCGCACCATCCGAACCGTAGAACGTCCACAGTCCGTCCTCGAAGTCCTGGTGATAGCTGCCTTGCGACATCGGGGTCTGGTCGTCGTACTTGTAGGACCACTCCCCCGTGCGCAACCCCTTCGCGTCGTAGTAGCCGGTGCGCTCCGCGCTGCCGTTCGGGTAGTAGAAGACCCACTCACCAAACTGACGGTCGTCTTTGAACTGACCCTTGGCGCGCGGCCGACCATCGTCATACGTCAGCGTCCATTCCCCGGACTGCTTCTCCCCCATCAGCTGGCCGCGAGCCTTCGGCAAACCGTTCGGCCAGTACTCGGTGTAGTCCACCAACTGGTTGAACAGGAACTTGCAGGATCCGAGCAGCGCGAACGGTGCGACGAACAGTAGCAGCGTGGATTTCTTCATCTGGGCAATGGCGTCGCAACTGACGCCGACGGCAAGTATCTGACGGGCGGACAACGACTGCCACCACAGATGTGTGGCAAACCACCACAACTGACGAGAGCCCCCTCCGTTGCACGCGAGTCAGCACGGCTTGTTGGACTTGGTGCTACGTATCCCAGCCGCACGGACGTTAGCCTGTGCCAAGAACATCGGCTGGTCACGAATACCTTATGAAGGCACGTCTCATCCTGTCATTGCTCGTCACCTCTGCAGCCATCGCGGTCGGTAGTTGTTCGCCAGGTATCGGCAACAACCCACAGCCCACGACCTCGCCAACGCAAACCGCCCAGGCGAGCACCAACTTGCCCGTTGGCCTGGATATCGGCCTGCAACCGACCGATCCCATCGTCGAGCCGAGCACGACTGGTGTGGTCGTTCCCGCGATCGGAGCCTTTCCAGAACGAGACATCGTGCTGCTGGCTTTTGCGACGGACTCGAACGCTGCTGACGGTGATGGTTCGGGCACGGCCCTGAGCCGCGACGCGGTCACGGACAGCAACGGTGTCAGTGACATCTTCCTCGCCGCGGTGTGTGCGCAAGACGTCGACACGCGCGCGTTCAGCCAGTCGCTCGCGGGCAAGTTCCGCCACCCGCGTTGCGCGACGTGCCACAGCATGCAGCGTTCGGACACGCTTGCGTTCGTGTCGTCGTCGACGTCGTCGCAGACCGGCGGCGCGCAACCGCACGCCGGCCCGCCGCCCGGCCCGACGTTTCCCAGCAACGATCCCGCGACGTGCATTCCGTGTCACACCAACAGCACGGCCGTGCCGGTTGATGCCTGGCAGGCGCCGGCAGCTTCGTTTGATCTGCGTTCGAAGACCGTGGCCGAACTCGCCGTCGCGGCGCAGAACGTGCCAGCCGATGAGACCGAGCACTTCGTCACCGACCCGCGCGTTCTATGGGCGCTCGACTCCGGCATCCTGCCGACCGTTGGTGGTCGCAACGGCGTCGCCGACGACGATCATGATGGCATTGATGAACCGTCGGACCGCGATGGTGTGCCGCGCCCGGTGCCGGGTGGTTCGGAAGTCTTCATCCAACAGATCGAAGACTGGAACGACAGCGGCAACTTGGTCACCGCAGCTGGTGCCGTCGCCGACATCACGCTCGTGAGTCGCGCAACCGGCACGACCACCGCCGGCGACGGCGCGTCGTCGCAACCGCAAGTCATCTACGTGCCCAACGGCAGCTTCACGGCGCCGGGCACCGTCGGCACCATCTACGTCGTCTACCAATCGGATGCCACCGACCTCGTCGCCGGCGACAGCAACGGCGCGACCGACATCTTCCGCACTGCGGTCGATCTGGTCTCCGATGCGTCGGGCAACCTCGACCTCGTCGTCAATGGCAACGCAACGTTGGTCAGTTCGCAGAATGGCGCGCCGGCGATCAGCAACGGCGCCTCGAGCATGGCCGTCGTCGGTGGCGCCAACGGCGACATCGTTGCGTTCCAATCCCTGTCGACGGACCTGGTGACGAGCTTCACGGATGCCAACGGTGCAAGCGCCGCGGACATCTACGTGCGTGACATCACGGGCCAGACAACGGTCCTCGTCAGTCACCAGACCAGCAACCAGGCAACCGGTGGCGATGGCGCCAGCACGGTGCCCGCGATCGACGCGACCGGCGTCGGCGTCGCGTTCGAGTCCGACGCAACGGACTTGATCAGCGGTGACACCAACGGTGTGCGCGATGTGTTCTTCGCCGACGTCAGTGGCTCGGCGCCATTCACCAAGACGCGCGCAAGTGTCAGCGACGCGAGCGCCGAAGGCACCGGCGGCACCTGCGCCGACGCGACGATCTTCGTCAACGGCGGCCGCACGCTCGTCGCGTTCGAGTCGGACAAGGCCGACCTTGATTCGAACACCACTGCCACGACGAACGTCTTCCTCTACGACAGCAACAGCAACACCACGACGTTGCTCAATCAGATCGTCTCGACGTCAATCAACGAGGTCGGTGACGGCTCCGCGCGCAATCCGGCGATCGGCGCCGACGGCGCGAACGTCGCCTTCGAATCGGACGCGACCAACATCGACGTCCTGCGCGACGACGGCAACGACGTCACCGACGTCTTCCTGGTCGACGTCACGCAAGCCTTGGCCGGCACCGTGCTGCCGTATCGTTTCAGCCTGACGACCGTCGAAGCAACCGACGGCGACGGCGCCTCGACCGAACCGCGCTTCAGCACGTTCTCGTCGGCAAGCAGCACCTATGGCATCGGCTTCGCAACCTACACGACGGCGGCGACCAACCTCGGCACCGCGGACTCGACCGACCTCGTCGTTGCGTTCCTCGATGAAACGTCCGGTGTGTTGGCCGACTTCAGCGTGTCGGCAACGTCCGGCGCCGCGCCGCTGACGGTGACGTTTACCGATGAGTCGACGGGCGTGCCGACCGAGTGGGAATGGGACTTCGACAACGACGGCAACGTCGACTCGACCGAACAGAACCCGACGCACACCTACACGACCGCGGGCACCTACTCCGTCAAGTTGGTGGCAAGCAACGCCGTCAGCAGCAACGAAGTCACCAAGGCGAGCCTCGTGCGCGCCATCGGCATCAGCACGCCGGACTTCACGTCGGACACGACCAGTGGCCCGGCGTCCTTGACCGTCAACTTCACAGATACGTCGACCGAACAACCGACCTCCTGGTTGTGGGACTTCGGCGACGGCAACTCGTCAACGTCGCAGAACCCGTCGCACACCTACACGACGCCCGGCACCTACACGGTGGCGTTGACGGCGACCAACGAAGCTGGCGCGGCGACCGAGACCAAGAGCAACTACATCACGGTCCTCACGCCCGTCGTTGCCGGCTTCACATCATCGGTGAGCTCGGGCACGGTGTCGTTCCCGGTCACGTTCACCAACACGTCGACCGGCGCGAGCTCCTACGTGTGGGACTTCGGCGACGGCTCGGCAACGGTGACGGATGAGAGCCCGACGCACACATTCACGTCGTCGGGCTCGTTCACGGTCACGTTGACGGCCACTGGTGCCGGCGGCGTCGATACCGCCACGACGATGATCACGGCCAACGGCGTCGTGACGGCGAGCTTCACGATCAAGATCGCCACAGTCACCGTGTCGTCGGGTTACTCGACCTCGACTGTGACCCTCGACGCATCCGGATCGAGCAATGCGACGAGCTACCAGTGGGACCTCAACAACAACAGCGTGGTCGATCGCACCGGTGTGACGGTGACTGACACGGTCAGCACGCTGTTCCCGATCTCGTCACCGAACGTCTCACCGTTCTCCGAGAGTTACACGATCCGCCTGATAGCCAACGGTCCCGGTGGTAGTGCGCAGGTGACGATGCCGTTCACGGCGGTGTCGGCGAGTTCGACAGTGACGATCACTGCGAGCCAGGACGGCACGATCTACTCCGAGAACACGGGCTTCGGTTACGGCGCTGGCACCCAGATGGTCACGGGCAACGCCGCCAGCAACACGGGGACCCCGTTTGGCGTGAGACGCGCATTGATGGAGTTCGACGTTGCCGGCACGCTGCCTGCCGGCGCGACGGTCACAGCCGCCAGCCTGCAGCTCGAATGCACGTTCACTGCAGTCACCTTCCCGATCGGCGCGCGGGACTTCGACCTGCACCGACTGACGTCGGGATGGACCGAAGGCTCGACCAGCGCTGGCAGCGCCGGCAGTGGCACGGCTGCGGCAGGTGGCGACGTGACGTGGGCACAATCAACCTCTGGCTCGACCGCTTGGGGCACCGCAGGTGGCGACTTCAGCGGCACGATCACGGCCTCGCAAACGGTCAACGCCCTCGGCTCCTACACTTGGGCCTCGAACTCGACAACGATCTCCGATGTGCAGCTCTGGCTCGACACGCCAGCGAGCAACCACGGCTGGATCCTGCGCGGCGACGAGTCCGTCGCCACCGCCCGGACGGTCAAGTGGTTCGGCACCAAGGAAAACTCCGGCAACGAACCCGCCCTCTCGGTGACCTTCACCCCATCGCTCTAACCCTGCGTACCGAACCCGCTTCAAACCGCCGGGTTCGCATCCGGCGCGGAGCATCTGAACCCGGCGGGTTGAAGCGGGTTCGGTACGCCGGTGTGCGGATAAGGTGAAAGTGGTCCAGGCACCGTACTGTTGGGATAATCCGGGAATCCTTCTCGGCACGTCCGTAGGCGCGTGCCGCTAACCACCGCCATGCATAAATCCCTGCTCCTCGTGCCGCTGTTCGCAACGGCTTGTTCCTACCCCAGCTTTGTTGCCAAGAAGGTCGTCGAGCTCGATGTCCCGGTGTCGCAGGCGAGCAAGCTGCACTGCAAGACGCACAACGGCGACATCACGATCGCCCGTGGCACGTCCGGCGACTCCGTCCATATCAAGGCCGTGCTGAAGGTTCGCGGCTACACGCAGCAAGAAGCCGACGCCAACCTCGAGCTGCTCTCCGTTGCCGATGAGCTCGACGAAGACACGCTGCGCATCTACGGCGACTACCCGCGCCCCGAACTCAACGGCATGTCGCCGACGTTCACCTACACGATGAACGTGCCGTCGCACCTCGACCTCAACCTCGTCACCCACAACGGCGACGTCACCGCTCGCGGCACGACCGGCGCCACGCGGGTCGAAACCCACAACGGCAACATCGTCGCGACGAGCGCCAACAAGAAGACGCGCGTCGAGACGCACAACGGTGACATCGACCTGGTCATCCGTTCGAGCGACGACCTCGAAGGCCGCGTCATCTCGCACAACGGCGACATCGACGTCGAGCTGGTCGACGACGCCCACTGCTGGCTCGAAGTGTCCACGCACAACGGCCGCATCCGCACGCCGCGCGTCATTCACGACGCGAGTATCAAGCGCCGCAGCGTGCGTTGCCGCATCGGCGAAGGCGACACCGAAGGCCGCCTGTTCATCAAGACGCACAACGGCGACGTCGGCGTGCACGACGCGCAGACGGGCAACCGGAAGAAGCTGAAGTAGCGGCGTGCGCTGGGGCGAACGCGGGTAACGCCCCACCATCTGCCCGAATCGCGCCTCCCGGGCGCTTCCAGCCTTCCCCGCCAGAACGCCATCGGTATGGTGTTCGCCGCCAATGATCACCCTGAGCGGAATCAACAAGCGGCACGGCCATCAGATCCTGTTCGTCGATGCCTCGCTGCAACTCAACCCCGGCGAGAAGGTCGGGCTGACCGGCCCGAACGGCGCCGGCAAGTCGACTGTGTTCCGCATGATCGTCGGCGAGGATCCGCCGGACGAAGGCGACGTCGTGCTGCCAAAGCGGCTGACGCTTGGCTACTTCAAGCAGGACGTCGGCGAGATGTCGGGCAAGGCCGTCATCGATGAAGCGATCGCTGGCAGTGGTCGCGCGGGTGAACTGCATCACGAGATCGCGCAGCTCGAAGCGGACATGTCGGATCCCGACAAGGCCGACCAGATGGAGAAGATCCTGGAGCGCTACGGCGAGATCCAGGGCGAGTATCAGGACAGCGGCGGCTACGAACTCGAGGCGAAGGCCAAGGAAGTGCTGCACGGTCTCGGCTTCGACGACGTACAGATTAAAGGTGACGTCGGTGCGCTATCCGGCGGTTGGAAGATGCGCGTTGGCATGGCCAAGGTGCTGCTCGGCAACTTCGACGTGCTGCTGCTCGACGAACCGACCAACCACCTCGACATCGAATCCATTCTCTGGCTCGAGCAGTTCCTGAAGCAGACGAAGGCGGCCGTCATGATGACGTGCCACGACCGTGACTTCATGAACCGCATCGTCGACCGCATCATCGACGTCGACGACGGGCAGTTCATTTCCTACGGCGGCGACTACGACTTCATGATGCGCGAGCAGGAAGTTCGCGCCACGCAAAAGGAAGCCGCCTACGAACGACAGCAGGCGATGATCGCCAAGATGAAGCGATTCATCGATCGCTTCGGCACGCACGTCGCCAAGGCGGCGCAGGCGCAGAGCAAGCAGAAGAAGATCGACAAGATCGATCAGCTCGAGCCGCCGCGTAAGCGAGAAGTGGTGTCGTTCCAGTTCCGGCAGCCGCCGCGTTCGGGTGACGACATTGTCAAGGTGCACGGCGTCAACAAGGCCTACGGCGACAAGCGCATCTACGACGGCCTCGACTTCGAAGTGCAGCGCGGCGAACGCTGGTGCGTCATGGGCCAGAACGGTTCCGGCAAGACCACTCTGCTCAAGATGGTTGCGGACCAACTCAAGCCCGACGCGGGCACGGTCAAGCTTGGCAGCGTCAAGATGGGCTACTTCGCGCAGCAGTCCCTCGACCTGCTAGACAGCTCTCTGACGATCTATGAGCAGGTCGACCAGAAGTTCCACCTCGAGTCGATCGGCGCCAAGCGTGCGCTGCTGGGCGCGTTCGGCTTCTCCGGCGACGATCACGAGAAGCGCATCGCCAACCTCAGCGGCGGCGAGAAGTCGCGCTTGGTCCTCGCGCTGATGCTCTTCGACCCACCCAACTTCCTCGTCCTCGACGAACCGACCAACCACCTCGACCTCGACACGAAGGAGATGCTGGTCAAAACCCTCAGCACCTTCGAAGGCACGATGCTGTTCGTCTCCCACGACCGCACGTTCCTCCGCGGCCTCGCCAACCGCGTCCTCGACGTCAGCGCCTGCAGCAACGGCCAACCCGCCGACAAGTACCCAGGCACCTACATCGAGTGGGTCGAGAAGACCGGCATGGAAGCCCCCGGCGTGCACAGCTGAAGACTGTCAGTACGATGCCAGGAGAGAATTTATCCTCTTCGGAAGAGGATAAATTCTCTCCTGGCATCGTACTAACGTCTTCGGGGTTTGGTCAGGTGAGCAGCCGCCGACTCGATGCCCGCCGGCAACTTCGGGTTCCACTGCACGTCTTGTAGTTGGTGGTCGCGCGAACGGCGGAGGGTCTTCGCCCGCCACAGCGTCGGCAACTTCAGCGGGCCGCACGTCGTCGTCTCTACCAGGTTGAAGATCGTCACCAGGCGACTGCGACCGCGTTCTTCCATCGTGAGCACGGCACCTGTGTCCCGCGCGATCTTCAGAACGAACTCGCTCTGCAACTCGAGGCCGCGTCCCGCGAGCCGAACCGCGATGACCGCCTCCTGCGCGTTGCTCTCGTCCTCCAGGTAGCGCAGCCCCATCCCCGGTTCGAGCAGCATCAACGGCAAGAACGTGCGTTCGACGAGGTCGCGATACATGCCGCGCGAAGCGATGCGCGGGCCACGACCGCCGCCGTTGCCCCACACCAACTGCTGGTCGGTGAACGAGTCCATCGCCGACGCCTGCCACGGCGTCGCTCGCGCGCGCACCTTGATGTGGCTCTCGATCCGGAAGTAACCACGCTTGCGATCCCACAGGTAGTGCAGGTCGCCGTGCCAACAGGAGAACGTCTCAAGGTCATCGAGCGCACGGCCGCCGTAGAACTGCACCGTCTTCTGCGCAACAGCGACAGCTTGCGCATCACGAACCTGGCCATCGGCCCGCGCATCGCCGCGTAGGTCTCCCGTCTTCACCTTGCGCCACTGCGCCATCGGATCCACGCGCCAGATCTTTGACAACGGATCCCAGTGCATCGCCGCCGATCGCGGCCGCAACCAGTTCTTCCAGTTGTTCAGCGTCGTGCTCTCAGAAGGTCCACCTTCGAGACAGCTCGCCAGCAAGTTGCGCGCATCGCGTTCATCCTTGGTCCGGATTCGCGCCGGCAACGCCTGCAACGCGGTCATGTCGTGGATCGCAACCTTGAGCTTCTTCGCGAGTTCGACGACACGATCGCGACGGGCAACATCATCAGGCGCAGAGAAACGAATAACCGGACGGTCGACGACAAACACCGAAGCGCGTCGCACGCAGTCCGCCAACGACGTCAGCGACGTTGGCACATAGAAGAAGTTGCCCTGTCGCCAAACAGCCCCCGACTCGTCCTTGCCGACACGCAACAACTGCATCGCCGGCCCTCGCTCGGCAGCAGCCATGCCGGCGATGTGTTCGGAATCCGGCAATCCCCACGCCGCCGCGAACCGCTTGCCACCATCACCGACAAACAACGTCGGTCGATGCCATCGCAAAAACGGACCGACCTCGACGGCGTCCACCGTCAGGTCGGCAGGCCAATCGACGATCACGACATCCGCGTTCCAGAACGACGACGGCGTGCAGTCAACCGGTTGCACGCGCCGCGTCTTCATCCCCGCCAGACGCAGTTCGGTGATGGCCGCCTCCGCGCACGGCGCATCTGCCGCCGCAACAACGACAACGTGGAGGCCAGCAAGCTTCGCTTGCGCTGGCAAGGCCGCTGCCACGAGAGCAACGCCAATGGCGATAAGGGAACGCATGAGGTTGCGCCAACGAATACCCGATGGGCGCGGTTCCATGCGATTTGCCTTGGCTCTGTTACCCGCTAACGCCAAGACCGAGCCGCTTCAACTCGTCGCCGAGCGCCTGCCGCGCCGTGGCATAGCTGTTCTCGCCACCCCACATCCGCGCCATACGATCCGTCCAGCCCTTCTTCTCGTTGACCGGCCGGCCCGCATAGCCACCGGACTCCGCGTTGGCCCGCTTCGCCCACGCGCGCATGCCGTCGTCGGCACCCTGCAGCACTTCGTCCATGCCGTCTTGATCGTATTGATCCCAGTGCAACACACCGCGCAACGGCATGCGACCGCGCGGCGCGGGGTCTTCGTTGGCGACGCCCATCGTCAGGCCGAACACGACGAAGCAGTGCTCCGGAAGACCAAGACGTTTGGCAATCTCGATCGGTTGGTTGCGCGCGGCGCCGATCATGCAGCCGCCGAGACCTTCTGCTTCGCCGGCCAGTTGCAGGTTCTGACCGAGCAGCGCCGCATCGACCGTCGTCTGCAAGAACAGCTCGAGGCTGTCCGACGGCAACTTGCCACCGTGCTGCTTGCAGGCGAGCGCGATCTTGTGCAGGTCCGCGCAGATCGCGAAGAACACCGGCGCTTCGACAATCTGCAGCTGACCGCCACACAAACGTGCGCAGTCACCCTTGATCGCCTGGTCGGTCACAGCCACGACCGAGTAGGCCTGGATAAAGCTCGACGTGGACGCGTGCCGCGCCGCATCGACGAGTCGCTCGATCTGCTCCTTTGGCAACGCATCCGGAGCAAACGAACGAATGCTGCGGTGACGGAACATCTGCGCAACCGGGCTCCACGGCTGCGACGTCAGATCGCAGTTGGCCGCGCGCAGGTCTTCGGGATGGTCAAGGTCGGCGCGCACCCAGTGGTTGGCCGTTGGCACAACGGCAACCCGCGCGGCATCGCGGCGAACCACATCGCGCAGCATCGTGCCGTCGCGATCGAGTTCGGCAAACACCGTGCGAGTCATCGCGATCGGATGGCCGGGCTTGTCGCGATACAGCGGCAACGCGATGGAGCAGTCTTCGCGCAACAGCTTCGCGCGCAACGCCAACACCGTGTCGACCTCGACCAAGGCATGGTCGACGGGGAACACCAACACGGCCTCCGCTTCGCGCGGCAGTTTGAGATAGGCAAGCCGCAGGCTGTCCGCCATCTCGCCTTTGTCGCCCGTGGTCACGACGTGCACATCGAGATGGTCGGGCAACTGCGCCGCATTCGAACGGCGCACGACCAACACTTCGTCGACGCCGGCTTCGTGACACGTCGTCGCGATGCGTTCGATCGCGGTCACTCCACCGAGGTCAAGCAGGGCCTTGTCCTGGCCCATGCGAGAACCGAGGCCCGCCGCCGGCACGATCGCAACCGTGCGCTTGCCAGCGTTGCCGAACACGGTGCCGTCGGCGCCCGGGCTGCCGGTCACGACGCGCGGATCTCGCTAAGCGTGACCAGACACTCGACCTTGTGCTCCGCGCGGAACGGCGCTGCGTCCGGGTCTTCGCGGTCGGCGATCGCCATCACGACAACCGGCACCGCACCGACTTCGAGCACGGCATCGATCGCCTTCTTGGCCGAACCACCGGTCGTGACCGTATCTTCGATGACGCAGACCTTCTCGCCGGCGGAGATATCCCCTTCGATGCGCGAACCGGTGCCGTGCCCCTTCGCTTCCTTGCGAACGAGGAACGCGTTGAGGTTCTGACCCGACTCATACGACAGCGCCGCAACGGCACTCGCCAACGGATCGGCGCCGAGCGTCAGGCCGCCAATGGCCGTGATCTCGGGGTAGTTCTTCAGCTTCTCGAGCAGAAGCTTGGCGATCAGCCACAACCCCTCGGGGTGCAGCGAGACCTTCTTGCCGTTGATGTAGAAGTCAGAGCGCTTGCCGGAAGCGAGCACGATGTCGATGCCGTCCTTGTAGGCGCGTTCGCGGACCAGTTCGAGGAGGCGGGCTTTGCCAGCAGCAGGATCAAAGGGTTTCGTCACGTAGACATGGATACCGGGTCGCGGCCTCCGGACCAAGCTGCGGATTCAGAACGGGTGGCTGAGGACCGCAAGCTCTAGGCTTAGGGCATGTCCAAGACGAGCACCCCAGTCGACGAGCGACTGTTCGCCTACCTCGCGACCAAGACCATCCCGGAGGACGACTACCTGGCCGGACTGCGTATCGCAGCAGCCAAGGCCGGGTTGCCCGAGATCCACATCGCTCCCGAGCAGGCCGCCTACCTGCAGCTGCAACTGCGCGCGATGAACGCCATGAACGTCATCGAAGTCGGCACCCTCGGTGGCTACTCCGCCATCGCGATGGCCCGCGGGATGCCGGCGGCCGGCCGCATCGTGACCCACGAGATCGAGCCGGCGCACGCCGAGTTCGCCCGCGAGTGGATCGCCAACTCGGACCAGGCGGGCAAAATCGAAGTCAGCGTCGGTAACGCTGCCGAGACCCTCGCCAAGCTGCCCGAAGGTGAAGCCGACGCGATCTTCCTCGATGCCGATAAGACTGGCTATGTCACCTACCTGGAGCACTCGCTGCGATTGCTGCGCCCCGGCGGTGTGCTGATGGCCGACAACGTGCTCGCCAGTGGCCACATCGCCGATGGCACCGAGGAGACCCCGGTCGCTCTGCGCGCATTCCTCGATGCAGCGGTAGCAACTCCCAACATGCAATCGGTCGTCGTGCCCCTCGGCGACGGCATCTTCTTCGGCGTCAAGGGCGACTAAGAGATTCGCGCCAACACACGCCGCTGGTTACCATGGCCGCCGCGTCCGTTGGCGCGTCCATTTCCTCGAACCTGGCGGTTATCAAGTTGGCTCAATCAGAAGGTGCGTCCATTCCGCAGCCCCAAGCCCAACCACCGCAGGCGCCGGGGCCACGGCCGCTAACCGAACCGCTCGTCGTGGCCAAAGACTTCGCCGAAGTCGAGACGCTGGTCACGAGCGGCATCGACAGTTCGCGGATCGTCGTGCTGCAGGATCAGGACGACGCCGCCGCTGTAGCCGCGGCCACCACGCACGTCGCAGAGGGCCGCGGTCCCGTGCCGACGCGCGCGCACAAAGCACCGTGGCGCACCCTCGTCGTCATTCCGACCTACAACGAGAGCGGCAACGTCGAGCCGATCGTGCAAGCCGTGCACAGCTACCTCGACTGCGACGTGCTCATCGTCGACGACGGCTCGCCGGACGGCACCGGTGACATCGCCGACCGCATGGCAGCAGCAGATTCACGCATCCACGTCATGCATCGCCAAGGCAAACAAGGCCTCGGCACTGCCTACATCGCGGGCTTCCGCTTCGCGATGGAACGTGACTACGAGCGAGTCTGCGAAATGGACGCCGACTTCAGCCACGCCCCGTGGGACCTGCCGCGCCTCGTTTACGCATCGGACAAGTCGGAGCTCGTCATCGGCAGCCGCTACGTCAAAGGCGGCTGTACCGTCGGCTGGGGCTTCCGTCGTCGCATGCTCTCGCGCGGCGCCAACCTGTATGCGCGCATGATGCTCGGCTCGGGCATCCGCGACAACACGGCCGGCTTCCGCTGCTTCCACGTCGATGCCCTCCGCAAACTCGAGCTCGATGCGGTGCACGCGCAGGGCTACGCGTTCCAGATCGAGATGGCCTTCCGCATGAAGCGCCGCGGCTTTGCCGTTCGCGAAGTGCCGATCCATTTCGTCGACCGCAGAGTCGGCCAATCAAAGATGGACGGTGCCATTGCCCGCGAGGCGTTGGTGCTGGTGCCACGGTTGCGTGGGCGTGTCCCCCGCAGTAAGTCGGCGGCTAGCTAGGCACGCCTGGCGCGCGCGTTTCGAGAGTCGGGGCCGAAAGACGCGAGGGCGAAGACGAGGGGTTGTTCTCACGGAACAACAACCCTCGCTACCGGAGTTGTCGTGGGCCATCGGGCTCACCCCGAGGCTAGTGCAGGGCCTCCAGCGCGAGCATCGCGCTTGCCGTTGAGTATGCCTCCATACCCTTTCTGCTCCACGCATCGTCCGCCGGCCAGTGCGCGGAGCTTCCTTCGACAACACGACTCCCGAGAAGGGTCTCGTGCAGACTGCGACGCCAGACTTCAGCGTGCTTGCCACCAATGGCAGCCATCGCCTGAGCGCCGAAGCACCAGTAGGCGTAGTCAGTAGTCCCGGCTTGTGGGTCCCACCGTGGCGGCATCTCGCAAACGATGTTGGCAGCGCGGCGCAACACGGCCTTGTCACCCTTGCCATCATTGAAGGCCGTTTCGACCATCAGGCGCATCGCCGTCGGCTCTTCCGAGAAGTGCTTGGGGAATCGATCCACCTTCGTGACGAATCGGGACATGGGTTCACCAGGCCTCACGAAGCCGGTGCGCCCCGAGTTGCGATCGGTGAGTTGCGTCAGCAATTCGCGCGCGTGCTCTAGAGCCGCTCGCGGCACTTCGACCCCCAGCTTCGCAGCGTCTTGGAAGGCCAACAGCATCAGAGCAGTGTGCTTGCTGTCATTGTCTCCGTCGCATGGACGGTATCGCCATCCAGCATACGGATTGCGCACTCGCTCGGCGTAGGTGACGCCTCGCGCAATCGCGTCCTTGCGCTGTTCATCGGGCGCCAAAGTCTGAATTGCGCAGAGGGTTCGCAACACCTGGGCATGACCGTAAGCCTCCGCCATCGCCTCGCCGCCGCCGAACAAGCCTTCCTTGTTCTGGGTACTCAGGAGGTACTCATCACCTCGCTCCACGGCGCGCACGATCTCAAAGTGGCGTGGGCCCTTCCACCCCAGCATCAATGCTCGCAACGCGAGTCCGGTTACGTGGACCTTGTTGTGATCCCGTGCCCGGTCGTTGACGGGGTCGGGCCCGATGTCCCAACTGCCATCCTCTTGCTGCGCACCAAGCAACCACGCGGCTCCCTGGTCAAGTGCAACCGCAACCTCGCCATCGGGCTTGGGAGTTGCGCTTGGTTTGGACTCACTCTTCGAGTGGTCGACCTTGACCGAGACAGGCGGCTGCTGAGCACGCGCGATGGTCAAGGCGCCGAGTCCAGTTGCCGAGGCAACGATGAGGCTGGCAGCTGAGATGCTGCGACGAGGAGAGCGTGTGCGGTCGAGAATCCGCTGGAGTCGGTTCTTCATGATAGCTACGGACGGAGCGAACGACGCAATGGCACCCGAGGGGCGGGGTGCATCGCTAGAGAAGTGAATCAATGTGAAGAGCGCTTCCGCAACGGGAGCGCGCTTGGTCGAGGCAGCACGCGCAACGGCAGCCTCATCGCACGCATACTCGCGCCAACGCCGGTGGGCTGCGATCACCACCCATGCCACCGGGTGGAACCAGAATGCGAATCGCAACACGCGTAGGAAGCCTTCAGCCAGCACATCGCGACGCGCGTGATGTTCAAGCTCGTGCAGCAACACAAACCGCAACTGGATCGGAGAAAGCTCGCGATCAAGGTTCGGCGGCAAGCAGACCGCGCGACGAATGACACCCGTTGCGACCGGCGATCTGAGGCCGGGCACGATGCGCAAGTCGATGCGGCTATCAAAGCCACGCTCGCTGCACAGCTTCTCGAAGAGCACTTGCAGTGATGACTCGGGTCGACGTCCGAGCCGACGAAGATGTCGGTCTGCGCCAAGATGCGCGAACACCAAGGACGTCGCACCGCCCAGCAGCACAAGAAGCCAAACGGCCAGCGACAGCCCAGGAATCGTCAGTTCGACGATGTTCCGGGTCAGCAACTCATTGGCGCCAGACCCCGTATCCGCGTGAGCCGATACCGCCGGCCCAGTTGCAGCTTCTGGAGCTGGCGGACGAGGGATGGCCAGGTCTGTTGCCAGACTCGCCTCTGGCATGGGAATCGTCGCGGCAATCGGCATGAGCTCCGGCCAGTGCGTCGGCAGGGCCCGCTCCAAGGGCAACAGCAACAGGAACGCAGGGAGCAACAACAGATGACTCGGTGCGTGAGCCGACAAGCGACGCCGCAATAACAGTAGCACCACACCAACGACGGCCAGTGTGACCGCGGCGACCACCGAGCGTTCCAGCAGCCAGTGCAACCAGGTCTCGGCGGCTGCATTCCACCAGCTCCCGAGCGCCATCATGCGTCGTTCTCCTCATCAGCCTTCTGCTCGTCGAGGAACGTCCTGAGCTCATTCAGCTCGTCACCAGACAGCCGACTCTTGCCGACCATGTATTGGATCAGAGGGCCGAGTGCCCCAGGCACAACATGGTCCAGCAGTTGATCGGCTGAGTCCCGCAGCGCGCGATGCACCGTCCGACTCGGGCGATACAAGAACGACGTGCCGACTCGACGAGTGCGGAGGTGGCCCTTCTCGACCAGTCGCCGCAAGAGCGTCTTGACCGTGCTAGCAGACCATCCGTAGTCGCGCTCTGCCGACTCGACGACGTCCCGCGCCGCGCAGGCGCCTTGCTCAAATACCGCCTTCAGAATCTTCCATTCGGCAGCGGTCGGTGGCTCTAAGTCTTTGGGTGCCATGGCAAATCGCCACCGTCTACAACTGTAGACGGTGGGTGACACCTGTGAACGCGCAACCCTGAGCCCGGTTCATCACCTACTCCAGTTTTTTCGCGCTCACTACGGCCAGGCCGCCGGGGAACAAATGACAGACCTCCTCCTCACGCAGTTGGTCGTGCATTCGAGGGTGCGTCGCTATTCTGTCCTCCGCGCATGTACACCAAACGCATCTTCTCACCCGTGACCCTGTTCCTCTGGACGCGGTACGACCTGCTGGCCTTCCTGCTGATCGCATCCGTACCGGTGGTCCTGCACAGCGTCTTCGACCAACGGTGGATCCACATTCCGTGGCTGCCGATCGCACTGGTCGGCACCTCCGTCGCGTTCATCCTCGGCTTTCAGAACAACGCGGCGTACGGCCGCGTTTGGGAGGCGCGCAAGATCTGGGGCGGCATCGTCAACTCGTCGCGTGCTCTCGGCTTCATGGTGAATGACTTCGTGACCAACGAGTTCACCGACAAGCCCGCAATCGACGAAGAGTTACGCGCGATCCGCCGCCGCATGGTGATGCGGCACATCGCATGGTTGACAGCATTGCGTCACGCGATGCGGGCCAAGAAGCCCTGGGAGACCAACCATCGCGCGCTCACCAATCAGGAGTGGCAAGAACGCATCAAGGTCCACGAGCTGAACAACTCACTCCGCGATGACATCGTCGACTACGTGCCCGAAGGCGAAGGACCAATGGTCTGCGGCAAGGCCAACCCTGCATGCCAACTGATGGCATTGCAGTCGCGCGAACTTCGGAAGCTGCGCGCACGTGGACTCATCGAAGACTTCCGCCACATGGAGATGCAGTCCGTCCTCAACGCACTGGTCGAGTTCCAAGGCAAGTCGGAGCGCATCAAGAACTTCCCGTACCCGCGCCAGTACGCGACGCTCAACTCGACGTTCCTGTGGATCTTCCTACTGCTGATCCCGATCGGCCTCGTGCACGAATTCGCATCGCTCGAACAAGAGCTCGTAGGTGACTACGGCTGGCTCGAGGGCATGTTCATCTGGATGAGCGTGCCGTTCAGTGTCGTCGTCATGTGGATCTTCCACACGATGGAACGGATCGGCCGCGTGACAGAGAACCCGTTCGAAGGATCGGTAAACGACGTGCCGATCACGACGATGTCGCGGGGCATCGAGATCGACCTTCGGCAGATCATCGACGACGATCCGGCGTCGATCCCGCAGCCGATCGAGGCGCGCCACCATACGCAGACGTAGGCGGCGTCAGCCGAGTGCCGCACTCAAAGCCGAATCGCACCGCGCGGCGTAGCAACCTACGCCGGCGCATAAGCCGACTTCGTGCCAGGCACCGTGCGCGCTACTTGCAGCTGCCGGCGGCGACGCGGTCCTTCTCGATATCACCCAGCATCTGGTCCGTGATATCGCCGGTCGGATAGGTGCCTTCGAAGCACGCCTTGCAGAACTTCAGCTCGGGGTTGCCGGACGCTCGCACGGCCTCCTCCATCTGATCGATCGTCTGGTAGACGACCGCGTCGGCGCCAATCTCCTTGGCGATCTCTTCGTCGGTGCGATCGCGCGCGATGAACTCACGCTTGGTCGCCATGTCGACGCCGTAGAGACACGGGAACAGCAGCTGCGGCGAGTACGACGCGAGGTAGACCTTCTCGGCCCCCATGGCCCGCGCGATCTTGACCATGTGTCGGCTCGTATTCCCGCGCACGATCGAGTCATCCATGATGATCACGCGCTTGCCCTCAAACTCCGAACGGATCGGGTTGAGCTTGGTGCGGATCGTGCGTTGCCGCGCTTCATCGTTGGGCATGATGAACGTGCGACCGACGTAGCGGTTCTTGACGAAACCTTCGCGACACGGCAACCCAAGTCCCTCGGCCATCGTCTGCGACGCACTGCGCGCGGACTCCGGCACCGGGATCACGGCATCCGCCTCGAGCCCGGTCTCCTTGAATCGCTTCGCCATCCGGCGACCCATCTCCATGCGCGCTTCGTGCACCGAGACGCCGTCGAGGAACGTATCCGGCCGCGCGAAGTAGACGTATTCGAAGATGCACGGACGATGCGGTGCCTTGCCAACCTTGCGGAAGTGCGGCACGCGGTCTTCACCGATCCACAACATCTCACCGGCCTCGAGGTCGCGCACGATTTCGTAACCCGCAACATCGAGCACGACCGACTCACTGGCCACCGCGTAGAACGTGCCTTCGGGCGACTCGCGCTTGCCGAGGATGCACGGCTTGATGCCATAGGGATCGCGGAAGGCATACATGCCATCCTGCGTGATCCCGACGACGGAGTAGGCGCCCTTGACCCTCTCGAAGACTTCGGCGACGCCGGCTTCGATGTCTTCGAGACCGACCCGGTCCGCCTTCCGCCGCATCAGCGCGTCGGCGAACACATACAGCACGACTTCGAGGTCGCAGTTGCTGCCCAACGTGATCTTGCGGTCACCGAAGTAGGTCCGCTTGAGCTCGTGGAAGTTGGTGACGTTGCCGTTGTGCGCCATGACGACGCCAACCGGATAGTCGAGCCAAAATGGCTGCACGTCGGTGTCTTCGCCGAGGCCAACCGTCGGGTAGCGCACGTGGCCTACGGCCAAAGGCCCCTTCAGGCGCTGCATGTGCTTGTCTTCAAAGACCTCGCGCACGAGGCCCAGGCCCTTCTTGGCCTGGAACTTGTCTTTGAAGGCGACGGCGCCGGCTGCGTCCTGGCCGCGGTGTTGGATGGCCACAAGGCCATTGATGACGTCGTGGATGACGTCAGATTCGGCAGGGCCGAAGATCGAGATGAAGCCACACATGAAGTCGCGGGAGCTTACCATCCGCGCCACCAATGGCGAACCTGTGCAACATCGATGGCGTCATCAGTTCTGAAGCCGACGCCCGTATCCCCGTGCTCGACCGCGGCTTCCTGTTCGGCGACTCCGTCTACGAAGTCGTAAGAACCCACGACGACGTTCCCCTTTTCTGGTCCGAGCACTGGCAACGGCTCGGAGCCTCCGCCGCCTCGATCGGCATGGAGCTCGATCAGTCGGAAGCCACGATCGCCCGCCGGGTCAAAGAAACCATGCTCGCGGCCGGCCACGGCGACAGCTACGTGCGCATCATCGTGACCCGCGGCGCCGGCGACGCCCCCAACATCGACCTCGCCTACGCCAACTCGCCGCCGTGCTGGGTCCTGATGGTCCGGCCGCTCCAGGTCAACACCGGCAAACCCGTCCGCCTGGGCCTCGTCGAACGCCTCCGCAACGACCGCCGCGCCCTCGACCCGGCCAGCAAGAGCGGCAACTACCTCAACAACGTGCTGGCCCTCGCCGAGGCGAAGGCCGCTGGCGCGACCGATTGCGTGATGCTCAACGCCGACGGCTCGGTGACCGAGGCCTCGACCTCCAACGTCTTCGCGCGGGTCGACGGCGTCTGGTGCACGCCGCCACTGTCGGCCGGCATCCTGGCCGGCATCACCCGGAGCTCGCTGCTGAAGTTCCTGCCCCTGGCCGGCGAACGGATCGACGAACGCGCCCTCACCCGCGACGACCTGGTCAACGCCGACGAACTGTTCTTGTCGAGCACGCTGCGCGACATCGGGCCGGTCACGCACCTCGATGGGCGCGTGCTGCATCCGGATGCCAATGGCGAACCGGGTGCCGGACCGAGCACCGCGAAGCTGATGCCCGCGTTCAGTGAGTATCTGAACCGCTGGCGCCTCGAGCAGGACGCTCCGCACTGGACGAGCCTGCTGTCGTAGCGGTGGCGACCGTTCCTTTGCAAGGAACGGCAACGACGCAGTTGCCCCTGCCGAACACAGCGACGCTCGTCGGCGCACGGTTCAGAAGCCTTCAGAGTCCAGTGTAGTGTGCCTCAGACGATGACCATGACGGATGTTGAAGCCGGCCTGTTGAAGGTGCCGATTTCCATGGCCCCCGTGCGCCCAGCAGAGTTCGTAGTGTTCACGATCAGTCAACTCGTGCAAACGACCACCAGCGGCGACTGACCCCAACCCCACCCCAATAGATCCATGGTAGACACACCACGCTACTCACTGACTTCGGTCCGATTCGAAGTCGATTTCGGCGGCAAGGACTCAAGCAAAGCCATCTTCGCAGAAGTCAACGGCCTCAATGTCGAAACAGACACGATCGAGTATCGGGGCGGAGCCGAGAAGACACTGACGTCACGCAAAGTCCCAGGCTTGACGAAGTACTCCAACGTCACCATGAAGCGAGGCATACTGGCCAACGACAACGACCTGTTTGAATGGTGGACGCTCAATCAGCAAGGCAAGCACCAGCAACGAACGGTGACCATCAAGCTGCTCAATGAATCAGGCACGGCGACCGTTACCTGGACGTTGGCCCAAGCCTGGCCGGTCAAGGTCGAGGGCCCCGCACTCAACGCCAAAGGCAACGACGTCGCAATCGAGTCCATCGAGTTCTGCCACGAAGGCCTGACCGTCAAGAACAGCTAGCTCGCCCCTAGGACGTCAGCAACTTGACGACCTCTCCCCAGTAGGTGAGCTCCGCAGCCATCTTGGTGTCAACGGCACCGGTTGCAGCCTTCGATGCCTCATTTGCACACGCAGCATATGCCGCGACCAGGTTACCAATGGCCGCAGCCAACGTCGCCACGAGCGCTCCTTCGGACGAATGGAACGTGTCAGCCGCAACACTGACGGCGTTGGCCATCGTGTAGTGAGCCTGCAGCTCGACGCTGGGCGCAACACGGTCGGCCAGCTTTTGGAGGTACTCATCCCAAGCTTGATCGTGCGCGTTCTCGAACGTGAGCTTCAACGCCTTTCGCTGAGACGTGTACGTCGTCTTCGCGTGAGCCCAAGCGCCCTGCGCAGCATGTAGCGCCAACTGTGCGGCGGCCTGATCTTGCTCTGCCTTGCTGTCTGCGCCGGCAAGCGCCGTCTTCAACATCAACGCTGCCGGGCGCAGGAGGGGCTTGTTGGCCGGCTTGCCGATCGCATCGTTGAGATCCTTGGGAACCTCGACCTCCAGATCGTTCGCAACCGCAGGAGGCTTTGGCTCGGGGAAGCCCGCAAGCTTCCTGAAGTCGTTGATGACCCCACCGGCAACGGTCTTGGCGGGCTCATGGTCGCCGGTTGGTTCATCGCTGATCAGCTTGTCACCGAGAGCGATCAAGGACTCAGCTATCGGATTGTCTGCGACCTCGAATGCGGGCTTGGTCATATCAACGTCCTGTCTGTGTGCCGTTGCGCGGCGAAATGTAGTGTGATCTCGCCACTGCGACAATCGCAGGACTCGCGCCTAACCGAGCGCGCCGTCGACGATCGTCTTGATGCGCTCGAGCAAACCACGATAACGCGCCTTCTCTTGCTCGGTCGTCTTGACCGCGTCGATGATGCCAGCAAGCGAACCGTCGATCGCGCCAGCCGCCGCGTTCTTGCGCGGCCGACCCGGCCCACGCTTGCCGGCAGCAGCGCGCGCCTTCTGGGCCTTCGCCTTGGCGACCTTGCCGCTACCGCGCTTCGCTGCCTTGACGATCCCTAGCATCGTCTGCGCGCGGCCGAACATCACCGGGAACACCTTGAGCTTCTTCTTGGCAGCAGCCGCGGAGATGTCTTGGTAGGCCGCTTTGCGGTTCTTCTTGAGGGCCGCGATGATGAACTCGAAGCCGGGGCTCTTCTTTTTGGCTGCCATTGTCGTTGGGTGTCGAAACCTGGGGGTATTCGTCATCGTGCGCTGCCAATTAGCGCCCCGCAAGTGCAGTCGTCGAAAGGCGCGGCGCTACTTGGCGGCGGCCTTCACATTCCACGACTCACCTGGTGCGAGTACTACGGACTTGAGCGGCAGCAAAGCACGCTGAAGTTGGTGGAGGTGATTGAGCGTCACGCGACCCAATTGGGCATCGGTATCCGGACGGAACCCATCGTCAAACAACACGATGCCCGGCTTCACCTTCTTGGCGATCTCGACCATACCGCGATTGAGTGACGACGCGATCAACACCCCAACCGGCTTGGCCTCGACGTGTTCGATCTTGGTCGTCGGACCAACGATGAGCATGTCGGGACAACCGACCGTTTCGATGCGATAGCCAACGTCATACGGAACCGAACCGTCCGGACGCGGCTTGCCGATGCTGTGCATCTTGTAGCCCGCCTGGCCATAGGCTTCGCCGACTTGCACGAGTGGGATCTTGTCCATCGCGATGATCGGCAGGTGGAACACGATGTGCGCCAGCACCGGATGCGCCGGTTCGGCCGTGAACATGCGCAGCAACAGTTGGTCGTTGCGGCGACTCATCGAGAGCGGCTGCGTGAGCACACACATCTGCGCGGCACCCCAGAGCCATTGTTCGATGTCCGGACCAGCGGCATCGATGAGGAAGTTGCGACGCGAGTTGCGCACCATCCACCCACCCATCGGCAAACGGAACAAGCGCAGCGTGCCGGCCGGCACGGGATCCTGAGCCTGCCGGGAGGTCGCGTGCGTGCGTTCGCGCCACCAAGACGGCAAGCCGCGCGCGACCAGGCCAGCGACTTCGCGACTCATGCGACGGTTCACCCGTTGCAGGATCTCGAGGTTGTCGACGCGCGGCATACGCGCGTAGTGCTTGTCGAGTGTTTCGAGTGCCTTGAGGCGCTTCATGCCACCGGTCTCTTCCGGCGTCAACGTGCCGTCGTAGACAGCAGGTGGGTTCTGGATCAGCTGCGCGCTGAGTTCTTGCCAGTATTCGCGCGGTTCGCACGGCGGCTCATTGGTGCCTGGCTTGGCCGAGAAGTCCGGCATGATCCCGCGCAACGGCGCATCGCTGCCAACAAGTTGGATCGTGCCGAGCAGACCGGGGTCGACGATCGGGCCCATGCCGAACGTCCAACCGATGCGCGTCTGCGGCATCGAGTCCGTCACCTCATCGAAGTCGTTGAGCACCATCTGCAAGTCGATCGACTTACCAACCTGCGGCTGCTGACCCGTCGGCAGAATCTCGGACCACGGGATCATCGCTTCGTAGGTCGTGATGCCCTGTTCTTTGTCGTGCAACACGAACATGCGCGCTTCGGCCCGCAGCACCCGCGCGGTGCCGCGCAGTCGATCCCACTGCACGACCTTGCGACCCTTCTCATCCGCGAGCCAGAACTCGCGGTCTTCGCGCCGGCCCGGGTCGGGCCCGTTCGACCGCGTGTTGCGATCCGGATCGAAGGTCAGCATGAGCGAGTCCGCTGCCGGAATCTCCGTCAGCTGCAGCGTCTTCGCATCGAGTGCGCGGTGCCACTGATCGAGCGCCGTGCATGCGATGTAGAGGCCTTGCTCGCTCCACATCATGAAGACGACGGCACTCGCATCCGCGCGGCCATACCACGCACCGTGACGCGTGCCCGACAACTGCCGCTTGTCGTTGAGCTGCATCGCCGGCAACTTCGGCCAGTCGATCAGCGAGCCATCGATCGAGATCTCACGGTCGCCCAGCGGCAACACGACTCCCTGCGGCAACAGCATCGGCTTGGGTTGCTGCTTTGGCGCCAGCTGCGCGCAAAGCGGCACGGCTAGAACTGCCAAGACCAAGAGGCGGGTCGTGTGCATCATGAATCCTGAATCCTGCGAAGACTTAGATAGTTGAGGATGGCGTGCGCCGTGGTCGAACCGAGAAGGCCAAAGCCCAGGTGGACGATCAGACCGAGCGACAGTGCGTGTGCGAAAGTGAACAGCAGCCAACGGGCGCCGCCTACACTGCTATTCAGCAAGACGTAGCAGGCAACAGAACCGATCAGTCCAAACACGTCCTGCACGGCCAGACGGAAGAACAACTCCTCGGCAATTGCCGAGATCAGCACGAACGCGATGCCAATGCCTTCTCCGGCCCGTGCGAAGACGCGCTGCGCGGCTGAGGCGACTTCTTGGAGGCTCTCGAAGCGCTTGGTGAGTGCGGTAAGAACTCCGGCGCCGATGATGCCGACGACGAGACCGACGCCCGACGACGCAAACGGTCCGTAGTCGCCGACGGAGTATTCGCCCAGCGCGCCCATGCGATCGCGCGACCACAGCCAAACCAGGGCGACGGCGCCCATACCACCGTAGATGACGGTGCCAGCGGCCAGAACCGTGGCTGGTTCGAGATCGGGTTCTGGGCCTTCGGGCTCGTTCCCTTGCGGGTCCTGATCTGGGGGGCCTTGTTCGTTGGGATGGTTCACGGCGTCAACACCCGGCTGCGCGACCACGGACCGATCACGCGAGTAGGAACCCCGAGGAACGCGCTCGTCGCGACGGCTCCGATGTGGCGACTGTCACGACTGTCGAACGAGTTGTCGCCGAGCAAAAACCACTGACCCGGCTCGAGGCGAATCGGCCAACGCGAAGCGCCGACACTGAGCTCTTCGAGGCGCGTCGAGAACACGTCGCGGAAGACGCGCACGGACGACATGCTCGCGGCCGAGTCCCCGATGACGCCAAGGTGCAACCACGTGCGCGGCAACGGCGACAGCGCCTTGCCCGCAATCGGCAACGGCAGCACGAACGCATCGTCGAGCATCACGAAGTCGCGGCCGTCGAGACGACCGAACGTCAGCTTGCCCTGCCAATCACCCGGGAGAACGTCACGCTCGTCGTGAATCGAACGACCGTCGAGCCAGACGGACAGGCGGTTCTTCGCGTAGTTCCAGACGAACGTCGTCGCAAAGTCCGTGCTGTCGATCGACGCCAACAGGATCGGTGGCTTGGCAACAAACTCGATCTCCATGCCGCAGTCGGTAACCGACATGCGATCGCCGGTGACGCTGCGATTGCCCAACACATCGAGGAACGTCGCGTCGACGGCTTTGCTCGTGCCGATCACACCCGGCGGCAACACACCATCATCGGTGTCCGCGTGTCGCGCCATGTGCGCGCGCCGCTTCATCGTCGGCCGAACGTTGGCGAGCGTCGACTCGACCGGCGGCAACAACCACGGCCCATTGCCGGTCACGGCGCGCATGTCGAGACCATCGATCTCTTCACGCCCACCACCGGCGACGGCCCACGTCACGCTGCGCGACATCGCCGCCTTGGGTTCTTTGACCTCGCGATGCATCTGCTGCGGACTGTCACCGAGCCAGATGTCACCTTTGCGAATGTCGATGCACGTCTTGCCCTTCTCGTCACCACTCGCAGCGATGCGCTTGACGAGTTGGTTGCCGGGCCGCAGCGTGTTCTCGACGACGACGAGGTCCCCGCGCTTCTGATCGGCGGCGCTTGCAAGCTTGTCGACGAAGACGACGTCACCTTCGACCGGATCGCCGAACAGCACCGGCTGCATGCTGTCCGACGGCACGAGGTAACGATCGCCATACCAGCGCCGCAGGCCCTGCACGGTCAACACCGCCACAGCCGCAACAACGAGCGCGTCGCGGAGCAGGGTCACGGTGGAGGCAGGTTTCGACATGATGGATCAGGCCCGGAAGAACCGGTCGTGCAGCAGGCGCACCGTCGCAGTCAGTTGCTCGGCCGCGACGGCAAACGCAACGGTGCTGCCCAACGCGCCGAGGCCGGCACAACGAACGGAAACACCGGCTTTTGCCAGTTCTGCCAGAACATCGGCAATCCCGCCGTTCTCCAACACCGAAGCATCGCCGATTACGCCGACAACCGCACGATCCGGGGCAATCTCCACAGCGCCGTCGCTCGCCAGCACGTCGGCAACGCGCTCGGCAAAGCCTTCGTCGATCGCGAGCGTCACCGCGGCCTCGCCCACCGAGACCAGGCCAACGTCGCATTCCATCTCGTCGAGCTTGTCGAAGACCTTGGCCAAGAACGCATGTTGTGAGCGCATGCGATGCGACCGCACGGTGACCAGCGCCACCGACGAACGATGCGCAATCGCGCGCACTGCGGGGCGGCCGTTCTCGACCGCGCCGTGGAGATTGCCCTGGATCGTCGTGCCGGCGGCATCGGGCGAGAGCGTGTTCCGAACCTGCAGTCGAATGCCGTGCTGCATCGCGGGCACCATCGCCGCGGGATGCAGCACCTTGGCGCCAAACGACGCGAGGTTGGCGACGTCCTCGAAGCCCATCATGCGAATCGGCCGCGCGTCCGGCACGATGCGCGGATCGGCCGTGTGCACGCCGTCGACGTCCTTCCAGATCTGGATCTCTTCGGCCTGGATCGCGACCCCGATCAACGCAGCCGAGTAGTCACTGCCGTTGCGACCGAGCGTCGTGATGTTGCCGTCCTTGTCCGCGCCGAGGAAACCAGTCACGACCGGCACGCCTTCGACTTCCTCGAGATACCGCAGCATGCGACCTTCGTCCGGCAGCGGCCGGGCGCGCCCATACGAACTGTCGGTGAGCATGCCGGCGGCAAACGAATCGACCGCCGTCGCCGCAATGCCGTTGCTGCTGAGGGCAGCGGCCACGACGCGAGCACTGAGCCGTTCGCCAAAACTGATCACCGCGTCGATCACCTTGGCGGACGCTTCCCCGACCAGGCGAACGCCACGGGCCAGATCGCGCAGCTCGGCGAGTTCGGCATCGAGCAGGTCATCGGGCAACTCCAGGCCAGCGAGGATCTGATGGTGGCGCGCGACGATCGCATCAATGTCGGCATCGCCTTCGGCCGCCGCCCGCGCCACGGCGAGCAGGGCATCGGTCACGCCGGCGTGCGCCGACACGACCAGCACCGGCTGCCGGTCCAACTGGCCACGAACGACCTCCGCCACCTGGCGAATGGCTGCTGCACCCCCGACGGAGGTGCCACCGAACTTCATCACGATCACGCAAACCACGTTAGTACGGCCCCCGACCGGAAGCCAACCTGTTCGCAGACGCCGGTGGCAGAGGGCGGTCGCTTCGCGTTGAGCGGTAAGAACTTGCCCCGGCACCGTACTGGGAGGCTCAGCCAAAATGGCCGGTGCGGAAGAGGCTGATTTTTGTCCTGGCACCGTACGCCCCCCTCTGATGCATAATCGGGGCATGACGCGAATCGCGGACCTCATTCACGACTGGAACCAGACAGAAGGCAGTTTTAGGCCGAGCAGGCCCCTGCAGTTTGACGACGAAACCCTGCGCGACGGCCTGCAATCGCCGGCTGTCAGCGATCCGACCCTCGATCTGAAGATCGACCTGGTCGAGCGGATGGACAAGCTCGGCATCCACACGGCCAACCTCGGCCTGCCGGGTGCGGGCGGCCGACCGCGTGAGGACATCACGAAACTCGCGAAGCACATCGCCGACAGCAAGCTCAACATCGGCGCCAACGTCGCGTGCCGCACGGTCGTCACCGATATCGAACCCGTCGTCGACATGACCCAGGAATCGGGCATGCCGATCGAGGTCTGCGCGTTCATCGGCAGCAGCTACATCCGGCAGTACGCCGAAGATTGGACCCTTGAGCGCATGCTCAAGAACACGAAGGACGCGTTGACGTTCGCGCGCGACAGCAACCTGCCGGTGATGTACGTCACCGAGGACACGACCCGCGCCAAGCCCGAGACCATTCGCGCGCTCTACACGACGGCGATCGAACTCGGCGCGCGCCGCCTATGCGTCTGTGACACCGTCGGCCACTCGACTCCGGCCGGCGCCCGTGCAGTCGTCAAGTTCGTGCGCGAACTCGCCGACGAACACGACCCGACGATCGGCGTCGACTGGCACGGCCATCGCGACCGCGACCTCGGCATCGCCAACTGCCTCGCCGCGATCGAAGCCGGCGCCGACCGCGTGCACGGCACGGCCCTCGGAGTCGGCGAACGCGCCGGCAACGCGCCGATGGACCAGTTGCTCGTCAACTGCAAGCTGCTCGGCTGGATCGACAACGACCTGTCGTCGCTGCCGTCCTACGTCGAAGCCGCGGGCAAGGCGCTCGAAGTGTCGACGCCACACAACTACCCGATCTTCGGCACCGACGCGTTTGAGACCGGCACGGGCGTGCACGCGGCCGCGGTCATCAAGGCGATGCGCAAGGGAGACACGGAACTGGCCGACTCGGTCTACTCCGGCGTCCCTGCGCACATGGTCGGCCTCGAACAGAAGATCGCGATCGGCCCCATGGCAGGGCGCTCCAACGCGGCATACGTCTTGGAGCGCCTTGGCATCGACCCCACGGACGAGTGCGTCATGCGCGTCCTCGAAGTCGGCAAGTCCAGCAAGAGGCTTCTTACCGACGAAGAAGTGCGTAGTGCCGCGAAGTCCTGATCCGGGACGTCCTTTACCTGGATAAAGTTAGGTCCGGGACAGGTCGATCCAGCTCGTGAGGGAGCAACTATGGACACCGTATTAGACCACGCAGTTTTGGAAGAGCTTTTGTCGTTCGCCGACGACGGCGATCCGGAGCTGTTGGTTGACCTGATCCAGATGTTCCTCGAAGACAGCCCGTCCAAGGTCGAGGCAGTCACCGACGGACTAGCCGTCGGCGACTTCGACAAGGCCGAGCGCGCCGCGCACTCGTTGAAGGGTTCGTCGGGCAACCTCGGCGCGCGGTTGGTGCAGGACGTGTGCGAGCAGCTGCAGCTGTCGACGCGCAACCACGAGTTGGATACGTCGCGTGAGTTGGCGCCGAAGTTGGCGGAGTACTACACCGCTGCGGCGAGTGAGCTGCGGAAGGTGCTCGCGCAGCACACGAACTAGCGTTCGCGCCAGGAGGCGCCGCTAACTGTTCGCGACAACACTCGGAGCCGTCGGCTCCGGTCGCGGGATCACGACCTTGCGCACATCCTTCGGGTTCGGATCCTGCGCGGTCTGCATGTCGATCGTCTGCTCCGACTCCTCGGGCGCCCATTCAGCGGCCTGGCCGCGGAACACGCAGCGGTGGCACTTGTGGAAGTTCGTCGCTTGCCGAGCGAGACAAACGTCGGCGCCGATCCGATGAGTGATCAGAGGCGAGGAGCCTTCGACGGAGGGGCAGAGTCTCATGCGTTGGGCTGTGGCGTTGGGTCTGGGCGGGCCACAGGGCGCGGCCAGAGCGGTACAGTAGACCTGTTTGGCAAGCGGTCAACGACGCGATGTCGGGAGTCGACCTCCCCAAAGGTCGCGGCAGAGGGCCACTGCCGTCGGAGCGCAATGACTCTGGCGGGACAGCTCGAAGCACACGGGGCCTTCGTAACCGTTGTTCTTGATTGCCGTTAGAACGGATAGGAAGTCCACTTCGCCATCGCCGGGCAGCAGATGTTCGTGCACTCCGCGGTGGTGATCTTCGAGGTGCACCTGCGCCATAAACGGTGCAGCTCGGGCGATGACGTCGGCTGGTTCCCCCTCCCAAACGGCATAAAGGTGTCCGATGTCGAGCGTTAGCTGGGGTGCGTCGGCGCCGAGGGCGGATCTGATGCGCTCGTAGTCGGCAAATGTTTCGATCGCCATGCCCGGTTCGGGCTCGAGCGACGGGGTCAGGCCGTGGGCGCGGATGGCAGCGCAGGTCGCGCGGATGCCGTCGAGCAGCCACGCCTCGCTGTCCTTGTCGGGCGTGCGATCGATGCCGGCCCAGAACGACACGACGTCGGCGCCGAGGCGTTTGCCCATCTCGGCCACGCGGCCGTAGAACGCGACGCGACGATCGCGCTGCGCGGGGTCGCGCGTCATCAGGGTCGGTTCGTGCTTGGTGCTCGGGTCGAGCAGGAAGCGCGCGCCGGTCTCCATGACCGGGTGCAAGCCGAAGTCGCGCAGGCGTGCAGCGACTTCGTCGAGGTCGCGATCCGTCGTGTGTTCCGGATCGAGGTGGCAGGTGTCCGGCGTGATCGCGATCGCTTGATAGTCGTGATCGCGCAACAACTCGAGCGCCGTATCCAGGCGGTGATTCTGCAGGCTGTTGGTGTGGTAGCCGAGCAGCATCGCCGTGGCTACTTGCCGCCGTTCATGCGGATTGACTTCTGCGTCCGGCTGATCTTGGCGTAGATGTTCGTCAGCGTGGCGTATTCGGGCGGTTGCGCCCAGTCGCCCATGTCGGCCTCTTCTTGCCAGAGCAGCTGGTCGTCGATCATTGCCTTGATGGCGTCGATCTTGACCTTGGCTTCATTCTGCTTGGCAACACCCTGCTCGCGTTCGCCGGCCTTGGTCAGCTTGATGCCTTCATCGCTGACAGCCTTCGCTTCGCGGTAGAGGCCGGTGATCTTCGAGAGCAGTTCTTGCGACAACGCGGGCGCCGGACGATCCGGCGTCTTGCCGGCCTTGGCCGACCCGAGTTGGACCTTCGGGGCCGGGGCCTCGGGCTGCTTGGCGGGCTGGTTCGACTGGTTGTCGGTGTTGCCACCTTCGTCGTCGTCATCGCCACCACCGTTGGCCATGACGATCAGCATGATGAGAACGAGAACGCCAACGCCGCCGAGGATCATCGGCATCTGGTTGTTGTTCTGGGAGGAGGACGAGCGGCCGCCGGCGCGCCGGCGTGAGGGGGTTCGCGAAGCCATGTGGCCAAAGGTTCTATCCGGCGAGGGCGGAATGCGGAACCCGGCTAGTGGGTGCCGCAATCGCGGTCGGGCTAGCGACCGTTCGGAGGGAGGCGGCAGTGAGCGGTAAGACTTTGCTCCGGCACCGTACGAGTAGCCTCCGACTGGCAGGCTCGAAGAGGAGAATTCTTCTCCTGGCACGGTACGGGGGGTCTTGGGTGAAGAGGATAAATACTCTCCAGGCACCGTACTATCGTCTTCGGAGGGTGGCGGCGAAGCCGCCGTCGTGGTGGTTGGCCACTGGTAGGGTGAGGTGGCTGGTCAGGAGCTCGAGGGTTGGGTGGGCCGCGATGATGGCCTCGTTCTCTTCGCGGTCGATGGAGCAGGTGGAGTAGACGATGTGGCCGCCGGGGCGGGTCAGGCGGATGGCGTCGGTGAGGATCTGGGACTGGACCTTGGGGAGGTCTTCGAAGGTCGCGGGGTCGAGGCGGTAGCGGGCTTCGACGCGGCGGCCGAGGACGCCGGTGTTGGAGCAAGGGACGTCGGCGAGGACGCAGTCGGCTTGCGGGAGATCGGTGGCGTCGGGGACCAGCTGGATGTGGTCGGTGAGGTTGAGGCGCGTCGCGTTGTCGGTGATGCGGGCGAGGCGCTTGGGATCGATGTCGTGGGCGAGGACCTTGCCGTTGGGTTGCACGCGCTCGGCTAGCAACGTCGTCTTGGTGCCGGGCGCCGCACAGAGGTCGATGATGGTGTCGCCGGGTTCGCACGGAACGGCTTCGGCGGCGCGCATGGCCGTTGGGTCCTGCACAACGAAGTGGCCGGCTTCGAACGCTTCGGTAGCGAACGGCGAGGCGCCGCCGGTCCAACGCAGCAGGCGTGGGTGGTCGGTCGTCGTGGTTTCTACTTCGGCTTGCTGCAGGTCGGCTTGCAGGGTCGCTGCGTCGATGCCTTGGCTGGCACGCAGGTAGATGCCCGGCGCAACGCTCGCGGCTTCGGCGATGGTGCGCAGGCCTTCGATGCCGTGTTCGGCGGCGAAGCGTTTGGCGAGCCAGTCGGGCAGAGAGTGCACGATCGCGAGGCGCGCAACTTCATCGCTTGGCAACGCGTTGACGAGTTTGACGGCGCGGTCGTCGGGGAGGGTCAGCTCGTCCGCCGTGGCAGTGCGATTCTTGACGCTGTCAGCGACGCGGCGCAGAACGGCGTTGGCGAAGCCACGGTTGTTGCGCACGACGAGGCCGACCGTTTCGTGCACGGCCGCGTGCGCCTTGATCGACGGCAAGAACAGCAGTTGGTACGCGCCGAGACGCAGCGCGACGCGTTGCTGCGGGTCCTTGGGTAGACCGCGCTTCGCGTAACCGAGCAGAACGTGATCGAGCAGGCGTTGGCGCCGGAGCACGCCGTGTGCCAGTTCGGACGCGAGCGCCCGTTCGCGCGGATCCATGCCGCGAACCTCGAGTTCGCTGCGCAGTCGTTCGCTGCGGCCGCGCTCCAACGCCACGAGGGCCTGCAGCGCGAGGGTTCTGGCAGTGCGCGCCACTAGCGCCCGGATGAGTTGTTCATCGCCGCGCTCACCGCTGAGTTCCGCATCGGCGCGCTAGCCGAAGCGGGCATCCGGCGCGATTTGGTGGCCGCGCACGAACTCACCCGCAGTCATGTTGCGGCCGTTGTCCGGCTTGATGCGCGTGATGCGGAACAGGTCCTTGCCCGTGCACACGCGAATGCCTTCTTCGCCGGCGGACTGCAGCGCACCGGGAATGCCCATGCCGTATAGGTCCTGCTCGACGGTGCCTTCCATGACGATGAAGCGCTTGTTGCCAAGACGCGTCTGCGCACCTGGCTTGGGAGTCATCGAACGCACGAGCAGATCGACTTCGATCGCCGGCAGCTTCCAATCGATGACGCCGTGCTCCTTCTCGACCTTGGGCGCATACGTTGCCAAGCTGTGGTCCTGCGGCGTGTAGGTCGCCGACCCATCCTTGATCGCAGTCAGCGCCTTGACGAGCGCGGTGCCGGAGAGTTCGGCGAGCTTGACGCGCAGTTGGCCGGAGTTCTCGGTCGCTTCGATCGGCGTCTTCTCGGTGAGGATGATGTCGCCGGCGTCGAGCTTGTCGGCGATCTTCATCACCGTGACACCAGTCTCGGTGTGGCCGTCGCGAATGACACGCTGCACCGGCGCGGCGCCGCGGTAGAGCGGCAGCAACGACGCGTGCGCGTTGATCATGCCGTGCTCCGGCAGCGCGAGCATCTCGGGCTGGAGGATCACGCCGTAGCTGATGACGACACCGATGTCCGGCTTGAGCTCCTTGAGCTGCGCCAAGAACTCGGGGTCGTGCGGATCGGCCGGCTGACTGCACGTCAGACCAAGGTCGTTGGCGGCCAGTTTGACCTCCGCCTCATAGATCTTGCGGCCCCGGCCGCGTGGAGCGTCGGGTTTGGTGACGACGAGATCGGGCGAGAACCCACCTTCTTTCAGTGCCTTCAGCGAGGGGATCGCGAAGTCACTGCTTCCAAAGAAAACAATGCGCAAGGGTACAACCGTGAGGGATACAGAGGCGGCCGGCAAGAACGCCGCGCGAGGCGAAGGAAGGTAGCCGCGCAGAGCACCCGGGGCAAACGTGCGGCTCATGCACTGTTGAGCCCGACTCGCATCGGAGGTACATCGCAAGCCCATGGACTGCCCGCCGATCGAGCTGCCAGACACCCTTATCCCGTTCGAGCCGACGGCCGAACGCACGGTCGAAGTCTACGGCGCATCGGTGCATCTGGCGTTGGTACCGGGGCGTAAGGCACGTTCGGGGCACGATCGCGAGGGCCGCCCGGCCCTCCAGCGCAGCCCCGCCGACCGCATTCTGGGGGCCGAGACCTACTGGCGAACGGACACGCTGGCGCTCACGCCCAACAAGTTTCCATTCGGCAAGAACCAGCGAATCCTGTGGATGGCCAATCCGGCCCGCGACCCGGATCTCTCGTTCTGGCAGGCCGGACTCGCCTGGGTCGAGCAGATGGACGGCACGGTCCTGCTCAACAACATCGGCGCGGCCGCCACGATCCCGCGCGCCCACGCCCACCTGATCGAGGAGAAAATGCCGTTTTTGCCGGCGCTCCCCGACCTGCCGCTGCAGGCCGACATCATCGATGTGCCCGACGGGTGTGAGCTGGTGCGCAAGGACGTGCCGTTCTGCATGGTCGGCGTGCGTGGGGATCTCGAAGGCAAAGCCGAGGCGCTGCTGCGGATCGCGGATGCGCGGCTGACGGCGACGTGGAACGTCATCGTCAGCAAGGACATCGTCTGGATCGTGCCGCGTGGCAAGCAGACGCCGGCGCCGTACTTCGACAGCGCGGTCGGGGCGGCCGAGCTTTGGGGGCGGTGGTGCTACGTCGATGAAGAGCCGTTCGAACGGGCGACGGGTGCGGACCTCGAGAAGGCGCTGCAGATCGCGACGGCGGCTGTGATCAGGTAGTCGATCTCGGCTCGGTTGGGCCTTGCCGTTCTGCGACGCGGACTAGTCCGCGTCGTCGAGACGAGCAGCAGTTGCAGCAACGCCCGCCAGGATCGAATCAGCAACGCTGCTTGGGAACCCTTCTGGCAGCTGCCCACGAACTACGGCGTCGAGCGACTGCACGCGCGCAGCAACGTCACGGAGAATCTCACCCGCTGATTCGACCGAGAACAGCGCCTTTTTGGCCGTCGCCAGCCAATGACGTCGTCGAATGATGTCCCACTTGTAGTGACGGCTCTTGCCGGTGACGGCCATCGCCATACTCACGTCGTAGGGATGCATCTGGCCCTTCATGAGCATCGGATGCACCGAGATGATGTCGTAGAGCGGAGTGAGTCGACACGTGCCACCGGGTCGCAGTGCAATGCTGAAGTTCTTGGCGTGCCCATCGGGCGCTGCAAGCAACCAGAACACAACCATCGCTCGGAAGAACGTCGCGCAATCGACCTCCGGGTCGGCGGTCTCGCGCAGCAACTGCAGGGACTCGCTGACACCTGGACCACCGAGGTGCTCGTACTTGATTGCCGGCGAGTAACCCATCGCTTGGCACAGGTCTTCTTGCGGCAGCCGCATGAGCCACGAGCCATCGCTAGACCATTGTCGATCGAACCGCGCAACCACCAGCACCTGCGAACCTGCGAACCTGTGCAGTTCTGCAGCCGCAACCGGCAACCCCATCGCTTCGGCAATACGCAGGCACAACCACTCGTTGGCAACACTCTCGGAGAGATCGATGCCGTCGTGAATACCGATAGGCAACTTGAAGATGTGACTGGTCGGGGTTGCCCCGTGCGGACGATGCCAACCATCATCGCAACGCAAGAACGCCGTCTTCTCTTGCGCCCCCGCAATTGAGATGCGGAAGGCACCTTCACGAACCATGCCCAGGGGTCGCATTTCGTGACTCGCCAACTGCTCTGCAATCGCACGATCGTCGACCGGATCGCTCGTGATCGTGCGAACATCAGGCGGAGCTTCGGTTGCCGGGTAGATCTGCAAGGCACCGACACAATCGCCGCCCATCGCAGCCAACAAGTCGAACGGCTGGTCAGACGCAGTACCGAGCCGGCCCTGGATGCGTCGACGGATACCTGCGCTGTCGGGCAGCAAGTTGTCGAAGTAGTTGCGAACGATGTCGCCCTTGAACAAGTCGGACGACAACTGCATCGACAACGACAGAGGGACCGCGCCCGGCATTGCGAGCCACGCATCGTGATAGCGAAACTGATGCTCGCCACCTGGCCGGCTGCTCCACCGACCAACTTCGATGCCGTTCATTGCGACCGCAAGGTCACCAGTCTGTCGGCGTCGTCCCATGCGATCAGTCTTCACTCACGGGTGTTTGCCACGGCGCTTGCGGGTGCGCGTTCGAGCGCTCGCGAACGACGAACTCCAACTTCAGGGCGGCGAGCAATCGCAGGATGGAATCGAGCGACGTCTGCTCCGCACCGCGCTCGATCTTGGAGATGGTCGGCTGAGCCATCCCAGTCTGCGTCGCCAGCTCCATCTGGGTAAAGCCACGCTCGCGACGGGCATCGCGAAGAATGCGGCCGAGGGATCGAGCTGAGTTGGCTAGCTTCATGGTTCTATATCGCCAAGGATATAACCCACCTTTATATCTCGCAAGGCATAAACCACGCTTATGCGCTTCACGCTATAGGACAGCGGGCGAGGCGATTCTTGGGGCAACCCGCCGCCAGTGCCGATACCCCCCATGACATGGAGAGAATCGTCATCGGAATCGTGCTCGCTTCGGCGAGCGTCGTCACGGCCCAGAACGTCTCGGTCGTGCCGCGCGCACCCGCGCCGCTGACCGCCAGCGTCATCTACGGCGGGCAACCCTTCAATCAGGTCATGCCGTCAGGGCCGTTGTATTGGAACGCCTACCTCGGTGCTTCAACACCGTATGTCTTCGGCAGCGTCCTGGGCGCCCACGCATCGATGCACTGGACCACATACACACCAAACACGCTGCTCCGGCCAGAGTTCGACGTGAACGTTGGTTTCAACGGCAACCTCACGTCCCACATCGGCCCGGCCACCGCGACGCTAGGCCCCAACGAAATGATCTTCGATGTCAGTGCCACGACCCAGCGCGACGCGTTCTTGGACATCGAACTCACCGGCTCCTTCACCGGAGCATCGCAATGGCCGGTGTGGGAAGTCGACGTCGGCGATAACGGTACGGCCGATGCCTACCTAGGCAACGGCGTAGCCTCGGTGCCCATGCAGCTCGGCCCGCTGCCAGTTCCGATCGTCGTTCGTTGCGCCGTTGGCATAGGCGCGCCCAACTCGGTCTATGCAACATCTGCATTCATGCACGGCAACCTCGAGATGAGGCTAACGGCAGACAACAACCTCATCATCGATGAAGTCGCAGCCGGGTGCGGCGGTGGCATCCTCGAGTGTCGGCAGGCATTTGCGCACGACGGCGTCGTGTTCAACGACGCCGGCGGGTCATCGGTAAAGGTCTTGGTGCTCGGCACCCAGCCAACGCCGTTTGTGTTCACGAACGCCATCAGCACGTGCGTGCTATGGCCTTCGCCCGATGTGGTGCTCGCGCAGATCGGCACGCTCGACCTGCCGATCCCCGCAACTGTGCGTCCGTTCCAGTTCTACGCGCAATCCGTCTACCTCGGAAGCTGGTTTGGGCCGAACGTGTACTCGTCGCAGGCGCTGCGGATCTCGGCGTTCTAGTCCGCTCCTCCGCACCGCCAGTCACCGAACGGCATTCTCGCCACCGTGCCGCAGCAGAGACGCTAAGGTGCTGAGGTGACTTGGAACCACACCCGTCGCTCGCCGGCTCTGGCACTTCTTCTCGCGGCGACGCTTCTAGCGGGCGCCTCACAGGCGCAGAGCACGGCGGCCAAACTCGCCGCCGAACTGCGCGCCAAGGACATCACTCGACGGCTCACGGCCATCGATACCGTGATGGCCAACGAGAAGATCAACCGCGAACGAACCCTCGCGTCCTTCTTGAACGACAAGGACTGGGAGATGCGCGAGCACATCGCAGGCGCAATCGGCGAGCTGGGGAAGCTTGGCAAACTCCAGGGCAAGTCGTCACTCAACAAACTGATCACGCTGGCTACGGACGGTCCGATCGTCCGGGTCCGACGCGCGGCCGCCGAAGCCGTCGCGAAGATCAATGCCGAAGCGGGTGCCAAGGCCATCTTCAAGAAGGCCAAGAGCAAGCGACAAGTGCGGGCGCTCGAAGCATTGGCCGTCGTGCTCCGCGCTCGACCGCCCTTCGCCGATGCCGACAAGATCAAGAAGCTGCTGAGCGCCAAGCATCCGGCGTTGCGTGAGGCGGCGGCTCGCGCCTGGCTCGAAGCCGCTTCGGATCGTCGAGCTGCTTTGCGCACCTTGCTCACCAACGGTCACCTCGCCGTACGCTGCCTGGCGCTCGAAGCGGTTGCCGAGGCGCCGCGCAAAGAGGACCTGAAGCAGGTCGCCGACCTGTTCAGTGGCCCCGGTCAAAACGAGGTCGTTGCCAGACGGATCGTGCGCGCGCTTGCCGCGGTGATCATCAGCAGCGAAGGCGATCGGGCTGCACTGGCCAAGACGGTGCTCGCTGCAGCCGGCAAGGAGACCACAACGCTGATTCGCCGCGCGGCCCTCGTGCCGTTGCTGGCTCGCGGCGAGAACCCGGTGTTCGACCAGAAAGAGGCTGCCTTGCAGCTACAAGCATGCCTGAAGTCGGAGTCCGACCGACCTCGATCCGCGGCGGCGAAGGCTCTGCGAGAGATCGGTGGCGAAGCGGCTCTGGCCTCTGCGTTGCTGCAGTTCAAACGCGAAGACCACCCGCGGGCGCAGTGGCAACTGGTCGAGACCGTCGCGACGTTGCGCAAACCGACGACGCCCGAAGCCGTCGAGTGGCTGGTCAAGATCGTGCGCAGTGATTACGACGCGGAAGTTCGCGAACGAGCCATCGTGCGGCTCGGCAAGTCCGGCGTGAAAGGTGCCAGCGATGCACTGATCGAAGCACTGCGCGATCGCAAGTGGACGATCGCGTGCTGTGCCGCAGTGTCCTTGGGCAAGACCGACGACGATGCAGCCTTTGCGCCGCTCAAGCGACTGCTCGCAATGGGTGACTGGAAGTTGCGCGGCGCCGGCGTCGTTGGCTTGATGCATTGGAGCCGCGATGCGGCTGTCGACCCGGTGCTCAAGATGCTCGACGACGAACACCCGGTCGTCGCCCGCGCGGCACACGAAGCATTGCGTTCGATGTCGCGTCACTACGACGCCAAGCGAACTCGCAAAGCCTGGCAGAAGTGGTGGGACGCCAATCGCAAAAACCACGACTTCACGGATCGCGAAGCGACGCTCGACAAGCTCAACAAGTACGGCTACGCGGTGCCGGACAGTGAGATCTACAACGGTCTCGACGTCATCGTCTACAAGAGCCCGTTCAAGGATCGCGGCGATCACATCGAGCAGTTGCTAGCTAGCCTGAAGATCGCTCACCGCACGACCGAGCAAGGTCAGGTTCGCGCCGACGGCGTGCACCCCGAAGCGATCTTCGTATCCAACTGCACCGGCGAACTCACGCAAGAGGACGTCGAACCGTTGGCTTGGTTCGTGCGCACGGGTGGCTCGTTGTTTGGCTCGTGTTGGGCGCTATCCGAGACCATCGCGCGATTGCATCCGGGAGTGATGCAGATGTTCCCGACGCCACAACAGGTGCTCGATGACGTTCGCGCCCGACCATGTCGCCCCGACAGCCCGCTGTTGACGGGAGTGTTCCCGCCGTCCGTCGTGCCGATCTATCACCTCGAAGGCTCCCACCTGATCCAAGCCATCGATCCCGATCGCTGCGAAGTACTGATCGACAGTCCCGACGCCGCGGAACGCCACGGTTGTGGCAACCTGGCCGCGTGGTTCTTCTCGGGGCACGGCGTGTTCTTCGACTCGGCCAACCACTTCGACCTGCAAGGGCTCGGGGTTGCCGGTGCCGGCGCGCTGCGAACGCCGGCTGATCGCCAAGCGTACGCCATCGATCACCTGGGCATGACGTTTGAGACCTGGCGCAAGGTGCGCACCGCGGGGTATTGGAAGAGCCCGACGAAGTCGACGGCCAATGTGCCGGATCTGTCCGCGTTCCGGTTGTTGACGAACTTCGTCCGCAGCAAGCGCATCGGGCAGTATTAGCCACGTTTGGCGCGCGATCGCATATCATGGGGCCCAACCCCTGGAAGCGTTCGCGATGAAGATCAACAGCATGCTCGCCTTGGTTGTGGCCGTATTGGCCGCACTGGCTTTGTGGTTCTGGTGGCCGGAGACGGCGCCGCCGCCACCGACACCGCCGACCAACAACGAAGAGTCCGCCGTGACTCCCGAGCAGGCGGAACTCGACAAGCAAGCGGCAGCCGCCACCGCCAACAGCGAGAAGATCGAGCGGCAGGCGGTCACGCCCGAAGTCGCCGAGACTGACGACGCCGAGACCGGCAGTGTCGTCGTGCGCGTTCTCTATGGCGACGACAAGACGGGAGCGGCGGGCATGCCTATGGCGCTGCGCAAGCTCGGTCGCGATTCGCGGTTCTCGAGCATGCGCACGAAGACCGACGACACCGGTGCCGCGCGCTTCGACAACGTTGCGCCCGGCAACCTCTACGTTGCGCCGGTCAACTTGCGTGGCAAACGCGTCGAAGCGATCGCTGGTGAGACCGTCGAGGTCGAGATCGTGTTGCGCATCGGCATGAACTTGTCGGGCATCGTCGTCAACCAGGACAAGCAACCGGTGGCCGGCGCATTGATCGAAGCGGCGCCGATGGCGCACGCGGATGCCTTCCCCGAAGTCCGCGCCGTCTCCGGTGCCGATGGTCGCTTTGCGATTCGTGCTTCGGACACGCTGACGTTGGTCGGCGCGCGCGCCAAGGGCTACGTCGCTTCCAACGTCAGGTTCCTGCACGGCAAGGAAGGCAACACCCCAGAGATCGAACTCGTGCTCGGTCCGAAGGGTGGCATGGTGCACGGCACCGTCGTCGACGAAGAAGGCACGCCCGTCGCAAACGCCACCGTCATCATCGGCGAGGGCGAACTGTCCGGCATCGGCGGCCGCGATCACATTCCGCCGTTCCCGGCACTGGCGCGTTCGGATGAGAACGGCAAGTTCGAGGCGATTGGCATTCCCGCAGGCACGCAGCCGGTGAAGTGCCGCGCACAGGGGTTTGCGCCCTATGAAGGAGAGTGCGAGGTCAACGTCGGCGTGAGTACCGCGTTGACCGTGACGCTCGCGCCTGGTGCAACGATCGAAGGGCTCGTTGTCGACAACGAGGGCAAGCCAACGAGCAAGGCCGAGGTTCGTATCGGGTCGTGGTCGGACTTCGTGTTCTTCCGCACGCGAACGGAGAGTGATGGCACGTTTGCACTGACAGGTCTGCCGGCCGCCGAACTCAAACTGCTCGCGAGTCACGATGACCTCGGCAAAGGCGAGAAGGTCGTCACCACCGAGAGTGGCAAGACCGCGACGGCGGAACTGACTCTGTCGCGCGGCTTCTTGTTGCGTGGTCGCGTCATCGACCCCGAAGGCAACCCGGTCGCCGGTACTTACTGCGAGTGCATGGAGGAGAAGGCGTCCGAGAAGTCGTGGTTCAAGTTCGCGAAGACCAATGCACAAGGTGAGTTCGTCGCCGACAACTGTCCCGAGAAAGGCACGGTCAGCATTCGCGTATCGGCGCGCAACTTCGAGGAGCTGCGCAAGACCGGCATCGACCCGCACGCGGGCCCAGTGGTGATGCAACTGAAGCGCCGCCCACCACCGACGGTTCGCATCAGCGGCACGGTAGTCGCACCTGATGGCAAACCGATCCAAGGCGCAACCATCTCCGCCTCGCGCAAGGGCGCCCGCGGCGGTGTCGGCCTGGAGTCCACCGACAAGAACGGCCGCTTCGAACTCGGCCCGCACCCGCAAGGCACGTGGACGATCACCGTTCGCGACGGCGCCTACCCGACCTATCGCAGCGAACCGCGCGAACTCGGCGAGAACGGCATGTGGGAACTCGGCACGATCACGATGCAGCAAGGCGGTACCGCAGTCGTCAAGCCAACGGGCGCTGTCGAGATGAAGGCCTACTTCTACGCTACCGACATCAAACTCAAGACGACGGTTGGGTTCCAAACCATCAACGGCCTCAAGAAGAGCAGCCCGATGCTCCCCGGCGACTACCTGCTGCTCGCAACGGGCAAGGGTGTCGCCTCGACTTCGAAGTCGTTCACGGTGCGTGTCGGCGAAGAGACACAACTCGAATGCGAAGTGCAGAAGGGTGTCGATCAATCGATCAAGGTGACGCGCGCCGATGGCCAGAAGCTCGAACCGTTCTCGGTGCATGTGCGCCGCGGCACGACGCTCGTTGCACGAGTGTGGGCGCGCGCGCAACCAGATGGCTCACTGGTGGCCGAAGCGTGCCTCGCGCCGGGTAGTTACACGGCGGTTGCCAACCGTGATGAGTTGAGCGGGTCGACGAGTTTGTCGATTGGCGCGACGCCGGGAGCGCAGGCTTCGATCACGTTGCGGTGAGGCAGGCTGGGCGTCACGCTAGTCGACGCCGATCGTGATCTCGATCGCCCCCGACAACGCGAACCCTGCAGGCGCACCTGGCTGAGGCGTCAGCCCTTGGAAGTACCACTGCGTCCCCAGCAACGTCGACACGTTGGGGATCGGCAGGTCGCGCGTCGTAAAGCCGCTCGCGTTCGTCGGCACAGTGACCGTCACTTGCTGGCCACCGACGAGCAGCGTGCACCCGAGCAACGGTTGGTTGGCAGCCGTGTCCGAGCCGGCAAACACGGCCAACGAAGAAGGCGTCGCAGCCAACAAATCGAGCCCGAACTCGGCGTTTCCGACGGTTGGCAAATCACGCGCCGAGAGCACCGGTGCCGGCGACCCACAACCAACACCGACCGCGTTGACCAGCGGCGGCGTATCGACGAGCGCCAACACAGCCCCCGTATCAACGAGCAACAACTCGCCGGTCGCGGCCGAGTCGATCAACGCATGGCGACTGCCGGCCACGCGCGGCTCGGCGATCGGCAATGGCGTCCAATCGATGCCGTCATAGGTCCACGCCTCGACCACGGTCCACGTCATCGTGTTCGTCTCTTCGGCGCGCGTCATCACGATGCGATTGGTGATCGGATCGAACGCAAGCGCAGCGGCGCGTGACGGTGGCGGCACCTGCGCCGTCACGATCTGCGTCCAGTTCGTGCCATCCCATTCCCACGTATCGTTGCGCGGCAGGCTGAACGAACCAAGGCCACCAAACATCACGACACGATCGCGGCCGGGATCGTAGGCCATGCCGGGGTTGCTGCGACCCGGCGGCAGCGTTGCCGGTGCATGCTGTGTCCAGGCAGTGCCGTCGAACGTCCACGTGTCGGGCCAGATGGTCGACACTCCGCCACCAAACAGAACAGCCTCACCGCGCAACGAGTCGAAGGCAATCGACGCGCCATTGCGCACCGGCGGTGCCGTTGCCGTCGGCTGCAGTTGCCACGCGGTACCGTTCCAACGCCAGACGTCGTTGAACGATTGATTGCCGAAGTACGTCGTGCCGCCGAACATCCACGTGTTGATGTTGTCGGTCCACAACGTCGGTTCCATGCGCGCGCCCGGACCGGCGTTGGCCACTGCCGACCAGGTGCCATTGACAAAATGCCACGTCGTTCCGGAGAACAGACTGCCGTGCATCAACACGCCGCCGGTGATCGGCTCGTAGGCACTGCTCGCGTAGCGCGTCGATGGCGCCGCCGCCGGGGTCGTGGCCTGCAATTGCCAATTGGCGCCGTCCCAGAGCCAGTATTCGCGTTCTCGCGAAGTGTAGTTGAGGCTCACGAGCATGGTCTGCTGGCTCTGTTCGTCGAACACCATGTCGACGTCCCAGCGATCACCGGGGCCGCCGGTGAACGTGATCTGCGTCCACGTCGTGCCGTCGTACTCCCACAGTTCACTCGGCGCAGTCGGTGACAAACCAACGCCGCCATAGAGAACGGTGACCCCGCGCGCCTTGTCGAACGCCATCGCAGCATCGGTGCGCGACGATGGCACAGTCGCAAACGTTCGTTGCGTCCACGTCGTGCCATCCCATTCCCAGTGATCGTTGACCTGCCCCATGCCCGACACCTGGCCGCCGAACAACACGGTCACCTGCCGCGCGGCATCGTAGCTCATGCTCGCTGACACGCGGGCCGAAGGCCCCGACGTCGCGGCCGTCACCCACGTCGTACCGTCCCACTCGAGCGTGTTCGGGCCGAGGTAGTAGCCGCCGAACAACACCACACGATCGCGCTGTTCGTCGTAGGCGATCGACGTTGCCTGGTTGGCACTCGTCTGGCCGGTCGGCGACACGTCAAACCAGGTCGTGCCATCGTACTCCCACGTGCCTTCAACAAACTGCAGCGTCGTGTCGTCGAGGCGAATGCCGTGGAAGAACGTTCGCTGCACCGCCGAGCGATAGACCGACTGACCAATCAGACGCGGACCGATGCCAGGGCGAAGGTAGAACGTCGTGCCGTCGTACTCGCGCACTTCGCCGTGGCTGCCAAGCTCGACGAGGCGCATGCGATCGCTGTCGTAGGCGACCATGCCCGGACTCACGCGGCTGTAGTCGCGAAACGCGAACCCCTGCGCCGGCAGGGTGGCCACGAGCATGACGGCAGCGAGAAGGCGAGAGACGAGCATTGCAGCAGTGTAGGCGAAGGCGGCCATTCCCGCGCGACAGGCCTGAGGTCCAAATCCGCTTCCCAACGCGCGATGGCATGAGGTCTTGACTCGCGGTCACCGGCAAATGTCCACGCAAGCAGTCGATGGAAGCTGCATGCGCGCATACCTGCGAATGGTCGTCTTGGTCTTGTTGCCGTCCCTCTGCGCGAGTTGTGATCCACCAAAGGACGACACGGATACGCCTGCGGCTGCCAAGGCCGTAACGGCCCCGATGGCAGCCCGCGAGCGGTTGCTGCACGACGTCGAGATCCAGAAGCAGAAGGCCAACGTTCGCGCTGGCCAGATGCAGGCAGTCATCGACTCCAATCAGCAGAATCGCTGACCCAGGCGCCGCGACTCACCGAGTCGCGGATCAGCCGGCGGAGTTTTGTTCGAACGGTTCGTCCGCAGCGACACCTGGCTTGAAGTCAGAGTAGACGCCGATCTTCACCTTCAGTTCGCCAAGCTGACTCTTGATCAGTGGTTCAACCTGGGCCCAATCCAAGCCGCCGACGCCGGTAGCCAATCGCGGCAGGGCGACGCTTGCGAAGCCTTCCTTCTGGATGAGCTTCTTCAACTCGTGCAGGGCATGGTTGACGTGCTCCGTGTGCGCGCGTCCGGGGTGACCGCCGGCGTGGCCTGGTGCATCCTGCGTAAACAGGCATGCGATGCGCACGAGCCGATTGTCTTGATCGAGACCCTGCCACATCCAGACCTTGCCGGTCTTCGGATTCTGCTGCTTGCAGTAGTGCCGGAAGTCCTTGTACATCGCGGGGAACCGCTGACGTAGGGCGAGCGCGAGCCCGTTCTTGAAGTCGTCATTCGGGGCAACGCCGTGTGCGATGACATCGGCTTTACTGAAGAGGATATCGCCGCTGAGTTGGTGGATCATGTTGTTGAGTCGCTCCATCTTTAGAACGAAGCAACGCCTCACAAATGACTGCGTAGGGGTGCGCAGATTGACGCGTCGTTGGGCTAAGGAACCGTCGGCGCCAGGTTGGAATCTGGCGGTGCGAGCAAGCCTGATCAGTACAGTGTCGCCACACCATGCGTCACCCCAAGCTCGCCTCGACCCTGCTTACGCTGGTCACCATTGCACTGTCGCTCACCGTCAGCGGAAGTGCGGCCGCGCAAGAATGGCCCGGCACGACCAGCAAGTGGCACGGCTATCGCCGGCACGACTTCGAGGTCGACGGTCGCAAGTGCTACGTCGTCGCGCCAATTCACATCGCACCTGGCAAGCCCTGGATTTGGCGCGCGCGCTTTCCCAACTATCACGCCGACGCCGACCAGCTCCTACTCGAACGCGGCTTCCACGTGGCGCACATCGACACCAACGGAATGCTCGGCAGTCCACGTGCGATGAAGCATTGGGACGCGTTCTACGAGTTCCTGATCGGCAAGGGGTTCTGCCAACGAGTCGCGCTGTACGGCGTTAGCCGCGGCGGCCTGTTCGTCTACGGCTTCGCCTCGCGACATCCAGAACGGGTCGCGTGCCTGTATGCCGATGTTCCAGTCTGCGATCTGAAGAGCTGGCCCGGAGCCATTGGCGAACGCAAAGGACGCGGCCACCAAGACACCTGGAACGCCATGCGCAAGGAGTACGGCTTCACCGAGGAGCAAGCTCTCGCATACCGCGGCAACCCGATCGACATCCTTGCGCCAATCGCCAAGGCCGCGATCCCGATCCTGCACGTTGTCTCGCTCGACGACGAGGTCGTGCCGCCAACCGAGAACACGTTCTTGTTGGCGAAGCGTCTGCGGGCGCTCGGTGGCGACATGCGCATCATCGAAGTAGCCAACGGCACCGAGCCATCCCACGGCCACCACTTCACACATCCGGACGACTTGCAGGTTGCCGACTTCATCGAGCGCCATGCATCGGCCTTGCCGAAGGCTGCTGATTACTTCGTGCCTCGCGACCCACTGCGCAACAGCCGCATCACCTTCGAACAAACCAAGCAGGGCAGGGTCGCGTTCCTCGGCGGCTCGATCACGCAGAACCCTGGTTGGCGTGACCAGACCAAGGCCTACCTGCGGCGGCGATTCCCGGCGACGACGTTCGAGTTCATCGACGCCGGCATCTCGTCCACCGGCTCCACACCGGGTGCCTTCCGCCTAGACCGCGACGTGCTCAGCAAGGGCAAGGTCGACCTGCTGTTTGAAGAAGCCGCGGTCAACGACCTGCACAACATGCGGAGCGACCGCGAAATGACGCGCGCGATGGAAGGCATCATCCGCCATGCGCGCGCCAGCAATCCGGCGATCGACATCGTCGTGATGCATTTCGTCGACCCTCGCCACATGAAGGACTACCGCGCGGGCAAGACGCCGAAGGTCATCGCGCAGCACGAAGCAGTCGCCAGGCATCACGGCGTTGCGACCATCCACCTTGCGCGCGAAGTAACGGAACGCATCGACGCAGGCCAATTCACTTGGAAGGACGACTTCCGCAACCTGCACCCTTCTCCGTATGGGCAACGACTCTACGCCAGCACGATCCGGCGCGCGCTGACGGCGGCGTGGTGCAACTCGAGCGGTGACGAAGGACAGCGCATCGTCAACCACGAGCAGCGTGACGCACTCGACCCGTTCAGTTACGACCGCGCAACGCTGCTACCACCTGACGCGGCGACCAACCGCAACGGCTTCGCGCTTGTCGATCGATGCGACCCGCGGGCCAACGGCGTCGGCGGCGGTGTGCGCAGTGGCTTCGTCAACGTGCCGATGCTTGTGGGCACGAAGCCAGGTGACAGCTTCGAGTTTGCTTTCACCGGTCGCGCCTTCGGCCTGTTCGTCGCAGCGGGACCCGACGCCGGCATCATCGAGTATCGCATTGACGATGGTCCATGGCAGACGCGTGACCTGTTCACCAGGTGGAGTCGCGGGCTGCACATTCCCTGGGCCTACGTGCTCGAAGCCGAGCTCGAGAGTGCTCCTCACACGATCCAGGTTCGGGTGGCAGAAACGAAGCACGCCGCAAGCACGGGGCATGCTTGTCGCATCGTGAACCTGCTCGTCAACGAATCCCCGTAGCCAGCAACGCGCCTCTACTTGCCGGGTTTGTCCTGTGGAGCCTTCGGCAGCACGTCGCGAAACCACGTCGCCCGCCGTGGCGCGAGCCATTGCAGCAGCGGCAATGCTGGTTGCAGTTCGGTTCCGAGTTCCGACAGCAATCGGAGGTCGCCATCGCGCGGCAAGGGGCGTCTATCCCGAGCTTGCGTGCCGCGTCGAAGAATGACATCCACGTCGGCCGTGCCCCACAAGAACCGGGAGTCGATGCCCGCCTCAAGCTCCGTCATCGGCGTCTCGTGGATCACGTCAACGAGCAACCGAGGCAGCAAGAGCCGGCGCGTGTTCTTGGGGGTCAGCGTCCAGGAATGCACGAGGTCGAACCAGTGCGCGCGATTACCGCGTGCCTTTGTGAGCAACAGCAATGGCACCGCACCCGACTCGAGGCGCTCGTAGTCGGGCAGCTTCTTCATCACCTCGCCAACGGTCAGTTTCCCATTGGCAAGTTGCGTTGCCCACGCCGCAGCCTTCTTCGACGGCAACCAATTCGGAAGTCGCTGGAGCATCTGAGCCCGCTGCACGCGTTCGGTCAGGATCTCAATCTCAGACTTGTACTCCTTGGTGCCGAGAACCATCGGCAAGGCCCACTGCGCCTGGACGGCCAACGCCTTGTCTTCGCTCGCTGCAAACTTCTCAAGCAACGCCGCCGAACTCTTGGCCGGCGCGCCAATCGCGGCCAGCGCAACCATCGCGTGGTGGTGCAGGTTGACCCCCTGTGGCTGTGGCTTGCGCAACACTTGCTCGAGTTGCGGGACAAGCTGTTGCGCGCGCGAGCGGAACGTGACGATCGCCAGGCAAGCAATGCGTTGCAGTTCTGGATCATCACTGCTCAGCCGCTTCCGCCAATGGGGCAATAGGTCGTCGAAGCCCGCGCCGCTCGCAAGTGCAACGTCGACCATTCGCTTGCCAAGTGCATCAAGTCCCGGCGCAACTGCGCGAAGGCCAGCTCGAACATGGTGCTGACCACAACGCCGCGCGAGCCAATCGATGACGATTTGCCGCGACGCATCGTCCGTCAGGGTCGGCAAGGCGTTGATCAATCGCGTCAGTACGGCGTCCGCAGCCATGACCATCGCGTCGTCAATGCAGCGTCGCTGGTCCGCGTTGCCGGCGAGATAGAGCTGCATCAGCCAATCAGTACGGAACGCGCCACCGCGTACCATCGCCCACACGCACAGCATCTTGTCATCCCACGATTCCGATGCGGCAACGCGCGCCTCCAACAGCTTGCGCAAGTCCTCGGAAGCGACTTGGAACTCCCACATCAAGTGCAGCGCACGCGCAACATCGTCCTTAGAAGCAGTGGTCTTGGCAGCACTGGCCTGCAACGTCTCCTTGATGGCTCTATCGATGAGACGCTTGTCCCCGCCGACACATCGCAGCAAGCGCAACGATTCACTACGAAGCCGCTTGTCTTTGCCGGCATACCACTTCGCTGCACGCTGCATGCCATCGGTAGCGCCGATGGTCGCCAGCTCGAACAGTTCATTCTCCAGCTTCGGCCAGTCGCGGTTCTCGAAGCGATCAAGGAGACCGTTGGCGACACCCGCATCTTGAATGGACCACCACCCGATCACTGCATAGGCGAGCTCCGCAACTTCCGGCGCTGGCGACTTGCCGCCTTTGCCGGCTTGCATGAGTGCGAGCAGACCATTGAGGTCCTCTTCGTCAGGTGTCGGCAGCGCGAGCAACGCAGCCTCGACCGCGTCGACGTTCCCGGGTCGCAGTTCTTCAACGATGATCTGGGCATGGCCCGTCGCAGCGAGGAACGCAACCAGGACCAATCGCATGCCGAGAACACTAACGGTCTTGAGTGTCGGCGGGGTCGTCATGATGCCACTGCGGAGAGATCTCGCATCGCAGGTCGAACGCACGAAGAATCGCTGCGGTTCACCTGAACGAAGCCCTTGGTGGCGACACTCCTCGACAAACGCTGTCAGCGCAGCGGCTTGACGTCAACAGTGCTTCCGTTGCGCCAACGAGCGGTGTCGAGGAACCATTGCCAACTCTGGCCCGGAGTTGGTTGGCCCTTGTTTCGCTTCACTCGGACAACGTATTTGCCCGGCGCGAACACCTGCCGCAACAGACATGCGCCATTCGCATCAGGCGTCAGTTCCCGCTCGACGACGAGAGCGTTCTCTTGGTCGCGCACCGTCACGTGGAGCCGATCATTCGCACCGGCCTTCGCCCAAGTCGGAAAGCGCAGCGTCAACTCACGACCGATGCGCACCGACCAATCCACTTGTGCCGCTGGTCCGGGCAGCAGTCGCACTGGCACGGGTTCGCCGAGCAAGTCGTCGCGCGGGTTGGTTCGCAATTCGAACTTGCCGAACGGTAGACCGTCGAGAACGAGTCGGCCGTCGACGACGGTGCTTGTAGGTTGTGGATCGATCCGCTTCCCGGTGACTGCATCATGCACGATGGGTCTAGGCAACGGGCCTTGCCAAGGCTCCCCGTTGCGCAGTGGCCTCACATGCAACAATCCAGACGGCTCGAGTGTGATGTCGCCGAGATCGGTTTCTGATGCATCCACGGTGATGCGCCGCGCCCACCCTGCGTGACCTGACGCGTGGATAGTGAGGTAGTAGGTGCCGTGCACCAGTCGATCTTGTGTGAACGTTCCATCGATCGATTCGAGCTTCTGAGCCCGCCTGCCCCCGAACAGTTGCACGCGAGGGTTGTCGACCGTTGCACCTTGGCGGCTGATGACGCGCAGGCGCAGCGTCGCGCGTTCGAGCACGGAATCGGGCGCGCGCAGTTCCAAGCCGCTCGTGCCGAACAGCACATCGTCGCGACGCACAGGTGCGGGGCCCGTGAGTTGCGTGAGCACCGGGCTCGCAAACACGGTGTACGGACCTTCTCCGCATCCGTACAGAGTGAACGTGCCGTCATCCGCCGACCGCGTGGTGCGTCCGTTGCGGATGGCGGCACCAACCGTCTCGTCAGTGAGTTGGGTTCCCGTCGGAACGGCTCCAACGATCCACTGCCGAACGGGCGTTTCGTCTTCGGCAAGAAGTCGACCAGACACGGATTCGGGGTCGGTGATGGTCAGCGCGATGGACTGCGGGCGCGCCTTGGCCATGGCATTGGCTTCGAGAAGTGCTTCGCCAAACTTCCGCCAAACCACAATCGTGACAGGGCCACGCGGAACCTCGAACGTGAAGGTTCCATCCTTGTTGACCACGCCGCTCGGAGAAACCCTGTCGTCGTGTGGTTGCCGCACACCAATGAAGATGCGGTCGGCGGGCGTGCCGTCACGGCGATGTACGGTTCCGGTGACATACGCGGGGCGCGGCACGACCAGACGCACGTGCTTCTGGTCGTGCGCTGCCACGGTGACCGTTTCTCCCTTGTGCAGCCGATTGGCTGCATCCGTCCAGATGCGATAGCTAGCCGGCTCGAGACCCGTGACCTCAAAACGTCCGTACTCATCCGTGTGTTCGAGCACGGCAAGCGGCCCTGCTACGGTGCGTCCATCCGGCTGACGATGCGCTTGGTCTGCTTCCCGACCCAAAGATTGCGGCGAGACCTGCACGGTTGCTCCAGACACTGGTTCGCCGGTGTCGTAGACGACCTCACCACGCACCGTGCCCGGGTCGTTGCGCAGCTTGAGCACGATTGCGTCACCGCCATTCGTTGCGGCTGGGCTCGACCGCGAGGCCATGTAGCCGCGCTTGCGAGCTCCGACGAATTCTCCAGCACCCGCAGCGACGTGAACCTTGCCATCGAGGCCAGTCTTGCCCGCGCGCCTACCATGGACCTGCATGGGGATAATGCGTCCCGACGCCCGCAGGCCGCACCACACTTCTGCGTCCGCAACCGGACGACCATTCAGGTCGACAACCGCAACATCGAAGAAGCGTGCATGACTGCTCGTGAGCACGACCTCACGCTGCTCGCCCGGCTCGAGTTGCACCGACTGCCGTGGGCCTTCGGCACCCACACTGGCTAGCGCGTGCCATATCCCCCGGGGCACATCATCGAATCGTACTTCGCCCTCTGCGTTGGTAGTCGCACCGTAGCGGGGTTCGCCGGGCTTCCTCATCTGGTTGGTGTGCAACGCGACCCATGCACCCTGGATGCTCTTCGAAACCCCGTTCTCATTCGCGACAACGCGGACCAGAAGACTCGCACCAGGCGAGTCGACTTCCTTGCGCCCGGCCAGCTCAGCCGCGCTCGTTGCGCGTTCCCGCGGCAGATTGGTTTCGGGCGGATTCGCGATCTGTGCCTCCAACTCCGCAACGGCCACCTCCGGCTGGTCCGGCGCGGGCACATCAGTCGCATCGCCTGCTGTTGGCAGGATTGGATAGACCGCGAACGTGACCAACACGATCGCGAGCACAGCGAGAGACCATTTCTTCATCATCGAACTTCCGAACAACACAAGTGTGGGGCCTGCGCCAGCAGCCGTCAGGGTGGCCAGGTGGTGTCGCAAGACCGTGCGCCGCACGGCAGCCAACGCCGGGGCCATCACCGTGACGCTGACGGCGAGGCCAACCGGCAGTACACGACGCAGGCGTTCGAGGCCGCGCACGAGTTGGGTGCGAACAGAGCCTGCTGGTCGATCCAAGGCCTTGGCGATTTCCTTGGCGTTGAGGCTATGAAACAGGTGTAGGTGCAGGACCGGCCGGTAGGTGTCGCCGAGTTCGGCAACGGCTCCCGCAATCGCCTCTTCCAGTTCGCGCGCTTCGGTCGCAACCGCCGCAGGTGTTGGATCGGTACTGGCCCGCAGCCGCTCACGATCGAGCTGCCGAGACTCGCGCCTCTGTAGCAGCTTCGCCTGATTGACCAGGATGCCGACCAACCACGGAAACAGTGCTTGCTCGGCGTCCCAGCGATCGGCCTGCTGGATGGCGATCAAGAACGTCTGCTGCAGCAAGTCGTCCGCATGATCCCGCCGTGGTGCCGTGTGCCGCGCAATCCGCAGCAGCGATGGCGCCGTTCGATCAAAGACCTCCGCCAGTAGCCGCGCATCTTGCTTGCGGCGGTACTTCTCGAACAGACGATCCTCGGGCGGGCGCACAGAGGGGGATTAACCCGCGACAACCACAGTGCGACATGTGATCGCGATTTCACGGCAAGCGTCGAGGGGGCTGACATCCCCACTCACTTTGCTATACCAAGTGCTTGGCCTTATCCAGTTCCGGTCCTGCCATGCACGAACATCCTCCAGGCAAGCTCCCGCCCCGCCTCGCCAGACTCCATGCGTGGGTACGCACCCAAGGCTGGCTCCGTCGCTTCACGCTGGCGAACCGCCTACTGCTGGCAATGGCTTTCGTGCCGACCGGCCTCGTCAAACTCATGGGGCAGCGCTTCACGAGCATCCCGGTCGACAACCCCATTGGCTACTTCTTCGAGGCGATGTATCGCACCGGACCCTACTGGCACTTCCTGGGGTTCATGCAACTGCTTGCGGCCGTGCTGTTGCTGATCCCGCGCATGGCGACCATCGGCGCTCTGTTGTTCACGCCGATCGCGTTGAGCATCTTGTTCATCACCGCGGGCATGGGCTTTGGTGGCACGTCACTGGTCGCAGCCGGAATGGTGTTGTCCGTCACCTACCTGCTTTGCTGGGATGCCGACCGCATCTGGGCGGCAGCTGCGCCGGTGTTGGCACGCAGCCGCGGTGGCAACCTGCTAGCCGGTATGCACTGGCTAGAAACGGCCGGTTGGCTACTTGGTGGTGCTGCCGGCATCGGACTCCTGCTGGTGACACGCAGCCTGCTACCGCATGCCGCGACGTTGCCGTTGTTGCTCGTTGGTGTCGGCGCCTTCGGTTTGGTTGTCGTCGGTTGGATCGTGACCAGCGTGCGAGGCGCCGCGCGGCGTACCGGCGAATCCGGAGCGGCATAGCAACTCGTTGCTCCCCCGCCAGCTAGTCAACCGCATCAACATGCAACAAAAACGCCGGGTCGATCTGCGCCAACAACGGTGACAGAACCTCAATGCCCTGCGCCTCGGACCCTGCCAACCGGCTCCATCTCGGACACCGTCCCACCGCCGGAATCGCGCGCGCCTGCGTCATGTATTGCGCGAACAGAATCCAACGCAGACTCTCGAGCGCACCTCGACCTTCCGTAGCAAACTCGCGATAGGCACGCTTCTGCTTGTCGCGACCCCGCGCCTTTCGCTGTTTGCCACTGAGTCCCCACCGCGCCGCAACCGACGATTCATGAGGCGACGGCACATCGAACGGTTCGTTCGCGCGATCAAATCCTTCACTGCGTTCGAAGTCCGCAAACTGGAACACGATTCGCTCGGGCTGATGCGTCGCAAGTGCGAGCATGAGTTCGCGCGCGATGCCGACGTTGCTGATCCCGGAGCGCCGCAAGTCGACGTCGTTGGCGCCAATCGCGGAGTTACCGCCATCGGACTCGCCAAGCCACAGCGTCGCACACGCAGTCGCGCGTGTTGCCCTGGAGTTGGCCGCCGGGCTCTGCAAGAATCCGAGCATCGCGTCTGCAAACCGACTATGTGCACTCGCACCTGGATGGCTGCCATCCGCGGCGCGGTCTGCCACATCCACGAAGTCCCGCATGCAGGTCGGCGCCAAGAAGTGCCCGTCGTCGATCGTCTGCCACAACATGCCTGCAAGCGGCAGTTCGGCAGCAACCGACCGCAGCTCTTCCAGGCAATCGGCAGAAGCCACCACGGTCAGCCCGCGCGCCGCGCAGTAGGACCGCACGAGGATCATGTTGAGCATCGTGTCGACCGCGTGATGCACGGGCGTCGCGAAGCGTTCGTAAGCGGCGGCGCGTCGGATCAGTTCGCGCGCGAGTTGCCGCACTTCCTCGTTGGGCAACGCCTCCAGCTGGTTGGCTGACTGCGCCAACCAATCCCCTGTTCGCGCGGTGCGCCCAGCCATGAACGCCTCGGCCCGCGCCGCCTCCGCAAACTCGATCACGACCAGATCGGGGCGCACCTGTTCGCACTGCGTGATCACGGCGCGCGCGATGTATGCGTTGCTGCAAGCACCTTCGGCAAAGTTGGACAAGCACACGCTGCTGCGAGCGACCGCGTTGGCTGCGCACCACGAATGGGTGAGCTTCTCCGCCCACGTTTCTTCTTCGTTCAGGCCGTCGCCGAACGCATGGCTCTCACCAAACACGAACAGGTGCTTCGCCGCATCGGGGTCGAACTCCGCGCCGCGGTAGCCAAGTGAGTTGAAGCGGTAGAGCTTGGTCCCCGACGAATCCCTGCCGTGGCTGTCACGAGAGAAGGGCGTTCCTCGATGCGTCCAGCGATCGAGGCCTTCGCCGGCATAGGGCAATGGATGCGCTTGGGGCAGGGTCACTTGCAATCAAACATACGAGCCCATCGTGGGCCCATTGCATCGCCTGCAATCGTCACAGCATTCAACCAGTTGCGTTACGAATAACTTTCCGCAACTCATGCGTGACCCTGCCTCGCGCGCGACTAAGTCCTTGCCCGGAGATGGAGCTCCCAGGGCTTGCATGCTTATGCGCACCAGACAACCACGTAGATCGCGACGCCTACGTTGGTTCGGACGCATTGCAGCCTTCGTGTTCGGTCTGGCCGTTGTCGAACTGGTCCTTGCGCTCATTGACCTACCGGCGGACGCGTGCCAGTTCGTCAGCGTCACCTTCGCCAACGACACCTTCGCCCCTGACCCGGATCGCTTCTGGCGACTGAGCAGCACGGCGACGAAGTTCGATGTCAACAGATTGGGTCTGCGCGGTTGGTGGCCAAACGACCCAAAGACCGAACGCGAGTACCGCATCGCATGCGTTGGGGACTCATGCACGTTTGGTACGGGCGTGTCATACACACACACCTACGGCACACGACTCGAGCAACACGTGCAAGGCGTGCTGCCGGATCGCGAAGTGCGCAGTTCGCTGCTGGCACTGCCCGGCTACTCGACGTTTCAAAACAACGTCCTACTGCAGCAAAACGGCGACGAGCTGCAACCGGATCTGGTCGTGCTCTACTGCGGCGCGTGGAACGACTACACGCCAGCCTATCGATTCACCGATGCGGTTTGGGCCGAGCGACAAGCGGAAGCCGCCGCGAGCCCGCACATCGCATCGCTGTTCCGCCGCCTGACGGAGATTGGCGAACACCTCGATGTCGAGGCAATCATGGAAGCGTTTGAGAACGGCGCGACCCCGCACGGCCGCCGTGTTCCGCTCGCTGATTACCGCGACAACCTGCGCAAGATGACGGACTGGGCCAAAGCCCGCGGCAGCGAAGTTGTCATCGTCTTGCCGCCAATCCCGCCGGCGACGGAGGCCAAGCATCCGGTTCTCTTGATGTATCGCGACGCGAGCCGCAGCGTCGCAATGGCGACCGGCGCCGTGCTCTTCGATGCGAATCGCGCGATTCGTGAGTTTGAGGCCGGGCTGCCCAAGGAGTGGCAAGCCAAGGGTCGCGAGAACCCGGTCAGTTTCATCGATTGGGTCCACCCGTCGGCGCTTGGGCACGCCGTCATCGCGCGCTCGCTCTTCACTGAGTTGGTGCGCGCGTCGGTGCTGCCAGGCAAAGCAGACGCCGACACAGACGAAGCTCCGCGCAACGCGCCAACGGTCTCGCTGACGAAGTCCGTCAACAAGGTGACCCTGACGTGGACGCCCGTTGCCAACGCGACTGGCTACACCCTCTACTACTCCGACAGCTCCGACCCGGAAGCCGTGCAAGCGCTGGACCTTGGCCAGGTGGATACGTTCACCATCACCTTGTGGGAAGGAGCATCGTTCCGCGCCCGCGTGCAGGCCTACAACGCGCTCGGCGTTGGCCCCATGTCAGCCGGCCTGCACGTCGACATTCCGAGCTCGTTTGCGTCGGTTCGGGCCGGCCCCAGTTCGCAGAAGTAGATCGCCCCCCCCTACGCTCCGAGAGCCTGACGCGCAGCGTTGATAGCCTTGCCTCGATCAGTCGAGTCGCCGGCCATCTCAAGCAAGGATCGGTAGTGTGCATTCGCCGTCTCGGTCTTGCCGAGCTGTTGCGCTGCCTGTGCAGCACCCTGATGGCTCAGGAATCGGCGCGGGAACGACTTGAGCGAACGCTCAAACTCCACGAGCGCTGCCGCCGGCTTGCCGATCTCAAGCAGGAGGTCGCCCAGCTGTTCGCGAACCGGCAGGATCTGGCCCGGCGTGACGGGGTGTGTGCCGATCGTGTCTTCGATCTTCGCCGCACGACGGAACAGGATCTCAGCCCGACCAGGGTCACCCTGGGCATGCGCAAGCCAGGCCTCGGCAGCAACCTTCTGGATCTCGACTTGTTCGGTCCACCAGTCAAACCGAGAGCCTCTCAGTTCGTCGCACAGCTCCGACAATCGCGACACTGCCACCTTTGCAACCTCGGTGTTGCGTGAACGAGCGGCACCGACCGCCCGGGCGAACTCTATGTGCGCGACTGCCATCGGGAAGTCGCCAACGAAGTCCGGCAACAACAACTTGAGCTGAGCGGCTCCAGACCAATCACGTCGTTCGAGCGCGTAGCGAGCTGGGATCGCCGCCGCGGCGTAGGCCGAGGCAAAGCTGTTGCCCGGCTGGATCGCCTCGATGCGGCCGAGGTCGGCCAGCACCTCACGGGCCTTGCTGTCTCGACCCGTTTGCAGGTATGCAAACATCAGGTAGTCCATCGCATGCAGGTCATCCATGATCGCACGGCCCTCGTAGTTGCGCGCCGCGTGATCACGGGCCGCCGCGCTCGAAGCAATGTTGCCATCGATGGAGTCCTGCCACATCCCGAGCCGAGTGTAGATGTGAGTAGGCATGTGCAGCGCGTGAGCCACCCACGGCGCGATGTCGTCGTACTTGCGAGCAGCGACGAGCGCGCGATCGGCAAGTTCAGGGTAGTCGTAGGCGTGGATGATGTAGTGGGCGATGCCCGGGTGATTGGGGTTGCTTTCAAACAACGGCTCCAACATCGCTGCGGCGCGTCGTTGCTGGGTGTAGGCCTTGTCAGTTGGCATAGCAGTGCCGATCAACGACAGCGCGTAGAACGTGATGACCTCAACGTTGTCGGGGAAGCGCTCGTGTAGCTGCTCCATCTTGCCCCGGAACGCGAGCGCTCGCGCGCCGTGCGCCTGTGGACCGCAGCACGAACAACCCGCCGCAAGAGTCCCGGGCCTGCCCTGTGCATTCGGCGAGTCCTCAGCGAGCTTCTCGGTCGTCGTGTAGAACGTCAGGATCGCGTCGATCAAGCCGCGCTCGAGCTCGGACTTGCCACCGATCACGCTGGCTTCGGAGGCGGCCATCAAACCCATCCCACGTTCTTCGGCGGTCGGCGGCGCCCACAGTGGATGGTACCAGGTCATCGCAATTCCCCACCAGGCCATCGCACAGTCAGGATCAAGCTTCAGGATCTCCTCAAAACGTCGCCGCGCCTCGTCGTAGAAGAACGAGTGCAAGAGGGCGACCGCCGTCTCGAAGTCATTGGCGACCTCGGGTTTGCACGCCACTGGCAGATGGATCGTCCCCGAGCGCCGCAAGTCGCCGGCATTGAGGGCGTGGCCATCATCGGTTGCATCCGGTCCACCGCAGGCTCCGACAACCAGGCCCAGGAGGACTAGGAGATACGTTGAGAATCGGGTCTTCATGATGCCCCTCAGGGCGCAGTTGCGCCGTGCAACCGGCCAAACAACCCGAAGAACGCCCGCTATTCGGGATAGTCCGCGACACAACCCGACTCCCCTTGGCTAACGCACTTGCTCGGAGGTCAGCTCGATCTCGACACGGGTTCGAGTGTCGGATTCGGTGACGGTGAAGATCCGCCGGCTCGCAACTGGCAGGTCGCGATGGTTCTTGCCGCGCACCACCCACTCGACCGCGTAGTCACCGGCGGCCGGCACACGAACCACTACGCGCCCATCGCGTCCGAGTGGCAGCTTCTGATCCCAGAGCCACGGGTGAAGCGAGGCGTAGAACATCCTGCCGCCGCCGCGCACGAAGAGGTCATGGCCTGAATCGTGCGGGTCAGGATCGGGATCGCTTGCGTCGTATTCACGAATGCGGGGAAACAACTGATCGGTTGCCGCGGGGAATCCCTCCGGCAACTTCACGCGCATTTCGACCTCGAGTCCGGCGAGCAACTGCACGGTCGTGTCACGGCTCACCCACCGCACCAACTGTTTGCGATAGCCAGGCGCGAACACGAGCAAGTCGACGGGCACCCGCGGCGTCAGCAAGCGCCGTTCGCCGAGCTTCGCGCGCAATGCGGTGCGCGGCTGGCCGGCGAGGCCGCTTGGGTCAACAACAATGGTCGCCCCCTCGACTGCAACCCCCGCGGTGTCGGTGATGCGAATGGTCAGCGCGTGCAACTCGTCATCGAATGCCTGCGCCGGCAATGTCGTCGTCTCACCACCGCGAATCTCGATGTCCGGCAACGTGACGAGCATGTCGACCGTACCGACGACGCGCACGCCAAAGTCGTAGCGACCGGGGCGCAGCCCCTGCCACCGGGCGACGCCATCCTTGAAGACATAGTGACCAACCTGACTTCGCACCTTGCCTGTCGCCTTCTCCTGGGAGACGAACAACAGGTCATCGGCCGCCAAGGTGGCACGAAACGTCACGGCCATCTCGGCCGTGCCGACGCGTGGCAGCACGTAGGTGAACCCTTCGGTTCCGGCAGCGAACGGTACGAACGGCCCCCCGTTGCCGCCTATCGAAGCACGCACCAGGAGCTCGCCCCCAGCATGGAACGCGTTGATCCGGAAGCGACCCCGTGCGTCGGTCTTGTCGAGGTAGCCATCGCGCCCTGGCAGTTGCCAGACTTCGTCAGCCGGATCGCCCTGGTAGAGCTCCAACTGAGCACCGACCACCGCGGCGCCAACGTCGTCGACAACCTTCCCTTCGAGCATGAGGCTCGGGGGCGCGAGGACGACGTCTCCGATCTCGTTTCTGCCTTCGTGGAGCCCAAGTGCACGGAGGTCGATTCGCGCCTGCATGCCGGCGTCGGGAACCGTTCGACGAAAGAGCACACATCGCGAGGCGGTGGCTACGCCTGGCAGTTCGGGGATCGGTGAAACGAACCGGCCGTCGTCGCCGGTCTCGAAGTACTCGTTCCACTGGCCCCGCAGGGACGTCATGTGCGTCGCAAACCAGAACCCCTTCTGCGGCACCCCAGACTCATCCACAAGGCGACCACTCAGCGTCGGGCGCGTCTCGATCTCCAGTTCGATCTCGACCCGCTCGTCCCACCTGGTCGGCCCGTCAAACTCAATCGTGCCGCTGGCACCGGCTGACCTCAGTAAGACGCGGAAGTGCAGGCCGAGTCCAACGTGCGGCAGGAGCAACTTACCGCCTCCGAAATGTCGCCTGTACACGCGCTGTCGCGACCCCTGCACCTCGACCACCCGAGCAGGCAAGTCCTTGGCAAACTCGGTCCGTGGTTCGCCGGTCTTCGTAGTCAACGTGACTTCCACAGATCCGGTCCCGGGCATGCGGAGCACGTAGGGTGCGTGCTCGGCGGCAGTGAGGTCCACCTTTTCGAACACACTCTGACCAAGCGGGAAGGCCAACATGACCGCGCCATCACTGCCCCATGCCGGCTGAATCACCTGCTGCACATGCCGAAACGTAGCGATGCCGTCAGGCGCGGTGGTTGTTGCGACGGGCCCCATCTCGAACGCATCGACACCACCTTCGTCACCGAGCGCGACATCGACACCGATCGCGGGGCGGCCAGAAGGATCGAGCACGGCCGCGCGAATCGTGATGTCACGTCGCAGCTTGAGGACCTGGACTTCACCGACGTCCGCGACGCGCACGTATTTGACTCCCCACCTGCCTTCGTAGCGGCCGAAGACAGTCCACGCCAAGGCACCAGTACCCGGAACTCGAACCTCACCGCGGTCATCGGCCGTCCAGATGTCACCGGCCCACGCGATCCGTTCACTCACTTCGCTGTTCGCAGCGTCGCCGATCTTCCGTGTGAAGTAGAAGCCGACCTCGGCTCCGGGGGTCGGGCGGTCGTCGACATCCACGACGCGGATGACGAGTTCGGCAACAACGTTGAGCCCCGCACCAGGCAACTCGACGACCTCGCGCTGAAGGTCCGCCGCAACGACCGGGCCTGTTGCCGTGTGCGTTGCGAGTTCGTTCGTGGGCAGGTCGCTTCGAATCCTGGGGCCGTCAGGCTCGATCTCGGGTGCCGCTGCGGCACCGCTCGAGAACATGATCCATGCAATCCCGATCGCCAGGATCGCAAACGTGATCGTGAGAACTAGCCTGGACGCCGAATCAGCCATGTGTGGTCTCCAGGGATCTATGACACAGTGCCCTACGCCTTTGTCACAATGAGTTCGGCATATTCACCAGGCACCCATCGCTGCGGGCGTCGAAGTCGCGACAGACCGAAGGCGCGGTATTGGCCGTGTTCACAGGGTGCCGGATCTGAGTCACTCCCTATCGCGTAAGAAACCGCGACCACCGGCCACGGATCATGAAATCCGTGACCCGACCTCACTTGTCAGATGGCGGTGCAGCCAGCACGACGTCCGTCACGCCTTCTGCACCAATCGGCACCTGCACATGCTCGCCATAACGTGCCTCGCGAGGGTGTTTGCGCACTCGCGTGCAGAGCGTGAACTGGGCCATGCCAAAGGGCACGGTCAGTGCAAACGACCCGTCGGCTGAGACCTTGGTGGGGGTTATCGCGCCGTATGCCAGTTCCAAGAGGTGCCGTTCGACCCCGTTGACCCCCGTGAGCACAACCTCAGTCTCGGGTTCGCCCTGTTCCAGCGAAGGCGTCACCCTTCCCCGCACAACGAGCGGCTGACTGAGCTCCAGAACAACCGGCTCGTCGGGGCGCCTCTCAATCGGAACATCGAGAACCATGTTGGCCACGCCGCCGCCAGGCAAGAAAGCACCGATGTGATACTCGCCGTCCGGCAGCGGCATCTGCAGTCGGCCGACGCGATCCGCGACGTAGTCATCGACCGGGGCAAAGAAACCCCGTCGGTCGAATCGCATGCGGGCCCCTTGCACCGGAGTGCCAGCTTCATCGCGAACGACAAAGCGTACGACGGCAAGCTTGTCGAGCTGGATGTCGCCAAGTTCGAGATCCTCGGCAGGAACACGACGGTAGTTCGCAATGGGGAACAGTGGGGGCAAAGGCGCGTCGGCGGAAACGTCTATGCCAAGGTCCTTCGCATGGGCAGGGTCGACGACTGCGAATAGTCGGACGCCCGTGATGTTGTGCAGACCAAGGCCTTCGAACGAGCCATCCGCAGCGAGGTCCAATGGCATCGGCGGCAACGGGCACAGGCCGGTCGTCGGATGCGACGAGTCCGTGTCGGCATACGATTCATACATGGGGATGAGCCCCTTGGTCACAGGCTTGCCATGAGCATCCACGAAGCGGCCACGCAAATTGACTCCGTGGTTGAGCTTCGCGACCACGCGCTTGTTGTGCGCACCCGATTGCAGCAGCAAGTCGACGGTGTGCCGCTGATGATCCTTCGCCGTGATCAACAGCAAAACGCGAGGTTGTCCGCCTTCAATCGGATGGTCCGCAGGGACGCGAAAGGCAAACTCGCCGCTGGCGTTGGTCGTTCCAACAAGATCTGGAGCAAGCGTACGGCGACCGCTGATTGCACCCCGATAGCCGTAGTCGTGCATCTGATGCACAAGCGCGTTGGCGAGCCGCTGTCCCGCCCGCCCGAGAACCTGGACCGTGCATGGCTGAGCGGCCGGCATCTGCACAACGTGATGCATCCGCTCCGGCGTGGCCGGCAACTTGGAGGCGCGGAGCAATCGCCCAGAAGCCGTTCTGACGTCAATCCATGTGACTCCCGGTGGCAGCCCCGCCGGCAGTGTGCCCTTGCCGTCCCTGTCGAGTTGCACCGGCAACACAAGCGAATTGCGCACACCAACCGAGACAGTGACTTTGAGCGGGCCTTCGCGATGCCAGACCCTGATGCCACGAACCTCCAAGGTGCATTCCGGGCGCGACGTGACCATGCGCAGGACGCGCGGCGAACCGGGCACCACATCGTCTTCAACCGCAGTGCGGTGCGTAGCGCCGTCCGGGTGGCGCCACTGAGCAAATGCGCTGTAGGCCCGGCCTTCGAGAATGGGAGCAGCGAAGCGCCCATTCGGTCGGGTTTGCACGGTCACGACATCGGGTTGGCCAACATCAGTGCGATTTGACAGCGGCCACGACCACAACGTGACCGTCGCGTCTGCGATCGACTTGCCCGCCGAATCCTTGATGAGTCCAAATGCCTTGGCGCGCGGTATCGCGCCCTCTTGCGCCAGAGCGGTCGTCGCGAGTAGCAGGGCCAGCAAAGCGTTCGGCCATCGGATCAAGCACATGCGCGCGACCAACGTGCACACCATCTGTCGGTTCACTCGGACGCGAACGTCACCGTTACTCCGGTCTGCGGCCTACGACCAATCGCCCATGTGTCCCTGTCCGCCTACAAGTAGTTTGCCTCGCATCCAGAGCCCCATGGCGACTTCTGCTTGGCCATTCCCGATGCAGGGGCCGTGTTGACTTGTCGCTCTCGAATCCGAAGAGGAGAATTCTTGTCCTGGCACGGTACAAGGGGTCTTCGCATCCGCACGGCAACATGGAACCCGAACCGACTAACGAACCCGGGATCAAGATCCCTTACGAACGGCTCAGTGAGCCGGTGCTGCGTTCGGTCATCGAGGAGTTCGTGACCAGGGACGGCACCGAGATGACGGACTCGGAAGTGAAGATCGCGTCCGTGCGGCGGTTGCTCGAGCGAGGCGAAGTCGAGGTGTGGTTCGATCCGTTGACCGAGTCCTGCAACATCCTGCGGTCGTGAGCATCTGCTGAGTTGCGAGCACTCGATGCCCTTGGGCTGTTGTGCGGTCGAGCGATTCGTCACGTCAACCATGGTGATAACAATCGTGTCATCACCATGAACCACGAAGAGCGGCCCTTGCGCACCACATAGAATCTCCGACTCCCCGCCGCTCCTTCACTCACCGGAATCGGATGATCTGCAAACTCACAACTCTCGTGCTCGTTGCTAGCGCGCTTCTCCCGGCTCAGACCGTCGAGACCATCGGAGGGATGAACTCCAGCCCGACGGGCTCCAACCGGGCCAAGGCCAACCTGTTCGCCGTCGACACCAGCGTGATCATGATCGACTTCGAGATGTATCTCGACGTGCCCGGCCCTGAGACGCTGACCTTCTTCGCCTATCGGCACCACTCCCGGTCTGGCACGGCCCCGCTCGAGTGGACGATTCCGGTCACGGTTACTGGTGGCACCGGCCCTCAGTGGGTTTCGACCGGCCCGATCGCCATCCCTCTCATCGCCGGCAACCACTACGCCATTGGCTGCTCCTGGACCGGTGGGGTTACCTACTACTACTCGACGAATGGCGCAGCCATGTCATTTGGCACGTGGCAACGCGCGCATACGTTGACCAACCCCGTGCCGGCGACGTTGAACATCCCGGCCTCCGTAGACGCGGCCCGCTACTACCAAAGGTTCACCACAGTGCCGACCAATAGCGTCGTCAACGTCGGCACCGGCTGCAGTGCCAACCCGGCGCCACCGCGCCTTGTCGCTGCGGGGGACTTCCCAATCAATGCCACGCAAACCGTCGACCTGGTAGACGCCTCACCCAGCTCGCTAGGCGTGTTCGCGATGGCGATCGGCCCAACGTTGCCAGTGCCGTTGCCGGTGTTCGGCTGCGATATCTGGCTCGACATCAACGCCATGGCAACCCTCGCAACAACCACCGACGCAGCCGGCTATAGCAACTTCGCCCTGTCGGTGCCCAACAATCCCGCCCTGTCGGGCTCGCAATACTCGCTGCAAGCACTCGTCCTCGGCACCACAGTCGAACTGACCAACGCGATCGACTTCTCGATCAACTGAGTCAGCCTCCGATTGGTCCGATTGCACGCTCCGGTGCACCGGGGCGTGAACGGCGCGGGCGTTGCTGAGCGACTTGCCGAAGCTCCGGCGCGCAGCCCCGTAAAAAGGGGCCTCCACGCCCGTTTGACTTGTCCCTCACACGCGACGTGAAGGGGGCCCGCGTGCTACGCTCTGGCTCCATTGATGGACCCCCGGATTGAACGCGCTCGACAGATCATCGAGTGCGAAGCTGTTGCCGTTCGACAGGTAGCGAACGGCCTTGGTGACCCCTTCTTGCAAGCCCTGGACTTGATCCTCGGGCTCCGTGGCCGCGTCGTCACTACCGGGATGGGCAAGGCAGGTTTTATCGCCCAGAAGATCTCGGCCACGCTGGCCTCGACCGGCACCCAGTCGATCTTCCTGCACCCCGCCGAAGCCATCCATGGTGACCTCGGCCGCGTCAACGAGGGTGACCTTCTGCTGGCGTTCTCCAAGTCCGGCGAAACGGCCGAACTGCTCGTCATGCTGCCGCACGTCAAAGGTGCCGGCGTGCCGATGGTCGCGATCACGCAGGAAGCAACGTCGACACTCGGTCGCCACAGTGACCTCGTGCTCGAGCTCGGCAAGATCGATGAAGCTGGCCCCCACGGCCTGGCGCCGAGTGCGTCGACGACCGCGATGCTCGCACTCGGTGACGCCTTGGCGCTCGTCGTACAGGAAGGCCGCAAGTTCGGCCCCGAAGACTTCGCGCGCTTCCATCCCGGTGGCGACCTCGGCCGTCGTCTGATGAAGGTCGGCGAACTGATGCGTCAGGGCGACCGCAACCCGTGCGTCAAGGACACCGCCACCGTGCTCGAGGCCATCGAGGTCATGACGCGCACGCCCGGTAGACCGGGAGCGACGAGTGTTGTCGACAAGAGCGGCAAACTGGTCGGGTTCTTTACCGATGGCGATTTGCGTCGGTTGATCGAACATGGCTTGTCCAACCCGCGCGAACGGCGCATCGATGAGGCCATGACGCCAAGTCCGCGTTCGATTGCACCGGATACGTTTGCGCTCGAAGCGTTGGCCCTGCTGCACCAATCCGCCATCGACCAGATGCCGGTCGTTGATGACGAAGGCCGACTCATTGGTCTGCTCGACGTGCAGGACCTGCTCAACCTCAAGATCGGATGAGTGAGACCACCAGTCACAACCCAACGCGTCGCATGCCTGGCCGTTCGCGGCCAGACGATGCGGCGTTGGCTGCGATCGAGTTCTTGTTGCTCGACGTGGACGGTGTGTTGACGGACGGTCGCATCCACTTCGACTTCGAAGGCCGCGAGTACAAGTCGTTCCACGTTCACGATGCCGCCGGGATCGTCTACTGGCATCGCGCCGGTGGTCGTTCGGGGTTCTTGTCGGGACGTGGTGGCGAGATCGTCGAACGGCGCGCCAAGGAGTTGGGCGTGCACGATGTTGTGCTCGGTCGCGTCGACAAGGCGTCGGCGTTTGCCGAGTTGCTCAAGCGACAGAACCTGACTCCCGATCGGGTTGCCTACGTCGGTGATGATCTGCTCGATCTACCTGTGCTACGTCAGGTGGGCTTTGCGGCGACCGTACCGGAAGCGCGACCCGAAGTGCTCGACGTGGCGCAGTTCGTCACGGAGCGTTCGGGTGGCTTTGGTGCGGCGCGTGATGTCATCGAACAACTGCTGCGCGCGCGTGGTGTCTGGCAGAACGTCGTCGACAAGGATGGACGGCCGTGAAGCGCATCATCGCTGTCATCGTGTTGATTGCCCTTGGCCTGCTCGGGGTGAAGTACGCGATCGGGGATGAGGCCGCGGTTCGTGCCAACGGCAACGGCACGAACGAGCGAAAGAAGCCTGAGCGCAAACGTCCGCCGCAGAGCAACCCTGGCGTCAAGATCCAGAACGCCGGCGCGTCGGTCAGCGCAGGCGGCAAGATCACACTGCATGACGTTCGCCACGTCGACGTCGGCGGCGGGCACGTGATCAACGAACAGATCTATGTGCTCAGGGCCGAAGACAGCCGCGCGATCGGCGACGGCCTGCAGCACCTGATGCGCATCACGGCCGACCTCTACGACAAGGGCAAGTTGGCCGCGACGATCACCGCGACCGATGCGTTCATCGAGTTGGGTCGCAACGCGAACGGCGAGCCAGCGATCAACGAGAACAAGAAGATCGACGTGCGCGGCATGGTCATCAAGGCGCATCCGGACAGCGACATGGCTGGCCTGACGCTCAGTCTTGGTGACGGCACGATCACCGTCGGCGACAACGAGATCCAGGTCACGACCGAAGCCGACCAACAGGTCACGGTCACGTTCGAAGGCGATCGCAACGTGACGTTGACTGGCAGGGGTGCCAAGGCGCGTTTGCCGCGTTCGAAGGATAGCGGCCTGCAGAAGGCACAGATCACGATCGAACGCGACCCGGTGCTGACGACCGAAGACCTCACGCTGCGTTCTTCGGGACGACTGCACTACGTCGAAGACACCGTCGCCGGTACCGCGCAGATCTCGATGGACGACAACGTCGAGCTCGTCGCCACGCACAGCGCGCTGCGCTTACCGGGACTCACTGCCGAGAACGCCGATTCGGATCTCGCCAAGCGTTCGACGATTCGCGGCGATCAGTTCACTGGTTGGTTGTTGCGCAATCGCAAGGATGACGACGACCTGCCAAAGTCGCCTGCGCTTGGGGACACCAAGAGCCCGACCGAAGGCGCGATGGTGTGGCAACGTTTGTTGCTCGTCGGGGCGCCGGCGACGATCGATGTGCCCGGTGGCCACCTCTCAACGCCACGCATCATGGTGCGCCCCGGTGCCCTCGGCGATCCGTTCATGGTTTCGCTGCACGGCGGCGAATCGCGCATCGCACAAACCGAACTGAGCCGCGGCAAGGATCAGGAAGACCTGATCACCAGCATGTCACCGCGACGCATCCACGCAGTGCGCCCCGGCAACTCAGCTGGCGCGCTGCATCGCGCGATGGGCTTTCCGCAGTGGACGCTGCGATCGATCGAGCAACAGCACCTCCTCATCTACGAAGGAGCTTCGGTCTTCACGAGTGGTTCGCGCACCATCAAGGCGAGCGAAGGCCTCGTCATCATCGGTCGCGACACAGCAGACAACGGCATCGTGCAAGGCTTCGGCGAGATCGAGGTCATCCAGAAGGGCAAGCCAACGAAGCCCGGCGAGAAACCGCAACCGGATCTGCACGCGAAGGGCAGCGATGGCATGTTGCTGACGCGCACCGGCGACAAGACGCACCTGCGTCTCGGCCCTGCGATCGACGAGCAGTCGCGTCGTTGGCGCGAACACCGCTACACCGTGACCTACGGGGATGCGCGGGTGAAGGGCCTCGGTGCTTGCGCGGTCGCACAGCAAAAGGACCGCACGACGCTCGAACTGCGCGCGCCGTTTGATCAGATCGAAGCGGACTTCGACACCGACGGCACTTCGCTGCGCAAGGTCCGGCAACTTCTCGCGACGCTCGATGGCGAGACGGTGACGGACCTCGACGTCGGTGGCCTGCCGGTGCACGCGACCTTTGTGCAGGACGGCGAGACACTGCTGACGCAGGCGCCGCGTCTGCGTCGGATCGGACCACACTCGCTGCGTCTGTTGCCGATGAATCTCAACGAGTCGCCGTGGTCCGAGATGAACGAGCTCGACCGCATGCCACGCCTCGTGCGCACATGGAAAGAAGGCAAGGACGGCGAGACGCAGCGCGAGCAGACGATCGAAGTGGTCGGCCCGCGCATCGACATCCACCACGCCGGCGGCCAGAGCGCCATCATCGACGCCCATAAGGAAGGCGACGAGCTGCCGCACATCTACGCCAAGGTGCACCAGAGTGGCGCTACGGAGGCAACGACGGTCAGTTGCTCAGCGGACCGTCTGCGTGTTCTGCCGTTTGTGCTGACTCCGGAAGTGCGCCGCATGCACATGGGTGGCCTCACCGGATTGCTGCCCAGCGTGCTGCTGCACTCCCTGTCGCAACCGTGGCTGATCGTAGACCGCGTCAAGAAGTTCGAACTCGACGACGAGAAGCAGGGCCACATCACCGGCTTGGGCGATCGCCTGTTCATCAGCCAGGGCAGCAACGCCGTGCTCTTCGTCGGCAACCCCGACGAGCAGACGCCGGCCATCGTGCAGCGCAGTCATCAAGGCCGCACGGTGCACATGGAAGGTGCGCGCGTTCGGGTTCGCAATGAAGAGGTCGTAAGGCTGTCGGCGCTCGGCACGTTTGAGAACCGTTCGACGTTCTTGTCGCCAACGATGACGTTGCATGAAGCGGGCGCACGCAGTCTCCTGTCCAACATGCGTGCAGTATGTCGCGGCAACATCCACGTCGATCCCGACGCCGTTCGGTTTGACGGCTCGGTGGAAGCTCATGGCCTGACTCCGGACGGCAAGAACGATCCGGACGGCATCCACATCGACGCGATCGAACTGCTGATGAACCGTCACACGTCCGGCAAGCAGCTGGGCAAGATCAAGGACATCGAAGGCAAGGACGTCGTCATCGACTGGACGCGCCTCAACGCGCGCGCTGCCGAGATGTATCTCAACCTCGTGTCCGGTGACTGCATCGCAACGGATCCGAAGGGCGCGCAGGTGGACCTGCCGAGTGGTGAGGAGCTGCGCTACACCCGCATCGCGGTCAACTACAAGACGTGGTCGATCAGCACCGGGCCTGGTCGCGCGGTGCAGCGCACGGGTAAGGACAAGAAGGCGGCCGCCGAGGGCTCCGACATCAAGAGTCCCGACAAGAAGGACGGCCAGCAGTGAGGCGTAGCACGAACGGGCTGCGTAGCCCTGCAATCGTGGCCGTACTGGTTGCCGCCGCTGCAACGGCAGTTCGCGCGCAAGACCCTGTGGTGACGCCGGAGGCCACACCGCAAGCGCCGGCAGCGGGCCAGAAGTCGAGCCTGGTCACACACGGGGTCGATGGTGCCAAGCGAACGCAGGAGGTCGACGACTACTACGAGACGCACGTGCAGGGCGGCTTCCGCCTGACGATGGCCGAACTCGGCTTGACGATCCGTGGCGAGAAGCTGCTGATCCTCAACGACGGTGAAGTCATGCGCGAGGCGCTGAGCGGCACACGTTCGTCCGGCTTGCCCACACGGGGCATCCAGTCTCCCAAGCCACGCCGACGCTTATCGCCAGAAGCCGTTCGCCAACGTCTGCAGAGCGCCCTTAGCGCTATCGGTCGCACCAAGCCACTGCCGACCAACAGCCTCAGTGACGACGCCATCCGACTGTTCCGCTACCTCTACTGCGAGGGCGGCATCACGGTTGTGCAAAACGGCGTCGAAGTGATGCGCTGCGATCGTCTGTGGATCTCGCCGATCGATGATCGCATCGTCGTCGAGAACGCCGAGCTGCGCTACGTCACCGACTCCAACACGTTCGTCATCCGCGGCCCGCGCCTCGTCAAGTACGGCGGTCGTTGGGTTGGCCACGATCTTCTGCTGACGACGTGCACGGCCGACAAGCCGCACATGGCACTCGCCGTCAAAGAAGCGGAGATCATCGAACGGCCCGGTGAGTTTGAAGTCGTCTCGCGCGGCCAAACGCTGCAGATCGGCGGCACGTCCGTGTTGCCGTTGCCGAACGCGCGCTTCTTCACTGGCAGTCAGAGCGAGTTCCCGATCAAGCGCGTCAGTGCTGGCTACTCGGGTCGCCTTGGCGCGCAACTAGGCGTGACGCTCGGCCTGCCGTGGAACACGACCGGCGGTGCGCTGCACAACTGGGTCACGGGTCGCCCCGCGAATGAGTTCCGCGGCGAATGGGAGTTTGGCGTCGGCTGGATCGAGGCGCGCGGTGTGCCGCTCGACGGTTCGCTGACGTATTCGGTGCCGGGCCTCTACGAAGGTCGCACCGACTTCTTCTACCTCGACGACGGCGGCGTCAACCTGCGCGAAATCAGGCGCAACGTCGATGGCTCGTTGCTCAACGCCGAGAGTCGCTCGGTCATTCGCAGCGTCAACCGCGTGCACCTCGCCGAGCGTGACAACAACCAGGGCACGCACTTCGACGTCGTCGCGTTCACGGCAACGGACGCGTCGGTCTACCCCGAGTTCTTCGTCGGTGACTACCGCGAACAAGAGGTGCCCGAGACGAGTGCCTACCTGCATCACGCAGATGGCAACCATCTACTGACCGTCGGCACGCGCTTCAACCTGTCGGACTTCAGCTACCGCGACGATCGCTACATCGGCACGCGCTTCATCGAAGAACTGCCGGTGCTGACCTACCAGTGGCTCGCGCAACCGATTGCCGAGACGCCGTGGAACACGCCGATCGTGCTCGACACGGAGACGCAAGCGGGGCAACGCCGCAGTGACTTCGATGATCGCACGGGACTACGTGTGCAGGACCGCAGTTTGCGCGTCGATCAGCACGTCGAGGTTTCGGCGCCGTTCCATTGGGGCGCGCTCAACATCCGTCCGTTCGCCAGCGGCCGCGGCACGTTCTACGACGAGACGGTCAACGGCGATAGCGAGGAACGCGTCGCGCTCGAGGGTGGCTTCCAGATTGCGTCGCGACTGTCGCGCACGTGGCGTTGGATCGATGAGAACGGTGAACGTGACGCGATGCGGCACGTCATCGCGCCGCGCCTGACGTATCGCAACCGCTACCACGTCGACGACGCGCCGAGCACGCTGCTGCAATACGACGAGTTTCCGTTCCGCGCGGAGACGCCACTGCGGCAAAGCCGTCTCGGTTACGACCCGATCGATCGTTTGAGCGAACGGGAACTCGTTCGCTTCGAGGTGCGCAACCTGTTCCAGAAAATGGACAAGCGCGGCGCCAGTGACAACGCCGATGACCCGGGCCAGCCCAGAGACTTTGTGTTCTTCGACCTGGCGCAGGACTTCCTGCCCAACAGCACGCGCGACAACCGCGGCGAAGTGCTCGGCCTGTTCTACTACGACCTGCTGCTGCGCCCCGACGTGCAGTGGCTGCCGTTTGATGACTTCGCGTTTGCCGTCTACGGCGACATCGACTGGGCGCGCGGCATGCAGACGTTCGACACGGAACTGCAGTTCGGCAAGGTGCTCGGCATCGACTGGACGGTCGAATACCGCGAAGACCGCACGGTCGACGGCGCGGTTGCCCTCGCCGGCCGCACCCAGATCTACGATCGCTGGAGTGTCTTCGCCTCGGCCCAACGCGACATCGATCGCGGCGAGTGGCTCTCTTACGTCGGCGGCCTGCGCCGCGATGACCACGACTGGTCGATCGCCCTCACCGCGATCTACAACCCGTTCATCAACGAGACGACGTTCCGCCTCGAGTTCACCCCGCGCTTCGGCGGCATGAAGACCCGCCGCAACGACCGCTTCGACGGCCGCGTCCAAGACAACCGCTACTCCTTCGACTACTAGCCGAAGACCCTAGTACCGTGCCAGGAGAACCTTCCTGGCTCTTCGAGCGGTTAGGCACGGTGACGCGGCAATTCCTTACCGCTCACCTATCCGCGACGAACTGTCCGGAATGTACCTGGCACGGTACGGACACGCCGTCGGCGAATAAGTTGACTTCGTTCCAGGCACCGTACGGTCGGTAACGCGAAGACCCCCGATACCGTGCCTGGCACAGTATCGGGGGTCTTGGGGATGAGGGGTTGGGGCGGTTTAGAAGGACCAGCCGACGGAGAGGACAACGCGGTGGTCGGCGCGCTTGAAGCCGGCTGCCGGCGTGTTGTCGTAATCGAGAACGTGGGTGACGGTCGCGATCATGCTCTCGGTCAGGGAGGTCGTCAGCTCGGTCGTGACCTGGCAGTAGAAGTCTTCCTTGTCTTCGACGGACGGGAATGCTTCGGCTCGGTGCACGAGCTTCGTCGCGTCGCTGAGCGGGTGCTCGTAGCGGTAGGCCACCCTTGCGGCCAAATAGTCGGTCGAACTCGGGTTCGCCGCGGTGAATCCAACAGCCTGATCAAGCGGGTTGCGGTAGCTCTCGTTGAAGTACGAAAGGCCAACTTCAAAAATGAAGAGGTCCTTGCCGTCGTCGAGCAGCGTGTAACCAAGACCGGCACCTGCAGTGTAGCGCAGATCGAGGTTCGCGATCGTATCGCCCAGGGCACGTGTAGTGGCCAGAGCATAGGAGCGATCAGAGAGGAAGTAGTCGTATTTGATACCACCCCCAACGCGACGCTGAGTGAGAAGGTAGTTGGTTGATGAAGCCCCAGCGGTTCCTGCAGTGACTTTGTTTTCTGCGTAGCTCCAAGCGGCATCAACCGTGATGCGATCGGTGTCGCTCCGGCGGGACGCGTCGAACGCGAGGCCGGCCGAACGGATGTCCGTGTTGCCGGACGTATGCACGCCCGTGAAGTTCAACGAGCCCGTCCAACTCGGCTCAACCTTGGCCGGCGGGTTGATCATGCCGAGGTTGTCGAGCGAGAGCGCCGACGTGTCGCCACCTTCGAGGCGCAGGCTGCCACCTTCGATGCCGACGATGCGGCGTTGCAGCAGGTCACCGCTCTTGGTCTTGAGTGTGACCGAGTCGTTGGTGACGAGGTCACTGACGCTTGAGATCGGGACGACTACTTCGGCGAGAAGCGGCGACTTGATCGTCACCTTGCCGTCGGCCATGGACGTGATCTTGCCAGTCAGGACGTCGCCGTTGGAAAGCGTGACCTTGTCTTGGGCCATCGCGCCGGCGGAGAATGCCGCGAGCGCGGCAACGGAGAGGAGGTATCTCATAGCGTGGTTTGCGAGGGGGGAATCTTGTTAGGTTCTGCCAACACGGCAAGTAGAAAAACCACTGAGTCGCTCCTGGGGGATTCCCGGGGTGGCAAGCGCTACGTCGTGACCTGATAGTGTGGCGACATGACCAGTTCTGAAGGCGCCCCTGAAACTGCCCCGACGTCGGTAAGCCAACCGCCGGCAGAGCGACGCAGCTTCGCAACCTGGCTGCGCGAAATGCCGCGCTGGAAGAAGATAACGACCGGTGTCGCCCTGCTCGCCGTGGTCACAGGCGGCGTCATGACGCTCGTGCAAGGTGAGCCCGCACCGACCGGCGGTGATAGCAACGCGAGCGGCCTCGCCGCGAGCCTGATCGAGACGCCAGAAGGCACCGGCGGTGCAGCGAAACCCGCCACCGAAGAACCTGCATCCAAGGGCATCTTCCGACTCGGCTTCAGCTTCATCGCCGGCTTCAGCATCGGCACGTTCCTTCGCGCGGTCCTGAAGCTCGCCGCATTCATGCTCGGCTTCTGGCTCGTGATGACGATGTTGCTGTCCTACTCCGGCCTCGTCGAAGTGAAGTGGGACGAGATCCAAGCGTTGTGGGATCAGTTCCGCGACAACATCGGCAACGAGTGGGGCAACTTCCAGACGTTCATGCTCGGCAGCCTGCCTGCAACCGGGCTCGCCGTGACCGGGCTCGCGATCGGGCTCAAGCGGCACTAAGCCCGCATCGCTCAGCGATGCACGGCCGGCCGCGAGCCAACGTGACAGCGACTACAAGCTGTCGAGGTACTTACCCGGCTCGTAGTTGCCGAGGTCCAGGATCTTCGTGCAGACGCGATCGAGGAAGTAGCGATCGTGGGAAACGATCACCATGCAGCCGGGGAAGTTCTGGATGCCCTCTTCGAGCACGCGCAGCGTATCGAGGTCGAGGTCGTTGGTCGGTTCGTCCAACAGGATGCAGTTGCCGCCGCGGCGCAGCATCTTGGCGAGTTGCACGCGATTGCGCTGACCACCGGATAGCGAACCGACCTTCTGCTGCTGGTCAGGCCCGGTGAAGTTGAACTTCGCCACGTAGCTGCGGCTGTTCATCTCCTGCTTGCCGAGACGAATGATGTCCTGGCTGTCGGCGATCTCCTCCCAGACGGTCTTGTCGGGATGGAGCGTCTCACGCTCTTGATCGACGTGGCAGAGATCGACCGTCTTGCCGACCGTCACCTTGCCTTCCTGCGGCTCGAGCTTGCCCGTGATCAACTTGAGGCACGTGGTCTTGCCGGTGCCGTTCGGGCCGACGATGCCGAGGATGTCGCCCGGCTGCATGTCGAACGACATGTTCTCGACGACGTTGCGATCGCCGTCATACGAGAAGAACACGCGCTCGAAGCGGATAATCGTGTCGCCGAGGCGCTTGCCCGCCGGAATGTGCAGTTCGACGGCGTTCTCTTCGGTCTCTTGGACCTCGGTCGCCATCATCTTGTCGTAGTTCTTCAGACGCGATTTGTTCTTCGTCGCACGCGCCTTCGGGTTCATGCGAATCCACTCGAGCTCACGATCGAGGAACTTGGCGCGCTTCTGCTGCGCCTGCTCCTGCGACGCCATGCGCTTGCTGCGCTGGATCAGGTACTCGGAGTAGTTGCCCTGGTAAGGAATGCAGCGGCCGTTCCACACTTCGAGCATCCAACCGACGACGTTGTCGAGGAAGAAGCGATCGTGCGTGATGACCACGACCGTGCCGGTGTATTCGGCGAGCGTTTCCTCGAGCCAACGAACAGTCTCGACGTCCAAGTGGTTGGTCGGCTCATCGAGCAGCAACAAGTCCGGGTGCTCGAGCAGCGTGCGACACAGCGCGACACGACGACGCTCACCACCACTACAAGCCGACACCATCTTGTCGCCGGCCGGCAGGTGCAGCTTGGTCATCGCCGTCTCGACGTGACGATCGAGTTCCCAAGCATCCTTGGTCTCGATCTCCGCCTGCAGTCGCTCGAACTCCGCGACGACCTTTTCCATCTCCTTCTCGGAGAGGTCTTCGCCGAGCTTCATGCTCACTTCTTCGTGAGCCTTGAGCAGGTTGCGAATCGGCTCGACCGCCTTCTCGACGTTCTCACGAACGCTCAGGGTTTCGAGCAGCGTCGGCTCCTGCGGCACGTAGCCAACCGTCTTGCCGTCGGCGAGGCGGGCGACGCCTTCGAACTCCGGGTCGACGCCAGCCATGATCTTGAGCAAGGTCGACTTGCCCGCCCCGTTCTGCCCGATGACCCCAATCTTCGCGCCCTCGAGGAACACGAGGCTGACGTCATTGAGAACGGGCTTCTTGTTGTCGTAACTCTTGGTGAGACCTTCGACGGAAAAGATGGGCTTGTCGCTCATAAGGGCGAAACACGGTAGGGAGGACCGGGATCGCGGTCCACACCAGAAAGCCCTACCGACCGCCAGAACCTGGATTCGTCACACATTGTGGCAAGCGGTGGATCGTGAACGCGATGCCACGCGCGGTGATCTCGCGCTCCGAAGTGACCACGCCAAGGACCAGAGTCTGCTCGGTCCTGACGGTTGCCGTCCCGACGTAACCGCGGAAGATCCCGATCAGTTCGGGCCGGTTCTTCTCGTGGTTCCACAACATCGCCGCGCCACCGGACATGCCTTTGGGCTCGACGAGATCGCCTTCTGCATACCACTCCGGCTGGGCGGGCTTGGTCGCCTGCACCCGCGCAACCAGGCAGGGGGTCGGCTTGTCGACGTCGATCACCTTGTCGGGGAAGAAACCCGCCGCGAAGCCCACCAGCAGGATCTCGGCCCCGATCGGCGGCGTCCAGCCGAGCGTTCGCGCCGGCTCGTGCACGACGGCTACCTGGCTCCAGTAGGCCCGATCCAACGCCAGCAACGCCCAATCCCCGTGCTGCGCATGCGGGTCACCGGCCCCTTCGACCACCGCCGTCACCGGCTTGCCGTCGATGTTGACGGTCAACCGACCACGCTCGTCGCGGGTCATGTCATCGATCACATGGGCCGCCGTCAGCACCCTGTCCGGCGCAATCACGGTGCCGCTACCCAGCATCGTGGCCTTCGCGTCGTAGATCAGAACGACCGAATCCAGCGCGCCCGGATCGACATAAGCGGGCGTCTGATCGTCAAAATGTTGCCTCAGGGGCGGCCTCCCCTCCTCCAGCGGCGGCTCGCGGAACACCCCGCAACCGCCACTCACAACCGTCAAAACAGCCAACGGCAAGAATGCTGGCCAACGAACTGAAAGACGAATCATGCTGCGACGTTTGTAGCCGCAGGCCTTCTGATTCGCTTCTCGTTATGCTCCTCCGTCCGTGATCGCGATCTTCTCAATGCTCGGATGGCAGGAGATCTTCCTGCTGCTCGTGATCGGCCTGCTGCTGTATGGCCGCAACCTGCCCGACGCCGGCAGGAGCCTTGGGCGCGTCGTGGCTCAGCTCAAGCGCAGCTTCTACGACTTCAAGGACCAGCTCGATCGCGACGGCGAGATCCGCGACGTCAAGAAGGCGATCCAGGACACCGCCCGCGAGGTCAAGAACGTCGCCAAGGTCCCGCGCGCCATGACCAACCCCGGCGAGGCGCTGCGCGACCTGACGCATGAGGCGATGGCTTCGCCCATTGAAGATGACGAAGACGCGTCCCAAACGGAGGACGCCGATTCTGACGGAGAGGACGTCACGAAGACTGACGCCCCAACGGACAGCGATTCGTCCGACGACTCGGACTCGGCCGAAACCCAGACCTCCGACTCCCAGACAGCCGACTCGCACAACATCGAGGACCTCGACCAACGCAAGGACTGGATCCAGCCATGAGCGAACCCATCAGCAGCGTCGTCCGCACCGCCAGCACTCCGGAAGAAGCCAAGATCTTTGTCTCCACGTTGCGCGGCGCCGGCATCCCGGCCTTCACCGACAGCGCGCCACCGGACGAGTTCGCGATGAGCCAACGCATGATGAACCTCACCAGCGTCGAGGTGAAGGTTCCGACGGATGCCTTGGAGCGCGCCAAGGAAGTGCTCGCGAAGCACGACGAAGAGGGCGGCAAGATCGACCTCGACGAGTTGACGCGTCAGGCGCTCGAAGCGGAGAACCCGAACGGGCCGCCCATCGGGCAAGACAACGACGACGCCTAGTCCTTCTCCCGGAAACAACAATCCGGCAAGCACCCGACCTGGCGAGTCGCGGTCAATGGACGTCGAACGAACGCATCAGATCTGCTCCGGGCGCGAGCTTGATCTGCACACGATGGCACTCTCGGTCGCCGACTCGCACAACGATGTCATAGGACTGCGGCAGAGTTCGATCGAAGACCCGGCGCCGGCCCTTGCCCGAACCAACCCTCGTGCGCCCAACTGCATCCAGCACGACGACCGCCTGTCCCACCATGCTCTCACTTCCCGTGAGTTCGACGACAAGTCGCGCCGGCTTCGCCCCTCGCAGGGTGCCGCAATCGTGTGTCGCGCCGGGCGCAAGTTGCACCCGCACCGGTGCAAACAGCCAACGACCAGGCAGCGGAGCGATTTCGTAGGAACCGGCCGGCAGAACGTTCGAAGTGAACGTGCCGTCAGCTTGCGTCGTGATCTCTCCCGTTAACGGGATCACCGGCCAACGTTCCTGACTAAGGGTCACCTGAACGCCAACCAACGGTGAGCCAACATCATCTACTAGCTTGCCTCGGAATCTCGCCATCGCGCCATGTTCAGGACCAATGACGAATGTCTGTTCGGGCCCGCCAGCAGCAATGCCATCGAACGTCGCAACAACGGGGCGGAAGCCCGCTGCTGCGCGGATCAGCAGAGTCTCTGACTCCGCCGCCGAATCGAGCTCGAAGCGACCATGTTCGTCCGTCTTCGCTCGCCGCGTCCCAGACCGTGTTCCGACCCACCAATTGGCAAGACCGCCGCGTTGCTCATCGACGAGTCGCCCACGAATCACAGCGCTAGCTGCGAGTGTGACATCCCATTGCTGATCGATGCCACTCTGCAGCGTCCAGGATCTGCGCACGCTCGAGAACCCCTTGGCTCGGACCTCGTACGCCCCCTCATCTACCGGCAAGTCAGTCAGTCGAAAGCGGCCATTCTGATCCGTCTTGACGTCACCTATCTCCGGATAGTCGTAGCCGCGTGAACCGACGGTGGCACCCGCAACAGGCTCTCCGGATACACCGCTCACGGTCCCATACAGAACGCCGCCACCACGAAGGGTCACGTGCACGGAATGGGCCTCCCCTGCACGCAGCGCCACAACTTCTCGATGCGGCGCAAGACCACTTCGGTAGACGAAGATTCGTCGGTCACCAGGGCGCAGACCAAAAGCTGCAAATCGACCCATCGAGTCGGTCGTCGCCAACTTCGCCACTGGAGGCCGGTGCAGGTTGCCTTCCTCGTCCGGCTTCATCCGAGCACTGGATTCGCCGACCCTGACCCACGCCCGCGCAATTGGCTTGCCGGCTTCGTCGGTCACCTGACCATGCAGCGCGGCTTGCTGACTAGTGAATTGGAGGCGCACCTTGTGAGCGACGCTGTCCGGAGCATCACCCTGGATCAGGCGAAAGTCGGTCACGCCATGATCGCGATGACGCGCTCCCAACAAGGCGAAGTCTCGCAAGCCAGCCAACTCGAAGCGTCCGCCGGCATCACTGACTCCCGCCGGGAACGACCACTGCGGCTGCGTGCCACCTGCTGAGACAAGGATGACTGCGTTGGCTACCGGACGTTGCTTGCTGTCGAGCACGATGCCCACTGCCGAGGTTCCTGAAGCCATCGTGGTTTCGACAACACGTTCCTCACCGGCGGCAACCGTGACGTTCTCGATGTTCCAATCGTGGGTCTGGATGCGGTAGCTACCGGGCTCCAGCTGCCCGAAGAGTACTTCGCCGTTTCGGTCCGTTCGCCTAAACGAGCCGGTCTCCGTGTGCAATCGACACAAGACAGCAACGTTCGACGCTGGCAACAAGGTGCTCTGCCACCTGACTCGGACGCGCAACGCGGAGGTTGGCACAGACACAACTTCCTGACCGGCCGCCTCCCGCCGTTGGCCGTCTGTGACTGAGACCGGTGCTGTTGTTCCGGTCTCGTCGCTCTTGCCGGGCAACTCACTCTGCACTCGCGCAACAGGGCCACCGTCACGCTGAGGAAGCTCTGTCGACAATCCCTGCCAGCACACCGCGCCGATCAGAAGGGAGAGTAGAGCGACGGCAACCGCGACACTGACATGCTTGGCATTCATGGCACTACTCCAGGCGGCAACCGCGGCGAACAACGACATGCGCTGACTTCGCCGACGTGCGGGCATCAATTGCTCACGCAACATGGTCAGCGCGCGACGCTGACGCGTGCGCACCGTTTCTTCCGGAACCCCCATCGCCACCGACGTCGCATGCACGGACAAACCTTGGAGGAACCGCTGCAATACCGTGTCTCGATATACCGCGGGCAAGGCCAGGACCGCCGCGACGGCACGCTGCTGCAACTCGGCTGACGCAACCAGTTCGGCTGCCGATACGGTCGGCTCGCGCTCGGGATGGTTTCGTGCACGGCGTTGCTCGACTTGCTGCCGACGCCGTAGCGAGTTAGCCAGATTGCGCGCCACAGTTGCAAGCCACGCCCTGCCGCACGATCTCGAGGCCGGCTGCGACAATGCAACTACGGCAACATCCTGCTCCAGGTCAGGCGCGAGGTCATCGCCCACCAACCGACGAGCGAGCGCTCGTAGCCACGCCGAATCGGCGAGCAAGGTGTCGGGGGCTGCGGAGCTCGTCATGGGATCCTGCTAAACGCTCCAGCAGGAGGAACGGGTTCAGGAAATCATGTCAGCGGAACTCGTCTCTGCGCAAGAAGCGCAGGCGAACAAACGGGCCTCCGATCGGCGGGAGCGCCGACTCGGTGGACTCAAGCGAGCGACCGCTGAATCAGTTCTGCGGAACACCCGGGATCATCGGCGGCGCTTCCATCCGTTCGAAGCGCTTGGCGCATGCCTGCCACAGCCACCAAACCGCTGCCGCGCACAAGGCGAACAGCACCCATGCCGGCACGACCGAGCGGACCGCGGCGCACATCGACTTGATGGCGATCTGCGAGTGGTGGCTGCCCGACTCGCTCATGAACAACCAAGCGGCACCGCCAACCCCGTAGACGATCACGAGGTAGCCCAGTATTCGCATGCCCTTCAGTTTGCGCGCAGGCAACTGTCGAACTCGATAGCGCCGCAGCGCTGCGACTGCCATCAGACCGAAGATCGGCAAGAAGTAGAGCGGTGCGTCGACGAACTGTCCCAAGATTGGCCGTCGATAATGACGGTTGCGACCACTGAAGTCGTTCTTCTGGCCACGGGAGACGGTGACGCTGCCCTCGGCCGACAAAGTGAGGCCTTCGGCAATCTGCGCGGCCGCGACATCACCACCGTGGAAGTGTCGCTTGGCACGCGCAAGCTGTTCTGAAGCGGTCTGTACCGAGCAGTTCTCGGGCAACTGGAACTCGTGATAGACGAAGACGCCGGGAAACGCTTTGCGTGGGCGAATCATCAGCGTCTCACCATCGGGCAGGGCCACCGGGATCGGCGCATCGTCGAACGCAATGTTCCAATGCTCGGCTGGAACCATCACGACGCTTGGAACTGGCTCCGATCCTCTCGTGCGCCTGAGTTCGTCCCAGTTGGAGGTCAGCGATACACGGTCGACCTCGCTCGCCATCCAACTGTTGCCCATGCCAACCGCCATGATGGCGAGCGACGGGATCAGCACTGCTTTGATCCCGATCACCGGAAACAGCGATCGCCGCGGGAAGGGCAGGTGTCGCAGTGGCTGCAAGACGGTCTCGTCAACGGGCGACGGCCGCGCCATCACGGTCATCAGGACGGCAATACCAGCACCGAGAGGCCACGCGGGGCCTATGAACAACGCGCTCGAGACTGCGGCGAGGGAAACGACTTCCATCCACCAACCGCCACTGCGCAACGTGAGCGCCAGCCGCATTTCAAGCAAGGCGACGCGGAAGCCGTGCTCGCGATCGCAACTCGGCGACGGCGTTTCGACGGAGCCGGTCTTGCCGACCAACTCGCCGACTGAGGCCTCGGAGGCTTGGGTCGGAAGCGAATGCGGTTTTTGATCCGCTCGGCCCACCGGGACTGCTTGAACCGCAGGCGCTGTTTGAGCCCGGACACTAGGGAGCAAACGCTTGGGCATGAGCCACCACGCGAGCAACACGACTAGCGGTGCCCCATAGGCAAGCTGCATCGATCCTTCAGGGTAGGCAAGAAGCACGAGGACGGGCACAGCCATCAACAACAAGATCGCCAACAATCGCGGCGTCGATGTATGCGCGTGTTTGCCACGCAGCAAGAACCCAACCGAGACCGAGGTAAGCGCCATCCCAAACGGTGCCACTGCTGCACCCAACGTCCACGCGGGCAGGCCTCGCAAGACTCCGATCAAGTGACCGAGCACCGCACCGGCAAAGGCCAACAACACGACGCGTAGCAAGGACCAGTACTCGGCTTGCAGCCAGTCTTGTTCGTTCGTAGGCAGCGAGCGCTCGAAGTCATCTATCCGCGCCCTCGGTCCTATGCAGGCGGTAACGAGCGAGAAGTAGATCACCGCACCCGCAAACATCGCATACAGGCTCTGGATCTTGGTGAACTTGCTCAGGTCGAGGACTCCCTCACGCAAGAGCACGCCATTCAGCAGAAAGCCAAACCCGATCAGAGTCGCCACGGTGAGCCACGCCTTCACGACTCCAAGCGGTTGCGTTCGCGACAACAGCAACACGCGCCCGCTCATCGGGACGCCTCCACCACTTCGATGAACAAGTCCTCGAGCGGGATGCGGCGACAGTCGACCGTGGCACCGTTGGTGATCGGTTGCATCGCCGAACGCACGCCATCCTCAGAATCGCGGAACACTGCGTGCACCGCCGTGCCGTGCCGGCGAACGCTGATGCAGTTGGACAACCCATCGAGCCGCGAGAACGCCGACTCATTGATGTCACTCAGCATCGCGAGCATGTAGTTCTCGCGCAGGGCATCGAGGTCTTCGTCGACTTTGATGCCACCGTCGTCGACCAACACCACGCGACTCGCAATGCGTTCGACGTCGGACATGTAGTGCGACGAGAAGACGATCGTCGAACCTTGTTCGCCGAGCAGTTCGATCGCGGCCTCCAAGAAGCCACGCCGCGTTGCCGGGTCGAGACCACCGGCCGGCTCATCGAGCAGCAGCAGCTCGGGTCGGTGGGCAACCGCGCACAACAACGCAACCTGCCGCGCCTGCCCCTTGCTCATCGCGCCGAGCTTCTGATCCTGGCGAATGTTGAAGCGCTCGCTCAGGCTGCGGCAGAAGTCTTCGTCCCACGTCGGGAACAGACCACGGTGCAGGTCGAGCACTTGCTTGACCGACAGGTAGGTTGGCAGCACCTGGTTCTCCGCGACGTAGCCGAACCGTTGTTTGACCTCGACGCCGTTGGCAAACGGATCGAGACCGAACACCGACACCTTGCCAGCCTGCGGCGCCATGATGCCGGCGATCGAACGCAGCAGCGTGGTCTTGCCCGCGCCATTGCGACCGAGCAGACCAACGACTTCACCCTGACCTACCTGCACGGACAGATCACTCAGAACGGAACGACCCGGCTCATACGCCTGGGTGAGGTTCTCGACTTGGATGGTGTGACTCATGACTGCGACTCGGTTGTTGGGTTCTGTGGATTGCGATCCGCTTGCGCGGCGCGGCGCTCGCCCTCGAGCCGCGTGGACTCGGCGCGCAGCGCGTCGATCACCGCATCGAGCGGGATCTGCGCGGCCCACGACTCGCCAAGCACTCGGCGTAGCAGCGGGGTAAGTCGGTCGAGCCCCGCCGTCGGATCGACGGCCGTCTCGGGCCGGGCACAAGCGAACGTGCCCTGGCCGCGACGCGTCTCGATGACCCCCTCACGCTCGAGTTCGTCGTATGCCTTCTTCACGGTGAGCGGCGACACGGCGACCTGCTGCGCCAACTCTCGCTGGCTCGGTAGACGTTCGCCCGCCCGTAGGCGACCGGATGCGAGCGCTTCCTGCACCTGGCGGATGATCTGCCGGTAGATGGGAACGTCGTCGGCTGGTTGGATGAGGAGGTGCATCAGTGCTCTAGTGTACTAGTGCTATACATAGCTATAGCACTCATCGACATCAAGCCCCTGATCCTTGAACCAACTTACGCCCCAACGAACCCTTCCCCGGCGTACCGAACCCGCTTCAAACCGCCGACTTAGCTTCCGTTCTAGCGAATCGTAAACGTCCCGTCGTCGACTTCCACCGCATGACCGGTGGCCAACGCCGTCGCGCGCAACAGCTCTCGCACATCCACCCGATCAACGAACGCCGCAAACGTGCCGTCGACGGTGCAATCCAACTTCGCCCCGGGGATCGCCTTGATCCACTTACCGAGCTGCTCCTTGAGGTCGCAGGCCTCGGCGGTCAGCGACGTCGTGCCACCAGCCTTCTTCAGCTCGATCCTGACGATCTGCCCTTCGTTCACTCGTGCACCGACGCATGCGGCAGCGACCCGCAAAGCCTCATGCGAACTGACGTTGCGCGCCCGCAGAGTCATCTTCCCACCGACGCCAGCGTCGACCACCGTGTTGAGCCCCGATATCTTCGAGCACGTCGAGAAGATGCGCGTCACCGCTGCATCTTCGAAGGCGAAGTACACGCGTTGCTTGACCCGACGCACGCGTTTCGTGATCGCAAACACGCTGCCGTGGCCAACCGCGCCAAACTCCAAACGCTTCGCAACGACGTCGAGCAGTTCTCGCCACGGCACATTCTTGACGTCGATGGCCAAGCTGCCTTTGACGTCGTCGCCCACCACGAAGTTGACGCCTGTCTGCGCATGCAGCTTCTTGAAGAACGCACGAACAGTGAGGCGTTCGTTCTGCATGGTGACGACTGATGCCTTCGTTCGGGGCTTGCCGGCAACCCCGATCGCCACGATGCCGTCAAACTCCGCCAGCGTCGCACCGACGTCGCTCGCAATCGCGCGGATCGCCGTCTCTGCGCTCATTCCAGCAAGGTGCGCTTCTGAGTGACCCTTGACGCCAGCGGCGATCCCGATGTTCAACTCGCTCACCTTCGCAATCGCCATCAGACGATCACGCGCGTCGCCTGCTTCTGGTGGCACGACGATCGCCTTGCGCGCCGCCTTCACATGGGCCGTCGTGATGCGCACAGGCTTCGGGTCTTGAGCCTCCGCCAGTGCTCCGCCATCGCTACTCGCATTGGCAACGGCAAACACGATCGCACTGCCGAGCAACAACGCCGCCGCAATCAACCAACGCGCAGGCCCAGCAACCTGTTCACGCGGCGTAGCAACACGCGCCAACAACCGCGCTTCCAGATCCGCAGGAACGTCGTGACGCAGCGCCTCGACCAAGACCGCGTCGGTCTGACGCGAACGAGCTTCTTCTGTAGGGTTCATGCTTGCCTCCGGATGCATTGCTCGAGCCAGCGACGCGTGCGCGCCAACAACGTCTTGACGCCATTGGGCTTCATCTCGAGCGCGGCCGCGATGTCGTCACGACTCGCGCCGTCGCGGTAGCAAAGGTCCACGGCACGTGCCGCACGACCCTGCAACTGCCCGACGCACGCACGCGCGCGCGCCACCAGTTCGTCGCTACCGCTCTCGGTCTCGCTCACCCACAACCGCTCCGCGACCTCGGCAATCGCACGCTCCTTGCGTCGATCGCGCCGCTGATGCTGCAACCACAAGTTGCGAACCGAACGGCGCAAGAACGTCGCCAACGCAGGTGCCGGCAACGACTGCTTCTGCTTCTGCCATGCGACGACGAACGCCTCCTGACAGAAGTCGTCCGCCAACTCGGCATCGGCGCCGAGCGCGCGGGCGTAACGAAACAGCGGCCTGGCCTGCTCGCGCACGACGGCCGCGTCGTCAGCCCGTCGAACTTCGGGCTCATCCCAATCGCCTGCTGTTGCAGCAAGGGTGTGCATGTGGATCTACCTGCCGGAGTCGCTCCAGGGTATCCATAAAAACTGTGGGCCATAGCCGCCGCGCGAATCTCCCAACCGCGACACGGCTCTACGGGCTACCATGCAAGCCATGCCGCTCCCCCAGCCCATCGGCATCCCATTGGTGGTGTTGGCCAGCATCTTCGCGATCCGCGCGCCCCGATGCCAAGAGCCAGTCGAGCCCACGTTCGCAGCCGTTGCGCAACCGTTCTTCGCGACGCATTGCGTGCGTTGCCACTGCGAAGACAAGCAGAAGGGAGACATCTCACTGACTGCGTTCACAGCAGGGCCGACGACCGGCAAGGAGGCCGAGCAATGGGAGCTTGTGCTCGAGATGTTGCGTAGCCAGGAGATGCCGCCAGAGGACGAAGCACAGCCCAAAGAAGAAGACCGCATTCGCGTGGCAAACTGGATCGATCGAGAACTGAAGGCGTTCGTCGCCAGCGAAGAAGCGGCAGGGTCAGGAACAACAACGCGGCGGCTGACCAACTTCGAATACCACAACACCATGCGGGACCTGCTGGGTGTCGATCTGCAATTGACCGACAACCTGCCCGAAGATCCCACGCGGCCCTATCACTCGAACAACACTGCCGAGTTCTTGTTGATGGGTCTCGAGCATCTTGATCGATACGGCGAGAACGCACGACGCGCTCTGGCATCGGTCATTGTCGATCCGACGCCGCCCGACCCCAAGAAGACACGCCAGAGCTGGGCCGTTGCGCAGCAGCGCGGCATGCCAGACCCGACCAACATGCAGCGTGATGAGATTGGCGTGTTTGGCAACCGCAATCGCACCGTGGCGAATGGCATGCGCGTGTTCGAGTGGCCGGACACTGGCACCTTCCGCATCCGCGTCAAGGCCAGCGCCATCCTGCCCCCTGGCACCAACGAAATGCCCCTACGCATCATGCTTGGACACGACATCGTTGGGGTCGGGGTATCGGGCCTGAGTCCAGCGTTGTCCGTGGGCACCTTGCGGCTGACCAACCGCATCGATGAACCCAAGATCTTCGAGCTGACCGGTCGCATCGAGAACTTCCCGTCCAAGCCTGAGCACCGCTATCGTCGCGGCGGCCGAATCGATGGCCGGTTGGTCATCACACCACCTCATTTCACGGTCACCCCAGTCAACGTCTACGACGATGGCACACTCAACGATCGCCCTGATCCGCTGACGAAACCGCGTGCAGTAGTCGAATGGATGGAGTTCGAAGCGCCGGTCAACAACGGCTGGCCGCCGGCCTACCACACCCGCATCCTGTTTGACTCACCGTTGCGAGCAACCGATGAGATGGCCTACCTGCGGGCCGTCCTGGGCAAGTTCCTGCCGCGCGCATTCCGGCGCCCGGTCACCAGCGAAGAAGTCGATCGATACGCACGTGTCTACAAGCTGGTGAAGGAACAGCTCGGCCTCAAGACGCTCGAAGAGTCCATTCGCGAGACCCTTGCAACTGCGTTGATATCGCCGGAGTTCTTGCTGCACACCAATGGCCGGGGCCATGAGCAACACGAGCTCGCGTGCCGGCTCTCGTATTTCCTCTGGGGCTCGATGCCGGACGACGAACTCTTCGAGTTGGCGCAACGCGGTCAGCTACGGGACCGCGAGGTGCTCGCCGAGCAGGCCGTTCGCATGCTCGCAGATCCTCGGGCAAACGACTTCGTCGCCAACTTCGCGACGCAGTGGCTGGCACTCGACAAACAACGTGCGGTGCCGATCAACCTCGAACGGTTCCCGCGATTCCTACACACGATCGCCCGCGGCGAACGCCGAGGCCAAGAAGTTCCCAACCGCCCAACCGTGCGCGAAACCATGCAGGCGGAAACCATCGCGTTCGTCGGTGAGTTGATCCGCCGAAACGGGGAAGTAGCACAGCTGATCGACTCGGACTTCGCGGTGCTCAACCAACGCCTGGCGGCCCATTACGGCGTCGCAGGTGTGCAGGGGCATGAGCTACGCCCAGTAGCAGTAAGGCCAGAACATCACCTTGGCGGACTACCGACGCAGGGTGCATTCTTGGTTGGCACTTCCACCGGCACGGCCCCGCACCCCGTCTACCGCTCAGTTTGGTTACGCGAAGCGATCCTTGGCGACCACGTATCTGATCCACCGGCTGACGTGCCGGCTCTCGAAGAATCGGCCGGCGAAGAAGCTGCGAACGCAGTCACTCTCAAAGACCTGCTGCGCATCCACCGTACCAAGCAGAGCTGTCGCGATTGTCATGCGCGCCTCGATCCATGGGGTATCCCGTTTGAGCAGTATGATGCAACGGGCAGGTTCGCGCCGCGAGTCGCTCCCGCCGGCACCAGGATCTCGGGCTTCGACCCAAACAGGCACAAAGACCTCGAGAGCTATGGCTCTTACATCGCGGGCCTTGCCACGCAAGTCGTCGACGCTACCGCACGACTACCCAACGGCCCCAAGGTCGATGGTGTTGCCGGCCTCAAGCGCTACCTGATCGATGAAAGGCTCGACGACATCGCAGAGAACGTCACACGACGCCTCTTGTCTTATGCGCTCGGCCGCGAGGTAACGTACCGAGATCGCTACGCCATTGCGGAGCTACTGCGCAAAGCCGAGCCAAACGGCTACAAACTCAAAGACCTGATCGTTTCGATCTGTCAGTCGGATCTATTCGCCGCGAGGACCAACAAGTGAGCCGCAAGTCTTGGCATCTGGACCGACGAACGTTGTTGCGAGGCGCCGGCGCCGCGCTCGCGCTGCCGTGGCTCGAAGGCATGACGGGGCGGGTACTGACTCCGCGCGCGCTGCCGAAGCGGCTCGTGGTGACCTACATCTCGTACGGCGCCTACATGCCAACCGGTCCCAGCGGCATCACGGACCTCAGCAAACCACACCACGATTGGAGTTGGTGGCCGTGTCGGGATCCGGGGCCATTGACGTTCAACAAGTCGTCGCAACCGTTCGCGGCCCTGAAGGACTACGTCAGCTACCTACAGGGTCTCGACCATGCCGGTGGTCACAAACTCGGCGGCCACAGCTCGGGCGATGTGTTTGCTACCGGTGCAGACATGGCCAACCTCGAGAAGACCAACAACATCTCGATTGACCAGGTCGCCGCCAATACCCATGGCAAGAAGACCCGCTATGCGTCACTCGTGCTCGGCACGGAAGGCGGTACAGGCAGCTACGGGCACGCGAAGACGTTGTCGCATCGGGGCCCGGGAAAACCCATTCCGTCGCTGCATAAGCCACGCGACATCTTCGATCGCATGTTCCGGCCGTACGCAGGACGCCAGCTTGCCGATGTTCGCAAGGAACTCGCAAGCCGCAGGTCGGTGCTGGACATCGTGCTTGAACAGTCCAAGGACCTTGACCGCAAACTCGGTAAGCCCGATCAACGGAAGATGGAGGAGTATCTCGAATCCGTTCGGGACGCCGAGAAGCGCATCGAGCGGATCGACAAGTGGACGCACGTGCCAATGCCCGAAGTTGACGCCAGTGGTCTGCGCCTGGACGTCACCGCCAAGCAGCCTGAAGACTACATGCGGTGCATGTACGACCTCTTGTTCCTCGCGCTCCAGACGGATGTAGCGCGCTATGCGACGTTCATGACCGAGAGCGAGCAGTCGACATCCCACGAGGTCGGCAACTACTCCAACTACTTGCTCGGGTACAAGGGCAACACCCACGACATATCGCACAAACGACCGAAGGACATTTCGGGTCGTTGGGATCAGTGGCGCGCCAAACAACACGCCTACTTCCTCGAGAAGTTGCGCGGTGCCAAGGAAGGCGACGGCAACATGCTCGATAGCACGGTTGTGTTGTGGGGTTCGGCCCACCCGCACCAGGCACACAACACACAGAACTACCCGATTCAAGTCGCCGGCGGCGGCGCCCTCGGCTTCGCGCATGGCAAGTTGCATCGCTTCGTCGGCAGCGACAAGGTGCCACTGGCCAACCTGTTCGTTTCGATGCTGAATGCAGTCGACGTGCCGGTGACGAAATTTGCAGACAGCACTGGCCCGATGACCGAATTGAGGAAGGCGTGATGTTGCGAACCACTGCGTGCTTGCTGCTGGCATCGGCGCTATTCGCGCAGGACGTTGCCAAGATCGAACTGCCACGGGTACTGCTCCTCGGCGACACGAGCCTGAACAACCAGTTCCAGAACACCCAAAAGGCACTGCGTGGCAAAGCGCAGGTCGTTCGTTCACCACTGGGTCACCTTAGCAGTGGCGCTGTGTTGGCTCGGGTAGGCGAACTGCAACAACAACGCTGGGACATCATCTGCCTCAACTTTGGCCTCAACGATCTCATGAGTCGCGATCCGGGTAGCAAGCGCATACGCGCGATGAGCCCGCAAGCCGGTGGCGTGCCTGTGACGTCGCTTGAAGATCACGGCAAGAACCTCACTGCGATCGTCAACAAGCTGCGCAAGTCGAGCAATCGACTCATTTGGCTGACAACGATGCCGCTGCACCCTCGACAGAACAGCGGCGCCATCGCAGCTGCCGACATCGCTCGCTACAACAAGGTCGCAACCCAACGCATGCAGGCGCTCGGAGTCGATACTCTCGACCTGCACACGCACATCGAAGAGGCACTCGCAGCGGCAAAGAACCAACGGGCCCGCAACCACCAGCACAACCAGCTGTTCAAGCAGGACCTGTCAGCCCCAGTTGTGAAGGCGATTCTCGCTATCCCGACCGAGACCACGCATCGCGCTGGCAAGCATGCGCACTGCGACCGCTGCAAGACGGTCTGGGGCGCCAAGGACCTTCGGTCATGCAAGCTGCATAGACTCGCCGGGGTCGCCATGGATCCCCGTTGCAGATATTGCCGCTATCACGGTGCCTACAAGTTCATCTTCGCCAAAGGAGTTGCGGCCGAAGAGCAGGAGCGTCTGCGGCGCGGCAAAGAACCAGCGACCAAGCTCGTATCCGACCCGGGGCGCAAGTAGAGGTGCCCTTCAGGACTGCTTCTTCGACTGCTGGATGGCTTCGTCACCCGCGTCAAAGATACTCATCCAATCGCCCGCTTCCTGCTTCGGCGCAGCCTTGCGCTTGACGGCTTCTTCTTCGCGGCGCTGGGAGTCTGCCTTGATCCAGTCGGCGTAGTCTTTGTGCATGTCGCCGAGGACCTTCTTGTTCTCGGAGATCAGGCCGACATACGGGAACAGATCGCAGTTGTGTTCCTTCTGGATCTTGGCGATGTCTTCGAACGACAGCATCACCGGCATCGCAACGGTCACGATGTCGCCAAACGTGTCGAGCGGCACCATCGTGTACTTGAAGAGCGTCTCCTTGGGGAACCGCTCCTTCGCCTCTTCGCTGATCGAGTAGTTGCCCGCCATCAAGAACGGCAGGTTGAAGTTCTCGGTCACGATCTTGGCGAGATCCCACTCGGTGATGTGTCCGCCGGAAACCAACACCTGGACGAACGGCTCGCCGTTCTTGTCTTGCGAGTACAGCGCGTCGGTGATGACCTCAGACGACACGACGTCGCGTTCGGTCAAGATCTCGGCGAGCCTCACGGAGGTGATCTTCTCGATACCCTTCACGCGCTTCCTATCGACCATCGGGTGGGAGCCCTTGAGGTTTCGGGGTGCCTCAGTTGCCGGCCACGCAATTGGTTGCGCCCTACCCAGGGGGCGATGGCATCGAACTGACGCTTCGCCACCACCAACCCTGCTGACTTCCGCGACACTGGCCAGAGAATGGCCAATCCGGCCCCACTCAGAGGCCGCCTATTGCGCGCAGGAGCAAGCGCTGAGGGCACATCGAGCAATCCGGACGGCGCGCCTTGTCAGCGAACAACTGCAGTGGGACCATCCAAACAGAGGCGGGCCTTATGGCGTACCTCGCAACCTCTCTCCAACCCGAACCGCACTCGCCCCCATGCTTGCACGTTCCCTCATCCTTTTTTGCGCCACCGCTCTGCTCGCCGCGTCGCTGCAGGCGCAATACGCAACCCGTCCGCTCAGCCACAACAACGCGCCCGACCACTCGCCGCAGATCAGCGATAGCGGCTTCGTCGTATATGCCAGCTTCGATGGCAACGACCTCGAGATCTTCCTGCACGAAACCTCGACGAACCAAAGCATCCAACTGACCAACAACGACTACCCCGACCGCCTGCCGCGCATCAACGCGGTGGGCCAGGTCGTATGGGAAGGTCAGACCTACAGCGGTGTCGGCAACAAGGACCTCTTCTTCTTCGACGGCAACACGACGATGCGGCTCACGAACGACACGGTCGATGACCTGTCGCCGCAGATCAACGACAACGGCCAGATCACCTGGTCCCGCTACGACGGCCAGGACTTCGAAGTGTTCCTCTTCGACTCGGGTGTCATCACGCAGATCACCGACAACGCGGACTACGACTGGAACCCGCAGATCAACAACGCCGGCCACATCGCCTGGGAAGGCGGCTCCGGTGACCTCGAGATCTTCTACTTCGACGGCGTCAACACGACCAACGTCAGCAACAACCCGAACGATGACACCGGCGTGCGCCTCAACAATCAGGACCACCTAGCGTGGGCCCAATGGGACGGCACGGACTGGGAGATCATGCTGTTCGACGGTGTCGTTACGACACAGGTGACCAACAACGATCACTACGACGCCGCGCCCGTGCTCAACGACTGGGACCAGATCGCGTGGCTTGCCTACCCAACGGATGACGGCACGACCGACGGAGAGATCTTCTACTTCGACGGCGTCAGCACGCAGCAGTTGACCAACAACAACCTCACGGACTGGCAACCGCAGATCAACAACAACGGCACCGTCGCCTGGAACGGCGACTTCGGCAGCAACATCTACGTGCACGACGCGACCGGCACGCACAAGGTCAGTAACACGCAGTTCTCGGACGGCTTCCCGTCTTTGAACAACGCGGGTGCGGTGGTCTGGTCCGGGCATCCGAACCAGAACGACTCCGAGATCTTCCTGGCCTGGCGCGTTCGCTAGACACTGCGGGCTAGTGCCCGTTCCCGCGTGCCGACGGATCCCGGCACGCGTGCGAGACATCTCAGCCTCGGCATTCATTGAGAATGTTGAGACTTTGAGAGCCCCCCCCCCCGGGAGGTGGGGGTCGCTAGTCGCATTGACACTGGCTCAATAATTGGCCGTGCTTGTCCATGCGCCAGCCGCTTGCCGTATGCGTCGAAACGCATTCCGCGGACCGCCCGACCGCCGTATCAAGCTACGCCGTAGTGCTACCATTGGATCTCACAGCTACCCAGGACCTGCAATGAAACGCCCCCTCCTCGCAGCGGTCTGTCTTGCCTCAACCTTGTCCGCGCAAGACGTCTTCTCCAGTTTCGAGTTCGATGAGTACTCCGGACTCTTCACCCTCGGAACCTCACCCTTCGACGCCACGTTCGACAACGGCATCGCCCAGGTCATCGGCATCTCATGGCTTTACACTTCGGGCAGCCACGCCTGGATGATCGACGTCGGCCAGACCGGCGAAGTGACGTTCGGCACCCCTGCCGAACAACTCGAGTTCTTCGTGCGTGACCAGTTCTCAGACGTCAACGGCGTCTGCAAGGTGTTCGACACGAACGGTGTCGAGGTCGCGTCGTACAACATCGCCGAAACGGGATGGACGCACGTCGACCTGACCGCACCCGCTGGTGGCCCGTACTTCGACAAGATCACCCTGCAACACAATGGTCCGCAGGGTTGGACCGTTATCGACGACTTCAGCTACTGGGGCGTCGGCGGTAGCTCGACCGGACGCATCGCCGATCCAATCCCGGCGTCGATCCCTGCGAGCCCGTTCAGCGTGCACCTGACGCCCGTGGCCAGTGGCCTCGAAGCACCCAACTACGGCGCTGCAGATCCACTCGGCGGCAACCGGATGTACGTATCCGATCAGATCGGCATCGTATGGAACCTCGACCTGAGCAACGGCGACCGCACCCCGTTCCTCGATGTCACGTCGCGCCTGGTCGGCCTTGGTGTCTTCGGCCCCGGAACGTTCGACGAGCGCGGTTTGCTTGGCATCGCGTTCCACCCGGACTACGCGACCAACGGGCTGTTCTACACCTACACCTCCGAGCCACTGAACGGACCGGGTGACTTCACGACGATGCCGGCCGGCACGTTCGCAGACCACCAGACGATCATCCTCGAATGGACGGTTCCGAACCCGCTCGCAGCTGGTGCGGTCGTCGATCCGGCCAGCGCCCGCGAGATCCTTCGCATCGACCAACCGCAGTTCAACCACGACGGTGGCTGCATCGCGTTTGGTCCCGACAACTACCTCTACATCGGCCTCGGCGATGGCGGTGGTGCCGATGACCGCGACGGTCAAGAGTTCTTGGGCTCGCCGATCATCGGCCACTCCCTTGCCGGCAACTCACAGAACGCCTGCAACATCCTCGGCACGATCCTGCGCATCGATCCGCAGGGCAACAACTCCGCAAACGGCGCCTACGGCATCCCGCCGACCAACCCGTTCCTCGGCCCCAACGTGTTCCTCGATGAGATCTACGCCTACGGCTTCCGCAACCCTTGGCGCTTCTCGTTCGACAGCTTCAACGGTGCTTTGCACGTCGCGGATGTCGGCCAGAATGACGTCGAAGAGATCGACCTCGTCACCGCCGGCGGCAACTACGGCTGGCCGTTCAAGGAAGGGTCGTTCTTCTTCGATCACAACGGTGACGAACCGGGATTCGTGTCCATCAACAACTCGGGTGGCCCCAACAACCTGATCGATCCGATCGCCGAGTATGACCACGATGAAGGCGTCTCGATCATCGGTGGCTTCGTCTACCGGGGCAGCAACCTGCCCGGACTGACGGGCCGCTACATCTTTGCGGATTGGTCGCGTGAGTTCTTCGGCAACAACGGCCGTCTGTTCCACCTGGTCGCAGCCGGCCAGATGCGCGAGTTCAACCTGCAGAACCCGATCGACATGTCGCCGCTCGGCTTCGGCCAGGACAGCGATGGCGAGATCTACCTGATGGTCAACTCGACGGGCACTCCGTCAGGCGGCACCGGCGTCGTCTACCGCCTGGATCCGGCACCGTCGGCAGCCTGCGCGGTGACCAACGGAACCGGCGTCAACGCAGTCGACTACTCGTGCGCCACGCTGCCGCAACTTGGTTCGACCTGGACGACTTCGCTCGGCCACAACGCGTCCACCGTGCTGACGGCCATGGGCCTGACTGCCGAAGAAGGCACGCCGATCCTCGTGCCAGCTCTTGGCGGCGAACTGCTGCTGGACCCCGTCACGATGTCCGTGCTGGTCGGTAGTGGCGACATCTCGGTCGCCATTCCGACGTCGACCGCACTCAGCGGCGCGATGTTCCACACGCAAGGCATGCGCATTGATGGCAGTGCCTTCGTGATGCTGAACGGCATCGATATCACGCTCGGCAACTAGCGAGTGTTGCTTGTCAGCTCACCTCGCAAAGGTGAGCTGACAATCGCGTCCGCCGCTCAGGCGTAGACGAGGAACGTGATGCCGGCGTGCACCGACAACACGAGCGCCATGCCAACGACGATCGCCGAGTTGACCGACTCACCGACATCCCCGCCGGATCGTTTGGGACCGGTGCCGAGGTGGTAGCAGGTCAAGGCCACGAGATAGCCCGAAAGCGTCGACTTGCCGAGCACGATCAGCCAGTCTTCGGCGCGAACGGTCATGAAGTAGGCAGTCGCCCAACCGTTTGGCGTGATGGCGGACGCCGCACTCGAGGCGAACGCCGCCGCCAACGCGGCCGCAATGACGCCGCCGAACGTGACGATCGGCATCGCGATCACCATCGCCCAGACGAGTGGCGTCAGCAGGTAGTCGGCGGGATTGACCCCCATCATGCGCAGTGCCGCGATCTGATTGGTGCGCTTCATCGTGCCGATGCGTGCTGACGCACCGGCAGCTATTCTTGCCGTGAAGAAGAAGCCGCTGAGCATCGGCACGAGCACGGCTGTTGCAACCTTGCCGGTGCCGGTCAGCAATGCGGATTCGAAGCCGCCGTCGATTGGGTTGTTGCGCAACGCGAAGAAGGTCGCGAGGCCGCCGATGACGGCACCGGCGACAGCGACGAACAGTGCCGGTTCGAGGGCGAAGCGGAATGTCGTGCGCAGGACCTGGCCGAGATGAACCGGTGGCAGGCGGCGGAACGAGTCGACGACCGTTTCGCCGATGGCCGCGAGCTGCAACAGCAAACGACGCATCCCATGCACGGCTGCCGGTTCGCCTTGATTGGCGTCCTCGACTTCGATGACCGAGTCCTTCTGGCTCAGGCGGAAGTCACTCGGCTCGAGTCGCAACGAACGTGCGGGACGATCGAGAACGAGCACACCGTCGGTGATGCCTTCGAACGCTTCGAGGTCGTGGGTGATGACGATCGTTGTGCGGCCGTCGTCTTGGTCGTGCGCTTCGCGCAGCAACTTGGCGATCGTGCGCGCGGCTTCGGGATCGAGACCAGCAGTTGGCTCATCGCAGAGCAGCAGCTTTGGCGAAGACGCGAGCGCGCGTGCAACGGCCACACGTTTGCGCATGCCGCCCGACAACTGCGCGACCTTCTCCGGTGGATTGGGCAGTCCCGCTTGTGCCAACAACGCCGGCGCCAACTTGCGCGAACGGCCAGCGGCGCGCAAAGCCATGTCGACGTTTTGGCGTGGGCTGAGTTCGTCGAGCAAGCCTTCGTCCTGCAGGATCGCTGCGACGTCGTGATCCATCGACGGCGGGTTGTCACCAGTGAGCGACTTGCCGAACGCAAGCAGTTCGCCACTCATGCGCGGCGCCGGTTCTCGCGATTCGGTCAGGCCCGCGAGGATGCGCAACAGCGACGACTTGCCACCACCACTCGTGCCGATGAACACGAAGAAGCCGTTCTTTGGCAGCGTCAGATTGACGCCTTCGAGCAGCACTTCTTCGCCGCCGGGGCGACGATGAGCGAGGCCGAAGTTGCGGAATACGAGCGCGTCGCTCATGGAATCAGCGCGGGCGCAGGTCTTCGGGAAGTTGCTCGAGCGGCACCACGGTAGACGTCGTGCCACCGACCTTGCGGCCGAAGATGCCGATCACCTTACCGTCGTTCACGGTGCAACCGCCGAGGTTGTCGTCGGTGAGTGCGACGCCTTCGCCGAACGGTTGCACCGGCAACTCGACGCCGTCGGGGCCGACCGCGCGCACTTGCAGTGCTTTGGGATCGGCGGGTGCGTTGTCGGCGGGTTGTTCGAAGACCAGTCGCTTGCTCGGCGTGCCAGTCAGATCGGGGCGCGCATCTTCGAGCACGAGCGCGGCAAGATCGTGGCCCTTTGGATCGACCCAGACGCGACCAGCGCGCATCACCGTGCCGTCTGCGAGATGCACCTTGATCACTTCGTTGTCGATCTCGGGTTCGCCCCAGAAGTCGCCTTCGGTGAACGACGCATCGACCAACGAACGTGCGGTGATCACGATCGTGCGACCGGCGCGATCGAGGAACAACACACCGGAGCCTTCGTGTTTGATCGGGTCGTCGCGACTCAGGGTGTCGCGTTCGAGGGCGGCGTAGACGACGCGCACCATCACAACATCGTCGGAAACAACCGAGCCGCGCACGTTGTCTTGTTGCAGCGCCTTGTTGGGCACGCGCGACACTTCGAAGTCCGGCCGTTCCAACTCGGCGGCGGCGCGATAGCCGTCTTGCACGAGCACACCATCGCCGGGACCAACGTAGTAACTGACGTAGGGTGTCAGCAGCGAACTGACATCACTGACGGTGAAGCCACTGAGCAACGCGCCACTGACGTGCGGTCGCGCGACCCAGAACTTGGCTTTGTCGGTGACCGTCTGGCGATGCTTGCGCGCGATGCGCAACTGCACTTCGACATGCGTTCCCGACGGGGTCAAACCGACACTGCGCACATCACCAGTCTGCATGCCGCGGAAGATCACGGCACTGCCCGGCGTCAGGCCGTGGTTCTCGGGCACGAGCAACGTCATCAACAGATCGCCGTGCTGGATGTCGTCGAGTGCTTCGGGTTCGGCGTTGAAGGGTGGTCGTTCGCTACCGGCGATCAAACTGCCGGCGGACAGTTCGGAACCACTTTCGGGCGGCGTGTAGAACGCGATGTAGGAATCGCGCACGAGCGTGTCGAGGCCGGAGGCACCGCCAGTCAGACCGCCGAAGCGCGGCGTCACGACCCAGAAGCTGCTGTTGACGCAGGCATGGCGCGCACCTGTTGGTTCGATCAACAACTGCGCGACGGCTTTGCTGCCATCGCCGGAAATCTGCACCGAACGCACGGTGCCAACGGTGACACCGCGATATCGAACGTCCGTGCCAGCGCGCAAACCGCGCGCGTTGCGGAACTCGACGCTCAGTGAGAGTCCCGGTCGCTCGTCGTAGCTGCGCAGCAGTTTGACGATCCAGATGGCGCTGACGACGGCCAGCGCCAGAGTTACCAGGCCGATGAAATAGCGTAGGCGATGCATCGCGTCGTTGAGGTGGCCTACGCAGCTCCCGTTTGGTCGGAAACCACGTAGTTGCCCAGGCCATAACGGCCAGCTGCTCCAGATAGCCTGCGCGAACGCTGCTAACTAGATGTCAATATTGGTCGCTTCGAGAGCGTGCTTCTCGATGAAGTCGCGGCGCGGTTCGACTTCTGGTCCCATCAACACCGTGAAGATGCGGTCGGCTTCGATCGCATCATTGACGGCGACGCGACGCAGGATGCGGCGCTCGGGATCCATCGTCGACTCGAACAACTGCTTCGGGTTCATCTCACCGAGACCCTTGTAGCGTTGGATCTCGACGCCGTTGCTGCACTCGTCGGTGACCGACTCAACGGCTTGCATGAGACCGTGAACTGGCGTGCTCTTGTCCTTGGCCACGACTTCCCACGTCGGCTCTTTGTCTTCACGAAGTGCATCGGGGTGGATGCCGAGTTCTTGCAGTCGTTGCAGTAGCGGTTGCAGTTCGCCGCCGAGGTGCAGCGCGTAGACTTCGATGTCCGCATCTTCGCGCGTGCACGACGAGTCAGGACCTTCGTAGACGACGAGGTCACTGCCCTTCTTGGCCTTCAGCGTTTCAATCTTGGCTTGCAGCTGTTCTTCGGTGTCGAGGAACGCGCCGTCGTCACCGTTGATGACGAAGTAGTGCGGCAACACGCAGTCAGGCACCGTCGCTTCCGCGAGGTAGTCGACGAACGAAACCGCGCCGCCGGCCGGCATGCGCCGTTGCTTGTTGATGATCTTGCCAACGATCTCCATGACCGAACGAAGCTCGTTGCCTTCGAACAGCTTGCCGTCGATCCGTTGCAGCTTGAGTTGGCCGAGACCAAGTTCGGCGAGGATCGCCGCCTTCTCGGGTTCTTCGAGCGCGTAACGCTCGGTCTTGCCCTTCTTGATCTTGTAGAGCGGCGGTTGCGCGACGTAGATGTGGCCGCGATTCACTAGCTCCGGCATCTTGCGATAGAAGAGCGTCAACAGCAGCGTGCGAATGTGGGAGCCGTCGATGTCGGCGTCCGTCATCACGATGATCTTGCCGTAGCGCAGGCGCTCGGTTTCGAACTCTTCGCCGATGAAGCCGGTGCCAACGGCACTGATGATCGTCTGCACTTCCTCGTGGTTGAGGATGTTCTCGACGGTCGCCTTCTCGACGTTGAGGATCTTGCCGCGCAACGGCAGGATCGCCTGGTGACTCATACGACCTTGCTTGGCCGTGCCACCTGCAGAGTCACCCTCAACGAGGAACAACTCGGCATCTTCGCGCCGCGTGCCCTTCTGGCAATCCGACAACTTGGCCGGCAAGCCACCACCATCGATGGCCGACTTGCGACGCACGAGGTCGCGCGCCTTGCGAGCAGCCTCGCGCGCCTTCAACGCATCGAGTGCCTTGCCGTAGATCGCCTTCGGAACCGACGGGTTCTCTTCGAAGTAGTTGCGCAACCCTTCGCCGACGATCGTCTCGACGACCGACTGCACTTCACGGTTGCCGAGCTTGATCTTCGTCTGCGATTCGAACTGCGGATCCGGAACCTTGGCTGAAACGATCGCGGCGAGACCTTCCTTGAAGTCATCGCCGGACGGGATCGGATCCTTGTCCTTGAGGAACTTCGCGTTCTTCGCCCAGCTGTTGAGCGTGCGGGTCAGCGCCGTGCGGAAACCGACCAGGTGCGTGCCACCTTCGATCGTGTTGATGTTGTTGACGTACGAGAAGACGTTCTCGTGGTAGGCATCGCTGTATTGCAGCGCGATCTCGATCTCGTAGATCTTCTCGGGATCGGACGCCATCGGCATCTGCTGGCGCACGTAGACGACGTCCTTGTGGATCGCGTTCTTGCCGTGGTTGAGATCCTTGACGAACTCGACCAGCCCTTCCGGGAAGTTGAACTCTTCGCCTTCGTCGGTGCGCTCGTCGAACAACGAGATCACCAGGTTGGACGAACCCATCAGGTAGGCCATCTCACGCAGACGTTTGCGCAGGATCTCGTAGGAGAACTCGGTGGCCTCCATGATCTGCGGGTCCGCCTTGAAGCGCATCATCGTGCCAGTGGTCTCGGCCTTGCCGATGACCTTGAGCTCACTCGCCGGCACGCCGCGCGCGTAACTCTGACGGTGCAGCTTGCCACCACGTTGCACTTCGACGTCGAGCACTTCGGCCAGCGCACACACGCAGCTGATGCCGACGCCGTGCAGACCACCGGAGACTTTGTAGCTGCCCTTGTCGAACTTGCCGCCCGAGTGCAGCTTGGTCAGGATGACTTCGAGCGCGGGCTTGCCGCTCTCGTGCATGTCGACCGGAATGCCGCGGCCGTTGTCCTTGACCGAGATCGAACCGTCCTTGTGCACGCGTACATCGATGCGATCGGCAAGACCCGCGAGTGCTTCATCAACGGAGTTGTCGACCACCTCCCATACGAGATGGTGCAGTCCCTTCATGCCAGTGTCGCCGATATACATCGCAGGGCGTTTGCGCACCGCATCGAGTCCCTCGAGGACTTTGATCGAACTGGCGTCGTAACTTGGATCTTGGCTCATTACTGGGGAAGCAGTCTGTAGACGGTAGGTGCTGCGCCGGATGGCGCGCGGGGTCGTTCTGGTGTCGATTGGTCGGTAATCCGTGGGCCTCTAACGATGGCCGGTGCCACCGAGGCGGAAGGTCAACTGAGCGACGGGTCGATCGGGAACGAGTTCATTGATGCGTTGGCGGATCTCTTCGCGGCGGAAACCTGAGAGCTCTGCGAACAACGGTGCCGAGTTGAGTTCGACGACGAGTCGACCCTTGCGGCAACCGAGAATCTGAAAGTGTGGAGCGAAGTCAGCGCCGAGAATCTCTTCGAGCGCCTCGACATAGACGCGACGGCTCTTGCCTGTTCCTGCCTGCTTGAGAATGTCTCGCAGGAAGTCGCCTGCTGGTCTTGGATCCACGAAGTGTTTGGCTACTCCGAAACTCAGGCGCCACTGATCGGCATGACCACGTAGGTGAACGATTCACCCAACGTGAACTTGGCTGGCATCGAGTCGTCCGACATGTCGAGTCGAACCTGCTCGAGGTCGCACTGCCGCAACGCCTCCAGGATGTAGTCCGGGTTGAAGTTGATATTACCACCTGCGCCCTTCACGACGGCATCCACGGACACATCCGCGCGGCCTCGGGCAGAACTTTCGGCGGTCATGCGCAGCGATTGCTCGCCAACCTCGAACCGCACCATGCGCATCTCGGCCGAACACAGGATCGACGAGCGGCGCAGGGCTCCTTCGAGCACGGCCTTCTGGATTTCTACGGTGGTATCAGCGGATTTGGGCATGACGCCCTCGTAGTCCGGGAAGCGCGTATCGAGCAGCTGACTGACGAGCTGCGTCTGACCCGTCGTGAAGACCACCTGCTTGTCGCCGACTTCGACGATCAGGGCGTCCTTGCTGCCATCGGTCAGTGCCCGACCAAGGGTCTGCAGCGCTCGCAGCGGGATGACGGCCTTGAAGGTCACGTCGTCGTCGCCGGGCAGGTTCTCGTAGCTGATGGCAAGGCGGCGACCATCCGTTGCGACCATACGCACACAGCCGGCCCCAGAGTCCATCAGGACGCCGTTGATCGCGTAGCGGGTTTCTTCCCTCGCCGCGGCAAACATCGTCTCCTGGATCATCCTGTGGAGCACACCGCTAGGAATCTCGAGGCGCTTGCCAGACTCCATCTTGGTTTCGTCCGGGAACTGCTCCGGGTCTTCGCCGAGCAGCACGAACGAACCGCCGCCACTCTCGATGCGACAACGCATGTCCGAGCTCTCGAGCGTGACCGTCGGGTCGCTGAGTTCGCGCAAGAGTGCAGCGGTCTCCTTGCCTGGCAGCAACACCGTGCCTTCCTTCGAAACCTTGACGGAGTCGAGCCGGATCTTGGCAGCCATCTCGAGGTCGGTCGCGAACAGCGAGATGCCGTCCTCGTCCGCACGCAACAGAACGTTCTGCAGGATCGGCTTCGTGGTCTTCGAAGGGACCACAGACGACACGACGCTGACGGCTTCCAACAAGGCCGTTCGATCGCAGAGAATCTTCATCGGTAGGAGGGCAGAGAACTCAGTGGGTGCATGGAGGACTCAGGTCACAGGAACTGGACTGTGCTGAGTCAGTGGCGTTCTGGCGACAACTGCTCGGGCTGACACGGGGTGAGTGTGTTAGAGAGAGAAATTCTCTCTCATCAATCATCATCCGTGGCGTCACGAGTCTGAACAGATTAGCCGCTGAACCCCTCAGGATCGACGTAGAAACCGGGGTTCCGTAGCGTTCTCGTAGTCTTGAGAACTGGTTGGTAGACGTCCGTTTTCGTTCCCCGGGTTTCCCCCAAGTGACGGTCGAACGAGTTGCAGGCCGAATCCTGCGGATAAGCATCCACGGTTGTCCGCGAGTGCTCCAAACCAAGTCCCTAGGCTTCCAACGGGTTTCGTGACGCGCTGGTTTCAGCTTCTGCTACCTGCGTCGTCTGGCAGCCTCAAGGCGTCAAGAGATTGGCAAGGCAAGCTGTCAGTCGCTGGCGTCAAGCCAAGATCATGACGACCAACCAGGTGCCGATTTGGCGAGCAGGTCAGTCGTCAGATGGTTGCAGCGAGCACGCTTGCGAACGTCGCTCAACTCCTGAACGAACGCGTCATCAAGCGGCTGCTGAGGCCGTCGAGCAGCTCCTTGAACATACGGTCTTTCGTCGCACGTTCACGCACCTTGTTGACGGCGTAGATGACCGTCGTGTGATCCCGGTTGCCGAAGATCTTGCCGATGTCCTCGAGGGAGTTCTCGGTGTGCTCACGCAGCAGGAACATCGCGATCTGACGCGGCATGCTGACCGCTTGCGTGCGGCTCTTGCCGATCAGTTCGCGCGCCGTGATGGCGAACTCGCCGGTGATCAACGCCATGACCTCTTCGGCCGTGACTTGCGCCCGCCGCATCGGCATGCCGCGCAGGCAACTCTCAGCGAGCGCCAGCGTGATCGGTTGGTCGGTGATCGCAGCAAAGCCGACGACCTTGATGACCGCACCTTCGAGTTCACGGATGTTGGACGTGACGCGTTCCGCAAGGAACTGCGCAACGTCTTCGGGCAGGTCGACACCGCGGCCGGCGGCCTTGTTGCTGACGATCGCCTTGCGCGTGTCGACGCACGGCGTTTCGACTTCGGCGACAAGACCCCATTTGAAGCGCGATACGAGCCGTTCTTCGATCGTGGGGATCTCGACTGGCGGACGGTCCGACGACAGCACGATCTGGCGTTGTCCATCGAACAGCGCGTTGAACGTGTGGAAGAACTCGTCCTGCGTCTTCTCCTTGTTGGCCAGGAACTGCACGTCGTCGATGACGAGCACGTCCGCACCACGGTGGTAGTCGCGGAAGTTGTCGATCTGGTGTGCCTGGATCGCCTGGATGTAGGAGTTGGTGAAGTCTTCGCAGCTCATGTAGAGCACGCGAGCGTTCGGATCACGACGCAACACCGTGTGGCAGATCGCTTGCAGCAAGTGCGTCTTGCCGAGGCCGACGTTGCCGTGCACGAAGAGCGGGTTGTAGGCGTGACCCGGGTTCTCACCGATGGCCAATGCCGAAGCGTGGGCCAGACGGTTGCACGGTCCGACGACGAAGCGATCGAACGTGTAGTTGGGGTTGAGCGGGTTGCCGGCGCGACGCGAACCATCGTTCTGCTTCGGTTGCGCGGGCACCTGGTTGGGTGCGCGGTATTGTTGCGCGCCCGTTTGCGCAGCCGGCATCGCGTTGGACGTGCGCGTCTGCGGCGGTTGCGGTTGGCCTTCGAAGCTGCGGTTGCGTGCTTCGGTCGTGTTGCGCATGACGCGCTCGATCTCATCTGCCGGCGTCGTCTGCACGAGACGCAGGCTGTCCTGACCGTCTTCGGCACGGAACGTCAGCACCAGGCGACGACCCGCGTTGTTGTTGTCACCGTTCGCATCTGCTGAGATGGCACTGACCGCGGCCTGCAGTTCCGACAGGTAGTTCTTGGCCAACCAATCCCGAACAAATTGGCTGGTGACCGAGAGCTCAACCTCGGTCTCATCCGCACGAAGGATGATGAGCGAGCGGAACCAGGTCTCGAGTTGCTCGCGGCGAACGCGAACGACGAGGTGATCGAGCAGCTTCTGGAGCAGCTCGCCATGAGGGGCTTGGACGGCGGTGTGGTTGTCTTGCTGATGTGCTGGGTCGTGCTGCTGTGTTGGGTCTGGCTGCTGTCCTGGCGTGGCGGGTTGCGCGCCGTTGGGCTGCGCGTTTGCTGAAGAGTCTTGGGAGTTGGGTTCGTAGGCCACCATGTGGTCGGGTGAGGGCTTCAGGTTGGTGGGTCAAAGGTGATCGGTCTGGATGAGCTCTAGGCTGCGAGCTCCTCAGGTGTGTGCTTGCCCTAGGCTAGTGGGCGCCTGAGTACAGACCGGTGGCATGGTTGGTTGCTGTGTCCTTCACAACAGGGGGTGGTTGGGAACCGTGGAGAGTCCCAACCGCGTGGATGGTTCCTTGGTTGTTTGAGACCGAGAGAGCTGACGGAAACCACACTCTGTGGAGAGTGGGGTGGAGTTGCCTTGGGACGGCTAGGCGACCGTCTCGTGCAACTCGCGACTGACCAGCGCTTTTCTATCGAGCACCACCGTTGTTGCAAGACTGCACAAGCAACTTTGGTCGCAAGGCTCTGCAGGTTTGCCAACAAGATTCCGACAAGTGTTGAACGTCCTACCTGGGGAGAACAACGACTTGGAGACGTTCGCGAAGACGCCGTCGCGACCGTTCGAATCGATCACATTTTTTTGCGAAGCCGGAGCATCACGGAGCCGACCAACGTGCCGACATGCGCGCACTCTTCGACGCTCATTCGCCAGTCGAAGCTGAAGCGAACGCATGCGCGCGCGGCTTCGTCAAGCAGGCCGATCGAACTAAGCACAAGTGGTGGCGTCATCGACCCCGAAGAGCACGCAGAGCCGTGCGATGCTTGCACGCCAGCGAGGTCAAGTGCGGGCAACAAGTTTCTTCCGTCGACTCCTTCGAAGCACAACATGACGGTGTTCGGAACACTGTCGGCCAATGGCGTCAAAACTCTAATCGGCTGTTCCTGGGCTTGTAGAGCCTCCAGGAAGGCTTTGCGGTTTTCGGCCATCGAAGCAGCACGTTGTGGTTGCTCTTCAATTGCGAAACGGATTGCCATCGCGTTCGCAGCAGCAAGTGATGGACTCTGTGTGCCAGGGCGAAGACCAAACTCTTGGCCACCACCATGCATGAGTGGCCGCAGTTTGCTCTCCAAGCCACGACCGATGAGCACACCATGTCCACGCAAGCCGCCAGCTTTGTGCGGCGAGAGAGCGACTACGGCGCCGCTCGTGAGCAACGACTGCAACGGTACACGACCGAGAGTTTGCGCAGCGTCAATGACAACTGGGACATCACAATTACGAGCAACTTCGATTGCTCGATCCGTGTCTTGCAGAGTCCCAAGTTCACTCTGCGCATGAACGAGACAAATGAGACCGATGGACTGCGTCGGCCCTGCGATGATGGCTCTCCCATCGTCGTCGACGGACCACTTGCAAGTGCCGCGCCGAGCCGCCGACTCTCGTACCGCGGGGTGCTCTGTGGCTGCCATCAGGACAGGTAGATCGAGGTCGCCGAGACCGCGAACTGCCAGGTTGACTGCCTCCGTTCCACCGCTTGTGAACACGACGTCTTGAGGGGTCAGTTCGAACAGCTCGGCGATCTTTTGACGCGCCTCTTCGAGCGCGCCGCGCGACCGTCGGCCGGCCGTATGCGAGCTGGCCGGATTGGCCGGGCAGCGCTCTTCGACGGCGACGAATTCGGCCAGCACCTCAGGCAGCACCGGAGCGCCGGCGTTGCTGTCGCAGAACCAGGGACCTTGCAGCGGCTCGCTCAACTCAGCACACGCTCGTAGATGGCCTCGTATTGGGTGACGATCCTGTCGGTCGAGAAGCAGTCGATGGCGCGCTGGCGGGCGTTTTGCGACAGCTGCGTATGCCGGTCGGCGTCGGACAGGATCGCGATGGCCGATTTGGCCATCATGTCGGGCTCGCCCAACGGCACGAGGCTGCCGGTGTCGCCGATGACCTCGGCCACGCCACCGACGGCAGTGCTGACGCACGGGACGCCACAACTCATTGCCTCAAGCATCGATAGGCCGAAGCTCTCGGTCTGCGACGCCGACAGGAACAGGTCCGCGGTCGGCAGCACCTGCTCGAGGTCGTCGCGCATGCCCAGGTGCTCGACCCGGTGCCTGCAACCGAGGTCGGCCGCGACGGCCAGTGCGTGTTCGCGGTCGGGGCCATCGCCGACCAGCAGCAGGCGCGCCGGCATCTCCCGTTGGATCTCGGCGAACGCGCGCACGATGTCGCCGACTCGTTTGACCGGACGGAAGTTCGACGCATGCACGATGATGCGTTCTTCGTCGGCCCGCTGGTGCCAGGGCTTGTGGTCGGACGGTTGGAAGCGCTGCGTGTCGACGAAGTTGTGCACGACGTCGACGCCCTTCTTCACGCCGAACATCAGCAGGGTCTCGTCGGCGAGGTAGCGGCTGACCGCCGTCACCGCATCCGATTGCTCCAGGGCGAACCGCGTGGGGCGCAGGTAGGCGCGGTCACTGCCGACGACGGTGATGTCCGTGCCGTGCAGCGTCGTGACGAACTTCAGGCAACCGCCGCACATGCTCCGTGCCAGGAAGGCACTGACGGCATGCGGGATGGCGTAGTGCACGTGGAACAGGTCGACCTTGGCCTCCTCGCGCACTTCGAGCATGCGGGTGGCGAGGGCGAGGTCATACGGCGGGTAGCGGAACAGCGGATACGCCGAGACCGCGACTTCGTGGAAGCGCAGCCCGGGGATGCCGCCACGCAGCCGTCCGGGTCGGTCGTAGCTCAGTAGGTGGACGTCGTGGTTGCGAGCCGCGAGGGCCATGGCCATCTCGGTGGCGACCACACCACTTCCGCCGACAGTTGGGTAACAGACGATGCCGATCCGCATGGTGCGGATCCTACGCGAATCAGACCGATTCGCTCCGATCTGTGGCCATGACTTGTGGCAGTTCGATCACCATGAAGTGATCGAGGTTCTCCGTGCGCAGCTGGCAGTTGCCGCCAAAGCCCTGCAGGAAGTCGCGCAGGGTCTCGCCGCGCTCGTCCAGACTGCACTCCGATTGGCTGCCGTGGCTCTCGATTTCGAACACGACCGAGCCGGATTCGATGCGGGTGGTCAGGGCCAGTTCGTCGCCCGGGCCAAGCGGCTCAACCGCCAGCACCATGGCGCGTTGCACGGCGACGTTGACGAGCGACGCCTCGGCGGCGACGAGCGTCGATTCGGTCGTCAGCGATTGGCGCAGGACGATCGGGACGTTGAGCTGCTGGAGGAAGGATTCGGCGACGCGGCTGACGACGTCGTTCAATTCGACTTCGTCGGCGCCCATGTCGACGACCAACAGCGAATCAATCAGGCCCTGCAGCTCGGCCGTCTGGTCTTCGAGCCGTTCGGCCTGGTCGAAGTCCGTTTCGTCACGCTGCAGGCGGTAGGCCTCTTCGTCGATGCGACCGAGGCACTGGCCAAGCAGGGAGGACAGTCTGTCGAGGTCGGAATCGCGCGAAGCCATGGCTCCGTGCCTATCGACTGTTCAGTGCCTCTACATGAAGTCCCCTTGTTGGCGTTCGGGGAATCCCAGTCTGAGCTTGGCCGGCGAGGCGGCTAGATCTCGGCTTCTGCTTCGGCAGATGCCGGCGGTTCGTCGGCCCGCTCGATCAGTTCGGGGTCGTCGAGCGGCTCTTCCGGCGCTTCTTTGGCCTGCACGACCTCGGCTTCAGCGACCTCGTCTTCCATGACCTCGTCTGCCTCGATGTCCGCTTCGGAGGTGTCTTCATCGTCCTCTGCGACGTCCTCGTCCTCGGCCACGACCTCTTCGGTGACGTCTTCGTCGTCATCAGCAGCGTCTTCCTCGACGCCTTCGACTTCGACTTCGTCGTCCTCTTCCTCTTCGTACTCGTATTCCTCTTCCTCGTCGTCGGCGAGCAGCGCCGGATCGACTTCGAGGCCGACCTTCTGCATGAACTCGAGCGCGAACGCGGCGTAGTCCTTGGCGCCGTTGCTGTCCGGAGCGTGTTCGAAGATCGAACGGCCAAAGCTCGGCGCTTCCGCCAGCTTGACGTTGTTGCGGATGCGGGCCTCGGTCAGCAGCGGGCCGAAGTGTTCTTCGATCTCGCTGAGCACTTCCGCCGACAGGTTGGTGCGCGAATCGAGCATGCACGGCAGCACGCACGCGATCTGCAGGTTGGGGTTGAGCTGGCTCTGCACCAGGTCAATGACCTCGAGCAGCTTGGCCATGCCCTGCAGCGACAGGTATTCCGCCTGCATCGGAATGACAACGTAGTCGGCGGCGACCAGCGCGTTGGCACTCAGCACTCCGAGCGACGGCGGGCAGTCGAACAATACGAAGTCGTAGTCATCCTCGGCTTTCGCCTTGTCGAGGGCGCGGCGCAGGATGGTTTCGCGGCCGATGCGGTTGGCGAGCACCTGCTCGACGCCAGCGAGCGACGTGTCACTGGGCACGACGAACAGGTTGTCCATTGCCGTCTTCTGCACGAGCTCCCCGAGCGGCGTGTCGTCGATCAGCAGATTGGTCAGCGTGTTGCTCTCGAGGTCCGGCCGCTTGTCGACGTGGACCGTCATGTTGGCCTGCGGGTCGAGGTCGAGCAGCAACGCTCGTTGACCGTGAAACGCGAGGGCCGCGCCGAGATTGACCGTGGTGGTCGTCTTGCCGACGCCACCTTTCTGATTGATGACCGCGATGCGCTTCATATGGTGCTCCCAGATCGCATGTTCGCGTCTGATTGCCCGGTTGGCGAGGCTCAATCCTGTTCCTCGCGGCATTTGAAGGCGGTTGTTGGCAAGATCAGCGGCAATGCGCATACGCGAGTTTCGCCCAACCGATCTCGAAGCCGTAGTCGCTCTCTTCACCGAGTCCGTGCACGGACTCGCCGGCCAGCACTACGACGATGCGCAGCGGCAGTCGTGGGCGCCCGACCCGCCGGACCTGGACCGCTGGCGCGAGAAAGTGGCCATGCAGAAGCTGCTTCTGGCCGAACAGGACGGCGAACTGATGGGCATGGTCGGCTTCGAGCCCGATGGCCACGTCGACGTGCTGTTCACGGCATCGGGGCACGCGCGCAAAGGCGTGGCCCAGGCGCTGCACGACGAAGCGCGGCGACAACTTGCCCAGCAGGGGGTCTCGGAGCTGTTCACCGAGGCGAGCGAAGTGGCGCGACCGTTCTTCGAGAAGCAGGGTTACGTCGTCGAGCGTCGGGAGGTCGTTGCGCTGAGGGGTTCTTCCTTGCCGCGCTACGTCATGCGTCGGCCCCTGCACAGAGTTGGCAGTCGGCGCGCAAGGTGAGCCTCGTACTCGGCACCAATGCACTTGAGTTGACGATCGGCGCGTTCTAGCGGGTGGCAACTCCGAACGGGCTGACTCTGATAGGGGCGCTGGCTAGACTACGGCGCCCCCAACCCACTGGTAATCGTTGACCGGCTACAACCAGGAACACGACGTGCTCTTCGTGCACGTCCCGAAGACCGCTGGCTCGAGCATCGAGGCAGCGCCGTTCGTCAGCGGTGACGGGCACATGCCCTACTGGGCGGTGTCCGAGGAGATTCGTCAGACTGCTGGCTTCTCCTTCGCGTTCGTGCGCAATCCATACGATCGCTTTGTCTCGACCGTCACCGAGGGGATGTATCGCGACATGCGTCGTGACGGCACCGAGCCCAAGACTCCGGAAGAAGAGCAGGCCGTGTTCGAGCACGCGAAGCGGATGATCCACTACGCGGCGGCGCAGGGACCATCGACTGGCGAGCTCACGTGGGGCAACACCGAAACGTGGCACGTCTACGGCCAAGGCACGGATCCGCTGCCGCACATCGATGGCTTTGCGTTCTCCGTGCACTACGTGCCGCAACACTATTTCCTGGCCAACCCCGGCATGAACGGAGTTGGCATCGAGATGGTCTGCCGCTTCGAAAACCTCAACCGCGACTGGCAGCGTGTCTGTGATCGCGTCGGGGTGCCGTTCGAACTGCCGCACAAACGCAACTCGCGCGGGATTCGCCGACAGCACTACTCCGAGTTCTATTCGCCGGAGGTGCAGGACGTCGCGCGCCGGCTTTACCGGCGCGACTTCGAGGTGTTCGGGTACGACCCGGACGTGCTGAGTCCCGACGCGGACTAACGCATCAACCAGTCGAGGTCGCCAGCGGGAATCGGACCGTCGTGGCAGAAGCCTTCGCCAGCGCGCACGGCGATCATCGCGCCGGTGGCTTGCTGGCGCACGATGGTGCGTTCGAGCAGGTCGAGACCTTGCACCAGGTGGTCGGTCTGCGGCGGCGCGATCTGCGAACGGTAGCAACGCACGATCTCTTCCTTCACGTCGACGACGGCACTGATGTCGACGACGATCGCTGGTTCGACCGGTTGGTTGCCAGGGTAGTGCAGCACGGTGCGGGCGCGGTGAGGTTCGCCGAGTCTGGGTTGGTAGTTGCGCAAGCCGGAGAGGAAGTGCGCACGTTCGATCAGCTTGGCGGCGTTGACGTGGTCGGGGTGCACGTCGCGCTCGTGCGGCGCAAAGATCACGGTCGGCCTGGCGGCGCGGATGGCGGCGACGACGCGGTTGGTGGCGTCATCGTCAGTGCGAATGCCGGTGTCCGGCAGGCCTAGGTTGCAGCGCACGGTGGCGCCGAGAGCGGTGCCGGCAGCCAGCGCTTCGCTGTCGCGATCGGCGACCGTGCCGCGCGAACCCATCTCACCGCGCGTGCAATCGACGAGCGCGATCGAGCAACCCCTGCGTTGCAGCAGCAGCAACGTCCCGGCGCACGCGATCTCGATGTCATCCGGGTGCGGGCCGAACGCCAACACGTCGCACGTCGGCAGTTGCGCGGGTTCGGGGATCGTTCTCACAGCTCGAGCACCCCGTGTTCGATCGCGAACGGATCCGCGGCGCCGATCAGTTCATCGGCGAGACGTGGCCCAAACGAGTTGAGGTAGGAGATGGGGCCGAAGACACGTTCTTGCACGCGGCTGCGCGGTCGCAGCAGGTTGCACATCCGACGCAGTTGCTTGATCCCTGTGCCCTCGCGGTTCTGGCGGGCGTTGCGCACCTTGTTCTGCAGGCGTTCGAGTTCTTCGCCGGTCTTGGTCCGGGCGCGATCGAGTGCCCCCACCATCGATGCGTCGATGGTCTTGAGGGTTCGCTCGACGGCGTCGAGGTCGGTGCGCAGCCGGTTCTTGATCGTCTCGACCTTGTCCTCGATGTGGCCTTCGCCGTCCTCTTCTTGCAGCAGCTTCTCGGCGAGCTGTTCGGGCGTCTGGTCGAGGTCCGGCAGATCGAGTGAGAACCGGCCCATCAGGCGCTGCATCGATGGCTCGACGAGCGTCAGCGAAGAACGCGGCACGAACACGGGCTGCGGCACGCCGAGGAAGCGATAGAGCGGCGCGACGGCGGCGAGATAGCTCAGCTCGCCGGGGCCAACGACGAAGCCGATCGTCGGCAGGCACGCGTCCTGCCAGAGCGGTCGCAGCAGCACGCCGGGCGACATCGTGCGGAAGTCACTGACCTCTTCGCCGTCGGCCAGCGGTTCGCGGCGGTTGCCGAGCATCGAGAACATCATCGTCGCGCTCGGATCGAGCGTGATGTCGACGCCGAGGTCGGTCAGGTCATCGCAGGTCTGCTTGACCTTCTCGCGGATCTCGTCGGACTTGCTCCACCACTTGGTCAGCGGTTCGAACGCGCTCTCCGGCAGGTCGCGCGGCTCGATGACCAAGAGGCCGTGCTTGCCGAACACTTCGAACATCAAGCGCGCCTGCATGTCGCCGAGCGCTTCGTCGGGATGGCGCGGCTTAAGCGTCGCCATCAGTTGCTCGTGGAACTCGGTCTCGGGCAACAGCGGCGTGATCTCTTCGAGCAGTTGCTCGACGTCGCGGCCGACGTGGATCTTGCGCAGCGCCTCGTTGTGGCGGGTCAGGTCGAGGCGGAAGCGTTGCACTTCCTGGTTCTGGTTGACGAGGAAGGCGCGGTTGCCTTCTTCGAGATCGTGGTCGTCGCTGTGGTTCCAGAACAACGGCACGACCTTGGGGCCGCCCTTCGCTTCGATCTCGCGGCAGAGGCGGATCGCGGTCGCGGCTTTGTGCAGACAGAACAGCGGCCCACCGAGCAGACCGGGTTGCTGGCCGGTGACGATGACGTGCGTCTCCGGGTCGAGCAGCGCTTCGGCGTTCTGCATCACCTCCGGCGGCGCGTCGTGGCGCTGGGCGTAGGCGAGCAGCGACTCGACCAGTTGCTCACGCGGAATGACCCGATTGGCGCCGGTTGGCGCCCGCTTGAGCAGTTCGTCGACCGAGTGGGCACGCATGCCCAGGTAGTCGCTCAGGTCGCGGTCGTCTTCGAGGAACCGTTGGTGAACGGCGGAAGTCCCGAGGCGGCGGAAGGAGATGTGGCGCAGGGTCGATGTCAAAGGAGTCAGCTCTTCTCGGGATCAGCTGTGATTCGGAACGGCCACGGCACGGCAATCGGCGGCAAAGGTGGCGCAGGCCTGATCAATACGATCGAGCCAGTCATGGTTCGCCGGTGCAAAACATTGCATGACCCCGCGGCTCTGGTTGACCAGAGCGCCGAGGCCACGATCGTCGAAGGCGGCGGCGAGGTCGGCGACCTTGCCACCTTGGGCGCCAACACCCGGCAGCAGCAGCCACGAGTTGGGCATCAGCTTGCGCAGGCGCGCCAGTTCGGCCGGCCAGGTCGCGCCGACGACTGCGCCAACTGCGTGGTAGCCGTGCTCTTGTGGCAGTTCGCTACCCCATGCGTTGACCGAGCGGGCGACGACATCGCACAGCGGCTCGTCCCCGATCTTGAGGTCCTGGAAGTCCTTGGCGCCCGGGTTGCTGGTGCGGACGAGCACGAAGACGCCACGGCCGCCCTTCTCCGGCGGGCACCACTTGAGGAACGGCGCGACCGAGTCGTTGCCCAGGTAGGGGTGCAGGGTCAGCGAGTCGGCGAGGCGAAAGTGGCCATCGGCGTAGGCTTCGGCGGTCGAGCCGATGTCGCCGCGCTTGACGTCGCCGACGATCAGGAGCCCGTTGTCGTGGGCCATCCGGCAGACCTCTTCGTAGGCGCGGTAGCCATCCGAGCCGTAGCTCTCGAAGAAGGCGATGTTGGGCTTTACGGCTGGGGCGTGCTTGGCGATGACGGGCAGCGCTTCGCCGTAGAAGGCGACGATGCGGGCTGCCGGTGCGGCTCCGGGCATCAACTGCTCGGGAAAGGCCGACAACCGCGGGTCGAGGCCAATGACGATCGGGGACATGCCACCGAGAACACGTTCTGCGAGATCACCGACGAAGCTTTGCACGGCGTGCCAGACTAGCCAGGACCGCGCACGAACGCACTCAGCGAGCGCGGGCAATCTACAAGTCGGTCGCGGGCCCGGCCGTGGCGGTGGTCTAGACCGACTCTGTTACATGCGCGCGTGCCTTGAACCAGTCGATGCGCTGCTTCAACTCCATCGTTTGGATTGCCGTGTCTTTGGCACCATCGGCAAAGCGTGAGGAGCTGACCGAAGCACCTTGCGTCGCGTTATCCAGCTGAGAGACACCGGTGTTGATGTGGGATATGCCATCGGCCTGTTCTCGCGCCGCAGCGGAAACCCCTTCTAGCAGCTCATTGACCTTCTCGGTGCTGTCGGTGATGTCCACGAGGGATGTGGAGACACGTTTGGCGATCTCGATTCCCGCTTGGGTTCGACGCGCGGATTCTTCGATCATCGATGCCGTCTGGTTTGCTGAGGTCGCACTGCGCTGTGCGAGGTTGCGGACCTCCTCTGCAACGACCGCAAACCCCTTGCCCGATTCACCGGCACGCGCTGCCTCCACGGCGGCATTGAGGGCCAACAGATTGGTCTGGAACGCGATGTCGTTGATGACATTGATGATCTTGGCCATCTCCGAACCAGACTGCTGGATGTTGGCCATCGCTTCCGACATCAAGCTCATCTCATGCTCTGCCGAGTTGACCGAGGACTTTGAGTTGTCGGATAGTTGCGACGCTTCGACCACGTTCTCGGCGGTCTGTTGGGTCATGCCCGACATCTGTTCGAGCGACGCATGGATCTCTTCGAGGCTGGCGGCTTGCTGCGCGGCGCCCTCTGAGAGTTCGCGGCTTGAATCGGCCATCTGGCTGGACCGTTCATCGATCAGACTCGTGCCGCTGCCGATCTGGGCGATGACTGGCTCGAGCTTGTCGATGAACTCGTTGGCAGCGCCGGCGATTTGGCCAACTTCGTCCTTGGTGTGCACCTGGATGCGATGCGTTAGATCGCCTTGAGCGGTGAGTTGGAACGTGTCGAGGATCGACCGCACCGGAGCCACGATGCTCTTGACGAGCAGGATGCTTACGAGGAGGCCGACGAGGAGTGCCAGCGTCGCGGTGGAGATGATGATCCATGTTGCGCTGTTTGACGCCTCGGTTGCCGCGTCATGTCGCACGACCATCAACTCTTCCTCGACGTCGCGAAACTCTTTGACTTGCTGCCGGAAGGCATCGAAGTAGGTCTTGCCCCGAGCTTGCTGCACGAGGTCCGCCATGTCGTTCATGGTCTTCGAGTCGCCGATGCGGCGTCGCATGCTGATCATGGACTCGATGACGTCTGTCTGCCACGAGGTGATTGTTTGCTCGGCTTCCGTGAGCAGTGCAACTTGCTCGGGGTTGTCGGAGACGTGCTTCCGTAGCTGACCGAGTATCGCGCCAAAGTGCGCCTTCCCTTGCTTGTAGGGTTCGAGGAACTCTTCGCGTCCGGCGAGCAGGTAGCCGCGCATCCCTGTTTCCATGTCGATGGCGGCAGCGAGCAGGGACTGGGCCTTGTTGATCGCCACGTGAGTGTGATTCACCCAGTTGGTCGTCTCGATGAGCAGTTTGGAAGTTGCCTCACCATTTGCGAACAACTCGTCAGAGCGGCCCTTGCGTTCGGTCATCAGGGTCTTCTCGCGCTCGATGAAGGTGGCGACCTGACCACGGAACGTATCGAAGAACTGCTTCCCCTTGGCCTGACCGACAAGCCGCGACATGTCGTCCATGGTCTCCGCATCTCCGATGTCGCGGCGCAACTGGATTGCGCTCTCGGTGACGTTGGTCGTCCATTCCTGAATGATCCGTTCGATCTCGGACAATCTGGCAACCTGCGCCGGGTTGTCATCAACCGTTTGCTTCAACTGCCCAGCCAATGAGAAGAAGCGATCCTTCCCGTTTGTGTAGGGCTCGAGAAAAGCATCGTGACCAGCAAGCAGGTAGCCGCGCATGCCGGTCTCCATGTCTACTGCCGCAGCTTCGAGGTTGAGCGAAGCCTCGATCACATTGTGAGTGTGCTCGACGAGTGAGTTGGTCGACTTCAGCTCGGTCGCGGTCGAGATGCTCAATGCCGCTACTGCCAGCAGGCCGGCCAACGGGACACCGACTCCGATGGTGATTCTCTTGACGATGGTGAGGTCGTTGAACTTCATGGGGTGCCGCTATCTCGTTCTTCTCAAGAATGTGGTGGTTGGCAAGTATCGTCGATGCGATCCCAGCTACTTGATTAGGCATCGCCCTAGGGAGCGCAGCTTCGGAACGTCACTGAGTGACGCTGATTCGCGGCGCGCTCCCTCTGACTGCCATGCCGGGCGAGCAGCCGGGGCGCGGGAAGGCCAAGAACACGTGTTCATGCATGAGTTTGTTCCCCCCGCGCAGTGTGGGCTGCAGGCACTTTCGTTAGGGAAGTGTGACTAGGTGTCGCGTCCCTGGTTTTGGCGTCGGTTGCGTTGAAGCTGCGTAGCGACCGAGCGGTCCTTCTCCGGGTGCTGGTGCACGGTGGAGCCGAGCTGTCGGCGCGACCCGATGGCAACACCTGTGCCGAGATTCCCTACGAGCGTGTGCCCGGTGGATTCAGCCGTTGTTCTGTTCAACAACCGCGTTGCTCGCGTCGACGAAAGGGGCGGAGAGGAAGAGTGTCTGACATCAACACCCACAACAACGTTCGCACTGCCAGGGCCTTGCTCGACGAGTTGGACGAGCAGAAGGATTCGTTCGACGAAGGCAACGACGGCAGCATCCCCGCGATGATGGCGGCCCTCGATCAACTCATCATGCGCATGCCCGACGACCCCGGCGGCAACCTGATGGACGAGTTCGAACGCATCGTCAACACCCTCCACACGGCCAACGAACTCCTCGTCGCCGGCAACACCAACGGCGCCGCCCAATCCCTCGCCATGGCCCACTCCCGCATCAACCGTCTGACCGACCTCATCGAATGACAGTCGCCCCCGACGGCATGGGGATTGCATGATTGGCAGTCATGCTTCTGGAAGCCACGCGCTATCGGTTCTCAGCGGCACTGCAACGCAACTTTGCAGTGATCCACCGGGAGTTCGTCGAGTTGACGCGGGAGGACTTTCTGGAGTGGCCGGATCGGGCTGCCTACGGCGGTTCGTGGCTTGTGGCGCCGCTGTTCATGTCCAGCCACATCGAAGGGATCGAAGACTGCTTCGCGAAGAACCAGGCCCTGTGTCCTGAGTCGACCAAAGTGTTGCGGTCGATCCCCGGCGTCACGGCGGCCGCGTTCTCGTGGATGGAGCCCAACTGCCACATCTATGGCCACAAGGACGTGAAGGCGATCAACGTCCTGCGGGCCCACCTGCCGCTCGAAGTACCCGCGGGCGCGGCGTTCCGCGTGGGGGAAGACCTGCACGAGTGGCGCGAAGGGAACAGTCTGTTGTTCGATGGCTACATCGATCACGAGACCGGCAACCGCGGCCACCAACGCCGCGTCGTGTTGCTCGTCGATGCCGCTCTGCCGGCAGACGAGATGGCCCAGTTGCAGAAGTGGCGCACGGACCACGGCGTCGAGATCGCCCCCGAGTTGGTGCTCGTCGACCCCTTCACGCGCGAGACCATGGCCCCGGGACCGCGAGCCCACGCGAGCGACCCAGTCACCACCTGATTGCCGACATCCCGACACCGCCCCCCCCAAACCGTCGGAAACCTGTCCGTACGGTTCGATAGACTTGCGCGCGATGCTCCACGTGCTCGTGCCATGTCTCGTTCTCCTGGCGCTACAGCCAGCCATCGCCCAGGAGAAGAAGAAGCAGTCGCCTGTCGTATTGCGTATGCCCTTTGCCGAAGGGGAACGGCAGACGGTGTGGCGGGGGCCGGGAGAGGCGTCGCACAAGGATCGCTTCAATCGATATGCGGTTGACTTCTCGCCGCTGGCTGAAGGTCACGAAATCGTTTCTGCGACGGCTGGCAAAGTCGTGTTCGTCAAACAGGACACGCCGGGTCCAACTGGGGTTTGGCAGGATAACAACGAAGTCGCCGTGCTGATGCCGAACGGCAAGAACGTCGTCGTCTACCTGCACCTGATGAAGGACGGGGCGAGCGTCGCCGTCGGGGATCAGCTCCTGCCTGGTGATCCGATCGGTCGCGCGGGCAACACCGGCAACTCGACGGCAACGCATCTGCACATCGACGTGCGCATCGGGCACCGACTCGGTCCGAGCGTGCCGTGGCAGTTCGCGGTTCTCAAGGGCAAGGAGATCCGCACGGGCATGGCGCTACGTTCGGAGAACGTGCGCGTGCGTGGGCTTCTGAAGCCTGTCTGGACCCTGGGCCGGGCGGTGGAGTTGGTCAGAGCGCTCGACGAGCCGTCGCTGGTCGCGTCCCGGGTGCGCAAGTTGGCCAAGCAGAAGACGAAGGGCTTGCCCGCGGCAATGGCCGCCCAATACAAGGCCGTTCTCGATGCGTGGCACGCGGAAGAGCAGCGCTACGTGGACCGTTTGCAGAACGCGAAGAAGCCCGCCGAACGGGCATCGCTCGCGCTGATCTTGAGTGACGCGTTCGGCAACCGAGCTGCGTTGACGAAGGCCTCGAAGAACCTGCCGCCAACCGTTCTCAATGCCGAACGCCAACGCGCCCGCATGCGCACGCGGGCCATGGCCCCCTTGAAGAAAGCGCTCGACCAAGAGGCCAAACTGTTCGCGGCCAAAGGGTCCCCCACCGACAAGAAACGCAAGAAGCTCCAAGCCGCGTTCACCAAAGCCTGCAAGGGCCTCGCCGCTGAGCACGCGGACCTCGTCCGCAAGCACGCGCGCACAGCCGACCAAATGGCGCGCCAATGACCGTACGGAGCCAGGTACATTCCGGACATCTCGGCCGCGCACGCGCGGCCGAGATGTCCGGAATGTACCTGGCACGGTACGGCTGGTTCGGTTCCCCCCTGTCTGCGACCTAGGCGCATATGGCAAGGAGACTCCGCACCGATCCGCCGGGTAGCTGGCATCACGTTGTGAACCGAGGGATCGCGCGCCGTTCGGTTTTTGAAGAACGTCGGGACGTGCGCTACTTCCTCGCTGGCATTGCTCGATCCGTTCGGCGTGGTCAGCTGGAAGTGCACGCGTGGTGCGTGATGACCACGCACTATCACCTGCTCGTTCGCAGCCCGGCCGGCCAACTGTCGGACGCTATGCACCGCATCCAGAACACCTACTCGCGCTACTTCAATCGCTCGCGCCGGCGGGATGGGCCGCTGTTCCGGGGGCGCTTCGTGTCGAGGCTTGTCGACTCGATGGCATATCGCCGTGCCGTGCTGAGCTACATCGATGCGAATCCCGTGGAGGCTGGGCTATGCGAAGACCCGTGGACCTATCCATGGGGCAGCGCGCGTCAGTATGTCGAAGGGAGTGGTCCCCTGTGGTTGCAGCGGAATTGGGTCGAGGGGCTTGTGGCCGAGCGCTCCCCCACCTGGAAGTTTGATCCGCGATTCTATCCAGCGTCCAGGAGTCCGCGCCGGCGAGCGTCTATCGCCAGGGTCGTTGCCTCGCGGTTGCAGGCGGAGGATGGGGGCAACGAGATCGACTCCTTGCTCGAGATGGCGAGCCCAGCAGTTCGCGAGTGGCTGCAGCGCAAAGCTGCGTGTGCTGATGGCGACACGGTGACGGCGCCTTATGTGGATGCCAGCGACGTCGGTGAGGCGATCGAAGAGTGCCGAATCGAACTCGGCGAGTGGACTGTTCGTCGGGGGCGGCTGGTGGTTGATGCCTGGCCGATTCTGCACGCTGGCTTGCTGAGGCAGTTTGCCAGCGCTTCTTTAGCCGTTGCGGGGAGGCGTCTTGGGGTTGTCGCCAAGCAAGCAGCGCGGTTGATCGAGCGGCACAATGAGTTCATCGCGTCGGACGATGAGTATGCGGATCGCGCTACGCGAGTTGCTGGCAGGCTCTTGGATGCTTACCGCGGGCCGTTGGATCTTGCGGCGGTTGCTGGTGAGTAGTCCGGAATGTACCTGGCACGGTACGGACAGTTCGGGGGTGAATGTGTTTCAGGCGCCGTACCGTTCATTACTCTTTGGGGGTGAGTAGACGACTTCATCTTCTGGGTGTGCTTTTGGCGGGGTTGGCTTCTTGTGGGTCGGGTGCTTCGGCTGTGGTTGCGCAGAAGCCGGTGCCTGAGAAGCCTGTGCCCGAGAAGCCTGCTGTCGAGAAGCAGGATCCGGTCGTGGAGAAGCCCGCCGCTTTGCCCGGGCTCAACGATGCGCCGCACCTGTTCTTTGGGAAGGACGGTGAGGTCATCGCCAAGTGGGTGGTCGCGGGGAAGCTCGAGACGAAGACGTTTGCCAAGGGCAAGCCAGTCGTGCTGCCGGCGTTTGCGCATCTGCTCGGCGAGAGTTTGACGGTGTTGGAGCCCAAGACGCCGAAGTGGGATTGGGCGACGCCGAAGAAGATGCTCGCGTTGAGTGATGTCGAAGGGGAATACGACTCCCTGCTGAAGTTCCTGCGCAACAACGGGGTCGTCGACGAGAAGGGCCGCTGGGCCTATGGCAAAGGCCACTTCGTTGGCGTTGGCGACATGGTCGATCGCGGCGACCAGGTGACAGAAGTCTTGTGGCTGTTCTATCGCCTGTCGATCGAGGCGGCGGCGGCGGGCGGCCACGTGCACTTCGTCATCGGCAACCACGAGGCGATGATGATGGGCGGCGACGTTCGCTACACCCACCCGCGCTACACCGAGGTCGCAAAGCTGATGGGCATCTCGTGCCACCAGCTGCTCGGCGCGGACACTGTGATTGGGCGCTGGCTCAGGACCCGCAACTGCATCGAACGCATCGGCGACTACGCGTTTGTGCACGCCGGATTGTCGCCCTGGGTCGTAGGCCCGAAGCTCGAATACGAGAAGGTCAATCAGGTCGTCCGCAAGTTCCTCGGCGTGCCCCCGGCCCGATTCTCCGATCCGCGCTACTACGAGCTGTGTTGGGGCCGATCCGGGCCACTCTGGTATCGGGGCTACTTTGCCGAACATGCGACCGAGTTCGGGCCCACGCCGAGCGCCGCACAGTTCCAGAAGATGCTCGTCGACTCCGGGGTCAAGCACGTCGTCGTCGGCCACACCAAGGTCCCGGTCGTGAAGACCCGTTTCGATGGCGGCCTGATCCCGATCGACGTGCCGTGGACCATGCCGGCGCACGTCCGCGCGCTCGTCCTCAACGACGGCAAGGTCGGGCTCACGGACATTGAAGGAACGGCGAGCGCCCTCAAGTAGCAGTCCGGCTTTGCGGTCGCGCGTCGGCTCACGAAAGCGATCGGGTTTGCGCATGATCGCGGTGGCGCGAGCCGTGCGGTTCTGTTTCTCTTGTCGCTCTACTTTCGCGACTGACTGAGGCAAGGACCCCCCTGACATGGTTGTGATCTTCGTGCCGAAGGAATCGGCCGCCGGCGAAACCCGCGTCGCCGCCGTTCCTGAGACCGTCAAGGGCATGCAAAAGCTCTCGTTGACGGTGCAAGTTGAGCGTGGCGCCGGTTTGGCGTCAGGCTTTCCCGACACCGCTTATGAAGAAGTTGGTGCCACTCTCGTCGATGCCGACGCCCGAAAGACTGCGGACATCGTGCTCGGCATCCAGATCCCGACGCCCGAACTGTGCTCCGCGCAGAAGGCCTCGGCGATGCTCATCTGCACGCTGACACCGGGCAACGCACTCGATTCGATCAAGGCGTTGCGCGACAGCAAGGTGACTGCCGTCGGCTTGGAGTTCATGCCGCGCATCACGCGCGCGCAGAAGATGGACATCCTGTCGTCGCAGGCAACGTGTGGTGGTTACCGCGCAGTGTTGCTCGCGTCGGTGCATCTCCCGCAGATGTTCCCGCTGATGATGACCGCTGCTGGCACGATCAAGCCGGCGCGCGTGTTGATCCTTGGTGCTGGTGTTGCCGGGCTGCAAGCGATCTCCACCGCGCGCAAGCTCGGTGCGGTCGTCGAAGCCAACGACATCCGCCCCGCAGTGAAGGAGCAGGTCGAATCGCTCGGCGGCAAGTTCGTCGACACTGGTTCGCCGCCCGACGCGGAAACGTCCGGTGGTTACGCGAAGGAAGCCGGCGAGGAGTTCCTCAAGAAGCAACGCGAGATCCTGACCGAGCACATCAGCAACGCCGACGTGTTGATCACGACGGCGCTCGTGCCCGGCAAGAAGGCGCCGCTGCTCGTGACCGCGGAGATGCGCAAGGCGATGGCGCCTGGCTCCGTGATCGTCGACATGGCTGCTGGCCAAGGCGGCAACGTCGAAGGCAGCAAGTCCGGCGAGACGGCCTCCGTCGATGGCGTAACGATCATTGGCGATACCAACCTCCCGGCTGGTGTCGCAGCGGATGCGTCCCGCATGTATGCACGCAACGTGTTGGCGTTCCTTGGCGAGTTCATCGACAAGGAAGGCAAGTCGACGGTCGACATCGAAGGCGAAATCATGGGCGCGGTTGCGATCGTGCACGATGGTCGCGTTCGCCACGAACCCACGGCTGCGGCCCTGCACAACTAGCGGAGAGCGACGATGGACTTCTACTTTTTGATGATCTTCATCTTCGTGATCGCGGCCTTGCTTGGCTTCGAGTTGATCACGAAGGTTCCGCCGACGTTGCACACCCCGCTGATGTCGGGCTCCAACGCCATTTCCGGTATCACGATCGTTGGCGCCATCATGGCCGCCCAGGAGAACCAGACGGTCTTCGCGCAGATCATTGCGTTCCTCGCAGTTGCCCTGGCCACGATCAACGTGATCGGCGGCTACATGGTGACGGACCGCATGCTCGGCTCCTTCAAGAAGAAGGGGAAGAAGTAGCATGGAATACCTCTACCTGCTTGCGACGCTGTTCTTCGTCTTTGGCATCAAGCGTCTGACTGCAGTGCGCACGTGTGCGCAAGGCAATCGGTTGTCCGAGGTCGGGATGTTGATCGCCGTCGTGTCGGTCTTGCTGATCAGTCCGTCGGTCAACTGGCCCGTCGTGATCGCTGGGATTATCGTCGGCGGCGGTGTCGGCTTGTTCCTTGCCAAGCGCACGCCGACGACGCAGATGCCCGAACTGGTCGCGGCACTCAATGGCTTTGGTGGCGTTGCTTCGGCACTGGTCGCGATGGGCGACGTGCTGACCAACGAAGCGCTCAACAGCGTTGTCGCCCCGCAGTCGATCTACAGCGCCGGCAGCCTTGTGCCGGCGATCGCGACTCCGGTTGCGATCCTGATCGGGATGGTCACGCTGACTGGTAGCTTCGTCGCCTACGGCAAGCTGTCCGGCAAGAACCTCAGCCATCCGCTGTCCGGCAGTGCCCGTCATGGCTTGCATGCTGCTCTCGGGCTTGCCGCGATTGCGGTGTCCACGTGGATGGTCACGGCCGAAGGCTCGGGCACGATCCTGGCCGGCATGCTCGTGCTGGCTGCGATCGCGGCAGTGCTCGGTGTGCTTCTCGTGATGCCGATCGGCGGCGCCGACATGCCCGTCGTCGTTTCCTTGCTCAACAGCTACTCGGGTGTTGCGGGCGCGTTTGCCGGCTTCGTCATCGCTAGCCCCTTGCTCGTCGTCGTCGGTGCGATGGTCGGTGCGTCCGGCCTGATCCTGACGCAGATCATGTGCAAGGCGATGAACCGTTCGCTCGCCAACGTGCTGCTCGGCGGCATGGGCGGCGACGATGCGGTTGCTGAAGATGCGCGCGACTACCAGTCGATCAAGCAAGCTGGCCCCGAAGAAGTGGCCATGGTGCTCGACGGCGCGTCGTCGGTGATCTTCGTGCCGGGCTACGGTCTTGCGGTCGCGCAAGCGCAGCACGTTGTGCGCGAACTCGCCGACCTCCTGATCGATCGCGACGTGCAGGTGCGCTTCGCGATCCACCCGGTCGCCGGCCGCATGCCTGGCCACATGAACGTTCTGCTCGCCGAGTCGGACGTTCCGTATGACCAGCTGTGGGAGATGGAGCGCATCAACGGCGACTTCAAGAACACCGACGTGGTCATCATCGTCGGCGCCAACGACGTCGTGAACCCGGCCGCGCGCGAGCCCACGGGCCCGATCGCCGGCATGCCGATCCTCGACGTCGATCACGCGGCGACGGTTGTCGTCATCAAGCGTTCGCTGTCGCCGGGCTACGCTGGCATCAAGAACCCACTTTTCGACAACGACAACACCTTGATGGTGTTCAGCGACGCGAAGGAAGCCCTCGAAGGCATGGTTCGCGAAGTGAAGGACCTCTAGCAGGTCCGGACTCCGCCTGCTGAGCAATGGTGCTCGGCGGGCGTGAAGCCAAGCGGTTAGGTACGGTGCCGCGGCAATTGCCTACCGCTCACTTCGCCGCGGTGAACTGTCCGGAATGTACCTGGCACGGTACGGACGCTATTTGCCCGTCAACTGCTCGAGCGCGCCTTTCGCCGCCGCGGCCACCGATGCCCGCTTGTCCTTTGCGGCGTCCTTGAGTTGCTTGCGCGCATCTTCGTGCGCCCACTTGGTGATGGCCTTGGCGATCAGCTCTTCGTCCTTGCCGCGGCGGATCGCAGTGAGCAAGTCGCCGGCACGATCCGAAGGAACCACACTGTCGGCGAGCGCTTCGGCCGCCGCGGCCTGCACGGTCTTGTCTATGTTGACCTGGATCGTTGTCTGATGACCGCCGCCCATCATGATCTTCATCTTGCGAGGATGCTTGCTCGTCGCCGCCTTGATCAAACGGTCGCGCATCTCGCCGAACCCTTCGCCCGTGCGCCACTCACTGTTGCGAGCGGTCAGGCGCTGGATGGCGACGAGTCGCACGTGCGCATCTTCGTCCTTGAGCAACTTCGTGAGTGGCGCGAGCTCGAGGGATGGGTCGACCTTCAAACGTGCGTAGGTCACCTTGAGCACCTCGGTCAGCTTCTTGCCCCCTGACGAAGTCGACATCATGTTCGCGCGCCACGTGTTGCCACCTTGGGCCCCGACGCACCCGGCAAGGTACTCGCGATCGGCTTCGCTGCGTGACCACGCTATCTGCTCGAGCACTTCGAAGAGTGCATCGGGAGCATCCATGCGTTCCTTGCGGAAGCGCTGCATCAACAGCTTCCAGGCGCGAGGTTCCGCGATGATCTTCGCGCGCACTTCCTCGCTAGTCTTGTTGCCGAGCTGTGCGACCAGTGCCGCGAGTTCTCCCGTGTCCTGCGTGGCCTCCGCCGGTTCCTTGGCCCCCATCGCCACCAACCGCTTCGCGAGGCTGTTGGCGATCTGTGCCGCTGCACCAGTGTCCAACTTCGCCAGCCGCCGGATCTCGCGCAGGTGCTCCCCCACCTTGGGCCCCGCCATACCGAGCAGCTTGATCGCTTCGGCCGCGAGCTTGTGGTCGTCGGACTTCGCGAGCTGCAGCAACTCAGGAATCGCATCACTCGCCGCCGGTCCAAGCTGCGCCATCTGCCGAACGGTCTCGAGGCGCACGCTCGCATGCGGATGCTGTAGCGCGACGTTGGCGTACCCGATCGCCGCGCGCGGATCACTCGGCGCCAACTTGATCAACGCGAGCCCAGCCTGCAACGCGAACTGATCTGCCAACGGCATGATGAAGCCGTTGTGCCGCAGCTGATCCCAGTCCTTCGGCTTGGTCTCACGGTCGAGCAAGCGCTTGTGCAACAACTCGACGGCTGCCTTGTCGCCGAGCTTGCCCATCATCTCGGCCGCCGCAGCACGTGCTGCAAACCGATCCTTGTTGAGCTCGGCCTTCAGGTCCTCAAACGTGTCGCGCTGCCGCACTTTCTGCCGCGAAGTCAGCCGCGCAAACGCTGCGATCGCGCGCCCCTTCTGCTTGTCCGACGCGCCGATGTTCTGATGGAACAAAGTGTGCCACTCATTGTCCCCCGCCCACGGTTCGAGGCTGGCCAATGTGTCGACGGCCTCCGCCAGGAACTTGCCGGACCAATCCGTGACGGCCGTCTTGAGCGGCGCGGCGAGCGGTTCGGCCCGATGCCCGAGCAGGCGAATCATGCGCAGCAGCGAACGGCAGCGGTCCTCACTCATCGTCGGCCCCCACTGCTGCAGCTGCTCCTCGATGGGCCTCAGCACCTTGTCGCCCATGGCCAACAGCTTGCGCTCGGCCGCCTCGCCGCGCTCTTCATCCCCGAGGTCCTCCACCCACCGCACATACTCCTGGCCCGGTAGCGACAGCGACATCGCGGCAACCAAACCGACCCTGGCGATCACGTTCATGCGCGGATGCTACCGAATCGCTTTGGGCCGCGGAGCCCCCGCCGATCGACGTCACCCGCTCGTTACCGAAGTCGGCAAGAAACACTCAAAAAGAGGGGACGCTCGCACGATTGCTGGGGTCCTTACACCATGTTGTTCTTGCCCGACGCTGATTATGAGACCGATCCCTGGGGAGGTTCGGTTGCGCCTGATTCTGAGCCTGGAGATGTTCGCCACGAAGACGCGCCGCAGTCGAAGCGGCTGTTGTTTGCGGTGTCCAACCCTGGGTGTTCGGGGCGCGCGAAGGGGCAGGCGAGCGGCGAGGAAGCACGTGCCGTGAATTGGCGGGTGCTGCCGGGTCGCACAACTCGCTAGGCCGCCTTCCGTTCGCTCCCTGGCTCGTCGTCGATCGGTGGCTCGATCGGGTGCTTGATGCGCCGACGCTCAACGGCGTGCTGGGTGACTGAGGTCAGTCCAGGGGAGTGAGCCGCTTCGCGAACTGCAGGTGAATGCGAGGATGCGCGCGCGGGTGCTGTCGGGCAGCGGTCGTCATCCCGACGTATGCGCCTGACCGCCAGACGCGAGGCCTCCCACAGCAACGATGAGGGCGGATTCGGGTGAAGCACCGTATCTTGGCAGTTCCATGCGCTCCCTCACCTGCGTGTTGCTTCTCCTGATTGCTGGCAACGCCGCCGCTCAGACAACATGGACGTCGTTCGCTGATCGCCGCGGTCATGCGATGGCGAGACTCAGCAACACGCCGATCCTGTTTGGGGGGCAGAGTGTTGGCGCTTCGCAGGCAATCCTCGGAGATACGAAGGCGGCGAACCTCGCTGGGACCAGTGTGACCTGGGGCACCGGTGCCGGATCTGATCCAGAACCGAGGACCGAGCACGCGATGGCGGCGACGGGTCTGTTGTTGCCAACGGTCACGATGTTCGGCGGACTCAAGAAGGTGCCGGGCGGGTCGCAGATCGTGACCGACGAGACGTTCACCTACACCGGTGGCGGTTGGGAACGCGTTCAGGATGTGCCGTCATCGTGGCCCGCCGCGCGGACGGGTCACGCGATGGCAGCTGCGAACGGCAAGGTCTACATGTTTGGTGGCCAGAGTGCTGCGGCAGTTCCGCTGAACGACCTGTGGGAGTTCGATCCGAGTTGGACATCTGCAAGTGGTGGCAGCCCGTGGACGCAGTTGTCGCCGAGCAACTCACCACAAGCGCGCTACGGCCACAGCATGGCCTACAACAGCATCGCAGGTCGGATCTTCATGTTTGGTGGTTTGGCGCAGGGTGGCACCTGGTCCTTCGATCCTGCGACGGGATCGTCGCCGGCTTGGACCCAACACACGCAGTTGCCGCAACCACCACTGCGCATCTACGCCAGCATGGCATACGCGTCGATCTTCAGTCAGGTCGTGTTGTTTGGCGGTGCGGATAGCTTCTTCCAGCCGCTCGATGACACGTGGACACTCGACAACGCGGGCAACTGGACGCAGCGGACGCCGGCGACTCCTACTTCGCCGTGGCCGGCGGCACGTCATGGCCACGCGATGGCGTCCGGCATCGGGCCGAACCAAGCCGTCATGGTTGGTGGCACGGATGTTCCGTTGTTCAGTCCGACGAATGGCGAACCGTTGGAGTCGACCTGGATCTGGAACGGCGTCGCCTGGCTCGAGACGTTGCAGCCGCCAGAGTCACGAACGGGCGTCGCGATGGCGTACGACAGTGCCAACGATCAGCACGTGATGTTTGGCGGTCGCAGCGAAGCGACGACGATGTTGGTTGGCGACACGTGGGAGTTGGAAGGTGTGAACTGGCACGATCGCACGAGTATTGGCGTGCCGGCTCCGTCATCGCGAGAGGGTGCCGGGATGTGTTTCGACTCCGCGCGCAACTTGACGGTTCTGTATGGCGGAGACGATGGTGCTCCATTGGGAGACACGTGGGAGTGGGACGGTACGAACTGGAACCAGCGGACGTTCGGGCCTGGTCCGACACCTCCTCCAATCGCCGGAGTCCCACTCGTCTTTGACAGCACGCGCAACGTTAGTTGGTTGCTCGCTGGGCAAGAGCTGTGGAGTTACGACGGATTGACGTGGGTCAAGTTCGAACGGCCGGTTGCTCGTTGGGCAGCTGCTGTTTGCTTCGATCCCGTTCGCAACAGGCTCGTGATGTTCGATGGCCGGGAAAAGCCTTTGGCTGGTGCCCAGAACCAGGAGCTGTGGGAGCGAAACAACGCGACTGGGCAGTGGTACCAGGTGACTAGTCAACCTGGTCTACCGTCTGCTCGCCAAGACGCGGGCATGGTCTTCGATAGTCGCCCTGGATATCAGAAGTGCCTGATGGTCGCGGGTCACCAGCAGAACAGCTTCTACAGCGATACCCATACTTGGGACGGGACAACCTGGTCTTCGCCGACTTACTTCCCACCCGGTACAGGGAGTCGTACTCACCATGGCCTCGTGTTTGATGTCAGTCAGGGGAGAGCTGTGATGTTTGGTGGGTTCAGTGGATCGTGCACGCTAGGAACCGAGATGAACCGTGAAGGCACCCACGAATGGGATGGCGCTTCATGGCAGCAAACGACGCAACCAACGGATCCGCATCCTGGAGCAACGTTCTTCGTGACGATGGCCTACGACCCGACGAGTCAACGAACGGTGCTCTTCGGAGGTGAGAACCCTCCCGATCCAATGCCTTCATGCTCATCTACTCTCTCGAACGAGACGTGGGAATACGACGGCGCAACCGATACCTGGACGCAACTGTTTCCCCCCGTCTCTCCGAGTGCGAGGCGTGGCCATCACATGGTGTCGGATCCGGCAACCGGCAAGGTCCTACTGTTCGGTGGCAACCTTGCGCCTGGGCCGGGCAACCTCTCTGACGACGAGACTTGGTTGTGGGATGGTTTGACCAAGACGTGGGAGCAGCAGTTCCCGGCCAACAACCCGCCCGCGCGGGAGCAAGGCTTCGCGGTCAACACGGGGTCGCATGTGCTCATGGGGTTTGGCGGTGGTGGTAGCTATCACTCCGACTTGTGGCAGTGGGATGGGCAAAACTGGGCCTGCATTGATCCAGGGAACCCTGGTGGCGGTTCTTCGACCCTACCCCCCACTCGCACCAACTACGGCATGGCCTACGACTCGTTGCGCGATCGCCTGGTGCTGTTCGGTGGGTTGTCGTCAGCGACTGGCATGCCTCTCGACGATACGTGGGAGTGGGACATCTCTTGTGGCGTTTGGACGCAGGTGGCCCAAGGCCCCGGTGCGACACCGGCTCCCCGCGAAGGCGGGCGGTTGTCGTATGACGAAGCGCGTCAGCGCATCGTTCTGTATGGCGGCACCAATGGCGTTGCGACGTTCCCCAACACGTGGGAATGGGATGGCAACTCGTGGTTGCTGCGGAGCCCGAGCAACGCACCGCCACCGAGCTCCGACTTTGGGTTCACATACGACAGCACCCGCCAGGTCAGCGTCGCGTTTGGCAAGCTCGGAACGTGGGACTACGGCCCGGTGAGCCCACCGCAGGTCGAGTCGTTCCCTAGTTCGTGTGCTAGTGGTGCGCCAATCCTCACTGTGAACTCCCTCGGTGGCCCATGGCTCGGCGAATCGGTGCGCTTGGATATCGCAGGTGAGCCGTTGTCGAACATCGGCGCGATGATCTTCGGTTTCAGCATGCCGTCACCGGTGCCGCTGACCTTGCTTGGCTTCAACGGGTCGCCAGGTTGTGCACTCAACATCGCACCGGACATTCTTGATGTGCAGTTGCAGATGAAGGGCACGTACGTGTCGGCACCGCTGCCTGCTACGTCGTCGCTCGTCGGCTACGAGTTGTTCGCGCAGACTGCGTTCTTCGATCTGTTGCAGATCGGGGCGCCGGTCAGCACTTCGAATGTCTTGCGTATGGCGCTTGGTGAGAAGTAGCCGCTACTCGTAGATCGGCCGCGATGCGCGGAAGCCGACGTTGTCCCACTCGGCGTGTCGGCCTGCGATGGATCGCACTGCCGAGCGCGTGTCTTCAACGGTCTTGTTGAAGGCGCCGCCGCGAAGCACAGTGTCGTTCTCGGCACCGCGCGGGATGATGCCGTCGATGACCTCGCCGTCAGCGGGAGCGTGTTGCACATTCTCGTACGAACTCACAGCCAGTCCGCGAGTCAACTCGCTCACGTTGCCATGCATGTGGAACAGTCCAAACCCGTTCGGTTTGAAGTGATGGGTGGCGCCAACCGCGGGGTCGAGGCCCACGACAGCATGCATCGTCCAACCATCCTTGGAATCTGCCCAGTAATCGCTACCGGGCAAGCCATCGGATAGCGCATTGATGCGATGTACGAGGTCCTTGCGCGTGTCTCCGAAGTACCACCGAGTTGCTTTTTCGGCGCGGCATGCATACTCCCATTGGGCCTCTGTCGGTAGCAGTAGTCGGTGCCGGCGGAGGTGCTGCACTGCTTGTCCGTAGCTGACTCGCTCGACTGGTTGATGTCCGCGACCCGGCTTCTGATGCTTGCTGGGGTTCTCGCCCGCGAACCAGAGTTGGCTCCACTGCGACTGTGTGAACTCATGCTTGGCCATGAAGAACGGATCGAGCGTGACTTCGTGTTGCGGGCGCTCGTTGGACAATGAGTACTTCTCATTCTTGCCGGGTGCGCTGCCCATCTGGAACGTTCCGCCAGGAAGCAGCACAAACACAACACCAGTATCTTGCTTCACGACGACGGCGCCATCGGCACCGCGGGTTGGGGGCGCGCCAGTTCGCGGCATCCAGAACTCCTGCAAACCCGATTGCTTGTCGGCGCCAATCGGGACAAGTCCTACCTGTGATTCGAGCACCAAGCCATGGAACCGGGGGTCGCTCTGGATTGCCGCCTTGGCCTTCAGCCAGGCGTCTTCCTGTTGGGTGACGGTGACGTTCTCAACCATGCCGACCCACTGAAGACTATCTTTGACCCTCTTGAGCGCAGTGGGGCCGACATCCTCGAGCATCGTTACCAACGAACGGTAGACGTCGTATTCGAATTCGTCGGCGAGGTCGTCGAACGTGAAGCCGCCTTCTTGCTGTCGGCCCTTGGTTTCGATCCGCGCCAGTTCGTCGCGGTATTCCCCCAGCATTGCACGAGTCTCCTGAGCCTTGCCGAGCCAGTCTCTCATGCGCTTCACGTTGCTTTCGTGTTCGACCAACTCAGCTTCTTTCTGGAAGCCCTGTCGCAGAAGGATCAGATGACGCAGTGTCTCGTGACGGGATACGGCATCACTCGCCACGCCCGCCTGCCACATCGCAACCACCAACCCGATCGCCAACGCCAACACGATCGCAGCGACCCCCACCAGCGCACTGCGATGCCGACGCAGCGTCTTGCTCAACCGGTACCGCACCGAAGGTGGCCCGGTGCTGATCGGCTCATCAGCAAGGAAGTGCCGCAAGTCCACAGCCAGTTCATTGGCTGACGAGTACCGCCGATCCGGATCCGGTTCGATCGCCTTGAGCACGACCCAATCAAGGTCCTGCCGCAGCGCGCGGAGCAGTGCTGGTTGTGTCGACCCCGTGATCGTTGCGATGTGGGCACGCATGCCCGCATCCGAACCGATACGTGTACTCGGTCGCGGTGGCGTCGTCTCACGCAACGTGCGCTGCATCTCGTAGATGCCACTCTCGTGCAGGTTCTCGAACGGCAAGACGCCGATCAGGAGTTCGTGCAGCATCACACCGATCGAGTAGATGTCGGCGCGTGTGTCGATGTCTTCGTTGGTTGGGTTGGCTTGCTCGGGCGCCATGTAGCCCGGTGTGCCCAACACGACTTGCAGGTCGGAGACCAGGGACTCGGCGCCGATGCTTGGGCCCATCGCTTTGGCGAGGCCGAAGTCGATGATCTTGATGCGGGGGTCGCCGCCGTCGTCGCTGACGAGCACGTTGCGCGGCGTCAGGTCGCGGTGCACGACGCCCTTCTGGTGCGCGTGTTGCACGGCGGAGCAGACTTGTTGGATCAGGGCGATGCGATCGCGGAGCGACAGGGAGCGGCTTTCGCAGTAGGTCGTCAGTGCGTCGCCCTTCACCCATTCCATCGAGATGAACGGTTGGCCGCGCTCGGTTGCGCCGCAGTCATAGACCTTGGCGATGCCGTCGTGCTGCATGATCGCGAGCGTCTGGCGTTCCTTCTCGAAGCGCGATAGCAGCGCTTTCGTATCCATGCCGAGCTTGATCACCTTGAGGGCGACGCGGCGGCGGATGGGTTCGGTCTGCTCGGCGAGGTAGACAACGCCCATGCCGCCTTCGCCGAGGACGCGCAGGATGCGGAACGGTCCGATGCGCTCGGGCATCTGCATCGGGTTGATCGGGTCGCCGGGAGTCGTGGGCTCGTTGGCCAGCTCCTCTTCGTTGTGGAAGCTGAGCAGTTGCTCGACCTGGCTGCGAAGTTCGTCGTCGCCGGCGCACTCGGCACGAAGGCGTTCCTCGCGTTCTGATGCGGGCAGACCACGGACCTGATGGAACACCCGCTCGATCTGGTCCAGCCTGCTCGAGTCGGTCATGACTGTTCTGGGTCGGCTAGCTGTTGTCGCAACCAGGCGCGGGCGAATGCCCAGTCGTTGTCGATCGTTCCCGAGGCGACTCCGAGTGCGAGCGCGCATTGCGGCACCGTCATGCCACCGAAGACGCGCATGTCGACGACTTGGGCTTTGCGCGGCGCTTGTTTGCCGAGGGCTTCGATCGCTTCGTGCAGGTCGATGACGTCGACGTCGTTGACGCCAAGGCGTGCGTCCGCTTCGGAGAGGCTGTGGCGAACGGCACCGCCGCCGCGTTTGTCGGCCTTTCGTTTGCGCGCGTGGTCGACCAGGATGCGGCGGCATTCGGTGGCGAAGCAGAGGCGGAAGAACGCGGTGCCTTCGTCGGTCACCCGCTCGCGATCGATCATGCGGATGTAGGCTTCGTTGACGAGCGCCGTCGCCTGCAGGCTGTGCGGGTGCTGCTCGCGATTGATCACCTGACCGGCGAGCTTGCGCAGCTCGTCGTTGTGGTCTTGCCACAGTTCATCTGCCGCCTGGCGATTGGGCAGGCCAGCGTTGAACAAGTCGGTGAGGTCGGTGGGCATAGGCGCCGTGAGGTCTCCGCGGTCTGAATTCTAGCCCCGGTGAAGAAGTGGCGCACGCTGCCCCGGCGAACTGGTTGCCAGAAACATCTGTTGCTTGCCGTCGATCGGGCCAACTCTCCGCCACTCACCCCGCCACTTGGTCCGGATGCCGTCGACGCGTTTGGCTGGTATGCTCTTGCCGTCACCGACGTGGAATCCCTGGCCCTCAGCGACGTCTTCTGTCGCATCCTGCAACGCGAGGACTTCACCATCATGAGCACACTAGAACGCACCTTTCAGAAGGGCATCGCCCAGGGCCTCGAGCAGGGTATCGAACGGGGGAAGGCCGAAGGGAAGGCGGACATCCTGCTGCGCCAACTTGCTCAGCGCTTCCGTCAGCTCGATCGTGTCACCGTCAATCGGATCCGCAGTGGTTCACCCGAGCAACTCGATCGGTGGCTCGATCGTGTGCTCGACGCGCAGACACTTGACGCCGTGTTGACCGACTGAGGTCAGAAGGCCTGCTAGCAAGCGAGGCCGCTACTCTTCCGGGCCGCTACTCTTCGGGGCGCTGCGTCGGTTTGTCGGCGAGCGCTGCTTCGATCGCGCTCTTCGGCTTCTCAGCCGGTGGCGCGTCGTCGGCGTCGTCTTCCTCGTCGCTGCTGTCGGCGACCGGCGTGTCCGCCTTGGCTGCTTCGGTTGCGGTGACGGTGACCGTTCGCTTCGCGGGGCCAGGTGTGCCGGGCTCGGGCTTGTCTTCGCCTGGCGGCGGCGCGTCGGGCGACAGTTGGTTGAGTGCCTTGAGCGTCGCGGCAACGGCGCGCGGCGACACGTCGCCGATCAACCAGCTCATGGCTGATTGGCCGAGGCTCTGGTCCAGGTCGGCGTCTTCGCCGTCCGGGTACAGCACCGGTTCTTCGGGGACGCCATACGCGAGCGGTGGCAGTTCTTGGTCCGGCTCGGTCTGCTTGACCTTGGCGAGCGTGCCGTGGAGGTCGACCCCGCGCAGCATCAGAAGCTCCCATGGCTTCTCGTCGAGGCGGCGGGCGAACAGTTCGTGCAGCGCGAGGACGTGGCGGCACGGCTCTTCTTGCAGGTCGCAGGAGCAACCGTAGGTGACGCTGCGAGCGTCGGGGAAGAGTGGTTCGCCGATGACGCGGGCGACGAGGCGGTCGAACGAACGCGGGACGCGTGCTTGTTCGAGCGCTTCGATGATCGACTTGCTGCGGCGCAGGACGCGGATGAGCGTCGGCCAATCCTTCATCGGCAGCGTGCGGATCTGCAGGCTGACTTCGTGGATCGAACCCATCGCACCTTCCATCTCGGCACCGATGCCGCCAGCGCGAATGCGCACCATGGGCTTGCGGATGCTGGGCAGGGCTTCGAGGGCTGCGGCCAGACGTTGGTCGTCGATGTCGCGCGTTGCTTCGCGACGCCAACGCTCGCCTAGGGAGACCGACTTGCGTTCGCTGGTGCTCACGCCATGGCCTCCTTGCGATCAAGCGTGAGGAGGCGCTTGAGGTCGTCGTTGCTGAGTTCGGTGATCCAGTTTTCGCCGGCGGCGAGGAGGCCGTCGGCGACCTCGCGCTTGCGTTCGAGCATCTGCTGGATGCGCTCTTCGAGCGTGCCACTGCAGACGAACTTGTGCACGAACACGTTGCGTTGCTGACCGATGCGGAACGCACGGTCGGTCGCCTGGTCTTCGACGGCCGGGTTCCACCAGCGGTCGAAGTGGAACACGCGGTTGGCGGCAGTGAGGTTGAGACCCGTGCCACCAGCCTTGAGCGACAGGACGAACAGCTGCGGTCCGTCTTCGCGCGCTTCCTGGAAGTCGGTGACCATCTTGTCGCGTTCCTTTTGCGGGATGCCGCCGTGCAGGAACAGGACTGGTCGGCCGTGCACGTTCTCGAAGTGGGTCTTGAGCAGCGAGCCCATCTCCTTGAACTGCGTGAAGATCAGGCAGCGGTCGCCTTCTTCGTTGGCCTCCTCGATCATCTCGGTGAGGAAGTCCAACTTGCCCGAACGGCTCGGCAGCACGCTGCCGTCCATCAGGTAGTGCGCCGGGTGGTTGCAGACCTGCTTCAGGCGCAGCAGCGTCGTGAGGATTGCGCCGCGACGTTGGATGCCTTCGCCGGCCTTCTCGACTTCTTGCAGACCCTTGCGAACGACCGACTCGTAGAGGATCGCTTGCTCGCGCGAGAGCGTTGCCGTGACGATCTGCTCGGTCTTCTCCGGCAGGTCGGCGACGATCTCCGGGTCGGTCTTGAGGCGACGCAACACGAACGGGCGCACGAGGCGCGCGAGCGCGGACATCGAACCTTGGCGACGTTGCTTGACGATCGGGTGTTCGAGCGTCTGCGTGAACTGTTGGCGCGAACCGAGCAGGCCTTCGTTGAGGAAGTCCATGATCGACCAGAGGTCGAGCGGGCGGTTCTCGAGCGGCGTGCCCGTCAGTGCCAGGCGGAAGTGACCCTTGAGCGTGCGTGCCACGCGGGACTGGCGCGTCGTCGGGTTCTTGATGTTCTGCGCTTCATCGAGGATGACACCGTCGAACGTCACCTCCTGCATCAGCTCTTCGTCGCGTTGCAGCAGGTTGTAGCTGGTCAGCACGACGTCGTGCTTCTCGATTACATCGCGGAACGTGTCCGGCGTGTTGGCGCGGCCCTTGCCGTGATGCATGTCGACCTTGAGCGTCGGCGCGAACTTGTTGAGCTCGCGGCGCCAGTTACCAAGGACCGAGACCGGGCAGACGATCAGGATTGCTGTCGGACTTTGGCGCTGCTTGCGCCAGTCGATCATGACCGTGATGGCTTGGATCGTCTTACCGAGACCCATGTCGTCGGCGAGGCAGGCGCCGAAGCCCTGGTCGACGAGGAAGTGGATCCACGAGTGGCCGCGACTCTGATACGGACGCAGTTCGCCGATGAACTCCGGCGGCACGGGTCGGTCTTCGACCGCGCGCGCGCGTTCGAGGTTCTGCAGCAGGTGTTCGAGGCGCGGCGTGCTCGCGATCGACTCCATCGCGAGGCCGTGCAGGTGCGAGGCACCGCCGAGACGCAGACGCAGCGCTTCGAAGAAGCTGATGCGTTCGCCGCCGTCGAGCATGCGCTTCTTGAAGTCCTTGAGGGCTTCGCGATCCTTCGGCGACAACAGCACGGGACGGTTGTCGATGAAAACGAGCGGCGTCTTGGCGTCGACGAGTTGTTCGAACTCACTGGTCGACAGTTCTTGTTCGCCGAGCGCGAGGCTCCAACGGAACTCGAACCACGGTCGCGGATCGTTGTCCTGACCACCGCCTTCGACGATCGCGACGCGCGCGGAGAGACGCTGCATCGATTCGATGCCGGGCAGCGTGATCTCGAAGCCTTCGTTCTCGAGCAGCGGGATGTGATCGAGGATCTGGTCGAGTTCTTGACGCGTCAGGCTGGCGCGACCATCACTGAGGTTGCGAGCGCGACGCAGCGCGGGCAGCTTCTCGGCGACGCGGTCGAGGGTGTCTTCGACGCGGTGCACACTCTCGCCGGCAATCTCGTTGCTGAACGGCGATGCCTGCAGGCGTTGATGCAGGCTCTCGATCGTCTCGGTGTAGGTGATGCCCGGCACCGGGCGGACCAGGATCGACAGTCCCCATGGCACACCTTCTTCGAGTGGCGTGTCCGGCACGAGGATCTCGAGCACCGGGGTCATCGGCGTCTGCCAGAACTCACGCGGCAAACGTTCGGCACTCTCATGGCGAGGTGCGGTGACGGTGCCGGCTTCGGTCTGCGCGGCAACCATCTGGTTGAGCGCGTGGCCGACGAAGCTGACGAGCAGGTTGCGTTGGGTGACGGCGTAGACCGGATCATCCGGCACGGCGGTGCGCGCGGTGCAGAGGTTGCCGGGAACGATCTCGGCGAGCGCGGCGGCAAGCCACTGCGTCTCCTTGCTCCAGAACGGCACGTATTCCAGCACACCTTGCGGCGCCGGCGCGTAGTCGCCCCGGGAGATCAGCTTGGTGACGAGCTGGCTCGCGGCCGACAGCAGGCGCATCGGCGGCGACAGGGCTGCGGCGTCGAGCGAGGCCAACCACGGGACGGCTTGCGCGAGCGGCAACCCGAGCGCCGGGATGGTCCACAGCGCCGGTGCGATGCGGTTCTTGCTGCGATCCTCGTCGCCTTCGTTGGTCGGCAGCGAGGTGAGCGGAACTAGCTCCGACTCTTCGGTCGGGAGCAGTAGCTGCGCGTTGACCGTGTTCGCGGTGGCAACAACCTCAGCCGGCAGCATTGCCCGAAGGGGTTCGACGCCGTCGTCGGACCAAAGGGCGATGCGTGCATCGGCGGGTTGGCGGGAGTGGAGGTATGCGGCGTACAGCTTAGTGACCGGCGTCGGATTGCGGAGGCTGGCTCCACTCAAGGTCGACCGGAGCCGACTTCGTCATGTGCAGTTCGTGGTCGAGTCGACGTGTGAACAGATCACCGAGGGTGAAGATGAACAGCAGCGACAAGAACAGGAACGAGCTCAAGAACACGAGCTTGTTGATAGCCGTGTCGTACTTGAGGTGCATGAAGAAGCCGATGACCAACGACGCCTTGACGGAGGCGATGGACATAGCGATCAGCATGTTGGCCGAACCGAAGTCGAACTGCGCGACCCAGACGGTGATGAACGTCAAGAACAGCAGCGCCATGAGGATGCCGAAGAACATCCCGGGGCTGGAGACGTGATGGTGGCCCATGTTCAGCTCGCCGTGAGCGTGGCCATCACCGGTTGTAGTGTGGTCTGACATCTGGTTGGGCCCTTAGGGAACGAGGTAGAGCAAGGGGAAGAGGAAGATCCAGATCAAGTCGACCAGGTGCCAGTAGAGTCCGACGAGGTCGACCGGCAGGTAGTAACCCGCGTGGTAGCGACCCTTCGACGTCCCGATCATCACATAGATAATGGCGATGGCGCCGATGATGACGTGCAAGCCGTGGATGGCGGTCATCGTCAGGTAGATCGCGAAGAACATGTGCCCGTGCGGCACGTCCTTCATGACGCCGTCGTAGTCCTTGAACCACGAGATCTGACCGTTCTCGTAGCCGCTGAACAGCTCCGAGAAGACGACGAGACCGTGCTCGTTCTTGGCCTTGTACTCGATGAACTTGATGACCATGAAGCCAACGGCGCCGAGCACCGTGAGCGTCAGATACATCATCGTCTTCGACTTCTGACTGGTCTGCGCGGAGCGCACACCCATGGCCATCGTCCAAGAGCTCAGCAGCAGCACCGACGTGTTGAGCGCGCCGAGGCGCCAGTCGAGCTGTTGGCCACCGACACGGAACGTCTCGGGGTAGACCTCGTGGAAGTAGAAGTAGGCAGCGAACAGTCCGCCGAAGAGCAGGATTTCCGTGGCAAGGAACAGCCAGAAGCCGAGCTTGCCGGCCTGGAACTCCTGAACCGGTGAACTGAAGTGGTGCGCCACCTCGTGGGCAACAAACTCCGGCCCAGGCGCCGGGATCGTTACCGCATGGTGATCATCGTGACTCATGAATAGTCCTGTAGCGAATGTGTTGGGTCGTTAGCCGGTTCGGATGATCAGCTGCAATCGCGCTGCATCGAGTCGTAGTCCAGCGTCGAGTAGTCGTAGACCTCGTGCACGACCTTCGGCTCATCGTCGAAGTTGAGGTGCGGCGGCGGCGTCGGGCATTGCCAATCGAGCGTGACACCGCCCCACTGGTTCTCCTTGGCCTTCTTGCGGATGAGCAACGACGCGATGAGGTAGAACACCATCAATGCGACACCGGATGCGAGGATCATCGCACCGATCGTCGACGCCTGGTGGTAAGGCGCGTATTCCGGTACGTAGGTGGCGTAGCGACGCGGCATACCGCGGCTACCCATGATGAACTGCGGCAAGAACGTCAGGTTGAACCCGACGAAGATGATGGCGCAGGCGATCTTGGCCTGCACTTCGTTGTACATCACCCCGAACATCTTCGGCCACCAGTGGTGGAGGCCGGCGATGAACGCCAACGCGATCGATCCCATCATCACGTAGTGGAAGTGGGCGACGACGAAGTAGGTGTCGTGGAGGTGGAGGTCGACGTTGAGCGCGCCGAGGATGACGCCCGTCAGACCACCGATTGCGAAGATGACCAAGAACGCCAACGTGTAGAGCATCGGCGAGTTGAGGGCGACAGAGCCCTTCCACACCGTTGCCACCCACGAGAACTCCTTGATGGCCGTCGGGATCGCCACGAAGAACGTCAGGAAGCTGAACGCGAACATCGCGTAGGTCGACTGACCCGACGTGAACATGTGGTGGCCCCACACGAGGAAGCTGATGATCGCGATCGCGATGGACGAGAAGGCAATCAGCTTGTAGCCGAAGAGCGGCTTGCGACTGTGGACAGTGACCAGCTCACTGATGATGCCGAAGGCCGGCAGCACCATGATGTAGACGGCTGGGTGCGAGTAGAACCAGAAGAAGTGCTCGAACAGCACCGGGTCCCCGCCGAGGCGCGGATCGAAGATGCCGATGTTGTAGAGGCGTTCGAACGCGACCAGCAGCACCGTGATGCCGAGGACCGGCGTCGCGAGAACCTGCAGGACGGCCGTGGCGTAGATCGCCCAGACGAACAGCGGCATGCGGAACCAGGTCATGCCTGGAGCTCGCAGCTTGTGCACCGTGACGATGAAGTTCAGACCTGTGAAGATCGAACTGAAGCCGAGGATGAACACTGCCAACCCGATCGTCACGACCGCCTGGTCGGTGTAGAGCGAGTATGGCGCGTAGAACGTCCAGCCCGTGTCGAAGCCACCCATGACGATGGCCGCTGCAGCGAGGATCGCGCCGATGAGCCACAGGTAGAAGCTCAGGAGGTTGAGCTTGGGTAGCGCCACATCTTTGGCGCCAACCATGATGGGCATCACGACGTTACCGATCGATCCGGGGATCGCCGGGATCACGAACAGGAACACCATGAAGGCGCCGTGCAGCGTGAAGATCTGGTTGTATGCCGTGTTCTCGAAGAGCAGGCCTTCGGGCTCCCACAGGTGCAGGCGCACCAGCAGGGCGAAAACGCCGCCGGCAAGGAACGCGAGGCCGGTGCCGACGAGATACATCAGGCCGATGCGCTTGTGATCAAGCGTCAGCGCCCAGGACTTGAAGCCAGAGGAACAGTTCAGGTAGTTCTCGCGCGGCGCAGCTGGCTGCGTGGTCTGAACATCAACGGCCGGAGTGTTGGTCGTCATGGGTGTATCTCCTAGTTGCCGGCCAGGGACTTCATGAAGTCGATCAGGCAGGCGATGCGCGGATCGTCGAGGTTGTCGAAGTTGCTCATGCCGCCCTTGTTGTAGGGCTCTTCCGCAACGATCTTCGCCGCCGGGGACTTGATGGACTCGATGATGTAGGCGTCATCGATCGTGATGGTCTTGGTTTCGCCACCTTCAATGACTTCACGTGGGCGGCCGACGTAGTTGTCACCTTCCTTGGTGAACAGGTCCAGCCACGACGGGCCGGTGTTGACCGTCGAGGTCGGCGTGATCTTGTGGCAGCTGGCGCAGAGCGTCTTGGCGATCTGCTTGCCGTAGGCAACGCGGTCTTCAATCGGGTCGTCCGAGGCAGGCACCTGGTTCCACGGCTGGTCGGCCATCGTGGCGGCGTCGACGACGTGAACCTTCGCATACATGCGCGAGTGGTCCTTGCCGCAGTACTCCGCGCAGAACAGGTGGTAGGTGCCCTTGGTGATCGGCTTGAACCAGACACTCTGATAGCGGCCCGGCACGATGTCACGCTTGACGCGCATCGACGGGATGTAGAACGCGTGCAGGACGTCGGTCGACTCGAGCAGGAACTGAACCGGCTTGTTCTCCTCGACCCATACCTCGCCGAGGCTGGACGTGCCGTCCGGGTAGGTGAAGCCCCAGCTCCATTGCTTGGCCGTCGCCTTGTAGGTGTTGCGCTGCGCTTCGTGCGGCACCGTCGTCATGTCGAGGGAGCCCTTGAAGCCCCACGCAAACATGATCATGACGATGATCAGCGGGATCAGCGTCCACACCACTTCGAGCGGCGTGTTGTGGGTCACATTCGAAAGCGGCTTCTGGTCCCACGTCTTACGACGGTGGGCAACCACCGAGTAGAGCAGCACCCCCGTGATCAACACGAAGAAGAAGATGCAGACCGCGTAAGTGAAGTAGAACAGTCCGTCGACGTGATCGAACGTAGCTGCCTGGACGGGCAGTTGGCCGAAGCCATCGATCTCGGGGGCGGGAACACCGTCCCACGGAATGTCGCTTTCCGGTTGCTGTTGGGGGTTTTGGATCAGGTAGTTGATCACGGCTGCACTCGGTTTTGGCTTTTCCTAGCCCGCCGGGGAGGTGGCGGAGTCGGGGTGGCCGGTTGAGGAAGTAGTAGTTAGAGCTTCGGATGCTGCTTTGCGGCGTTCGCGGCGAAGCATGATCCAGATCATCGCGGCGAGCACGACGACGGTGACGGCACCGCCGATGCGCATGAGCGTCATCGCGGCTAGTGAGTAGGAGTTGGTGCGCGGGTCGAAGGTCAGGCAGTTGAGCTTGACCTCATCCCAGAACGAGCCGAGCGTGCCTTGGCTGGCTTCGACCAGGGCCAGGCGAACGTCTTCGGGCTCGAAGTAGGTGTTGACGATGACGCGGCTGAGCTTGCCTTCGGGCGTCAAGAACATCAGCGACGGCGGATGCGCGAACTGACGGCCAGCTTCGGCCCAGTAGAACTGGAAGCCGACCTGCTCGGCGAGCGCCTTGGTGTTCTTCTCGTCGCCGGTCAGGAGATGCCAGGCATCGTCACCACCGGTCTTCATCAGGCGCGGCAGGAAGACGCCCTTGCGTGAGGCGGCTTCGATGTGGGTCTCCTTGGGACTGATCGAAACGCTGAGGATGCGGTAGTCCTCGCCCGGCTTCAGGTCCGTCTGGCTCAACGCCAAGAAGGCTGCATCGAGCACCTGGCCGCACATCGACGGGCAGCTGTAGTAGCCGAGCATCAGCACGACGGGGTGCTTGCCGGGGAACAGCTGGCTGAGCTTGTACGGGTAGTCGCGCTCGTCGCGGAACTCGAGGTTGCGATCGACCACCACGCCAATCTTGTCCAGTTGCTGTGCACCCAGATCGGTCGCCTCGATGTCGCGCGACGGCGAGTGACCGGGCGCCTGAGCGACCGCGAGCGGGCTCAGGAGCAGGGTTGTCAGCAGGCTGGAGAAGAGACGGTTCATCGGAGTCGTCGGGAAGGTTGCGGACTTAGCGCGGCGGACGCTTGGCGAGGTCGTCGATGTTCTTCTTGGTCGGGTTGGCCCCACCAAGGAACTCGTTTTCGGTCGCCGTGTTGGTGTCGAGCTCCTCGGTCGGAGCGTTGTTGATCTTGCGCTGGATCTCAGCGTCCTGAACTTGCAGGAAGATCGGGACGAGCACCCACAAGCACGCGAACAGCACGACGCTCGTGCCGACGCACCAGTAGACCGCCTTGCCGGCGTCGATGTCGTTCTCGGGATCGAGTGGCAACGCTTCGTGCGTCGCTCCTGGTTGATGATCCATGGCTTAGAAGTTCTCGAAGTTGATGGACTCGCTGAGACGCGGATCGCGCAGCGGGATGAGGTTGGTGCGACGCACGTTGATGAGCGTCAGACCGGCCATGACGAGCATGAGGCCGATGAAGCAGCCGTAGTCGGCCCAGCTGATCGTGTGGAAGTAGTCGCCGATCTGTTCGCCGAACGACGCGTGGGCGTGACCGTCCGCAACCGCGGCGATGGCTCCGCCATCACCACCAGCAGCTTCGTGGCCGTGCATGCCCGACGGCAGGATCAGGAACTGCATGTCCATGCAGTGGACGAGCAGCAGCAAGATCGCACCGATCGGCAGCAGGGTGCCGCTCCGCTTGACGTTGCGCGACAGCAGGAACACGAACGGGAACAGGAAGTGCCCGATGATCAGGATCGTGCCGACAGCACCCCAGCCGTGAATGGCGCGGTGCGAGAACCACCCCGTTTCCTCTGGGAGGTTGGCGTACCAGATCAGCATGTATTGACTGAAGTTCGTGTAGGTCCAGAAGACCATGAACGAGAACATCAGCTTGCCGAGGTCGTGGTAGTGCTCGGTGTTGACCGCTTCCTTGTAGTAGCCCTTCTTGTTGAGCCACTTGCACATCAGGATCGTGAACGCCAGGAACGACATGAAGCCGCCGGCGAAGTAGGTGATGCCGAAGATCGTCGAGAACCAGTGCGGGTCGATCGACATGATCCAGTCGAACGCGGCGAACGTGATCGACAGGGCGAACAGCAGCAGGCCCGGCGCGGCGACGCGTGACAGCTTCATGCTGATCGCCGGATCACCCGTCTCATCTTGCTTGATCGAGTTGCGGCGGAAGAACGTCGCGAGTCCGATCCAGATCGCGAAGTAGATGCCGACGCGGATGAAGAAGAAGGTCGGGTTGAGGTAGCTGGACTTGCCGGCGATGACACCGTCGTAGCCAGGGTCGCTAGCGGTCAGGTTCCACTTGTCGGTCCAGTGGCTGTAGATCCCGTGGTCGCCGCCGAAGCTGACGATGATCGGGATGAACAGCAGCAACATGAACGGCAGCGTGCCGGCAACGTTCTCCGCGAGGCGGCGAACCGACACGCTCCAGCCAGCACGGGTGATGTGCTGGATCATGGTGAAGAACAACGCGCAGAGGCAGATGCCGAGCACGCCCATGTAGCCGACGAGGTACGACAAGTAGCCGTGACCGCTGGTGAAGAAACCAGCTGCCGTCAGGATGGCGCCGACTGCGAGCAGGCCCATCTGGGCTTGTCCGAGGTCGCCTTCCTTGACCTTCGACGTGACGTGCGGCGCAATCTGTTGCAGGCTGCGTGCCGTCGATTGAGTTGCGGTATCGGTCATTACTTTGTCAGGGACTGGAGGGCGCGGACGTAGTGAACGATGGCCCAGCGGTCTTCCACGCTGAGGCGGGCTGCGTAGCCCGGCATCGTCTTGCCGTTACCGGTTGAGATGGCTTCGAAGACTTCGCCGTCGGACATGTTCGGCACGCGGTTGTCGGCGCCGTCCTTCGGGTTGAAGTGGAAGTTCGGCGGTGCCGGCTGCCAGAAGCGGCCGACGAGACCGTGACCGTCCTTGCCGTTGCCACCTTGGCCACTGAGGCCATGGCACATCGAGCAGTAGATCTCGTAGCGCTCACGACCGTGGTCGAGGGCCTTCATCTCACGGCCGCGGACGCGGAACATGTGGTTGGCCGGCAGCGGGTTTGTCGTGACGAACTGGCCGTTGGCGTCGCGGTTGGCCAGGCCTGGGTTCTTCAAGCTGCCGCGCGCAACAACGAGCGTGTTGCCAAAGGTGTCGGCAACCGGAAGGCGCGCGCCACGGTGGTCTTCCCAACCTTCGAACTCGTGCTTCGATTGCGCACGCAGCTTGGGTTGGTTGTCCATGTCCGGAACGAGGTGGACTGGCGGCTTCTCAGATGGCCAGCCGCGGAACTTGTCGACGTCGCAGCTGCTGAGAGCCAGCAGCGCGAGCGGCGCCATAACCAGGAGGGTCTTGCCCATGATTGGATTGGTGCGGGCCATTATCAGTCCTCGATGATCTCGACGTTGGCGCCACCGATGCTCTCGAGGAACTTCGGCGTCTGCGTGCTGTCGAACTTCGGATCGGTCGCCTCGATGGAGAGGAAGAACCGGTCGTCGGTGACACGGTGGATCGTGCTGTGCGCGAAGATCGGGTGGTGCAAGCGCGGCAGGCGGTTGAGACCGAACATGCCGAAGACCGCACCGAGACCCGACAACAGGATCATCAGCTCGAACGTGATTGGGATGGTGGAAGGCCAGGCGTATGGCTGCTTGCCGGACACCCAGATCGGGTAGTCGACTGCGTTCATCCACCACATCATCAGCTGCGCGAGCACGATGCCCGTCAGGCCGCAGCAGACGACGATCCAGCCAAGGCCACTCTCGGGTTGCTTGAGAGCCTTGTCGATGCCGTGCACTGGGAACGGCGTGTGTGCATCCGTGCGCGTGTAGCCTTCGGCCGTGACCTTCTCACAGGCGTGATAGATCGCGGCTGCCGAGTCGAACTCGGCGACAGCGCCCCATTTGTTGGTGTTCGTCATGGGTAGTTCCTAGTGAGCGGCCGAATCGCCGTGGTGGTCGTCGTGACCGTGGTGCGGGTTCGCTTGCGGCATCACGCCCTTCACTTCACTGATCGCGAGGATCGGCAGGAAGCGGCAGAACAGCAGGAACATCGTGAAGAACAGGCCGAACGATCCGACGTAGGTCAGGATGTCGATCAGAGTCGGGCTGAAGTAAGCCCAACTCGACGGCAGGAAGTCGCGGTGCAGCGACGTGACCGTGATCACGAAGCGCTCGAACCACATGCCGATGTTGACGAAGATCGAGATGATGAACAGCACCATCGGGTTGCGTCGCAGCTGGCGGAACCAGAAGAACTGCGGGCTGATCACGTTGCAGCTGACCATGATCCAGTAGGCCCATGCGTATGGACCGAAGGCACGGTTGATGAACGCGAACGACTCGTATTCAGCGCCGGAGTACCAAGCGATGAAGAACTCCATCGCGTAGGCGTAGCCAACCATCGTGCCCGTCAAGAGCAGGACCTTGGCGATGTTGTCGAGGTGGTTGAGCGTGATCAGGTCATGCAGCCCAAGCCACTTGCGCGCCGGAATCATCAGGGTCAGCACCATGCCGAACCCGGAGAAGATGGCGCCGGCAACGAAGTACGGCGGGAAGATCGTCGTGTGCCAACCGGGCAGCAGGGACACCGCAAAGTCGAACGAAACGATCGAGTGCACGGAGAGCACGAGCGGCGTGCTGATGCCGGCGAGGATCAGGTAGGCCTTCTCGTAGTGCAGCCAGTGACGGTTGCTACCGTGCCAGCCGAACGAGAAGATGCCGTAGAGCCTCGACGCGATCTTGCGGCCCTGTTGGGCAGCGCGGTCGCGGAAGGTGGCAAGGTCGGGGATGAGACCGATGAACCAGAACAGCGCCGAGATCGTGAAGTAGGTCGAAACCGCGAACACGTCCCAGAGCAGTGGCGACTTGAAGTTCGGCCACAGCGCCATCTGGTTTGGCAGCGGGAACACCCAGTAGATGACCCAGATACGACCGACGTGGATGGCCGGGAAGATACCGGCCGCCATGACGGCGAAGATGGTCATCGCCTCGGAGGCACGGTTGATCGATGTGCGCCACTTCTGTCGGAACAGGAAGAGGACTGCACTGATCAACGTTCCGGCGTGGCCGATACCGATCCAGAAGACGAAGTTGACGATCGGCCAACCCCAACCAACGGGAACGTTGTTACCCCAGACACCGATACCGGTGAAGACCAGGTAACCGATCATCGCACCGAGGTTCATGAGCATCGCGACAGCGATGCCGAACATCAGATACCAACCGCGAGGCGTCTTGCCTTCGGCCGGAGCGGCGATGATGTCGGTGACTTGCGCGAAGTCGTGACCGTTCTCGACGAGCGGAGCCCGGACGAGTGGGTTCTCCGGTTCGTCGACGATGTTTGGATCGACAGGAATGGCTGTCATCGAAATCAGGCCTTGGAGAGTTCGGGGTTCGGGTTGCGCACGCGGCCGAGGTAGGTCGTGCGTGGCTTCGTATTCAGTTCAGAGAGCAACCCGTAGTTGAGGTCGCTGCCGCGGAGCTTCGCGACCTTGGAGTCGGTCTCGATGATGTTGCCGAAGGTGATTGCCTGCGTCGGGCAAGCCTGCGCACACGCGGTGGTGACGCGGATGTGGCTTGGACCGTCGCCGACCTTCGTGCCGTTGAGCTTGGCCTCGATGCGACCGCCGTTGATGCGTTGCACGCAGTAGGTGCACTTCTCCATCACGCCGCGGCTGCGCACGGTGACGTCCGGGTTGAACGCCATCTGCTTCGTATCAGGAACCTGCCCGAGGTAGTCGAGGTAGTTGTAACGGCGCACCTTGTAGGGGCAGTTGTTGCTGCAGTAGCGAGTGCCGATGCAGCGGTTGTAGACCATGTCGTTCAGTCCATCGGGACTGTGCGTGGTCGCAGCAACCGGGCATACCGACTCGCACGGCGCGTTCTCGCATTGCATGCAAGGCACCGGCATGTTCGCGACCTGCGGGTCTTCGGCCATCAACAGCGAGTCATCACCGTCCTGTCCGATCGAACTGAAGTAGCGGTCTGCGCGGATCCAGAACATCTCGCGGTTGCGAGCGACCTGAATCTTGCCAACCATCGGGATGTTGTTCTCGGCGACACACGCGGCGACGCAGGAACTGCAACCGGTGCAGGCGTTGAGGTCGAAGACCATGCCCCACTGGTAAGGCGAGCGGCGAACTCGTTCGTCGGTGCCTTCCTTGCCCTTGTCGTAACCACGCTCATCCCAGAGCGAGTTGTTGAGGTCCTTCTCGACCTTGCCTTGCAAGCGCGCGGCCTTGTCGAGCGGCGACATCTTCGGGGCCCACTGCGGGTCCGCCTTGTTGGTCGCTGCGTCGGTCTCGCGAATCAGCGCGCGGCCGGCCATCGTGCCGTGCTCTTGCGTGCAGACCAGCGGGTAGGTGCCGGAGCCGCGACCGACGTTGGCGCCGGTGATGATCCACTGCTGGGCGCTCGTGCGGATCGGGTAGGCGTTGAAGCCTGACTCGTGGGCAACCTTGAAGTGCTTGTCCGCTTCGGTGTCTTCCTCGAAGCGACCCCAGCCGAGGTAGATCGAGATGCTGTCGTCAGCGTGACCCGGCAGGATCCAGGCCGGAATCTCGAGCTGGGCGCCGTTGGCCGAGATGGCCAGCTTGTCGCCGTTCTGCACGTTGAGTTGCTTGGCGGTCGCCATGCTGAGCATCGCGCCGTTGTCCCAGCTGAGCTTGGTCAGCGGGTCGGGCAGCTCGGCCATCCACGAGTTGTTGGCGTAGCGGCCGTCACCCATCTTCGGGCAACCGCGCAGCACAACCTCGATGCCGGTCGGCTTCTGGTAGGCAGTGACGCCCGCGGCGATCGCGCCGGCGTTGACCGTGGCGGTCTCGGCGGCGAGTGCCGTGTTGGCGACCATGCCTTCGTGCAGGGCCTTCGGCCACCAGCCGGCTTCGAAGTTGGTGTCACCACTCGCTTCGGCCCAGTGCTGCTTGACCAGCTCGTAGCCGTAGATGGTGTCACGCCCTTCCGCGAGCGTTTCGTGGCTGGCGCCAGCCGTCTGCTCCTGGTTGAGGAACGCGAGGAACTCGAGCGCCGAGACACCACCGTGCAGCGGTGCGATCAGCGGCTGCTGCAGCGAGACCGTGCCGTCGTGGCTGCGGGCGTCGCCCCATGCCTCGAGGTCGTGGGCCATCGGCAGGTGCCAGTCGCACAGGCGACCCGTTTCGTCGTCGTAGAGACCGACGTGGATCGTGTTCTTCGGCTTCTTGTCCTTCAGCAGCTGCGCGAAGTTCATGTCCGCCGGAGCGTCGAGCACCGGGTTGGTGCCGAGGCAAACGAGCGTCTCACACGTGCCAGCTTGCAGCGCCGAGGCGAGCTCTTGCAGCTGCGCGGTGCTGTTGCTGCTGATGCCGGCCGGCAGGGCCGAGTGCGTGACCGTTTTGCCGTGGTTGCCAAGCTTCGCGTTGATCGCGTGGGCGATCGCGTGCACGGCCGGCGACTGCGTCGGGCCGGCGATGACGATGCTCTTGCCGCCAGCGGACTGCAGGTCCTTGGCGATGATCTCGAGCCACTTCTTGCCGTTCTTCTCGAACGCGGCGGCCGAGTGCGACGACAGCGCGGTGCCGAGGTCGGTGCCGGCGCCGATGCCGAGTTGCTTGGCGAGCGCGAACGCGACCGCCGGGATGTCACCACTCTTGGTGCGGAAGCGGTGGTCGGCGGCAGTGCCCGTCGTCGAGAAGATCGACTCGACCGCGTAGAGGCGGTTGAGGTTCTTGGCTTCGCGGCGGCGGTTGGCCCAACCGCGCGCGTTGCGCAGGTTGTTGCCGTTGGTCGCGAGGAAGTCGTTGTCGAGCGACAGCACGACGTCGGCCTTCTCGAAGTCGTAGTGCGTTGCGAGCGCCTTGCCGAACGCCATCTCGGCGCCCTGCAGCTCGTTGTCCGCGTTGAGTGCGCTCCACGTGTGGAAGCTGGCGCTCGGGAAGCTGCCGGTCTTCATCCGGTTGACGGCGGCGAGCAGCGTCGGCGACGTGCTCGGCGGCATCAGGATGTGCAGGCCAGCACCCTTCTTGGTGATGAGCTCCGACGTGGTCTTCTCGAGCCAGCTGTCGGCGCCGAAGCCGAGCTCGCCCCAGACATCGACCTCGTGGTCGTCGTGACCACCACCGTGACCGTCATCACCGTGGCCATCGTCAGCATGCGCGGCGGTGTGCGCGTTGCGAGCGTGACGGCTGCGGTTGGGATCGTAGAGCTGCAGCAGTTCGGCCTGCAGTTGCAGGTCCGCGCCGCCGAGGCTGCTCGGGTGATCGGGGTTGCCTTCGATCTTGGTCGGACGGCCGTCGTTGCTCTTGACGAGAACGCCGATGCCGTAGCCGTTGCGGGTGATCGTCGACGCGTATTGTTGCGCGATGCCAGGCTTGAAACCCTCGGGCCGCTTCGTGAACGGCACGATCTTGGTCTCAGGCTTGCGGCAGCTGGTCATGCCAGCGAGCGCGACAGAGGCGGCGATAGCGCCGAGGAAGCCGCGACGCGAAACGTCGTCGGGAGCCTCGGTGATGCCTTCAGGGAACTCGCGTGCAAGCACCTCTTGGAACTCCTCAGAGTTCTCGAGTTGCCCGATGCTGCGCCAGTACGTGGTCCCGTCCGTTTCGGATTGCGGGCTCGCTGGAGTCTGGTTCATAGCGTTAGCTAGATCTTGAGTACCTGTCATCGGTGGCACGCCGAGCAGTGGATGGGCGGGTTGAGTTGCGGCGGGACATCGCCGTTCCACTCAGTCAGCTTCTTGGCGGCAGCCATCGACTCGTCGGTCGGATCCCAATTCATGTTGGTCACCGAAACGTCGAGCGGACGAATGTGTGGGGTTGGGTCGCGGTGGCACTCGAGGCACCAGCCCATGCTCAGGGCCTCGACCTGGCGCACGACTTCCATCTGGTCGACGCGGCCGTGACAGCTCTTGCAACCGATGTTCGCGGTGATGTGCACCGAGTGGTTGAAGTAGGCGTAGTCGGGCAGCAGGTGCACCTTGGTCCACTCGATCGGCTCGGCGTGGTGCTCGGCACCATCGCTCGGCGGAGTGAACAGAGCGCGCAAAGGCTCGAGCTTCTCGCTGTCCTTCTTGACGTTCTGGTGGCAGCCGAAGCAGGTGTCCGCGTCGGGCACGGATGCGGCTGCGCCTTCTTCCACCGTGCGGTGGCAGTAGCGACAGTCGATACCGAGCGAGCCCGCGTGCAGCTTGTGGCTGTACGGAATCGGTTGCCACGGTTGGTACCCGACGTCCGTGTGCTTCGGTGAGAACCAGAACGAGACGACGAGGACTACGAACAAGCCAGCCGTACCCGCACCGAGTGCGAGGAAGGCTGGGACTTTGTTAGTCCACTTGGGGAACAGTACGGTCAAGGTAGATCCCCTCCGCGGTGGGGATTAGGAATTGCGGTCGCAGGAAAACTCGGCACGCATGCGCCGAAATTGAATGCACGTGTGGGCCGCCCTGAGTCGGCATCCACACAACCTCAAATACCGGTTGATCGTGTGGGACCTGCTGCAGGGGCACGCGCAGTCAGCCCAAGAGGGCAACCCCTGTAAAAGATCGCTCCCGCGGGGTCAATTTCAGACTTCGCAGAATCCCTCTTGAACATGGCTAACATGCTCAGAGCAATGGGCGTACGCACGATCTTGTAGGTGCGCGAACGGTCTACCAGTCGATGTGGGACCGGACAAACTTGGCAATCAACGGCAGGGCAAGGTCTTGCGACAAAGGATTTGGATGTGGGTCGGCGGGAGTGACCCACAAGTCTTCGTGCGGCGTGTCTTTTAGTGCTGGCAGCACGTCCAGGACCGGAATCCCCGCCTCCTTGAGGTCGGCCGCGACCAGGTCGTGCATCTTCTGGAACGGGTAGTGCTCGCCGGGGCCGAGGCCCTGGAGGAACGGCCAGATGACGACCAGGAACGGGATCTTCCGCTCGTCACACCAGGCCTTGGCCTCACGCATGGCTCGCTGCGGCACCTGTTGTGGCCACATCGCATCGTAGGGCTTCTCGGTCGGGTGGCAGAGCCCGAGGGCGAGCGCCTCGTCGCGCTCCATCTTGAGCAGCCAATCGACCCAATCCGTGTCTGGGTCCAAGTTTAGGGGGCTTGCTCCCATGGCCGCCCGGATCAGGTCGAGCACCCGAATGTTGGTGTTGTCCGCCACCAGGACGCTGAGCGCATGGCTGGGCATCAGGTCGTTGAGGCACAACGTCATGATGACCGCGTCCGGCTCGAACTTGTGGAAGCGGTTCTTCAAGCCGGCCAGGTATTCATCGACGCAAACCGTTCCGGAAGCACCGCAGTTGACGGTCCGCACGTCGCCCTTGTCCTTGCGCAGGTCGTCTTCGAGCAAGCGCACCCAGCCGTCTTCGGCCCGGATCCCCCACCCGAAGGTGAACGAATCGCCGAGACATATAATACGTCTCTGCCCAGCCGGCTTCTTGTGGCGGATCTCGTCGCGTTCGCGGATGCCGTGCTGGTTGATGTGGTTGGAGACCCAGCCGCGCTCGTCGAGCCAATCCCGCTGCAGGGCGTCGTTGTCCGCGTAGGTGATGAAGAAGGTCTCGTTCGGCTTGAACATCGCGCGCGGCCGCGGCTTCTGGTCCGGGATCTTCCCCGGCAGCGGAATGATCAGGCCCCGCTCGAAGGCTTCCTCATAGCCGGCAACCGGTTTGCCCGTCGAGTCGGCGAAGCTCATGGTGCCGAGCGGTTTGCTCGGGCCGACGAAGGCTCGCAGCGCAAGTTCGGCGATGCCGAGCGCCACGAGCGTCGCGAAACCCACTGCAATGAGCAGCACGATCGGGCGGGGACGCTTGCGGGCGGGCTTCGACATGCTCCTAGCTTAGCTCGCGAGGAAGTGCGGCTGGGCGACATTCTGGCAGGCGTCCCCGGCGCCGGGGACCCGGGCTTCTTGCGCATTCGGCTTGCGCGCCTGCCGGCCCACACGTGTACTCCCCCGTTCTTCGATAGCTCTGACGAATCAATGGATCGCATCATGAGAGACACCATCACGCGGCTCGTTCTGGTGGGCACGCTGCTCACTCCCTTCACCTTTGCCCAAGATGCGGCGAAGAAGCAGCAGCCTGAGGGTTACCAGTTCACCACGGTGAGCGACGCCCTCGCCACGCCGGTTGCCAACCAACAGCGCGCTGGCACGTGCTGGAGCTACGCCTCCGGCGGCATGGTCGAAGCTGAGATGCTGCGCATGGGCAAGCCACCGGTGGACCTGTCGGAGATGTACGTCGTGCGGATGAGCTACGAAGAGAAGGCTCGCCGCTACGTGCGCATGCACGGTACCTGCAACTTCGGTGGCGGCGGTGCCGTCAACGACACGTTCGACGTGATCAAGAAGTACGGTGCGATGCCGGAGAGCGCCTACGCCGGTTTGAACTACGGCACGGACGTGCACACGCACGGTGAGATGGACGAGGTCTTGAAGGCCTACCTCGACGGCGTCATCAAGAACAAGAACCGCAAGCTGTCGACGGCGTGGTTCAAGGGCTACCAGGGCATCCTCGACGCCTACCTCGGCTCCGTGCCCGCCTCGTTCGAGTTCAAGGGCCGCAACTACACGGCGCGCACGTTTGCCGATGAAGTTGTCGGCATCAACCCCGACGACTACGTCTTCTTCAGCTCGTTCACGCACCACCCGTTCTATGAGGAGTTCGTGCTCGAGGTGCCGGACAACTGGACCTGGACGAGCTTCTGGAACGTGCCGATGGAGTCGATGACCGACATCATCAAGCACTCGCTCAAGAAGGGCTACGCCGTCACGTGGGCGAGCGACGTCAGCGAGAAGGGCTTCGCCAGCAAGCACGGTGTTGCCGTCGTGCCGCAGAACGACATCGCCGAGATGGCCGGCACCGAGCGCTTGAAGTGGGAGAAGATGGACAAGGCGGAGCGCGACAAGATGCTCTACAGCTTCGCCCAGCCGATGCCGGAGAAGGTCATCACCCAGAAGATGCGTCAGGAGGCGTTCGACAACTACCAGACGACCGATGACCACGGCATGGTGATCACGGGCCTCGCCAAGGATCAGAACGGGACCGCCTACTTCCGCGTGAAGAACTCGTGGGGCAGCTACAACAAGTACAAGGGCCACTTCTTCGCGTCGGAGGCCTTCGTCAAATACAAGACGTTGAGCTGGGGCGTGCACAAGGACGCGGTCCCGCAAGGCCTGCGCGAGAAGCTCGGCATCGACTAGCAGAGTCGTAGCCGCCCAACCAGCGGTGCCAGCGCGGGCACCGCTCCCGCCGCGAACCCGGCGGGATCATGGCGCCAGGAAGAAGGCTCGCCGGTGCGTCCCGAAGTTCGGCTGGGCGACATGATCGCGTGATAGTCTTGCCGGTCTCCGGTCGATAGGTTTGCCCGGAAACCCTCGCTGACTGCCCCATGCCGACGCACATTCTAGGCATCTCCGCCTTCTATCACGACTCCGCCGCAGCACTCCTGTGTGACGGTGAGATCGTCGCGGCGGCACAGGAAGAACGCTTCACTCGCAAGAAGCACGATCCGGCGTACCCCGCGAAGGCCGTCGAGTTCTGCCTGCAGCAAGCCGGCATCAAGCCGCAGGACATCGACTTCGTCGCCTTCTATGACAAGCCGATCCTGAAGTTCCACCGCCTGCTCGAGACCTACCTCGCGTTTGCGCCGATCGGTCTGCAGTCGTTCCGCAAGGCAGTGCCGATGTGGCTCGGCGAGAAGCTGCACATGAAGCGGATGCTCACGAAGGAGCTCGGCTGCAAGCCGAAGAACCGCTACGTCTTCCCGGAGCATCACGAGAGTCACGCGGCGTCGGCGTTCTTTCCGTCGCCGTTCGAAGAGGCGGCGATCATCACGATGGATGGCGTTGGCGAATGGGCGACGACTTCGATCGGTGTCGGTGAGGGCAACAACATCAAGCTGATCCGCGAGATCCGCTTCCCGCACTCGCTCGGCCTGCTCTACTCGGCGTTCACCTACTACTGCGGCTTCAAGGTCAACTCCGGCGAATACAAGCTGATGGGACTCGCGCCGTATGGCGTGCCGAAGTACGCGCAACTGATTCGCGATCACCTGATCGATCTGCGCGAAGACGGCAGCTATCGACTCGACCTGAGCTACTTCAACTACTGCCAGGGTCTGACGATGACGAACGCGAAGTTCGACGCACTGTTTGGTGCGCCGCCGCGTGCTGCCGAGACCGACCTCGGCCAACGTCACATGGATCTCGCCGCGTCGATCCAAGAGGTGACCGAAGAGGTCATGCTCAAGACCGCGAACTACGCGCGCGAAGTCACCGGCAAGAAGAACCTCTGCCTCGCCGGCGGTGTCGCACTCAACTGCGTCGGCAACGGCAAGATCCTGCGCGAAGGTCCGTTCGACAAGATCTGGATCCAACCGGCCGCTGGTGATGCTGGCGGTGCGTTGGGTGCCGCGCAGATGGTCTGGCATAACCTGCTCAACAAGCCGCGCACGGTGCAGCCCGCCGACTCGCAACGCGGCAGTTTGCTCGGACCCAAGTACGAGTCCGAGGACATCAAGTCGTTCCTCGAGTCCGAGAACGTCGTCTTCGAAGAGTGCACGACCGAAGACCAGCTCGCCGACCGCGTCGCCGAACTGATCGCCGAAGAGAACGTCATCGGTTGGTTCCAAGGCCCGATGGAGTTCGGTCCACGTGCCCTCGGTTCGCGCAGCATCATCGGCGACGCCCGTTCGCCAAAGATGCAGAGCGTGATGAACTTGAAGATCAAGTTCCGCGAGTCGTTCCGCCCGTTCGCACCGATCGTGCTCCGTGACCACGCGTCCGAGTACTTCGACATCGACCCGAAGCACGACAGTCCCTACATGCTGATCGTCGCACCTGTTCGCGATGACAAGCGCCTCGAAGTCGAAGCCGGCCTCGAGGGCCTCGACAAGCTCAAGCAACTGCGTTCGGTGATCCCGGCCGTCACGCACGTCGACAACTCGGCGCGCCTGCAAACGGTCGACGGCGAGCACAACCCGCGCCTCGCCGCGATGATGAAGAGCTTCCATGCGCGCACCGGCAGCCCGGTGCTCATCAACACGAGCTTCAACGTGCGCGGCGAACCAATCGTTTGCACGCCACAAGACGCACTGCGTTGTTTCATGGGCACGGACATGGACGTGCTCGTCCTCGAGAACTTCGTCATCTGCCGCACCGCGCAGAAGGACATGCCTGAAGTCGACCGCGAGAAGTACCTCGCCACGTTCGCTCTGGACTAACCGCCATGATCAAACTCGACCTCAAGCCCGACGAACGCATCGTCAAGCAGTTCGCCTGGTTCGCCATCATCGGCCTACCGCTCCTGGCGTGGTTTGTTCTGCGCCTCGTGACGACGTTCGAATGGGCGCACCCGGCCTTCCTGACCGTCGCCGCCGTCGGCGTCTCGCAGCTCGGCCTCTACCTGATCGGCGTCCGCGTTGTGTCGCGCTGCTTGTTCCTCGGCCTGTCGATCCTGTTCATCCCGTTCGGCTTCATCATCTCGCACGTGTTGCTGGCCGCGGTCTACTACCTGGTGTTGACGCCGATCGCGCTGTTCTTCCGGGTGATCGGTCGCGACGTGATCGGCAAGAAGCTCGACAAGGACGCGAAGAGCTACTGGGTCGAACGGAACGCCGATCGGCCGGCGTCGAGCTACTTCAAGCTCTACTGAGAAGCCAAGCGGCTACTGCTCGTACGCGGCCAATTTGAGCAGGGCCTCGACAACATCAGCGTCGGCGCCGATGAGTTCGACAGCCTTCTCCATGCGCGCGCGCCGAACGAGTTGACGCGCCTTCTCGACCCCGTGTTTGCGTGCGATCTCGATGGTCAGGGGCAGCTTGTGATCGATCTGAATCCCCCGTTCTTGGAACGGAGTGACCCCCGGCTCAGCCATCGGACACGCGCCGTACCTGACGATCGATCCATCGGGAGCCTTCGAAGTGTGCACTGCGGCTTCCGCACCCGCGGTCCGCTCACCAACGACTATTGCGCGGCCAGCGTCGCGCAAGATGCGTGCTGTCCACTCTCCGCCGCTGGCACTGCGGTTGTTGACCAGGCACACGACCTTGCCGCGGTAGCATGGTGAGCGTGGCGTGATCACCCGCTTCTGACCGCCCGACCGGCCCCACGCATAGCTCATGCGCTTTCGGATCAGGTTGCCGAGGAACGGGTCCGACGCCGAAACCAGTCCGCCGCCGTTGCCCTGCAGATCGATGATGAGTCCGTCGGTGTCGGCGAGTTGGCGCAGCGCTGCGCGCAACATCGTCGTCATCTTGCCGTCAGGACCGAGCGTCGCACTCTTCGGGCTGAACGTGCGAATGCGCATGTAACCGACCGAACCAACGCGACCGGTGACCAGCCACTTCTTGCCGTAGTGCTTGGCCGGGGGCGGCAGGTTGCTGGTCTTCGGTAGGTGCAGGGCGTGGTCCGTTTCGGTGCCGTCTGGCCACCGCAGCCGGATGTCGACTGTTGCGCCGACCGGCCCGGCGGCCAGGATGTCGGCGGCACCACCGACCGGGAACCCGCGCACGGTGAGAATCTCTGGATAGGCTCGCGGGTCGTCGGCAAATGCCGGCGGTGCCTTGGGTGCATCGCCGTCTGCCCATTCGACGACAAACGGGCGCCTTCCAATCAATGCGGACTTGGTGTCAGGCTTCGACCAACGGCCTTTGATCGTGCTGATGGCTGGTCGGAACGAGACGTGCGCATCAGGTAGCGCAGAAATCAAACGTGCCATCTCCCAGGCGAACTCGGTTGCGTTCCGAGCTGCTAGTGCACGCGGGCGGTGGTCGGCGCGTTCCGCGGCCCAGTCGACTTCGTACAGTTCGAAGTACGGATACGAATCCTTCAGTCGTTGCCAATGGGCATCGAAGCTTTTGCGGAACAGGTCGACGTCGGCGACGGTCGTTTGGCCGCAAGCTGGCGAACTCATGCTGATCGCGGCCAAGGCAACGATCAGCGGTCGTGCATGGATTGGGCGTGTGCTCATTTCGTCAACCACGAGTCGACACTGGCGGCTGGCAGGACTCATTGTTCGAGTGCGATTCTTGCCTCGAACTCCTCCGCCGATGAGGCCGGTCCAGACGAGATCAGTCGTAGGTGACCGCGAGCCGCACGAACTTGCCGGTCCTTTCGCCACCCCAGAATCGCAACCAACCGTGTTCGTCGGTCGTGACCTCGGTCGCAAACAGCGCGAGCTTCGCCGCGACCTCTGAGCCACCGATGCGGATCTGATGACTCGGCCCGCTGCCGCGGATCTCGATCAGGTGGCGCGAGTCAGGCGTCCACCTCACGCGCATCGATCGCGACATCAGGTTGGGCGACAAGAACGACGGCGCTGCCATCCTCGTGCCGAACGTGCCGCCGCCGCGCGTCAGTGGCACTTTGCGATGCAGCTTGCCGTCGACGAAGACCGAGTTTTCATCGCCGTCAGCTGTGAGAACGACGACACGTTTGCTGTCCGGGCTGAAGCGAATGTCGAGGACCCGATCGTGGAAGCCGTGCTTGAGGCCGTCGACGTGACACGACACCTGCTTGTCCTTGTAGCGCCAGTAGGCGACGCGGCTGCAGTCGGGTGAGAACACCGGCGCGAGCAGGAAGAACATCGATGTGTCCTTCGGTGCGGTGCCGGCCGACTTGATCTCGCCGTCGATGATCGCGGAGACCTTCTTGCCCTTGCGGACGAGCACTGCCCACCGCTTGGAGTCGGCACTGAATGCGATTGGGCCGACGTCGTCGTAGGCGGCGCTGCGGTAGTCGCCGACGACCAGGCGGCCACCGGGGCGTGGCAGCTTGGGCTTGGCGCCGCGGTTGGTCGGCTTCTTGCGACCGGGCGTCGCGGACACAAAAGCGAGGCGCGAGCTGTCGGGACTGAACGTCAACGACGACACACCATCGCGGATGCGCTTGGGTTTGCCGTCGAGCAGGAGACTGCCGGCGAACGACTTGCCCTTCTTGGTCGTGCCGGCGCACGCGAGTCGTTTGCCATCGGGGCTGAACCGCGCGGTGCGGATCGCGGCGTACTCAGGCCCGAGTCCGCCATTGGCCATGGTTTGCACGTGGCCTTTGCAGTCGACGAGCGCCAACCATTGCGTGCCGTCGGCACTGAACTGGAAGTGCTGATACGTCCGGAACGGCAATACGTACTGCTCGTTGGTATTGCGCGCGTCGGCGTTCTTGCGCGGCCGCGTTCCCTGCGCCAACGTGCCCGGCAACACGAACGTCTTGCCGTCGACAGCGAGTGTGTTCTTGCCATCCTTCGCGCCGCTAACGGCAACGTGCTTGCCGGACGCATCCATCCAGAGCATGTCGACGCGGTCGAGCCAATCGACCTTCTTGCCGTTGATGACGACGACGTCGCTACCACCATCGCGCACGATCGCCGCATACGAGCCGTCGTTGTTGCCGACCCAGAGCGTGTAGACGCGCTCGAACTCGGCGACGTTCTTCTCGTTGAGCCAGATCTGATCGACACCCTCTGCGTGGTGCACCGAACCGACCGTGTCCGCGTTGCCACTGACGAGCCGCGCCGGCGTCAGCCACAGGTTCTGCTCGTGGCGATCCTTGGTTGCCCGCGCCTGCTTTGGGCGACTGCGCATGGCCTTGAGGTCGCCGAACGGTGTCGCGGTCTCTTCAAGCTTCGGTCCGGACTGCGGGGTGATGGGGCACAACAGGCCGAGGGCGAGGGTGGCGGTGATGAGCATCATGGTTGCGGGAGGTTGAGGCGATCGTGGGGCAGGTTGACGGCGCTGTCATCGCGATCGTGCCCCGGCGCACCGCATCAATATGGCCGTTCTGGCCCCGCTTGCAGCAACCGGGCCGCAATCCAGCTGAATCGGGCCACCGGAGTTGCTATCCTGTTTCGCCCAAAACGGCGTCGACTCCCGAACGCCCCGACCAACGCCCCTAGCTATGAGCCAAGAACTGACCGAACGGCATCTCCGCGATTGGAATGAGCGCCTCCAGCTCGCCGAGGCCTCGCTAACCATCATCGGTAGCCTGTTCCGCGAGCGCGGTGTCGTGACCATCATGTATGGCCGCCCGATCATCGAGAAGGCGCCGATCGACATCCTGCGTGAACACCGTTGGGTGCGGAAGGTCGAAGAGGATGCGCTGTCGATTCGCGACACGCACCCGCTGCTCGAAGAGATGGCCAAGATGGAGATGCGGCCGTGCCGCGTCGACCTCGGCAAGCTCGCGGTCGAGTGGATCCGCGCTGGTCGCAAGCCGGCGCCGGCTGAGTTCGTTCGCGATCGTCTGAAGGATTGCGAGCAACTGCCGGAGCGCATCATCGACAAGCCGCAGGACGTCGTGCTGTATGGCTTCGGTCGCATCGGCCGCCTGCTTGCGCGCCTGATGATCGAGCGCACCGGCAGTGGCGAAGCGCTGCGCTTGCGCGCGATCGTCGTGCGCAAGGGCGCCGAGGATGACCTGAAGAAGCGCGCCAACTTGCTGCGTCGCGATTCGGTGCACGGTCGCTTCACGGGTTCGATCCAGATCGACGAAGAGAACAACGCGCTCATCGCCAACGGTCACTTCATCAAGATCATCTACTCGAGTGCGCCGGACGAAGTCGACTACACCGAATACGGCATCGACAACGCGATCGTCATCGACAACACCGGCATGTGGCGCGACCGCGATGGCCTCGGCAAGCACCTCAAGGCCAAGGGCGCGGCGAAGGCGTTGCTGACCGCACCGGGCAAGGGCGATATCAAGAACGTCGTCTACGGCGTCAACGATGACGCGATCACCGAAGATGACACGATCATGTCGGCGGCGAGCTGCACGACCAACGCGATCACGCCGGTGCTGCGCGCCGTGCTCGATGGCTTTGGCATCAAGGGCGGCCACGTCGAGACGGTTCACTCGTACACCAACGACCAGAACCTGATCGACAACTACCACAAGAAGACGCGCCGTGGCCGCGCCGCCGCGCTCAACATGGTCATCACCGAGACCGGTGCGGCGAAGGCCGTGTCGAAGGCGATCCCGGAGTTGGCTGGCAAGCTGACCGGCAACGCGATCCGCGTGCCGACGCCGAACGTGTCGCTCGCGATCCTCAACCTGACGCTCGAGAAGGAGACGTCGGTCGAGGACCTCAACAACTACCTGCGCGAAGCGGCGCTGCACGGCCCGATGTCGCTGCAGATCGACTACACGACGTCGACCGAAGTGTCGTCGACCGACCTGGTTGGCTCGCGCTACGCCGGCGTGGTCGACTCGGCTGCGACGATCGTCAACGGCAACCGCGTCGTGCTGTATGTCTGGTACGACAACGAGTTTGGCTACAGCATGCAGGTCGTCCGCTGCACCCAGAAGATGGCCGGCCTCAACTACGTCACGCTGCCGCGTTCGTAAGCGACGGTGAAGGCCCCGGGGTTGACGAGCCCCGGCGGCTCCCGCAATGTTGGCGGCCATGAAGGGGCCCTCATTGCGTTGCGTTCTAGCACTGTCTGCTGCCGTATCGAGCCCGGGATGGCTCGCCGCGCAGACTTGTCCTCCGATCGTTCACGCGGCGCCAGTCATTCCGGCTGAGGTCTACGCGAGCACGAGCGTCGATCCAGATGGCGCCGGGCCGCTCCCCGCAACCGTCATTCTTGGCGGCACGATGGCCGGCGGCGTGCGGTCGTGGGATCTCGCGACCAACACAACTGCATCGATGGGTGCCGGTCTCAACGGCGTCGTGAACGCACTCGTCACGCTGCCGAACGGCAACGTAGTTGCCGCGGTGGAGCAGTTGCCGACCTGGGCGCACTTGAGCGACATTCTGGTGTGGGATGGAACCTCGTGGACGCCGCTGGCCACTGGCATCGCAACGGCAACCACCACGACCCCGGTCACTGCGCTGCACGTCCTGCCTAACGGAGACTTGCTGATCGGCGGCACGTTCTCGTCCATCAATGGCGTGTTGGCCGACAACGTTGCCGTCTGGGACGGCGCGGCGTGGTCCGAGTTCGCGGGCGGTGTCGATGGCCTCGTGAGCAAGTTTGGTGAGCTTGCAAACGGTTCGCTGGTCGTCGGCGGTCGCTTTACACACGCCGGCAGCGTGCCGGCCGCCAACATCGCAACCTACGACGGTGCCTCGTGGTCGCCGCTTGGCTCCGGTCTCGCGCAGGGTGTGTTCCTCAGTTCGGCCGTTGTCGTGAATGGTCTCGTGACCATGCCGAACGGCGATCTGGTCGCGACTGGCTTCTTCCAGTTTGCGGACGGTCTTCCGGCCAACAACGTGGCGCGCTGGGATGGTTCTTCGTGGCACGCGATGGGTGCGGGCATCGGTGGCGCTTCGTTCTACAGCGGCGTCCAGTCCAGCGCGGCGCTGTTGCCGAGCGGTGAAGTGGTTGTCGGTGGCTCTTCTGCAAGTGGCGGCGTCTACACGGGCCTGCTGCAGCGCTGGGATGGCACGTCGTGGTCGTCGATGGCGGCCTTCACCGGATCCTTCGTGAGGTCGCTGGCGACGACGCCCAACGGCGAGCTGATCGTCGGCGGTTCGTTCACGCAGGTTGACGGTATCAACACGGCGAACGCCGTCAGGCTCACGACATCGTGCCCGGCGTCGGTCGTGCCCTATGGCGCCGCGTGCTCTGGCTCTGGCGGCAACAACGAACTCGTCGCGGACACGCTGCCGTGGACCGGGTCGACCTTCAAGGCGACTGGCAGCGGGCTTGCACCGTTGTCGCTGCTGGCCGTAGACGCTGGCTTCGCGCCGCTGGGCCCGTTGTCGCTCGCGTCGCTCGGTGTCCCGGCAGCTGGTCCGGGCTGCATGCTGCACGTCGACCCCGTCTACTTCGAGTTCGGGTTCACGACGCAAGGCTCCTACACGTGGAACTGGGAGATCGCCAACGACCCGGTCTTTGCGGGCATCGGCGTGCACCTGCAGTTTGTGGTGTTTGAAGTCGATCCAGCGCTCAGCCTGATCGAGACGACCAGCACGAACGCGCTGGAACTGACACTTGGCTCGTTCTAGGCGCGGGGCGTTGCGGCTGAGCGTGGCCGAAGCACCGTAATGAGACGGACCGGCCAGAAGGGGCAGCGAAACAACTGGGCGGAGCTATACTGATCCGACTCTCGCCCCAGGAACCCATGACGCAATCAGCCGACGATCAGAACAAGAACGACGACTTCCTGAACGCAGCTCAGGAAGAGGAACGCGGTCTCGTCGCTGAGTTCGTGATGTTCATGGCCGAGAACAAGATGTGGTGGCTGACGCCGATCCTCGTCGTGTTCGGCCTGCTCGGGGTGTTGCTGGTACTCGGTGCGACCGGCGTTGCGCCGTTCATCTACACACTGTTCTAGGCGAGCAGATCATGGCTGCTGACAACGACAACAACGACTTCGTCAACGCAGGCAAAGCTGAAGAGCAGGGCTTGGTTGCCGAGCTCTGGTCGTTCATGGCGCACAGCAACAGTTGGTGGATGCTGCCATTGTTGATCGTGTTTGGCGTGCTCGGTGTGCTGCTGGTGCTCGGTGCGACGGGAGTTGCGCCGTTCATCTACATCATGTGGTAGCGCACCGGTCGGGTCTCGCAATGCGACGCCCTTGACCGCCGCTGTGCAGGATTGCCCTAGTCACGTCGATACCTCCTTCACACCAACGAGGGAGGAATACCATGCGAGACCACGGTCTCGATACCTACCTGGCCGACATCAACGAAGTAGCGTTGTTGACGCCAGAACAGGAAATCGAATTGTCGAAGCGCGTCCAACAGGGCGACCTGGAAGCACGCGAACACATGATCCGGGCCAATCTGCGCCTGGTCGTTTCGATCGCCAAGAACTACGTCAACCGCGGCCTGTCCTTCATGGACCTGATCGAGGAAGGCAACATCGGGTTGATGAAGGCGGTCGAGAAGTTCGACCACAACGCCGGTTGCCGCTTCTCCACCTACGCGACGTGGTGGATCAAGCAGGGCATTCGCCGCTCGTTGGTCAACACGGTCAAGACCGTGCGTGTGCCGTCCTACATGTCGGAGATCGTCTCGCGCTGGAAGGCGACGGCGATGGAACTCAACTACCGCCTCGGCCGACCGGCGACGACCGGTGAGATCGCGGAAGAACTCGAGTTGCCCGAGAACAACTGGGACGTCGTGCGTGACACGGTGCAATCCAACTCGCAACCGGTGCACTCGATGAACGACGATGCCGGCGCGGTGTTGGCTGACGTCATCGAAGACACGCGTTCGCAATCACCCGAGGAGCAGATCCTCGAGGCGATGGAGATCGGCCGCATGCACGAGTTGCTCGAACGGCTCGATACCCGCGAAGCCCGAATCCTGCGGCTGCGGTTCGGCCTCGGCAACGGCGAGCCAATGACGTTGAAAGCGATCGGCAAGCGCTTCGGACTGACGCGCGAACGCGTGCGCCAGATGGAGCAGCAGGCGCTCGACAAGCTCGGCGAGGTGATGTCGCGGGAGTTTGGTGAAGAGCGACCACCGCAGCGGGCCAAGCGCAAGGGCTCGCGCTGACGCCTTGAACGCGGTTACGTTGTTCGCGTGGTAGACGCAGAACAACTGGCTGACGGCACGGGCACGTCGTTGTACGTGCACGTGCCGTTTTGCGTGGTGAAGTGCGGCTACTGCGACTTCAACTCGTACGTGATCGAAGAGGAGGCCGCGCACGACCGCTTCCTCGATGCGTTGCAGGCCGAACTGCAGAGGTGTTGGCGCGGCGAACAACCGGTGTCGGTGTTCTTCGGCGGCGGCACGCCGAGCTTGTTGTCGCCGGATCGGCTCGCGCGCTTGTGTGCGATCGTTGGTGAGCACGTCGACCTCGGTGCCTGCGCCGAAGTCTCGATGGAAGCCAACCCCGAGAGCTTCACCGCCGAGAAGGCCAAGGTCGCCGCTGCCGGCGGCGTGCGCCGCGTCAGCATCGGCACGCAGACGTTCCACCCCCACCACCTGAAGTTCCTCGACCGCGCGCACACGGCAGAGGGTGCCGAAGCAGCGTTTGAGGCCGCGCGCGCGGCCGGTATCGACAACGTCAGCATAGATCTGATGTTTGGCATTCCGGGCGAGACGTTCGAAGAGTGGCAGAGCGACGTCGAGCGAGCACTCGCACTCGGGACCGATCATCTGTCTTGCTACAACCTGACGTTCGAGCCGGGCACGCGACTGACGCGCGATCGGCAGCAGGGCAAGGTTGCGCCGAACGAACTCGAGTTGGACCGCGCGATGTTCGAGTTCACTCGCGAGCGTTTGGGCGCGGCGGGGTTCGAGGCCTACGAGGTCAGCAACTTCGCGGGCCGCGGCGGACCGTGTCGCCACAACGACCACTATTGGCTGCAAGGCAACTACGTCGGCGTGGGGCCGGGAGCGAGCAGCCATCGTGATGGCGTGCGCATGAGCAACATCAAGGCGCTCGAGCCGTGGGCAGACGCGGCGTTGGCTGGTCTGCCGAGCACTTCGTCAGCCGAGACCTTGCGGCCGTTGCAGCGCGCTGCAGAAGCCCTGTGGCTTGGTGTTCGACGCACGAGTGGCGTCGACATCGGCGCGGTGGAACGACGCATCGGTATCGATCTGCGCGCGTCGTTCGAGCCGATCATCGATCGGCATGTTGGTCGGCAGCTCGTCGAGTTCGACGGCGCGACCGTGCGGTTGGTCGGCGAGGGTTTGTTGCTCGCCGACCAGGTCGGAGGCGACTATCTCGAAGTCGCCATCACGGACTAGCGATTAGAAACCGCCTTGGCCGAGCTTCTAATCGCCGTGCGACTAGAAGCCGCCTTGGCGACTAGAAGCCGCCGCGCTGACCCATGAACGCGGCAGCGCCAACGCCGACACCAACGAGGGCGCCGAGGGCGAGGATCGTTTCGGGGCCGAACGGACTGACGTCGACCGTCTCGGTGCCGTTGGCGTCCGTCTTCGTGTAGCTGACCGAAGCAAACAGGTGTTGCGTCAGCGTCTCCGGGTCGGGGAGCAGCGACATGTCGACCGGGATGTCCTCGGGCATCGGCACGAAGGCCAGCACGCCGGTGGCGAGCTGATACATGCTTTCGAAGTTGGCCTTCCAGTCGGTGAAGGACAGGCTGCTGACGCCTTCCGGGATCGTGCCGGCAACGGCCATGAACTCCTTGTTGCCGCGGATGTCACCCTTCGGGTCGTCATCGCGATCCATGCGCTTGAAGACGCGCTTCACGTCGCTGGCCGAGAAGCCAATGACCATGTAGCCATCCTTGAACGCGAACGTCGGCTGGATCATGTCGAACGGGTTGATGCCCATGCCTTGGCTCGGGTCGAAGTTGACCACGAGTTGGTAGGACTTCACGCCGCGCTTCTCACCTTCTTCCAGCTCGACCATGCCGTTGCTGAGAGCCGTGAGGTTCTTCAGCGCGCCGACGAGCTTCTCCTTGTTGTTGACCTTGACGAGGATCGCAACTTCCGGAGCGGAAGAGATCGTGCCCATCGGCATCGACCAGCTGATGTAGTGATCGCCGAGCGAACCGAACAGGTCACCGCGGATCGTGAAGCCGAGCTGGCCTTCGATCTGCGCGAGTTGGCCGAGCATCTGTTGCGCGAAGTCGGCGTCGTAGGCCTGCAGGCCCTTGAGCAGCGTGTCGTAGAGGCTGGCGACGTTCATCGTGCCGGCGCTGAATGAGACGGCGTCCTTCGGGACCCACTTGAGGAACGAGGTGTCGACCGAGGCGTTCGCGGCGGTGCCGCCGTTGGCGTTGGCGTGGGCGTGGTAACCCTTGGTGACGCACTTGCCGTCGATGTAGCTCGAGGCAACGGCCATCGTGCCGAGGTTGCGCAGGCCCATGGCCTTCATCGCGCGCTCGACGCCGTCCATGTTGACCATGTCGAGGCCGCCTTCTTCGATCGCCAGGCGCAAGCCCGTCATGCCGAAGTCGACCATCGGATCCGGAGCCATGTAGAACTGCATCTCGGCGCCTTGCGTGTCGAGCGTCTTGGTCGCGGCGGCGAAGCCAGGCGACGTGCTCAGCGCGGGCGTCTTGTTGTTCATGTTCTCGACGATGCCCTTGATGTCATCGGCGAGGGTCCCGATCAGGATGCCGTTTGGCACCATCGCAACGTTGAGGCCCATCTCGACGCCGCGGTCGCGCGCGGGCTTGATCGTGATGAACGGGACGTCGCCGATCTTCGAGTCGGTGCGCACGATCTCGTCGCCAGCTTGGGCGCCGAGCATGCCCAGACCCATTTGGACCAGCATGTTCCAGGTTTGGGCGGACTGACCGAAGTCGAGGTGCACCACCATGCCGAACTTCGGCTGCGGGCCACGCTCGGTCTCTGACAATCCCATGTGGGTCAAGGCGAAGGCACCGCCGTTGACGCGCAGCTTCATCAGTTCTGCCGGGTCGATCGGCAGGGCGCCGGCCTCATGCATTTCCTTGGCTTGCTTGAGGGCCTCATCGATGTGCTCCTGGCCCATCGCCATCATGTCGGCGAAGAACGTCTGGACGTCTTCTTCGGCCCACATCTTGGCCAGCGGCATTTGCTGGAACTCGGCCATGGACATCGAGAGGTCCGGAGCCGACATCGCCAGCAGCGTGTCCTTGGGCAGGTAGGGGAGAATGCCTTGTGCGCTGGCTGGCGCAGCCAACAGTGCGATGGCGGCTAGAGAGACGGTGGAGATCAGTTTCATGGGAGTTGTTTGTGTGTCTGACGGGCACACGGGGACCAGCCCCAGCGTGGCTGAGGGGCATTGTGGACGTGTGCCGTCCGGATCCTGTCGCGGGAGTGTCTCGACCGCGACGGTTGAGGCAAGAACTCCTTACGGAGCTTTGGGGGCCTTGGCGATCAGCTTGTTCATGTGGGCCACGATGCCTTCCTGGTTCTTCGCCAGAAGCCCTTCGAGCTTGGTGATGGCCTTGGTGGCGCTGCCCTTGCCTTTGCCTGACAAAGCTTCGGTCACGCGCACCATTGCGTCGGTCACCTCGGCGTTGCCGCCTTGTGTCGCGTACGACAACAGCAGGCCGGCCTGGTAGAGGTTGTGATCGATCTGGCGCTGTTCGACTTCGGAGCTGAGGGCGAAGGTCTTGAAGAACGACTTGATGCTGGTCACGCCACCCTTGGCGACATGCTGCTTGCCGAACCAGCCGGCGTCGCTGTCGTTCGAGAATCGGGATGCGAACGTGCCACAGCCGTGCACGAACCACAGCGGCAGGTCGGCGCCAGCTTCTTCCGCGATTGCGTTGACGTAGCCGAGCGCGGCCGCGTGACGAAGGTAGTACGGGCCCCACGTCTTGTGGTTGTTGCAGACCGAAGGCCGGATCACACCTTGTTGCCGGAACGTGAACTCTGCTTCGTCGGAGATCAGATAGGAGCCGACGATGTCGGTGCCGTCGCCGAAGGCCTGGCCGTACTCGTTGTACTCGGCGTTGGTCTTTGCGATGATGATCAAGGGGCGCTTGTCCGGCGTGATCTCGCGGCCACCGAACAGGGGCGCGACCTTCTCGTGGCCCATGTCGGCGTTGGCCTTCAGCGCGTCGAGTTTCTCGAGCGGCATGGTGCTGGCGAGCGTCGCGTACGTGGTGCGAACGAACCACGGACGGGAGAACTCGCTGTGGAACTTGTCGGCTTCCTTCTGGTCGCCCCACTTGCCGTTGCCGATCGGGAAGTAGCCCTTCTCGGCCTTCTCGAGGTCGGCAGCCTTGATGAACTGACCCGTCTGCGGGTGCAGCACCATGCCGTTCTGGAAGGCGACCTTCTCGAACCGGCCGACCTTCTTGCCGTCGTGGTGGAAGATGCCCTTGCGCGCATCGTCGATCTGATCCGGCGGCACCCAGATGTCGTCGATCTTCTTGAAGCCCTTCTTCGTGTATTCGGCCAATTGCGCTGCTTCACGGAGCTTCTTGGCTTGCTTGGCCGGGATCCACTTGCCGTCGACCTTCTCGTTGCCGAGCGCGGTGTGGGCGCCGACGTGATCCTTGTCGAGCTTGAGGACCTTCTTGAAGATGCGGGTCGCATCCTTGCGGAGCTCCATCTCCTGCGCCCACTTGCCGGCGTTGAACAACGCGTCGGGATCCTTCTTGGCCTGCTTCTCGAGCCCCTTCAGTTCTCGTTTCAGTTGGGAGGCGCTTTGCGCGGCGAGAGGTGTGGCCAGCAGAGCTAGCGCGACGGTGAGACTCGTAGACAGTTTCATGGTTGTGTGGGGGTCTGAAGTCAGTGGCGGCGGACGGTGGCGACCGTGTGCCTATTGTGCTCGGAACTGGTCCGCTTTCCGCCTGGATTGCGGGGTAAAGCGCGACCAGGATTCCATGTGCTGGGCGGAGCGTAGATTGAGATACGGACTCCAGCGGGGTCGCGTTGGCTCCCGCAGCAATCTGAGGCCGGCTTCTTTCGGCGTGTGGTTGGCTTTGCGCGCATTGCAGCGCACGCAGGCGAGAACGCAGTTCTCCCAGCTCGTCGAACCACCGCGCGACCGGGGCTGCACGTGATCGACGCTCATGCGGTCGGTCGGCGCGCGGCGGCCGCAATACTGGCAGGTGTGGTTGTCGCGCAGGAACAGGTTGCGCCGCGTGAACGGCGCTTCGTGGCGAGGCACGCGGTTGTAGTGCGCGAGCAGGACGATCTCCGGCGCGGCGATGGCGACCCGCGGGGAGCGGATCGCAGCGTTCTCATCCTGGATGGGCACTTCGACCCAGCCTTCGAAGCTGAAGGTTTGCAGCGACTCCGGGCACACGATGCGGGCGGATTCGCGGAACACCATGCACAGCGCGCGGCGGACAGTCGTCACGTGCACCGGCTGCCACGAGCGATTCAAAACGAGAGTCGCTCGCTGCAGCAGGCCCTCTCGTCGAACTGTCTCGGAGGCACGCATGCAGGGATCCAGCCAGCGAAACCGATCGCACGGCTGGAGAAGCGGAGTGTATGTCGGCTGGCCAAGTCGTGAAACCCTCGGTCGCGCGGGTATCCTGCGGCTGAGGTCGATTCTCGGCGAGCTGGGCGTTCGCCGTCGTTGCCTGCTCAGGTGGGCCTCGATACACTGTTCGGCCCTCCAAACGACGACAACTCCCAACACACCTTGATAATCACCACGGCCGGAGTCCCAGGATTCCGGTTTGGCGTTCGCGTGTTGCCCACACCATGAGGGGATTTCGAATGACGACGAAGACGACCATGATCGCGCTGCTGGCGCTTAGCTGCGTGTTGCCGACCGCTTGCCGAATGGCCCCAGATGGCCCCCGATCGGTGGATTCGCGTCAATTCACGGATGTTGTCGTGCCGGATGGTTTCACGATCCGCGACCGCAACGACGCGAGTCACTCTCGTCAGATCGATAGCTATCGGTTGGGTCACTTCGTCTACGCCGGCGACTCGTTCGTCGAAGAAGCGTCCTCGTACGTGCGTGGCCAGATGCCCCGTCACAGCTGGAAACTGGTCAGCCAGGAACCGGTGTCGGACGATGGTCTGCGACTTCGATTCGAGCGCGGCATCTACTCAGCCGATTACGTATTCAGCCGTCGGGATGGCACGACCCACATGGTGGTCGACTACAAGACGGACTATTCCCGCCGCTAACACTCCCACCCGAGACGTGCGATCGCGTCTCTCCGAACTGAGCCAGAACTGAACAATGTCAGCCACACCCCCTTCCACTGTCGAGGGAACCGAAACCCCGAATCCGTTCGAGGTTCTCTGGGATCGCTACCGCTCGTTGATCCTCGTGATCGTCACCGCCCTCCTGGTCGCGCTAGGCGGCAAGACGGCCTGGACCTACCTCGAGCAGAGCAAGACGAGTGAAAAGTGGGCCACGTTTGCTGCAAACATTGGTCTTTCAGAGACTTACGTGGACGTCACGAAGGGCGGCCAAGGCCACCCGGAGGCGCTCGAGGACGTCGAGCTGTCGAAGCTTGAATCCGGTCTCGCCGGAGCGGATGAAGATCAGAAGATCTACTTCCACCTCGCGATCGCCCGCAAGGCGATGATGGAGACGAACTGGGGCCGCGCTGAACAGGCCCTGTCCGCGATCGAATCGGGCTACCCCAACCACACCGTGGTCGCTGCCTCGAAGGAGGCCGTGCAGGCTCTGGACGAGAAGAAGCTCGAGAAGGACGAGAAGCGCACCGAGCTGAAGCTGGTTGATCCCGCCGAGGGCAGCATCATCACGCTGATGCGTCAGGAGATCGCGGCGGCCAAGGCGTTCAAGCTGCCGGCCTCGTTCGCGAAGCCGGAGATCCCGGCCGACGCCAAGAAGATCAAGTTCACGTTCGGCGACACTGGCAGCTTCACCGTTGCTCTGATCGGCGACGCCATCAAGCACCACGAGAAGCTGCTCGAGCTCGCAGCCAAGGACGAGGGCGCCTACTTCAAGGATGTCGCGGTCGACGAGCTGCACCGCCCCACCGAGCGCGCCAGCTTCCAAGCGATGTCCTTCCACTTCGGCTTCCAGTCGAGCAAGGAAGACGATCGCACGACGTGGACGACGACCGAGCCGAGCGAGAACGAGATCGACTTCGAGAAGGATGGCCTCAGCCACTTCGAGGGCACGTTCTCGGCCCGCGTTGGAGCGGATGGCAAGTCCTGCCCGGACCGCTTCTGGGTCTCGGTTGATCAGGAGCCGGACCTCGATGGCACCCGCGTGATTCTCGGCTACATCGTCGAGGGCATGGACGTGCTGCGCACGATCGGCGATGCCGGCCTGTCGGCCGCCGAGGAAGAAGCCGGTCGCGGTCGACCGATCGAGAACATCCGCGTCACCGCGGTTGAGATTCTCTAGCTTACCCACTGGGCTCTTCGCGAGCCCCTGGCCCACGTGGCCGTTGGCCCCAATCGGGGCCTAAACTGCGCTCCGCAGGCCTCTAGGCCGCGTTTGAGCGCAACACCCTCAAGCTGGTGAGTTGGGTGTTGGTGGCTCGTAGGCCTGAGTGAAGCCAGCGAAGATGCCGCCAATGTGGCTGGCCTGAGTGGGTCTGCGACCGTTTGGGCGACCCACCAACACTCAAGTCACCAGCAGGCCTGGTGCCTACGAGTTCTTCAGGCGGTTGAAGAGGCGGTCCAGCTCTTCTGGGCTGCCGCAGTCGATCACGATCTGGCTGCGCTTCTTGCCATACTTGATGGCGACCGGCGTGCTGAGCACTTCCACGAGGTTCTCCTCGAGCTCGTTGAGCCAGACAGGGCGAGCCTTCTTCTTGCCCTTGGTGCCCTTCTCGACCAGGGGCGGTCCCCCAGCGATGGCAACCAGCAGTTCCTTGACCCGGGCCTCCGTCGCGCGCACGGACATGCTTTGCTTGATGGCCTCGTTCGCCGTCTTCTCCATGATCTCGGGATCAGGCAGGGCGAGCAGGGTTCGCGCGTGGCCCATGGACAATGTTCCACGTGAAACATGTGCCTGGATGTTGGCCGGAAGGTCGAGCAGACGGAGGAAGTTGGCGACCGTAGATCGCTCAAACCCCACCTGCTTGGCCACCTGCTCCTGGGTAGCCTTCATCTGGTCCATCAGCAGGCGGATGCCCTTTGCCTTCTCGATGGCGTTCAGATCCTCGCGCTGGAGGTTCTCAACCAGGGCGAAGACCGCCGAATCGTTGTCTGACAGCTCGCGGCATAGGACCGGAACCTCTTCCAGCTTGGCCAGCTGGGCGGCCCGCCAACGGCGTTCCCCTGCGACGATCTGCAGTTTGCCGTCTACTTCGCGTGCGAGGATCGGCTGCAGGATGCCACTGGCCCGGATGGACTCAGAGAGCGTTTTGAGCTCCTCTGCGTCCATCTCCTTGCGCGGCTGGTAGGGGTTCGGCTCGAGCTGCCCCACCGGGATCATGCGCACGGACTCGCCGCCTTCCTCCTCGGGCTCGGGCGTAGGTGCAGGTGCATCGGGCGCGGCAGGTGAATCAGGCGCGACCCTCTCCCGCAGGGGCGTGGCAGCCTTGGGGTTGGCGGGCTTGCGCCCCCCGGACAAGAAGAAGTCGAGACCTCTGCCTAGACGACGATCAACCATCAATTATCTCCTGCACGAGCTCTGTGTAGCACAGGGCTCCTTTGGACCAGGGACTGTGAACGAATACGGACTTCCCATGGCTCGCAGCCTCGACGAGGCTCGAATCACGGAAGATGACTGTGTTGAGGAGGACTCCCTCGAGGTTGCCTCGCAGGTCTTCGAGGATCTCACCCGAGATCTCCTCCTTGGCGTCCACCATCGTGGGCAGCACGCCACGCAGCTCGCCCTTGCCTGGGAAGCGCTTGGCCGCCTCGTCCAGCGAGGCCATCATCTGGGAGAGGCCGTGCATGGAGAAGAACTCGGCCTGGACGGGCACGATGACCTGTTCGCAGAGCTGAACGCCGGCCCAGCCCCATTCATCCATGCGGGGCGGGCAATCGACGATCAGGACATCGATCTCCCCCTCGAGCTCGGCCACGACCGCCTGCAGGCGCTCGGTGTCCACCGTCGCCTCGCCGGACTGCACGGCCTCGCCGCCAGCTGACGGCAGCAGCCACAGCCGCTCAGCGACCGGCACCATCCACTCGCGCGGTGAGCTCGGTTCTTTGGCTTGCTGCAGCATGCCTTGCACGGCGACCGTGGCGTTGCCTTGCGGATCGAGATCCATAAGCAGCACGCGGCGGCCTGCGATGGCAAAGCCATGCGCCAGGTGGATCGCGGTTGTCGTTTTGCCGACGCCGCCCTTCTGGTTGGCCAAGACGATGGAGCGCACTGAGAAGTCCCTAACCTACTTGACGATGGCACATCGTCGGAGACGAGGATTGTGCTGTCAGGCCCGTCCTGATTCCAGGCTTGTCCTTTGAGTTGCGGCGAAGGATAACAACAACCAGCCAACTCACCGATGTACGAGCAGCTTCGCCTCATCCGCCTGGTCACACTGGCCCGCCTCAGATCCGCTGGGTGGGTGCCGTGGCTGTTGGTGTCAGGCTGGTTGCTCGCGGCCGCGCTGCAGGAACCGATGCTGTTCCGTCGCTACGGCATCTACCTGGTCGATGACGCCGCCTGGACTGGTGGGGCAGTAGTCCTGGTCGTCCTGCTGCTCTCGGAGCGACGCCTGCCACGCCGCAGCGCCCTGATCTGCAACCTGGTCACCGTCGCCGCAATCAGCGTGCTTCAGGTCGTAGCGGCCTATCTGGCCGACCTGAACCCCTGGACGAGTAGTCTGAGCAGTCGAGCAATGGGCTGTCTGTTCTTCTTCGCTGCCTGGTCTCCTCTCGCCATTACGCTAAGCAGAAATAGTGGGGCAGCGGCACGGGACAAGTTGGTGGGCAAGCTAGTGGTACTCTCAGCCATCGTGATGGGTAGCATGCTGGCTGTTGCGTTGAGATCTTCGCCCGACACATTCGTGATAGGCGCAAGTGTCTTGGCGTTCCTGGCCGCCGTCTGCTGGGCGTCCGGGCCACGATCGACTACATAAGCCGATACCTAATATGAAGATAGGCATACTCGGGGACATCCACGGCAACTCGGACGCACTGACGGCCGTGGTGGACGCCCTCAAGCGGGAGAACGTGGACGTCTGGGTCCAGGTAGGCGACATCGTTGGCTACGGCCCCGAACCGTCGGCTTGCATCGACATTGTTCGCGAACTCGGCTGCGTGACGTGTCTCGGCAATCACGACGCCGCGGTGCTCGGTCGCCTCGACACTTCCTACTTCAACAACTTCGCGCGGTCCGCGATCCATTGGACGGCACCGCAACTGCGACCGACCGACTACGCGTTCCTCAACGAACTCGAACTCGTCGTCAAGAAGGAAGAGTTCACGGTCGTGCATGGCACGCTGCACATGCCCGAACAGTTCGGCTACGTGATCAGCGTCGTCGAAGCACTCGAGTCACTCGAACACCAAGAGACGCGCCTTTGCTTCGTCGGTCACTCGCACGTGCCGGCGATCTATCTGCGTCGCGATGAGAACCCGCGCGACATCCACGTCGTGCCGCACTCCGAAGCAGAGATCTCCTATCGCGGTTTTGAACGCGTTCTGATGAACGTCGGCAGCGTTGGCCAACCGCGTGACGAAGACCCGCGCGCCGCGTACGGACTTGTCGACACCGACCTCGAGATCGCGAGCATTCGCCGCGTGCACTACGATATCGAATCCGTGCAAGCCAAGATCCGCGAAGCCGGCTTGCCCGAAGTGCTCGCCAACCGATTGTCCCTCGGAGTCTGAACGCACGGACATGCGCCTTCTCGCCGCATTGCTGAGCCTGGCAGCCGTTGCGACTGCGCAACGTTGGCAAGACACGTGCGGCCGAACGGGCGCTGGCGTGCTCGCCGTGCGGCAGGCAATGCGCGATGCCGCCGCCGATTCGCTCGTGCTGCTGATCGCGTCGCACCCCGACGATCGCTACCTGTTGCCGACGGTTTGGCTGCGTGGTCAGACCGGCTATCGCGTTGCCGTGATGCTCGCGACGCGCGGTGGTGGGGGGCAGAACAGTCTCGGCCCGGAAACCGGCGATGCCCTCGAACGCATCCGCACGCTCGAAACGGAAGCGGGCTGCGCCCTGGCTGGCGCCGAGACGTGGTATCTCAATCGCATCGACGGTGGCTATCGCCGTTCGGCCGAAGAGACGTTCGCCGAGTGGGGGCGCGAAGAGACGCTGCACGACCTCGTGCGGTTGTTGCGCAAGATCCGACCCGACGCAGTCGTCACGACGCACCATCGCGAAGAAGGTCACGGCCACGATCTTGCGCTGATCGAGTTGCTGCCGAAGGCCGTGGAACTCGCGGCGGACGCGTCGTTCGAAACGCCGGGCGAACCGCATGAGATCCCCGTGTTCCTGCTCGGCGGCGGCAGCACGGTCACGACCAACGCGTTGACGATTGACGTCGAAGTGCTCGATCCCGACCGTGGCCAGGCGCTGCGTCGCACGGCCTATGACATCTTGGGAGGCACGCACAAGAGTCCCGGTGCGCCGGCGCCGCTCGATGCGGTGTTCGCGCCGGTGCTCGTGTTCGAACCGCAGAAGCCCGCCAAGGTCGATGGCACGGGACCGCGCGCGTTGGGGTTGCCGTCGCTGCTCGACGCGGATCTCTGGCCTGGTGCGCCGGAACGCGCCGCCGAACTCGACCAATACCTGCGCACGGATCTGCCGAAGTTGCTGCACGCGCCCGAGCCACCGGTCGACGAGGCGCTTGCGGTTCTCAAAGAACTGCGGCAGCTCCGCGAAGCCTACAAGTCATCGCAGCAACCGAGCGCCGACGTGCTTACGCGGCTCGACCGCCGCATCCAGGCGCTCGAGCAATTGGTGTTGGCGTTGGCGTTGATCCAAGTCGAAGTCGAAACCAAGAAGGGCGCCGTCGCGATCGCCGGCGAGGAGTTCTCGTGCTCGGTGCGGTTGCTGACCGGCCGCGGCGAACGACCGACGTTGCGCGCGGAAGGACTGGGGGGCGTCGACGTCACGTTGACGGAACTCGGCATGTCGGCGGCGCAAGCATCGAGTTCGGTTGCCGAAGCCAACGTCCGCATCCCGCTGGCGAAGGACATCGAGAACGACCCGATGCTGCCGCGCTTCCGCGGCGATCGGTTCACGCCGCCGGTGCGCATCCGGTTCTGGGTGTCGCTCAAGGGCACCGAGATTCCGGTCGACGTGACCGTTCCGGTTGTGCAATACCCGACTGTCGAACTGTCGGTGGTGCCGCGCATGCTGCTCGTACCGTCGGCGCGCGATGCGGTGCAATTCAGCGTCAAGGTCAAACGCAACTCGCGGTTGCCGGTCGAAGGTGAGCTGCACGTGCGCGCGCCGGCCGGCTACGCCATCGACGATGATCGCCGCCAGGTCACGCTGCGCGAACAGCATAGTGACCTGCACAGCTTCCGGGTCGAGGCACCCAACCGCGGCCGTTCGGAAGTGGTCATGCTGCCGATCCGATTGGGCGGCACCAAGATCCGCCTGCCGGTGCACAACGTCGATGTGAAGGTGCCGGAGAAGCTGCGCGTCGGCGTGCTGCGCAGCAACGATGACACGTTGCGCGACGTGCTCGGCATCGGTGGCCTCGGCCTCGATTGGTCCGAGCTTGCCGACACGGATATCGCCGCAGCCGACCTCAGTGGCTACGACACGATTGTCGTCGACATCCGCGCGCTGCGTGATCGTCCGGCGGCGCGCCATGGCTTTGGTCGGCTGCTCAACTTCGCCAAGGGCAAAGGCCACCGCCTCGTGCTCTTCTATCAGAAGGACATCGAGTTCCACCCGGAGGGCGAAGCGTTCCGCGGCGCGCCGTTCGAACCGTTCCACATCAGCAAGAGTCGCGTGACGCGTGCCGACGCGCCGATTCGATTGTTGCTGCCGGATCACGTTCTGCTGACGCACCCCAACATCATCAAGCCGAGCGACTGGGATGGGTGGGAGCAGGAACGCGCGCTGTATCTGCCGAAGGTCTACTCGGATGACTACGAGGAGATCCTCGAGTTCGGCGATCCGGGGCAAGGGTTGGAGCGGGGGGCGTTGCTGTATGCGCGCACCGGCGACGGTGAGTATGTCTACTGCGCGTTGGCGCTGTGGCGACAGCTGAAGAAGCTGCATGAAGGGTCGGTGCGCATGTTGGTCAACATGTTGACGCCGGCGCCGAAGTAGCGGCCGTTCTCACCAGGCGCCGGTGTTCGCGAATAAGTTGACTTCGTTCCAGGCACCGTACGGTCGCTATCGAGATGTCCGATTTGTACCTGGCTCCGTACGGGCGACCCGATCACTGGACGATCGGGACGCTCAACCGCTCGGTGCTATACAGCAACGCGTTGGCGTCGAGGTACCAGTCCTGGAAGTGCAGGGTCTGCGACCCCAGCGCTTCGGGCAATGGCAGTTGCCAGACGAAGTCGCTGCCGACGCCCGTTGGGAACGTGCCGAGGTAGCCCGGCCCTGCCGCCATCACGAACAGGCGGCAGCCTGGGAACACGACGGGGTGGATGACCGGAACATCGGTCGTTGCGGTGGCGGCCAGCATGATGTGGATCGCTGCCGGTGGGGCGCCACTGACGCGCACCGAACTGAACTCAGCGCCGATCTGTTGCGTGCCCAACCAGCTCAGCGACGCGTTGCTGCAACTGATGCCCGAAGTCGTGACTGGCGGCGCCGTCGTGTAGGTCAGCGTGTGGCCGAAGACCGGGTCGAAGACGGGGCCTTCGACGGCGTAGGCGAACTGGAACTCGTCGTCGTCGTTGTTGTAGACGCATGCTGGACCGGTCGCGTGCCCGTCGCCGCCGAAGTGCAAGACGTTGAGATACCCGAGCTGGGAGATCTCGCCTTGGTATCCGATGACGGTGCTGTAGGCCGTGCCGGAGCCGGGTGGCACGGAGCGGTATCCGCAAGCCCAGTGCGACTTGTCGTCGGTATCGAAGCCGATGCCCGTCGCCTCGAAGATGCGCATGCCGTTGCCGCGCAAGAGGACTGGGCTCTGGTCACCGCTTGGATTGGCGGCGCCATGTGTCCAGTCGAACCGTTCGGCCTTCATCTCATTGCCGGTGATGAGCGTGGTCTTGAACGGCACGGCCGCGTGATCGATCGTCGCGAACAGCACTGCGTAGCGGCCATGCGCGCCTTCGACCTTGGGGCCGAGCTGATGAACGTCTGGCGAACCCGACGCGAGGTCGCTCTGCCAGGTGCCCGCAGCCACGGTGCCGTCATTGCCGATGCGGACGCCCATCAGATCCCAGACCTGATTGCCAAAGGCGTTGTGGTAGCTCTGGAAGACGCACACCCACGAGAAGCTCCCGCCGCCTTTGGCGACCTGGTTGATGCTCGGACGTTCGTGGTCGTATGACGCGTTTGGCTTGATCGTGAACGGGGTGCCGAACGTTCCGTTGTTCGACGTGACGTCGAGCAGGCAGCCCTGCACGTTGCTGTTTGCAGTTGGCGCGAAGTGATTGTTGCCCCCGGTGTTGTCCTCCGTCTGGAAGACAACCATGGCTTGATCGCCACTGGCAAACGCCTGCACACCGCCGACGTCCGGGCGCCATTGATTGATGCCCGACGCTCCCGGCAGGAGGCCGTAGTTGGTCAAGAAGGTGTCGTCGCCGCTTTGATGGACGTGGCAACGCAAGCGGCTGCTGCGCGGGATTGCGTTGGGGAAGTAGCGACGGAAGACGAAGGCCCACCGGCTGGCGCCGCCGACGAACGCGCAGCTCGTCTGGTCCGTATCCCAACTTGTGGTGACGTCCGAGAAGATCAACGTGTTGGGCGCAGCGCTGTAGTCGTCGTTGCGCAACAGCACCCAGAGGTCGCGGTCCGTGTTGGAGGCCGCGCGGACATACGTGATGGCGACGTTGTCCGACGAAGACTGGTCGTCGCGGCCGGTGTCGATGTCCGTAACGATGGAGGTGCCGGTCGTCACCATCACTCGCGTCAACAGCGGGTCCACGGTGATGGGTAGCGCCGCCTGCTCGACCCAGTTGCCCGGGACCGTGAGGGTGATCGTGTTGTTGGCGAACTCGGTCGTGACCAGAACGCGAGCGCCGTTGCTGTCGAACGCGATGGCACTGCCATATTCGATGACCGCTCGGCCTTGATCGTCAGAGAAGACGAGGGGCTGGTGGCCCGCTTCGCGCACCGGCGAGTGCAGCGTCGAGGACACTGTGCCCCGGATGACCAGGTCGCCGCCGGTTGGTCGTTGGTAGAGAACGAAGGTCTGCTCGAGTCCTTCTGCGCGCACATCGTAGGCTTCGGTAACCGCGCCGAATTGATACTCGTAGCGCCACTTCGTGTTGGCGTGGCGCGCCGCATTGCCGGTGAGCAACTCGTTGTTGCCGAGTCGCACAGACGCCGTGGTCCAACCGAGTGACTGCGTCGTCGGAGCGGCGGTTCCCAAGTATGGGATGAACGTCATGCCGTCGTGGAACGACGCCTTGTAGGTGTCGGCGGCTGCCCAGGTGCCGTACGCAACGCCCGAGTCGGACGACGCGGTGTGGATCGGCGTCCGAAAGGACGGCAGTTTGGTCTGACCAGGAACAGGTGCGCTGGCAACGTTCTCGGGGTCGTTGGCCAGTTGTTGCGGGAGTGCCTGGGAAGCTCCGCTGATGGTTGGGGTTTGCGCAGAGAGAGACGTTGCGGCCACAAGTGCGGCGACGACCAGTCGTGGGGAACAGTTCATCTTTCGGTTTGACGAGCAGGGGAATCGAAGCGGATGGACTGTCCCGGGCAGGGTTGCCTGGGCCATCCACCGGTTGATGTCCCGCTGCGCGCAGAACCGGACACGGAAAGATGAAGAAGATGGCTCGCGGTCACAAACTGCCGCTGTGGCCGAGCTTGTTCCTGTTCCTCAAGGGGGCGCCAGAGCCGTTGCGGCTGCCGGGGTCTCCGGCTACTTGCGGGTGCCTCGGGAGAGGAGGAGGCAGCAGGCAATGACGTTGGCGCCGACGAGGGTGCCGAGCGCGAGCTTCGGCGAGCCCGTCTTGATCCAGAAGACGATCGACCAGCCGAGAACGATCAGGCTGACGGCGCCGAGGACGACGGCCTGGCTCGCGGACTTGTCTTCGACGAAGTCGGGAGCGGCGGCTCCGGCTGGGGCGGGCGTTGCCAGTGGTTGCGCGCCGATCGAGCCGACGATCTTGCCCATGCCGCCTTCCAGTTGCGTGCCGAGCTGCGCCATGTGCTCGCTCATCGAGGCGACGGCCGTGTTGGCTTGCTCGGCCTGGTGGGCGGACTTCTCGAAGCCCTCTTGCATCGCTTGCATCAACGGAGTGACGTCGATGGGCGCGGGCGCGGGTGCTGGTGGTGGCTCGGGTGCAGGTTCGGGCGTGCGCTGCGCCATCGTGACGAGGGCGCCCTTCAGCTCGGACAAGAAGTCCTGGACCTTGTCCATCGTGCCGTTGGTGAGCGCGAACTCCTCGGTCGTCGGGTCGTCTGCCGGCGTCGCTTCCTCGGTGGTCGCTGCGGGCGCCGCAGGTTCCTCCGGTTGTGGCTCGGGGATGACCGTGGGCTCTTCTTCGGCGACTTGGTCGGTTGCTGCCGCTGCTTCGTCGGCACTGGGTTCGTCGCTACTGGGCTCGTCGGTGGTCGGTGGTTCGATCACCGTGTCCGCTGCGGCTTCAGCAACGGGTTCGACTGCCGTAGCGGCTTCTGCATCTGCAACTGCTTCTACTTCGGGAGCAGCTTCGGCTCCGGCAACCGCGTCGACTTCCGTAGCAGCTTCGACTTCCGGAACGGCAACGGCAGGTGCTTCGACGTTGGCCACTTCTGGCTCGCTGTCGGTTGCAGCGGCTTGCGGCTTCTCTTCGATCGCGTCCTCGGCCGCTTCCTGAGGCGTTTCGTCGACGGCTTCCGTTTCCGTGTTGGCTGCTTCAGGCGGTTGCTCGTCGGCGACTGCTTCCGGCTCCTCCGTTGGCTCGGCGACCTCGTCGGCGGTTGCGACTTCGACTTCTTCCGGTAGTGCTGCGGTTGCCTCGTCGGCCGCGACCGGTTCTTCGATTGTTTGTTCTTCTGCGACGGGCTCTTCGGGGAGGGCTTCTTCCGCGAACGCTTCTTCCAAACGCTGTTGCTCGTCGGTGTCCGTCGCTTGCGCCATGTCGGCCATCAACGCGCCGATTTCTTCTTCGTCGTGTGTGATGGTGGCTTGCTCATCGCTCGCCTTCTCATTGTTCGTCGACGCAACGGCGTCGTCGTCTTCTTCGATAGCCGTGTCTCCGAGCAGTTCGCCGACGTCGATTGCGACACTGTCCTCGTCGCTTTCAGAAGGTTCGGGAATCGGCTCGCCCATGGCGGCCAATTCCTCGGTGGCTTCCGCGGCGATTGTTGCTGCTTCCTCGAGCTGCACGTCGTCCAACGGTTCTGATTGATCGTTGCTGGGATCGAGTTCACTCGTCATCGCTTCTTCCTCGGGGGGCCCAGCTTCTGCATCACCGTCAGCATCGCTTTCGTCATCACGGACGGCAGCGTTGCTCGTCTGACCGGTTTGTCGTTCGAACGCCTCACTAGCGGCAATCATCGCGGCCACTCGCATCGCGAAGTTGATGTCGACAGGCTTGTCCTTGTCGACGACGCCGCAGTTGCTGAGGAAGCGGAGCAGCATGTGCTCCGGCAACACGTCCTCGGCACGCACCCCGAGCGTTTCGGGTTGCGCTTGTGCCAGTAGCTTCTGTTGTTTGGGTCGGTTCATGCAGATGCACGCCGACTCGATCCTTGCTACTGGTTTTTCGGCTCTGCAGCCCGCCTAGGTGTAGGCCCGAGGCGGGGCGAGCTATGTGACCGTTGCTATCGGCGGTTGGGCTACGGCAGGCTCGGGAAGCGCATCGCCTTGCCTTCGGTTCGGATCAGGCGCACGTCGCGGCTGCCGCCACCGTTGCGCAGCAGGTGCATTGCCTGCGCATCAATCAACGAGTAGTCGCCGTTGTCATAGAGCAGTTCGAGACGGATGTGCTGGTTCTGGCCATCGAACATGCGGATCTCGACGACGTTGCGCGCGGGCACGTTCATCGTCTTGCCCTGCAGGGTCACGTACTGCAGTTCGGTGATCGAGAGCACTTTGGAGACCTCTCCTTCCACCGCGGGCTTCGGATCCTGGGCTGGCGTAAAGGCGAGAGCTGCGGCAATCGGCAGCGACAGGAATAAGAGGGAAGCTTTCACAGGGGTTTCTCCAACAGAAGGTTCAGGTCTTCTCTGCAACAGATCGACAGACTATGACGCCGCTCACCCGTGTTCCTGCCCCGGATCTTGTCCCTGATGCTGTTTCTCGTCCTGGGGGCGGGGTGTGGGCAGGCTCCCGTGGCTGTTCTGCCGCAATTGCACGTTGCGGAGGTCGTGAAGGGCACCGGCGAGGTGGCGCCCGAAGTGGTCGAACGGATCCGGAACATCGTTGCGACCGAGGTTGCGTCGCTGCAGAAGGTGTTCGATGGCAAGGAGATCCAGCGGTTCTTCGTGCATGTGCATGGCTCGCGTGACGCGATGCCGGAGCAGTTGGTGGCGGGCCTGCATCAGGACTCGCCGGGCTTTGCGATCCTTGGTCGGCGTCAGATCCACCTGATCTGGGGCGAGATGATCCGGACCGGGGCGCAGCCTGAAGGGGTCGTGCGGCACGAGTTGGTGCATGAACTGCTCGACCAATACGTGCATCCGAACGGCGGCCGGATCCCGCGCTGGTTCCACGAGGGATTGGCGCAGTTGTTGGCTGGCGACACCTACCTCGGCGCGCGCGAGGACGATCTCGTGTGGCGCGTCGGCGCGGGCAGCCTGCCTCCCTTCCGGCAATTGAGCGAACGCTTTCCGAAGTCGCGCAGTGCCGTGCGCACGGCGTATGCGCAGAGCTATTCGTACGTGGCGTGGTTGTCGCGGGAGTACGGCTTGCCGCTGCTCTTGCGGGTTGCGCGCTACGCCGATCGCACGACGTCGTTTGGTCGCGCGCTCGTTGGCCAGACCGGGCGCGACTCGCTGGAGCTCGAGAGCGGGTGGCGTAACTACGTCATCAACGGCTCGGGAGCGCCATGGCGTGTGCTGCTGACCAGTTCGTTCAGCTTGCTGATGATCTTCGTGTTGCCGGTGTTGGTGTTGGCGTTGATCCGCCGACTCAACTCCGAAGAACGTGCCGCGCGGCGCATCGCCGAGCGTACGCGCATGGATGCGTTGGCGAGAGAACGTGCCGCGAAGGTGCGTGCGGAGTCGGAGGCCGAGAGTGCCGCCTGGTTGGCGGAAGCCGAAGCGCGGGCCGCAGACGAAGAAGAACGTGATGGTCCGCCGCGCGGCGAGCCATAGGCCGACCGTTGCCGTCGGGTTCGGCGCATCACCTACTGCTCGGCGTCGTCGTCAGCGGACTCGTTCTCAGTTGCGCGTGCAGCCAACTCGTCTTTGCGTCGTTGGCGTTCCGCCTCCGAGGCTGCATGGTGCAACTCCGATGTGCGGCGACTGACCTGGCCGCCGGCCGCAGCGATGCCGAGGACCAGGAACACGATGTCCAACGGGGTGAAGTCCATCGTGATGTGTTGCACGAAGGTGTAGTTCTCGCACTGGCGATCTCGCCATTCGGTCAAGGACCGTTGCTCTTCCGCCAGCCAGGTCAGGATCGCGCCGATGTACTGGCGAAACTCGTTGGCCGGTATCGGGTCGTAGCCGTGATCCGCCGCGAACTGCCCCACCTCTTTGTCATTCGAGCTGTCGATCGCTGCCCACACTGGCGCCTCTGCGACCTGTTCGTGATAGAGCTCGTCGGGGAACGCGATCTCGGTGAGCATCTGGTACGAGATGTACTTGCCAGATGCGATCGACAGGACTGCCAGCAACGACGCCCAAATGATCAGTTGCTTGCCGTAGCCGCCTGCTTTGACCATGCCGAAGCCGATCAGCGCACCCATGCCGACGGCGAGCCAGCCGATCTCAACCTGGCCGTAGTGCGCGACCAGAGCCCAGGCGATGGCTCCTACTATCGCGGCAATCGCACCGACCAGGAACGGTCGGTGGAACGGTGCTGGCGGCAACAAGTCGCCATGCAGCAGGTCTGAGAGGCGCGCTTGCTGTCCTTCCATGCGGCGATGGTAGCCGCGTGGTGGCGTGGCGCGCCAACGTTCTTGACGCCGTTGCCTAGAGCACGTGCAAGATGGCTGGCGCGGTTGCCGTGATGCCGCCTGTCGTTGGGAACACGACTCCTTGGAACGTCACGGTCTGGCCGCGAGTCACCATGGTCGGCACCGAGGTCGTGAAGGGCACGGGCGAGCTGGCGCCCGAAGTCGTCGAGCGGATCCGGAAGATCGTTGCGACCGAGGTTGCGTCGCTGCCGAACGTGCCGCGAAGGCGCGCGCGGAGTCGGAGGCAGAGAGTGCGGCTTGGTTGCGGGAGGCCGATGCGCGGGCGGAGAGCGACGAAGTAGCGGGCGCAGAGATGATGAGTAGGAAGACCGTGACCGCGCCTGTCAGCGAGTGTGGGCGTTCTGAAGCACCTCGCGCAGTTGGTCGCTATCGCAGGGCTTGTTCATCACCTCGTGTGCTGATTTTGCTACCTGCGAGATCGCCTCAAACTCAGCGTGCCCCGTCAATACCATCCGGTACACACTTGGATACTCGGCGCGCACGCGTGCCAGCAGCTCCACCCCATCCATTCCTGGCATGCGCATGTCGGAGACGATGACATCCGGCGTCTGTTTGGTCATGGCCTCCAGCGCCTGCTCGCCGCTGTTGAAGAATGCCATCTGCCATTCGTGGCGAAGGTCCCTGAGTGTTCGCCTCAAGCCGTCCAACACGCCCTGCTCGTCGTCGACGAAGTAGATGACCTTCACTTTGCCCCTCCGGGTTTCAGGGGCAGGTGCAGCTCGAATGCCGTACCGACTCCTTCCTCTGAACTCACCGCAATGCTGCCGCCGTGACGAGCAACGATGACCTGATGCGAAATCGCCAACCCCTGTCCTGTCCCCTTGCCAACCTCTTTGGTCGTGAAGAACGGATCGAAGATGCGTTTTCTGACACGCTCCGGCATACCGTTGCCATCGTCTTCGATTACGACCACTACGCTGTCGCCTTCGAGGCGGGTCGCTAGCTTGATCCGCCCCTTGCCGTCAGCACCCTGACCGTGACGGTCTTCGATCGCGTGAGCTGCATTGACGATCATGTTCAGGACGACCTGATTGAACTCGGCCAACAGGCAAGGCACACGCGGCAGCGATGGATCGAGGTCGTAATCGAGAGACGCAACGTACTTCCACTCGTTGCGGGCGACGGTCGCTGTGCTCTTGATGGCGCTATTGAGATCGGCGTGCTCCATCTCTTTCCGCCCCGGGTGGGCATAGTCCTTCATGGCACGCACGAGCTCAGCTACGCGTCCGAGGCCTTCTAGCGACTGCTCGATAGACGTGGGGACCTCGCCCGCCAGGAATGCGAAGTCAACCTCGTCGAGCGCTTTCGACACCCTGGCTTCCGTTGCCTCATCCCGCCCTTCACGGGCAATGGTCACCAATTCATTGACTGCCGTTGCCAGGTCCTCGAAGGCCGACTTCAAGAAGCGAGTGTTGTCGCTGACAAACTGAATCGGCGTGTTCAGTTCGTGAGCGATCCCTGACGCCAATTGACCTACAGACTCCATCTTCTGCGACTGCGCCATCCGCGACTCGACCAGCTTGCGCTCCGTGATGTCACTGGTCAGTCCTAGGATGCGGCTTGCGCGGCCGTCCTCGGTGTAGACGCGTGCTTGAACACGCACCCAGATATCGTTGCCGGCTCCCGTCGTTGCTCGCCCCTCAAGATCAAAGGGCATCTGGCTGCCAATCGCCTCGGTCAGCGCTGCCTCCAATGCCTGCCGGAAGCTTGGCTCGTAGTAGGGCAACGTCGCCTCAAGCGGGAGCGCCGGTTCTCCCTCAATCTCGAGGATGCGATAGAACTCGCTGGTGTACTGCATCGTCTCAGTGCTGAGGTCGAACATCCAGCCACCGACCTTGGCCAACCGTTGCGAGTCGTTGAGCAAGGCCTCGACGCGACCACGCTTGCGGTTCTCTTCGCTAGCTCGCTCGGCTTCATCGCGAATGCGCTCTGTGCGTTCGTCGACCAAGCGTTGTAGATGCGCTTGGCGCTCGAAGGCTGCGAACGACGACTCGGACTCGTCCATGCTCGCTTCGACCCGCTTCTTCAGGACTTCGCAAGTCTTGGTCAGGCTTCGGACCTCGCGGCACTTCTCTTCATAGTCCGTGAGATTGAAGCTCGAAGTATTCGATGGTGGTGTCACGCTATCCTCCAAAGGCGATTCCGGTCAGGGTCTGGTTGACGTGCAGTCCCCCGAAGACCTCGCCGTACGTGCTGAATCCGAAGAAGTTGTTCTGTTTGAGGCTTCCTCGCACCCTGTCACTGCAAGGGAACAGCTCCATTTCCAGGCGACGCAAAATGCAGTCGAAGCCGAGGACGAGTTGCGGTGGCCCGACCTTCCGATGAATGTCTTCGAACAGCTGCAACAAGGTTCCTTCAAGGTCAGTGGGGCGACCGATTTGCAACACGAGTCCTTCTTCAATGGCGCAGTAGAGGTCGAGCGCCCCGTCGACCTCATCGACTTCTCCGACCAGGCTGCGGACGTAGGTCCGCCCGCCGACTGATAGTACCAATGGCGCCACAGCCATTGCCTCCTTTGAGAGCGGCTCGTTCCCGAATCCGGTGGCCAACCGGTAGGCCTCAGCTGCCGGCATGCCATCAAGTTCGAGCAACCTGCGTCGTTTGGGGTCCGCGGCCGTCACGACCAGGCGAGTTCCAGTTGGCTCGAAGTGGTGTGCCATGAAGGTTGTCGTTGGACCTGGAGAGGCAATCAGGGCCACTGCCCCCTGATTCTCTGCGAATGCTCCATTCGCCAAGACCTTCGTAGTTTCGAAGTTCAGGTCGTCGCCCGCTGACCCCCCGACAATCGGCAATCCACTTAGCGCGTGACTAAGATGGGAAACCACTCGCTCTTCGCTCTGCGACAATCCATCGAGTAGCACGACAGCGGAGACTGTCTCTCCGGCTTGCTCAGATTCGCGGAACTCACGCATCCGAGCGACGAGTTCGGTAGCGTCTGTCTCGCAGAAGGAGTCTAGATTGTCGATCGACCAAACCTGGGCGCGAACACCAGCGAGGCTTGCACCGACGATCCCCTTCTTGATGTGCCCTTGGCCGCGCCAGATCTCGCCTGCTGATGTGCAACACAAGGTCGGGACGCTGGCAACCTCAGCCAGAGCTCGCGATACCTGATTCAGGTCGCTCTGAGGCGACACAAAAAGGAAGTTGATTCCAGCTGACTCCGCTTCGATCTCGTCCAGGACCGATCGCGTTGCCCGATACGAGTTCTGGTCTACCGAGGCGCTCTGCAGGGCTCGCAACGTGCTTGTCTGATGCATGGCATGGTTGCCGATCGACCAACGCCTTGAGCGCCTTGAATGGCGAGCGACCGGGAAGACCCGACCCTGGGAAGTTCCCGGGCTAAGAAGAGCCCACTCGCACTTCAGTCCAAGATCGCGGTGGTAACGCGCGCTCCTGGGCTCGCACTGCGAACATGAGCCCGCATGTTGGCGGCGATGGTTGTCGACAAAAGAAATGTGACGAACTCGGCCAGTCAACTATCGCCAGGATGCGATGCCGTGTGGATGTGCAGCCCTTGGTGATGGTCGCCGCGGTGCAGCAGTCTGCGGCCGGTCGTTCGGCAGGCCGTTGTCAGCGGCTGGACCGCTGCCGTCTACAGTACCGGGCCCGTCATTCCCGATCGCCGCGAGGTGAACAGCTACGATGATTGAGAGTTGGTACGAGTCTGTCGTGCAATCTCTGCACGAGTTTGGACGCGGGGTGTGTGTCGAGGTATCGCCCGTAGAGTTGGCCCAGATTCCTGCTGGCAGCGGTGGTGCCGTGATTCCGCTGACCGGTCACAGGCATACGTACTTGCTGGGGATCATGGCTCCGCCCGAGCGGCGGCACCGAGTAGCTTGCAGGATGCTTGGCGAACCGGACTCTTGTGAGTTGAGTGAAGAGGAAGTCGATGACGCGGTCGGCGAATTGCTGAACCTCGCCGCGGGCTGGCTCAAGTGCAACGACGACAACGTCGACTCCGGGACCGAGCTCGGCTTGCCGATGTCGTTCGATGGTCCGCCGACATTACGTCGAGCAATTGCCTCGGAGGTGCGTGGACTTCGATTCGGTGACGTGGACCTCGCGTTGATCCTGCTGCAGTACCCGCTTTCGGCCGAGACAGTGAGTCGCCGTCAAGAAGCGGAGCAGCGTGAGCTGGTCGAGATCGAGTTGCGGCTCTCGCAGAAGCTCGAAGCTGTCGGGCAGCTTGCCGCGGGCATCGCACATGAGATCAATACTCCGACGCAATACGTGAGCGACAACATCAACTTCCTCTCGGAGTCGTTCGGAGAGCTCCTCTCGGTCCTGAATGCCTATGAGGGCTTGCGAGTGTTGATGTGCAATGGTTCCGATACAGGTGAACAGCTAGCAAGGCTCACCACCGAGCTTGAGGACTCGGACATGGAGTTTCTTTGCGAAGAAATCCCGCGAGCGCTCAGTCAGTCCCGCAAGGGTGTCGGTACCGTGGCGAGAATCGTCCGTGGCATGAAGGTGTTCTCCCACCCAGGCGGCAATGAGAAGGCGCCTGTCGAACTCAATCAGGCGATTGATGCGACGATCACTGTCTCGCGAAACGAATGGAAGACCGTCGCCGACATGGAAATCGATCTACAGGATGACTTGCCTGCGGTTCCGTGCCATGCCGGTGATCTGAACCAGGTTGTGTTGAACCTCATCGTCAACGCAGCCCATGCGCTTGCCGACAAGCACGACGAAACGAGCGATCAAAAAGGGAAGATCCGAATCGCGACTCGGCAAGATGATGAGGAGTCCGTGACGATCGAAGTTTCGGATACGGGCCCTGGCATCCCCGAGGAGATCCGCGAGCGAGTCTTTGATCCCTTCTTCACGACCAAGGAGGTCGGCAAGGGAACTGGTCAAGGGCTTGCGATGGCTCGCTCCGTGGTTGTCGATAAGCACGGCGGCTCGATTCAGCTCACTAGCACAGTAGGCGCAGGGACGACGTTTCTCATCCGCCTACCGCTCACGAGCGCGACCTCGGAATCCTCGGTGGTCTGACCGATATCGGTCTTGCCTGAGGGCGGGAGCGAGCGCAATCGGCAATGACGTTTCGAGGTTGCCGTGTCTGCGTCTCCTGAGGGCTCAGTGCGAGCATTGTGCGTCTTGTCGTCGAACAGTTGCGTCACCAGCCGCGGTTTCAGGTCTGGGCGTGCGCTCCATGTCGAGACGTAGAGGCGGCGGTCGGTGCGCAGGGGAGGCTCGTGGTCGTGGACGAAGCTCAGTATGGGGGCCGAATATCATGCGATTTTCGCTAACGACCACTTGTCTTGGCCACGTGCCGCTCGGGAGCTCCCCTAGGCAAGAAGCCGGAGGATTGTTCGGCACTCTGTGGGGTGAGTTCAGATGTCGTAGGGGGCGTCGCTATGAAGCAGCGCGGCCAGGGCGGTTCTCGGGGCGCACATACGAATAACTGCTAATGAGGTGGTGTTGGCGTGGTTCACGAAACATGGCTTGGTGGAACCAGGAGACATCACATCCAACGTCGTGAACATGACGGGCAGAGCTCATGCAACCATGCATGATGCCGAGGATGGCAGACGCTCGCCGTCCGTGGTCCGTAGGCGCCTGACTCAGAAGGCAGCCGATGCCCTCTAGCGTGCGGCCAAGGGGTAGTTGGGACCTGCCATCCATGATCCTCGGAGCCATTTGGGTGGCGACGTTGAGCTGTGGGTTCGCATCGTTATGGAGCTACTCCACTGCGCCCGGTGACAACGGGAATCCGGCCGAAGTCTGGCCAGCGGAGACCTGTGTCATTCGCGATGAGTCCTTACCAACTCTGGTCATGCTCGCGCACCCGCGATGCCCGTGTACTCGCGCATCGGTTAGTGAGCTCGAGCGGTTGATGGCCGCGAGCGGCGGGAAGCTGGCTGCCCGTGTTGTGTTCTACAAGCCTGTAGGCGAATCGGATCGCTGGGCTCGTACCGATCTGTGGAACCACGCTGCTGCAATTCCTGGTGTTGACGTGCAGTCTGACGAAGGCGGGGCTGAAATCCAGCGGTTTGGGGCGGTCACATCCGGCCACGTACTTGTCTACGACAGTTTGGGCGACCTCGTCTTCCAGGGGGGGATCACTGCGAGTCGAGGGCATGCTGGGGACAACTTCGGCCGCTCCGCGATCCTTGCGCTGCTCAAGGAGCCGTCAAACGTGATCACCGACTTGCCGACGTACGGCTGCCGCATTCTTGAAGAGGTGCGTGAGGTGAGGCCACAGTCCGGTGAGGATGTTCGGTGAGCGTTCACTCACCATCCGATTCTCGGTTTCGCCAGATCCTTGGTGAACACTGTCGGCTGCTGCAAGGCCGCATCGACCGGCTGTTTGCGCAACTGATGATCTGGCAGTTCTGTGCTGGGTTATGCGCGGCGTTGTGGGTGTCGCCGCAGACATGGAGCGGCCCGCACGCAGAGGTGCACCTGCACGTCTGGGCAGCCTTGTTGATCGGTGGCGGCATTGTTGCGTATCCGATCTACCTCGCTTTGCGTCGGCCAGGGCTCGTATGGACTCGGCACGCTATCGCCATCTCACAGGCCTTGATGTGCGCACTGTTAATCCATCTGTGTGCTGGGCGAATAGAGACCCACTTCCAGGTGTTCGGGGTGCTCGCATTTCTCTCGTTCTATCGAGACTGGCGCGTTTTGATCACTGCGACGGTTGTCACCACGATCGACCACTTCGTCCGCGGCGTTGTTTGGCCACAGTCGGTCTTTGGCGTTGCCAGTGCGAGTCCGTGGCGTGCGATGGAGCACGCTGCTTGGGTCCTATTCGAGGTTGGGTTCTTGATCCGGTCGTGTGTGACGGGAAAGCGGGAGCTCAAGGAGCTGGTCGAACGCCAGGTCAATCTTGAGGAGGCACGTAGCTCGATCGAGATCGAAGTGCGTGAGCGGACAGCGGAACTTCAGCGTGCCCACGATCAGTTGGAGGAGGCTGCCGAGCAGCGGGTGGTTGCCGAACACGAGCATGAACTCTTGGGGGCCCAGTTGGTGCAGGCGCACAAGCTTGAGTCCATTGGTCAACTGGCGGCTGGAATTGCGCATGAGATCAACACCCCCACCCAATTCGTTGGCGACAACACCCGCTTCTTGAAGGATTCCTTCGAAGAGCTTTCGCCTGTGCTGAAGAAGGCTGAGGCACTTGCCGATTCGGTTCAGGCTGGACAGTCCCCAGCGGAACTGGCGGGAGAGCTCAAGGCATCGCTGGACGAAGCGGATGTCGAGTTCTTGGTCGCAGAGATCCCCAAGGCTATTTCTCAGTCGTTGGGAGGGATCGACCGCGTCCGCTCCATTGTGCAATCCATGAAGGACTTCTCGCATCCCGGTGTGGAAGGCATGAGCAGCCTCGATCTCAATCGATCCATCGAGAGCACAATCACAGTAGCGCGCAACGAGTGGAAGTACGTCGCAGACATGGAAACCTGCTTTGACGAACAGTTGCCGCTGGTCTCCTGCCTACCTGGAGAAATCAATCAGGTTGTCCTCAACATGATCGTCAATGCTGCTCACGCCATTGCCGACGTGTATGCGGCCAAGGATGTGAAGGCGAAAGGAGTGATCACCGTTAGCACGAAACACGAGGGAGACTTCGCCGTGATCCGCATCCGGGACACCGGCACCGGGATTCCGGAGTCGGCGCGCGTCAAGATCTTCGATCCGTTCTTCACAACCAAGGAAGTCGGCAAGGGAACAGGGCAGGGGTTGTCGATTGCACGCGGCGTGATCGTGAACAGACACGCGGGGAGTCTCGACTTTGAGACTGAGTTGGGCAAGGGGACCACGTTCACGATTCGCCTGCCATTGGTTGGTCCGACGGCGGAGAAGGCATGAAGAAGCAAATACTACTCGTCGAAGACGACCAGAGCCTTCAGTCCGCCTTGTTGCGGCAATTCCACAGGGGCTCGCAGGACTGGTTGGTTCACGCTGTCGAGAATGGGCACGACGCAGTCAAGCTCGCGGCGGATCGGCAAATAGATGTGTTGATCACAGACATTCTCATGCCGGTGACTGATGGTCTTGAGACGATTAAGGCGTTTCGGAGTAGACACCCAAGCGTGAAGATCATTGCGATGTCCGGTGGCGGATGGCGCATGGGCAGTGAGCCTCTCGAGTGGGCGCGGTTGATGGGGGCCGATGCAACGTTGTGCAAGCCATTCGACTTCGCCGATCTGGTGGCGGCAATAGGGGATTTATTGGAGCAGCGATGCGGCACCACAAACAGCCGCAAGGGAGAAGGATCATGAAACGAATACTATTCGTCGACGACGAGCCAAGCATTCTCGACGGCTTGAAGCGCATGTTGCGTTCGCAGCGAAAGGTTTGGGGGATGTCCTTTGCGGGCTCGGGGCCACAGGCCTTGGAGGTGCTGGGCGCCGAACCATTTGATGTCATCGTTACCGACATGAAGATGCCGGGGATGAACGGCGCTGAGCTGCTGAAGCATGTGCAGGAGCGGCACCCAGCTACGATTCGCATTGTGCTATCGGGACACGCCGACATGGAAGCCTCCATGCGCAGTGTTGCTGTGTCCCACCAGTTTCTGGCGAAGCCCTGCGAGGCGGAGCAGTTGAAGTCGGTCGTCGAGAGGGCGTGTTGCCTGGATGTCTTGCTTCGCGACAGGCAGCTGACCGAGATTCTGGGGCAAGTGTCGGATCTTCCCGTTCTGCCACGTGTCTACCACGCGTTGACAGATGCGCTGAGCAAGGAGGAGGCGGACCTCGGAGACGTCGGGGCCATCGTGGAGCAGGACTCAGGTATCGCCTCGAAGATCCTGCAGTTGGTCAATTCCAGTTTCTTCGGGATCCGCCGCGAGATCGTTGATATCCGGCAGGCCACTTCCTTCTTGGGCATCACGACCATTCGTGACTTGGTGTTGTCCTTTGGCATGTTCTCTGCGTTCGACCTCGCAGATTCGAGGTTCTCAATCGAGCGCGAACAAGAGATGTCGTTTGCAGCTTCGCGGATTGCGCGCCGGCTGTTGCCCGACGCGAACGCTGCTGGACTCGCATTCCTCGCAGCAATGCTGCACGGTTCGGGCAAGCTGGTCCTGGCTTCGCGGTTTCGGGAGGACTTCGTGAAAGTCCTTGGCTTGGGCGGAGGCTTGACTCGCCCGCTCGATGAAGTGGAGCGAGAGGTGCTCGGAGTCAGTCACACTGAAATTGGGGCTTACCTCCTTGGCCTCTGGGGCATGCCATACCCGGTGGTTGAGGCGGTCGCGCATCACTTGCACCCCAGTCAAGTCGGCGGCGAGGTGAGCTTTGGTGTCTTGGGTGCCGTGCACGTTGCGGTAGCTCTGGCGCACGAGCAGTTTGACGAGAGTAACAGCCTGTCAGTAGACGAGGCCTACCTGGAACAATGTGGCGTCCTGGACCAACTGCCCGAGTGGCGTGCTATGGCGGTAGAGGAAGCCACGCAAGAGTCCGCCTCAACGGCGGAAGGAGCGTAGAGAAATGCATAAGAAGAACGATCGCATTCTGCTCGTTGACGACGAGCAATCCGTGCTGGACGGACTGTATCGACAGCATCGCAAGCACTTCCAACTGGAACGTGCATGCGGCTCTGAAGCGGCTCTCAAGGCGGTGACGGAAGGAGGGCCATTCGCCGTTGTAGTTACAGACTTCAACATGCCTGGCATGAACGGCACGCAGTTTCTCGAGAAGGCACGCGAGCACGATCCGAACATGATTCGGGTCATGCTTACCGGGCAGGCCGATCTACAGACCGCCATCGATGCGGTCAACTGTGGCAACATCTTCAGGTTTCTGAGCAAGCCCTGCGAATCTGAAACACTCCGTGCTTGCTTGACCGCATCTCTGGATCAGTTCCGTCTGCGCAACATGGAACGCGACATGTTGGAGCAGACCGTGCGTGGGAGTATCGAGGTGCTCATGGATGTCATGGCGCTCTCTAACCCTACTGCGTTCGGCAAGGCGACCCGTATTCGGGATCTTGTGCGACAGATCGTTGGACACCTGAAACTGTCGGACGGATGGCAGTATGAGACTGCCGCCCTGCTTTCACAGATCGGATACGTGGCGGTGCCGGATGATGTCTTGGACCGAATGGTTGCTGGGGAAACCCTGCCCGATGATGAGCGCGCCATGCTGGATCGCCATCCAGACGTGGCCCGTGATCTCCTCAAGAAGATTCCGCGTCTTCAGGGCGTTGCCGAGATTGTAAGCCGTCAGTACTCGGCAGGGGCCGACACCCAAGAACGCAACATTCTACTGGGCGGTCGCATGCTTGCCGCTGCTGTGGCCTTCGAGGAACTGGTTTCGGTTGGTGCAAGCCGTGTGCAGGCGATCACCACGTTGCGCAAGGAAGGCAAGAAGTACGACAAGGGTGTTCTGGAGGCGCTCGCATCAGCGAAGCTGAGTCAAAACTCGGAGGCCACCGAACTGTTGGCAATCCGACATCTCCGTGTCGGAATGGTGATCCAGGAAGACGTGCGGAACGCAGGCGGTGGCTTGATCGTCAGTGGGGGGCACGAGATCACGGAGGGTTCCCTCCAACGTCTGCGCAACTACGCGGAGCTTGGCCAGCTGGGCAAGATCGAGTTGCGAGTGCGGCGACCCCAGGAATCCGGGGAGGTCGATAGCGTAGCGGCTCCTGCTCGCACCTAACTGGCAATCGTGCGGTGTGGGAGATCGCCGCAATACGGTCAGTTGAGCGGTGCCCGTGGCCAAGTGATCTTCGACGAACCTCCGATCACGGTTGCTCAGAGCACGTGCAGAATGGCTGGCGCCGTCGCCGTGATGCCGCCCGTCGTTGGGAACACGACACCTTGGAACGTCACGGTCAGGCCGCGTGTCACCATGGTCGGCACCGCGATCGTCGTCGCGAGTTCGCCGTTTGCATCGGTGAAGCCGGCCGTTACCGGAAGGAAGGTATGTGACAACCAGACGCGGCCGATGGGCGTCGCGATCGGCGGTTGCATGCCTATGCTGGCGGAGATGGTCGCCAACGTCGAAGGAGTGCTGTCCACGTTGATCGCGAGGGTGCCGCCGGGATAGTCACTGGTGCCTGTCATCCACGGCAGGTTCGTGTTGACGACGCTGACGCCCGCGGCTGCGCTGATGGCATAGTTCTCTACACGCGCTGAGCCAGAACCGTTGAGTTGTGGGTAGCCCCCTGCTGTCAGCACACAGCTCTTAAGATCGACGTGTGCGCCAGTCCCGCTGAGTTCGATTGACGGGCCGCCTGCAACGGCGCCGAGAATCGGATGGGGGGCGGTCTGGCCACTGAGCACATTGCAGTTTCGTAGTTCTGCATGCCCTTCGCAGTCCAGCCCTGCGGTGCCTTCCACAGGGTAGAACACGCCATAGATCCACGGATCGGCGCCTTGGAACGTGCATCCGTCGAACACCGCGCGGCCGTTGGCGGAGATGGCCACGGCCGGTTGAAACACGGCGATTGCGTGAGTCGTGTAGAACGTGCAATCGCGCGCCGAGACAGTGCCATTGCCGGTGACTCGCAACCGAGCCGATGTCACGTCGTCCAGGCTGGCGGTGGCGTTGGCAACGGTAATGCCGGCGAAGTCGCCACCGCTCACGGACAACCCGCCGGTTGCATAGATGCCCAACGCGGTGGTGATGCTCGCACCATGCGCGACGATGTTGAGGCGCTTGGTCAGCGTAATGCCCGGCACCGCGCCAACGACGATCAAGGTGTCCCCGATAGTGGCACCTGTCTGTGCGGCGCTGAGCGACAAGAAGTCGCCGTTGCCTGACGGGTCGACGGTCCACGTGGACTGTGCCGTCAGTGAGGTCGCCAATAATGCGAATGCGATCGTGTGGAACTTGGCCATTGCGGTTTCTCTCCTCGGTTGGTTCTGGCTGCGGACATTGCGATCTTTCCCTCGGATCGCGCCTCTCGTGGGGCGCGATCATAGCCGCAAAGCGCCCGACCGGGGTAGGCCCGGCCGTTGGCGTGGGCTGCCATGCTTTCACGAGGGCACCGGTCCGGGTAGAAATCGAAGCGTGCACAACCCCACGTCAACGCGCGCGCGCCCTTGGCTGCTCGCCGTCCTACTCCTCGCGCTGACCGCGAGCTGCGCCAGTCACCGACACGCCGTAGGCCTGGGGGCGACTGGGACCGGTGAGCAGAGTGCGCGCCAGTTCTACCTGTTCTTCGGGTTGATGACGGTCAACGACATCAGTGCGCAGCGCATGGCGGACGGCTTGACGAGTTATGAGATCGAGACGAGCTACGGGGTGTGGGATTGGCTCCTGCAACCGTTGCTGTTGCCACTGACTTTGACCACGCGAACCGTCACCGTTCGCACCTAAGCGATGTCGATCGAACTGCAGTTCCTCGGTGCAGCCCGGCACGTGACGGGGAGCAAACACCTGTTGTGCATCAACGACAAGAAGGTGTTGCTCGACTGCGGGTTGGTGCAAGGGCCGCGCAAGGTCGCGGACAAGGCCAACCGCAATCTGCCGATCGGTGGCCGCGAAGTGGATGCGCTCGTGTTGTCGCACGCGCACATCGATCACTGCGGCGCGTTGCCGCGGTTGGTCAAGGATGGCTATCGCGGACCGATCTACTGCACGCACGCGACGGCCGACATGTTGCGGATGATGCTGCTGGACTCGGCGCACATCCAGGCGCAGGACGCACGCCATCTGCGCAAGCATGGGCACGACGTCGAGCCGCTCTACGACCACGAGGACGTCGAGCGCACGCTGCGGTTGGTGAAGTCGTTTGCGTACTACCAGTCGTTTGAAGTGTTGCCCGAGCTGCGCGTCGAGTTCCTCGATGCGGGGCACATCCTCGGCTCGGCGATCGTTGTTCTGGATGCCGACAGTGGTGAGAAGCAGCGGCGCATCGTGTTTACCGGCGATCACGGTCGCAAGGATCTGCCGATCCTGCGTGATCCGGATCCGTTGCCCGAGTGCGACGCGTTGATCACCGAGTCGACGTATGGCGATCGCATCCACGAGATGCGTTCGGACATGATGACGGAACTCGGTCGCATCATCACCGAAGAACAGCACGACGGCGGCCGCGTCTTGATCCCCGCGTTCTCGGTCGGGCGGACGCAATCGGTCGTGTTGTTCTTGGGGCAGTTGATGCGCGACGGTGTGCTCGAGAAGCTGCCGATCTACGTCGACTCACCGATGAGTCGCAACGCAACCAACATCATGTCCAAGCACGCCAACCTCTTTGACGAAGAGACCGCGAGCATGATGAAGGCAGGGCACAGTCCGCTGTTCTACGACGGCGTGACCTACACCGAAGACGTCTCGCAGTCGAAGGCGCTCAACGAAGTGAAGACCGGCGTGATCATCTCGGCGTCGGGCATGGTTGAGTCGGGCCGCATCCTGCACCATCTCAAGACGACTGCTGGTCGCAAGCAGGATTGCATCCTGATGGTCGGCTACCAGGCGCACGGCACGTTGGGGCGGCGGTTGCTCGATGGCCAATCGCGCGTGCGCATCTTTGGCGACTACTACGACGTGCGCTGCAAGGTTCGTTCGATGCACGGCTTCTCGGCGCACGCGGATTGGCGCGAGTTGATGGCGGCGTCGCGGCCGCTGCAAGAACGCTGCAAGCAGGTCTTCGTCGTGCACGGCGAAGATGATCCGGCGGAGGCTTACGCCAAGCGGTTGCGTTCGGCTGGCTTCAAGAACGTCTTCGTGCCGAGCAAGTTCGAACGCCACGTTGTGGACTAGCATCATGGGCATGCCACCAACGAACTTGCCGTTTACCAAGATGGAAGGGTGCGGCAACGACTACGTCTACGTCGATGCGATCACGCACCCGTTCCCGTTTGATCGTGCGTCGGAGTTGGCGCGCGCCTGGTCCGATCGGCACTTCGGCATTGGCGCAGATGGTCTGATCGTGTTGGCGCGCGACGCCGAACAGCACCTGCAGATGCTGATGTGGAACGCCGACGGTTCGCGCGGCGCGATGTGCGGCAACGGTCTGCGTTGTCTGGCGCGCTTTGCCGAGGCCAACGGCCACACGGATGGAGCGTCGTTTGTGATCACTACCGATTCGGGGCCGCGTCCCGTTGTGTTGTTGGATGGTGGCGATGTGCGCACCGAGATGGGAGACGTTGTCTGCCAGCCGCAGCGCGCCATCGAGGTCGCAGGCGCGACGTATTCGTTCATCACCGGCGATGCCGGCAACCCGCATGCGGTGACGTTTGTCGAGGACGTCGATACGGCGCCCGTCGAACAAGTCGGTGCCGCGATGCAGCGGCATCCGGAGTTTGTCGGCGGCGTCAATGTCGAGTTCGTGCAGACACTCGGTGACAACAAGATCCGCCAGCGGACCTTCGAACGTGGCAGCGGCGAGACCCTTGCGTGCGGCACCGGTGCTGCGGTGGCGGCGCTCGCGGCGCGACAAGTCGGCAATATTCAGGGCCGTTCTGCGCAGGTTGAGCTTCGCGGTGGCACGCTTCTGATCGTTGGGGAGGGACCTTCCCTTGCCATTGAAGGGCCGGCGCGTAGCGTGTTTTCCGGCGAGATTGAGCTGCCTCAGTAGCGCAAACCTTCGCACGGCCCATGCGCAGCATTTGGGGCGCACGCATCACAATCTCTCAATCGAGGAACCTTCATGGAGCATCTTGTCTGGATCATCCCGCTCGTCTTAGTCGGTATCGCCGTCATGGCCCTGATTGGGATCTACAACGGTCTCGTCAGTCGCCGTAACGAAGCGAAGAACTCTTGGAGTCAGATCGATGTGCAGCTCAAGCGCCGCTACGACCTGATCCCCAACCTCGTCGAAACGGTCAAGGGCTACATGAAGCATGAGTCCGAGACGCTTGAGGCTGTGATCAAGGCGCGTCAACAAGCGGTGGATCTGCAGAACGCCGGCAACATCGGCGAGCTGATGAAGGCCGATGGCGCGCTGACCCAATCGCTTGGTCGCCTGTTCGCCGTTGCTGAGGGCTACCCGGACCTCAAGGCCAACCAGAACATGCTGCAGCTGCAAGAAGAGCTGACATCGACCGAGAACCGCATCGGCTTTGCGCGTCAGGCCTACAACGACGCGGTCATGAAGATGAACAACGGTCTCGAGCAGTTCCCGGCGAACATGGTCGCGGGCATGTTCAACTTCAAGGCGGGCGAGTTCTTCGAAGTCGATTCGGAAGAAGAACGCAAGGCCGTCAAGGTCTCGTTCTAACGGTCACTGTTCGATCGAAATGAGATGAGCGACACCGTGGTCTTGTTGGCTGGCGCCAACGGTGATGTTGGCGCCGCGATTGCCCGCGCCGTGTTGCTCGCTGGCGGCAAGGTTGCCGCCGCCGTGACGCGCGATTGGCAAGTCGCGAAGGTGCGCGAGCAACTGCTTGAAGGCGGCGTCGATCCAGCCGCACTCTTGGTTGGACTCGTGGCGCCGCGCGACGCCGAAGCTGCCGCAGGCTTCGTCAAAGGTGCGACCGACGCGCTCGGGCCGATCTCGCATGTTGCCGGGGCATCTTTCGAGCAACGTTCGGGCAAGGCTGGGCGCGAACCCGCCGGCGATCTCGACGACTTGCTCGAGATCAACTTGCACACCAACGCCACACTGGCCCGCGCCGCGTTGCCGGCGATGCGACGGCGCAAGTCGGGCACGTTGGTGTTCGCCAAACAGCCGGCACGAGGCGACGCCTGCTCGACGACCTGCATGGCCAGCTTCGCTGCGATGGGGGCGTTTGCCGATGCCTTGCGGCCGGATGTGCAGGCTGCCTCGGTGCGCATCGAGACGGTCGCTGCCGATTGTGAACCCGCCGAGTGGCTGTCGTTGCTCCAGGTGAGCGCGGGCGCATCCTGACCCGTCATCGCGGAGGGGCTGTTGCCGGCGCCGCCCGCGGGCTACAAGCAAGGCACATGTTGGGGTTCGAAAGCAGAATGCGACGTGCCGCGTTGGCTCTGGCAATGACCGGTTGTTGCAGCGGTCTGGCTGTTGGCCAGGACGGCCCAGCCCCGCAAGGCAAGGCTGGGCAGCAAGAGAAGGTTGTCACTGCCGTCGAGAAGTGGCTCGCGACCGATCACACTTCCGAAGAGCTGATGGCGGACACGGTCAAGGTCGTGCTCAAGTCACCGCGCCTTGGTTTGAAATGGTTGGGTGGGTTGTTGCCTGCCGCCGCCGAGAAGCCGAACGCGCCGCGCTCCAAGGGACTCAAGAGCTTGTGCACGCAAGTGACGCTCGAGCATCTGCGGCGCACCTACAACAGCGGCATGACGTTCGTCGGCCAATACGGCGAGCTCAATGAGATGCAGCCGTTCGCGCGCGACTTCGTGTTCGAGATGCTGCTCGAGACGCCGGAGTGGTATCCGCTCACGTTCCGCGTTCGCCTCGTGCCGGCGCTGCGTGACATCCAGCTCAAGTCGCCGTCGGTCGCGCGGCTCGATGGTATCATCAAGATCGTCGAGGACGAGCAGGAGACGACCGGCTTGCGCAATGCGTTGGCTGCGGCGTTGTGGCAGTGGGGCAAGCCGAAGCATGCCCAGAAGATCATCAGTCAGCTGATGTCTGATACTGCCGATGGTGACGGCGAAGATCGGGTCAACGCGATGTTGATCCTCGCGGACTACTACAACGTGTTGCGTGAGTACAAGAGCGCGGCGCGTGCCCATCGCACCGCGCAGGCGCTCGCCAAGCACGCCAAGGTCGAGCTGCCGCCGATCGCGTTCTACTCCGCGGCTTGCGTGCATGCGCTGCAAGGCGACGTCGACAACGGCATCAAGGCGCTCGAAGTGTGTGCGAGCATGCATGCGTCGCCAGACCTCGATCGCTCGTTGCGACTCGAGCGTTCGTTGTTCGAAAAGGATCCTGAGATCGCCGTTCTGCGTAAGGACAAGCGGTTTGCCGCGCTGTTGAAGATGGCGTTTGGCGACAAGAAGAAAGCCGGCGCGAACGAGGACGGGCGCTAGCAGTTGGCACTGCCGTTTGCGTTCCTGCTCGGGCTGCTGGTTGTAGTTGGCCACCGAGAAATGGGTGGGGCGCTGCCCGGCGAGTGCAACTTCGACGAACACGCGTGGGCATTCGGGCTTCTGATGGTGCCGTGGCTGCTGGCAGTGTTTGCCGGCCGCTGCACCGTCAACTCGCTCGTTACTGGACGGCGGTCAGTTGTGCCGCCGCGCGCGTTGCTGCGCTTGTCTGCGATCGGCACGCCGCTCGCGCTGCATGCGTTGTTTGCGTTTGGGGCCTATGGGGACTGCATCGACCGATTGGCGCCGACGAGCTACACGTTTCGAATCGTCCTCGCGCTGTTGCCGTTGTATCTGGCCGAACTGCCGCGCATGGCGATGGCGACGATGGCGGGCGGGTTGCTCGAAGTGACGGAGCAGGCTCAGGAACCTCGCATCGTTACGCGCGCACTGTTGCCTGGTTGGCGTGATGTCTGGCCGGTGATTCGGTTGCAGCTTGGCTGGCCCACCTTGATGTTGCTGCCGGCGTTGTTGCTCGGTGGCTGCATGGACCTGCTGCAGCTGCATCGTCCGAGTCACGTGTTTGTGCTCCTGACGTTTACCGGAACGAGCATTGGCTCTGTGCTGCTGGTTGTCGTGGTCTTCGCATCATTGCCGGCGTGGTTTCGCGTGGCGTTTGGCGTGACGTCGCGCATGCCCGAGCCGACCGGCACGGTGTTGCGGGAGACGGCGAAGGTGCTCGGCTTCTCACCGAAGCGTGTGTTGTTGTTGCCGACGGGCATGCGTGCCATGAACGCAATGATGGTTGGGCCGCTGCCGGTGGGGCGCTTCCTTTGCCTGACCGATGGGCTGATCGCGAGGCTCGATAACAGTTCGTTGACGGGTGTTCTGGCACATGAAGTCGGACACGCGCGCATGGGCCACCCGGGCTTGCTGGTCGGGCTCGCGTTCGTGGTGCCGTTGATGATGATGTCGCCGTTGCGGTTACTTGACGTCGAAGAGATCGATGTGACGCTGCAAGCGGTCGCGATCGTCGGGATCATGTCGGCGCTGTGGCTTGGGCTGCGCACGTTGGCGCGCAGGTTCGAACACGAAGCCGACGTGTTGTCCGTCAGGGTCCTGGGCGCTGCGCCTTGTAGTCGCGCGTTGATGACAGTCTCGCGGCTGGCCATGCCGCGCACGCGTTCGTTGCCTGGCCGGCTGGTGAGTCTGCACCCCGAGGAGAAGAACCGCCTGCAGTTGATGCAGCGCTACGAAATCGATCCGGCATTCCGCGCTCAGTTCGATGCCAAAACGCGCCGCTTGCGACGGATGATTGCAGCGGTGCTGTTGGTCGCGATCGCAATCGGCGGTTGGTTCTGGCAAGTCGACTGGGCCTACGAGCGCGTGGTGGTTCGCTACGAATCCGGGGACTACGTCGGCGCGCAGGCTGCCCTCGCCGAGATCGATGAACGACCGGAGCGATGGCGTAAGACGCTCACGCAGGTCGACGAAGCGTTGGCCGCGGCACTCGAACTCGCCCCAAACTCACGTGACTGGGCGACCGCCACGGCCCAGCTGCTACCGGCCGCGTGGCAGCGCGGCGAGCAAGTCCTCGTCGCCGACGGTCCCGACGCAGCCCTGCCTTGGTTCACCATCGCGATCTCCGTGATGCCAGAACCAACAGCCACCGAACGCGCCATCTACGAGTTCTGCCGTGCGGCCAAGGATGGGAAGACGGACGTGATGGATCGCCTCGCGCGAATCATCAAGCGGCGAGGGGTCTCACCGACATTGGAGCCAGTCTTCCGCAGTTACTGAAGGTGTCCATCGAGCACGTTGCTCAAGCTGGACGCTAGCGTTGCGAGTGACGCGGCGAACCGGTTCCGCGCAATGCCCGGAACCGGCCGCAGCATGCCGACTACTCGTTGATCTCGAGCAGTAGGCGGTTGCTGACGACACTGCCACCATTGGCGTTCAGCGTCGCACCCTGAAAGTAGAGCTCCAGTTCGAGGCCCAGCGCCGGCGGGATCGTCAAGGGCGCAGGGAACGTGCCACCAGCGCCGATCGTGCCCGTGCCGACGCGGCGCACGTTGCTGCCCGGAATGCTCCAGCTACCGACCGCCGAGAAACGGTGGAACGGGACCGGATCGATGCTGTTGGGCCACCAGAAGAACACGACTGTCAGGTCACCGGGGTTGCCGGCCATGTCGAGTTGCACGGGAGTCGGCACGCCGCTGGTGTGTAGGTTGCCGAAGGCGTCGAGCTGGTTCGAGGTCAGGCGCACGGCGGCACCACCACCGTCGGTGCGCTCATCGGCACCGATCTCCACATCCGGCGTCGTATCCTGCGCGAAGTCGATGATGCGCGAGTCACCATCGACGTCCTTGGCACAGTCGGCCTGCACGGTCATGCCGTTCACGTTGATGTTGATGGCCGGCAGCATGAACGTGTTGTCCCCCGCATCGAGAATCGGCGACGTCTGCGACACATGCAGGTTGGTCGGCGGGTTCAGGAACTGCGGGTCGTTGGCTGCACCGACGACCGACAGGATCCAGTTGCTGACGTTGGTCAACGTGCCGGATCCCTGGTTGGAGAAATCGGTGACCGAACTGGCGTTCACCGCGTAACTCGCCGGGTTCCAGATGATGTTGTTCGCCAGCGTCACGTCGCCGCCACCGGCAAGGAGCACACCGAAGACGTCCTGCTGCGGCGAGAACGGCCGGCCGTAGCCTTGCGTGTTGTTGACGACGCGCGCGTTGCAGTTGAACAGAGCGATGCCCCACTCTGCATCCCGAACGAAGTTCGAGAAGATGCGCGGCTCGGTGGGGCCAGGCAAGCCCTGCACGAAGATGCCGACCTCGTTGTCGTGGATGTTGTTCGAGCGAACCAGGTTGGACGCCGTACCACCGAGGTTGAACATCGCTACGCCATCGCCAAAGCCCGACGAGTTGGCGTTGAACGCGATCTCACAGTCTTCGATGACGTGCTGGGAGAACCGACCCGTTCGGGTCCAGATCAACGCCCCGGTGCCCAGGTTGTTGACGAGGTTGCACTGCTGCACGAGCACGCGATCCGGCGTGTTCGGCGCCTGACCGATCAACGACGTGTCGATCTCGAGGCCGATGATGCCCTGCGTCAGCGTCAGGCCGCGAATGACCGTGCTGGGCGTGAAGCCGCAAGCACCGCCACTCGGACCCGAACGGTTGACTCGTAACACCGGCTCGAACTGTTCGCCGCTGATCGTGACACCCGGTTCGAAGGCTTGCAGCTTGATGCCGCGCGCCGGAAGGCGGATCGGAAAGTTCTCGTTGGCGTTGTAGGTGCCGGCCAGGATGTTGATCGTGATTGGCGTGCCGTTCGGCGTCAGGCTCAGTGCTTGCGAGACCGCAAAGGTCACGGTGCGCCACGGCGACGCCAGCGTGCCGGCACCGGCGTCGCTACCGGCGACGCCGACGTAGTAGACATCGCCGCAGCTCCATTCCGCCGGCTGTGCCGGGATCGGTTGGATTGGGACCGGCAGCTGTGCGCCGAGCGAGCCGAGGAAGAGAGTGCCGGCCACAGTGGCGAGCACAGAGAAGGATGCTTTTCGTTTCGTGTTCATGATGACTCTCCTAATGAGTTGTTGTCGCTCGTGAAGACGACTCTCGGCAGACGGTGCGGACTTGGCTTGCGTGCAATTCTCGTCGTGACGAGCAACGCACGCGCGTCAGCGAATCGGAAGGACGCCGACGTTGCGCACTTCGCCAGCGGTCGTTGGTGGCAAGGCACGCAGGCTGCCTTCGCCATGCAGTTCGATCCCTGCTGGCACACCATCGACGACGAACTCGCCGGTCGCATCCGGCACCGCGGAGTAGAGCCAGACACCTTGTTTCGCGAACGCAGGCGGCGACCAGCGCAGCACCCCGTCGCCTTTGTTCGCCGCCAATGCGGTGACTCGACCGCGCACCGAAGCAGCGGGCCGCATGACGAGCCGCACGCTGCTTCGATCATCGCCAGTAACGTGGCACTCGCAGATGCCGGCCAACCAGCGACCACCGATCGACAGGGCTGCCCACAGCTGGTGACGGCCCTTGGGTAGGATCACGGTCCCCGAAGGCGCGCCCACTTCGGATTCGACGGTGAGCGACTGCACATATCCCGTACTGAGATCGACGGCATACACGTCGCGCACCGGGGTGGCGTCGCCTCGGTCATCGATGGTTGCGATCTCTACCTGGTGCCCACCGTGCACTTCGACCACGGCCGACAGGACTTCGGGCACCGCGACGACGTCGCACTCCAACACCTCCTTTGCCTCGAGCCGTTGCACGTGGGGCAACGTTGCCTGCTCATGGCGCGGCATTGCCTGCAACTGCAACCTGCCCGGCGGCACGCCATGCAGCATGTAGTCATGACCGAACGGTACCGCGGCGACTTCGGTGATCGCATCGGCGAGGGACTGACTGTCGGGCACGAACGAAAAGGACAGGTTGGCTGTCGCCTGCAGTGGCGCCGCAAACACCTCGTGCGACGACGCTCGCTTACCGTTCGCGTGCAATTCTGCGCGCACACGCACAGAAGCTCCGTCCATCGCAGCCAACTCCCCGAGATCGAGGTCCATGCCCGGCAACAGCCGCAGCGTGGCGCTGGCGAAGTAGATGTCGTGGTCGTTTTCGATCCAGCAGGCACGGATCGCGAAGATGCCCGGCTTGACGTTCTCGAAGCGGAACCGTCCGTCGCCATCGGCCTCATCCAGGCTCACCGGGTCGACCGTCGTGACGGGACTGACGTCGCCACCGCCGGCCTGCTCGACACGGCACAGCTTGACGCGGACCGACGTGTTCTTGCGGCAACGAATCCGACCGTGCACGGCCGCCGCGCCGAGCAGGCGCGCCGTTGCCTCTGTGGTTTCGTCGAGCTGCACCGTCAGGGCGCCGCTCATGTTCGACGGGGGCGGCGGCCCGACTACCACGCCCTTGGGCGTGACTTGCAGACGTTGCGACTCATGTAGCGGTTGGAGCTCCGCGTGACGACTGCCGAGAACGGCGCAGCGGTAGCCCTCCCCGATCGACACGCCGCTCCAACGGATCACCCCGCGATCGTCGGTTGTCCGGCGCAGTGGTGCGTGAGCCATGTAGTGCGGAGCCAACAAGCGCGAGTCGAGAATCAGCTCGTCTTCTGCTGGCTGTAGCACCCCGTCGACAACGTGAAGATGCACGACCGTGTCCTTCGGAACGAACGGCCGCTCACCGGACTGCAACGGAACCCAGTCCGAAGCCCAGTAGCCGGTAATCAGCGGCGGCAGCAGCACCACGTCGACGTCGCGCACCGGCTTGCCGGCGGCATCGACGACTGATAGTTCGACGGCGCCACCGCGCGCCAGCGGCACCGCGACTTCTGACTCGGACACCTTCCAAGCTCCTTGCAACGTGCAGTAGCCGGCACAGGTAACTGTCAGGGAAACCTCATCCCCGATTGCGCAGGGCAGTCGGACGACGCCATCGCGATCGGCGACTTCGGTGCGCTGGCCGCCGGTGCCGAGGCACCAGGCGACTGTCGCATCGACGAGCGGCAGTTGATCCGCTGCGTCAAAGACCCGGAGTTGCACTCCTTCCCCGTCCGCGGCCGTCCGTCGGTGACCCGAGCCGGCATCCGGCTCTTCGCCGACCGGCGGCGTCACACCGCCGGATTCGGCAGCAGACACCACGGTACCTTCACGAGTCACGAGTGACGGATCCGACGGGGACGGCAACACGCCGCCCCACGTCAGCAAGACAAGTCCCAACAGCGCGAGGCCGAGGACGAGAACGACTCCGGATCGCGCGTTCATTACTGCAGGACCACGGTGCCGGTGGCGTTGGCGCCAACGAACAGTTGCATCGCGCTACCGGCCGGGAGGGTGCCCGTAACCGTCGCGCCGGAGTTCATGTTCAGGTTGAAGTTGCTCTGGTTCACAGCCGACGCCGTCGCCGAAACCGGCACGGTCGTCATGAACGGGAACTGCGGAGCGGCAACGGCATTGGCGATGCAACGCGCGGTCAGCCAACCGAAGTAGGGGCAGGTCACGCGAACGATCGAGGTCGCCTGGCCGCTGTAGCCCGAACCACGCAGGCGAGCAATCGGAGTCTCGGGCTGCGCTGCGAGGGTGACGTTGACCACGCCGTTGCCAGCCGCGTTCGTGTAGAACTCGGTGACACCAGCCGTGCGGCTAGCGCTACCGGTGACCGTCGCGCCACTGATCGTGTAGCCCTGCACCGACGACGTCCCGCGCGTGAACCAGTTGGCCGTTGAGCTGCCGGCATCGCCGAGTGCACCACCCATGATGATGCCCTGACCGCTCGGGTTGCTGTTGCTGAACTGGAGGAAGTTGCTCTGCGAGATGGGCGTAACCATCCATCCGCCGCCAGTCGTGACGTTGATCTGTTGAGCCGAGACGACCGAGGCCAATGCGGCCACGGCAAGAGAAGTGATTAGGGTCTTCATGATTCCTTTTTCCTATAAAAGAGATAGATGCACGCGACGTGCGTGCAGCCATGAAGACGTCACTGCGTTGTGGATGCGGACACTCGCAACTGTGTGTTCGCTTGAGGTGTGGTTCCAAACGCGGTTCAAAACCGAAGACACCCCATTCACCGCGTGCGGTGAATGGGGTGTCTTCGTACCAGGCTCCGTGTGAACCTGGGAGCGACTTGAACCTACTCGGTCTTCAAGCGCACTTCCCAGCTGAACAGTCGCTCCGTTCGCGATGCGTAGGCCGTCCAGATCGTGATCTCCGTGCCCGAGGGCAGGGCTGGCGGCAGCGAGAACGCATGCTCCATCCGACTGCCGGTGACCAACTTGACGACGGACTGCACGTTGCCGCCAACTTCGATGAAGAACCCGACCGAACCGGGCAGAGCCGTCGGCAACCTCGTCGCCTGAACCGTGAGCTTCTGACCGACCACCTGACCGGATGCGATCCGGTAGCGCGCCGCACTGCAGCCGATGTCAGCCGCCGTGCCTTCGTTAGCGGGATCGGCAACAGGGAATGCGATCCAAGGGCCGTAGTAGTCCGTCAGGATCTCCGGGTCGTAGGTGCAGAGCGAGTCCACTTCGGTGAGTTCGCCGACCCCGACCTTCGTCGTGACCCGTGCTCCCGTGCCGTCTCTGAGCGGCTTCTTACCACCGGGCTCTTGCGGCACGAAAACCATCGGACCGCCGACCCAGATCTGCTCCCGGTCGTCCGCCGCGTGACGCTTCGCCAACGAGAATACGATCTGCTCCTCGAAGCCCTCGTAGAAGGCAATGGCATCGATCGCATCGTTTGCGTCGAGACCGAGCTCGTCAGGCCGGAACCTGATATCGATGGTCGACCAGCTGTTGGGCATGCCCGGCTGGTTCCACTTCGCCACGTAGACGTGGTTTGCACGAATGTCCTGCTGGTTGCATGCGAACGCAGGGGCGAACGTGCTCCAGTTGTTGGCGATATTGTTCGCGCTGTCCGGAGTGAGCGTGAAGTACCACCGATCCTTGTACTGCAGGATCAGATGGACGAACGAGTTGCGATCCTCGAGGATCGCCGGCATGTAGGTATCCAATGCGGACACCTGCTCGTTGCCGGTCAACCCCATGTGCTCGAAGCCCACTTCGAAGTGCGGCGTGTCGACCAGCGAGTCCGGGAGCCCTGCATTGGTAGAGAACCAATAGCTGAAGAGGTCACTGCCGATGCCCTGGCTACTGCTGGCGCGATGGTCGAAGAGCGAGCCTGGCTCTTCATCGATTATGCCGTCGCCATCAACGGTGAAGGCCAACGCCGCCCACAAGGCGCCCTGTGGCGAGAACACCCGGTAGTGATCGACAGTGCCGCCCCCACCAACGTGTTCCTCGACCGGCAGGATGTCGTTGCCCGTCGACATGGCGTTCATCTGCAGGAGGTGGGAAGGCGGAGTCGCCCCCAGATGATGCAGCAACGCGTCGATCGAGTAGTCGGGAGTCGAAGCCGTCACGGAGTAGAACGGCTCGACCGGCGTATCCCCGGCGGGTTTGCGCATCAGAGTGCGCGTTCCCTGGTTCTTGATGACGAATCCATGTGCCATGCCGGACAACGGCGACTGGGCTTGGATCGCAACCGAACTGAGAAGTGCGACGGCGAGTGTCGTGTATTTCATGAGTCTAGTTTCAGCGTTTCGAAGAGAGATTTACTGGAGTCCCATCAACCTTGAGGGCCGCGGGGATTTGTCTGTTTACGAGTTCCGAGAACAGCTTGACCGCCGCCTCGGATTGCTCGTCCGTGAGTTCGCCCTGAGGCATCAAATTGAATGCGAGGAGCACCCGACCCCAATTGGACGCGTCGCGGGCAGCGATGAGGGCGGCTTCGGTGAACGGATGACGGCCCTCGGCAAGGCAAGCTGCAACTGGCGCGCGGAAGGGATAGCGCTTGGGTGACAATGCCGACGAGGCTTCCCCGGCGGCCTGCTGCGCCTGTGCAAGCAGGCCGTCCATGTGAAGCTTGATCGCCCTCGCAAAGTCGACTTCGCCGCGCAGCCGTCGGCGTGCAGCAGACGGAAACAAGTCAGATTCGAGCAGAGCCAAGGCTTCCCCGGCGGCGGTGTCGCTGCCCAGTCGAAGGCGATCCATGTGTACGCCGAACAGGGTTTCGTAAGCCGCCTTCCCGTGCGGGCGATGGGCGATCGACTTCTCGAGTTGCTCCTGCGCTTCATCGAGGCGGCCGCTGCGGCGTAGAGCTACACCGGCATTCTCGAGCAGGTTTGCGGAAAGCGGCGCCAACTCGAGGCCCTTGCCGATGGCGTCGAACGCATCTTCGTAGCGTTGCTGCTGCAGCAGCGCGATGCCTTCGAGGTGTGCCGTCATCGCAGTTGTCCGACCGGCGCGTTCCTGCATCCGCAGGACTGTTGCGTGAATCTCGCGTGCCCCTTCGATGCGCTCAGCCTCGGGCCGCCGATTCAGCATGTCCATCTGCATCAGCAACCGCTGCTGCAGCGCCGGGTCGTAGTCATCGATCCGAGGATCGAGCAACAGGTCCTTCACGACCTTGAAGTTGCGCCGGCGGACCTCGTGGTAGGCCAGCAGGTAGATATCTTCGGCGGTCTCCGGTGCCGGAGCGTCGTCGATGGTCGGCAGGACGTCGTCCGCGCTGGCGTCGCGATAGGCGTCGAGCAGGAAGCTCGCGACCTTGCTCGGCTGCCGGTCGACGATCGTCTGCATATCGGCGACGGCGGCCGCGCGATCGCCGTGGTCCCACAGGAACGCGGCGCGCAGCACGAACGTCGGCACCGGTTCGCGTGCGTTGGCAGCAGCGAGGTCGAGCAACGAACGTTCACGGTCGCGCTCCTCACTGTTCTGGATCGCACGATCGGCCTGGTTCCACAGGCCGAGCATCGGCTGCAGCTGCGCCGACGCATCGGCGAGGGCCGCATCCATGCGTGTCTTGCGATTCTGCTCCAGTTCCGAGTAGCCCCAGAAGCCGAGCAGACCGAGGGCGAAGACCAGCACGGCAGCAATCGCCGTCAGCGCAACCGGCGAACGACGCACGCGTCGTAGCAACAACCCGACCTTGCCGGGGTAGCGCGCCTTGACAGGTCGGTGGGCGAGGAACGCTTCGAGGTCATCGCGCAACTCGGTCATCGTCTCGTAGCGACGGCCGACGTCGCGGTCGAGGCCGACATCGAGGATGGCCAGCAGGTCGCGCGGCAGATCCGGGCGCAGCGTCGCAGGCAGTTCGGGATCGCGCAACGGAATTGCGGCGAGCACTTCGGCCGGCGTGCCTTCGTACGGGGCGTTGCCCGTCAGCGCACGATACAACGACGCGGTCAGGCCGTAGATGTCGACGCTCGGGGTGACATCCTTGCCACCGCGCAGCTGCTCGGGCGCCATGTAGGCGGGCGTGCCGACGCCGCGCGTGTTGTCGGCCAACGTCTCTTGCGAACTGAGTGCGGCGATACCGAAGTCGATCAGCACCGGGCCGCGGTTGGCCAACATGATGTTCGATGGCTTGATGTCGCGGTGCACGATGTCCTTCTCGTGCACGAGTTCGAGCGCACGTGCGAGCTTCGTCACGTGCTCGACGGCCTCGCGCACCGGCATGCGCCCTTCCTTGCCGAGGGCCTTGCGATCGTCCAAGGCGTGCTGCATGGAGATGCCGTCGAGGTACTCCATGACGATGTAGGGCACACCGTCTTCGCTCTGCTTGCGGTCGTAGATCGTGGCGATCGACGAGTGATTGAGTTGCGCCAGCACTTCGCCTTCGCGCTCGAAGCGGCGTTCGTTTTCGTCGCCGTGCAGCATCTCGGTGCGCAGCACCTTGACGGCGACACTGCGGCGGAGATCAACGTCGTCGGCGCGATAGACGGCCCCCATCGCACCGGAGCCGATGCACTCGGACAAGACGTAGCGACGATCGAAGACGCGGCCAGCTAGGGAGCCGGGCGCCTTCGTCGCGCTGGTAAACGTCGAACCTTCCGCCAACGCGAGCGCCTCGGCGACTTCCTCGCGCAGGTCGGGATGGTCTTGGCACAGCGCATCGAGGTTGATCGACCGGTCGTCGGCGAGCTGGTCGAGCGCCTCAGCCACGAGATCCTCGAGGCGATCGTTGCGGGATGTCTCGGCGTCGGTCACGCGACCTCTTCGTTGGGACCAGTGACGCCGGCTTTCTGCAACCGAATCAGCAGGCGCGCGTGAAGACGGTTGAAAGCCTTGCGGGCCGCTTCCTTCGACGGGAAGTTGAGTTCCTGGGCGAGCGTTTCGAACGTGGCCTCACCATCGAGACGACGCACCAGCAACGCCCGTTCGCGCGGATCGAAGTCGTCGAGAATCGAGAAGTAGATGCGCACCTGCTCGTCGGCGCACAGCTGCTCGACCGTCTGGTCGTTGCCGACCTTCTGCCGGAGGGACTCGTCCTCGTGCGTCGTCTTGCGACGATCGCGACGAACCGCGTGGTGGAAGCGCACGAGATCGAGCAACCTCGTGCGCACGGCTGCCGCGATGTAGTTGATGAACTCACCTTCGCTGGTCCCGGCAAAGCCTTCGAGGCTGGCCAACACCTTGCGAAAGACGTCTTGCACGACGTCGCCGGTGCTGAACAGGGCAACGAGGTTGCCGGCGGTGGAGCCGAGTTCGGCGCGCAGTTCGCGGTGGGCGATACGCTCGACGGTCGGGTAGTGCAGCGAACACAGCGCATCCAATGCCACCTGATCGCCGCTCCTTGCGGAGGTCAGCATCGCTGGGAAGTCTGTGGGAGTGTTGCTCATCGGGTTGCTCTGAGGGGACGCCACGTCGTCCGCAATGCGGACGCGCCTTTTCCAAAAAACTACGCCCATCGGACACGGGCGGGCGGACCAGTTCCGTGACCCCTGTGATTGCACCCTGGGTCACCGGACGACAGGTCGGACCGGGCAGTCGACTTCCATCCGTAGGCAAGGATACAGGAAGCTCTTGGGGGCACAATGCGTGGCGCCGAATGCAGCCGACGTGCCTAACCAGCTGTCAACCGGCGACGCCACCGCAGTCTTGGCGCGTCAGGGCATCGACACGGAGCACCGTGCGCCACGCAGCGTTCGCTTGCTAACGGCAGAGCTTGTGTCCGCAATGCGTGCAACCAGCCCGCGTTTTAGTAGCGGTTGACCTCGACGGCCCAGGTCATTTCCTTCTTCCAGATCTCGTTGCCGTGGCGGTCGAACTCCCGGACGCGGGTGTTCTCGGCGACGACGGTGTTGCCGTTGGGGAGGCGGTCGGCGTCGCTGGGGGAGCTGAGGTTGGAGAGTTCGAAGACGATCTTGCCGTCGCGGTCGATCTCCATCACGGCGCCCTTGTTGCGCAGCGTGACCAGGGTGTTGCCGTTGGGGAGGCGATCAGCGTCGTGCGCGTTGGGCAGGCCCTTGGCTTCCCAGACGACTTCGCCCGACGGGCTGACTTCGATGACGCGGTCCTTGAGGACGTCGGCGATCAGCGTGTTGCCGTTGGGGAGACGATCGCAGTCGAACGGGCGGATGTCTTGCGAGAACGTCCAGACGATCTTGCCTGCCTTGTCGACTTCGATGACGCGACTCGCAAACGTGTCGGCGATGAGCGTGTTGCCGTTGGCGAGGCGGTCGGCGTCGTAGGGGTTCTTGAGGTCTTCGAACTGCCAGATGGTCTCGCCCTTGCGGTTGACCTCTTGCACGCGACTGACCGAGAACTCGGTGATCAACAGGTTGCCGCTGTCGAGGCACTCTGCGTCCCACGCGCCGAAGATCTCTTCGAGCACGAACACTTCGCGGCCTTGGTCGTCGACTTCGACGATGCGGTTGTCGCTGTAGTCCGCGATGAGCGTGAAGCCCCACATCGCACCGCCACCGACGCCGAGTTCGACGTGATGCACCGAGGTCCACGGCAACGCCTTGGCGCCGACGAGAGGAACAGTCACTGCGACGTGCTCCGAACTGGTTTCGGCGATGAAGCAGATCAGGCGTTCGCCGGTGATCAGATCCAGGCGCGTGTAGCTCGTCGGATCGGGATCCGTCATGCGCGGCCGCACGAACAGGATGCCGCCGACGTCAGCGACGGCGATCTCGTGGGTCTTGCCACCGTTTTCGTCGATGGTGACCTTGCCGCCTTGCACGCGTGCAACCTTGCCGTCGATGAACTTGCCCGTCTTCAAACGCAGGCGGTCGTGATCGACGGAAGCACCGACCAGGCGATCGAGTTCGGGATCGAACGCCATGCCCTGGATCTCTTTGCGCGCGATCGTGAGGTCGCCAAAGATCGGCGACTTCATGCGCACGGACTCGGGGTCGATCGAGATGACTTCGCCGGCGATGCGGCTGCCCTGGTTGAGGAACACCGTGGTGCTCGTCTGCTTTTGCAGCGCGTGTTGCGGAAAGTCGATCGTCGCGCTGTCGCTCAACGATAGTTCGGCGACGGGCAGGCCAGCGAAGCCTTCGGTGAGTTCGAACGAATCGCCGTAGGTGTTGCCGAGCTTGCCGACGGTTTGCGCGCGTTCTGGCATCGCCATCACGGTCGCATCGATCTTGGCGGTCGCCGTTGGCATCGCGACGCTTGCACCCCTGGCGATCACTGGATCGCTGTGCTTGTGCAAGTCGGTCAGCAGCTTCTTGGCACCGTCGTCGTCGCGCGTGCGCAACGCGCAGATGATGCGCATGGCTTCCGTGCGATCGAGAACGACACCGGCGAGCGGGCCTTCCTTGTTCGTGCCGAAGAACATGCCGCGGCAGTAAGCCAACGCCTTGTCCGACTTCATGCGGCCCAGCGCGCTGATCGCAATCGAGCGATGTAGACCAGCCTTGAACGTCACCATCAACGCAACTGCATCCGCTTCCTTGTCGGTGCCGTGCTTGCCGATCGAACGGATCGCGCCGCCGGCGATGCCTGTGTCCGTGTGTCCCAACGCACTGCGCAACGAACGCAACAGACGGTCATCGGTGTCGAGATACAGCGACGTGCGCACGAGCCCTTGCAGCAGTTTGCGCTCGCGCTCTTCCTGTTCATCGCCCTTGGCATCGAGCGCTTCGAGAATGCGCGCACAACGCAGGTGCTGTTCGAGCACCTTGTATTCATCGCGACGCTGTTGGATGACGGCGAGTGCACGGCCACCGATTTCGACCAGCGTGCGTTCCGCGTTTTCGCGAACGCGCCAGTTCGGATCGCACAGCTCTTCGAGCAGTCGATCGATCTTTAGTTGGTACTCGCGGTGATCACCGTGAATGCGCGCGACGATCGCAGTGAACGCCTGCAACTTCGCGGCGAGCAACTTGCCGACTTGCTCGAGGTTGGTAGTCAAGGCTTCCGACTGGAAGCCGTTGCTCTCTTTGACGAGTTGCTCGTCAGTCCAGTCTTGGCTCGGCAGCGTGACGGCCAGAGCCGTCGAGAGTGAGAGTAGACGCAGGAAAGGCAGCGGGGTCATTCGTAGGTGAGTCTAGGCAACGCAGCGGCGTTCGTGTGGTTCGGATCCTGACAGACACCTGACACAGACGGGGCGACAGGGGTCAGATTCCTTACCGACGGAGTTGTGACATCGGGAAGTGGTTGGGGGGTCTCGCCGTCGATCCCTTAAGGACGTAGAGTCCGAGGGAACCCTCCTCGCGCTGCTACCGTTAGTTGCGTCTGAGTGGCCCCGTCCGGGCCAGCACCAAACCAGGAACCTGAAGTTCGTGTCGCTGCCCTCTTCAACTGTGGTGCGCATGCTTGCGTGCGCTTCGCTTTGTGCTGCCGCCATTTCGGCTCAGCAGGTCCGTGCCGTAGCTCAGCTCGGCGTGCTTGGTGGCGCCCAGGGCGATGCCGGCGGGGCCTCTGACGACGACCCTGGCCAGCGCGTCGAAATGTTCGAGAACCCTCATCTCGACAGGTACTTAGAGCGAGCGCAGATGTTCCTGGACCGGCCCGACTACACGTCGGCGATCAAGGTTCTCCAGGACGTGATCGAAGGGCGGACGGTCGAGGTCTTTGCGACCAGGCCGGAGGAAGGCGAAGCCGGCGAGGCCGGGGTCGACTCGGAAGTCACCCCGTCCGGGAAGCCCAAGAAGGACAAGCCCAAGAACAGCAGCCGCGACGCCGAGATCGCGCGCCAGATCATCGGTCGAGGGCAACAGCCCGCCAAGCCGGAGCGGGACAACACCGAGCTCGACGCCAGGAACGCCGTTTTCAGCCGCAATGGGCGCATTTACCGCCCGGTTCGCCGCTTGTGCCACGAGCTGCTCGCGCGCATGCCGGACGTCGGCATCCAGATCTACCGGACCGAACACGAGTTCGCCGCCGAGGAACTGCTCAAGGAGGCTTTGGCCTCGGGTTCGTCCTCGTCGCTCGAGCAAGTTGCGAATCGCTATTTTGTGACTTTGCCAGCGGGCCGCGCGATGATGTTGCTGGCCGATCGGCTGATGCACGAGGGTCGCTACCGCGCATCCGTGCAGGTGCTCAAGGACCTGCTCGAGATCTACCCGGCGCAGAATCGCAAGGCGCTCGGCATCCGCGACGTCTGGTGCCACTTCAAGATTGCCCTGTGCCTGCAGCTGGCTGGCGAGCGCGAGGCCGCGCAGGAAGCCGTGCTGGAGCTGGCGAGCGAGCACGAAGAAGAGTCGCTGCGCATCCGCGGCCAACTCGAGAGCATCAAGGAGCTGCCCAACAACCAGTTGTTCATGCGCGACACGGTCGCCATCGATGCAGCGCCGGATCGCACCGGCGGCATCAGCTGGTTGACGCCGGAAACCGACGACCTGGTCGCGCTGTGGCAATACCGCTTCCGCAACGACAACCCGTACAAGGATCCGAAGCCGAGCAACAACAACCGCAACAACATCTGGATCAACGGTGGCACCCGTTCGATGAAGATGCCGTTCGCGAATCGGTATGGCGCCGGCACCCGCGTCGCGTTCACGCAAGAACGTGACGGCGACTACACCGTGCCGCGCGCGGTGTTCCTCGAGCACTACCGTCTGCGTCTTGCCGACGCCGCGTCCGGCGTGTTGATCGCAGAAGGCGATGGCGCGCAAGAGCCGCCACTCGCGCGACAGAATCACCCGCGCGTTCGCATTGCGGCATCCGACTACGCGTTGCTGCGTCCGATCGAAGACGACGAGCGTCGCTACATCATCATCGGCCACGAGAGCAACACGACGACCAACGTCGAAGCACTCAAGGCCAGCAAGCTCGTCGCCTACGACAAAGAAACCGGCAAGCGCAAGTGGTCTTCCGAAGACTGGCTCGACGGTGCCAACGGTCTGCGCAAGGTGACGTTCTTGGCCGCGCCGACCGTCTTTGGCGAACGACTGCTGCTGCCGTCGTTGCGCAAGGACGCGTACACGCTTGAGTGCATCGAACGCACGACCGGCAAGCCGTTGTGGCACACGCCGCTGCACGCTGGTGGTTCGCAGTTCTTCAAGGCGCCGGGTTGCCCGGTGACCGTGCATGGTGGGGTCGCGTTTGTTGCGACCAACGCTGGTTGCCTTGCCGCAGTCGATGCGTTTGGCGGCGACCTGCGCTGGATCCGTCGTTACGAACGACACGACGCTGCCCACAAGCTGTTCAAGAAGAAGAAGGTCGTCAACCGCGGCCGTGGCTTCCGCAGCTATCGCACGCAGTTCACTTCGGCGGTGCTCGAGAGCTTCATGCCGACGGACCTGATCACGCACGGTGGTCTCATCATCGTCGCGCCGTGTGATGGTGACGTCTTGCTCGCGGTCGAAGCTGCCACGGGTGATCCTGCGTGGATGCTCGACGGCCACACGCGCTACGCGCCATACGGCCGCTTGCGTGAGATCGTGGGCCGCAACGACAAGCACCTGTTTGCCTTGTCGGACACGCACCTCATCTGCATCGAATTGGCCGGCGGCCTGCTGCGTTGGCAACAGAAGCTGCCGTCGTGGTCGGGTCCGAAGTACTCCGGTCGCGGCCGTGGCGTCATCGTCAACAACACCGTCATCGTGCCAAACTCGCGCGAGTTGTTGTTGTTCGACGCGGACAACAAGCAGCCGATGCGGCGCCTTCGCCTACCGGCCTTCGACGAGAGTCGCGAGCCGCTGAGTGGCAGTTGCCACGTCGTCGCGCACGGTCCGTGGTTGGCCGTTGGTTACCCGGGTGGCGTCGAAGTGTTCAGCACGAAGCACGCGCTTGGTTCGCTCGCGAACAACACGCACGACCCGTTGCGCAAGGCCAACTACCTGACGATGAGCGGTTCGCAACGCGACGCTGAGCAGGTTCTGGTCAAGATGATCCAGGCGTGCGAGGACGTGCCGTTGCGACAGAAGGCGGGCAGCCGATTGCTGGCGCTCGTCGGCACGCGCGCCCGCGAACTCGCCAAGGCCGGTGACCTGCCGGCGGCGTTGGCCGCTCTGCAAGAAATGCGCGAGTTGCTGGTGGACCGCACGGTTCGCCTCAACTGGCACCTGGCACGCATCGAGATCTGCAAGGAAGCAGGCGACATGCGAGCCCACGAAACCGAACAACAAAGTCTCTACGACTACATGGAGGGTCGCGGATGAGAATCGTCTGTTTAATGCTGGCTGCAGGTCTCACCGTCGCCACAAGTGGCACGGCCCAAGAAGCCGCGTACCCACCCGGAGTCACGCCCGAGATCCACGCGTCCATCACTCGCGGTCTCGAGTGGCTCAAGCGCAACCAAGGCAACGATGGCAGTTGGCGCAACTCCGGTGGCTATGGCAGCTACCCGGCTGCGATGACTGGCATTGCTGGCATGGCGTTCATCGCGGCTGGCTCGACGCCGACGCGTGGTCGCTATTGGAACCAGGTGCGCAAGTCGGTGTCGTTCTTGATGAAGAACTCCGACTCGAACACCGGCGTGATCTCGGTGCCCGCCGAAGAAGGCCGCAGCATGTATGGGCACGGCTTCGCGACGCTCTACCTCGCGTCCGTGTTTGGCATGGAGGAGGACCTGCGCAAGCAGGACAAGCTCAAGCGCGTGCTCGACAAGGCGGTCAAGTTGATCGCGGGTGCGCAGTCGAGCGCCGGTGGTTGGATCTACACGCCCGACTCCAATAGCGATGAAGGCAGCGTCACCGTGACGCAGATTCAGGCGCTGCGTGCCTGCCGCATGGCGGGCATCGTGGTCGACAAACGCGTCATCGATAAGTCGGTCGACTACATCAAGCGTTGTCAGAACGGCGACGGCAGCATTCGCTACAGCCTCAACTCGGGCGGCGATGGTCGCCCGGCGATTACGGCAGCGGGCGTCGCCGTTCTCTACAACGCGGGCGTCTACGACGATCAACCGTTCGTCGACAAGGCAGTCAAGTACTGCATGAAGCGCATCAAGACGTCGGTCAACAACACCGGCCACCACTACTACGCGCACCTCTATTGGGGGCAGGCGCTCTACCAACGCGGTGGCAAGGACTGGGACACGTACTACAAGAGTATGGCTGCCTGGCTGATGAAGCAGCAGAGCAAGGATGGCAGCTGGCAAGGTGATGGCGTCGGCACCGTCTACGGCACCGGGATCGCACTGACGATCCTGCAGCTTCCTTACGCCTACGCTCCCATCTACCAACGCTAAGCGCCGTGTTCCTTCTTCGATCTGCAACCGGCCTGCTTGGCATCGCCGCGACGTTGGCGCTGTCGGTGTCGGCTACTGCGCAGGACAAGCCGACTGCGCAAGACAAGCAAGGCGCCAGGCATCCGCGTGGCGTGACCAGCGAGATCCGTGCTGCGATCGCGCGTGGTCAGTCGTGGTTGACGAGCAACCAGGCGACTGACGGCGGGTGGCGCAACGGTGGCGGCTACGGCACCTACCCGGCGGCGATGACGTCGTTGGCGGGCATGGCGATCCTTGCCGGCGGTTCGACTCCGACCCGCGGCAAGCAATGGCGTGACGTGCGGCGCGCGACGCAGTTCTTGCTGCGCAAGGTCGACGGCAAGACGGGCTACATCTCGCGCGGTGAGCAAGAGCATCACGGCATGTATGGCCATGGCTTCGCGACGCTGTTCTTGGCGTCGGTGTATGGCATGGAAGAAGACGCGCGCATGCAGAAGAAGATCAAGCGCGCGCTCGACCGAGCGGTCGCGGTGATCTCTGGCTCGCAGTCGTCGGCGGGCGGTTGGTACTACACGCCGCAGTCCAACGACGACGAAGGCAGCGTCACCGTCACCCAGATCCAGGCGCTGCGCGCGTGTCGCATGGCGGGCATCGTCGTCAACAAGAAGACGATCGACCGCGCCGTCGACTACATCAAGCGCTGCCAGAACCCCGACGGCGGTATCTGCTACAAGCTGAGCATGAAGGGCAGCCAGAGCCTGCCCGCAATCTCGGCGGCAGGTGTCTCGGTGCTCTACAACGCCGGCGTCTACGATGACCAGCCGTTCGTCGACAAGGCCGTGAAGTTCTGCAAGCGCAGGCTCAAGCCGACCGTCGACAACACCGGTCACCACTACTACGCCCATCTCTATTGGGCGCAGGCGCTTTATCAGCGTGGTGGCAAGGACTGGGACGACTACTATCAGAAGATGGCCGCGTGGTTGCTCAAGCAGCAAGCCAAGGACGGCAGCTGGAAAGGGGGCTCGGTCGGCAACGTGTATGGCACGTCGATCGCGCTGACCATCTTGCAATTGCCATATGCCCTCGTGCCCATCTACCAGCGGTAGCGAAGTGCGAACGAACATGATGTTGGGAACGAACTGATGCTTGGATTGGCCTTCCTCAATCCGATGCTGCTTTGGGCACTGCCGCTCGCAGCGGTGCCGATCATCATCCACATCCTCAACCGCCGCAGGTTCCAGAAGGTCCCGTGGGCGGCGATGGAGTTCCTGCTCAAGGCGATGAAGCGCAACCGCAAGCGCCTGCGCATGGAGCAGTGGCTTGTGCTGTTGCTGCGGGTGCTGGCCGTGCTGCTGCTGATCTCGCTGGTCAGTCGTCCACAGCTCGGCGGTGGCACGTTCCTCGGTTCGCGCACGCATCACGTGGTCGTCATCGACGACAGCGCGTCGATGACGCAGCGTTCGGGTAGCACCAACCTGTTCGAGAAGGCGCAGGATCGCATCAAGATGCTCGCCGACGATCTCGGCAAGCGTCGTCAGGGCGACATCTTCTCGATCGTGCGCACGAGTTCGGCGGATGAGCCGGATATCTGGTCGCAACGCATCGGTGGCGACTTCAGTCGTCAGACCGGCACGCGCCTCAAGGAGATGGTAGTCAGCGATATGGCGACCGACCTCGGCGGTGCCCTCGAGACGACCGTCAAGCGCGCGCAAGAAGTCAAAGACGCGTCACGCACCGAGTACTACCTCGTTGGCGATGGCCGTAGTTGGGACTGGGCGACGCCCGAAGACAAGCCGCGGCCGGCGCTCCTCAAGGGCCTCGCGACGATGCAGGCGGATCGTGAGCACGTGACGGTGTATGCCGTCGGTGGTCAGCACGACAACCTCGCGATCGTCGACGTGCAGTTGCAGGACCGACTCGCGATCGCAGCGGTGCCCGTATCGCTCGGCGTGGTCGTCAAGAACCTCGGCCTCGACCCGACGCCGCCGACGACGGTGTCGATCGAAGTGGATGGTCAGAGTCGCGTCACGCAGGACGTGCCGCAGCTCGCGCCGGGTGAGCGCACGACGTTGCCAATCACCCACACGTTCCATCAGTCCGGTGCGCATCGCATCGACGCCAAGCTCGATCCCAGCGAGGCCTACCCGTTCGACGACATTCGTTCGTTGGCACTCGACGTGCGCGAGAAGAGTCGTGTGTTGCTGGTCGACGGTGAGCCCGACCAAGGCGATGGCGAAGTGTTCTTCGTGCGCGCCACGCTCGACGTCGAAGGCTCGGGCATCGAAGCCCAGGTCGTCACCGAGAGTGGCTTCGACGAAACCAACCTCGACGCGTTCGACCTGATCTGGTGGTGCAACGTGCAAGCGCCGACCGAAGTCGCGGCCAAGCGCCTCGAAGACTTCGTCGCAGTTGGTGGCGGTCTCGTGATCACGTGCGGCTCGTTGGTCGACGCGCCGCGCTACAACGAGTTGTTGTGGCGCGATGGTGATGGCCTCCTGCCGCTGCCGATCGGTGAGATCGCCGGCGATTCGGATCGTCCCGAACACGGCCACCTCGCCAACAAGGATCACCCGATCGTTGGCGGCTTCAGTGAGTTCTACGAAGTCGTGCTCGGCAACTGGGCGCAGTTCAAGCGTTGGCTCATCCTCGAAGAGCCGGCTGGTCACGGCGCCAACATCGTTGCGCGCGTGACGGGTGCCGACGGTGCGCCGATCCTGGCGACCCGCACCTACAAGGGTGAGAAGGGCAGCGGCGGCGAAGTCGCGTTACTCGCGATCACGGCGGATGGCTTCTGGAGCAACCTGCCGGGCACGGACCTGTTCTTGGTCATCACGCACGAGCTGCACAAGTTCGCGGCGCTGCGCGACGATCCGAGCAAGGACAACCTCGAGACGGACAGTGTTCTGTCGATGACTCTCGATCCCGGCGTGCATCGTTCGGATGTCACCGTGAAGGCGATGAGCGGCGACGATCAACGCACGTTTACGGCTTCGGATACGAAGCCCGGCAGTGAGGATCCCGGTGCTGACAAGCCCGGCGGCGAGAAGCCCACCGATAAGCCGGCCGACAAGCCCGGCGACAAGCCCGGCGAGCAGCCCGAAGACGGCAACGCGCAAGACCCGGCCGATCAGAAGCTGTGGCTCGACATCCCGATGGCTGAGCTCACTGAGCGCGGCGCCTACGAGATGGAGCTGCAACGCCACGATGGTCTACCGAACAAGCGCATGATTGCGCGCAACGGCCCGGCTAGCGAGAGCAACCTGTCCGCGTTTGACGAGCAGGCGTTCAAGAGATTCTACCCGAGCAACGTGCACGACCTCGTGACGTTCGTTCGCGACGAAGGCGGGACGACCGCAGTTGCCTCCGAAGGAGAGGCATGGCCGCTGTTGGCCGCATTGTTGTTGGCCGGCCTGTTGGCCGAGTCGCTGCTCGCCTGGAGGTTTGGACGTCGCTAGACGGACTACGTGATGGACGACTTTCTGAGATGGCTGGCAGAGTGGCGCGGGATCGAAATCGAACCCGGTTCCGAACTGCAGTTCGAGTTCGCCAACTTCCCGTCTGGTGGCCTCGGCATGCTCGTGTTGATGGGTATGGCGTTGACCGTCATCTTCATCAGCTTCCTGTATCGCCGCGACGGCAAGCAGCTAAGCGGCTTCCAACGCTTCATTCTCGGCTCACTGCGCACGCTCGCAGTGCTGGCCGTGATCGTGTTGTTGCTCGAGCCCAACCTCGTCACGGTCAAACGCGAAACGCGTCAAGGCCATACGATCCTGCTCGTCGACTCCTCGCAATCGATGCAGCACATCGATGCCTGGCGCCGACCGGACGTGCAGCGCACAGCGGCTGGTTGGAACGAGTTCGGCGTTGCCGACCTCAGCAGCGCCCCGCGCCTCGACCTGGTCAAGGCACTGCTCGCACACGAAGACCAGAGCATCGTGCAGAAGCTCGCCGCGAAGAACCGCGTGCAGCTCTACGGCTTTGATGGCAGCGTCGAAGACCTGCCGGTCGTGCCGCCGCCGCCGCCCGAACTCGGGCCCGATGGTGAACCGATCGCTGTTGATCCCGACGCGCCGCAGCCGGTGCCGGTCCTCGACATCGACAAGCTCGTTGCTGATGGCCGTTCGACCAACCTGGGTGGCGTTCTGCGCACGGCGCTCGACAAGAGTCGTCCGGCCGAGATCGCCGCAGTGGTGTTCGTGACTGATGGTCGCCGCACCGCTGGCCCACAAGGTCCCGAGATCGCGCGCTTGCTCGAGCAACGCAAGATCCCGCACACGTTCGTGCTCGGCATCGGTGACCCGTCCGAAACCCAGACCGTGCAACTGACGCGCATGGAGGCCCCTTCGAAGGTCTTCATGCTCGACCCGTACGAGATGAAGGCGACGGTCACGTCGCAGGGTTACGACGGCATCACGGTGACCGCCAAGCTCATCCGCATCGATGAGCAGGACGCCGAGACCACGGTCGCGACGCAGCAGGTTCCGATCGGTCAATCGCAAGAAGCGATGATCAACTGGAAGGAGCTGACCAGCGATGCTGCCGGCCGTTTCCGCTACCGCACCGTGATCGTGCCGCCGGAAGGGGAAACGTCGATCCCCGAACGGCACGAGAAGACGGTCGCCGTCGAAGTGCTCGATCGCCGCCTGCGCATGCTGTTGCTCGCCGGTGGTTCGAGCCACGAGTTCCAGATCCTGCGGCAGTTGCTGATCCGCGACAAGACGATCGACGTGTCGTGTTGGTTGCAGAGTGCGGACGAGAAGTTCCCGCAGGAAGGCAACATCGATGTGCGCATCGATCGCCTGCCCGAAGAGCTCAAGGAGTTCGATCCGTACGACGTCGTGGTGATGATCGACCCCGATCACACGCGCTTGTCGCGCCGCTTCAGCGACAACCTCGCCAAGCACATCACCGAAGGTGGTTGTGGTCTGTGGTGGGTTGCCGGTGAGAAGCACACGCTCGACGCGCTGCGACCGTCGTCCAACACGCGACCGCTCGCGGACCTGCTGCCGATCGTTCCCAACATCGAAATCGCCGAGCGCTACATGATGGGCTTCGGCAAGGCGTTCGTCAGTCCATGGCGCTACCTGCTGACGACCGACGGCGCCGAAGGCATCGGTTCGAAAATCATGCGTCTGCATGACGACAAGGACACGAGCAAGCTGCTGTGGCAACGCATGCCCGGCTTCCACTTCTGGTTCCCGGTCACGCGGCTTAAGCCGATCGCCGTGTCGCTCGCCGAACACCCGAGCCCCGAGTTCCGTCGCGGCGGCAAGAACATGCCGGTCATCGCGATGCAGAACATCGGCGCCGGTCGTGTGATGTTCGTCGGCACCGATGAAACCTACCGTTGGCGTTCGACCTACCAGGACGCCTACGACCGCTTCTGGGTCAACGGCGTGCGCTACCTGTTCGAAGGTCGCTTGCAGGCCGGCAACAGCCGTCTGCGTTTGCTCGCCAGTGACGACAAGGTCGATCTCGGTGACGCGATCGAACTGCAAGCCGAAGCGAAGGACGAGACGCTGCAGCCGCTGATCGAAGAGTCGTTCGCCGTCACGGTCGAACGCGAAGGTGATGCCGGCGAGACGGTGCAACTGATCCCGAACGAGGCGCAGCCCGGCCACTACTCGTTGCGTTGGCGGCCGACCCAGTTGGGCACCTACACCGTGCGCCCGCTCGAAAAGATCGGCAAGAACGTGGAGCTGACCTTCCAGGTCGTGCCCGCCCAGATCGAATCCCAAGGTCCGATGGATCGCGCTGAACTTGCTGCGATCGCCGGCGTTACTGGCGGTGAACTGTTCGACACTCCAGCCGAATTGCTCGCTGCCCTCGACCGCATTCCCTCCCGGTCGGCCACCGACACCTTCCGCACTCCCCACGCAATCTGGGACGGCTGGCCTACGATCACGATCGTGCTCCTGCTGCTCTCGATGGAGTGGCTGCTGCGCAAACGATTCAACCTGCTATGAGTTCTTCGACCATTCCTGAGCCGCCCTCGCCGGCCGAAGCTCCGCAACCGGGCCCCGGCCCTGCGCCGCTCGGCCGCGAACTGGTTGCAGCGCGACAGCGTCTGCAACAGCAGCGTGCCCGCGCCCGTCAGGGCATCTGGATCGAGACGGTTGGTGTCGTTGCGTTGATGCTCGTCGCGTACGCGTTGCCGACGTTGCTCACCGACCGCTTCCTGCGTCTCGAATGGATCTTCCGCGCGATCCTGCTCGCGAGCTTCGTCGTCGTCGTGTTCCGCGTCGTGCGGGCTCGCTTGATGCAGCCGCTCGAGATCACGCTAACCGATGAAGAGATGGCGCTCGCCGTCGAACGCAAGAGCCCCGAACTCTCGCAGGCGCTGATCAGTTCGCTGCAGTTCGATACCGAACTCGGTGTCGAGACCAGGTCCATCGAATCTGAGGCAATGAAGGCAGCCGTCGTCACCGACGTGCGCGATCGCCTGCAGTCCATTCCGTTTGCCCGCGCGATCGACGCCGGCCGCGTGCGCAAGTTCGCGCTCGGCATCTTCGGCATGCTGGTGTTCTTCGGTGGCTGGGCTGGCATCGACGCTGAGTCGCTCGGCATCTGGGCGAGTCGCAATGTCTTCCTGACCAACACCGATTGGCCGCGCTACACGACGTTGACGTTTGCCGATGGCTCGGGCGAAGTGCGCCTGCCTGAAGGTGATTCGTTGACGGTGCGGGTCAAGGTCGACGGTCCTGAACCGGATCAGCTGTTCCTCGACTACGAGTTTGTTGGCGGCGATGTCGGTAGCGAACCGATGAGCCTGACGGGCGAGAAGGAGTTCTCTTGGACAATCGATTCGGTGCTCGATGACGTCACGTTGACGGTGCAAGGCGGCGACTCGCTGCCGGTGCAACTCAACGTCAAGATCGTCGAACGACCACGTGTCGACAACCTCGCCGTGCGCGTCACGTTGCCCAAATACATGGAGCGCGATCCGTACGACGTGCCTCCGACCGAAGGCGAATTGCGCCTGCCCAAGGGCGCGCATTTGACCCTTTCGGCTACTAGCCAAAAGCCGCTCGCGTCCGCGTTCTTGCTGTTTGGCAACGACAAGAAGGTCGATCTCAAACTGGCTGACGACAAGAAGTCTTTCAGCGGCGACTTCTTCCCCAAGGAGACGGGGCTGCTGATCATCGACGTCATCGACTCGGACAGTCTGGGCGCCGGCACCCCGCCGAAGCTGCTGCTGCGTGTTGGTGCAGACAAGCCGCCGACGATCGACATGCGTCTGCGCGGCATCGGTTCTTCGATCACCTTCCAGGCTCGCATTCCGGGTCAGTTGAAGGTGACCGATGACTTCGGCTTGCGCTCAGTGCACGCGGTGATTCGCGGCACGTTGGATCAACCCAGAGATCGTGGTCCCGAAGCGATCGAGATCCCCGAAGAGCCGTGGATCGATGCGAAGCCGCTCTACTCCGAAGGGATGGCGACGAGTGCACTGCGCTACGAAGCCGAAGCCAGTATCGACCTCACGACCTGGAACACGGAGCCGAACCAGGCGAGTGAAAGCAACCCGTACCGACCGGGCATGTTGTTCTCACTGCGCTACTCGGCGAAGGACAACTTCGGTCCCGGTGAGCCTCACGAAGGCTTCACCGAGACGATGACGTTCCGCATCGTGACGCGCGACAAGCTCGTCGAAGAGCTGCGTCGCCGTCAGGTCGAACAACGCGGCGAGCTGCAGCAGATCGCCGACGAAGAAGCTGCCGGCACGCTCGAAGTTGGTGAGACCGTCAACCCTGGTGATGCCGGCGATCAGACCAAGTTGGTGCGCGCCCGCTTCAAGGCGATGGCGCGTCGCCAGCAGGCACTCGGCCGGCGCGCGCGCTTCGTCAGCGAGGCCTACCAACGCATTCTGTGGGAGTACGAGAACAACCGTCTGATCGAGTCCAACAAGGTCCGGCAGATGGAAGCGGTCATCACGGTGCCGCTGAACGTGCTCGCCAGGGAGGCTTTCCCGGCCACCGCAAGGCTTGTCGACAAGTTCATGCAGACCGGTGATGAGTCTGTAAGAGCTGAAGCTGTCGCGGGTTACCGGGATATTCAGACCAAGCTGGCCGCCATTCTCAACGAAATGGAGCAGGCAGAGAATCTCGCTGCCCTGCTCGAACAACTCCGGAACGTGATAAATCTGGAGAACGACGCGATCCGCGACGTCAAAAGGCGAATCAAGGATCTCGAAGACGACCTCTTCAACCGAAAGAAGAAGAAGGACCCCAACGACAAGCCAAGCAAGTCTGCGCAGCCCCTCAAACCGGGGACGCCAGACAAGCAAGTGAAGCCTGGCAAGCCCAAGTAGACCCAAACAGTCCGATTACCTGTCCCGGTTGCCCCAATCGGGACGCACCCTCTCAGAGGTGAGTTCATGATTTCACGAGGAATCGCCGTCTTGGCGACACTGATGCTCGCAGTGCTGATGCCTATGGCGTCATCGCTAACAGCACAGCAGCCGCCGATCAGCGCCCAGAGCAAGCAAGAGCTTGCCCAAGGCAAGTTCCAGGAACTGACCGAGCGCATGGAAAAGCTCATGGTCGTTCTGCAGAAGGACGAGCCTGAAGAAAGCAAGTTGCTCAGCGCCGGTCTTCGCTTCGTCCAAGAGAAGAAGCTGCACCCGCGCCTCGACAACGCCGGCAAGCTTCTGCGCCAAGAGCGTTGGGATGAAGGCCTCGTCGTCATGGACAAGCTGAAGAGCGACCTGCGCTCGTTGCTCGAGCTGCTGCAGAACCGCAACGCGGACCTGCGCGAGCTGCTCGAACGCATCGAGATGCTGGAAGGCTTCAAGAACCGCGTCGAGGAACTCTCCAAGGAGCAGCAGCAGGAAAAGGAAGACTCGGCTCGCGCCGAAGCCCTGCAGAAGCACCTGAAGAACATCGAAGCGCAGAAGCAGCGCGCCGAAGACCTTCTCGCCAAGCAGCAAGAGCTGCGCGACCAGACCAACAACCTGCCGCTTGATGCAGCAGCTGGCGCGACCAAGCCGCTTGAGAAGAAGGAAGGCGAGCTCGAGAACGAAACCGACGAGCTGGCCAAGGACCTCAAGGACCTCGAGAAGAAGGACGCCCAACTCAAGAAGGAAGGCGCCGAGGCCGAGGCCAAAAAGAAGGCAGACGCCGAAGCCAAGGCAAACAAGCCTGGTGAAAGCAAGCCCGGTGAGGCCAAGCCCGGCGAGAGCAAGCCGAGCGAGTCAAAGCCCAGCGAAAGCAAGCCCGGCGAAGCGAAGCCTTCCGAAGGCAAGCCGTCCGAAGGCAAGAGCAGCAAGGCCGCAGGCAAGGCTGCCAAGTCGATGGGCAAGGCTGAGTCGCAACTCGGCGAGAAGAAGCCCGAGTCGGCCCTGAAGGATCAGGACCAGGCGATGGAAGCGCTGAAGCAAGCCATCGAAGAACTCGACGAGATGGCCGAAGACGCCGCGCGCGAACTTCTCAAGCTGCCGTTCGACCAGATGGCGAAGAAGCAGGAGGCCACTGAGAAGGCCACCGACACGCTCGCCAAGGACATGGAGAAGGCTGAGCAGGGCGACGAGAATGGCGAAGGCCAGCCGACGCCTGGCAAGCAGAAGGTCCAGCAAGCCGTCCCGAAGCAGCGCGCTGCCGCGGGTCAGCTGAAGGAATACGTGCCGGCCAAGCAGAAGCAGCAGGACGCGAAGGAAGACCTCGAGGCCGCCAAGAAGGCGCTCGAAGAGGCCCTCGCGCAACTGCGCCAGCAACTTCAGGACGAAGTGCTGCGAGCGCTCGAGGAGCGCTTCACGGCGATGCTCGCGCGTCAGCGCGAACTGACTTCGCACACCGAGACCGTCAACGACACGCGCAAGAAGATCCTGACCGCGAGCGGCGCGATGCCGACCGCGTTGGTCAGCCGGATCGAAGAGCTTGCCGGTGGCGAAACCGAACTCGAGCAAGAGGCGATCGACGCTCTCAAGCTGCTCGAAGAAGACGGCACGACTGCCGTGTTCCCGCCGATGGTCGAGCAGCTTCGCGATGAGCTGGCCGACGTTGCTTCTGGTCTGCGCAAGCACAAGACCGGCGCGATGATGAACCAGGCGCAGAAGGACGTCGAAGACCTCCTCTCGCTGTTGATCAATGCGCTGCGCAAGACCATCGAGAAGAAAGAAGGCGGTGGTTGAACGGGTACTTGAAGTGGCAAGGCGCCACCGCTCGTGCCCGTGTCGGCAGAGCTCAAGATGTTGCGATTCCTCCAAGAGCGCGTGAACAAGAAGACCAAGGCTGCAGATGCCGAGGCTCAAGAGTCACAACTCGGTGAAGAGGAGTACCAGAAGATTTCGAAGAAGCAGGCTCGCGTGAAGGAGCTGATGCGTCGCCTCGCCGAGAAGCTCGGCAAGGAGAACGGCGTGGAGGGAGGCAACTAATGAAGCTTCCCTCAGCACTGCTGTCTGCTGCGACCCTGGGCCTGATGGCCTTTGGGTTCGCCAGCAACGCGACGGCACAGATCGAACTTCCCGGCAAAGGTGTGCGGCCCGAAGGCCACATGCCGCAAGTCGAGAAGGTCCAGGTCCAGAACCCATTCAAGGCGTTCAACCAGGCCGCATACGTAGCGGCCGTTCGCGAACTCGGTGCGACCAAGCTGCAGCTGCAGACGTTCGTGGAAGAAGCGGAAGAGATCGGTCCGGCGCGTGCGGCGGATGATCTGATGCGCAAGGTGTCGGACCAGTTCGACGCGGCGGTTTCGGCTGCCGAGGACGAAGACCCGAAGGCCGCCCTGCTGTTGGCGCAGGTTCTCGTTAAGACCAAGTCGCCGGTCCTGCAGGCCCACGTGCGCTACCACATGGCGCGCCTGTTCCTCGCGAGCGACGACCCGGAGCGTTCGATCGAAGTGCTCAACGAGTACCTCGGCCTCAACCTCAACCACACGCCGCTCGACGGCGAAGCTGCGTACTTCTACGCGCAGTCGCTGGCCGAGATTCCGATGGTCGACGCGGCGATCCCGCGCTTCCGTGCGTTCCTCAAGTGGTTCCCGAACGCCAGTGAGCGTTTGCGTTCCGCGGCGCACCAGCGCATCCTCGAGCTGGAACAGCAGAAGGAAAGTCGCTTGCACATGCTGGCTGACGGCATGAAGAAGACGACACGGGACCTTCGCAAGAAGAAGACCGACAAGCCGGTCCAGCTTGACCAGGAGAAGTATCTCGAAGAGCTCGACGAGCTGATCGAGATGTTCAAGGAGATGGAGAAGCAGTCCAGTGGCCCAGCCTCTGGCCTCGGTCCGTCGAACAGTCCTGCTGCGTCGAGTGCGCTGCCCGGCGGCGAAGGCAAGACCGGCAACCTCAACAACAAGCCGTCGCTGGCGGATCGTTGGGACTTCCTGAAGGACAGCGACCGCAAGAAGATCATGGCGGACGTGCAGAACACGATGCCGCCGCAGTATCAGAAGATGCTCGAGAAGTACTACAAGAAGCTGGGCAAGGCCAAACGCTAGTGACGGCGTCCAGGTTTGTAGCTTCTACGGTGCTGGGTGCCCTGCTGTCGGCAGTGGCACCCGCCCAGATCGCGGGCGCGGCCCGCACGATCGAAGGCAAGTCGCTGACGGGAACGTTGGCCGTTGCCGAAGACGGCACTGCGACGATCACCAACGAAGAGGGCACGACCAAGCTCGGCCTCGATGAGTTGGCGTCGTTCGCTCGCAAGGACGCCAAGACCCGCAAGGTTCAGGTCGAGTGTCGCGTCTGGTTGCGTTCGGGTGCCGAACTGCCTGCCAAGAAGATCAGCGGCCGCGCTGCCAAGGATGGCAAGCCGGCGGTGTTGATCGCGCGACTGCCATCGGGCATCGATGTCGAACTGCCGCTCAGCACGCTGCGCGCCGTTCGTCAGGGTGGCCTGATGCGACCGCAGCCCAACCTGTTTTCAGAGGACCTCGCAACGCCGCCGCCAAACAACGACCTGATCTACGTCGTCAAGAATGGCAGAGCGCAGCGTTCGGCGGTCTCCGTCACGAGCATCACGGACAAGCTCGTCGACTTCGAACTGCGCGGTGACGCCTACGACTTCGATCTGGACGGCATCGCCGCGATCGTCTTCGGCGCCAATACCGGCTTCCCGCCCGATCGCCAGCCGCGGCCGCGTGCCGTCGTTGCATTGACGACCGGCGAACGCATCGAAGGCAAGTTGCTTAGCGTCGGCGAGAGTGTTCGCTGCCGTCTCGACGAAGGCTTCGTGCTCGACATCCCTGCGCGCAACCTGCACTCGATCGAGGTTTCGAGCGACAAGCTCGTCTGGTTGTCCGAACTCACTCCCAAGGTGGTGCAGACCCCGGCCTTCGATCGCGTCTGGCCGTGGCACACGGACCGTTCGGTCGCGGGCCCCGGCTTCGAACTCGGCGGCCAGCACTACGAACGTGGCATCGGCCTCGTGCCGCACACGCGCCTGACCTACGACCTCGCTGGTCGCTTCGATATCTTCGAGGCGGCGATTGGCATCGATGACCGAGGCGGCCCTGAGGCACACGCGATCTTCCGCGTGCTCGTCGACGGCAAGAAGGTCTTCGAGTCCGAGCCGATGACGCGCGGCAAGAAACCCCATGATCTGCGAGTGGCGCTCAACAAGGCCAAGTCGCTGGTCATCGAAGTTGACTTCGGCAAGAACTACGACCTCGGCGACTTCTGCGCGTTTGCCAACGCGCGTGTTGTCCAGCAGTAGCGAAGCTCAGGTCAACGCAACGACCTATCACCTCACGGCGCCCCCACGCCGCCCCTGACTCATGATGCTTCTCGCTGTTCTCGCATCCTGCGCGATGCAGGATCCCCTCGATGCCGTCGCGGCGAGTGAAGCACGCCGCGTCGCCGTCATCGACCGCTGTGCCAAAGCAGTCTGCTCGGTGATGTCCATGGACTCACCTGGCGGCGGCAGTGGCGTGATCTTCGATCCGGCTGGCTTGGTCCTGACCAACTACCACGTCGTTGGCCAACCAGACAAAGGCTACAAGCAGCCCGATCCGCCGGATCCGTCGGAGGAAGTCCTCGCCAAGTGGCGCGAGGCCAACAAGGACGCGGACGACGAAGCGGAAGTGAAGTTCATCCTTCACTGGAAGAACGAGTGGCGCGCTGAGCATCAGTCCAGCGGCGCCTCGCACTACAAGAACAAGAAGGTCGGTCTGCCGGACGGCAAGCTCTACGAGGGCGTGGTGCTCGGCATCGACCCTGGTAGTGACCTCGCGGTCATTCGCTTGTTGCCAAAGGAAGAAGGCCAGACCTGGCCGTTCTGCGAACTTGGCAACAGTGACGCGCTGCTCGTCGGCGAGACGGTGTTTGCGATGGGCAACCCGTTCTTGCTCGCGACGGACTTCACGCCAACTGTGACGTTTGGCATCGTCTCGGGAACGCACCGCTACCAGGAAGGTCAGGGCAACCGCATGTTGGTCTACCCCGACTGCATCCAGGTCGACGCGCCGGTCAACCCGGGCAACTCCGGTGGCCCGCTGTTCAACGAGGCCGGCGAAGTCATCGGCATCAACGGTCGCATTTCGATCGGGGACCGCGGTCGCGTCAACGTCGGTGTTGGCTTCGCGATCGCGTCCAACCAGATCAAGAACTTCCTCGGCGACCTCGTCGCTGGTCGCCACACCGAACACGGCACGCTCGACATGAGCGCGTGGTTCATGACGTCGCGCGACGGCAAAGAACACAAGCGCGGCGTGTTTGTGCAGCAGACGTTCAAGGACTCGATCGTGACGGAAGCAGGCGTTGGCCTCGGCGACGAGATCACGCGCTTCAACGGCACCGAGGTGCGCTCGGCCAATCAACTCGCGACGATGGTTGGCGTGCTACCGGCCGGCACGTGGGTGACGTTGCGCCACCGCCCGACACTTGAAGACGGCGGCTTTGGCGACGAACGGGAAGTCACGGTCAAGCTCACTGCCCTCGACACCGGCTCGAGTCGTGATGACAACGCACGCCTTGCGAGCCGCATCGACCGCCGCATCGCCAAGGATCAGATCCTCGGTCAGTGGTTGTTCTCCGGCATCTTCGCACCTACCGAGAAGGGCGCCGTGCAATGGCTGCGGCGCGCTCCCGACGAGACCAAGAACGTGGCGATCGCCGACGGCGAACGACTGCGACTCGAACTCGGACGCCACATCCTGGTCAGCACTGGCAACGGCGAGGGCTTCGCGCGCGCCAACGGCGAGACGCGCGACCTGACACTCGACGAGAAGGAGCGCCTGCGCCGCGAACGAGTCAGCAACCCGATGTTGTGGCTCAAATCCCAAACGCCGGCGCGCCTCAAGGACGCGCTGCTGCTCGGCGGTGTGCACGTTCATGGTGCGGCTGCCTATCGCTTCGCGCTACCGGGTGCCGGCGATTGCGAAGCGTGGTTCTTCCTCGATGGCACACCGGCTGGCTTTGCGTTTCGCGATCCAGTCCGCCGCGCGCACGTGCAGTGGCACGTCCGCGGCAACAAATTGCGCGTCGTCGTCGATGGCGACCTCGAACGCGGTTGGTCCTCGGGCAAGCGAGCGACCGGCGAACCGGAAGAGCAGTGGTTCCGGAGGAAGTCATGATGCGCATCGCACTCACCGTCACGGCTCTCGCGACGCTTCTGTCGGCGCAGACCAAGGACTTCGGCAAGTACTATTCGTTCGACGAACGGGAACCCAAGACCCAGGTCGAGCGCACGATCCACGGCCTGCTGCCGAGCATGGTCAAGATCCACGGCGCTTCCGGCCTGGCAACGATCACGGCCTACGCGACCGGCATCATCGTCAGCGACCAGGGTCACATCGTGACCCTCGATCAGATCCTGTTGCAGAAGGGTCGCACGCGCGTCGTCCTGTGGGACGGTTCGGTGCATGACGCGACGTTGCTGCGCGCCGACGACAAGCTCGGTGTGCGCCTTATCAAGATCGACCCGAAGGAAGTCAACGGCAAGCTCAAGGCGCTGTGGCCGCCATCTGAGAAGCAGGCCAAGTACCGCAATGGCCAGTTCGTTGTGTCGCTCGGCAACTGCTTCCGACTCGCTGAGTTCTCCGAGAAGCTCAGCGCGACGTTCGGCGTCGTTGTCGGCAAGGCCAACACCGCGCTGCGTTACCGCATGGCCGACGTTAAATACGACGGCGACATCATCCTCACCGATGCATGCAACAACCCCGGCCACTACGGCGGTGGTTTGTTCACGTTGGATGGTCGTTGGATCGGCCTCAACATGAAGCTCCTCGACAGCAAGGAGACCAACACGATGCTGTCGGCGGCGCTGCCGTCGCGCGACCTCTTGCCCTACCTCGAAGAGTATGTGCTCGGCAAGAAGCGCGAAGACGTCATCAAGAAGGTCGTGCCGGTATGGACCGGCATCACGCTGTTCGAACAAGCCGGCCGCAAGTCGCCGCCGGCCTACGTCGAACGCGTCAAGCGCGGCTCACCGGGCCGCAAGTTGGGACTGCGCATCGATGACATGATCGTGCGCATCGACGACTTCTCGATCCGCAGCTGCAAGGAACTGCGCAGCGTGCTCAAGAAGTACAAGCCGGGCGACACCGTCAAGGTCATGTGGAAGCGTGGCACCAAGGTGATGACCGGCGACATGGAACTGATGGAGAAGCCGAAGCGATGATCCTCCGACCAGCCATCGTGATGTCGATGTTGCTGCTGCCACTCACGGCACAGCAAGGCAACGTCGACGAGTTCCTCAAGCTCGAACCCGTTCTGCAAGCGGCGCTCAAGAAGGCCGGGCCCTATGTGGTGACGGTCGAGACGTTCGGCGGCACGCGCCACGTGATGGGCAAGGACGGTCCAATGGATGGGCCGGCACCGCCGAAGCCGCGGCCGAAGCCAAAGAAGGTTGAGCCCAAGCCGGAGAAGAAACCGGACGAGTTGCCGAAGCCGGTCAAGCCCGCTGAGAAGCCCAAGGAAGGTGAGAAACCCAAAGAGGGCGACAAGCCGAAGGAAGGCGACAAGCCGGAAAAACCCAAGAAGCCGAAGAAGCCCAATAAGAAGAAGCCGGGCCTCGTTGCCAGTGGCTTCCAACAAGCCCAGGGCAAGACGTCGGGCATCATCCTGTCGTCCGACGGTTGGATCATGATCTCGCGCTTCGCGCTCAACCTCGATCCGACGACGATCCTGATCAACGTTCCGAACCACGGCACCTACCACGCCGAGCGCGTCGGTGAAGACACGAGTCGCGGCATCGCGCTCGTCAAGATCGACGCCGAGGGCCTTCCCGTTCCCGAGTTCGTGCATCCGAAGGACGTCAAGGTCGGCCAGTGGGCGTTTGCACTTGGTCGCACGTTCGCCGAACAGGACCCGACCGTTCATCTCGGCATCGTCAGCGCCAAGAACCGCCTCTTCGGCCGCGCGTTGCAGATCGACGCCTACACGTCACCGGCCAACTACGGCGGCGCAGTCGTCGACATCCACGGCCGCGTGCTCGGCATCTCCGTGCCGCTGTCGCCATCGGGCCGCAACGCCGGCGTCGAGTGGTATGACTCCGGCATCGGCTTCGCGACGACGATCGGCAACATCACGGACCTGGTCAAGCGCATGCAAGAAGGCCAGATCCTGCAACGTGCCTGGCTCGGCGTGCAACTCTCGACGTCGCACCTCGGCCCCGGCGCCAAGATCACCGGCACGCCCAAGGACGGCGCCGCCAAGGAAGCCGGCCTGCGCAAGGGCGACATCATCCTCAAGGTCGACGGCCAAGACGTTCTCAACGGCCCACACTTCCAGATGCTGGTCAGCTCCCGCCTCGGCGGCGACACCTGCACCCTGGTCGTCAAGAAGAAGCGCGGCGAGAAGGCCCCGATCAGCGTCGGCCCGATCACCCTCAAGAACGCCCCCTGGTCCGAGCAGCGCAAAGGCAAAGAAGACCTGCCCGCCTCCTTCTCCCTCCCCGAAGGCGAAGAAGGCCGCTGAAGCCGATAGTACCGTGCCAGGAGAGAAGTTATCCCCTTCGCGAAGGGGATAACTTCTCTCCTGGCACCGTACTATCCTCTTCGGGTTTGATGGCGGGGTGTCGAATCTTCGCTTGTTGCCTGTGCTGCTGACCGTCGTGGTTGCGATGGGTTGTCGGAAGGAGCATGCGTGGGATCAGGATGGGTGGCGGCCGGAGAAGGTGCCGCAGCGCATCGTGGCGGGTTCGGTGTTGGCGGTGGAGTCGTTGTTCGAGGTGATGCCGCGCGAACGGCTCGCGGCGGTGCACGCGTTTGCTGCCGACGAGCGCTATTCGTTGGTCGCCAAGGCTGTGCAGGGAACACCGACGGTTGGCGCCACGCCTGAGCAGTTGTTGTCGGTGGGGCCTGACCTCGTTTTGGTTGATGCCTACACGCAGGCCGAAACGCTCTCGTTGCTCAGTTCCGCCAACGTGCCCGTCGTGCGCACGCTCGATCCGCACAGCTTTGCGGACATCGAAACCAACCTGCGCACCCTTGGTCGCGTGACGCACCTCGACGCAGAAGTCGATGCGATCAGCAAGCGCATGCAGGAGCAGCTTGCGAACGTGCGTGCTAAGAGCAAACCGTTGGCGAGTTGGCGGCTGCTCAGCCTCGACGGTGCCTTGCATGCATACGGCAAGGGCTCGCTGTTCGACGTCATCGTCAAGACTGCAGGCGCCCGCAACGTTGCGACCGAGAACGGCGTCGGCGCGTTCCGCAAACTCGACATCGAAGAAGTGCTCGCGTGGCAACCCGACGCGATCGTCTTGTCAGGCGCGCCACCAGCCGACGGCAAGCCACCGAAGTGGATCAAGCAGTGCCCCGGTCTCGACCTTCTGCCGTGCCTGAAGAAGGGCCGCATCCTCTATGTGCCGTCGCGTCAGTTGATCACGACGTCGCACCGCCTCGTTGACTCTGCCGCTTACGTGCAGCAGAAGTTGCTGCAGTGGGGCAAGCCGTGAAGCAGCGCCTGCCTCTTCTGCTGGTCGGCCTACTCCTTGTGGTAGCCGTTTTGCATCTGGCGTTTGCCCGCGTCAGTCCGGGCCTCGGCTCGCTGTTCGAATGGCTCTTTGCATGGGCCGGCACCGGTGACGGATTGAGCGACATGGATCGCTTCGTGTTTGCCGACGTGCGCACGCCGCGTTTGTTCGTCGCAGTCTTCGGCGGCGCCGCCCTCGCCCTCGCCGGCACGGTGATGCAAGCGAGCTTCCGCAATCCACTGGCCTCTCCCGACATCATCGGAACGGCCGCAGGCGCTGCGTTCGGCGGTGCGATCGCCATCGTCTACGGGTGGTCACAACTGGCAGTGATCTTCACGCCACTGGCCGCCTTGATCGGCGCGACCGGCGTGACCGCCTTGGTCTTTGCGCTCGCGGGCTCTCACGGCCGCTTCTCGGTTGCCAACCTGCTGCTCGCTGGTGTCGCTCTCAACACGTTGTTCGGCGCTCTAACGACCTTCATCGTCACCAAGTCGTTCAGCAACTACACGGCCAGTTCGCAGGTGTTGTTCTGGCTGATGGGCGGCCTCGACAACCGCACGTGGGATCACGCGTGGATCACCCTGGGTGGACTGGCGTTGTTCAGCGCTCTCATCTGGCCACGTGTGCGCGAACTCGATCTGCTGACGTTGCGCGATGACAGCGCCCACAGTCTCGGCGTCGATGCCGTCAAGTCGCGCCGCTACCTCGTCTGGTGCGCGTGTGGCCTCACCGCAACGACGGTAGCCAACAGTGGCGGCATCGCATTCGTCGGCCTCATCGTGCCGCACCTCGCGCGCCTTCTCGTTGGCCCCGCGCACCGACTGCTGATGCCAACGGCCGCCCTGCTCGGCGCGATCCTGATGGTCGTCAGCGATCTCGGTTGCCGCGTGTCGCCAGCTGATTGGAACCTGCGCCTCGGCGTTGTCACCGCGATCGCTGGCGCGCCCTACTTCCTCTACCTACTGGCTCGCCAACGCAACGGAGTGCGACTGTGAGTCAGCTGATCGCCAACATGCTGTCGAAGCAGCTTGGTCAGAAGACTGTTCTCCACGGCGTCAACCTGCACGTCGAGCCGGGCGAACTCGTGCTACTGGGCGGTCGCAATGGCGCGGGCAAGAGCACCCTGCTGCGTTGCCTGATCGGCGCAGTCGAACCGGACGCAGGTAGCGCGCACCTCGACGGCAAACCGATCCTCTCCTGGCAGCCCAAGGCCCGCGCGCGCGAAGTTGCGTTCGTGCCGCAAGACACCGAAGTGCCGTTCGAGTTCACGGGCCGCGAACTGGTCACGATGGGTCGCCACCCACACCGCGGCCGCAGCGAACCGTTGCGCGAAGAAGATCACAAGGCAGTCGACCGCGCGCTCAAGCTGCTCGACGCCGAAGCGTTCCAAGAACGTTCGGTCACGACCCTCTCCGGCGGCGAACAACGTCGCATCGCCGTAGCGCGCGCCCTCGCCACCGAGGCCCGCCTGCTCCTCCTCGACGAGCCGACCAACAACCTCGACCTCGAGCACGCGCTGCAACTCGTCACCCTTCTCCGCCAACTAGCGAACGAAGGCCACGGCGTCCTCGTCGCCTCCCACGACCTCAACCTCTTCGCCCCACACTGCGACCGCGTCGTCCTCCTCCACAACGGCCGCGCCGACGTCGACGCCAAGCCCGAAGAAGCCCTCTCGCCGGACAACATGCACCGAGTCTTCGGCGTGCAATCCCACACCCCCAGCAGCTTCTTCCCCCGCAACTTCACCCTCTGACTCGTACGGTGCCTGGACCGTTTTCACCTCATTCGCGAAGAGGCTAGTGACCGTACGGTGCCTGGAACGAAGGCAACCTATTCAGCAGTCACACGTGCGGCCTGCATCATTGCGCGCCGCACGGACCCAATGACACCTCAGATCTGAATCGGCACCTCGAGCCGTTCTGTCGTCACGAACTGGAGGTTGCCGTTGCCGACCGTGTGCAGATCCTGGAAGTGCAGCACGCTCGGTGGCAAGAACTCCGGTAGCGGCAACGCGAAGCTCGGCGCCGCACCGATCTCAACGGGGAACAAGCCGAGGAAGTCAGGGCTGACGCTGGAGATGTTCAACCAGCAACCGTTCGCGAACGGTGGGATGCCCGTGAGTGGCAACGTCGCCGGTGCGAGTGACAACGCCATCAAGTGGATCGAATCGATGGCAGCACCGGTGACGTTGACCGAGCCGAACTCGCTGCCGATGAGTTGCGAACCGGACCACGCAATCGACGCCGCGCTGCAACTGGTGCCAGCAGTCGTTGGTGGCGTCACGGTGGGATAGCTGTAGCGCCACGTTTGCATCTTGCTCGCGATCGGTGGCGCGCCGAATTGGCTGTAGCCACTGATCCAACGTATGCCGACGAACTCGTTTGCCACCGCATCGAAACTGACCGGTGAAGCGATCACATACTGCGTGATGTAGTTCGTTCCGGCGACGCCGTTGTCGAGCAGTTGTTCGCCGCGGTATCCGATCAAGCTCATGCGCGCCGCGCTTTGCTGGGTGCGTTTGGTTGTCACGACCCAATGACTGTCATCGTTGCGGTCGTAGGCGAGGCTGCTCGCGTAGTGCTGCGTGGTAAACGAACCGATCACATCCGCCGGCCATGGTTCTGTGCCCGCGCCTGCGCCGAGTGGCCAGTCGAGTCGCATCAGTCGGATCGTCGAACCGTAGATCGAACTCGGCGCGCTGCTCGAACCTGACTTGATGCTGTAGGCGACTAGGTAGCGGCCGTTTGAGCCCGCAATCTGCGGCGCCATCTTGTGGTCGGATGACGCGTTGTCGATGTAGGTCGGCGAAGACACCGTTCCCGCAGTGTCGACTTCGCGCACGGCGACGTCCCAGTCATCGTTGAAGACGAGCGTGCTGACCGTCTGATATGTAACGAGCCAGCTGTTGTTGAAGGAGCCGGCGGATACCTGGTTGATGGCTGGCCGGTCCATGTCGGAGAACAGACCGTCGGCGATCACGAACGGTGTCGATGCCGTGTTACCCAACGTGTTGATCGAACAGCCGTAGATGCCAGAGCTGCTCGTCTCGGTAAACGGGCCGCCGTTCGGTTCTTGTTGCCAGACGACGAGGAGGTTGGTACCGGAGAATCCCAAGTCGGTGCCGCCGATGTCCGCGCGCCAACTTGAGTCGGTCGAGTTGATCAGGGCATAGCTCGTCGAGAACGAGTTGCTCGTGCGATGGTGGCGATGGAAGCGTAGGCGGCGGATGCCCGCAGTCGTCGTTCTGTCGAAGACGCAGACGACGTAGTTGGTCGATGCGTTGTAGGCGAGACTGCCGCCGTTGGTTTCCCAGTTGGCGGTGATGTCGGCGTAGACGTTGCTGATCATGGTGCCGGTGTCGGACCAGCGATACATGAACAGGTCTGTGTCGCTTGATGATGCGGCCACGACTGCCGTTGTCCACGTGCCATCGCTCGGACTCTCGGAGTCGCGCACGACATCCATCTCCCTGACGGTGATGCTCGTGATCGGAGTCGAGCCGAAGATCAACGGGTCAACGACAAGTGGCATGCACGCGTTCTTGAGGTCGGCGGCGGGCAAGTGCAACGTGATGACGCCGTCGTCGTGAGCGGTCGTCATCGCAAACTTGCGACCGTTCGCGTCGACTGCGGTCGCCTTGCCATACTCGATGATGGCGCGACCACCATGATCGTGGAAGATCAGTGACTGTTGTGCTGGCGCAACGTTGGTCGCCGTCAACTGCGACGTGACTTCGCCGCGAATGATGAGGTCGCCGTCGAGCGCTGGAGCTTGCGCGATGACGAACGTTTGCTCGAGGCCTTCGGGCAGCACGTCGTACGCTTCGATCACGCCGCCGAAGTCGTACTCAGCACGTAGTCGGTCATGCGACAGTCGACCTTGGCCGTGCATCAAGTCGTGGTTGCCGATGTGCGCCGAGACCGTTTGCCAACGCCAGGGCTGGTTGTGTGGGCAGTCGCTACCGAGATACGGCACGAACACTGCGCCATCGTGGAACGACACCTTGTAGTTGCTGCCTGACGCCCACGTTCCGTAGGCGTTGCCCGAGTCATCGGCGGCGGTGTGGATCGGGATCGTCGGCAGCTGCGCGAGCTGTTGCGCGGCAGCAACTGCGGACAGCGCAGTCAGGATCATCGCAGAATGCAGAAGTCGGCGAATCGCAGTCGTGGTTGGCATCATTCGGTCCTCTGAGAACCGGTGACTGCCAGCGACGCGACTGGACAGGAATCTGTATCTACTTCTCAGGCAGCTTTTGGCGATGGCGGAGCGCGATCACCGTGCCCAATGCAATCGTCGCCGCGCGTCCGAGGTTGCTCCACAACCCATCGCCGGTGGCGCCACCCGCAACGGCGAAGATCAACCACGCCGCGTTTATGCCGCTGTGCAGGACGATCGTGGTCCACCGATTCCAATCGAAGACCCACAGCAACCACGCATACCAAAGGCCGCCGCACCCGGTGATCAAGAACGGCCAGATGTGGGTGCCGTTCAGCTGGTCGTTCCACGGCACGTGCAGCGCGCCAAAGAGCAGTGACGAAACGATCGCTGTCGGCCAGAAGCGGAGACCACCGACGGTGACTGGCACGGCGACCAACAAGCCGCGGAAGAACACTTCTTCGACGACCGGTGCTATGAGCACGCCCTTGGCTGTGTCCCAGTTGTAGGTAGTGCCGGTGCTGACGAACGCGGGTGAACACGAGCACGACGACGCCGGCGATCATCGCGGCGTGGCATCGGTTGCGCGCAGAGCTCATGACGCGTTTTTCTACCGCCCGCTCGGGAACTGCGACTCGTCAATCGCATACGCCGCGAACTTCTCGCGCCACTCGTCGGACAACTGCACCTTCTTGCGCGTGTCCATGTGCATCGCCGCCGTCACGATTCGCGCGCGACACAGCGGCGCATCACTGCCGTCCTTCGTCATCCAGAAGCCGAGCGTGAGCGACGCACCACCCACTCGTAGCACACCGAGGTGCACGATCGGTTCGTCGCCGTAGGCAATCGGCGCGAAGAACTCAGCGTCGATCTTCACCGCGGGGAAACCCAGCTTGTCTTCGTGCATCAGCTTCGCGTAGTTGCGGCCGAGGCCGTCGCTCCACCAGTCTTCCATCGCGCAATGGAAGTAGTGGAGCAGCTTCGGGTAGTACGCGATGCCCGCGTCGTCGATGTCGCCGAAGCGATAGCGGACTCGCGTGCTGAAGCTCATGCGCCGCCAGCTTGCTCGGCCGGTTCGTCTTCGCGCGTCTTCTCGCTGTTATGCATGCAGAACTTGTCGAGTCCCTTCACGTCGCGCGGCAGGTCGGGGTGACGTTCGAGCTGCGCCAGCAATACGTCGATCGTGGCGTGCGTGTCGGCCTCGGCGGCGTGCGCACCTTCGAGTTCGCGACCGCAGTAGTGACGCACGGCAGCAGACAGGTTTCGCGGCCCCATCAGGAAGCGGTCCCACGTCTTCTCGCAGACGTTGAAGATCACCTTCGCGTCGACCTGGCTGCGATCGCCCATCTCAAACGGGATGTCGTGGCGCTTGCACTCGGCGAGCCACAGCGGGATGTCGTAGTTGATCTGGTTGAAGCCGCCGATGTCGCTGTCACCGAGGAAGTCGACGAGCTTCTGCCCGACCTTCTTCAGCGGCGGGCCCCAGAAGAGTCCGGTCGCGTCTGACGTATGCACGCCAGTCACCTTGGCTGCAGTTTTGCTGACCTCCTTGCCGGGGTTGATGCGTTGCACCAACTCCTCGCGCGTGCCGTCGGGCAGGAGGCGGATGAAGGCGAGTTCGAGGATCCGGTCATTCTGGGTGTCCAGACCGGTGGTTTCGAAGTCGAGAAAGACGATGGGGCGTTCGAGCTTGAGGAGCATGCAACCTGACCTGTTGTTACCGCGCGGGCTGACCGGCCCGGACTAGTGCGGCGTTTGGTTCGAGGTCCCATTCTGCGCCCCAACCGCCCGGTAACAACCCCGCGCTCCAACTGACCGTACGGTGCCTGGAACGAAGTCAACTTATTCGCCGCACGCGCGTCAGGATCGTGCTGCTGGCTAGTTGAGCCAGCGGGCGGCGAGCGTGTCGATGCGCTCTTGCCAGTCCTGACGGCTGCCGCGCTCGTTCTCGAGTTGTTGGAACTGATCATTCCACTCGAGTTGGTCGTCGCCGGGGACGCTCTGGTCGCAGGCCGGGAAGAGGGTCTCTTCTTCGATCTGTTGGCGGCGCTCGAGGCGGGCGACGAGCGCCTTGACCGTCTCGGCGAAGCCGGAGCGTTCGCTGGCCGTCAGGTCGCCGATCGGCTCCCAGAACATGACCAGGGAGTGCGCGAGCTCGGCGATCTCCTCGTGCAGCCGGAACAGTTCGCCCACGGCTGCCGCGGCATCGTCATCGGCCATCATCGCGACGGCCGGAGCGATGATCTCGTCCTCCTTGCGCATGTGGACCGCCAGGACCCACTCGCGGAAGAATCGGAGCACAGCGGCGCAGTCAGAGGCCGGGAACTCGTCACCGGCCGCTACCCAGTCCGCGATCGCTGCCAATACACGAACCCCCCGAGTGGTGAGCTCGTGATCGGCCCTCAGGTTGTCGGTGGGGCGGTGCATTCGGATGGATTTGCGAACAGCTCGGCGCTGCATGATGGGCGGTGCAACTGCCTGTAGCGGGCCGTATTTCGCCTTGCGCCTCCTTTGCACCGGTGGTTCGCCGTTCTGCTACCCGAAAAAACCCCGAACGCTAACCTTGACAGGTTTAAACATCTGGCTAACTTAGAGCCGAACAAGCAACGAACACAAGGACCCACCATGGCAGCCAGCAGCCTCAAAGACTCTACCCTCGCCTCTTCTTCTCGCCTCGCCAGCGCTCATCTCGTCGCCGGCCGGACGCGCGCGGCTCGCACGGTTCGCTGGGGAGCGGCCGTTGTCGAGCCCGCGCGGCGTGGTGCAAACCAAGGTTGGCAAGATGTTAATGGCCGCCGTGCGGCCAATGGTAGCGCTGCGCGTGGCGCTCAGGCCGTGGCTCAGGTGCCGCACATTCCGCCAGCGGTCAGCCACAGCGCTGCTGCCGACGCCGCGGACCCGAACGGATCATTTACCCAAAACCGGATTCGGCATGCGTTCGAGTTGTTCGGTGCCTGTATGATGATTGTTACCTTCCTGGCCTTGGCGATGTTCGCGTGAGGTTAGTTGGGTTTGCCGGAGGTTAGGCTCTCCGCGGACCCGCGCTCAGGAAGGCGATCGCTACCCCGGCCATCCGGACGGTGTGACCAGGTAGCAACCCAGGAGGACATGAGATGACGATGATGCTCACCGAGAAGCAGATCCGAGTGCTGCGCTACTTCCGCGACTACCGACAGGAGCACGGCATTGCGCCGACCCTGGAGGAGGCGGCGCAGGCGCTCGGCGTGAGCAAGATCACGATTCACGAGCACCTCAACCAACTCTCGAAGAAGGGCGCGATCCATCGCGACCGCGCCAAGGCACGCGCGGTTGCGATCCTGTTCGATCCCGATGCCGAGGACATCGTCGAGCCGCAGGATTCGATTCCGACGCTGCCGTTGGTCGGCACGATTGCGGCGGGTCGTCCGATCGATGCCCTCGAGGATCGCGAGGAGATGAGTTTGACCGAACTCGTTCCGACCGGCGATCGCATCTACCTGCTGCGTGTGCGTGGCAAGTCGATGATCGAGGATCACATCGACGATGGCGACCTCGTGGTGGTGGAGCGCCGCGAGACTGCCAACGATGGCGACATTGTCGTCGCCATCCTCGAGGACGAAGAAGCGACCCTCAAGCGGTTCTACCGCGAGTCCAACGGGATGATTCGCCTGCAGCCGGCGAACTCCGAGATGGAGCCACTGTTCACCAATCGTGTGCAGTTGCGCGGGGTCGTGCGCGGAGTGATCCGCAAGTTCCGCTAGCAGAGCAGTGGCGTTCAGAGTCGCGATGCGCAGTTGCCGTGGGGGCCGCTGCGAGTTGCCGACTTCGTTCCAGGCACCGTACGGTCATTCTGATTACTCAGACGGCCGGGAGGTTGTAGAACGGGAGGGTGACCGACTCTCGTCCTCAACCTCCCGGATGCGTCACCAAGGGACCGTTCGTCGATCAGTGTGAAGCGCGCAAGTATGCGTGGTGCCGTTGCCAGAAGAGCGCGCGGTATCCGTACTGTGATGGCACCCATCGCGGCACTGACGAAACGCCGCTGAAGGTGATCTTCGACGAACCGCGCACCGTCGTCTGGTGTGCGTGTGGCAAGAGTAGCAATGCGCCGTACTGCGACGGCACGCACTCGTCACTCTGATTGCGAGTCGGTGTGGAGCCAGGCATCGCGCGCGGCCACCTGCGCATCCGTTGCGTCCTCAAGCAACTTGAGCGTTGCCGTGCCGGTGCCACCGGTCGGCGTGATCGCAACGGTGTTGATGACCCCGCGTCGGGCAACGAGCAACTGCATGGGTTGATCGACTTCGCCGACCGCCGTCAGTAGTGCCTGCCAGTCGCCCGCCTTGACCCTCAGGTTGTTGGCGGCGAGCACTTCGTCGTCGGGAGCGAGGCCAGCGTGATAGGCGGGGCTGTCCTTCGTGACCGACGCAATCGTCGTCGTGTTGGCGCGGAACGCGACGCCGAGGAACGGCTTCCCCGCGCCCTTGAACGTCAATTCGATGCCGACATCAGCGAGCAACTCATTGAGTTCCGGATCGAGGGCACCGGTTACGAGCTCCGTCAGCTTGGCTACGACATCGGCACCGGCGAGTGACTCGACCACTGCATGGACATCGGCAACTTCGTAGCCGCGACCGGCATCAAACGTCGTGCGGTAGAGGTCGTTGAGCGCAGTGTCGAGCGACTTCTCACCGTTGGTCTTGCGTCGGATCAGAAGGTCGAGGCAGAGCGCGGCGACGGCGCCGTTGCCGTAGTAGTTCTGCGAGGAGTTGCGTGTGTTCTCGTCGGGGCGATACAGGCGGATCCACGCATCAAAGCTCGACTCTTCGAGGCTGAGCGCGAAGCGGCCAGGTGCAGCGAGCATGTTCTGCACATTCTTCGCCATCGTCGCGAGATACTCGGTTGGCGACATCAGTCCAGCGCGCGCGACCAACAGGTCGTCGAAGTAGGCCGTCCATCCTTCCATCACCCACAGCAGCTTCGTGTAGTTCTCCTGCTCGTAGTCGTAGTTCCAGAACTCGACCGGCCGCATGCGCTTGACGTTCCAGGCGTGGAACAGTTCGTGCGCTGCGAGTGCGAGGAAGTCGCGATACTTGCTCGGGTTGGTCAACGCCGTGCGCGGCATCAACAGTGTCGATGAGTCGCGATGCTCGAGGCCGCCGTAGCCGACATCTGCGAACAACGACAAGAACACATAGCGGTCGTACGGCAACTTGCCGCCGAAGACTGCGGCCGCTTGCTCGACGATGCGCGTGAGGTCCTCCTGCAACGTTGCCGGCGGCGCGATCGAGCCGAGGCCATCGAGAACCATCGAGTGCGGCACGTCGTCGACCGTCCATTCGATCGACTGCGTGTCGCCGATGAGAACCGGAACGTCGAGCGCTTCCGCCAGGTCCTTGACGCACAACGCCACCGCGACGCAGTCAGGCTTCAGCGTCCCGGCATTTTCTGCGTAGAGGCTGCACGACATGGTCCACGCTTTCGGGTGTTCGATGAAGATCGTCGCGGGCAGATCTGGCAGATCGACCGGCCACATCAGCAGGCAGCAGTGGTTCCAGTAGGCGTGGGTGGTGTCGACGTCGGCAGTGCGAACCGTCAGCTCATGTGCGTAGACGCGGTAGCGCAGTTCGATCGCAGCGGCGCCCGACAGCTCGACCACGACCCGATTCTTGCTGACCTTGTGGCACGGCAGCTGGCGGTCGGTGCCTGCTTCGACGGCCGTGACTCGCGACAAGTGGCGTGAGTACTCACGCAACAGGTAGCTGCCCGGGGTCCATGTCGGCAGGAAGAACTCGGCATTACCATCTTTGAGGCAAGTGATTAAGACCGTGACACCGAGCTCGCGCGTGGCGGGCTGGGTCGCGTCGATGCGAAACTCGAGGTTCTGCAATGGGCCGGTTCGAGGTGCGCTGCGCGAGGCTATACGCTCCGGCAGAACTGAGCTGCGAAATGGCGCGCCCGAGAGGAGTCGAACCTCTGACCTACGGCTTCGGAGACCGTCGCTCTATCCAGCTGAGCTACGGGCGCGCGTTCCGCCCGGTCATATCGGGCCCGTGGCCGAAACACAACGCTGGTCGGGTCCGTGTGGGCGATTCGGGAACGTCCGCGTAGGGAGCTATTCTATGGCCCCAACGGCCTTTGACCGCTTGCCTAGGAATGCCGCAGGTGGTTCAATGTCTAGTACGGTTGCCTGAAACCGCAAGCCCCTCCGGTTCTAGTTCAGGCACCCGAGCGTCCTCCTTGATGCAACGAAAGCACATCGTACCCCTGATGGCGGCTGGCCTCGCGACGAGTTTCGTCGCGTGGATGGTGCCGTCCAAGTCCGTCGCCGCAGGCGGCGGTTCCGGCCCAGTCAACGCTGCGACGCTTGACACGGATGGCGATTTCCTGCCCGACGCGGTCGAGTGGGTTGTGTTGACAAATGCCAACAACGTCGACACCGATGGCGACACGATTTGTGACTTCGTCGAGGTAGTCGAAGCCGGCCAACCACGTCACGAAAGTTCGCCGTTGCCACCCGACCAACACATGCGTTTGGTCATCACCGGACCGACGCCAGCGTCGACGGATCCGCGCACCTGGATGCATGTGTTCATGCGCGTGATGACCGCGGAAATGGCTCAGGGAGGCGGTGCGAGCGCGATTCAGTCGTTTGCGTCGTGGCTCGAAGGTCCCACCTGGCCCGGCCTGCGGTTCCCACTCAACGGCTTTGCTGGACCCGACACGGTCTACAAAGAACGCATCACCGCCAACGATGGTGTCTGGGTGCAGATGTCGATCCCGCTTGTTTCGGAGTCGGTCTTGGCGGCAGTGCTGCCGTGCACGATCTGGGCTGAGACAGTGGTTGATGGTCAGACGTTGAAGAGCGGGATGAACCTCATCAACACACCACAGGGGATCGCCTCTCTGGTGCCGTACACGACGGATCGCTACGTGTTCCAAACGCTGACCAACTCGACGTTGCCGGTGCCGCTCGTCGCGGGACCCAACCAGGTTTGCGTGCTCGAACTGCAAGAGCAGACCAGTGGCACAGCGGGCACGACCTACCAGGTTGTCGACGCCGATTGCGAAGACGCCAACGAGCTCGAGTGCAGCCAGAATTGTCAGCTTTCGATCGGCTGGGTCGTCACCATTCCAGGTGGCACCGATCTGATCGGCGGGCAGTAATTCACCGCCGGTCTGTCTGGGCTTCAGTCGAACTGGGCTTCAGTCGAACTGGGCTGCAGTCGAAGCCGATGAGGCCCAATTGCCCCAATGATCTCGTGCGATTTACCGCTCAATCGGGCGTCAGTGTAGGTTGCTTGATTCGCTCGACAGTCAACGATTGCGGGAACGCCGGATCCCGGCCCTCAATTCTGGCGCAAAGCGAGGTTTCTTGAGGGGTTTACGCAAAAGGACAGAGTCGAACGGAACCTGATCACCCGGTCATTCCGTCTTTATACCGTGGAACTTCTGCGCGACCCCGACGCCCAGCTGGTAGCAGCTTGCCGAGACCCCAATAGTGAGGGCTTCGAAGAGGCGTTTGAGGTCCTGTTCCATCGCTATCGCGAACGCGTCTATGCCATTGCGTTCCGAGTCGCCGGCAACCAGGCGGATGCGATGGACATTGTGCAGGAGAGCTTTGCCCTGCTGTTCCGCAAGCTCTCGAGCTTCCGGGGCACATCGCTCTTCAGCACGTGGCTGTTCCGCATCGTGGTCAACTGCAGCATCGATCACCGTCGTCGCAACCGCGGCGGTCGGGCTCCGGCGCTGTTGGCTGACCAGGACGCTACTCCCGAAATGGTCGACGAGAACCCGGGGCCGCGCGACAGCGCATCGGTCCACGAGGTCGGCGACCAGGTGCAGGAAGCCATCACGCAGCTGAGTCCAAAGCTGCGGGTCATCCTCGCTCTGCGCTACCTGGAGGAGATGTCATACGAAGATCTGGCCGCGACGCTCGAACTGTCGATGGGGACTGTCAAATCACGCCTGGCGCGTGCCCACCTCGCTCTCGAACATGTCGTTCGTTCCCGGTTCCCGCACCTCGACATCAGTAGGAAGCTTGATGCCGAGGATGACGCGGGCGACGCGGCCAGTGATTCACCTGGTGGTTCCCACCGCGGTCCTTTCGGAGGTGTCGGATGATGCGCCCAGCTGTTTTGGCTGCATGCCGTCTGGCATTGCGTGACTCTCGCACCGAGGAGTCGCAGCAGCACGTCGCCGCATGCTCGTTCTGCGCAGCGCGCGTCAAGGCTGCCGACAGTCTCGCGGGTTTCGCTGCGCTTCGTCCGGAGATGCCGGCCGCGCTGCAATCCGAAGCACTGCTCGAGTCCATCTACGATCGCGTTACCGAGTCCACGCCGCAATCTGCTGTCAGCGAATGGCTGGAGCAGGCGCCGGTGCCGTCCCCTGCTGGCGAAGACGCCGATTGGGATGTCGCTCGTGAAGGTGGCCGGGAAGGCAGCGGTCGTGAGAAGGCGCTCGGCGAGTTCCTCCGTGCGCCAGCGCAGCCTGATGCGCGCGTATGGTCGGGTGTGCGCCGCTCGATTCTCGCGGAGGTTGCTTCTGAGACTGGTGCGACCGGTGCTCGCGAGAGCGCCTCAAAGATTGCCAACCTCAACCTCACCAATTGGCGCGTTCTGCTCGCCGGCGCTGCCGCCGCCGCAGTCATTGGTCTGATCAATGTATCGGATCCGGCTCCGGTGGACCCACCAATCGTCTTTGCCGACCTCGATCGGGCTCCAGACGTGCCTTTTGCGACGGTTCGCTACGGGTCACGTCATTGATGTGCTTGTCGAATCGACATTAACCCTTACCCTCATCCCCCTCCTCTCTCTCTAGCCGTGTCCTCCCTCACCTCAACAATCCGTGCACCGCGATTGAGCCATTGGCTCGCGTGTGTGGTTGCGTGCGTTGCGCTGATGGTGCCGGCAACGAGTCAGCGCCTCTCGACCACCCCGTTCTCGCCCAAGGCCACGTCGCAGACGATTCCGACGTTCGCCACGATGGAGCAGGCCATCCTCAACCAGGATTACACGGTTGAGCAACTGCGCCGCTTCCGCGACGAAAACGGCAACGTCGTGACGGTGCGTGAGCGACTCGAAGTCGACGCCAACGGCACGAGCCGTCCCGACTTCCAACTCACGTTCCTCGGTGTTGAAGGTGAGCCAGCTGGCTCGCAACTGACTCTCGACTGGCAACAGGCCTACAACCGCTACGGCACGTTGTTCGTCCGCCAGGGTTCGTTCCTCGTTCGCGACCTGCCGAAGGCTTCCAGCCACTACACGCTGCACGACTTTGGCTTGGTCGTTCGCGCTGGCCGGGTTGCGCGCCGCATGGTCGTGTTCCCGAACGCGCTCGACAAGGCCATCTGGGTCATCGACGTCGACAGCCTCACGAGCGTGCCGCTGTTCCTTGCCGAGTTCGATCACAACCTCAACCTCTTCGCCAACATCGAGGCCGTGACCTTCACGTCCACGGTGCAACCGATCTCGCCGACGCAACCAAGCTCCGTTGTCACGCCGATGGCTGACTTCGCCGCGGCCGAGGCCTTCCTTGGTTCGCCGAGCGGCTTGCTCGATCCGAACGTCATGGTCGCCGTCGACTACACCCTCGAGAACATCGAGGTGCACGACGACCCGATCAACGGCCGCCAGAAGCTCGTCATGAGCTACACCGACGGCATCGATCAGTTCATGATCGTGCAAACGGTGAACACGGTGGATCCGTTCGCCAACCTCCCCAGCGCCAATGGCGGTGCCCACACGATCGGTCGGTTCCGTGATCCGGCGGTCAGTGCACTGGTCTTCTGGGATGATCAGGTTGCCTTCCACATTGCTGGCCGCGGTGTCTTGAAGCGCCTCGACGACGTCGCTTACAGGGTCTACCTGCAGGCCCTGTCGAACTAGGCAGGCCCTGTCGAACTAGGCAAGCTCTGTCGAACCAGGCGGCCCTGTAATCAGGCATCCCGCGGAACTAGCTCGGCGCACCGATCCGCCTGAGCACTAGCAGTCCTTCGCAGCTGCACGTCTGTCTAGTCGGGAAGACTCATTCGAGCTGGCAACCAATGGCCAGGTTCGCACGCGCCTATATGACGTGCGCCAGAACCGTCGCGTTTTCGCGTCGCCTGTCTTTCAGATGCGACGCCAGACCGTCGCACGAACGCGACGATCACCGCGCTGCAGCCCTTCATTCTGCACGTGCCCTCCAACGTGTCGCGGTGACACCGAGTGTTTGGCAATGCAACACCACTTGGCACCACCGGTGCTTCTCTCAACACAGATCAAGAGAGGTAACATCATGGACGCCGAACACAACGACACTCCCAAGCTTCCCGAGTCCCTTGGCTCTGCCGAATACCGCACGCGGTTGACCACCAAGCTCAACTGCCTCATCGCAGTCCTTGAGGTTGCGATCGCCAAGATCACCAAGAGCATGGACACTCCTGGAGCCAACGAAGATCGGCTGACCAAGATTCGTGGCAACCTCGAGAACACTCTCTCGATCTGCCACCGCGCCAAGCAAACCTTGGATCGCACCCAAGCCAATAAGCAGACGGCACGTGGTGAGAATGCCAACACGGACATGACGGCCCGCGACTACGTCGAACTGACGAGCATCGAGGAATACCGCAAGTTCCGTAACATGGCGCCGATCACCAAGAACGAGCTCGACACGATCGACTTCGACGAACTCTCGCGTCGCCTCAGCGAGGACTAAGGTCCCGATACCACCGCCCCACACGGTGTCCCCCGCAAGGTGGGGTGTTCGGGTTCACCCCCGAAAGCCCAAGCCCACCTTCACTGTGAGCCCTCGGAATGCCGATCCCTACTCGGGATAAGGCATGACGATTGCACTCATTGGGACAGAGGACTCGGTTCGCGCAACAGCGCGAGTGGGGTTGGTTTCACCGCAAGCTAGTGATGAGCTTGCGGTCAGTATTACGCACGTCGGTCACGAGGCAATCTCGTGCACCAACTGGGAAGAGCTCACGGAGCGTGCGGAGAATGAATCACTAGACATCGTGTTCTGTCACGAGTCATGTGTCGACGCGATGCCGGCTGAATTCGGCGTGCCGGTGATTCGCATCGAGACGGACGGCACAATCGACGAGCAGGCGTTGCCCGCGATGTTGTCGCTCGCCGTTGAGCTCGCGACCAAGTCGTCGCGACTCAGTGAACTCGAAGACCTCGTCAGCAGTATTCGTTCGGGCTCGGCGATGGTCGGCAACACGCCGCAGATGCGCCGTCTGCAAAGCGCCGTGTCGCGCGCCGCTGATTGTGATGCAACGGTTCTCATCGAAGGCCCGGCTGGCTCTGGCAAGTCGTTGGCTGCGCGCGCGATTCATCTCAAGAGTCGCCGCTGCGGTGAAACGCTCGTCGTCAAGGAATGTGAATCGCTGAGTGCCGACGGTCTCAGTGCTGCGATTGCTGAGCACACGACGACAACGATTGTGCTCGAGTCCGTCGACAAGCTGTCGTCGGCCGCGCAGTCGGTGCTCGTCAAGCACCTGAAGGAACGCACGACGTCGCGCGCACCTTCTCTGGTCCGCTTGATCGCGACGACCTCGGCACACATCCCAGAACTCGTCGCTCGCGGCGCGTTCCGCGAAGACTTGTTCTACCGCCTGCACGCGTTCCCGGTCATGGTGCCGGGCCTGCATGAACGCGTGGATGACATCCCGGCGTTGGCCGATTCGATCCTCGACTCCGGTGTGCCGGCGTCGGGTCGTAACCATCAAGGCTTCACGCCGGCTGCGCGCATCCTGCTCGAGACGATGCAGTGGCCGGGCCACGTTGCGCAACTCGAAGCGACGATTCGTCGCGGTCAGGTGCTTGCGGGTGGCGCTGCGATTGATCGCGAACACTTGATCGCGCCGGCAGCCAGCGGTGCGGTGAACGTTGCGCCGCAGTCGGCGACGGGCAACCCCGCCGCTGAAGAAGTCGAGCTGACCGAAGCTTCGATTCGTCCGTTCGAGGAGGAAGAGAAGTTCCTGCTCGGCCGCGCGCTGCAGGCAACGAAGGGCAACGTGCGCCGCGCGGCGCAACTGCTCGGCATCGGCCGCGCGACGCTGTATCGGAAGATCCAGCAGTACCAGCTGCGCCTTCACTAAGGCTCGGACGTTCATGCGCGCAAGCTCGCGATAGGGCTTGCCGCCAGGCACCGGCGGACTGTTAAGGTTCCGCCATGGCGCCCGTGAACATCCTGCACGACGATGACGACCTGCTCATCGTCAACAAGCCCGCCGGGATCCTCGTTGTGCAAGCGCCCGGCCGCACTGCTCCGACGATGGTGGATGTTCTCCACAAACAGTTGGGTCGACGTGTGTTCGCCGTGCATCGACTCGACGAGGATACGACCGGCTGCCTTGCGTTCGCGTTTCACGAGGAGGCGCGCCTGGCGTTGGATGCGACGTTCCGTGACCACTCCGCCGAACGGGACTATTTGGCTCTGACGACGGCTGTGCCTTCCCCTGAGGCTGGCTGTATCGAAGGCAATCTGGAAGAAGGCAAGGATGGCATTGTGCGCGTGGTTCGCCGTGGCGGGCGACGCGCGGTGACCCATTACCAAACCCTGGAGCGACGCGGCCGAGGAAGTCTCGTTCGTTGTCGCCTGGAGACAGGGCGGCGCAATCAGATCCGCGTGCATCTTGCCGCGTTGGGTTGTCCCGTCGCTGGTGACCGCAAGTACGGCTATCGCGCCCGCAAGGGTGAGAACTATCCACGTGTCATGTTGCACTCGTGGAGCTTGAAGTTGCAGCACCCGATGCATCGTCACCCCATTTCGGCTGTGTGCGATGCGCCTGAACCGGATCTGAAGGCTTAACGGAAAGATAACCAACACAGCCGTTTGGTAAGTACAATGCGCATGCCTTGCGCGTACCGGTTCACTTGTCACAGGAGTCTTTGTTTGGCTTCCTGACTAGCACGCGGCTGCCAGTCGTATCCAGCTTGTCATTGCTGATTCGATGGGTGTCGCTTGCGTTGGCTATTGCAGCGTCGACTTATGCAGTCGCGTGTCTCGTCTTCGTCGAGAGTGGCTTCTGGACGATCAACCTGCCGTGGTCTGGCGCGTTGCCCGCGCTCGCATCGGCGCCGGTGTTCTTCGCGGCCTGGTTGGGTTGGCGCAATCAACGTCTGCAGTACGCGGCGACGTTGTTGTTCCTCGCGTTGTTCACGCTGACCATTCTCGCGAACTGGCCGCGTGGCGCGTTCAGTCCCGCCTGGTATGTGCACCCGGTGCTCGCGTTGCTTGCGACGACGTGTCTCGGTGTCGTCGCCGGCTTGACGATGACGATGTTCGCGGCGGTCGCGTTGTTGCTCGCGACTTGGGTGCATCCGACTGATGGCGTTGGCGCCATTGCGATGCCCGACGTCTGGATCCACGCGATCAGTTTGACTGCGGTGACGTTGGCTTCGGCGCTCGCCGGTGCAATCGTCAATCGACTCGTGTTCATGGCGTTGATGACGGCCGAACGGCAACGCCGCAAGAACTTCGATGCGAGTCGCGCGCTGCGGCACCGCGAGAAGCTGCTACGCCACGCATTGCGCGTGGAAACGGTGGGGGACCTGGCTGGCCTCGTCTGTCACCAACTGCGCAACACGTTCCAGGTGCTGCTCGGTCACGTCACGCTCGGTTCGATGTCCGACGACGAAGAGCGCAAGCGTCGCCTTCTGTTGATCGAAGAAACGCTGCAGCAATCGCAACCGTTGCTCGACCAACTGATGCGTATGGCGCACCCGGACGAAGGCACGGCGATGCAGAGTGATCTGTCCGAGGTCCTGCGGCAGTTCCACGCGCAAGCGCGCCTCGTTCTGCCGGGCAGCGTGCAGATCACGTGCGAGACGCCCAGCGAAGCGCCGTCCGTTTTGCTCAACCCGCACGGCATCGTGCACGCCCTGTGGAACCTGACCATCAACGCCAAGCAGGCAATCGATGGCGATGGCGCGATCACCCTGCGCTGCGGCAGCGACCGCCACCAAGTCTGGATCGAGGTCGCCGACACCGGCGCGGGCATGCCCCAGGAAGTGCAGGACCGCATCTTCGACCCATACTTCACGACCAAGCCGATCGGCCAAGGCACCGGCCTAGGCCTGACCGCCGTCGCCCGCTTCGTCCGCGGCAGCAACGGCATCATCCAAGTCGACAGCGAATCCGGCCGCGGCACCACCTTCCGCATGCGCTTCCCCCGCGCCGTCGGCGTCCGCTCCGCCTAAGACCCCCGGTACGGTGCCAGGAGAAGAATTCTCCTCTTCGGCGACCCCCTCCCGAGTTCGCTTCGGCCGTAACCGAGCGGTTGGTACGGGTGCCGCGGCAATTCCTTACCGCTCATCGGCGAACCGGTCCAAGGGTCCGGTGCGTGCGGGCAGCTCAGGCTTCCTCCCGACCGTGCGGGGCGAACTGTCCGGAATGTACCTGGCACGGTACGGCTACAGGGAGACCTTGCGGCCCAGGCGGTTGGAGATCACTTCCGCAAGAACGTCATGCAGGGGACCGCGCCCCTTCGTGTCCATCCAGGTATCCGTCGCGGCATCCCTTTCGAAGTGCCAGGCGGTGGCGCCTTCGGCCAGCCACATCTGGTGGGCGGCGGTCTGCCGGTTGAGGACGCAGACGCGGCCGTCGGCGAATGCCATCTTGATGACTCCGGCGGCCGAATCCGCCTCCAGTTCATCCGGATCGAACTCGTCGAGCTTCAGGATCATGGCCTGCATCAGGGCCTCTGCCTGCCGGAGGAACTCTTGGTCAGCATCACTGCTCATGCAGCGATGATGGGGCAGTTGGGGTCGTGCGCCAAGGGATTGAGCCGCAAGGTGTTTGCGGGTCGGGCGAATCGCACCGAGGCGGGTTTCCGGCAGGGGGTTGAAAAAAAAGAGTGGCCGGCGATCCTCTCCCAGGATCGCCGGCCACGAAGGGTCCCGACCGCCTCAAGTTTGCCCTCTCGAATTAGCGCTGCGGTAACAGCGCCGGGCGGTCGGGACCACTCGTCCCATGCAGTCTTAGTAGACGAACGAGAGGCGATAACTTTCCAAACGCCTTCAGTTTTTTCTGGCGTTGTCGCTCCTCGGACCGCAGATGTCCGAACGATGTCAGGACTCCAAAAAGATTCGGGTTCGTTTGAAACGACTTAGCGAGTTGTGCGTTCCGCTCGGGTTTGCCACTCAGGCAGCAGGTCGCTGACGCTCACTTGCTCCGCATCGGCCTCGAAACCGAGCAGCACACGGTGTCGCAACGCGGGTAGCAGACACGTGTCGATATCCTCGCGGACGACCGCCGGACGCCCCGCAAGTAGGGCGCGCGCCTTGGCTCCGAGCAGGATTGCTTGCCCTGCACGGGCGCTTGCACCGTAACGAACGAACCTCTTCGTCGCGTCTTTACTTGCCGCTGACGTGGGATGCGTCGCGACGATCAGGTCGGCGACGAACTGCGTCAGGTGTGAACCGCAGAGAACGGAGCGAACGAGTTGCTGAAGTTGATGGAGTTCTGCAGCAGTTACTCGCGCGGACGTCGTGGTCTCCGTAACGCCGGTGGTGCTCTCCAGAATCTTCGCGAGATCACTGGCTGACGGCTGGCCAACATCGAGTCGGAACAAGAATCGATCGAGCTGCGCCTCCGGCAACGGGAAGGTGCCCTCGAGCTCGATCGGGTTCTGCGTCGCGACGACGTGAAACGGTTGCGGCAGTTCATGCGTCACGCCCGCGACGGTGACGCAGCGCTCCTGCATCGCCTCGAGCAATGCGGACTGCGTCTTCGGCGTCGCCCGGTTGATCTCGTCCGCCAACACCAGCCCCGCGAAGATCGGCCCCTGCTGGAACCGGAAGTGCCGTTTGCCGCCGTCCTCGTCGATGACCTGCGTGCCCGTGACATCGCTCGGCATCAGGTCTGGCGTGAACTGGATGCGCGAGTAGTCGAGTCCGAGTCCGTTGGCGAGCGCCTTGACGAGCATCGTCTTGCCGAGCCCAGGCAGGCCCTCCAGCAGAACGTGTCCACCGGCCATCAACGCGACGATCAAGTCGTCGACGAGCTGATCCTGACCGATGATCTGTTGCTGGATCTGCTCCCGCAGCTGCGCGACCTTGCCGAGCAACTGCTCGGCCTGTTGTTGGATGTCCGCGTTGTTGGTGTCTGGGTTGCTCATCACAGCGTCTCTTGCATCCAATGGTCGAGGTTGCGTTCCGCGGCATCCGGCAGCACGGCGACGATCATCTTGCCGTCGAACTCGCTCCGTGCCGCCAGCGTGATCGCCGCACATGCGACGGCGCCACTTGCCGGTCCGAGCAACAGCGATTCTTCGTGCATCAATCGTTGGTTGGTCGTGCGCGCATCATCGTCGGAGACGCTGATCACTTCGTCGAGCATCGATGGCGACAAGATGTCCGGAATGAAGCCTGCGCCGAGTCCCGGGATGTTGTGCACGCCGGCTTTGCCCCCGGTCAACACCGGGCTGCCGGCGGGTTGGACCGCGATGACCTTCACCTTGTGCGGCGCGAAGAACTCTGCGCACCCGGCTGCCGTGCCACCCGTGCCGACCGGCACGACGACGGCGTCGACCTGGCCGTTGGTGTCCTCCCAGATCTCGCGCGCCGTCGACTCGGCGTGCGCGCGGGCGTTGGCGCGGTTGGTGAACGCCTGGAGGCAGACCGAGTCCGCCGTCGCGCGCGTCAGTTCTTCGGCGCGGGCCATGGCGCCCCGCATGCCGAGATCGCATGGCGTCGTCACGACTTCGGCGCCGACCGCCGTCAGCAAGCTGCGACGGTCGTTGGACACCGTGTCCGGCATCGTCAGCATCACCCGATACCCCAGGCGTCGGCCGATCGCCGCGATCGCGAGGCCGAGATCGCCGCTGCTGCACTCGACGATCGTGCCGCCGGGCTTGAGAAAGCCGTTCTGCGCCGCGTGTCGGATCATGCCGAGCGCGGCGCGATCCTTGTTGCTGCCCGATGGGCTCCACGCCTCGAGTTTCCCGACGATGCGCGCCCCCGCCGGCGACAGTCGGGGCAGATCGATCAGGGGAGTGTTGCCGACGAGCCAGGATATGTCCGCTGCAATGCGCACCATGTCCGAAGCGTAGCTTGGTGTCCGGGTCAGGCCAGACGATGATGTCCGGATGGCGTTTGGGCGCACTTTCTCTGGTTGGCTTCTGGTTCCGTTCCTCGTCGGATGTGCAGGCGTCTCGCCTGATCCGGCGACTGCTTCGATCGACGATCTGCCGACGGTTACCCTCAGCGAGCAAGAACGGGCCGATTGTGAGGCGCTCGAACAGGACGCTATCGATGCGGTTGTTCGCCGCCGTTACGAACAAGCCGAAGTTGCCGCGAACCGGGTCCTCGCCAAGAATCCCCGTTCGGGCAAGGCGCGAGCCGTGCTCGGCATGGTTCGCCTGCAGATTGCCTCGCGCCAGCAGCCAAGCGATTGGTTGGCGACCCGCGCCGGCGAGGTCGAGATCGAACTCGCCCGCCAGCTCGAGCCCGAGAGTGCGTTCGTCGGCTGGATGCACGCCGTGTTCCTCGCCGAGTCCGGCCACATGAGTGCCGCGGCCCAGGCGGCCGAAGACGCGCTCGTGCGTTCTGCCGCCGCGCCACCGACGGAGCGCGCTGCCCTGCTCGGCACGGCAGGCACCTATCGCTACGAACTCGGCGAAGAACGTGCCGCGCGCCCGCACCTCGAGGCCTACGTAGCCCTTCGCCCCGACGACTCCGCGGCGCATTTCCGCCTCGGCTCGAGTTTGCTCAGCATCGCCAAGACGCCGCAGGGCAGCCCGCCGCCATACGTGACCTCACAGCGCGACGCCGAGGCCGCCGCCGCTGCCTTCGCCCGCTGCTTCGAGCTGGCCCCCGGCGACGTCGATGCCGCGTTGGCCATGGCTGCCGCCTGGGCGCGCGCCGCCGAACTCGCCGACCTTCAAGGCAAGTCCAGCGACCGTGACGCACTGCACGCGCAAGCGGCCAAGCACCTCGAAGAGCTCGCCCCCAAGTTCCCCAAGAACGCCGAAGTGCACTACCGCCTGGGCGTCCTGGGCACCCTGCAGAAGCAGCCCAAGGCCGCCCAAGCCGCCTACGTCAAAGCCCTCGAACGCGACGAGCAACACCTCGGCAGCCTCATGAACCTCGCCGCCCTCGTTGTCGCGGACGGCGAACTCGACAGCGCCAAAGCGCTCTACACGCGCCTCCTCGCCGCCCCCGCCGCCAAGTTTGAACTCTCCCGCAGCGAACGCGACCGCATCGAACGCTGGCTGGCCCAATAACGAACTGACCGTACGGAGCCTGGAACGAAGTCGACTTATTCGGCGTGCGCCGAATAAGTTGACTTCGTTCCAGGCTCCGTACGGTCAGTTCGGCGGGTTAGATGCCGAGGATGCTGTAGCCCGCGTCGACGTAGATCACCTGGCCGGTGATGCCGTTGGAGAGCGGGGACATCAGGAACGCGGCGGTGTTGCCGACGTCGGCTTGGTCGACGTTGCGACGTAGCGGGGCCTTTTGGGCCATCGCGTCGAGCAGGGTGCCGAAGTCGCCGACGCCCATGGCCGAGACCGTCTTGATCGGGCCGGCGGAGATCGCGTTGACGCGCACACCCTTCGGGCCGACGTCGTTGGCGAGGTAGCGCGTGCTCGATTCGAGCGCGGCCTTGGCGACGCCCATGACGTTGTAGTTGGTGACGACCTTCTCGGCGCCGTAGTAGCTCAGGCAGACGACGCTCGCGTCGCGACCTTCCATCATCGGCAGGGCGCCCTTGACGAGGCCGATCAGCGACCAGGCGCTGACTTGCTGCGCGAGTGCGTAGCCTTCCCACGACGTGTCGACGAAGTTGCCGCCGAGCTCTTCGCGCTTGGCGAACGCGATCGAGTGCACGAGGCCATCGATGCCATCCCACTCCTTGCCGAGGGCTTCGTAGAAGCGCTCGATGTCACCGTCGACGGCGACGTCGCAAGCATGCATGAACGGCGGCTCGTCGAACTCGGCGGCGAGTTTCTTCACCGAGTCGCCCATGCGGTCGTTTTGGTAGGCGAAGGCGAGCTTCGCACCTTCACGGTGCAGCGCTTGCGCGATTCCCCAAGCGATCGAGCGCTTGTTTGCGACGCCGAAGATCACGACGTTCTTTCCAGTCATCAGGCCCATAGTTCGTTCCTCGTATCTGCGTCGGGGTGCAAAAGAAGGGCGACCACGATAGCGCGCGGTCGGGCAGGGTCACGCCTCGAGCGTGTTGGACTTGGAGAAGACCTTGCGGGAGGGGGTAGTCCAGGGCGTCTCGGGAGCCAAGGAGAACCACTCGAGCTGGCCTTTTCTCCTGACCTTGGCCGGGTGGCCGTGCAGCGTGATGCGGTGGTGGGTGATGGCGTGGCGGACGCTCGCCGTGGCGTCGGCGACCGCGAGAACGGCACCAAAGCGCTTTTGGATCGCCGCCCCCAGGTCGTCCGGGTCGCAGTCGACGAGCACCCCGGGGCCCGGCAGCTCGATCTGGCCGGCGTTGGGTTGGTCCGCCGGAATGCGGTAGCCGAGCGCTTCGCCGCCGCTGGCCCGCCCCCGCCGGGTCACGACGACGGCCCGCGAATGGACCTCAACGGCCTTCTTCGGCGCCTTCTTCTTGGGCAGCTCCGCGGTCCTGTCCGTCGCCAGCGCGACGCAGTCTTTGGCGATGGGGCAGTCCGCGCAGCGGGGCGACGTCGGCGTGCACACCGTCGCGCCGAGTTCCATCAGCGCCTGGTTGAAGTCGCCGGCGCGCGCCTTCGACATCCAGGCGTGGATCACTTCGCGAATCGGGCCCCGGGCTTTGCTCGTGCCGATCGGCTCGTCGAAGCCGCGGTGCCGCGACACAACCCGTTCGACGTTGCCGTCGACGGCCGGCTCCGGGTGGCCGAACGCGATCGAAGCGATGGCGCCAAGTGTGTAGGGCCCGACGCCTGGCAGCGCGCCCAGTTCGTCGAGCGTGTCGGGAACGACCCCGTCGTGCGCTTCGACGACGCGGCGCGCGCCGTCACGTAGCAGTCGCGCGCGTCGGTAGTAGCCGAGCCCGCGCCACGCGACCATGACCTCGTCGTCGCTGGCTTTGGCAAACGCAGTCGGCGTCGGATAGCGCGTCAGGAAGCGCGCAAACGGTTCGCGAACGGCCTCTACGCGCGTTTGCTGCAGCATGATCTCGCTGACCCAGATGGGCCAGGGATCGCGATTCTTGCGCCACGGCAGGTCGCGCTGGGTTCGGTCGAACCAGCGCAGGAGGCGGGTGGCCTGCGGGCGGGCGGCCAACCTAGTCCCCGAGGCGGGACGCGTCGGTCGGCGGCGTATCGAACTCGAGGCCGAGGCGATCGCGCAGATCCTGCTCCGCCTGCTCGAGCAACTCGTTGAGCTGCACCGCGTCGTCTTGTTCGGCGACGAGCACGATGCGGATCGTACGAGCCATCATCGTGCCCTGCACACGCGTGCGAAGGCTGATCTGCGGGTGCTTCTCCGAGATGTCGGCGAGCACGCGGCTGATCGATGACTCGTCGTGGCCGTGGTAATCGACGGCTCGCTCGCCGCGCACGGTGTCCGGGCCGGCGGCAGCCATGACCGGCATGACGTGCGACGTGAAGAATCGCTGCATTTCGGCGGGCACGCCGGGCAACAAAAATACGGTCGTCGGACCGTTGTCGAACTGCACTGCCGGGGCCGTGCCGACGGTGTTCTCGTAGCAGGATGCGCCGCGAGGCAACTTGGCCATGCCGAGGCGGGCTTCGTTCATGTCCGGGTGCGAAACGACCTGCTTGGCGAACAATCGGCGGTAGGCGTTTTGCACATACTCGACGGCCTGGGTGTTCTCCTCGAGTTCGACACCGGTGGCCTGCGCGAGGCAGGCACGGGTGTTGTCATCCCAGTTTGGCCCCATTCCGCCTGTTACGAGCACGAACGTCGGCTTCTGCTCGATCGCCCACTTCATGGTGGCGGCCATTTCGGCCTCGACCCGGTCGACGACCTGGATCGTGCGGACGCGGTAGCCGATGTCGTCGATGCGGTTGGCGATGAACGCGGCGTTTCGGTCGACGACGGATCCCTCGAGGATCTCGCGCGAAACGACCAGGATGATGACACTCTTATCGAACAAAAGCTGGGCTCCGGAGGCTGGATTTGGGGCTCCCCTGGCGTGCGAATCAGGCCGAGGCGAGGCAACCATAGTATAGGACCAGCAGCAATGTTGAAGCGACTGCCTGTGGGGTGGACAATGGTCCTTTCCCCAGCAGTTCCCAGTCCGACACCCGCCCGCTCATGACCGACACGACCCCGCCCGATGGCGGCCGCATCTCCGACCTCCTCCTCGAGCGGGAGATGCGCGAGAGTTACCTCAACTACTCGATGAGCGTGATCCTTTCGCGCGCTCTGCCAGACGCGCGTGACGGCCTCAAGCCGAGTCAGCGACGCGTGTTGGTTGCGATGAACGACCTCAACCTGGGGCCGCGCAGCAAGCATCGTAAGTGCGCCAAGATCTGTGGTGACACGTCGGGTAACTACCACCCGCACGGGGAATCGGTCGTCTACCCGACGTTGGTCGGTATGGCGCAGCCGTTCTCGACGCGCTACCCGCAGGTCGATAGCCAAGGCAACTTCGGCGCGATCGATGGCAGTCCGGCGGCGGCCATGCGATACACGGAGGCGCGCCTCGCGCATCCAGCGACGCACCTTCTTGAGGACCTCGACAAAGAAACTGTCGACCTCATGGAGAACTACGACGGCACGCGCATGCAGCCCGTCGTGTTGCCCGCGCGCTTCCCCAACCTGATCTGCAACGGCTCGACGGGCATCGCCGTCGGCATGGCCGCGAGTCTCGCGCCGCACAACCTGAAGGAAGTCGCGCGCGCCCTCGACAAGCTCTACGACAACCCGGACATCACGCTCGACGAGATCCTGCAGATCGTGCAAGGCCCCGACTTCCCGACGGGCGGCATGGTCATGGGTCGCACCGGCATTCGCAATGCGTATGCAAGTGGTCGCGGTCAGGTTACCTGTCGCGCGAAGTACCACGTCGAAGAGAAGAAGGGCCGCAAGCAACTCGTGTTCACCGAGGTGCCCTTCCAGGTCAAGACGACCACGATCCTCGAGCGCGTCAAATACCTCGTCAAGAACGGCCAGATCGACACGATCTCGGACGCCAACGATGAGTCGAACGATCGCGTTGGTTTGCGTCTCGTTGTCGAACTGAAGAAGGCAGTCGAGGACGAGATCGTCACGGTCAACCAGCTGTTCAAGCTGTCGCCGTTGCAGAGCACGTTCTCGATCATCAACCTGGCGATCGTTGATGGGCGCCCGCGCACGCTTGGCTTCAAGCAGATGCTCGAGTGCTACCGCGATCACCGCGTCGATGTGATTCGCCGTCGCACGCGCTACCTGCTGCGCAAGGCCGAAGAGCGTCTGCACATTCTCGATGGCTTGCGCCTCGCGGTGCAGAACATCGATGAAGTCATCAAGATCATCCGTTCTTCGGCGAACACGGATGAAGCGCGTCAGCGCCTGACTGCCCGATTCGAGCTCTCTGACATCCAATCACGCTCGATTCTGAGCATGCGCTTGTCGGCCCTCACCGGCCTCGAAATCGACAAGCTGGAGACCGAGTACAAGGAAGTGTCCGACAAGATTGCCTACTACAAGACGATCCTCGCGGACGAGTCGGTTCTGTTCGGCTTGATGCGGCAGGACCTGCGCGAGATGGTCGAGCAGTACGGCGACGAGCGCCGCACGGTCATTAGCGACGAAGAGGTCGGCAACTTCATCGCCGAAGACCTCATCCCCGAAGAGATGATGGTCGTCACCGTCACGCATCAGGGCTACATCAAGCGCACCGCGCTCGATCAGTACCGGACGCAAGGACGTGGCGGCAAGGGCGTCAGCGGCGCGGACTTCAAGGAAGGCGACTTCCTCCGCAACCTGTTCGTCGCCTCGACGCACGACTACCTGCTCTTCTTCACCGATCGCGGTCGTGTGTATTGGAAGAAGGTCTACGAGCTGCCGAGCTACGGCAGGACGGCCAAGGGTCGCGCGTTGATCAACGTCGTCGAGACGCAAGAAGACGAGAGCATCACGATGATCCTGCGCGTCGATTCGTTCGACGAAGATCGCTACCTCATCAGTGCGACCCGCAAGGGTCTCGTCAAGAAGACGCCGCTCAAGGCTTACAGTCGTCCGCGCGCCGGTGGCATCATCGCGCTCGGTCTCGACGAAGGCGACTCGCTCGTCGGCGTCAACATCTGCAAGGCCGGTGACAGCATCGTGCTCGGCTCCAAGAACGGCATGTCGATTCGCTTCGATGAGTCGGGCGCCCGCGCAATGGGTCGCAGCGCCGTTGGTGTTCGCGGCATCCGCCTCGACGATGGCGACGAAGTGTGCGACATGGTCATCACCGATGGCACCGGCACGCTGCTGACCGTTTGCGAAAACGGCTACGGCAAGCGCACGGTCGTCGAGGAGTACCGTTCGCAGACGCGTGGCGGCAAGGGCATCATCGACATCCGCACCACCGATCGGAACGGCAAGGTCGTCAACCTGTTGTCGGTCACCGACGACGATGAAGTGATGATGATCACGAAGGACGGCCAGATCGTTCGCACCGAGGTCAACGGCATCAGCGTCATCGGCCGCAACACGCAAGGCGTGCGCTGCATCTCACTGCGCAAGGATGACAAGCTCGTCAGCCTGTCGCGCATCCCGCAAGAAGAGCCGGAGGATGGTGATTTGCCACCGTCGGCTGAGGGCGGTGACGCACCTGCTGGGGACGCGCCGACCGGTGATGCGCCTGAGGGCGATTCTCCTTCTGGCGACTCACCCGAGCCCGGGCCCGAAACGAGCCCGGAGGGCGGCGAATAGTGGCTGCCTACCTCGAAAAACTCACGGCCGACATGAAGGCCGCGATGCGCGCCGGTGAGAAGGACAAGCTCACCGTCGTGCGCATGTTGATCAGCGACATCAAGAAGAAGGCCGAGGCCGAAGGCGACCTGTCCGACGACGCCGAGGCCTCAATCCTGCAGAAGTCCGTCAAGATGCGTTCGGACACGATCGAGCAGGCCAAGGCCGCCGGCCGCGACGAGATCGTCAAGAAGGAAGAGGTCGAACTCGAATGGGTGAAGGCCTACCTACCCCAACAAATGTCCGAGGAAGAGGTCACCGCCAAGGTCAAGGAGATCGCCGAAGCGATCGACTACCAGGGCGGCAAAGACACCGGCCGCTTCATGAAGGAGTGGATGTCCAAGTACAAGGGCCTCGCCGACGGCAAGATGGTGCAGGCCGCCCTACGAAGCCTCGCCTAGCACCCGTACGGTGCCTGGACCGTTTTCACCCTATTCGCGCGATCGCCGACCGCACCTTGGTCGGCACCACTTCGCCGGATCCGCCCTCGCCGCAAGTGAACGTACGGTGCCTGGACCGTTTTCACCTTATTCGCGCGATTGACACCGCGCGTCGGCACTCGCTAGCGACCGTTCCGCATCCGTGCTCGCAGCATGTCGACCGCGAGCACGAGAACTGCCAGCCAGATCAGCGCGTAGCCGAACCACAGGCTCGGATCGGCAGGCCGTTCCCCGTAGACGAGCACGCCGAGCAATACCTGTCCCGTTGGCGCGGTGAACTGCAGGAACCCAATCGTCGACAGCGGCAAGCGGGCGGCGGCAGCAGCGAAACACAGCAGCGGCACGGCGGTGCTGATGCCGGTCAGCGCGAGCATCGAAGCGGTCGCAGCGCCACCTTCGACAAATGCCGGCGGCACCGCGAGCAGCCCTGGACCAAGCAGCAGCCACGCAATCGCGATTGGCGTCAACACGCCGGTCTCGACTGTGAGGCCAACGACCGGGCCGACCTTCACACCCTTGCGGACCAGGCCGTAGAAGCCGAATGAGATGGCGAGCGCCGCTTCGATCCACGGCAGTTCGCCACCGAGCACGACGGCGATGCCAAGCAACACCGCCATGCCGATGCCCGCGAGGCCGACCGCGCACCATTGGGCGCGTCGCAGACGTTCGCCGAGTAAGAGAGTACCGAGTGCGATTTGCACAACGGGCGTGACGAAGTAACCGATGCCGGCGCGATACATCTCGCCGCGTGCGACAGCGACGATGAACACGCTCCAGTTGACCGTCACCAGGACGGCCGCGAGCATCAGCCGCCGTAGAGCTGTTCGATCACGCAGCGTTGCTTTGAGTTGGCCGAAGCTCTGCCGGCGCCAACACAGCATCAGGCAGAACAGCAGCGACCAGACGATGCGATGCGCCAGGATCTCGAGCGACCAGGCAACGGGCTCGGCGGTGATCGCTGCCGGAGCAACGGCGCCAAGCGCCTTCACGTGCAGCGGGAACACGAACGCCCACCAGCCGTACGCGGCCAGGCCGAACCAAAGCCCGACCCGCGTCGGGTTTGCGGAGGTCATCGGCGCGCGCCGGTTGGTTGCGTGGAGGAGGGCATCGCGGCGAGCATGCTACCGCGAGCCACCGGATTTGCGTCCGCCCGTTGACCAATCGATGCGTGCGAACGTCGGGTGCAGGTGAGTCGTCTTTCTGCAGATTCGTGTAAGCATCCGGCGCCACGGCTGTCCGTGGTGCATGCCACCTCGCCAAGCCCTGCTGCCCCTGTTGTTCCTGGTCGGATGCGCGACGGTGCCGTCGACGGAGATGCGCACCGTCGTCGTTCATAACCCGACGGGAGCTGCCGTGCAGTTGCATAAGGTCGTGCGCGACGGGTTTGGCGCGGTGCGTGATCTTGGTGACGCGGCGCAGATTGACCTGGTTTTGCCGCCGGGTCGCTACGCGCTCTCCGTTGTCGATGAAGGGCCGCGGTTCGCATTGCCGTTGCTGTTGCGCGAACTCGGGTTCGAGCCGCCGGTTCAACTCGAGCTGACCGTGCGCCCAATGGTGCCGGCCGAACGTGATTGGTGTTGGGTCCCGGCGGGACTCGCTGTGCGCGGTGATGCGCTCGGTATCGGCCAAGAAGACGAGCGGCCGGTGTCAGCGGTGGCGAGCGATGGTTTCTGGTTGGCGAGTCATGAGACGACAAATGCAGACTACGTGCAGTTCCTCAACGAAGTTGGGATGAGCAACGTCGATGTGACCTGGCTCGACCTCGATGGTGCCAAGTGCCGCGTGCAACACAGTTCGAAGGCCAACGAATACACGACGGACGCGCCCGACTTGCCGGTCGTGACGGTGAGCTATGCGGGTGCCGTTGCATACTGCGAGTGGCGGACGCGCAAGAGTGGTGTGCGGCACCGACTTCCGACCGAGGCCGAATGGGAGAAGGCGGCGCGTGGTCCAGGTTCCCGAGTCTACGCGTACGGAGACACCTTTCGCACGAGTGCGGCTAACCAGGAGAGTGGTCGTCTGCGGCCGATCAGGCTGTGGACTCCGAACGGCTACGGGCTGTACGACATGACTGGCAATGCGTTCGAGTGGTGCGCAGACAGCTACGTGCGTGGCGCGTACGCCGGCGAAACCGCTAGCGAACCGGCGGAGTTTCGCGTCTTGCGAGGAGGCTCATACGTGCTCGATGGCATCTTCTGCCGCAATGCGATGCGCATGCGGTTGCGGCCTGATGTTCGCGCCGATGACGTGGGCTTTCGTGCGTTGCGCGAAAGGCGTCCAGATTCTCGGTAAGGTCTCGACCCGTTCCTGGTCAGGGTTGCATGAACGTCAAACTCACGACCATGACCGCCCTGGCATTCGTGCTTGGCACGGCTTCCGCCCAGATGGGCAAACGTTGGATCGACCGCTACGCCGATTCGGCCTACGCGATGGCTAAGCCTGCCGTTGGGACCGTGGCGCCGGACCTGCAACTGTGGGACTTGGACGGACGTCCCCGCAGTTTGCATCTCGAGCGCGGCCGCATCACGGTGTTGATCGCGGGCAGCTACACTTGACCACCGTTCCGTCGCAATGCCGCAGGTCTGCGGGATCTGATCAAGAAGTTCGACAAGCGCGATGATGTGCGCTTCATCGTGGTCTATCAACGCGAACCACACGCGCGTCAGATGGCCTTTCGTGAAGTGGTGCAGCCGAAGAACTTCGCTGAGCGCGCGGCGTTGGCGAAGAAAGCGATGCAGGAGCTCAAGCTTCCAATCGACGTCTGGATCGACGACCAAGGCGACCAGAGTCGCGCGATGTTTGGCGATCTGCCACACTCCGCGATCGTCATCGACCCAGTTGGCACGGTGCGTCTGAAACTGAGCTGGTGCGATCCGAAGGTTCTCGACTTTGCGATCAGAGAGGTGCCGGTGGTTAGCGAAGGCAAGAAGCAGGCGCCCGTCGAGGCGCAGTTCTTCGATCGCATCACTGCGCCAACTGCGACCAGCAAGGTCACGACGCATCACCGCCGCGTCATGCTCGGGTATCTGGTGACGCGTGATCTGTGCACTACGCTTCGCAACGAATGGCTCGAAGAGTTGGCCGGCACCGGCCCTCAGCAGCAACGCCGCTGGGCGAAGGGGCTGTTGCGTGTCGGGGCCGACATGAGCCCCAAACGGTAAGGGTGCGTCTTGCCTGCCCTGCAAACGGTTGCGTGGGTGGGCGGTCGTGTCGGGTTGTGCATGACGCGCTAGACTCGGCACATGGTTGCATTGGAGCCTGTCGAGTACCGAATCGGAGAGCAGACGTTCACCGGCCTGCTTGCCGATGGAACGGGCGGCGCGCCTGGCATTTGTCGGCCGGGTGTTGTGGTTGCTCACGAAGGTCCTGGAATCACTGAGCACACCCGACGTTGCACGGTCGCACTTGGCGAACTTGGTTACGTGGCCTTTGCTGCTGACCTCTACGGCGAGCCGGACCTGCCGATGGAACGCGCCAAAGAACTCGTTCGTGGCTTTCGCGAGGATCGCACCGCACTACGCGTTCGTGCCAATGCTGCGCTCGAAGTCCTGTTGGCATACGATGGCGTCGATGCCGATCGCATGGCAGCAATCGGGTTCTGCTTTGGTGGCATGGCGGTGCTGGAGTTGGCGCGCGGTGGCGCCGACGTGAAAGCGGTCGTCGGCTTCCATGCAGACCTGACTACCGCGCGGGTTGACGACGCGGAGAACATCCGGGGCAAGGTCTTGGTCTGCCTTGGTGCCGACGACCCCATCGTCGATGCGAAGCAACGCGATGGTTTTGCCGAAGAGATGACAGCGGCCAAGGTCGATTGGCAGATGCAGGTGTACGGCGGCGTGGGGCACAGTTTCACCAACCGGGATATCGACGCGTACGGCTTTCCTGGGTTCGCCTACAACGCGAGCGCGGAGCGACGTTCGTGGCGTGCAATGCGGGCGTTCTTCGACGAGGTGATCGGGTCGGTTGGCTGAGTTGGTCCCCTGTTGTCGATGTGGGGGCTCGTGCTGGTGCAGGGGCTCATGTCGTGCTGCCGTGTCGAGCTGGGATTGGCTGCATCGCCTAGCATGATGTCATGAAGAAGCCCCTCCTGATTGCTCTCTTGATGGTTACGGCTTCGTGCACCAGCAGCAACGCTGTTCGGCACGATGAACGGGATGACGAGATCGCCTTGTTGCGTCAGCAGCTTGCGCAACGCGAGCGACAGATTGGATCGCTCGAAGTGGAGCTTCAGAAGTTGTCTGACGTGCATGCAGTCGGTTCTGTCGAGGACTTGCTGATCACGTCTGCCTGGCTGGCGAACGGTCTCCCTGGCACACCAGAGCTCACCGGTCAGGTGACGGAAGTGTCGGGTCAGAAGTGCACGATCGTTATCGATGCGAACCCCGACAACGTCGATATCAAGCGTGCCATCGACGACCGGAAGGTTCGAGTCGTGACGTATTCCGATGATGGGCGAACAGATGACATCGTCGGCTACCTGAAGTTCGCCATCTACGACGAGGACGGCCACAAGGCAGAGGTCCGAGCCATCGGCTTTGACGCGGCCACCAGCAGTGTCACGTGCGAGTTCGTGAACGCCGACGATCGCGCCAAGATCCTCATCGGCGACAAGGCCGGCACCAAACGCTGATAACAGTACGGTGCCTGGACCGTTTTCACCTTATTCGCGTCAGTAGGCTCGGCTAGCGCCGCCGCGGTCGATGCCCCTTCGGCCCGAGCAGCAAGAACCACGTGCTAAACGCGGCCGTCAGAAGCATCGTGCTGAACATCGATCTGAGCGTCTCGAGCTTCTCGTCCGTGGCTACGGGGGCGACGCCGACGGCGGAGCGCCACTGCCCCGTTGGCGTCGTCGGTTGCGCGTCGAAGGCCGGGGGCGGTGGTTCGTAATTGTCGACCATCCAGACCCAGATCAGCCACGCGATCAGTAACCCGACGCAGATCGTGATCTGCACCCAGCGGCCCCAACCGCCGTGGAATAGCCCTAAACCGGCAATTGGGAGCAGGTAGATCAGCCAGAACCATGCGGACGGCGCCATCCACGGGGTCTCCGAGTAGTTGGCGCCGATGAACCATCCAGCGGTCGTCGCCATCGCGACGCCGAGCAGGATGGCGTGCCACTTGGATGACGCATCGAGTGCGTGGCGGCCGACAGGATGCAGCAGCAGGAGCAGGTTGAAGATCGGCACGATGCATGCCGTCAGCAGTACGATCGATAGCCAGCTGTAGGAGACGACCATGGCCGCGCCGTCGTAGCCAGCGCCGGCGAGCGAACTGCGACCAACCTGCGCGAGCAGCCAGGCACCGATCAGGATCTGCGTGCGCTTCTGTGGTGGGAACCGTTCCATCCACATGAACGGTGCGAGCACCCAACGGTAGATCGGGTTGTGCGTCTTGATGGCTTCGACGAGGCCGGCGCGCGCGCCGTCGAGCGTCGGGTCGCGGCGCAGTGCCTCCTGGAAGTGGTGCAGTGCTTCCTTGGCCTTGCCCTGATGCAGCATCGAGAAGCCGCGCGCTTGATGCGTGTATGGATTGTCGGGGTCGTGCGCGAGAGACTCGTCAACGCTTGCCGTTGCTTCTTCACTGCGGCCGAGCTTGGTCAGCGCGAGTGAACGCATGTTGAGGCAGTCGGTCTCTTGTGGATCGATGGCGAGGCCGGCGTCGGCGGCGGCGAGTGCTTCGGGCCATCGTTCCTGCGAGTAGTGAATCGTCGCGAGCAGGCCGCGGTGGTCGGCGTCTTCTGGATCGATATCGATCGCGGTGGTGATCGCCGTGACCGCCTCCTTGGGCTCGTTGCGTTGCATGTGCACGCCGGCCATCGCGCGGAAACCGAAGTCGTATTCGGGGTCGATCGAGACGGACTTGCGAACGGACGCGAGGGCTTCGTCCATGTCACCCGTTTGCGAGAGCACCATGCCGAGCATGGCGTGGGCGGGGGCGAAGTCCGGTTCTTGCGCGAGCACGGCCCGCAGTTCCTTCTCGGCGAGATCCCAGCGTTCTTGGTTGTAGAGGAGCGCGGCGCGCTTCCAGGCAGCTTCGAGCATCGATGGGCTTAGAGGTTGAGGTAGCCCTTGAGGTCGTCGTAGAGACCGGCCTCGTTGGCATAGAGAACGTAGTTCTTCGCCGTCGCGAACCACTCCGATGTCGTCGCGCGATGCGTCTTGGCTGCCGCGACCAGATCCTTGGTGCGGATTGGCGTCGGCTTGCCGGCTGCGATTGCTTCGTCGAGCTTGGCTTCGATGGCGCGGTCGACAACCGCTTGCAGATCGGCGCCGGAGAACTTGTCCGTCTTCTTCGCAACGGCCGCGAAGTCGATCTCCTCTTGTGGTTTGCCGGCGAGTTGCAGACGGAGAACTTCTGCGCGCGCTTCGCGATCTGGCGGCGGCACGAAGATCACGCGGTCGAAGCGGCCAGGGCGGCGGAAGGCGCTGTCCATGTGCCACGGGGCGTTGGTCGCGGCGAGCACGAGCACGTCTTCGTTGTTGCTCACGGCGCCGTCGAGTTCGGCGAGGAACTGGTTGATCGTCTGGCGGCCGGAGCTGTGCTTCATGTCGCCGCGGCTGGCGCCGAGCGCGTCAACCTCATCAAAGAACAACACGCACGGCTTGTGGCGGCGGGCGATCTCGAAGACTTCGTGCAGGTTGCGTTCGCTCTTGCCGACCCACATGTCGAGCACTTCGTGGATCCCGATGCACAGGAACTTGGCGTCGACTTCACCCGCGGTGGCGCGCGCCAGGAACGTCTTGCCGCAGCCTGGCGGGCCATACATCAGGATGCCGCCGCCGCCCTTCTTGCCGTAGGCCTTGTAGAGCTCCGGTTGCTGCATCGGCAGGATGATCTTCTTGGCGATCTCCTTCTTCAGCGAGTCGAGGCCGCCGACGTTGACGAACTTGACGTCCGAACGAACAGGCACGAGTCCGAGACTGTTCTCTTCGTCGTCGCCATAGGCGTTGCGCACGCGGCCGTCGCTCAACTCGGAGTTGTTCTCGGCGACGAGGTCGACGCCGAGACGTTCGCTGAGCTCTTCGTCGCGCAGCGTTTCGTCGGCCATGAGCGCCTTCTTGTATTGGCGCACGGCTTCTTCGACGTCACCTTCGGCGAGCAGGATGCGAGCGAGGTCGACGCGCGCGCGGTCGCTGCCGTTGGCAACAAGTTGTTCGAGAACGATGGCCGCGGCGGAGTGCTTGTTCTGTGAGCGGTAGGACCTGGCCAAGAGCAGCATGAAGCCTTCGTCGTTGGGCTTCTGCTTCAGCGCTTCCTTCAATTCACTTTCAGCATCGGCGTAGTGCCCATGCGCCAGCAGCGTCTCGCTGAGCAGTTTGCGCAGCGAGAGGTTGTCAGGGCTTTGCTGCAGGGCTTCCCGTAGCGAGCGGATCGTGTCCTCGGCATCCATGGAGGCACCTTAAGCCCGGCCGGCACGCTGGCAACACGACGGGTCGAGGAGCGCGCAGAAAGCGATTCGATCGTGGCCGCCTACTGCAGCTGCACGATGACGGGCGAACTCAGCTCGAAGCCGGCTGCCGCCAGACCGAGGCCCTGGACCATCAACGTGAACCCAGTGAGTGCCGTCGTGTTCGGGTTCGGTGTCGACAACGTCGCATAGCCGAGCGGGTCGGTGATGCCGAGGTCGAACGTGACGGGGGAGGCCATGTGGAACAGGTCCGGCCAACTGGTCGGCGCAAACGGCAACGGCAGCAAGCCGATCGACAGGGATGGCACGACCAAGGCCGGCGATTGCGGTCCCAGCGAGAGCAAGCCGAAGACGGCGGTGTTGGGGGCGCCGTGGAAGTCGACCTCCCAGGTTGGCACCGTTCCGCTTGTCGGCAGGCTGCCGAAGTCGTCCATGTCGGCGATCAGCGAGTCTTGCGGCAAGTTGATGATCGTCATGCCGAGCAGGGTTGGCTGGAAGTTGCTGGTGTCGAGTTGCACGCCCAGCCAGGCGCCGTCGGCCGGAACACCCGGGGTCTTGCTGCCGCAAAGAACGCCAGCACCGGGATTGCCGAAGCTGTTGATCTCGAGGACGTCACCGACACTGCCGGCGTTGTTGGTTGCCGTCGTCCAGATCGTGCCGCCGTAGGAGCCGGCGTTGCTGCAGAAGACGAGGTTGGGTTCGGGCGTGTAGGTGCCGTTGGCGTCGGGGAACATCGGTGTCCACGTGCCGCCGTTGGGATCGAGTCCGAGGCCGCCCGTCTTGCCGTAGATACCGGCGGTTGCGATCGGTGCGCCCGTTCGGTCGAACGAGCCTGCATTGTCGACCATCTGGCGAACGTTGAGCGTGCCGCCAGGCGCGGCGCCGACTTCGTTGATCAGCAAGCGAGCCGAGTCCGGTGCGAAGCTGGCGACGTTGCCGTTGGCATCGTAGGTGATGTTGGCCGCGTCGATCTTGCAGATCGCACCGTCGTAGCAGAACACGGCGCCGCTTTGATTGCCGTTGACCCAATGGCCACCGTCATGCGGGCAGTAGTAGAGGTCACCGTTTGCGGATTGCGTCAGTGCGCCCGCCGCTGGAACATCGTTGTTGGGCTGGAGCCCAGCTGCGACTGCCAGCTGCGCCTGGGTCATGAAGAACTCGACGTTACCGTTCGGCAGGAAGCGAACCCAGTCGCCTTCCGCGAGTGCGAGTGGCGAGCCGTTGTTGTTGAGCACTTCCATCGGCGTCGTTGCGGCGTCGAGTCGTGGCGTCCAGAAGACGTCTCGCCACGTCGGTGCTGCGACACCCTCTTTGACGAACACGCCGTCGATGCCGACGTTGGTGAAGTACGAAGGCTTCCAGCCGCGCAACTTCAAGTAGTCACCATCGGCGTCGCCATCACCAAGGTAGCTCTGCATCGCGGTTGCCGGCATCAGTGTGCGGCCGACGGTGACGCCTGGAAACGGGTTGGCGTAGCTGAAGTCGAACTCCGTCATCTGCACGACGGAGCCGTTGTTGTTGGTGGCGTCGACGCTCACGAATGGGAAGCGGCCGGTGAACAGGATTGCGTTTTGCGCCTCAGCGAGAGTTGTGAAGCAAGCGATCGTGATGAACGGTAGGAGGTGCTTGGTCATGAGGACGGGGTGGTCGCGTTAGGATGCAAATCGTATGTTGCGAAGCGTCGGTTTGGCTTGCGGATCCTCGTCTCAAAAAGCTGTCATGTTGCCTCGGAAGATCGCCTCCCTCCTTGCAGGTCTAGTTCTTGCGACCGCAATCGGAACGCAGTCGCCGTCATCGGATGTGTCCGTCGGCGTGTTTCCGTTCCTGGTTGGCGACATGGATCCGCGCATTGGTGAGATCGTGACCAACTGTCAGAGCAACGGCATCGACACGGTCTACGTAAGCGCGTTCCGGACGACTGGGCCGTCGACCGGCAGCCTCTGGATCGATGACAGCGCCGGGACCTGGTCACCGATTTGGGGCGCCGTCAGGCCGGGCGGAGCTGGGCTCAATCTGCCAAACCTGATTGCTGCGTGTCACGCGCAGAACGTGCGCGTCGTCGCAGTGCTCAAGTGTTTCGACGCGAGCGTTCAGCCCAGCGATGTTGCGCACCGTCAGTACCTTCTCGATGTAATCAGCTACCTGACCGATTCGTTTGAGCCGAACGGGCAACCGACCTTCGACATCGATGGCATTGCACTCGACTACGTGCGGTATGTCGGCAGCAGTAGTGCGAGCGCGAGCAACGTCACGGCATTCGTGTCGGACGTTCGCAGTCAGATCGGTGGTCTGTCGTTGCACGCCTACCTGATCGCCAATCGATACACGTTTGACGGGCCGGTCTACAACCAGCAGTTCAACAGCTACGGGTTCGTGCGCAACTCGCTGTCCACTCAGTACGGTCAGGACTGGGAGCAGCTGGCGCCGTTGCTCGATGTGTTGATGCCGATGGCGTACTCGGCGAACGGATCGATCTACTCGACCTACGCTGGCCATCAAGGCTACGTGCACAAGACGGCTGAGTATGCGCGCCAGGCCTGCACCATCGCCGGCGTGCCGAACCGTCGCGTTGTGCCCGTCGTCAAGACGTACACGGGTTCGGGTGAAGCAACGACTGTGGCGACGATCGATGCGTCGATCACCGGCGCCCTCAACGGCGGTGGTGATGGCTACCAGTCGTTCCGATACGACCTCTTGGTCAACAACTCGACATGGTGGGGGCCGATGGCACAGCACGCCGTGCCGGGTTGCAACTGGCCGCGGCCGAGTGTCAGCGTCGCGTGTCCGCGGTTGACTTCTACCAGCGATGCCATTGGCTCGGCCGACCTGGAGCAGAGCAGTGCGTCGTTGTCGGTCCGGTTCGATTTCGAGAGTGACGGCGTGTTCGATACGCCATGGTTGGCCAACGTGCCGACGAGTGATCTGGCGCCGTACCCGAATGAGTGGACGCAGACGATTCAGGTACGCGATGTCGACAACCACGTCGCCACAACTCGCCGCCGGTTCGCCACGGGCTTGCCGCTAGTCCTGTTTCCAACGAGTGTCAGCACGGCGACGGGTGGCTTCATCAACGCGTTCGTCGACGCAGGACCTGCTGCAGCGGGCCATACCTATCTAGTCTTGGGGTCGCTGTCCGGTTCCTCGCCTGGTTTCACGTGGGGGCCGAACTACCCGGTGCCTCTCAATATCGATGCACTGACGAACTACTTTGTCACCACGCCGAACGGCGGCTTGCTGACCAATGGCATGGGCACGCTCGATGGGCTTGGTCGCGCCACCGCAGTCCTGCAGTGGCCGCCGGCGGTCCTCTCGTTCTTGGCCGGCTTCCCCATGCAGTGGACGTTTGTCGCCCAGGACCCGGCTGGCACCGCGAGCTGTGTCGGGAACGGTCAGGTGTTGTTGTTGCAGTAGCCCGCCTTCACGATTGGCTCGCAGTTACTTCGGCAGCCCGTCCTTGAGGATCGAACGCATCCCCTCGATGAAGCGATCAACCTCCGCAGTTGTCGTGTAGACGCTCGGACTCACGCGAATGCCGTGGAAGCGCGCGTGCACGATCGGCGCGACCAGGATGCGATGCTTGTCCCACAGGTGATTGCTCAGAGCCGATGTGTCGACGTCACGCACCTGCACCGTCGCAATGGCACCAGCGCGGCTGTTGGTGCAATCCGTCTGCAAGAGCACGCGTTCATCGTTGCTCAATGCTTCGATCCAGCGATCGCGCAGGAACTGCAGTCGCGCAAGTTTGCGTTCGGCGCCGAGTCCGTGGTGGAACGTGAGCGCTTCGGCGATACCGAGGCCGGTGGCTGCGGGGTGCGTGCCGATCTCTTCGAACTTGCGGATGTTGTCATCCATGTGTTCGTCCGCGGCGAACAGTGGCCACAGCTTCTTGATGCGGTCTTTGCGCACGTAGAGCAGGCCGGTGCCGATCGGTGCAAACAGCCACTTGTGCAGCGACGAGCCGTAGTAGTCGCAGCCGACCTCGTCGATGCGGAACGGGAAGTGGGCGACCGCGTGGGCGCCGTCGACGATCGTCTGGATGTTGCGCGCGCGTGCCATTCGGCAAATGGCTGCGACGGGCAGGATTTGGCCGGTGAGATTGATCACGTGGCTGACCAGGATCAGTTTGGTGCGATCCGTGATGGCAGCCGCGAAGCTTGCGATGACGGCTTCGTCGTCCGTGCATGGTACCGGTAATTGGATCTTCTTGACGACGATGCCTTCGCGCCGTTCGCGTTGCCGGAACGCTTGCTGCATGCGGCGGTAATCCTGGTCGGTCGTCAGCACTTCATCGCCGCGTGCCAACTCGATGCCGTGTTGGCAGATCATCAAGCTCTCTGACGTGTTGCGTGTGATGGCCAGTTCTTCAGCGTCGCAGCCAACGGCAGTCGCCAGCTGCTTGCGCACGGTTTCGCGGTTGGGGCCGAGCACTCGCCACATGTGGTAAGGCGGCGCGTCGTTGCTCACGCGCAGCCGGTGTTCGAGCTTGTTGTGCACGACGCTCGGCGATGGGCTGACGCCACCGTTGTTGAGGTTGGTCAGCGAACGATCGACGGGGAACGCGCTCTGGATCTCACGCCAGAACGGTTCGTCGCGCGCAAACTCCTCAGGTGTGCGTGGGTCGCGTTGCGCGCGCTCGAGGCAACGGTTGAGTTGCTCGGCTTCTGCAGGAGACGGCTGGGCAGCGAGCGGGGACGCTGCCATGGCCGCGACGAATCCACGACGCGAAAGCATGTCGTCATCATCCGCGTCGCTGGACGTTGTGCAATCACTGCTGCCGTCGTAGCTGTGTCAATCTCGAACAGGCCATAGACGAATCACGCGGGTAGGATGCTCGGCATGGACCGACGACAGTTCGTAGCCGGCGCCTTTGCGATGAGCGGTACCGCTTGCGTCACGCCGGGCTCCAATTCGCCGATGTCGTTGTTGTCATCGAGAACCGAACAACTGCGAACTTCCGGGCGCGTCAACTTCAGCCGCGACGGGCTCGACTTGTCACCGAGCGAGCACACCGAACTACTCGCAAAGCTATGTGCCGATGGTGGTATCGCTGCTGACAACTACTCGCGCGGTGGCGTGGTCGCGCAGCTTGAGGACGCGTTCGCCAAGGCGCTCGGCAAGGAGTGCGCCGTCTTTCTACCGACGGGCACGCTCGCCAATCACCTTGCCTTGCGCCGTCTGACCAGTGTGCATGGCCGCAAACGTGTTGCGGTTCAGGCCGAGAGTCACGTGTTTCGCGACAGTGGTGATTGCGCCCAAGAACTGAGCGGCGTGCACCTGCTGCCGTTGGCAGCAGGGCAAACGACGTTCACTGCCGAAGCGCTGCGGAACGAAATCGAGCGAACGGCGGCGGGCCGCGTGCGCACCGAGATCGGCGCCGTGTCCGTGGAGTCTGCAGTGCGGCGTTTGCACAACCGTCGGTTCGATGCTGATGAGCTCAAGCGTGTCATCGCAGTTGCGCGTGAGCATGACATTGCGCTGCACCTCGATGGTGCGCGGCTGTTCATCGAGTCGGTGTTCTCGGGTGTTGGCGTGCGCGAGCTCGCGCAACCGTTCGACACCGTCTACGTGTCGCTCTACAAGGCGTTCCACAGTGGTTCGGGAGCGGTGTTGGCGGGGCCCGCAAATCTGCTCGAAGGCCTCTACCACGAACGGCGCATGTTCGGCGGTGGCATGCCGCAAGTCTGGCCGTATGCAGCGATCGCGTTGTCGTTCCTCGAGGGCACGCAGGCGCGATTGCAGGCAGCCAACCAGAAGGCCGACGCGTTGTTCGAGTTGCTCGCAAAGCGCCATGACGTCGCGATCGAACGGTTTGCTGACGGTTCCAACGTCGTCATGTGGCGTGTTGGCAAGGCACGCGCCGAGCGCATCGCCAAACATGCCATGCAACATGGTGTGACGTTGCCCAGACCGACGGCGGACGGCACGCTCGCACTCAAGATCAACGAAAGCCTCAACCGAGCCGAGACCGAGAAGATCCTCGCGGCACTGACCCCATAAGCGCACGCACGATGCTGTCTACTAGTTCTGTTCTTCGCTTGGTCTGTGTCACTGCGGCACTCTGGTTGGCCTGTACACCACGAGCGCAACATCGCCTCGCGATCGTTGGTGGCACGGTCATCGACGTGCGCGATCGCGGCCGTTCGAAAATGGACCTCGCGGACGCCGTCGTGCTGATTGAAGATGGCCGCATCACCGCGGTTGGGCCACGTGCGCGCGTTGCCGTGCCCAAGGGCTATCGCGTGGTCGATGCCGCCGGCGGCTACGTCGTGCCTGGCCTGATTGACTCGTTCGCCGTGTGCAACAACCAGGCCTACGCCAACGCCTATCTCTACATGGGCGTGACGTCGATCCTTGGCGTGTCCGGTGGTCGGCGCGGCGAGATGATGTGGGATGCCGATCCGTCGCCATCCATCTACCGACTCGAGGATGTCGGGATGGAAGCTGCCAAGACCGACGACTTGTTGGATCGCGTTGACGAGCTGGCAGATGACGGCGTCGACGTTGCGCTGTTGATGTATCGCATGGATCCGGCGCAGTTGCGGGCCGTGGCGCAGCGTGCTCGCGAACGTGGCATGGCCACGATCGGCGAGTTGGCGCGCGCCGGCTATCGTGACGGGCTCGACTGCGGCCTCGATGCGTTCGTGCACACGACTCGCTACTCGCTGGGGCTTGCGCCGCAGCCGATGGTCGATGGCATCAACGAGCAACCGTTCAGCGACACGCTCGACAGTCCGAAGTGGCGCTACTACCGCTGGCTGTCCGATCTCGATGTCACCCAGCCAGCGACGCGCGAGTATGCCGACGAGATCGCGCGGTCGGACACGGCGCTGATCCCGACCGGCGGCTTGCTGCACTTGCATCGTCCGGGTGCAGTCAACCCTTGGAGCTTCCCGATCGCAGCGATCCTTGATGCCAAGGACGTCAACATGCCGGCCGATCCCAAGACGGGCCTGCAGAAGTGGAGCGCCGCGCAGCGCAAGGCGTATGGCGCGCTCGCCGCCAACGCCGACAAGCTCGAGCAGATCTATCATGACGCCGGTTGCCGTCACATCGCCGGCAGCGGCACCGATGTGTGGGGCACGATGCCGGGCATCTCGTTGCACACGGAGTTGGCGTTCTTGGCGTCACTCGGCAAGACGCCGCGCGAAGCATTGGCAACGGCGACGAGCAATCCCGCCGGAGCATTCCGTTGGCGAGACGTTGGTCACGTTCGGGCGGGTAGTCGTGGCGACGTGCTCGTGCTCGATCGGGATCCGCGGCAAGACATCGCCAACCTGCGGCACATCCGTCACGTTGTGTGTCGCGGTGCTGTGCTCGATCGCGATCGTTTGCTACAGCCGCCAGGCAGGGACAACGGCAAGATTCTCTCGCAGCAACCGTGGCAGCCGTCGCCCGAGTCCAAGCAACAATACGACTACCTCGACAAGGTGGACGTAAAGGCGATCCGCTACGTCAGCAACACGCTCGGCGTGACGGGGTACCTGGCCGTGCCCAAGGGTGAGGGGCCGTTCCCTTGCGTGATCGACGTGCGTGGCGGTAACCGTGAGTTTGCCGCGCTCGGTGAGATCTCGGTCGCGCGTCGTATCGCACGCGTGGCGAGTTGGGGCTACGTCGTTGCTTCCAGTCAGTATCGCGGCGTCGCCGGTGGTGATGGCCTCGAGGAGTTTGGCGGTGCCGAAGTCGCCGACGTGCTCAACCTGCTGGCCGTTCTCGAACAGGTTGCCGTTGCCGATACCTCACGCGTTGGCATCTACGCCGGTAGCCGCGGCGGCATGACCGCGTGCCTGATGATGCAGCAGAGTGACCGGTTTCAGGCGTGCGTGTTGCGAGCACCGTTGACCGACCTTGTCCGCTGGCAGAAAGAACGGCCGGAGATGACGGGCGTGTTCCGCGAGTTGATCCCCGGCTACGACCGCGACCCGATGGGTCTGCTGACGGCGCGTTCGGGTGCGTTGTGGGCGCAACAGCTGTGCAAGACGACGCCGATCATGGTGCTGCAAGGAACGGCCGATTGGCGGATCAGTCCCGGCATGACGTTGGCGTTTGCCGAAGCGCTGCAAGGCTGCAAGCATCCGTATCGATTGGCGATGTTGGATGGCGCCGATCACGGCTTGCGGCCGCAGCAACCGGAGGCGCGTCGGTTGGCGCGTGACTGGCTCGACCGCTTCGTCAAGAACGCCGGCAGGTGAGAGCCTGGTTGGCGTCGCTGTCGAGCGCGCTAGTCTGTTCGCATGACGTTCGCGCTGACTGACAACGACCTGACGATCCGTGCCATGACGGAGAAGGACGCCCCTTTGGTCCAGCGCTGTCGCAATCTACCCGAGGTGGCGCGCTACCAAGGGTGGCGGCCGGAGACGGTCGACGAGGTCGTCAAGCTGTCGCACGAACAAGTTGGCCGTGCGCCCGGCATGCAGGAGGAGCACTTCCAACTCGTCATTGAGTATCGCGACGAGCAGGGTGACTTGCACGTGGTCGGCGACATGGGCAGCGGCGCGTTTGATCCTGGCCGGCAGATGGAGATCGGCCTCGTTCTCGATCCGACGTGGCACGGCCGTGGGATTGCGACGCGCGCCTGCCGGATGCTGTTCGAGCACCTGTTTGATGCCGGGTTGCACCGCATCACCGCGCGAGTGGATCCGCGCAACGAGCCATCATTGCGTTTGTTCGACCGTCTACAGTTCGTGCGCGAAGGGTTGGAGCGGCAGTGTTGGTACGACGAGGACTACAAGGAGTGGACCGATGAGGTCTGCTTCGCGATGTTGGCCTCGGAGTGGCGTTCGAGTTAGGCCACGAGCTCGTTACGCACGCCGGGTTCGCTCTTGGGAATGACGGCGAGCAACGCGGTGACCATCGCGTCGTACTTGGTCTTCTCGATGCGGACGCCCTGCTTGCCTTGCGGGTGGAGGGTCAGGATGCGGTCGGTGTCAGGCATAGGTCCGCCGCCGATTGTATCGCGATGCCCGTCTTTGGTGCGTTAGTTGGGATGGAACGAGACCATCCTTCCGTCTTCGAAGGTGTAGATCCCGTGCTCGATCGTTCCGACCCAGAGCTTGCCCGCCCGGTCGCAACGGATGTTGGCTGCGTAGGCGCCGTCGGCGATTGCGTATCGTGAGACCTTCTTGCCGTCGTACTTGAGCACCGTGTTGCCACAGGCCATCCACAGAGACCCCGCATCGTCTTCGGTCACGGATGGATAGAAGCGGAAGTTCTCGTCGGTGTCTGATCTGGCGTCGGGCAAGCCTTGCTTCTTCTCGTATTGGATGCGGCTGTATCCATCCGTGAGCACGGCTTCGGGCGCCATGGAGAATCGATGTCGGGTGTTGCAGATCCAGAAGTCACCTGACTTGTCCTCGTACACGGAGCGAATGCCAAAGGCGCCGCCGCGAGGCGTTGTGGTCAAGTGCTCTTCATACATCCAACTCAGAGTCTGGCCGTCGAAGCGACACAGCCCCACGGCAGCTGTGCCAAACCACATGTGCCCTCTGCGGTCCTTGTAGACGCTGTAGACGCTAGTGGGTGAGAAGAAGCCGGGGGCGTTGGCGAACCTGTCCCTGTGAGCTTCTTCTATCGGGCTCTTGGGCAACTTGAGGTGGTAGAGCTTCTCACCGTCGTAGCGCACGACCCCGTAGCCCCCTGGATCGAAGACGATCCAAACGTCGTCGGGGCGCAACACCCATCCGTCGGAGCCAGCCGGAGGTTCGACGGGTTCGAGGTTGGTGAACGTCTTGCCGTCGAACTTGCAGACGCCGTTGGTGGTCGAGATGAAGACGTTGCCCTTGGCGTCTTCTCTGATGTCACGCACTTGATGACCACTCAAGCCGTCCGCCTTGGTGTAGTGGGTGATGACTTGACCGTCGTAGCGGTAGACGCCGTTGCCGTTGCTGCCGAACCAGTAATCCCCTTTGTGGTCTTGGTGGATGACCCAGATGCGCGAGTCAACCTTCTGGACGGTCCGGCCTATGAGATGTGTAGGAGGCTTCGTGGTGTCGTCGACAACGGTGCAGGTTGACAGGGTGAGCAGGAGGATGGCGGCTGACTTCATGAGTGCTAGCCCTTCCGAACTCGACGCGTTGCGGCGGCCAGGAGTCGAGGGTCTGGATTGCGGAGCCATTCGCGTCGACAGGCTGCTGCTAGCTTGATCGTGTGGGCATCGCCTCTGTCGACCGCGAGCTTTGCGAGGTGCTTGAAGTCCTTCGAACCCTCGGGCTCTGCTTCAAGTGTTGCGGACAAGCCGGGGCGGCTATAGCGGGCGAAGATGGCAGCCGTGGCCTGCCAGGTGTACGCGCGAACAAGGTCTCGATCGTCTGCTGCAACGTACGGTAGGAGTTCAGCGACCGCAGCGGAGCCGGTCACTGCATGTAGGAAGTCGAACGAGTTGGCCGTTGTGTTGGCGAACGTTCCGGCGAAGGTCGATATCAGGTCGGACATGTTGCTCGGAGAGCCAGCCGAAGGATCGACAAGGTTGATCACGTTCGCGAACGCAGCGAGCTCACCCAGTTGGGTGGCGATGAGGCCTCTACTCCTACGGTTCTCATCGGGTAGCGCTTGGACCTGGAGTAGAGCTTCCGATGGGGCGAGTTCGCCGTGGTCGCCTTGGCGGCCTGGCAACGACATGTATTCCGCAGCCCAATATGCGAGAGCTCGTGCTAGCTCGTCGCGCCGCAGTTCATTGTCTTGTGCGGCAAGCGAGCAGACTGCGTGGCCTACGCGGATCACGCCATGCAGGCCTGCTGCGGCCATCCCCGGCGCTAGTCGCGGAATCCATCTTGCGAGAACGTCCGGCCACAGCGACTCCTTCAAATGGTTGGTGAACCATTCCTCCCAGTCGCCGATCCTCGCGCGGTCGCCGAGTGCATCGCGCCAACCGGAGCTGGTGATGCGTCGATGGGGATTAAGGCGCGGCTCGAGCTGCTTTCGGTAACGCTCGATCCATGGAAGCACAGCATCGTGGTGGCCGAGAGCGACGAGCGCTTCCGCAGTCATGGGGCCGTGGTTCGATAGTCCACCGCGGAAGCTTGGTGCGTACGGCCGGAGAATCTCCAGCGCTTCGTTCATCGCATCCGTGCCCGGGCCGTCGGCCGTGGCGCGGCGGGCAGTTTGAGATGCTCCATCAGTCGTCGACCAGTGTGAGCACGCACCGAGAGGCAACGTGCCGAGGAAAGACAAGAAGGAGCGGCGAGTGGTCATGTGCGTGAACGCCCCAATGGCGCGGTGAGTCGTCCGAACCCAATGTCTCTCGTGAGCTGGTGCATTGCGCGAATCCCAAAAAACTACGCCACGGGAAGTTCGCGCTGACGGGCCAGTGCGAATGGTGCATCGTAACGCCCGTGCGCAACCGCAGACGGGGTTGTGACACGGCCGGCTGCCCACGAAGTCACAAGCCCCGTAAGGTGCCTGGATCGTGCGTCTCGCCATTACGTGGATCCTGCTTCTTGCGTCGGGAGTGCTGTGTCAAAACACAGTGTCCGTGCCGCTCAACTACAACTGGAACGGCATTGCGCACGCTGGCGAAACGGGCCAGCCGGATGCGTCGAACGGCTTCCGCTCGATCTCGGATCGTGCGCTCGACTTTACCGGTGGCGTGCCGAACCATCCGTTGTTTGCGCAGTACTCCGTGGTCACGACGTCGGCGACGTTGGACATGGTGCACCTCGGCAACCGCAACACCGTCGACAACGGCAACTGGGCCTTCGAGTCGTTCGCCAACGGCAACAACATCGGCGTGCAACCGGCGTGGTTGGCGAACGTCAATCAGAGTGGTGCGCAGGTGACGGCGTTGGCTGTGCCGATCCCGCTCGGCATCAACTCGTCGGCGGGTGTGTTGTTCCACGTCAGCAATGGCGGCGGTTCGTGTGACGTGACCTTCACCTATGTCGGCGGGCAGACGAGTGTGCACTCGATTGCCGGCCCCGATTGGTATGGCGGTTCGCTCCCTGGTCGCGACAGCGTCGATCAGGCCAACGTTGGCGGCAACCTCAACCTGACCGAAGTCGTGATCGACCTCAGTGGTCATGCGGGTCAGTCGATCAGTCACATCGCGTTCTCCAACCGTTCGAACAACAACGGTGGCTACGGCATCTACGCAGTCAACGTCGAGGCGGAAGTGCCGCCGCAAGCCGTGCACAAGATCCCGCTGCAATACAACTGGAATGGCATCGTGCACGGCGGCGAAGCGTTGCAGCCGGATGCCGCTTCTGGGTATCGCTCGATTGCTGACCGCGGCTTGGACTTCACTGGGGGTGTGCCGACGCAAGCGTTGCTGACCGGGTTCGAACTGGTCGACGTGCCGGGTGTGCTCGATGTCGTGATGGTCGGCAACCGCAATACGGTTGGTGCCGGTGCGCTGGCCTTTGATGCGACACCTGACGGGGATGACATCGGCACGCAGCCGACGTGGTTGCCCGGTGTGGATCTGACCGGGCCGCAGACGACCGTGTTGCCGCAGCCGATCTTGTTGGACGGCGGTTCGACGGCGAGCGTGCTGTATCAGATGAGCCACGGTGGCGGCGTGTTCGACGTGACCTTCACGTTTACGACCGGTTCGATCACGGCGTCCATGCGCGGTAGCGATTGGGTTGGTGGACCGTTTGCTGGCACGGCCAACGTCGATCGTGCGTTGGCGGGGCAATCGTTACGCATCGATTCGGACACCGTTGACCTGAGTCCACTGGCCGGGTTCGTGTTGACGGAGATCACGTTCTCCAACTTGTCCAACCCCAACGGCAGTCTTGCGATCCTCGCCGCGAACGTGACGGGCTGCCTTGCATGTGCCAACGCGGGAGCCGTCAGCAACCTAGGCGGTGGTGATGGCCCGGCGATCCAGACGACGACCACCGGCAGCCTCTGTGGTGGGTTGGATTGGACGGTGACCGGTGCCACGCCCAGCACCTCGTTCGGTCTTTGGGCCGTCGGTCTCGGCAGTGCGGCGGTGCCGCTGTCGGCGGTCTTCGCGTCGTGCACGAGCACGGTGCATGTTGCCAATCCCGTGTTGATGTCCGCGACAGTCAATGGGATCGGTGCGACGACACTCACGCTTCCGCTCGTTGTCGACCCCGCGCTGTGTGGCACGGCGGTCGTTGCGCAATACGCCGAACTGCAGGCGATGCCGTGTCCGCTACTTCTGAGTGACGCTTTGTCGATCACGATCGGGAACTGATTCATGACGACGCCACTTCGAATACCGGTAGTCATCACGCGTGCGTTCGCGACGGTTGTGTTTGCAGCCGCGGTGATTGCACAGAACCAGCCGTTGCAGCCAGCGATCACCGAACCTGCCGTTCCCAACTCGGTGCTCAATCCCAACGATGTGCACATGGAGACGGCGCCGTTCTCGGACCCGGATCCGGGCGATCAACACTTCTCATCGACGTGGGAGATCTGGATGGTCTCACCATCGCAACGCGTCTGGGCCGCCGACAACGTCACGGGTCTGGAGAAACTGCATGCGCACCTGGGTGACGGCGTCTTCGAAAACTCGCACGCGGGGTTCACGCGGTTGTTCGCCAACACGCAGTTCACGATGCGCGTGCGCCATCGCGACGACAGTGGCAACGCGGCAACCGAATGGAGTCCGTGGGCGTCGATTCCGTTCGCGACCGGGCCGGCTGGCGTCAAGGATCCGATGTTGCTCGAAGACATCGATACTTCGCCCGCGCCGACGTGGGTAGATGGCACGGGTGCTGCGATCGATCTGCCGACTGGCGCGCCGCAGCCGATGTTGCGCGTGGAGTCGGACATCGGCTGGCTGCTGCTGCGCATCGATGCGGATCCGGCGGTTGGCAATCGTATGACCAACCCGGCGGCGTTGCCGGTGCATCGTCCGGTTCGAGTAGTCGTGAAGGCCGGCAACACCGGTAGCAACCTCGTCGTGCCGGAGAGTGTTCTGTCCGGTTTCGAATACGACTGCGATGGCTTCTCGATCTACTTGCCGGCGATCAACCTCACGCCCAACAGTGAGGCGGTGTTCTGGGTTGGCGAGCATGGCTCGACCTACGTGGGCACGCCCGGGAGCACATTGCCGAGCTTTGCGACCTTGGCGCGAACGGTGCCACTGCCGTGGCAGATGGTTCGCGACGGCTACAGCATCGATGTAGTTGCCAACGGTCTGACGATGCCGGTCAACATCGCGTTCGTGCCCAACGGCGGCTCGCAACCGACGGATCCCAAGTACTACGTCACCGAGCTCTACGGCACGATCAAGGTCGTGACCAACAACGGCTTGATCGCAACCTACGCCGGCAACGTCATCAACTACACGCCGTCGGGTGCGTTCCCTGGCAGTGGCGAACAGGGCCTCGCCGGCATTGCCGTCGACCCGGTGACGGGCGATGTGTTCGTGTCCCACCTCTGGCGCACCGGCACTGAGAACTACCCACGCATCACGCGCTACTCGAGCAACAACGGTGGCCTCACCGCGACAAGCAGTCAGGTGATCCTCGACATGCAGGGCGAGCTGCAAGGGCAGTCGCACCAGATCTCATGCCTCGAGATCGTCAACGGCGAACTGTTCTGTCACATGGGGGACGGCTTCAACTACACGACCGCGCAGAACCTCGGTTCATATCGCGGCAAGATCCTGCGCCTCAACCTCAACGGCACGCCGGTCACTTCGAATCCGTTCTACAACGGCGGCACGATCACCTCGCGCGACTACGTCTACTGCTACGGCGTGCGCAATCCGTTTGGCGGGGCGTGGCGCGCGGCGGACGGCTTCCGCTACTGCGTCGAGAACGGGCCGAGCGTCGATCGCATGTCGAAGCTCGTCAGCGGCCGCAACTTTGGTTGGAACAACCAGAACAGCAGCATGTCCAACTTCGCGCTGCACACCTGGGCCCCATCGTCAGGTCCCGTCAACATTGCCTTCGTGCAGCCGCAGACGTTTGGCGGCAGTGCCTTCCCGGCCAACGCGCAAGGCCATGCGTTCGTGACGGAGTCGGGCGCCACCTACGCGCAAGGTGAGCAGGGCATCGGCAAGCAGATCACCGAGTGGGTGTTTGATGCGGCCGGCAACGTGCTCGAGGGTCCGCTGCCGTTCGTCGAATACACCGGTGATGGCTACGCGACCGTGGTTGCACTCGCCGCCGGCCCTGATGGCCTCTACTTCAGTGAGTTCTACAGCGACACGGTGACGACGGGGCCGACGACGACCGGTGGTCGCATCCTGCGCATTCGTTTCGGTGACGATTCGGACTGCGACGGCAATGGCCTGCCAGACACCTGTGAGATCGCGACGGGGGCACCCGACTACGACGGCAATGGTGTGCTCGATGTGTGCGACCCGTTGTCGGCCAGCAGCAACGTTGCGTCGGTCGCGGCGATCGGCCAGATCGACTTCTCATTGCGTGCCGGGCTTACCAACGCCGGCAACAGCTACCAGTTGCTCGGTTCGATGACGGGAACCCAACCAGGCACGACGCTCGGCACGGTGCAGTTGCCGCTCAACAGCTTCAACGACCCGTGGTTTGCGTTGACGACGCAGGTGTTCAACACCGTGATCCTGCAGAACACGATCGGCACGTTGGATGCGAATGGCGAAGCACAGGCAACCCTCGTGGTACCGCCGCTCGGCAGCCTGCTTGGCTTGCAGTTCCATCACGCCTACGTCGTCACCGACAGCCTGTCGCAGCCGGTGTTCACCAGCAACGCGATGCCGTTGCTGATGGTGTTGTAGGTAGCGTAGTGTCCTAGCGCGCCAACACGCGCTGGATCGCTTCGTCCATCTCTTCCGTCGAGAAGAAGAACGGTCCGCGGCCGCCGGCGTAGGCGAGCTTGCCATCCTTGTCGACGAGGTAGAGACGATCGGGCCAACCCAGGTAGTTCTGGTTGGTCGAGTCATCCATGTTGTCGATCAACGCGGGCATCGGCAGGTTGAGATCCTTGACGCATTGGCTCGCGACTTCGGCGCGTTCGGCGGCGTTGACCGGATCTTGCACGAGCTCTCCGCTCGCGGCCTTGAAGGCCATCGGTGATGAACTGTCGATTGCGTGTGCTTCGCGGATGTAGACGATGAAGAACTCGACCTTGTCCCCGTAGGTGTCGAACATCTCCGTCAGCTGACCAGCTGACGCGCGGAACGGGGGTCAAGTATAGGAGCCGAAGATCAGCGCGACGGGCTTCTTGCCGCGGAAGCTCGACAGCGTGACCTTCTCGTCAGCGCCGTCGGCGTAGGCGAGCGTGAAGTCGGGCGCCATCTCACCGCGGCCCGGTGGCATGCGCAGGTCATCGCCGCGGCCGAGCACCGAATCGTTGTCGGTGTCGAGAGCGTCGAACATGCTCGCGAGATCGGCGCGCGTTACGTCGCCGTTGCCGTCCGTGTCGAGATCGCGTTGCAGGCCGCGGGTGCCCATGCTGGCCATGCGACCATCGGCGGCGGTGCCGAGGAACGACGACAGGTCTTCGGTCGCGATCACGCCGTCGTCGTCGACGGGCATGCTCGCGGCCCACTGACGCCATTCGTGCGTGCCGATGCCGGGTTGGCCATCGACGTTGAGGAACGACGCGAACATCTCGACGAAGCGGCGTTGGCGCACGAGTCGTTGTTCGGGCGTCATCGAGCGTTGGCCACTGTTGCGTTGCCTGTTGCCGCTGGCCCCACGTCGACTGCGTTGCCAATCGTCGGCGGTGATCACACCATCCTTGTTGCGGTCGAGGTTGCGGAACGCGCGTTCGCCGCGGCCGTACTCGGCTTCGGTGATCGTGCCGTCCTTGTTCGCGTCGTAGTTGCTCGCGACGAACTCGTAGACCTGGCCGGACGAACGGCGGCGGTTGGCGTTCGCCGGTGCCGGTTCTGACGGCTTGTCGCGCGCGTCCAGCTTGCTCGTCGCTTCCTTGACGGCGGCGGCGTCAGGCTCGGTTGGAGGAGCCGCGCAAGCGGCGAACAGCGCCAGGGTGGCGACGGCGGGGGAGAGCCGGTTCATGGCGCCCACAATACTCGGGCCTTGGATGCGACTTGGCCAGACCAGGTCCTTGCTTGGTCACAACCTCGTCCCACCCACCGTCGTGTCTCCCATCGGTTGCGGCTACGATCGGCGCGTTCCGCGTGCCCCGGTGCACGCAACTATCAGCCAGTAAAGGACCACGTTGATGCGAGCGCTTCCCCTGATTGTCTTGGTGTCGATTGCCGTTACCGCCTGCGCCAGCCACGGTGACCGCGGTGCGATGAAGCAGAAGCAACGTCCGGTGTTGTTGAAGAAGGACGCCCAGGTTCTGTTCGGCAGCCCGGCCTATTGTTCGCAGCCGGCGACCATCGAGCTGGCAAAGGTCCGCGCAGCAACCCGCCAAGGGCAGACGATCGAAGAAGAAGGTCTGCGACCGGGCACGGCTCGCTACCGATTGTTGTTCGCCCAGATGCACAAGCTCGTCATCGCGGCCTGCGCCGAAACCGCGCGCGACGTCGGCTTCGACCTCGTCGTCCGCAGCGGCGACATCCGCGACGCCGGCGGCCGCAACGTCGGCGACATGACCAAGCAACTCATCAAGAACCTCCGCACGAGATAGCCGTACGGAGCCAGGTACATTCCGGACAGTTCGCGTACGGTGAGAGGTACCTGAACCCGGCGTACCGAACCCGCTTCAAACCGCCGGTTTCATATCCGGCGTGCCGGATCTGAAACCGGCGGTTTGAAGCGGGTTCAGTACGCAGGGTTACTTGCGGGACCAGATGTAGGGGGTGTGGACGGGGTAGCCGAGCAGTGGCTTGATCGCGGTCGGTTCGGTGATCGCGTGGCCGGGGAGGCGAACGTAGGGATCGTCGGGTGTGCCGACCTTCCCGTCGGGTCCGGTCATGCCCGGGGCGAACAGGAGGGGGAACTCGCCGGTGCCGATCTCATCAATGATGATCGCTGCGAAGCGTTTGTCGGCGATCGCCTTTGGGCAGTTGGTCATGACGGCGGCGATGGCTTCGCGGCCGCGTTTGGGTAGGTGGGCAACCTTTTCCGGAACGGCGATCGCGGCGAAGTCGAGCCCACCATCGGGCAGTCTGGGCAGCATCTGCATGATGTCGAAGATCGCTTGGCCGTGAGCGCCTGTGCCCTTGCCCGCGCGGTATGCGATGTGGCCGTGTCCGGGGATCCACACCGGCCCATCTTGTTTGGCGACGACGTCACGCAGTTCTTCGTGTGCCTTCTGATGCGCCTCCGGCGGAAACAGCGTCGTGCTCGGGTTGCGATGCCATGCTTCGTAGCCGAGCCATGCAAACTGCAGGAGCAGAAGGATCGGGCCGCCAATGCGCATCGCCTTCTGCTTGTGCGTCGCCGCGATCGGGCCGAGCACGCATGCGGCTGCGAAGCCATACATCAACACGTTGTCGAAGCCGCCGACGTGCATGCGCGACATCCATGAGCACGCGATGCCGCCGCTGCCAAACGCCGCGAGGTAGACCCACGATGTGGTTGTGCTGCGCACACCGGTCATGAAGCCGGCGAGGCCGAGCACGACCAGTGGCAAGATCGGCACCATGTCCTGCGTCCAGAAGCCGAGCTTCTTGGCGCCGACCCAACCGTGGTGCTGCGGCATCTCGAACAGATACAACGTCGACCAACCGTCGGTGAAGAGGTGCAGCAAGCCGATCGATGCGCCCATCGCGATCACCGACACGACGCCAAACCGAACGGCGATGCGCCAGTTCCAGAACAGGGCGCCGACGCCGACGGCTGGTAGCCACATCAGCGTCGATTGTTTCGCGAGTAGCGCGACGGCGGCGAGCAGGCCCGCCCATAGCCAGTTCTTGTTGCCGCCGTGGCGCAGTTGGTAGGTCGCGGCCAGGCACAAGAACACAAACAGCGAGTCGTTGCGCGCGAGGTCGTACCACCACGCGAGCCAACCGTAGCCAGCGAAGAACAAACCGGTCGCGACGAGGCCGGGCACGAGCTTGCCGGTCTCCTTGCGTACCCAGTGGCCGATCAGCATCGCGCTGCCGATCGAGAACGCGACCGCGATCAGGCGAAGGGCCAGGATGCCGTCGATGCCGAACTTCATGCCGAGGCCGCCGAGCCAGAACAGCAGGGGGGCATAGAGAAACGGCACGTGCTCCGCCTGTGGTTCGCAGTAGAGCGGCAGGCCGTCGGCAACGCGGGCGGCGTGATCGGCGAGGGCGCCTTCCATCCATTCGAGTTCGTGCGGGTAGAAGACGCGCTGGCTCGCTGCGTAGAAGAACCCGACCGTCGCCACGGCGGCGAGCAGCAACAGCGGCCACCACAGTTGGTGGTTTGACGAACTCGGTGATGCTTCGGTTGGCGAGGGCATGCAACAGGGAGCATAGACCGCGTTATGCTTGCATGCCGTGATGCGTTTCGCGCCTGTTGTTGTGCTGCTGCTCCTTGGGATCGGCACGGTCGTATTTCTGACTTGGGGTGGGGGTGACGGAGTGCCCCTGCCACCGGGTGGAGAGGCTCCCGTGGGGCATATTGGTGACGGCGACGGTGGCGGCGATGAGCCCGGCTCTGCGCAACCCGTCGACAACGGGCCGCGGCGCACGCAGTTGCCGGATGGCGTGGTGGCGACGCGCACCGAGCCGGAAGAGATCGATGGCATTGATCTCGCCGATCGCACGACTGCCTGCCTCAAGATCGTGGACTACCGCACGCAGAAGCCGCTGGAAGCCGCGATCGTGCGCGTCTTGCACAACGGCGAGGACATCTCGTTCAGTGGCGCGAACGGTCTCGCCAGCGTCGCACTGGCCGAACCGGCGCAGTTGGCGGTCGTGGTCGAAGGCTACTTGTTGCGGTTGGCGCCGGTGCAACTTGGCTCGGACGAACAGAACCCGCAGCTCGTTCAGCTCGTGCCCGACCAATGGTCGTTGCGGCGCAGCTTTGCGTTTGTCGATCCCGATGGCAAAACGGTTCCGGAAGTGCTCGTGCGCTTGCGGCCGGCTGCCAAGGGACCGAGGACGGGAATGCCGGTGCCAAAGAACGACGCTGTGTTGCAGCGCGCATGGACCGAGCACACCATGCTTGCGAAGCGCGCGGTCAGTCGCGATGTAGCCGTGCAACTCGGGACCTATGATGTGGACCGCGTGCATCAGCTGACGGGTGCGACGCCAGCGATTCGGTTTGTTGCACCCGGCGACTACGTCATGGAGGCGGCGACGACGACTGGCCTTGTTGCGACAGCCAACGTCGCGGTGATCCCCGGCTCGGAGCCCGCTGCGCAACGTGTCCACATGGTGCCCGGTGCTTGGCTTGCGGGGACGGTCACGGACCTTGCGGCGACGCCTCTTGAGGGCGCGCAGGTCACCGTGCAAGGTAGTGAGCCGCTCGGCTTGCGGGCGACAACGGCGAAGGATGGCACGTTTACGATTGGTCCGTTGGTCAACGGCGAGAAGACCCTCTTGGCACGCCATGGCCTGCATGCCCCGATTGCGTTCGGCCCCGTGCATGCGCCACTGCAAGGCGTGTTGATCAAACTGCGACCTCTTCAGCGAACCCCACTCAAAGGCCGCGTACGTGCGCGCCCCGACAACGTGCCGATTGCGAATGCGACGGTGATCTGGCGTGTGCCCAACGGCGCGGCCATTTCAGCCAAGACCGCCGAGGACGGCACGTTCACCCTGCAGGCAGCTGGCGAGATCGCCGCCCGATTGCTCGTGCAGGCACCTGGCTACGAGGCCTACTCCGAGCTCGTCGACCCGAACGCGCCGTTTGCCAACTACGACGTGTGGCCGGCGAAGACGTCGGTTCGCGTTGCGAAGGGTCTGACTGCCACACTCGAAGGCATCGTCTTTGGCGGCGATGGCGCGACACGTGCCGGAGTTGCCGTGCGATGGTCGCCGCAGTCGCGAACGGCCACGCAAGGTTTGCCAGGGCGACGCATTCTCGAAGGCGCCACGCTGCATCTTCCGGGTGTTGCGACGACGGACTCGAGCGGCGCGTTTGTCATCGAGACCAATCAGTTTGGCGCGGGTAGTGTGACGCTCGTGAACGATTCATCCAAGAAGGTGAGCGCAACCGCGATCGCCGGTCAGACCGAGAACGGTTTGGAGCTGCGCCAATGACCAGGCAACCGTGGGAGAAGCTCGGCGACGAGACGTTGGCGCGGCACCTCGTCTTTCATGTGCGTCGGTCGCGGCAACGATCGCCACGCACGGGCGTCGAGATCCCGTTCTTCCTGATCGACACCGCGGACTGGGTCAACATCCTGCCGATCACTGACGACGGCGAGATCGTGTTCGTGCGGCAATGGCGACAGGGCAGCGAACGCACGTCGCTCGAGTTGCCTGGTGGCCTGATCGATCCCGGCGAAACCGATCCGTTCGATGCGGCGGTGCGCGAGCTGCGCGAGGAGACCGGCCATGTTGCCAAGGAGTGGGTCAAGCTCGGCTCGTGCAACCCCAACCCGGCGATCATGAGCAATCGCTGTTACGTCTATCTGGCACAGGGCTGCACCGAGGTCGGCGAGCTGCTGCAGGATCAAGGCGAGGATATCGAAGTCGTGAAGGTGCCCGCGGATGAGCTGGATCAGCTGCTGCGCGACGGCGGCGTCGACCACGCGATCGTGCTCGCCACGATTGCTCTGTGGCGTGCGTACACGGCCAAATAGACTCGCCTGACCGGAGAAGACGCCGAGCGCCGCGATTTCCGGCATAATCACCGCGCAGTCGGCCACCAACGTCGGTCCCCGCACGACCCCCATGCAACGCCAACTCACTACCGCGATCGTCCTGTTAGTCGTAGCCGTAATCGCCGGCATCTGGTGGTTTAACAGCGATCCCGCGGCCCCGCTGCCGACGCCGTCGAACGACACGGAGACAGAATCTGGCGCCGGCGCCGAGTCGGTGATTGCCGAAGGCAACATCGAGACCGCCGACCTCAACCGTCACGCGCGCGAAGCTGCCGCCATCAGTCGCGGCCCGCTCTACGACGACCCCGACATTCGCGCCGGCCTGTGTGGCTTCAAGGGACGCGTCGTCAACCACCTCAAGATGCCGGTCGCCGATTGCGGCGTGCGCATCTACCGCGGCGCGGTGGACTCGGTGCTGCAGACGAGTGCGGACCTGTTTGCCGAGCGGACCGAGTTCGCACCCAACTACATCGCCGGCGAAGTTCGCACCGCAGACGACGGCACGTTCAAGATGACCGGCGTTTGGCCGCGCGGCTTCTACCTGATGTTTGCCGGTATCGACACGGATGCACCGACGCACCAGGTTGTGACGAAGGTGCCGTCGCCAGGTCAGATCGTCGACCTTGGCGATGTCGTGCTCAACGATGCGGGCGTCATCGTCGGCGAGGTCTACGACGCCGATGGCGAACCGGTTGCTGGTGCGTTGATCCGTGCCGCCGACATCCCCGGCGCGTTGGCCGCGTTCTTCCCGGCCGAACGATTCGATCCCGAAGGTGCGTTGTTGATCCGCGAGCCGCGCGCCCCGGTGCACGTCCTGCGCATGCCGCCGTGGGTCAAGGACGCGTTCGAACACATCCCGATCCCGACGACCCACTCAGGTCCCGACGGCAAGTTCCGACTCGTCGGCGTCATGCCCGGCAGCAACATGCTCGCGACGACGATGCGCGGCTACCTGTCGGATGTGAAGCCGAGCGTGCGCGTGCGTGCTGGCACCGAGAAGAACGTCGGTCGCATTCGCTTGCGTGAAGGCGAAGAACTCTACGCCAAGGTTCTCGACCAGAAGGGTGAGCCCGTCGAAGGCGCAGAGGTTGTTGCTGGCTCGACGTTGTCGATGGTGCCGGTGGATCTTGCAAGCTACCTCGGCGTGACCAACGCCAAGGGCGAGATCGATGGCTTCGGCTTCTCGCCGGGCAAGGTCTCCGTCGCGGCGCGCCGCTCGAAGAATCACGCGTGGGTGTTGGCGGAGCCGCAGTCGATCATCTCGGACGTCATCGTCACGCTGCCGACGCAGTTTGGCTTCACGGTCAACGTGCAGAACGCTGATGGCACGCCGGTCGAAGACGTGGAGTTCAAGTTGCTGCGCGGCAAGAAGGGGGACGGCGCCGGCGAGCTCTACATGCTCGGGCTGTCTGAGCCAGTTGGTCTCAAGGGTCGCATGACCAAGCTCGAAGAGGGCGGTTGGCGGATCACCGGACTCAACAAGGGGCCGTACACGTTGCTGGCCCAGGTCGAAGGCTTGGCCACGGGTTCGGAGATCATCGAGCTCGAAGACAAGGACGAGTCCTGCCTCATCAAGCTCGAGGCGCCGACACTGTTCAACGTGATGGTCATCAACCAGGACGGCGCGCCGATCCGCAACGCCGCGATCTTCGCCGAACCGCGCGGCCAGCGTCGCATCATGGAGATGCCGGTCAACTGCGGCCGCACCGGCAAGGACGGCCGCATGCTCGTCAACAAGGTGCAGGCCGAATACCTCCGCATCAGTGCCGAGCACCCGCTCTACGGCGTCGTGCACGGCGAAGTCAAACCGGACCAAGAGCTCGTTCTGCAAATGCTCGCGCCAGGCACACTGCGCGGTGTGCTCAGTGAAAACGGCAAGCCGCCGCTGCCAGGTAAGTTCACGGTCGCGGTCATGTGGCGTCGCAACGGCGGTCCACGTGGCCCACTCGAGAACACACCGCAACTGGTCACTGCCGGCCTCGACGGCACGTTTGAAGTCGCGGGGCTGCAGCCCGGCAACTACGGCGTGATGGCGATGAGTTCGCTCGACACGTTGCGTTCTCCCGGTTCGATCTTCGGCCTCGCGCAGTCGATGTACGTCAACTCCAACTTCCCGAGCAACCGTGTCGACATCGAGTCGGGGCAGATCGCAGAAGTGCGACTCGAAGTTGGCAAGAAGCCGATCGATGGGCCGACTGCACAACTCAGTGGCACGGTCATGGTCAACGGTCGCATGGCCAGTGGCTACACAATCATGGGTCGCGGCAAGGGCGGGCGCTTTGGCGCCGAAGTCGACGAACGTGGTCGCTTCGACCTCGGCATCGTTGCCGCCGGCGATCTGCGCCTCTCGGTGATGGGCAACGAAGGCGGCATGTTCATGGGTCGCAGCAACAGCGTCTGGTCGGGCACGGTCAAGCTGACCGAAGGCGAGCAGCGCGACATGACGATCGACATCTCGACGAGCGTGATTGCCGGTGCGGCTTACCTGCCCGACGGCAGTCCCGCCGCAAAGGTGTTCGTGAGCGCGAGTGGCGTGCTCAAGGGCACCGATGGCAAGCGCGGCACTGCGCGACAGAACACGATCACGAAGGCTGATGGCTCGTTCCGCTTCAAGGACGTAGCCGAAGGCACGTGGAACCTCAGCTTCCGCGGCGACAACGGTGACGATCGTTGGCGCGGCAAGGTGGGCGACATCAAGGTCATGACCGGCGGCGCTACGGATTCGTTGCGCGTCACTCTCGAACAGGCGCGCGTCGTTCGCGGCACGATCGATCTCTCCGTGTTGGAGGAGAGGCCGCAGTGGGGTTGGATTGGCTTCTACTCCTTGAAGGCAACCGATGCTCCGGGCGCCAAGGGCCGCTACCGAGCCGGCTTCGGCTACGGGAAGGACGGCAAGTTCATCTCGGATGAAGTGCAGGTCGGTCGCTACCGGGTGACGCTGCACACGCAAGGCAAGAACTCGGCCGAGTACGAGTGCGGCATCATCGATGTGCCGAAGGCCGGCTTGACCGGCGTCAAGCTCGTGCCGCAGGTCAGGTGAGACTGGCGGCGAGCTTCTGCGTCAACGAGAAGCGCAGGCGGGTGACGACGTTGCTCGGCGACGTCGTCTCGACCGCAGTCAACATGCCGCGGCCAAACGGCACCGACAGCCGCGAGTGACCGGTCAACAGCGAGCCGAGCAAATACCCGAGGTGCGGTTCGTGGCCGACGACGGCAACCGATTCGGTGCGGCTCAGCAGTTCGCCTTCTAGCACGTTGACCACCTGCTCGGGTCGGCCGTGCGGCACCAGCGCGTCCTCATGGCGCAATTCGCCCGCGTAGCCGACGGCTTTGGCAAATAGCGAAGCGGTCTGACGGGCGCGCAGATAGGGGCTGGTCAGCACGAGTTGTGGGGTCGGCACGAGCTTCTGCCACGCCTGACCAGCATTTTTGAGTCGATCCAAACCTTTCGGCGTCAGTGCCCGTTGTTCGTCGGGCTGCCCAGGACTCGGGTCTTCCGCGATACCGTGGCGCAGCAGGTAGATCCACATGGCGCCAGCGAACGGTATCGTTGCGCGCGTGGCAACCATGCGCACGACAGACTCAGCCAGAAGCCCCGGAAGTAGCTCAGCGAGGCGCGTCCGTCGCCGTCGCCCTACGTCCAATGGCCGACCGTTTCTGATTACGATGTTGGTCGCCGCCATCGTCGCGGGGTCGTTCCTGGCCTACGACGTCTACGACGAGAACCACGTCACGTTGATATTTGCGAACGGTTCGCAACCCGTGCCGCAGCTCGAGTTGACGTTCTATCCCGAGCAGCTCGCGTTCAACGCACCGTCGCCGCCGCCGCCGCTCGGCGAAGAGAGCCTCAAGGATCGCAGTGACATCGTGGTCGGTGACGACCTTGTTCCCGGTCACGGCGTCGTGCGTTATCGCGGTGACGGGATCGGCGCGGGCTTCACTCACGTGCGGCTCGGTCGCACGCATCCGACCATCCAACTGCGACCGCCGAAGACGTTGACCGGCCGCGTTGGCGAACCGATCGGCTTTTGGTTTATGGGCTGGCGTTGTGCTGGCATCCGCCCGGTTGCCGGTGCCGAAGTCGTCGTCATGGGTGGCGGCGAACATGGCATCGACCTCGCCACGACGAGAACCGATGACGACGGCCATTTCACGGTCACGGGCTTTGATGGCGAGCTCGATGCCCTTGGCCTGCGCGTGCGAGCCCCCGGCTACGCGATCATGCACGAGAGCCTGATCGGCACAGAAGAACACGTTGGCGAACGCGCGATCATTGCCTTGACGCCGGCCCCCATGCGCCGCGGCAAGCTGACCTGCAACGTCGACCTCGATGTCACGTCGCTGCGGATGTTGGCGCGCGGTTTGCCTGGCATCGAAGCGGTGCCCGCGGCCGACGGCACGTTTGTCTTCGACAGCATGCCATCCGACGTCGAAGCGCGGATCATCGTGCACGGCCTCCCGGAGAACTGCGCCCAATCGACGGCGCGCACCGACCTCAACGGCATCGCCGAAGTCGAGATCCAACCCGGCGCGATCATCAGTGGCCGCGTTCTCGATCACGAACTGCAACCAGTGCCAAACGCCTTGGTATGGATCGGCAACGAGACGGCGATCAGTGCCGACGCCAACGGCCGCTACCGCATCACACGGGCGCTACCCGGCAACGTCACCATCAAAGCCCAGACCGAACTCGGCAAAGGCCGCCACGCCCGCACGTTGCTCGGCGGCCGCACCGTTCGCCTTGATCCCAACGGCAATCACGTCGATATCGATATCAACCTGGACCGATAGCTCGACCGAAGGAATCGACTCATGCGCAAGATGACCCCGCTGCTCGTGTTGCTATCCGCCGCCTGGTTGCAATGGCAGGACCCGAAGCCGGCCAAGCCAGCAACGAAGCAAGACCCTGATCCGACCAAGCAAGCGCCAGCGACCAAGTCGGCAAAGCCCAAGCGCCCAATCCCCGGCAAGCCGAAGCGCCACCCGTTGGAAGGCGTCTACAAACTGCGTTCACGCGTCATCGAAGGCGTCCCGGGCAACGGCCAGAACAAGGGCTACCTCGTCATCACCGGCCGCCACCTCTTCCTCAGCCTCGCCTCGCCCGGCACCGACGACAACCACCCCCTCGTGCACTCCGCCGTCCGCGAGTGGCGCCAGACCGCCGACGGCATCCAGATGACCGCCAAGCTCGACTACTTCTCCGACAACAACGGCGCCATCACGATGACCCCCGACGGCAAACAAGAAACCCGCCACATCCAACCCATCCGCGGCGGCCTCCGCGTCACCCAAGGCCAACACAGCTACCTCGAGTTCGAACGCCTCGAGTGAAGCCTATCCGTACGGTGCCAGGAGAGAATTTATCCCCTTCGAAGACCCCCAGTACCGAGACCCTGGTACGGTGCCAGGAGAAGACCTCTCCTCTTCAGGAACCCATCATCGCACCGCGCTACTCCTTCGAAGAACGGCGCAACGCCCGCAGCTCCGGTGACCGCATCAACACATGTGCGATCACATACACGAGCATCCCCGCGCCGATCGGCAACATCAGTCCGCCGGTCGCCCGTTCCAACAACGTCGCATCGTCCGACGTCACCCGCGCAAACGGAACGACCGCACACATCGCTCCCGTCGCGATCACGGATCGCACCCAGGCCATGCCCAAGTTGTGCGCCGGCGCCGCGTGTCGTCGGAACTTGCGCGACAAGATCGCCGCATTGCAGAATGAACTGATGCTGCTCGAAAGCGTCAGCGCCGCCGTTCCCATCGACGTCGTCATCAACAACACGACACTGATCGCAACGTTGAGCACCACGAGGTATGCCGCCGTGCGCGCTGGCGTCGACGTATCACCAACCGCGTAGAACGCTCGCGCATACAGCTGCGCCAACCCCAAGAACGGCAATCCCGCCACGAGGCACGCAGTCGTCAACACCGTCGCCGGAACGTCCTCGCCGCCGAACTTGCCGCCGACGAACAACACCTGCACGACTTCGCTGGCGAGCATGATCAACCCCGCCGCCGCCGGCAACGTCACGAAGATCGTCGCCGCCGCGGACATGTCGAGCGTGCGTCGCATCTTGGTGCGCCCCTCGTCATCCGCCTCGCTCGCAAGCTTGGGGAATACCGCCACTGCGACACTCATCGCCGTCAACGCGTGCGGGAACAGCAACAACCGATTGGCCAGGTAGACATACGTCACCGCCCCCGGCGCGATCAGGTAGTAGGCGAGCAACTGATCGATCAGGCTGCTGATTTGGTTGAGCGACATGCCGAGCACCGTCGGCCCCATCGCCACAAACACCGCAAACGCCGCGGTGCCACGTTTGGGCAAACCCAACCGTGGCCGCCCGAGCGCCTTCTTCTTCACCAACGGCAGCAGCACGATCAACAACTGCACGAACCCGCCGACCATCAGACTCCACGACGCAAACGTCGCGACCTCGGTGTCGACTTCAAACCCGAGCGGCTTCGCTGCCACCAATGCCGAGATCCAGATGATGTTGAGCGCGACCGGAATCGTCGCCGGCAACGCAAACATCCCCAGCGTATTGAGCGCCCCGGCGGCGACCGCCGTCAGGCAGATCGGCAGCGCATACACGAACAGCACCGCGTTGAGCGCGAGCAGCAACCGCATCGCCTCGACGCCACCTTCCTCGGGCGCCGGTAACCACTCCGCCGGAACGATCAAACTCGCGGCTGCCACCAGCAAACAGATCGGCGTCAAGATCGTGATGACGGTGCCCGCGACATCCTGCAGCAGTTGCTTCGCCGCCTCGGGGTCCTTCTTGCGCAGCCGGGCATACGACGGCACCAACGATGCGGACAACGCGCCTTCGCCAAGCAGCCGCCGCATCAAGTTGGGCAGCGTCCACGCCAGCAAGAACGTTCCTTGCACCCAACCCGCGCCGAGCGTCTGCGCCATCAACCGGTCGCGAATCAAGCCCAGCACACGCGACAAGAGCGTGATGACGGAGATCGAAGTGGCGGCTCGGACAAGACGGGACATGGCGCGCGGCGATGCTATTGGCTTAACCTTGGCGAAGCACACACCCTCTTTGACGCGACATGCGCAGGATCTTCGTCGGTGACATTCAAGGATGCCGCGAACAGCTCGACCAGCTGTTGGCGAAGGTCGGTTTCGTAGCCGGCCAAGACCGCCTCATCCCGGTGGGGGACCTCGTCAACAAGGGGCCCGATTCCGATGGCGTGCTCGACCTCGTGATGCAGCTCAACGCGGAGCCGGTGCTAGGCAATCACGATCTGCATTGGCTCAACAAGGGCCGCTGCCAAGAACGTCACGTCGCCTGGCTGCGCAGTCAGCCGATCGTGCGGGTCTACGACGACCTGATCGCCGTTCATGCTGGCTTGCACCCGACGTGGGACGAAGCAAGGCTCGATAACCTCAGCGACGCAGACATCAACTACGCCGTCAACGTACGCTACTGCGATGCTTCCGGTGCTCAGCCCGAGTCCGATTGGCCGCCGCCCGGGCCGCCGTTCCAGCCGTGGGATGCGTTCTACAAAGGAACCAAGCGGGTCGTCTTCGGTCACTGGGCGCGTCGCCGACTGGTGCAACGGCCCAACTGCATCGGTCTCGATACTGGCTGCGTCTACGGCGGTCAGTTGACGGCGTGGATCGCCGAAGAGGATCGCATCGTGCAGGTCGATGGCTGGCAGAAGCCGGCCAACTAGCCGATCAGCAGAGCAATCGCGTCACTTCTTCGCGCACGATCGGAATCAGCAGGTCCGCAAGCTCGCGGTTCGCATAGAACGCGAACGACATGTTGGTCGTGATGTCGAGCGGCGCATCAAGCGGCTCGCCAAACGGATCGCACACGACACATCCAGCTTGCTGTCCGACCAACCACGTCGACAGGTCGTACGGCCGACAAGCCAACGCCGACTTCACGCCCATCTTCTGATACACGAGCGGCCGTAGATCGAGCACAAACCGATCGCGCCCAAGCATCACCTCGGCAAGCTGACCACCGGTGCTGATGTATTGATCGCTGTAGACCTCGGCCTTCTCCGGGTTCCATCCGCCCATGGCGCGATCCATGATCGCCTCATCGAGTTCCGCGATCAGCGTCTTGCCACCGGGGAAGAAGTTGGCCACCGACGCAAACCCATGCGTCACGTCCTTGGCCGTGCTCGGCAAGATCGGCAACGGCGTCTGCGTATCGCGAACGACGTCGTGCCGTTCTGCTTGCGCCGGTTGCCCGGCAACGGCCCACACGACATCACTGATGTGTTGCCGCGTCGTCGGCAACTCGGTCATCACCGCAACTTCGACGTCTTGCAGCTTGGTGTCTTCACCACGATCTGGCGCGCAACCCATCAAGCACCAGCCACTGCGCTTGTCGAACATCAACCCACGCGTGCCATCGATCGGATCGACCAGCAATCGGAACGGCGGCCCACCAAGGCCCGGCGTGCCGAACTCGACGCCTGCAGTCGGCAGCCCTTCGCCGACCAACGTGAAGTGCTGCTCCTTGCCCCACTCTTCGCAGTAGCGCAGCAGCATCTCTTCGACCTCGACATCGATACCGAAGATCGTGTCGCCTTCGTCGTCACGCGCCGCACGGGAGAGCGCCTCGACCGACTGCGTCTGCATCTCCTTGATCAGCGCCGTTCGGATTAGGACCTGCAGCGCGCGCAGGCGAGGAACAAGAGTCTGGTGGTCGAGCGTGGTCATGCGTTCCGTCGCCTGCATGGTATACAGATCGACACGCGCGGGCCTCCGACTCAACTGGCCAGGTCGCCGATTCTCTCGCAAGTGCCCGCAATCGCCCGCGCGACGCAACCGCTCAAGCATTCGGCTGCAGGCCATCGCAGCCGGCGGCAGCGAGTTGTGCCGCTGTCGGCAAGAAGTCGACGATCAGGATCGTTCGCGGCGCCTCGCCCTCGTTCTTGACCTCGTGCGTGCGGCGCGGGTCGAACACGATGCACTCGCCATCGCGCCAGTGCTGCAATTGACCATCGACGCGCATCCACGCACCTTCGCGAACCGTGAGTCCGAGATGGCAGCGCAGGTGATCCGGTCCATCGAGGTCGCGGTGTGGCCGAACGTGGCAGCCCGGTTGCATGCGCGAGAACACGATCGTCTGGGTGTCGTTGCGCAGCAGTTCCCAGGTGCGCGGGCACGCCTCACGCGCGCGATCTTCAACGGCCGGCAGCGTCGGCGGCCGATACCGAAGGAACAACGGCAACACCTGAACATCGCCACTCACATCGATCTGGTTTGGCCACCCAACCCAAAGGTCGTCGGGGGCTCGGTCGACTTCTTCACGGATCGTTGCGTGCGCCGCACGCAGGCGATCACAGATCGGAAAAGGGTCGCAGGGGATCAATGCATCCATGAGTCTACGGTTGGTAGGTCTGTGGCAACGTCATGGCGTCGTTGCAGTCGGTTGCTGCCAGCAGCTGATCCGACGGCAGTGCGCGGCACTGGGCGCGTGCGGCTTGGCGCACGTTTGGCTTCGGCGAGGCATGCGGCCCCGGATCATAGCCGACCGGCAGCAGGTGATCGGTCAGGTGCAGCACTTCGCGTTCGCTGGCTGCGTCGAGCCACGGCATGACGCGGTCGTGCTCCCCAAGCCGCAAGTCTTGCACCGCAGTCAAGCCAGTTGGTAGTGGCGGCGCGCCGCGCAACGCCGCGTCACCCATGGTCGTGCCGGGAATGGGTTGATAGCGTCGGAAGTTGAATCGTGCGGCACCGGCAGTCTCGGCATGCAACGCATCGACCAACGCCAGCGTCGTGCGCCGTTCTGCTGCCGTCTCGCCAGGACAGCCGAGCAGAATGTTGTGCAGTGGCACGATGCCGGCGCGATGCAGGCGTCGATTGGTCGCGCGCGCTTCTTCGGCCGTGAACTGTTTGCCGAGCCGCCGCCGCGCCACATCATCGCCGACCTCCGTGCCCATCTCGAGACAGTGCAGGCCGCTGCGCGCCAAGCGTGCAATCATCGAGTCGTCGAGCGCAGCGATGTCTTGCACCGAACCAAGTGCAAACCACCGCACGCCTGGAGCATCATCGATCAGGCCGTCGGCGATCTGCAACGCCCGCCGTTGGCTCGCGAAGAAGTCGAGTTCGCCCATCAAGAACTGCTCGATGCCAAACCGTCGACGAGCGTACACCACCATGCGCACGACATCCGCAGCGCCAACTGCGCGCCACGGTGCCTGCTCGTAGAAGCAGAACGGACAACGCCGCCCGCAACCGAGTCCCGTCGGCAGCTGCAGCGCCGCATTCGTATTGCCCAACAGGTGCTCTTCCGACCGTGTGAACTCCGTCAAGTCGACACCGAGCACCGCTTCGATCCCCATCGCTTGCCGCGACGCGACCTCGGGATGGTCACACGCTTCGGCAACTGCAACCGCGAGGCAACCGTTCTCACTCCCGTGCACGAGCACGAGGTCGCTCGGCACCTCAAGCTCACGCGCCGCATCAAACGTCAGGAAGCCGCCCCCAAGGATCCGATTCGAATGCCCATCGGTCTGCGCCAAGAACGACAAGATGCCGGGCACCTGCAGCCCCGGATGCAGCTCGGCGCACCAGCAAACGACAACGTCGGCACGCGCGCTCGCAACGGCGAGTGCGTCGGTGGCCAGTCCCTGCGGCGGCTCGACGATCAACGTGACCTCGTAGCCGGCGCGCAGCAGCGGATCGAGCACTGGGAACGCGCGGTAGGGCATGCCGGAACGCCGCTCGCTCGCGGCTCTCCAGCGCGGAACGAACACAGCGACCTTGGCCAGCGGGGGGCATGGCGGACTCAGGACGTGCATGTAGGCCGCAATCTAGCAAGTTCTGGGCCGGTCGTGTGGTTGGCGTGCGCCTGTGTATTGGGGTTTGGTCGACGCGGGATTCCGACGTGAAGTTGTCCGGTTCCCGTCGGTGGTTTGGGTGTGGTTGTGTGCGGTTCGGTGAGCAGGTTGGCGTAGCCGTTCGTTCCGTGCTACACAGATGAGGCGGGGGCCCTTAGCTCAATTGGTTAGAGCCGGTGTCTCATACACACTTGGTTGCAGGTTCGAGTCCTGCAGGGCCTACCACCTCACGTGCCGTTCTGTGGGGTCTAGTGGTGGTTTTGACGAACGGCGGGTGCGAGTGTGCAATGGAGTGTGCAATGGACTCGGTCACAACGTGGCACGAGTAGGCACGGTCTGGCACAACCTGGCACAGCTGGGAGGGTGCTGAAGGGGCTGAATATCGGCCGGTTGCGGGGCGTTTCCTGCAGGTCCTATTCGGCGGCGACCGTGATTCTGGCCCCGTTGAGGCGGCCGACGTTGGCTCGTGTCGCGTCTATGAGATTGCCCCTGGTGGGGGCCAGCGTACAGCTCTGGGAGCGTGTTGGACTCTGTGGCAGATCACCCCGAGACCTGGCGGTCACTGGATGATCTGCCACAGTTGCTTGTCGAGACCGTCGCGATTGGCAGCAGCACTGGCTGCAAGCCAGCCAGCGTCGACGCACGCGGCATTGGCATCCGGAGCTGCCTCCCGGCCCGAATACAGGCCATTGCCATTCGCGGCGGCAAGAACATCACCTGTGTGGTTGATGAAGAACACCCGCTGACCTGATTCGCCCGCGGTTGCCGGCCATGCATAACAACACCAAACAGTTTCGGCCCAGGCAGGATCTATGGCAGCACCTTTCGCGCCACCAGTGTCGTTCTCGGGTATCGGGGCGCCGTCCTTGCCGGGTAGAAACATCCGGAAGCAGTAGCCACTACGCATGACGATGCCGCCCTTGACGTTGCCGAACGCAGCCGACAGGGTGGTGTTGGAGCGATGAGTCTTCCAACGATTCTGCATGCAGCTCTCGACCTCGACCGGCGACGTCAGTTGCAGCTATCTGGCGGCTTCGGAGATCCTGCGCCTAACCAGCGTGCTTTCTCGTCCAGCGTGTCCCCTGCAAACGCCAAATACGGCACGCCGATCTGTGTGTCAGCAAGGAATCGAAAGTCCGATAGCATGGTGGTTATGGCAGATTCGGAAACCGGTAGTGGAGTGGATGTCGCCCTTCTGCAGTCTCGCGTTCAGACGCTTGAGCAGAGGCTTGAGGAGTCGCGAGGCGAGGTGTCGCAGTTGCAGGTGTTCCGTCTTCGAGCCAATACCGCGATGGCAACCATCGCGTCGGCGGCGGCAGTTACGTTCTTCTTCGCGCGGAGTGAGATCAATGCCTCGAAGAGGCCCGACCTCGTCGACGCGAAGACGGTGAAGGCTGAGGTCATTGAAGCATCCAGCCTGAGAGCGCGAACCGTCGTCGTTGGCGAGGGGCGAGATGCTTCGCGCGTAATTCTAACGATCATGAACGGCCAGCCTGTTCTCCAGATGGTGGCGGCTGACGACGATTATCCAAGCGTTGTGCTCGGCCTGAGCCCCCATCCGAACGACCCTGGGTCACCTACGCTGTCGATGCAGCGCAAGCAGGGCGACGGGACTCTCGGCGGGATGTTGTTGCAGGTTGGGAGGGATCTACCGCACGCGGTGCCGGGTCAGCGCATCGACTCTGTTGGGCACGTAGGCTCGCAGATCATGTTCTTGGACCGTGGGGCTAGCGACAGATCGGACGTTACGAAGGCGTCGGTTACGATTAGTAGCTACCCCTCGGTAGGGGCGAGTCTTCAGTTGTTATCCAGCGAGCCCGGGAGTGGTCACGCGTTGCGGGCGTCCCTTCAGGCAAAGCCAGGTGGCGCGGGAGGGCTGATGCTCTACGGTAGGCAGCAGACCACGTCGGACAAGGAGCCCCAGATCGAGTTTGGCTTCACAGAGCCCGGTGACGGCAAGGAAGCGGCGATCATTCGCTGGCTCGATGCTGGCGAATCGTGGAGCGAATCTCATCTCCGGGATCTTGAGCGCAAGTAGGCTGGTTGGCCTCGGCAATACGCCGCGCGACTTCCCAGTCATGAGCTCCGGGCCCGATGGTAGTGCGAAACAGTCTGATGTCAGTTGTCGCACGAAGTGGAATCGCCGAGGCCGTGTGGGGGGCAATCAGGCTGTAACGAGGAGGTCAGGACGTCACGCCGAACGTGGGTTGCTGCGAATCAGTTCGTCTCATTCGTCAACAACGTCACATGCTGCACGTGATGCGGCACACGGGGTGACTTAGCGGACTCTGCTGATCGGCTCGCCTGCAACAACAGGCGGAGGTCACCGGAGGATGACTTGCACGACCTCGTTGTCGCCATCACTAACAGTGAAGCGGCGCTCGCCGGACATGCCGTCGCCGTGGACGGTGATCGTGTAGTTCCCCGGAGCGAGAACGCGCCGGTACGGTCGGTCTGGCTGGTCGAGTGCGCGCCCGACGATTGACGAGCCGGTCACCAACTCGCCGTTCCGCAGGATACGGATGTGTTGCTCGGTCAGTCGCGAGGGCGCTACGATCTCGAACGACTGCCGGTGGCCAGTCTGCAGGTCGATGACGACCTCGCGACGTTCGCCGGCGCGAACGTCGACGCGGACAAGCTGCGACGCGACGCCGTCGCCGCTCACAGAGACGCAGTGAGGCCCCGGTGCCAAGGGTTCGGAGTGTCGCTCGTCGCCCTTTCCGGTGAAGCCGGTCCAGTCGGCTAGCGAGGCGTCGCACGCGGAGACGTATGGATGGCGGCCGTCGGCGCCGCGGAGCCGCACGAGCACAGTGCCGGCCTCGGGCAAGCGGATCTCGCCGAGGTCTACCGTCGCGCCGGCGCCGACTTCGTGCCAACCGGTCCAGGTCGTCGGTTGGTCGGGGACCCGGATCTGCAGTCTCCAGGTGCCCGCCTGGATCGCACCGATGGCGAACTTCCCCGAGTCGTCGGCTGCTACTTGGGCCCCCGCGCCACCGCGCTCACGGGCCACCACCCTCGCCTCTGGGACGGCGGTGCCGTTCGCAGCGAGCACGGTGCCGACGAGGTGCGCGTCGCGCTCGAGTGCCCGGGTCATGCGGATTTCGAGGTCGCCGCGGCGGGGATCGGCCGGATCGAGCACAACCGGTCGGAACCCCAGCGCGTACACGGTCAACGTCGGCTGCCCGCTCTCGGGGCAGTTGGGAATTGCAAAGCGGCCATCCGCGCCTGAGCTGGTCGATCGACCCCACAACTCGTTCACGGTGGTCGCGTTCAACGTGGCGTTGACCGTCGCATTCGAGATCGGCTCGTTGGCTTCCGTGCGCACGCGCCCGCGGATCACGAGGCCGGCCTCTACCCGGAGCTGGCATCGCACGGTCTCACCTGGGCCGCCGTGGATCTCTACCCTGCCGTTTCCGAAAACCCGGTGTCTCGCGGTGACCTCGAGGGTTCTAGGTGGCAGTCCGTCGAGGCGGAAGGACCCGTCGGCGGCGCTCTTCGTCCGGTAGTGCTCGAGGTCTTCCCAGTCCCCGATCTCGACGGTTGCTTGCGCGACCGGCGCACCCTCGGCGTCGACGACGACGCCGGTGCACGACATCGCTGGGCCGAGCGTGACGTTGCAGGGGGTCTCGACGCCCGCCGCAACGTGGCACGCGCCCGTCCAAGGCGCGAGCCGGACGGCGCGCACGCGGACTGGGTGCTCGCCGACCGACAGACCGACGGCGCGGAAGCGTCCTTCGGCGTCGGTGCGCACGACCGCTCGCAGCGCCCCGTCTGGTGTCGTGTCGAGCCGGCTCCAGGCTCGGGCCCCGACTGTGACCACGGCATTCGGAACGGGTGCACCCGTTGGGCCGGTGACTGTGCCTGCCACACTTCCGCCGGGCGCTGGCAAAACGAGACGTAGTTCGCGAACGCTTCCCTTGGCCATCCTGACGAACTGCAGCTCCGAACTGCGATGGCCCGCGGCTCGAGCGCCGACGAAGCCCATGAGGGGACAACCGCGCAGTTCAAAGCGACCGTCACCGTCGCTGATCGTTGCAAGCTCGGCGTCTTCGAGAGAGCCGGCACCAGCGAGGCAAACCTCGGCACCAGGAACCGGAAGATCGAAGCGGTCGACAACGATTCCGGAGATGGTCACGCCCGTCGTCAGCACGAGCTCCGCGTAAACTTCTTCTCCGGCGGTGATGTTGGCTCGCACGCTTGCATTCGAGTTGCGCGTGTTTGTCACATGGATGCTGCCTGGCCTGAGGCCCTCGATTCGCGCGATGCCTTGTTCGTCCGTTCGGGTTCGGTGGCTGTTGAAGCGCCGGTCTGCACCGGGCCGACGCGCGAGAACGACAAGGCCAGGAACCGGCGCGCTGTCATCGGCGTGGATCGCCTTCACGATCAATGTGCCCGTTGTGGGGAGCAATTCGGGTGTGTCGGCGACGACAGCGACTCGCCGAGTGGGGTCGGCTATGGTCGGTTGGTGACCATCAAGGTTGTGAGCCGTTGATGGCGGTGGCGTGTTGTGCCCATCGGGAACCGGTGGCCTAGCAGGTGTTGGATCGCCTAGAGACCAGAGGGTCAGAACAGTCAACAACATCGCAGCAGCGGCGACTGTGATCTTGGTCTTGATGGTCATGCTTAAGGTCCCGAGTCCGAGCAGCGTTGTAGCCCCCTGTGAAGCCAATAGTGGCACTGCCCACGCGCTGCGACTGCCGTGTGTGGTGTCGAGTCGTTTGCGTAACGTCGCATGGGCAGTCCTCAAGCGGCTCGTTACGGTGGTTAATGGCACACCAAGGTGCTTGGCAATCCGTCGGGGCGTGAGTTCCTCGAAGTGACGAAGGAGCACGACAGTGCGCTGCGCACTTGGCAGCGAGTTCACTGCGTCCAGGACCTCACGGCGCAATTCTTGCCGCACCATGAGTTCCTCTGGCGATGGCGCGAGGTCAGGGCGCGAAGCGGCATGTTCGTGGATACTTCGGCGAGCGTCTCGGCGACGTAGGTTGTGAGCAACACCACGAACTACACAGGACAGCCAACTTCGTGGGCATCGGATCGAGTTGGTGTTTCGTTCGATGGCGCGCAACCAGGTGCCCTGGGCGACGTCGTCGGCATCGTGTCCGGCCAATGAGCGTGCCAGCGACTGGACGAGTCCTGATTCAGTCAGCAGGTCTTCGATCTTGCTGGAGGCTGTCGGGGACATGTCTAGTTGGTCACCAGCACCATTGGACTCCCGTACGGAATTTCGGGAAACGTGATCCTACATCACGGTTGTGCGGTGAGGACTTTCGAGGTGTCAGGACTGCTTGGAGCTCGGCAGACGACTATTGGGTGGCTGCCGCCGACTCCGTCAACTGCCAATGTGAGGTCAGTCCTGGGCTTGCATCGCTTGCGAGACAGCGTCATGCTGCCTGGAAATGGAAGGATCGGCCAATGCGGTAGCCCGACTTCGATTGATCCTGATCGAAGCCTCGAAGCAAGACGTCAAAGCTGCGGCACGTTTGGCTTGGGGCAAGCTCTTTGGATTGGACCCCAAAGACGACAAGGGGTTTCTTCACTGCTACACCCAGCTCTTGCTGCTCTACCAGGAGGCCCAGGCCGAGATTGAATCTCGAGAAAACCTCAATACGGACCTCTATCTCCGGTGGGCTCGGCCGGTAGGACAAGCTCTCAATTTTGCGAACCTGCACGCAGCCTGGGGGCAGGTCAAGGGGACCATTACAGATGTAGTTCTCCAGTCGCTTGAGTACGCCGCCGACCAGCTGAATACCGAGCCGACCGAGGAGTTGTCGGAGGAAGACCTGCAGAAGCTCCAGGCGTCAGTCGAACAGCTCACGCAGGAGTTCATGTCTTCATCTCTAGGTAAGGACGTCAAGACAATCGTCTTGGGGCAACTTGAGAATGTTCGCCAAGCCCTGTTCGCTCATCGCATTCGTGGAAGTGCAGCCGTCCGCGACGCACTTGAGAGAGCATTCGGCGCATCTGTTCTCCGTCAGGATCTCTTCAAGGACACAAAGCAACCTCCGATCCGGCGATTCTTTGACTTCCTCGTTGGTGCCTACACAAAGGTTGCCGTTGTGCTGAAGATCGCGAAGGATGTTGAGGCCGCTGCACGTTTGATCGGCATGGATGTAGATAGGTGAGGCAAGCTGGCCGCTAATTGGTCACTCCGAGTTCGCTGATGACCTATGAGTGGTCGGTGGTTACGCCGAGTTCAGAGTGGCGAGATCCGAGGTTGGCAAGCAGCCTGTTTCCAGGTGCTATGCCGTCCGCCCGATCGACGGAATGTGTGCTGCAGTCGCTGACCCGCGCGGATTCAGCGTCACATGCTACACGGAATGCGACGCGCCGCCCCGTCGGGTGCGTAGCTGTCTAGTCTGGGCGAACCCACTACTCGACCTTTTCGCGCAGGCTCGTAGTCGAAGCTAGGCACTCGAGAGAACGCACTGAAACTAAAGTTCGCCAAATCGATGCCGGAAGCTGCACGATGCATTCGCCTCGCCGTGCATTACTTCTTGCCGATGCCCGAATGGCAACTATTGCAGTAGACTTCGCCAATGACTTTGGTCAGCAAGCTCGCTCTCGCCATTGCAGTGTCGGTGCCAGTCGCTGCACAGAACGGCACGTTCGTCTCTAGTGGCACCGGTTGCCCGTTGCCGACGCCACCGACCCTGTCGATCGATCAGCCGCCTGTGATCGGTTCAACGTCAACCGTGACCTGCAGCGATTTGCCGCTCGACACGGTCATCAGTGTGCTGTTCGTCGGCAGCAACCAGGTGAACGTTCCGCTCGACACGCTGCTAGGCGCACCCGGCTGCACCGGCTACGTCGATGGCATCCTCGGGTCACCGACGATGACGTTGACCGCGCCAACATCAACAACGGCGATCGCCATTCCGAACACTCTTGCACTAGTCCTTAGACCAGCGAACTTGCGCCCGCTGAGAATCTGAGAACGCCCGAAACACCGCCCTCTGACGGTCGTACGTGTTGTTAACCACAACTCCACGCAAACGCCAAAGAGAGTGTTTCGAGTG